>Ga0247734_1000030_pt1 | contig 136359 bp, 123 predicted proteins | sample UWRJL103311B2_FD_180933 | JGI IMG/M metagenome (GOLD analysis project Ga0247734, IMG submission 180933) | Plant litter microbial communities from Arlington Agricultural Research Station in Wisconsin, United States - UWRJ-L103-311B-2 | ecosystem: Environmental > Terrestrial > Plant litter >...
TAGGTATTTGATATTGCTGGAAATATTTGACATAAAATAAAAGATTAAAAATAATTTGTTTTTACTAAAATAGTTAGTAATATTGTACCAATAAAGTTAGTAATATTTATTCGTACTGCAAATATATATACTAATTTAATTAGTGGTAATAATTTAAGCTGAAAGCAATGAAAAAATTTGTCTACATCGTAACCGATAGAAACCGTACTAGTTTACACGTTGGAATGAGCGCTGATTTAATTAAGACGCTTGATTTTTATAAACAAATGCCCAGTCTGTTTTTTGACAATGCCCAGCAGCTTACCCGGCTGGTGTATTTTGAAGAATTTAAAACGGAGGTGCAGGCGCTTAACCGTTTCAAGCTGATCAGCAGGTTTACCAGGATGCAGAAGGAAAGGCTGGTGCGTTCTTGCAATCCGGATTGGATCGATCTGACTATAGGATTGGATTTTGAACATATTACCATGAACAGGCCAATACCCACACAAGTTAAAATGCCATTGGGTATAATGTCCTGAATGTGCAATTTTTATTAAGACATTAAGTTTACAACCAAATATGAATACTAACAGGGCCGTGGAAAATGTGGTGACTGATGAAATGATCATGAACCATATCTATGTTCTTAGAGGACAGAAGGTAATGATTGATACTGATCTGGCTACTTTGTATCAGATAGAAACTAGGAGGATCAGGATGCTTGCTGCCAGAAATTCGGCTCGTTTTCCGCAAGATTTTATGTTCCAGTTAAGACTGGAAGATTATAATTCCCTGAAGAAACAAGATACCGCTGTAAAAAGGAGGGCGCTGCTGAGCAATTTTCCAATTGCATTTACGGAACAGGGCCTTGCAATGTTGGCCGGACTGTTAAAGAGTGAGCGCTCAATTATGGTAAACGTCAGGATTATCAGGATCTTTACAACCATCAGGCAACTTCTGCCAGATTATCCAGAATTGAGCAGGATGTTAGAGCAGTTTAAAGGCAGCCTGATGCGATCATAAAATTGCCCCCAATATTTATCTACAGGGGGCAGTTGTACTATAGTGATATTAACTATTTTGGAGGATTATCCTCTTTCTTCTTTTTCTCCTTCTCTTCCTGGCGCTGCTTCCTTCTCAATTCACGTTGCTCTTTGCGGGTAAGCGGTACAACGGGAGCCAGTTGTTTAACTGGTGTTTCCGGAGCTTTCTTTTCTTCGACTTTTGTTTCTTCCTGGCTTTCTGGTGGCACCGTACCTTCTACAGGAGTTTCTATATCCAGGGAATCTACAGCTACACTATCTGTTGTAGCGGTGTCAATTGAATATACAGGGGTAGGACAGTTGATGTCTTTTGTAATAGGTACTGTTGCTTTTGGAAATGGTCCGTAGGTATAACCCGTGCTTTTATCGTGGTAAACCTTTTCCATAAACTTAGCGAAGATTGGCAATGCAGTACGCGAACCTTCTCCGGTTTCACCATTCTTGAAATGTGCTGAACGCTCGTCACAGCCTACCCATACACCTGTTACAAGGTCTTTGGTAATACCCATGTACCAGGCGTCTACATAATCTGAAGATGTTCCGGTTTTTCCGCCTATCTGATTGTTGTTCTTCCAAAGGTCCCATTCCCATAACGCTCTTGAAGTCCCTCCGGGTTCATCCATCCCACCGCGGAACATGTATAACATCAACCACGCTATTTCTTCTGATAAAACCCTTTTAGTTTTAGGAATAAAATCTTCAATTACGTTATCATCCTGATCAGTTATTTTCTCTACTAAAATTGGATCTGTTCTAACCCCTTTATTCAGGAAAGTTCCATAGGCCCTGACCATTTCATAAACGGATACATCATTTGGCCCTAAACTTACAGAAGGTACAGATTGAAGGGGACTTTCAATTCCGCATTCATGCGCCCATTTTACGACGTTGTCCCATCCCACTTTTTCAGTTACTTGCGCAGTTACGGTGTTGACGGAACGGCCCATAGCGGCCCTAAGTGACATTTCGCGGTAAGTAGTATTCCAATCAGCATTTCTGGGTTCCCAGTATTCTGTTTTCCCCTTTTCTTCATACTTGATACGCACGGGTTTGTCGACAAAGGTATCACAAGGGCCCATTCCGCTTTCAAATGCAGCAAGATAGGCGAATGGTTTGAACGTTGAACCGGCCTGGCGTTTAGCTTGGTTTACGTGGTCGTACTTAAAGAATTTGTGGTCCACACCACCAACCCAGACCTTAATTTTTCCACTAAAAGGGTCGAGCGTCATCATTCCGGTATTCATGATCTTGCCATAATAGCGGATCGAATCCAGCGTAGAGAATAAAGTATCGCGATCCCCTTTGTAAGAGAAAATCTGCATCTTTTTCTTTTTATTGAAATAGGCCTCAATAGAATCAGGGCTGTTAGGGAACTTTTTCTCTAGCATGGCATAGATCGGCAAATTGTGCATCGCACGGTTAGGGTAATCCACTTTATGCTTTTCTGAATCCTGCCAAGGATCTTCGTTGCCCCATACGTTATAAAACCTTTTTTGTATGATCCTCATTTGATCTGCAACCGCTTCTTCGGCATATTTTTGCAGTTTAGAATCTATTGTGGTGTAAATCTTTAATCCATCTTCGTAAAGGTCATATCCGTTTTTCTCGCACCATTTTTCCAGTGTTTTTGAAACTGCAGCCCGCAGGTAAGAATCTCCGTCGCTGCCTTCATCCACTCTACCTGCTTTTAGTTTTACTGGTGAATTTTTAAACTCTGTTAATTCTGCCGCAGTGATGTACCCGTATTTGCTCATTTGTGATAGCGAAACATTTCTTCTTTCTAATGCCCGCTCTGGGTAACGAATAGGGTTGTAGGTAGAGGTTCCTTTAAGCATACCAATTAATAAGGCAGATTCCGGTACACTTAAAGAATCTGTTTGTTTATCAAAATAGATTCTTGCTGCCGTTTTTATGCCGTAGGTATTGTTACCAAATGGAACGGTATTAAGATACATGGTAATAATGTCATTCTTGGAATAATTAGATTCCAGCTTTACAGCAGTCATCCATTCCTTTAGTTTAGAAACAATGGTGCGGACAACCGGAATATGTTTGATCAGGCCCTGTGCTTTATTATAGCGCGTACGGTACATATTCTTAGCTAATTGTTGGGTAATCGTACTTGCGCCCCGCCTGTCGCCTGTAGCGGTAGAAAGCCCGCTGGATAACAAGGAACGGAAATCGATCCCCATATGTTTGTAAAAACGTACATCTTCTGTTGCAACCAGTGCATTGATCACACTTGGGGAAATCTGTTTAAAATCTACTGGCGTACGGTTTTCTTTGTAATACCTTCCGATCAGTTTACCGTCCGACGTATACAGCTCAGAGCCCACACGCAGGGTAGGTGTTTTTATATCATGAAATGACGGAGAGTAGCCAAACAGCCACAAAAAATTTAGCTGTAGCGCGCAAAAGAAGATGATAATACTATAAATAAATACTGAAAAGTAACGAAGATATTTATTGTGGATCTCTTTAAACATGTGGTATGGTAAAAAAATTAGTAAAACAGTTTTCCTTCAATCTTGTTAAGATCTTGGTTGCAAATTAACGCAAATAAATCACTAAAATTTTAAGCAAAATGAAATACGTGGACTCTGTTACGCAGTGTCTTCCGGTTTGCCAGGTTTTATTGATTGGTCAACATAAATATACACGATATAAATCCTATTAGAATGCGTAAAGAAACTGACCGTTTTTTAGCGGTACCTGGCAAAAAGATAAAACTAAAGGACTTCAGCACAAATGAGGCAGGGGATCTTGATAAAGAAACCGGAAAAGCGACTTTAGCTGCTATTAAAGAGAAACTTAGTAGTTATCAGGAGACACTTTATGCAGAAAATACACACTCTTTACTGATTATTTTCCAGGCAATGGATGCTGCTGGCAAAGATAGTGCAATATCACATGTAATGTCTGGATTAAACCCGCAGGGGTGCCAGGTGTATAGTTTTAAAACGCCGACCGCTGATGATTATCAGCATGATTTTTTATGGCGGCATCATCTAACTCTTCCCCAAAAAGGGATGATAGGTATTCATAACAGGTCTCATTATGAAAACGTACTGGTATGTAAAGTGCATCCTGAGTATATTTTAAATGAAAGGATTCCTGGAATAGATAGTGTGAAAAAGATGGGTAAAGACTTTTGGAAATCAAGGTTTGACAGTATCCGTAATTTTGAACAGCATATGGTGGCCAGCGGAACCAAGATCCTGAAATTCTTCCTGTATGTGTCTGAAGAGGAGCAAAAAGAGCGCTTTTTGGAAAGAATAAATAATCCTGATAAAAACTGGAAGTTTTCTGGTGCCGATATCACTGAAAGGGCTTTATGGAAAGATTATATGGTTGCTTATGAAGAAGCGATTACACAAACTTCCACTGCTGATGCACCATGGTATATTATCCCGGCAGATAAAAAATGGTTCGCCCGTTTAACGATCAGCCAAATCCTGGAACAGGCTTTTGAAGATATGCAGCTTAAATTTCCGGAGTTGCCTGATGACCAGCTAGCACAGCTGGAAGCTTACAAGAAAAATTTATTGGAAGAAGTTTAGGTTATTTTAATAGCTTTGCATTGCTTTTGGTTCCTGATCTCAATGGGTCAGGATTAAAAGGGAATACGGTGTAGTTCCGTAACTGTCCCGCAGCTGTAAGCTCTATAACGGAATTCAAATCCTCGCCACTAATCAAAGATTGGGAAGGCAGAATGCCCGGGAGTAAGTCAGAAGACCTGCCTTTAGCGATATATTTCATAGCTTTCGGGGATTGGAGCTAGGGGTGAGTGCTTGTGATGACGTAATCATTTCTTTAATCTTCTGTTTGCTGTGGGTAACCCTCACAACAAAATGAATACAAAACAGTATGCCCCGCTGGGTATGGGTTTTTTAAGGTATGCTTCTGCTGCACTTTGGTGTGTGGGACTGTTGCTGTCGTTTCCTGCCATTGCACAGACCCCTGCCAGAAAATCGCTCAAAGAAGTGAAAATTAAAGGGCAGACGGTGACCATGCAAAGTGTTACGCCTGCTCAAAAGGTCACATCAATAGATTTTAAACGCAATGCCTCAGATAATGTGTCTGATGCAATCAGGAACCTTTCTGGTGTTAATGTGAAAGATTACGGAGGTATCGGTGGTTTAAAAACGGTATCTGTAAGGAGCCTTGGTGCCAACCATACTGGTGTGTTCTACGATGGGATACAGTTAAACGATGCCCAAAACGGACAAGTGGACCTGGGAAAATTATCCCTAAATAACCTCGAAGAGGTTGTATTGTATAATGGGCAGCCCGATGTTGTTCTCTTGCCTGCAAGAGCTTATGCAAGTGCAAGTGTTCTATTGGTCAAACCTTCAAAACCTATAGTAAGCATTGAAAAACCAACACAGGTGATCGTTGGCCTTAAAGGTGGTTCGTTCGGGTTGTTTGAGCCTATGGTACAATTGGATCAGCTAATTAGCCGAAAATGGTCTTTCAAGATCAACACTTTTATTACCCATGCCAATGGAAGGTATAAATACAAAGTGGAAGGTGATGGTTCTGCTGAAAAGGTAGAACGAAAAAATACTGATATCAGCGCTTTTCAATCGGATGGGGCCCTATACTATACAGACCGGGATTCCAGTAATTTTAGCATTAGGGCCAATTACTATAAGTCTGAAAGGGGACTGCCCGGTGCGGTGGTTTTTTATAATGACTACGCGGCACAACGCTTATGGAATGAGGATGTTTTCGTGCAATCGTCTTATGAAAAGAAATGGCGCAACAGTGTGCAATTGCTACTCAATGCAAAGTTGTCGCAGTCGTATACCCGATATCTTGATCCTGATTATTTGAATATTCAGGGAGAGTTGGACCAGCGGTATAAGCAAAAAGAATATTACTTCAGTGCTGCTGTTTCTTACCAGCCTTTAGCCGGTTTGGAATTGTCTTATGCTGCAGATGGTGCGGTGAGCCAATTAAAAACAAATTTGTACCAGTTTGTTTACCCGACACGGTTAACCGTGTTGCAGGTAATTGCAGGAAAATACACGGTCGGACGCTCTAAATTTCAGGCCAATCTTTTGCATACTTACATAAATGAGTGGGTAGAACAAGGTAATGCCGCACCTGCTAAGTCTATACTTTCACCAACGTTGATGTATGCTGTGGAACCTTTTGAAAACTCGGGGCTGCAGCTCAGAGCTTTTTACAAAGATATATTTCGTAATCCGACATTCAACGATCTGTATTATACCCGGATAGGAACTGTTAATTTAAAACCGGAATATGTTAAACAGTACAACGCAGGGGTTACTTTATCAAAAAACTATGCAGGGCGGCTAGCTTATTTTACGCTGACCGCTGATGCGTACTACAACCATATCAAGGACAAAATAATCGCGGTTCCGAATAAAGATATTTTTAGCTGGAGCATGCGCAACCTGGGCAGGGTAGATGTGCGTGGCGTTGACTTTTCTGCAAAAACAAAATACCAGATAACGGAAAAATGGGCGGCGCTGCTTGCAGTGAACTATACTTATCAGCGTGCGTTAGACATGACTGATCCGCAATCTTCTGTTTACCGTGACCAGATTCCATATACGCCGGAGCATACCGGGGCGTTTAATTTGGGGGTAACCAATGCGCGGGTCGGACTTTTCTTTAACCACATCCTTTCTTCTCACCGTTACTATTTAAGTGAAAATGTTCCGGAATATAAAGTTCCCGGTTTTTCAGTAAGCGATGCGTCACTCAGCTGGATGTTTAAGTTTTCCGGATTGCCGGTTTCCTCTTCATTTGAAGTGAATAATGTGTTTAACACAAACTATGCCTTTATTAGAAGCTTTCCTATGCCGGGAAGATCAATCAGGCTATCTCTAAAAGTCACTATTTAATATCAACATATGAAACAATTCAAACTCAACTACATTTTATTTGCATTAGCAATAACTACATTGTTTAGCTCCTGCAGCAAGGATAGCGATATCAATCCTGACGAACAGGAAAATGGGCCAGGCCTTTTTATATTATCTGAAGGTCTTTTTAATGCTAATAATAGCAGTCTGACTTATTACAATTTCGGTGCTCAGGTTACTGTAGAGGATAAGTTTAAAGCGAGAAATGGACGTGGATTAGGCGATACTGGTAACGATGCCGGTGTGTATGGATCAAAAATGTATATCGTGGTCAACGTATCTAATACAGTAGAAGTGGTCAATGCCCGCTCGGCAATAAGCCTTAAACAAATCCCTATTACAAATGGAGCGGTAGGCAGACAGCCACGATATGTAGTGTTTAATAAAAACAAGGCCTACGTGTCTTCTTTTGATGGTACGGTAGCTGTAATTGATACTGCATCATTAGAAGTAGAAAAATACATTAAGGTAGGCAGGAATCCCGAAAGGATGGCTATTGCAAATGGTAAATTATATGTGGCTAATTCTGGTGGACTGGATTTCCCTAATTATGATAAGACTGTTTCTGTGGTAGACCTGACTACATTAGTGGAAACGAAAAAGATTACAGTTACCGCAAACCCGCGCGGAGTGTATGCAGATCAATATGGAGATGTGTATGTTTTATCTACTGGAAATTATGAAGATATTGCTCCCGCGATGACTATCATCGATAGTAAAACAGATGTTGTGACAAAAACATTTGCGAATTTTTCTGCTGCAGCAATGGCTATTAATGGAGACTTAGCCTATATTGCAGGAAATGATTACGACGCAAATTACAATTCTGTCCCATTTATAAAAATATTTAATGTGAAGTCCGAAACAGTAACAAGTGAGCAATTTATTACTGATAAGACGGCTGTCGTAACGCCCTATGGTATTAATGTGAACCCACTTAGCGGTGACGTGTTTGTTACAGATGCAAAGGACTATCAGACAAATGGAACAGTTTTTTGCTTCGGTAGCAATGGTGTTAAAAAGTATTCTTTAACTACCGGTATCAACCCTAATACTGTAGTCTTTGTAAATAATTAAATATAACGAATTTGATAATTTAACCCTTCTGCCAAAAGGCAGAAGGGTTTTTTAATGTGAGTGTATTTCGTCACCTATACGTTGTACAGTAACATCATCTAAAACAACATCCAGCCTGTCGGCCTTCAGGTCGTGTCTGTAAGATGGGAGATCACCTGCTTCTATCTCTTCGTCCGGAACTTTTTCCCATGTCTCGTTATCCTCCTCCAGACGCACAGCTCCGAGTATGCCACCATAGTAGATTACTTTGTAATATTTTTCTGTTGGCAGAATAGTAAGTGTGACTTCGTTTTGCCCAAATCCAATTTTGATGTTGAATACTTCCATGGGGCATTAACGAATCTGTAATGTTAATTGTTTGGTTGTTTTGTTATAAAAACGATTTGGGGACATATAACTTTGTTTTTGATCAAAGTACAAAACAAGTTAGTCAACATATTGCCGATGATAATTATTGGTCAAAAAATAGTACGACTGAACACAGCAACAATTACGGGTAATTAAATAGATGGGTACCTCAATTTTTAATGACCGAATTATGAAATATTATCGCAAGATGATATAAATGTTTTGAGGTACGGGCGACTATCTTTGTCATAAAAACAGCATCATGTCAGATAAAGCCCAGCTTCAATTACTTTCTCTGCCGGTATTGGGGATGACCTGTGCCGGTTGTGCCTCTAGTGTGCAAAATATATTGCAAGGGCAGCAGGGGGTAGCCAGTGCAGACGTAAATTATGCTACACAAAACGTAAAAGTTGTGTATAGTCCGGCTCTTATCGCACCTCAGCAATTTAAATCTGCCCTTCAAGCCGTAGGGTATGACATTATTCTCGATGCCGAAAACGCAAGGGCGAAACAGACTGATGAACAATTGAAGAACTATAAGTCTTTAAAACAAAGGACTATTCTTGCTGCAATACTTACCTTACCTGTAGTGGTGATTGGGATGTTCCTGATGGATATCCCATATGCAAACTATATTATGCTGGTATTTACAACACCAGTTTTATTTGTATTTGGAAAAAACTTTTTTATTAATGCAGTTAAACAGGCCAGGCATGGTTTGGCTAATATGGATAGCCTTGTTGCCTTAAGCACAGGTATATCTTATCTATTTAGTGTATTTAATACTTTTTATCCCCAATTCTGGCACAATAAGGGGATCCACCCACATGTTTACTATGAAGCTGCTGCAGTTGTCATTGTATTTATCATGCTGGGAAAACTGCTCGAAGAAAACGCCAAATCAAATACTTCTTCGGCTATTAAAAAGCTGATCGGTCTACAACCGAAAACAGTAGCATTAATTACCAGTGCTGGGGAACAGGAAATACCAGTTGCCGATGTTAAAATTGGGGATATGCTGCGGATCAAACCTGGAGATAAGATTGCAGTTGACGGTAAAGTTGTAGCAGGCAGTTCTTATATTGATGAAAGTATGATTAGCGGTGAGCCTATTGCCGTACTTAAAGAAGCAGGAGCGCAGGTGTTTGCCGGTACAATTAATCAAAAAGGAAGCTTAACTTTTACTGCAGAAAAAGTCGGTTCAGCAACCTTGCTGGCACAAATTATATTGCTGGTGCAGGAAGCGCAAGGATCTAAAGCACCGGTCCAAAAACTGGTGGATAAAATTGCAGGAATATTTGTGCCCATTGTACTTTTTATTGCGATAGCTACATTAGGTGTATGGCTTCTACTAGGCGGATCAGCGCTCTTGGGACAGGGGTTAATGGCGATGGTAACGGTATTAGTTATTGCTTGCCCCTGTGCTTTAGGGTTAGCCACGCCAACAGCAATTATGGTAGGTATAGGCAAAGGTGCCGAGAACGGAATATTAATTAAAGATGCCCAGGCTTTAGAATCAGGGCATCAAACGGATACGGTTGTATTGGATAAAACCGGGACAGTTACCCAGGGCAAACCTGTAGTAAGAGGAATGGTCTGGGCGGCTGATACAATAGAAATACGAGAAGAATTACTAGGCATTCTGCTGGCAATGGAGCAGCAGTCGGAACATCCGCTTGCGGTCTCGATAGTAAATTATATCCAATCCCTTGCCGTAAATGCATTGCCGATAGCTGGATTTAAGAGTAATACAGGTAAAGGCGTAGAAGCCACTATGAATGGAATAGCTTATTTTGCAGGCAGCCATAAAATCCTTTCAGTAACGCAGCCTGTATCGCATGAATTGCAAACTGCAGTTACAAATTTTCAGCAGGAAGCACAAACAGTGATCTATTTTACAAATAAAGATACCCTATTGGCTGTTTTAGGGGTTGCAGATCAACTAAAGGAAGGGTCAAAAGAAGCCATACAACTGATGCAGCAACAGGGGCTGACAGTCTATATGCTTACTGGTGACAATCCTTTTACTGCTGCCGCAATTGCAGCACAGGCTGGTATTAATCATTTTAAAGCAGATATGCTGCCCGCCGAAAAGGCCGGCTTCATCAAGGATTTGCAAGGGCAGGGAATGGTTGTAGCGATGGTTGGCGATGGTATTAATGATAGCCAGGCGCTGGCACAGGCAGATCTCTCTATTGCGATGGGGGCCGGATCTGATATAGCGATTGATGTTGCAAAGATCACCCTGATCTCGTCCGACCTCCGCCAGATACCAAAGGCTTTAAAGCTTTCGCAGCTAACTGTAAAAACAATACGACAGAATTTATTCTGGGCGTTTATATATAATTTGATTGGCATACCTTTAGCTGCAGGGATATTGTATCCTTTTAATGGATTTTTATTAAACCCGATGATTGCAGGAGCAGCAATGGCGTTAAGTTCCGTATCGGTAATAACCAATAGCCTGCGTTTACGGATAGCCTCACTTAATCAGTAATCATCATTTAAATAAATACAAATGGAAACTTTAAAATTCAAAACAAATATTAAATGCAGTGGCTGTATTGCAACGGTAACGCCACATCTGGATGCCTTACAGGGGGTCGATCAGTGGGAAGTTGATACAAATGTGGCCGACAAAGTGTTAATTGTAAAAGGTGAATCCTCATCATTAACTGCACAGGTAGTATCAACATTGGAAAAAGCAGGTTTCAAAGCAGAATTGATCTAATGATGATCCTGCATGTTAAAAATATGGTCTGCGATCGCTGCATCCTGATTGTGCGCCAGCAATTAGCAAACCTTGGCTTTACTATAAAGGAGATTTCCTTAGGCAAGGTTGGTGTAGAACCAGAACCGTTGCCTGCACAGCTTCAGGATATTGCTGCAGCTTTCCAGGTGCTTGGATTTGAGCTGATAGACAAAGATAAAGACCAATTAGTGGAACAGATTAAAACGCAGATAATAGAACTGGTGCATTATTCTGAATTGGCCGAGGTAAGGCAAAGCCTGATGAATATCATTGCAGCAAAGCTAAACAAAGAATATAGTTACCTGAGTCGTTTGTTTTCTGATGCGGAAGGGATCACTATAGAAAAATATATTATTCAGCAAAAAGTGGAAAAAGTAAAAGAATTACTTGAATACGGCGAGCTGAACCTCAATGAAATAGCTGATAGAATGGGATACAGCAGCAGTGCACATTTATCTACGCAGTTTAAATCGGTAACTGGTATGCCCCCAAGTAAATATAAAATCCAACCAACCAGTAACAGAAAACCCCTGGATCAAGTGAACTGATTTTAACTAATTTTATTTACCTTTTACCGTTATTCTATTTTCTACACATTATTAACTTATAGATGGATATTAATACGGTAAGACAAGATACAAAAGGTTGTTCAGATAAGATTTTCTTAAATAGTGCTGGCGCTTCACTAGTGCCTACCGTGGTCACGGATCAAATGATTGCCTATTTGCAGCAGGAGGCACTGATAGGCGGGTATGCGTTAGCAAATAGGTTTCGCGCTGAGGTACAGGAATTTTATACACAAGCGGCAATTTTATTAAACTGTGCCCCTCATAACATTGCGTTTACAACTAGCGCGACAGATGCTTATGCAAAGGCAATTTCGTCGGTAGATTTTAAACAGGGTGACGTTATCTTGACTACGGATGATGATTATATTTCAAATCAGCTTTCATTTTTATCTTTGAAAGACCGCTATGGTATTATTATAGTTAGGGCTGGTAATGCAGCTGATGGCAGTCTTGATCTTCAGGTGTTTGAAGAAATGGTTAAACAGCACCGGCCTAAACTAATTGCCCTTACGCATATTCCTACGAGTTCTGGTCTTGTACAACCAGCCGAAGAGGTGGGTCTAATTTGCAAGAAGTACAGAATTTTATATTTGCTTGACGCTTGTCAGTCGGTAGGGCAGCTTGTTGTTGATGTGAAAAAAATAGGCTGTGATTTTATGACCGCTACGGGAAGGAAATTTTTGCGCGGGCCCAGAGGAACGGGTATACTGTATGTAGCCGACCGTATTTTGGATACCCAAATGGTGCCCTTAATATTTGATATGCAAGCCGCTAAATGGAGCGGGTTTGATAGTTACGAACTGGCTAACACAGCAGCAAGATTTGAGTTCTGGGAAGCCTCGATTGCTGGTAAACTAGGGTTGGCAGCTGCACTGAAATATGCAAATACTATAGGTATGACTTCAATAGAAGCATACAATGCCACTTTGATGGAGCAATTTAGGACCCGCCTGCTAGAGGTTAAAGGACTCCAGCTGCACGATAAAGGTCGGCAGCTAAGTAATATCCTCACCTTTACGGTTAAAAATAGGACTATTGAAGTGTTAACGCAGCTGCTTAGTGATCACCATGTTTATTACTCATTAAGCTATAGAGATTTTGCGCTGATAGATTTCACCAAGAAAAATCTGGACCAGGCAATCCGTTTTTCCCCGCATTATTTTAATACTGTGGAAGAATTAGAAAAAGTTGTCGCCATTTTGCATTATTAGTTGTTATTGTAAAACAAAACTTAGATATCATTTTATGAAAGCAATATATAACGGTCAGGTACTGGCAGAGAGCCAGGATACTGTTGTGGTTGAGAACAATCACTATTTTCCAGAAAGCGCAATTAAAAAAGCTTTCTTTAAAGAATCAGCTAAACATACCACTTGTCCCTGGAAAGGTGAAGCTTCTTACTACACACTGGAAGTGGACGGTAAAACTAATGCGGATGCTGCCTGGTATTATCCAGAGCCAAAAGACGCTGCAAAAGAAATTAAAAACCATGTTGCCTTTTGGAAAGGTGTCGAAATTTCTGAATAAATCATCACTGCTTAAATAAGTGTTACCAGTATAAAAAATATTCATGAAAGAATTTGATGCAATAGTAATAGGTGCAGGGCAGGCCGGCGTCCCTTTAGCAAAAAAATTGGCTAAGTCGGGATTAAAAACTGCACTAATAGAAAAAAGAATGGTTGGCGGCACTTGTATTAACGATGGCTGTACACCCACAAAAGCAATGGTAGCCTCAGCAAGAATCGCATATCTAGCTGGGCGAAGCCATGAGCTGGGTATAGAAATCCCTTCTTATGAAGTTAACTTCAAAGCCATTATGGCCCGTAAAGCTGCAATTGTAAAACAATTTCGGGAAGGTGCCGAGTCTGGCATTGAGAAGACTGAAAATCTGACGCTGGTTTATGGAGAAGCAAAGTTTACAGATGATCATACGGTGTATGTAAATGGGCGTGATGGTAATTTTGAAAATTACACCGCAAAACATATTTTTATTAATACAGGGGCAAGTCCGTTTATCGCAGATGTACAAGGCGTTAAAGAGATAAAATACCTGACCTCTACAACTATCCTGGAACTCACTGAAATACCAGAACATTTGCTGATTGTGGGCGGTGGTTACATCGGACTGGAGTTCGGACAAATGTTTAAGCGTTTTGGGGCTAAGGTAACTATCCTGGAGAAATCTGACCGGCTGATGCCAAAAGAAGATAACGATGTATGTGAGGTAGTTACTGGATTTTTTAAAGAAGACGACATAGAGGTGTTTACTAATGCTACTGTAGTTAAATTTGAAAACCAGGCCAGCGGAAAAATTAAAGTAACAGTAGACCTTAAAGGAAAGCAATCTACCCATACTTGTTCGCATGTTTTATTAGCTTCGGGCAGAAAACCGCAAACTGAAGCATTGGGACTCGAAAATACGGGTATCGAATGTGACGACCGTGGATATATTAAAGTAAATGAGTTCCTAGAAACAAAAGTTAAAAATGTATATGCATTAGGTGACGTTAAAGGTGGCCCGGCTTTTACTCAGATATCTTATAACGATCATATCATCGTGACTAAAAACCTGCTTGAAGGTGGGAAGATGAGTACTGAAAACAGGATGGTCCCTTATTGTATGTTTACAGATCCTCAATTAGGAAGGGTAGGGATTACTGAAGCTGATGCTATTGAACAGGGATTAGACTACCTGGTAGCAAAGATACCTATGAAAAATGTGGCTCGTGCAATCGAAACTGCAGAAACAAGGGGATTTATGAAAGCTATAGTAGACAAGAAATCTAAACAAATTCTTGGTGTTACCGTGATCGGTGAGCAAGGTGGAGAAATCATGACTATACTGCAGGTAGCGATGATGGGTAAAGTTACTTATGAAGATATCCGGTATGCAACAATTGCACATCCATTATATGCAGAATCATTGAACAATTTATTTATGTCTATCACTTAAAATGATAAAAGCTGAAAACCTGGTAAAGAAATTTGGCAGCTCAACCGCTGTAAATGACATCAGCTTCGAAGTGAAAGAAGGGGAGAACCTTATTTTATTAGGTACGAGTGGCTGCGGAAAAACTACTACGTTGCGAATGATTAACAGGTTGATTGAGCCTGATGAAGGTACTGTTTATATAAACGGAACTGATATCAGGAAAAATGAGCCAGAAATATTGCGAAGGGGAATAGGTTATGTACTGCAAAACCACGGCCTCTTCCCGCATTATACGGTAGCTGAGAACATTGCTATTGTTCCTAAGCTTTTAAAATGGAAAAAAGAAGACATCAGGAAAAGAGCAGATGAGCTGTTTAGCAAGTTAAACCTCGATCCTGCACTGGCAGAAAAATTCCCGGAGGCATTGAGCGGTGGACAGCAGCAGCGGGTAGGTTTAGTGAGATCGCTGATGGTTAATCCACCTTTGTTATTGATGGATGAGCCTTTTGGTGCACTTGATAATGTAACACGTACGGCAATCCGGAAAGAATTCCGCCAGTTGGACGAACTGGTTAAAAAAACGATTATAATGGTTACGCACGATGTACAGGAAGCATTTGAGTTGGGAGACCGGATCTGTTTAATGGATAAAGGGAAAATCAAACAGATGGGTACACCAGCAGAATTGCTATTTAATCCTGCCAATGAGTTTGTAACCAAATTTTTTGAGGAACAGCGATTGCAATTAGAGTTGAAGTCGGTCTTTATGGAAGACCTTTTTCCAGGTTTTCCTAAAGGAAAAACAGTTACCGTATGGGACCAGATGAATAATCTGCTTCATAGGGAAGGCCATTCAATAGAACAGGGGCCGACCGTAAATTATGCTGAAGATTTGAAAACGCTGATGACTGCTTTTGCAGCTTATAAAAAAATATAAAAATGGATCAGACACAAAGTTTCTGGCAATTTGTTGAGCAGCAATCAGGCAAATTATGGAGCCAGACCTGGGCACATATTGGTCTTACGATGATCTCTTTAATTATAGCAATCCTTGTTGCCGTGCCCATCGGGATCCTGATTGCACGCAGAAAAAAATTGGCAGGCGTAGTATTAGGTTTTGCGGGTGTGCTGCAAACTATTCCCAGCATTGCTTTGCTGGGCGTACTGATCCCTTTTCTGGGGATCGGGCCAAAGCCGGCAATCCTTGCCCTTTTTCTTTATGCCCTGCTCCCTGTAATCAGAAACACTTATACAGGTATAACGGAGGTTAACCCCGGAGTTATCGATGCTGCGCGGGGGATGGGAATGGACAGCTGGCAAATCCTCACTAAAGTAGAGCTCCCGCTTGCCTTCCCGGTATTAATGGCGGGTATCCGTACGGCTACAGTAATTAATGTTGGGGTAGCTACCCTGGCGGCCTATATTGCTGCAGGTGGGTTAGGGGAGTTTATTTTCGGCGGCATTGCGCTTAACAATTCTAATATGATTCTTGCAGGTGCTATACCCGCGGCTTTACTGGCAATTGTACTCGACTTTCTTTTGTCGCTGGTACAGAAAATCAATCTAAAAAGCATTCGGTTAACTTATGTGGTATTGCCGTTTATTTTTATCTCCTTAAGTTCTTTTTACTTGCTGCCAACTCAAATAGGGGGAAGGCTGCTGGGTGGCTTTACACCCGAGTTTATGGGTAGGGAAGATGGGTATCTCGGTTTAAAGAGGGTCTATAAGTTAGGTATAGAAACTGTAGTGATCAGTGATGCGGTGATGTATAAAGCGGCTTTTGAACATGAGCTGGATGTAATTAGCGGGTATAGTACAGACGGCCGGTTAAAGGCTTATGATTTAGTTACATTAAAAGATGATCAGCACATTTTTCCTCCTTATTACGCAGCACCGGTAATAAGAAAGGATATATTAATCAAACACCCGGAATTGGAAGGTATCTTAAATCAGTTATCAGGATTTATCAATGATTCTACAATGACGGCACTCAACTATAAAGTTGACCAGCTAAAAGAGAGCCCGGAAAAGGTAGCGATGGATTTTATGGTGGCTCATCATTTGTATAAACCAGTTCGAAAAGCTACTTCGGGTACGGTAAGGATAGGGTCAAAGATTTTTGGTGAGCAGTATGTCCTTGCGCAGATGTATAAAATATTGATCCGTGGTAATTCGAATCTGGATGTGGAGACGAAAACTGGGCTGGGGGGGACGAAGATATGTTTTGATGCGCTGACCAATAATCAGATAGATTTTTATCCGGAATATACTGGTACAGCGTTTTTAGTTTTACTTAAGCCCGATAAAAAAACAATAGGAACGCTCAGTGCCGATAAGAATGGCGTATATGATTATGTGTCAAAAGAATTTAATACTCAGTTTAAATTGAAGTGGCTTAAGCCGATAGGGTTTAATAACGCTTATGCGCTGATGATGCGCCGAGAACAGGCACAAAGTTTGCACATTGAAACAATAACAGACTTAACAAAACATCTAAATCAAAATTAATATGTCACTCCTGGAGAAATACTCCGCAGTTAGGGCGCATAGCGTCTTGATTTGTTCTAAACTGCAGAAAGAAGATTATGTAGTACAGCCGGTCGTAGATGTGAGTCCGCCAAAGTGGCACCTCGGACATACCACCTGGTTTTTTGAAACTTTTGTACTGATCCCACATGCTTTCGCCTATCAGCCATTTAATCCCGAATATAACTATGTATTTAACAGTTACTATGAAAATATCGGCGCGAGGGTAATACGCACAGATAGAGGTAATTTGAGTCGCCCTACCGTAGATGATGTATACCATTACCGTAAATACGTGGACGAAGCAATGGAGAAATACCTGCTTTCCTGTACACCTGATCATGAAATCAGTGAACTGCTGGAGCTGGGATTAAATCATGAGCAGCAGCATCAGGAATTATTATGGTATGATATTAAATATATATTAGGGCATAATCCATTATTCCCACCATATGCTCCAAATAATATAGAAGATAACCTAATTAATACGGCAGCAGGCTGGATAGATATTAAAGAAGGCGTATATGAAGTTGGCCATCAGGGCAATGCTTTCCACTTTGATAATGAATTGAACAGACATAAAACATATATTCAGAATTTCAGTATTTCCAGCTGCTTAGTGAACAATGCAGAATATCTCGAATTTGTAAATGCTGGAGGTTACCAGGATTTTAACCTTTGGCATGCTGAAGCATGGGATTGGGTAAAAACCAATAATATCACTGCTCCTCTGTATTGGTATGAAGTGAACGGACAATGGCAGCGCTATAGTTTATCGGGTTTTGAAACATTAAAACCAGACGCACCAGTTTCCCATGTCAGTTATTATGAGGCTGCAGCCTTTGCCCAATGGAAAGGTATGCGTTTGCCTACAGAATTTGAGTGGGAGGTAGCTTCCTCACAATTTGAATGGGGTAAATTATGGGAATGGACCGAAAGTGCCTATCTTCCGTATCCCGGATTTTCTAAAGCGGCAGGTGCATTGGGTGAGTACAATGGTAAATTTATGGTCAACCAGAAAGTTTTACGTGGTGCTTCTATTGCTACCCCAGAATCACATAGCAGGTCAACTTATCGGAATTTTTTTCACCCAAATCTTCGCTGGATGTTTAGCGGCATCAGGCTCTCGAAATAATTTATGAAGCAATTTTTAAAAGAAGTATTGGAAGACCTTGGACAGTCGCCGAAAACTTTAAACTCAAAATATTTTTACGATGAAAAAGGCGATAAGCTTTTTCAAAAAATAATGAACTGTCCGGAATACTACCCTACAGACTGCGAAATGGAGATATTCCAGGAGCGTACCCAGGATTTAGCTTCTACCTTAAAAAATGGATTTAACGATTTTGACTTGGTAGAGCTCGGTGCCGGAGACGCGACTAAGTCGAGCTATTTGTTGAAAGAACTGATCGCTATGGACGCTAATTTCACCTATATGCCCATTGATATTTCTTCTTCTATGATCACTTACCTGGAGCAAACATTGCCTGAGAAGATAAGCGGACTTAAAGTGGAGGGATTAAATGGAGAGTATTTTGATATGCTGGAAAAAGCAAATAAGATTTCTTCCCGTAAAAAGGTTGTATTAATGCTTGGTGGTAATATCGGGAACGAAACACCAGAGAATGCCCTTGAATTTTGCCGCAAAATCCGTTCAGCTTTACAGGTGGGCGACCTCGTAATGATTGGTTTTGATTTAAAGAAGAATCCGAAAGTTATACTGGCAGCTTACAACGATGCTGCTGGTTTTACGAGAGAATTTAACCTTAACTTGCTGCACCGGATAAATAATGAATTAGAAGGGAACTTTGATATTGCACAATTTGAACATTACCCTACATATGACCCCGGTACGGGCGCTTGTAAAAGCTATCTAGTGAGTTTAAAAGAACAGGAAGTAACTATAGCTGGTCATCTTTTCAGTTTCGCAGAGAATGAGGTGATTGACATGGAAATTTCCCAAAAATACAGTTTAGAGCAAACAGAGCAGATGGCAGCATCGACAGGTTTTAAGACATTAACACATTTTATGGATCAGAAAAAGTGGTTTGTAGATACCGTATGGCAGTGTGTTTAGTTACCTTTAAAGCAGATGTCAGAAATCAGATGTGATATATTAATTTGCGGGGGCGGATTAGCGGGTTTGAGTTTGCTTTATAGAGCAATGAAAGCTGGCGTATGGACGAGCGAGAATATTATTGTAGTTGATAGAACCGAAAAAAAGGAGCATGATAAAATATGGTCCTTCTGGAAGAAAGGTAGAATAGATTTTGAAGAGATTATTTACCATCAATGGGATAATCTATTTTTCTTTTCCAATACTGGAGATAAAACGGGGTTACAGACTAGAGGGTATACTTATAACAGCATAAGAAGCATAGACTTTTATCAATATGTACTGCCCTATTTGTATCAATTTAAGAACATCACCTTTGTTAAAGCTGATGTTACAGCCGTTAGTTCTTCTAATGGTGAATGCCGTTTAGTAACTTCGGAGCAGACTTACACGGCTAAATACCTGTTCAACTCTGTCTATCATCAGCCTTTGCTCCTAAAAGAGGAGCAATATTTTCTGCAGCACTTCAAAGGATGGCGAATTAAAACCGATTCGGAAATACCCCCGGTTTCATCCGCTTACCTAATGGATTTCCGGACGGGACAGGAACATGGTACAACTTTTTTCTATACACTTCCCATGGCACAAAATGAGCTGTTTATAGAATATACTTTATTTACAAAATCATTGCTCCAACAGGAAGAATACGATGATAAGATCAGGATCTATCTTGCTGAAATACTTAAAATAGATGATTACGAAAAAGTAGAGGAAGAATTTGGTGTTATACCAATGACTGATCATGTGTTTAAGCGGTTCGACGATCATATAATTTATATCGGGACAGCTGGCGGAGATACCAGGGCGAGTACTGGTTACACGTTTATGAACACCCAGAAAACTATCAGTAAGATACTGGATGCCTACAAGCAATATGGAAATCCATTTTTTAAAGACGAAAATACTTCATTAAAACATCAACTGTACGATAGCACATTGCTAAATGTACTCGATAAAGGCAAATATAAAGGTCATCAATTATTCAGTGACCTCTTCAGTAAAAGTCCGGCCTATTTTATATTTCCCTTCCTCGATGCCGAAGCATCTATATTTCAAGATATACAGATTATGAAAAGTCTTAGAGTAATGCCTTTTCTAAAATCATTTACCCAAGCAGTATTTCGCAAGATAAGAGGCTAATAAAAATCTAGAAGCATTTTAATTTGACATATTTTCTCCATTACTAGCTTGCAATTTCAGTGAATTGTCATGTTTGATCTCCTATAGATATATCGGGAAATCCCGATGTATATTTGCTGTATGGATCAAGTTGAAATATTTAAAGCATTATCCAATAAAACCAGGGTATTAATCTTACAATGGTTAAAAGATCCTGAAACACATTTTCCTGATCAATTTACGCATGGACATGTGAAAGATATGGAATATGTTGGGGTATGCGTTGGGCAGATTCAGCAAAAATCTGGGCTTACGCAATCTACCGTTTCAGAATATCTTTCTGTTTTACAGCGGACGGGCTTGATAGAATCAACCAGAGTGGGGCAGTGGACATATTATAAGAGGAATGAGGAAGCTTTTCGGCAGCTCAAACAATTAATAGATACGGAATTATAAATCATAAATATGAATACAGCTAGTTTATTTCAGCCCTTTAAGCTGAAATCTTTAAATATGAATAACAGGTTGGTGATGGCACCAATGACAAGGGCATTTTCTCCTGAAGGTATACCAACTCCAGAAGTTGCAACTTATTACCGTAAAAGAGCCGCAGGTGATGTAGGTTTGATCCTATCAGAAGGAACGGTCATTGATCGCGGATCTTCTTCAAACGATCCGTCAATCCCTCATTTTTATGGAGAAATGGCTTTGGCAGGGTGGGACAATGTAATTAAAAATGTACATGAAGCTGGTGGCGCAATGGGTCCGCAGATTTGGCATATGGGCATCATGGCCGATCATCATTCTGGCTGGGTACCGCAAGTACCATTTGAAGGTCCGTCCGGATTTGTTAACCCAGGAGAACCTAAAGGAAAGGCGATGACGGAAAGCGATATTGCGGATGCGATTGCAGCTTACGGCCGTGCGGCGGCTGATGCTAAACGGCTTGGGTTTGACTGTGTAGAAATACATGGGGCACATGGCTATCTGATTGATCAGTTCTTTTGGGATCAATTAAACCACCGTACCGATAAATATGGTGGTAATACTCTTGCAGAAAGAAGCTTGTTTGGTATAGAAGTAATTAAAGAAGTACGCAGGCAAGTTGGAGATGATTTTGCAGTAATCCTGCGCTTATCACAATTTAAACCGCAGGATTACAGTGCTAAATTAGCGAGTAACCCTATTGAAATGGATGCCTGGTTAAATCCATTGGTAGATGCAGGAGTTGATATTCTGCACTGTTCACAGCGTCGTTTCTGGGAACCTGAATTCGAAGGCTCTGATCTGAATTTTGCAGGCTGGGCTAAAAAAATTACTGGTGCTGCGACTATCACTGTAGGATCGGTAGGATTATCAGGAGATTTTATGGGTGCTTTCCGTGGTGAAAGTTCTGAAGTAGCTTCTCTTGATGAATTGTTAAGAAGATTAGATAGAGGGGATTTCGACCTTGTGGGTGTTGGCCGTTCCCTGCTGGCAGATCCGGAATGGGTGGCAAAAGTACGTGATAACCGCACGAATGAATTAAAAGGATTTTCCAAAGAGGCACTTGCGGTACTTGTTTAAGAATCTAAAACATAGTTAATCAGGAGCCGTTTCATCGATGATGAAGCGGCTTTTGTTTGATTGAAGAATGGATATATTTACACATCACCTTAAAACTATGCAGCATTCCATCAAATTGAAATTATCTGAACAGCAGCAACAGTTGTTGAAAAAAGATTCGGACAATATTAGCAGTGTTCTTTTCGACATTATCCCTGCATATTCTGATCAGATTGGATACATGTTACAACCTTATCATCCCCGCCAAAAGGTTAGTAAAGTAGAGGTAGCACCCGCGAGCATCAGTTTACTAAACACTGGATCAGTTAATTTGAAAATCCATTATGTTTTAGAGGAGTATAGTGCATGCAGCGCCATAGATACGGAAGAAAAGGAAATCATGTCAGTAACAGTTACTCTGGATGCAAGAGGGGATGTATTGAACCTTGTTGGAGCGTATTGGCCTTCATTAGATTAAGTACTTTACTCCTTTAACAATTGATTGTTGGAGTGGCTACAGCTCGAAGGACAACTAGTAATTATAAAAAATAGATCAATAACAAAAAGACCTGCTAATTAGCAGGTCTTTTTGTTATTGATCTATTGAATGGTTCTAATTAAAATAAAGATAACTCAACTCTTCTGTTTTGCTGACGGCCAGCAGCAGTTTTGTTGGTTGCAATAGGTTGGTTTGGTCCGTAACCTGTTGCTTCAATGGTAGATGGATTAGCACCTTGAGATACTAAGTAAGCTTTAACAGCTTCTGCTCTGTCTTTAGATAAACGTAAGTTTAAAGCCATTGAACCTGTATTGTCTGTATGACCTGCTAATTTCAAGCTGAAGTTTTTCTCTACTAATAATGCAGCTACACGGTTTAATGTCTCATAAGATTTAGCTTTGATAGTTGCTTTTCCTAAGTCAAACTCTAAGTTAGAGATCGCTTCACCAACTACTTTACGATCAGCTTCAGTAATGATTACTTTCTCTCTGATCACTGGTCTTGGTGTTTTTAAAGGGCAACCTGCACCGTCAACTACTGTATTTGCAGGAGTACCAGGGCATTTGTCAAATTTGTTAGCTACACCGTCCATGTCATCATCAGCCATGTCTTTAGCATATTGTTCCTGGTCTCTCATCCTGTTTTGCTCTGCAGTAGATAATGCCCTTCTTAATTCTGCACTTTCTGCTGCACTTTCTTCACGGATAGCAGCGATTGCACTGTAGTTTTGTAATTGAGAAGTTCCTCTTTTACCCAAAGCAATCTCTACACCTGCATGTGCATACGAGAATTTATCGTTGGCACCAGTGGTAACCCCATCAAAATTATTTGTTTTCATAAAGTTGACTGTGTAACCTAAGTCGATATTCACCCCTTTGGATACACCCAGTTTTAAACCTGCTCCGATAGGAATAAACCAGTTTTCGTTATAACCTGTGCTTGCACCGTTAGGGCTATTGTATACATTAGCACTGGATGACATATAACCCGCACCAGCAGTAACGTAAGGGGAAAGGAAATTGCGTTTTTGGTTTAAGCTTAAGTTAGCAATTGTAAAGTTCGCACTTAAAGCTGCCGACCAGTCTATACGGGTTTCGAAACCGCTGTTATCTTGTGCTCCTGAAGGTGAAGGCAACAAATTAGATCTGAAACCTTTTACTTTACCAGCAAGGAAATCTGCCTGGATACCAAATCCAGGAAGGATTTGTTTCTTGATATAACCACCGTAACCCCAGCTCTCCTGCGGAGTAGCGAAGTCACCATTAGATCTTGAGTTGAATGGTGTATAATGTGTTAACATACCACCGTTTAGTCCGATAGACCAGGTACGGAAGTCTTTTTTGTCAAAACGCGCAGTAGTGTCAGAAGTCACGTCCTGTGCGAATAGTGACGTTGATAATCCTACAAGTGATAGAATTAAAGCCGATTTTGTAATTTTTGATTTCATGTTTTCTATAATTAGATATTAAATAACATTCAGTTTGTGCTGAATTGTTATGCAGTATGTAATAATCTTGCCAAAGCGGGATTTAGACTGTTAAAAAGTAAAATAACTTCATAATGAATGATTTATGTTTTGCTATGCAGTCTATTGTATTGTTGACTTTTTGTTGTAAATGTTCAGTAACCTGTATACTATTTACTACAAATTGTTTGTTTTTGTACAATTACATAACAGTTTAGTTACATTAAATTCACGCTTATTTGCTGAATTATTTGTAAGATAACGTAAGCTCCAATTTTTCTTTTTTTCAAAAGAACAAGATGTAATTGGAAAAATCTAATATTTTTGTGATGCAAATACCTTGCGTTATTAATATACCTATGAATAAAAACACTGTTGATTTGACCAACTGCGACAAGGAACCTATTCACATTCCTGGAAAGATACAATCTCAAGGCTTTTTGGTGGCAGTAGCAGCCGAGTCGCTAGTTATCAATTATATAAGTGAAAATGTAAGTGAATTTGTATCGGCACAAGCTAATACAGCTCTTGGATTGCCATTAAATGAATTTGAAAAATTGGCTGGTTTCTCAGTTGGAGAAGGACAATTTAGCCCGCTTATAAAATTGGGCGCTGCGCAAAATACATTTGAAGGTATAAATCCTTGTCCTGTAAAAATAGGTGATCGTGATTATTACCTGATTATATCAGCTTCGGCAGATAACTATTTACTGGAATTTGAGCCGGTAACCTTACAGTATGATATACAAAATCAAATTGGCAGGTCTATCTCTGAGATCCTGATGGGTAAAAACCTAAAATCATTACTACAGAATACGGCCAAAGAAATAAAAAATATTATCCATTACGATCGCGTGATGATCTACAAATTTCTAGATGATGGCCATGGAGAAGTAGTTGCAGAGGTTAAAAATGAAAATCTGGAGTCTTTTTACGGATTACACTATCCATCGTCTGATATACCAAAGCAGGCGCGAGAACTGTATAAACTAAATTATACGCGTATCATAGCAGATGTAAATACAGTTAGTTCCTCTGTTCTTACACAACAACCTGATGGGGCGCTTGATTTAACTCACTCTGTATTGCGGGCAGTATCACCAATACATATACAGTATTTAAAAAATATGGGTGTAGCTTCTAGCTTTAGCATTTCTTTACTCTCTCATGGAGAACTTTGGGGACTGATCGCTTGCCATAGTTATAGTCCTAAATTTATTGATTATAAAGCGAGAGAAGCTGCGAAACTAATCGGACAAATTGTATCATCAGCATTAGAATACAGAGTAGAAGAAGAAGAAACAGAGCAAAATAACAATTACCAGGAGGCAATGGCACTGCTGAGCCATCATTTAACAAAAGATGAAAGTATCATTGCTTCTCTTACACGCCAGACCGCTACGGTAAAAGACATTACTAGTGCGTCTGGGGTTGCTATATTAGTTGAAAAGGAGATAGTTACCATAGGTAATACACCAGATCAGCTTCAGCTTAGGGCTTTGTTTGACTGGCTGAAGGTTACAATGGATGAGGGTGTTTATTATACACATAGTTTACCAGAAATATATCATGCCGCTAAAGATTTTAAAGAAGAAGGAAGTGGTATTATAGCTTGTATGATTTCCAAAGATCTTGACGAAATGATTGTTTGGTTTAAACCGGAGCAAATCATCGCTATTAACTGGGCTGGTAATCCAAACAAACCATTAGTGGAAGATGGGGATGGTTTAATGAAACTCTCACCTAGGAACTCTTTCGAAACCTTTTCTCAGCTCGTAGAAAACACTGCAGTAAAATGGACAAAAGCCGAAGTGGCAAATGTGATTAAGATACGGGAGAAAGTGATCAATGCAATTAGTAAAAAAGCTGGTGAGATCAGGTTGTTAAACGAGCGGCTTAAACGTGCTTATGAAGAATTAGATACTTTCAGCTACACCATATCACACGATCTGCGTACACCGCTTACTTCAATTAAAAGCTACACTGAGTTAGTCTTAGCTACAAATAAATCTATTGATGACAAAGGAAGGATGTTATTAGGCAGGGTAGTAGCAGGTGCAGATAAAATGGGCTTTTTGATTAATGAAATCTTAAAACTTGCCAGGGTGGGCAGAACCGAACTGGACCTGGAAAAGCTGGATATGGCCAAGCTGATAAAGGATACTGCTGCGGAAGTTGTTGCTTCCCAGAATACTGTCAATCTGGATTTAACAATAGGTGATACGCCTTCAATTTCCGGATCTTTTGCTTTGATTACACAGGTTTTTACTAATTTGATCGGTAATGCTGTAAAATATAGTGCTGGTACTGAAAGCCCAAAAGTGTTAATTGAAGGTTGGATAGAGGACGAAGAATTGATATATAAGGTGCAGGATAATGGGATAGGGATAGACGTAAATCATCATGATAAAGTTTATGAACTATTCAAAAGGATGGATAATGTTAAAGATATTGAAGGTACAGGTGTGGGACTAGCGATCGTAAAACGTATCGTAGAAAAACACAATGCAAGGATCTGGTTTGAGAGCGAATTAAAAGTTGGCACAGTTTTTTACGTAGGATTCAAAAAATAATTATGGTAGCGTCTCCCGATATATTTTATGTAGAAGATGATAAGGATTTTGCTTTTATTATGCAATATGCCGTTAAAGAAGTTAATGAGGGCCTTACCGTAAATGTAGTTGAAGATGGAAATTCTGCAATAGCACAATTGCTTCGTTACGCAGATGACAAACATCGTCCTAAATTAATATTGTTAGACCTTAACTTACCTGGTATCTCAGGTTTGGATTTATTAAAGAGAATTAAAGAAATTCCTTTTTTTAGATATGTGCCGGTTATTCTTTTCTCCACCTCTGATGATTTAAATGATGTAAAATCTTCTTTGGAGATAGGAGCTAATGCCTTTTTGACCAAACCAAATGGTTACCATAATTTGATCACCTGTATGCAGTCATTATATGACTTCTGGTTTCACCAGAACAGAGGTATCAACTAAAAAATAAAATTAAAGAACAAGATGCTCCAGGAAATATTGAAGTCCGCTACTGCAGCTAACCACAACGAGTTAGAGTCGCTCATGTTTGTGAATGAAATCATGAACAAAACACTAACCCTGCAGCAGTATAAAACATTACTCGCAACCAATTATATTGTTCATGCAACTTTAGAACTTCACTTGCATGAATCTTTAGATGATGATTTACAACAGAAGCTTGATATTGGCAAGAGGAATAAACTTGCTGCGCTGGAGAAGGACCTTTTAGAGATGGGAATGAAAAAAGAAGAACTGGACGTGATGGGTCTGGACTTCCTCCGTCTTCAGGATGCTGGTAATGCTGTATCCCTTGGCGCAATGTATGTGCTGGAAGGTGCAACACTTGGCGGACATGTTATCCATAAAAAACTGAAAGCCAATCCTGTGTTTGAAAACCTGGGCCTTCATTATTATTCCGTGTACGATAAAAATCTGATGCCAAACTGGCTAACGTTTGTTAATGTCCTAAACACTAGTGTGCCTGCATCAGATTATACTTTAGCAACAGAAAGTGCTGTCAACATGTTCAGTCATATTTCGGAGGTTTCAAAAGCAGTTAAAAAAACTGTTTCCTAACTTTTACAGATCGTAAACTACACCTTTTTCAGGTATAGTAACCTGGTAACCTTCTTCATTGATAGCGCTGGCCAGGGCGTCCAGGCTTTTGCTCTCGCCATGTACGAGGAATACTCTTTTCAGGCTAGCAGTATCTTGCTGTTTCACTGTATTTAAAAGATCATCATGGTCACCGTGGCCGCTAAGTAAATCAGTTTGTTTAATTGTTGCAAAAACCATCAGGTCGCGGTGCCGTAAACGAACAATAGGGTCGCCCCTTAACAGCCTGTTTCCTAAGGTACCTTTTGCGCAATAGCCTATAAATAATATGGTACAGTAGTAGTTTTGTATATTGTAATATAAATGGTCCTGGATACGTCCTCCTTCCAGCATTCCTGCAGAAGAGATGATGATACAAGGCTCATGGTAGTTGGAAATAGAAATGCTTTCCCTTTTATCCTGCACGTATGATAATTCTTCAAACTCGAACTCATCTCCTTTACGGTTGTAGAAATCCTGGGATTCCTGATTGAGTAAGTGGTGGTGCTTGCGGTAAACATCAGTAGCGAAACTTGCCAGTGGGCTATCCACAAAAATTTTAACTGGTGGTAATAAACCTTCACTGAATATTTTATTAAGCGAATAGACTAGTGCCTGTGTCCTTCCTATGCTAAAAGCAGGGATAATCAGGCGGCCCGGAAATTTTACACAGGTCTCATTGATCGTTTCTACCAGCTTCTCTTCAATTGTTACCCCTTTACTATGCAACCTGCCTCCATAAGTAGACTCCGAAACGAGATAATCTACAGCGGGAATTGGTTGTGGATCTACAAGTACAGGATAATTTTTTCTGCCTATATCGCCGGTAAATGCAATTTTCTTTTCTGTGCCACTTTCTTGCACTGTCAATACTACTGCAGCAGCACCAAGCAGGTGGCCTACAGGAGTAAAGCTTAATGATATATTTTCATTAATTTTAAAGTCTTTGTTAAAGGCAATAGTAACAAAACGATCTACCGTATCCATTACGTGTTTGTGCAGGTAAAGCGGTTTCGAGCCAGAACCTGCCCTTTTTCCTTTACTGCGTTTGTTTTGTTTACTTAAAAAGATGTTTACCGAATCCATGAGTAATAACTCAGTGAGATCGGCCGTTGGCGGGGTACACAGAATTTGTCCGTTGAAACCCATTCTTACCAATGTAGGTAAGTTTCCAGAGTGGTCAATGTGTGCATGTGTTAAGATAACTACATCTATCGAAGTGGGATCGAAGGGGAAATACTGGTTTTCTTCCTGATACGTATCTTTCTCATAATCTAGTCCACAATCAATCAGAATATTGTATTTATCTGACTGTAGTAAATGCATACTTCCCGTAACCTGTTTCGCTGCTCCCCAAATCGTTAATTTCATCTATTTGTGTCTAGTTTTTCTGCAACTCTCTTATTTAATATAGCTTTTCAGCTTAAAACTGCATCATCTTTTGATTTGCAGTAAGATGAATAACCTAATGGCTTAATAACAACTAAAAAGTAAATAAGTTATAATATAAAGCTTTTAAAAGAGGAGCAATATATCATTTTAAAAGCTATGCATAGATAATTTCAAGAAATTGATTTAAACAAATGAGCTATTTTATTGTAAAACAAGGTTATTAATTGAATATCGAAAACTATATTCCAGCAGTGCAGGAATGTTGATACTGGTTACTAATTTCCAGCTTAGCAGTTCATCAATGAATTCAGGTTTTTCCAACCCTGACGTTAATGCTGCCTGAGTATAAAATTTGGCACGTGTGGGGTGTTCTGTTGAACATGCATTATAGATAGACCCATAAGCGCGACGCTCAATAATCTTTAAAGTGAGTCCAATACAATCTGATAGATGGATCAGGTTTACAGGCGCACGTCCGTTGGCAATATCTTTTTTGCCCGCAAAGAATCTTCCAGGATTTCTTTGTGGCCCTATTAGCCCTCCAAAACGAAGTATGGTAGTGGTAAACACAGTTGATTGTCTTAGCAGTTCTTCAGCTGATAAGATAGCTCTTCCAGAGGCCGTATCAGGAACCGCAGCTGTGATTTCTGTAACTGGCTCATTTTTGTCGCCATAAACAGAAGTAGAGCTAATAAAGATAACTTGCGGCACTTTAAGAGTACCGGAAGCCTGGGCAATCCTTTCAATTTTATACAAAAAAGTATGCTGTTCTGCAGTGCTTCTTTTAGGGGGGATGCAGATAATTAAAACGGAACAGTCAAAAAAGGCAGGATCAAAACTTTCTTCTTGCTCTTCAAAACTCACCAGGTAGGGGGAAATGCCTAATTCTTGTAAAGTAATGATCTTTGCTTCTGTGGTAGTAGATCCTTTTACTGCATATCCATCGGCAAGTAGTTTTTTAGCAAGTGCTAATCCGTACCATCCGCAGCCAAGAATACTTATCCTTTTATCTGTTGTAGTCATTTCTATATTTATATTGTAACAGGCAGCTGACTGTTTGATAACAAAAAAGGGGTAATGCAATTTGCACACCCCTCTTAATCTTTAACGAAGTTTTTCTTAAAGAACAGTTACATTTGAAGCCTCAGGGCCTTTTTTACCGTCATTCAATTCGAATTCTACATTGTCACCTTCATTCAGTTCTCTGAATGAATCACCTGCAATTGCAGAAAAATGTACGAAAATATCTTTTCCTCCATCTTCTGGAGTTATAAAACCAAACCCTTTTGCAGAATTAAACCATTTAACTTTTCCTGTTGTACGCATATTATTGTTATAAATTTCGCTGTGAAAATAATCAATTGAATACTAATATCCAAAATCTTAATTGCTTATTCTTCCAATTACGTCAAAGGTTATTCAAACCAGACTGGCTTTTTTTTGTTGTTCATCTAATTAAAATAAACATTTTATGGCAAATCTGGAGCAAAAAGTAGTCGCTGATCATTCAGGGAAAGTTAATAATAAATATAGTTCTGAAAATGATAATCTAGGACTTGATGCTGATCAATCTTCTGACTATACTGACGGAAGAAAGAATTATAACAATGATAATGATCGTGTTTCTCACAATCCCGATGGGGAAGATGACGACCATGATACTACCGAAGGCCCTGGCTATTCTCCATTAATGGATAAGTAAATCAGGGAGAGACCGTCTCTATATTATTTGCTTCGTCTTCATTGCCCTCATCTTCAGAATGTTGTTCTTTAGTCTCTTGGAGTGGTTTTGAATCCTCTTTTTCATCGTTATCGGCAACCGGTGTTTCTGGAACAAGTTCTTCGGTGCTTGGAGTAACCGTCTCGATGTTTGCTCCGGGATCATTTGACTGTTCAGTATCTTTAGGCGCTGGCTTCTTTAAATCGTTTTCGTTTTCCATAATGATGTATTTTTTGATTTATCTAACTGTATATAATAAGTATGATCACCCCTGAATTGTTTCTTTAAATCTTAAAAACAATTTTGGCATCATTTTAGCAAATGGGTTAGTATAATTTAATTCTCTAACAAAATATATACACGATGAAAAAGATAATCGCAATATTCGCAATCGCCCTCGCAATGACGGCATGTACAAATGCTAAAAAAGAAGAGGCTATTAAACAAGCGGCTATTAAAGCAACAAAAGATAGTATGAGATTAGATAGTTTCCGAAGAGTTGAAGTTGCTCAGCAAGAGGAAAAAGCTAAAATTGCAGAAGAAAAAAGAATCTTAATGTTGTCTGAAGCACGCGCTGCCGAAAATGCCCCTGCTGCTACTATGGCTTCGCCAAGGTCTACTGCAGCAACTACCACAACTACAACTACTACAAAAAAGAAAGGCTGGAGTAGTGCTGCCTTAGGAACCGTTATAGGTGCCGGAGCTGGTGGTTTAGGTGGAGCATTGATTGATAAGAAAAAAGGAAGAGGTGCTGTTATTGGTGGGGTTGCCGGTGCGGGTGCAGGTTATTTAATCGGACGTGGCCAGGATAAAAAATCTGGAAGAGCACAATAAGCCTGCCTTATAAAATATATAATGGTAAAATAAAAAAGCCTGATTCATTTGAATCAGGCTTTTTTATTTTATTTCTTTTCTGGTGGGGTAGATACAATTTCACCGAATTCATTTACGTATGCCATCATACTTTCTAAATCACCACCGGTTGAGTTTTGCGCGCGTTCTTGTTTACGTTGCTCTTTATCTTCTTTTTTCTTCTGCCTGTTTTTTTCCAGTTGCTTCTTCATGAAGGTCGCCTGAGACTTAGCCATAAATTTCCTTATTTAGTTCAAAAATAACTCTTCTCTGCTATTACTTGTTAAGGCGTTCCATTTGATGATCAATGGATCGGGGCAGCCTGAATATAACTTAAATTCCCGGGCAACAACGGTAGAGGAGCCAGGAGAAATTGAATCTAATCAATGTATGATTAGCAAGTAAGTATTAAGAGAGTAGTGTGTTTATACTCCGTTCTATGCAAATATACAAAAAAATATTTATTTTATGAATGGTAGCGCTGAATAAGTACAGCGAGGTATAGCAAACGAAGTTGATTTCATCGTATTTTAATAAAAGAAAGCCGATGTTAGATAAATTTTGTAATCCCAGTGTCATCAGGTATTTTTGTCGACTAAATCCATAGGGATTGTATATTTAGCAACTGCCATACATGAAACAAATCTACTTAACGCGTATTTTTACTTTACTCTCTTTTTTTATCCTATTCTATATTCAGCCACTTTCTGCACAGGAGAACCAGCTCATCGAAGTAACAGGTAAAGTTGTTGATCAAGAATCCAAAGCTCCTGTTGCGGGGGTCAGTGTAGCTATTAAAGGTACAATAGCAGGTACTATAACCGATCAGAACGGATCATTTAAGTTACGTTCTAAGCTTAAGTTCCCATTTAAGCTGGTTTTTACTAGTATTGGTTTTCAAACACAAGAATTTGATGTGAAAGAAGCTGGTATGCAGTTAAATATAGAACTGGTTACACAAACACTGCTGGGAAGCGAAGTGGTAATCACAGCATCACGCGTTCCCGAAAATATTCTTAAATCGCCTGTAGCCATTGAAAAACTGGATATCAGGGCCCTTCGTGAGTCTCCCGGACCAAGTTTCTATGATGCACTCGAAAACGTAAAAGGGGTACAGATGACAACTGCGAGTTTAACGTTTAAAATCCCAAATACCAGGGGCTTTAATATTCCAAGTAACTACCGCTTTATGCAGCTGGTAGATGGTATTGATATGCAGGCAGCCACATTGGGTGTACCACTTGGTAATGCAATCGGTCCGACAGAACTGGATATTGCCAGCATAGAAATTACCCCGGGTGCAGCTTCTGCACTTTATGGGATGAATGCAATTAATGGAATGTCTAACTTAATTACTAAAAGTCCGTTTTTGTATCAAGGATTAAGCTTTTATCAGAAAAGCGGGCTCAACCATTTGGGTGGTACAGGGCGTGATATTAGTAATTTAACTGAAACTGCCATCCGATATGCAAAGGCTTTTAACAATAAATTCGCCTTTAAAGTTAATCTAAGTTATTTACGGGGTACCGATTGGTTATCTGACACCAGAACAGACCAGAACCCGAATAGCCTGAAAAGTGCCAATCCCTCTTTTTCTGCTTTGGATGGTGCCAATAATGTAGCATTTGACGGATGGAATAAATATGGTGATGATGTGCTGGCAGGAAGTAATACAGTTTCTGTAAGTGGTTTAAATATTAACGGACAAGCCAATCAAACGCTTAACGTTGCCAGAACAGGTTATTGGGAGAAAGACCTGGTAAACCCTAATGTTGATAACTTGAAATTTGATGCAGCTGTGCATTACCGTATTGGAGAATCAGCCGAGCTGTCTTATGATTACCGTATTGGTAAAATGGACGGAGTTTTTCAGCGAGGTAATAAAATACAATTAGATAACGTAATTATTCAGAACCATAAGCTAGAACTTAAAGGGAGCAACTTCCTCGTGAGGGGATATATTTCTCTGGAAAATTCTGGTGATTCTTATAATGTAAAACCATTAGCAGATAATCTTGACCTCGCCAGTGGCGGTAGCGGTAGTGTGTGGGGTACCAAATATAAAAGTGCATTAAATGCTTATGCAACAGCAAATGGGGGCGCACTTACAAATGCAAATCTCGCTGCTGCAACAGCTTATGCAAGGCAACAAGCAGATGCCGGTAGGGCAGAGCCTGGAACGCAGGCGTTTGAGGACCTAAAAAACACTATCATCGGGATCAATAATTGGGATATCAAATCTTCTGCTATTCCTGATGCAACTACAACGGGCGGCGCTGCATTGATCCAAAAGAGCAGAATGTACCATCTTGAGGGGCAGTGGGACCTATCTAAGCAGGTGAAGTATTTTGGGTTACTGGTTGGTGGTGATGCCCGGCAATATGCTATTATTCCAGATGGAAATAGTTTCGTTGATTTTAGTCGCCCGATAGCTGATCGTGGGAAACAGCTGGAAGATGGTTCTTATGGAAAAAATATACATTATAAAAAAATAGGCGGGTTTGCCCAGGTCACTAAAACTTTTTTTGAGGAGAAGTTAAAGGTGTTTGCTTCTGCACGATATGACTATAACCCAGAGTTCGATCCTAAGCTTACACCAAGGTTGGCTGCTGTTTATTCACCTGATCAACAGCATAATTTTAGGGTTACATATCAGCAGGGGTACCGTTTTCCAGGATTGTTTGAAGCACTATCTTATGTAAACAATGGGAGGGTAAAAAGGGTTGGTAGCCTTTCTTATATCAATGAGGGTTTAGGTTACCTGGATAACAGCTATACCCGGGCCTCGGGTGTAGTTTTTAATTCTGCTGTTAATGCTGCTGTGGCTGCTGGTACTGATAGAAATACAGCAGCACTGGCCAACCGTGATTTGCTGGTTAAAGCAGATTTGCCCAAAGCAAGTCCGGAAAGGATAAATTCATTTGAAATAGGGTATAAAAGCGTGCTATTAGAAAATACTCTTTTTGTAGATATTGATGCCTATACAAACACATACGACGGCTTTTTAGGTCAGGTACAAGTTGATGTCCCTAAAGCAGCAACCGTTGGATCGGATGCTGCTGTATTGGCTATGCTTGATGTGAACAGGGATGCTGGTCAGGACCGTTATCGGGTGTATACCAATGCGAAGAATAAATACAGGAATTATGGTTCTGCACTTGGCATCACTTATAATTTTTATCAAAAATACACGATTGCTGGTAACGTGAGTTATAATAAAATTAAATCAAACGAAGAGAACGATATTTTTGTCACAGGTTTTAATACGCCAGAATGGGCAACCAATCTGACTATCGGCAACAGGGAAATTGTAAAAAACCTTGGGTTTAGTATCGTCTATAAATGGCAAAATTCTTTCTTATGGGAAAGTCCGCTTGTAACTGGTACAGTTAAAGCTATCAATACTTTTGATGCACAGGTTACTTACAAAATACCAACTGCAAATGCAGCGATTAAGATTGGAGGAACAAATATTTTTAATAAACCTTTTCTGCAATACGCAGGGGGGCCAACTATAGGTGCTCTTGTTTACGCTGCGGTATCTTTTGAAGGGCTGTTAAGTAAATAACCTGACTTTGGCATACAGCAAAAATTAGTTCTGATATGCAAGCAGCTTCCGTGCAATGTCGTCTACATCTGTATTGGAGTTGCTTAACACGACAACACCTTTTTTGATATTTTTTGTAAATCCGCAAAAACTTCTGAATCCTGCAGTACCACCATTATGCCATGTTAAGGTGTCATTCTTAACTGGCTCTATTATCCAGGCTAATCCCCTGCTAAAGCCATGCTGTTGATTAGTTTGTTGTTGACTAAAAGCAAAATCAGGATTTTTGGCATCCATATTTGCTTTAAGGTAGATTAGCATATCATGTAAATCTGATTTAAGTCCGCCGGCAGCTTTAAAATCCACTAAATCCCAGTAACCTACAGCTGCACCATTAGCAGTATTATAGCCTGTTGTGAGTAAAACACGCTGGTTTTCTGTGAGATCATAATGTGTATTCGTCATTTTTAATGGTCCGGTAATTACTTGCTGCAGTAATTTCTCTAGTGGCATTTGATAACTATTTTCGAGGATTAAACCTAATATACCGAATCCCAGGTTGGAGTAGGAGGCAGTAAAACCCGGAACCGTATCTGGCTTAAAAGTACTTAAATATTGGTAAGCCATACCTCTGGTATAATGTAGATATGGATTAGCAGGGTCGTATTGAGGCTGTTTTTCGAAATCTGCAGGTAAGCTTGGTAATCTTGATGTGTGATTACTAAGATGTACAATTTTGATTGGCTCGCCCTTAAATTGCAAATTGGCATAAGTGGCCGGGCCTGGAAGATATTTCCTGATCTCCCCATTCAATTCAATTTTATGATTTCTTACCGCATTGGCAAGCATGATACCTGTAAACGTTTTAGAAATCGACGCAATTTCATACAGTGATCTGCTGTCTGGTAATTTTTCTGTTCCTTTTTTTGTTTCTCCGTAAAAAAAAGTTTCTGTTCCATTGCCTGTAACCAGACCTATAGTCAGGCTGCTATTTCCAGGATCTTTCAAATAGGCTAAAGCCAGTGAATCTACATATAACTGGACACCTGTTTGTTTGGGGTTATTTGTTTTAATTGTACCAGGATCTTTCCATGCTTTCTGAGGGGCCCAAAGCATACCATCAATTTTCGATTCGGCAGAGAGCACTATTTTTAGTTCCTGAATGCCATGCTCAAAATTAATCACATACACAGCCAGGCCGTCTTGCGTCCTGTTATATTTCCAAGCTTTGATATTTCCTAGTGGCTGTTTTAATTTTTTTTGATAGAATGCAGTAATTGATTGATTTGTTTGCTGCTTTTGGAAATCTGGAGAAAGCTGATTGTACAATTCGTTGTACTGATCACTATTGAAATACACAACTAGCTGTTTTACAACTAAATCAGTTTTATTTTGCTCTTGGGCAATCAAATTAAAGCTGAACACACTTAAAAAGATAAAAAGTAAATTCTTCATTTAAAGGAAATATTGTTTTTAAATATAAAGAAAAATTTACACCAGTACTCTTTCTGGGAGTGCTAAAAGTTTATAGTAACGGGCGAAGCACCTTCCATACGTTTTCTGCTAGTATTCTATGTCCTTTAGCATTGGGGTGCAGTCCGTCTTCCTGTATTAAACTTGGAACACCGCCCATGCCCTCCAGCAAAAAAGGGATATAGCTCATTTTATTCTCTTTAGCGATAGCAGGGAACAGATTCTTAAAATCAGTTGTATATTTCTGTCCCATGCTCGGTGGCATCTGCATGCCTGCCATTACTAATTTTGCTGCAGGATATTTTGTTTTCACTCTATTAATCAAATCCTGTAAGTTAGCTTCAGTCTCCGTTACTGGAATACCTCGAAGTCCGTCATTGGCCCCCAGTTCAAGTACAAAAATATCCAAAGGCTGTTTTAACAACCAGTCGATCCGGTTTTTGCCAGCAGCAGATGTTTCTCCGCTTAGGCCGGCATTAATAACCTTATAAGGGAGTTTCAACGAATCAATTTTATCTTGTATGCGTGCAGGAAAAGCTTGCTCGGGATCAACACCGAGCCCTGCGGTAAGGCTGGTGCCGAAAAACAGAATGTTTTTTGGAGCAGCTGCTTTATCGGCTGTATTTGCACCGGTTGTATCTTTTACCTTTTCGGTAACATTCTGATCTGTTGCAGGATTTTTTCCATTTCCACAACCAGCACTAAACGCTGTGAGTAGTACCAGGAACAGGTAACGGTAACGTGACATAAGTGTGCTCATCTCTAATTATAATGGTTTTTGTTCTATATTTAACACTATCAGTTAATTTAAAACAGTAACAAATAGTCATTGTTTAAGTCAAATATCAACAAATTAATCCCTTTGCTTTGGAAACTATTTTAAATATTAAAGAAGTCAGTAAACAATATGCAAGTGCCGGTTCCTCCCTTACCATACTAGATGATATCAATTTTGATATCTTAAAAGGATCTACTGTTTCCATTACCGGACCTTCAGGGAGTGGAAAAACGACTTTGTTGGGCTTGTGCGCAGGTCTAGACCGTGCAAGTTCTGGTTCTGTAGTGCTGAATAATGTTAAACTGGACAATCTTTCCGAGGATCAAAGAGCTGCAGTACGTAACCGTTATGTAGGTTTTATTTTTCAGAACTTCCAGCTATTGCCTACACTTACTGCATTAGAAAATGTAATGGTGCCTTTAGAATTAAGAGGCGAAAAGAATATAAGGCCGAGAGCTATGGAACTACTGGATAAAGTCGGGCTCTCTGCTCGTGCGCACCATTATCCTGTGCAACTATCCGGAGGCGAACAGCAGAGGATCTCTCTTGCCAGGGCATTCTCAAACACACCGGCAATTTTATTCGCAGACGAGCCAACCGGCAACCTGGATGGAGAAACGAGTGAAAAAGTAATTAAACTACTATTCGATTTAAATAAAGAAGCAGGAACAACCCTGGTCATTGTAACACACGATCTCGATTTGGCATCACGCACAGATAGGATCATTAAGTTAAAGGGCGGGGTAATTATCGGTGATGAACAAAAAGCTTATGTCTGATATTAATCCTGTTTTTAGAAAATCTGCACCTGTATCCTGGTTATTTAAAATGGCCTGGCGGGATAGCAGGAAGAACCGCTCCAGGCTATTGCTGTTTACTTCATCAATCATTTTGGGGATTGCAGCACTGGTAGCCGTTTATTCTTTCAGAGATAATCTGCAGCGTGATATTGACGATCAGGCAAAAACACTTACAGGGGCAGATCTGATTATTGATAGCCAGAAGGCTTTTAGTAAGCCCGTTACTGCTATGCTAGATACTTTAGGTACTGAGCGTGCAAAACAGCTTGATTTCGCTTCTATGATTTATTTTGTCAAAAACCAGGGCATCCGCATTATGCAGATCAGGGCACTGGAAGGGAATTATCCTTTTTATGGCGAAATAGAAACTACTCCTAAAGTTGCAGCAAAGGCAATCAAGATGGGCAGAAATGTATTAGTTGATAAAACTGTAATGATGCAGTTTAATGCTAAACCGGGAGATTCTGTGAAGGTTGGGATGGCTACTTTTGCTATTGCCGGATATCTTGACCAGGCGCCCGGCCAGAATGGTGTGGCTGCTGCTGTGGCACCAATTGTATACATTCCTTATAAATATTTAAAGGAAACTGGTTTGGTGCAGTTTGGGAGCAGGTTCCATTATTCTTATTTTTATAAATTTAGCAATGAAAACACAGTTAACGCTGTTGTAAAAAATATAAGGCCTTTGCTCGATAAAGAAGGTCTTGATCATGAAACGGTAGCGTCTAAGAAAAAGAATACAAGCCGTGCTTTTGGGGATTTAAGTGATTTTCTTGCACTTGCAGGCTTCATCGCGTTATTATTGGGCTGTATTGGTGTAGGAAGTGCAATCCATGTTTATATTAATGAAAAACTGGCTTCGATCTCTACTTTAAGGTGCTTGGGTGTTAAGGCCTGGGAAGCTTTTTATATTTACCTGATACAAATCTTTTTTATCGGAATGATAGGTGCTGTTGCTGGTGCAGCCCTGGGTACAGGCATACAGTTTGTGCTACCTATTATATTAAAAGATTTTCTGCCTGTGGCATTTACAGTGCATGTTTCCTGGAGTGCAATTTTACAGGGAATTGTGACTGGTGTTTTCGTGGCTGTTCTATTTGCTTTGCCTTCTTTGCTTAGTGTACGCAGGATCTCTCCGCTTAATGCGATTAGGTTATCATTTGAACCTGTAAATTATAAGCCAGAGCCGTTAAAATGGCTGGTTTACCTGGTCATCTTTATATTTGTAGTGGCATTTACCTATCTCCAGATGGATAACCTGGTTAAGGCTTTGATTTTTACCGGAACAATAATTTTTGCGATCCTGGTGTTTTATGGGCTTTCGGTGCTGCTTTTATATGTGGTGAGGAAAACGTTGCCTGCCAGGCTGTCTTATGCCTGGAGACAGGGCTTTTCAAATTTATACAGGCCCAATAACCAGACGATGATGTTGATTGTGTCGATTGGATTGTCTACGGCGCTGATTGCTACACTTTATTTTGTTCAAGGTATCCTGATTAATAAAGTAACGCTGTCTTCTGGTACCTCACAGCCGAATCTGGTATTGTTGGATATTCAGAAAAATCAGGATGTTAAGGTAGATTCGTTAGTGAAGATATTCAAGATGCCACTACTGGTTAAAGTACCAGTGGTGACGATGCGTTTGGAGGCTATAAATGGTAAAACCGCTTTGGAATTGGCAAAAGCCGATAGTTTAAAGGGACGGCCGCCAGGAGATAATAATAATAGAAGGGAGTCTTCAGGACGTGCTTTTAAAAGTGAAATCCGCACTAGTTTCTATAGCAAGCTGACGGAAGGTGACCAGGTGATTAGTGGTAAATGGATAGGTGAGGTAAAATCACCTGGGGATACGGTTTTTGTTTCCTTAGACGAGCTATATGCCGCGCGCATCAATGTTAAGGTAGGAGACAAAATGCAGTTTAATGTTCAGGGAATGATGATCCAGACGGTTGTTGGGAGTATAAGAAAAATAGATTGGGGCAGGACGCAGCCAAATTTCCGCGTGTTGTTTCCAACGGGTGTGCTAGAAGAAGCGCCGCAGTTTCATGTGGTGATGACCAGGGTGCCGGATGATGCAGTGTCTTCCCGTTTCCAATCTGCAGTTGTACGTAGCTTACCGAATGTTTCGGTAATTGATCTTGGACAATTATTAAAGTTACTGGATGAACTGCTTGGCAAGATTAGTTTTGTGATCCGTTTTATGGCATCGTTCAGTATGATTACTGGTTGGATCGTTCTTATTTCGGCCGTCAGAAGCAGTAAAAATCAACGGTTACGAGAAATTGTCTTATTGAGAACATTGGGGGCAAAAGGAACACAAATTTTATCGATTACAATTATTGAATACATGTTTCTTGGTATGCTTTCGGCTGCTGCCGGATTATTGATGGCGATTGCTGGTAGCTGGGCATTGGCGGCGTTTACTTTCAATGCAGCTTTTACTCCCGGCTGGTGGCCTTCAGTAATATTATTTACCACAATTACACTTATTGTAGTAATTACTGGAATGATAAGCAGCAGGAGTATACTGAACCACCCTCCTTTAGAAGTCTTAAGGAAAGACAGTTAAGATATATATGAACCTAAACAACGATTTCGGAACAATGTTTGCACATTGCCCATAGATTTTAAAAAATATACCCTTAACCCTATATGAAGAAGAGAATACACGTTTTAGAAGATGATCAGGATATCAGATATATTATTGAATTTTTATTGAAAGATGAAGGTTACGAATTACAATTATCTTCTACTTTCGCAGAGCTAAAAAGTAAACTGAATGAATCTTTGCCAGATTTGTTTATTATTGATGTAATGTTGCCGGATGGAAATGGAATTGAGATCTGTGACGACTTAAAGACAGATATGTTTACCAAACACATTCCAGTTATCGTAATGTCGGCAAATCCAGGGAGTAAAGAAAAAAGTGTAACTGCTTTTGCCGATGATTATATCAGTAAGCCTTTTGATCTTGATTATGTTGTAAAAAGGATCGAAAGATTACTTACCAAATAACTAATGATAATTTAAATCTTAATTTTAGCCCATGATCTTACTGGAGAACGAAAATATAGCGATCACCTTTGTAGCTAAAGGCGCAGAATTAACAAGTATTACCAATAAAACATCAGGTCTTAGTTATTTATGGAAAGGTGACCCTGCTTACTGGGGCAAGTTTAGTCCTGTTTTATTCCCGATTGTAGGGGGGCTAAAAAATGATACTTATATTTTTGAAGATAAAGAATACCATCTTCCCCGTCACGGCTTTGCAAGAGACAACGAGTTTGAGTTTCAGCAGATAGGCGACGGGGAAATTTTGTTTACGCTTTCCAGTAATGCTGAAACGTTAAAGGTATATCCTTTCAAGTTTCAGCTTGGATTACGCTACAAAATTACGGCCAATACGCTCTCCTGTACTTACGAAGTAACAAACACTGGAGAAAAAGAGTTGTTATTTTCTATCGGTGGTCACCCCGCTTTTGCAGCTCCGCTGACAGCAGGTACGCAATATGAAGATTACTTTATTGAATTTATTGATGATGAGTCGGTTACGTATCATAAGATTGCGGATAACTTAATTAGTGATCAAACAGAAACTATTTCGCTGGATAATGGAAAGCTGACTTTAAAGCATGAACTTTTCTATGATGATGCGCTCGTGTTTAAATCATTGAAAAGCAAAACTCTTCATTTAAGGAATACTAAAAATGAGCATGGGCTTGATTTCCGCTTTGCCGATTTCCCTTACTTTGGAATTTGGGCAGCGAAGGATGCTGACTTTGTTTGTCTGGAACCATGGTGTGGTATAGCAGATGGAATTGGCCATAACCAGCAGCTGAGCGACAAAGAAGGGATTACTTCTTTATCGCCCAATAAAAACTGGAAAAGAACCTGGGAGGTCACAGTTTTTTAATTTGAACCAATCACACTTACTTTCAGGTGCGAAGATTGTCCGTTTTTAAAATAGATACGATGGGTCGCTTTCTGAAAATCAGCCTCAGTCGCTTTATAAATATTAACAAATTTCTGCGGATTTCTATCCACTAACGGGAACCAGGAGCTTTGCACCTGTACCATAATTTTATGCCCTTTTTTAAAGCAATGTGCAGCATCCTGCATATCAAATTTAACTTCTGTTACTTCTCCGGGTACCATTGCTTCTGGTGCAGAGAAGCTTTTCCGGAATTTTGAACGCATTACTTCGCCACGTACCATTAACTGGAAACCTCCCATTTTTGTACCTTTCAGCGGGCTGTCATTGGGTGCATTTGCAGGGTATACATCAATCAGTTTTACTACAAAATCGGCATCTGTTCCTGTAGTGCTCACAAAAAGATCTGCTAATAAATTGCCAGAAATCAGTACATCATCTTGCAGTACTTCTGTCTGGTAAACCAATACATCTGGTCTCCTTGCAGCAAAACGCTGATCTTCATACATATAGTCGCTCCCCCGATCAATGCGGATCTCACTAGTATAAGGAACAGGTTTGTCTGGATCGCTAACAAACTCATCATAACCAATGCCAGTTATTGTTGGCGCTTCGAATGAGAGCTTTCCATTTTCATGAAAATACAAGTTCTTAGCTTTTGCTTCGGCCGGGGGCCATGCACTATATTTTTTCCATTGGTTAGAACCTGTTTCAAAGATTGTAGCTTTTGCTAATTCAGGATTTGCTGTTCCTTTCAGGTAATGGTTAAAAAATTCCAGCTCTAGCTTTTCTCGAAAAAACGGACCTGTTTCGCTATAGAAGCGTATATTCCCTAGCGCATCATTATTGCCCCTGGTCCAGCTACCGTGTGTCCATGGTCCCATTACCAGGTGATTTGGAGCTTTAGGTTTGTTTTTTTCTATTCCCCCAAATGTCTTTAAAGGTCCGTATGGATCTTCCTGGTCAAACCATCCGCCAACGGTCATCACAGCGGGTTTTATATTTTTAAGGTGAGGTACAGGTGTACGCGACTGCCAGAAGGCATTATAAGTCTCGTTCTCCATCATTTCGTTCCAGATCGCATTCTTTCCTTTAAAATAGCGTTCATCCAGATTTTTAATCGGTCCCGCATTTTTATAAAACTCATAGGCATCCGGTGTTCCGTAACCATTAAAAGACACAGCATGGTTTGGTGTCGGTTCTGGTCTTGCTGCACCGTAGTAGGAGAGGAAAGAGAAAGTGCCCATTAAGAAAAATGCACCGTTATGATGCCTGTCATCGCCCATAAACCAATCTGTAACTGGTGCTTGCGGCGATGCTGCTTTTAATGCTGGATGTGCATCGATGGTAGTCATAGTGGTATAAAAACCAGGAGCAGAAATACCCCAGGTGCCAACTTTTCCATTGTTATTGGGAATGTTCTTCACCAGCCAGTCGATCGTATCATAACTATCGGAGCTTTCATCCACCTCATTTTTCTTCTTTTTATTTGGAATATATGGGCGGGTAGCTACAAATTCTCCTTCAGATAGATAGCGTCCTCTAACATCCTGATAGACGAAAATATAACCTTCGTTTGCAAAAAGCATGGAAGGCCCAAGTGTCATTTTGTACAGTCCTTCTCCGTACGGACCAGCGCTATAGGGCGTCCGGTCGAACATGATCGGATACTTTTTAGATCCATCTTTAGGAACATAGATCACCGTAAACAGCTTTGCACCATCGCGCATAGGAATCTGCTTTTCGATTTTAGTGTAGTTATTGCGGACATATGCCGAATCTATTTTATAAGTTGCCGGTCGTTGTGCAAATACGCCGAACGACAGCATAGATAGCGCTGCCGAGAGAATATAGTTTTTTCTTGCTGAAGAATTCATACAGGCCAAAATACTCATATTGTTAGAAATTGGAGCGCTGGATTGAAAAAATCTAGTGACCCCTATGTGTACAAGTACGATTTAATTTCCAGTTTACCAAGTGTGCAGCGGCAACAATCAGACCGCCAATAGGGATAAAAATTGGCTCCAATGCTTCCAATCCTGAAAAATGGCCGATTGCTATCAGTATAAATCCAGTTATCAAAACAAGGAACGGCAATAATTTGCGGTGCTGTTTCCGGTAAGATAAACTTAAGGAGAGGGTACCTAAAACGGCAGAAATAGCAATCATGGAAATCTCTACCCATTCATTAGCCATAAATTCTAATCCAAGCAAAGGCAGGGCAGTAATAAAAATTGGTACAAGGGCACAATGGATTGCACATAAAGTAGAGGCCGTAAATCCTATGCGATCGAGATTTTGTGTAGTTTTTGAAATGGCCATAAAATAAGTAGCTGATAAGCTGCAAATATAGAAGCAACACCATTGCATTTGTGTTGTTGTTCCGTCATATTCACATTTACTTTATCATTTAGCGATCGCGGTATAGCTATGCCGTATCCTATGCTTTTAAATAATAGTCTGCGTTCATCTCTTCATGAGGTACCAGGTTATTCCAGATAATTTGCACTCCATCAGTGCTGCTTATATGTTTAAATTCAATTTCCCTGCGTAATTTATTCACCATTAAACACTCTTTGGCAGAAAGGTAAAAGTCATGCTCCTGAAAAAATTCCATCAGCCGGTTAAAGCTTCTCCTAAGAAACTTATCCGTCTCCATCATTTGCTGCAAAGCGCTGATGTGCCTTAAGATTATAGCATGTTTTACTTGTGGTTTAAGGTTAGGGATAAGGTCGATCAGACCATCTTCAGAAATCACCACCAGCATAGTTTTAGCCTTATTTTCCATGTGTTCATAGTAGCGGACGGCAGAATTATATCTTGCGCCTCTTGATGAATCTCCGTTTTTGGTAGCGATACCGTCCAATATTACTCCTATTGCATGGCAAGTACAATCCGTATCGATCAGCACCGCACCGTCAATAGAAGTAATCTGATGAATGATATCCTTATTAATTCTGATGGGTTTAATTTTAAAACACTGGCTGCTTAGCCTTACCGCTTCCTCTGCTGCTTCGGAAGATATCGCCAGAATGGTTCCGTGTTTTTGTTTAGTTGCTTCCATTGTAATGTCCCACAGGTTGTGGAGCCTTACTTTATCAATGCCAGGAAACAGCCTTTTAAGATTACTATAAAACTTCTCCCGGTTAATCCTTTCATTATACAGATCTGGCATCCGAAAGGCAACTGATACCATAATTTGTTCATGGTGGACAACTTCCCAGTGGAAATGTTTGGTAAAATTAACTGTAAATAGTGATTCGTCGTGGTAATTGTATTTTCCTGTTAGCTGACAGAGGCCGTAGATCAGCACTGCGTCGGATAAGATCAGTTGTTTATGATCGGCCAGTTCGAGAAACTTCCTCACTTTCCGAAAATCTTTGATATGGATAGGGTTTTCCAGTTCCATTGTAATCTTCACGTTGGCATGGTCTTTCCGTGCAATTACCATTTTGCCAAATCCTTCGGCGCCTTCATATTTTAAAGAAGAGATAGTATTACAAGCGTCGTAAAGTACATGCAGCCCGTTCAGATTTTGTCCTGCCATAGAAACAGTGACCATAAAATCATGCCCCGCTTTACTCACTAGCTCGTCACGACTTTTAGTGAGTACATTAAAATCTGCCTGTGATTTCGCTTTTAAGGCATTAGCGCTGGCATCTAGGTAAACTTTGATTACACTTTCTATAAAAGAGCGACTTATTTTTTGTCCGCCGTAAGACCGGTCTTTACTTAAGGAATAATAAGTATTTAAAAGTTTTTTATTCAGTTCTGTAACTACATAAACCAGGTAACCATCTATGTATGCTGGAGCGGATATGAAATGCTCACTGTTTTTCCCGGTGGGGTGCGTTCTTAGAATCCGCTGTATTTCGGTGGTATAAGCGGTGCTTAACAGCCGTGTGCGTACTTTTTCTTCAGCGTTGCTATCTTTAAGCAAGCTGTGCTGTATACCAATAGGCTGCAGGGAGCGAAAGTCAGCTATACAATAATCACAATCAGGGCATTCCATGCTCAAAAATGGACGGTTGGTTTCGGGGCTATGGAGGATAGCGATCAGGAAGATCTTTGGTACAAGACGTTCATCTAATGAATTGAAAAGTTCTTCTGCTGCCAGTTGCAGAGAGATCTGGCAATGCTGCTGATGTTCCCAAATTATATTTTTGCAGTCCTTCATAGCTAATATCGTATTTTTTTAGTAAATGATCTTCGCTATATTATCTGGGTTTAAGTAAATATTTGTTAACTGTCCAACAAAGATATTTGAACTTTCCATGTAAAAGTGTTAAAGAAAGTTAATTAGGTAATGATAACTTTACTACATTAGGTCTTCAAATTTTCGAAAAACCAAATGCAAACCAACAAGGTCTCTACGGCTGCTTTAACTGCAGCTATTCTCGTAGCTTCTTTAGGCTACTTTGTAGATATATACGACTTACTGCTTTTCAGTATTGTGCGTATTCCCAGTTTAAAATCTTTAGGCCTTAGCGGTGCTGAACTAACTGACACGGGGATTATGCTCCTAAATGTTCAAATGATCGGCATGCTGATCGGCGGTGTATTGTGGGGCATGCTGGGAGATAAAAGAGGCCGTTTATCCGTACTGTTCGGCTCGATATTCCTGTATTCGACAGCCAATATCGCGAATGGCTTTGTTGATTCTGTAAATGCGTACGCGGTATGGCGGTTTATTGCCGGCCTTGGCCTTGCAGGGGAACTTGGTGCAGGGATCACGCTGGTGGCAGAGCTTATGCCTAAAGAAAAGCGGGGGTATGCGACTACAATAGTTGCTTCTGTGGGGGTTAGCGGTGCGGTTGTTGCCTATTTTATTGCACAGGCATTTGACTGGCGGACTTCCTTTTTTATTGGCGGCGGGTTAGGCCTGCTGTTATTGTTACTGAGAGTAGGGGTTGCCGAGTCAGGAATGTTCAGTGAATCTAAAGAAGCGGACAACCGCGGTAATTTCTTCGCTTTATTTAAGAATAAGACCCAGTTGATGAAGTATATCAGGTGTATCCTTATTGGGATACCGCTATGGTTTGTAGTTGGGATATTAATCACATTTTCTCCGGAATTTGGAAAAGTACTGGGCGTACAGGGAGAAGTAAGCGCCGGGGCCGCAGTGGCCTGGTGTTATGGAGGGATCGTGATTGGCGATATTGCAGGCGGATTGTTAAGTCAGCGTTTAAAGAGCCGCATCAAAGTAGTATATATTTACCTCACGCTTTCTGCACTTGGTATTACCGCTTACTTTATGCAACAAGGACTTACCTTGGAGCATTTTTACTGGTTATGTGGTACAATTGGTTTAACGGTAGGCTATTGGGTAATCTTTATGACTATTGCAACCGAGCAATTTGGCACCAATATCAGAGCGACGGTTACCACTACAGTACCAAACTTTGTCCGCGGTGCAGTTGTTCCATTAACATTATTGTTTCAAGCTTTAAAGCCGCTGTACAATGGGTCGATTATCTATTCTGGCATTACGGTTGGTGTAGTCAGTTTAGCATTGGCATTTTTTGCATTAAGCAAAATGAAAGATACATTTTCCAAAGATCTGGATTATGTAGAGGAGTTTTAAAGAGATAGTTGATTTAAATAATAAACATGGATTATATATTAGGTATTGATATTGGCACTGGCAGCACGAAAGCGGTTGCAGTAGGATTAGACCATACTGCTTTTGAGAGCATTCAGTATTTTTATCCTACAACTGCAAAACATACCGGCTATAGTGAGCAAGATCCAGAGCAGATATGGGATGCCTTCCAGCAAAGCATTAAGGAGGTGATACAGAAAATAGGCGCTGCTCCCCATACAATTAGTTTAAGCAGTGCGATGCACAGTTTAATTGCTGTCGATGAAAATGGTAAGGCCCTTGCACCAATGATGACCTGGGCAGATAGCAGAAGTACAGCTATCGCAGAATCATTGTTATCATCTGCAGTGGGTATGGAGTTATACAAGCTTACCGGTACGCCCATCCATTCCATGTCGCCGTTATGCAAGGTAATATGGATCAGAGAGCATCAGCCCACCCTCTTTAAAAATACTTTCAAATTCATTTCGATTAAAGAATATATCTGGTATAAGCTGTTCCGGACTTTTGAGTGTGATTATTCTATTGCTTCCTGTACGGGGCTAATGGAAATAGAAGAGCTGAGGTGGTGTGATAAAGCGCTGGCCACTGCTGGGATTACCGTGGCACAGCTTTCCACTCTTGTGCCTACAACTTATGTGCACAAAGATTTTGACCCAGCCTATGCACTGCCTTTTCTTAAGGCAGGAACTCCGTTTGTTATTGGTGCCAGTGATGGCTGTCTTGCAAATTTAGGTACCGGGGCAATTAAACCAGGTATGGCTGCATTAACAATAGGGACGAGTGGTGCATTACGGGTAGCAGGCAGCCAAGCTGTGTTTAATGAAAAAGCAATGACCTTCAGTTATTTGCTTGATGAAAATATCTTTATTAACGGCGGACCGATAAATAATGGGGGTATTGCGCTTAAATGGCACTTAAAGAATGTATTAGGTAAAGAAGAACTTGATGAAGCTGACTATGATAGAGCTTTTGAGGGAGTGGAGAAAATTGCAGCCGGGGCGGATGGGTTGATCTTCCTGCCGTACTTACAAGGGGAACGTGCACCGATATGGGATTCAAAGAGCTGTGGTACCTTTTTTGGGATAGGTTTAAAACATCATCAGCCGCATTTTACGCGTGCGGTGATAGAGGGTATTTGTTTTGCTTTGAACGATGTGCTGCAATCCCTGGTTGCCTCGGGCCAGCAAATTGATCAGCTTAACGTAAGTGGCGGTTTCGTTTCTTCACCGGTGTGGCTGCAGATACTGGCAGATATTACAGGAAAAAAGCTGGTGCTGGCTACCACCGAAGATGCTTCTGCGGTAGGAGCGGCTTACCTTGCTATAAAAGCAACACACCTGTCTGCCGTTTATCCTTTACCAGAGTTAAAGGATAACAGGATTATCACCCCCATTGAAAACAAGCATATTCATTACCAGCGTTATTTTAATATATACAAGAAGTTATACACAAGTCTTAAGGGGGCAATGCACGAATTAAATGACTTAAGCTGAGCGCCTATTGCTGATGAACAGTGTTATACGCTTTAACGAGCGACTGGATAGTTTTTGTATCAAAACTGTTCATACTTTTAACCCGTTCTGTTAAGTCATTATCATCAGAAAATTTCTCTAATAAGGTTTTTTTGATGTATTCGGTGTTAGCATCAGTATTATTTGCGTCAGGTGTGATCTCTAACATATCTCCCGTACCTGGTTTTTCGATATAGTACAATCCCGGGCGCACTGCCTCGGGTTGTTCGTCATCTCTCCGGCCGCCGCCAAAGCTTACACCACCGCCAAATCCTACACCACTATATCCCCCTGATCCAATTCCGATCCCAATGGATGGCATAAATCTAAGACGACTGCGTTTTTTCTTTTGTGCACCAGTACTGCCACCCATCGAGTATAAGTTAACAGCTCCTGCTTCTACCAATTTAAAAAAACGGTAATCAGTGCGTTTATTAGTCACGAATGTTTTGCTTACATAGGTTTCCCCATTCCACATAAATTCTTTGATGTCTTTTGCCTTAAATTGCTGAACTTCTCCATCATCTGTTTTTATACCTACTGTTTGGAAGTCTGTACCCTGCACTGTTCCCCTAATAAAATTCCCATCAGAGATAATCACTGCGTCTTGTGCAGCTGCCTTAAGTGTAAGGATAGAAAAGAGCAGAAATATGCCCAGATATTTTATCGTTTTCATAACAATTCAAATTACGTAAATTCTTTTGACATAAGCTGTCATCTGTTATTCAGATATTTCTTCTCTTTTTGTTAAATTTTGTTAAATCAGGCAAACTGATCATCATCACGGGGCAAACAATCCAATTTATATTACGTTATGCTGTTATGTTTGAAAAATCTTATCCTCATCGCATTTTTAAGAAACCGGCCTCCAAATGGATAGATCGGCTGGTGTATTTGATGGACGAGCAGTTTCGTATTCCGGGAACTAATTTTAGGTTTGGATTTGATCCGTTAATGAACCTTTTTCCTTTTATTGGTGATATGACTGGTTTTGTAATTTCTGCAGGTCTTTTATTGGCAATGGCTAAAAAAGGTGCAGGCAATAAATTAGTTGTCCTCATGTCAATCAATATATTTCTTGATGCAACGATTGGTGCGATTCCAATCCTGGGTCAACTGTTTGACTTCTTTTTTAAAGCAAACAGCAGGAACCTCAAGCTCATGAAAGAGCATTATGTAGAAGGTAAACACCAGGGCAGTGGTAAGAATACACTTTTGCTCGCTTTATTTATTATGGCGCTGATATTTATATTACTTGTCATGTTATTGTGGAAAATCGGCGAATGGATTATCTCCATCTTTTAATTGCTAATTTGCGGTCAGTCTTTTACGGTATTCCTTAATCGCATTCGTGATATTACTTACAATCTCCTGTCTGCCTGCCGGAGAATTCATATATTCTTCTTCGGACGGATTACTTATAAAACCAATTTCGGTCAGCACCGCAGGCATCCCTGCTTTTGCGAGTACCGCGAGGCTCTGCATTTTTACATCGCGGTTAACACGGCCGGATTTAACATATTCGTCTTGTAAAGAACGTGCAAATCTAATGCTCTCTTTACGAAAAGCATTTTTATAAAGTGAAAGCAATATAAAACTTTCCGGATCATTCGGGTTGTATCCCTCATAATTGTTTTTGTAATCTTTTTCGAGTAAAATTGAAGCGTTCTCGCGTACTGCAACATCCTGTTCATCTACTCTTCCTGCACCAGAAACAAAAGTTTCTACACCCCTGCTCTCTGTTCGTCCTCTCATTTTTGCGGGCATCGAATTACAATGTATCGATATAAATAGATCTGCACGTGCCCGGTTAGCAATTTCTATACGTTCGTATAAAGGAATAAATACATCTTCTGTACGAGTATAGATCACCTTTATATTTTCGCTCTCTTTTTCTATATTTTCTCCCAATAATAGGGCTACCGCCAGGGCCACGTCCTTTTCTTTAGAAAATAATCCATGTGTAGCACCGTCTTTTCCTCCGTGACCCGCATCAATAACGATGATAAAAGGTTTAACCGGGGTTGGCGGCGGGGTTGCGGTTACTGGTATCTGTGCGCTAACATAAAAACAGGGGAAAATAAATAAGGCAGAGAGTATAAATTTAAATGGATTCTTGTTCTTTATATATTGGGGCATGTTGATGTATTGGTTTAATCAAAAATACAAAGATAACGCAGAAAATTTAAACTTAGTTTATCACCATTTGGCGTAAGGGGATATAAAAAAATTGCGTTAAGCCAGGGAACTGGAATGGGCTGGCAGCAGATAAAAAGTTAAGCTATCTAGATTAGAATTTCTTTATAAAGAAAGGATAACTTCGTACGACTGAAGATAAATAGTGTAACTTAAGTTGCAATTCTACTGATTTGTATATTTATTTAAACTGCGATCCGAATCATTACGTAAGTATTTTTAACCAAATAAATAGGTATGAATAAAACCTTATCAAGGTTTAAAAGGTGTTATGTATGAAAATACTAGTTATACATACTTATTATGATCAGAGATCAGATGAGGACATCGTAGTTGAAAATGAAGTTGATTTATTAAAATCAGGTGGATATGAAGTGGAGTTATTACACTTTAATAATGATGGCAATGTATTTTTGAAGTTGCTTCAACTTCCTTTCAATTTCCATTCTTATAGCCAGGTTAAAAGCAAAATAAATACATTTAAGCCTGATATTGTACATCTGCATAATCTTCATTTTGGTGGCTCTCCCTCAATTATCTATGCCGCGAAAGAATTTAAGCTCCCAATTGTCTGTACGCTGCATAATTACAGCCTGATCTTTCCTCCGCCAGTTCTTTTTGCTAAGAAAAAATCGTTTGCGGATAGGGTCAGGAAAAAGTTTAACTGGACAATGCTTAAGCACAAAATTTTTCAAGATCCGGTCTTCTATGCTGTATGGCTTACCTTGTCAACGAAATTGCATTCCGCTATCCGCACCTGGGGATTAGTTGATGAGTTTATACTTCCTGGCGAACATATCAGGCAATTCTATCTGCAGTCGGGCTTTAGCCGCTACAGCGAACGGATGAGTATTAAGCCATATTACTATAATGAAATTGCCACGCAAGAACCAAAGCAAACGGCCGATAATTATTATTTATATATGGGGCCGCTCACTGATGAAAGAGGTATACCCGTTTTGCTTGAAGCTTTTGCTGATAATCAACTGCCTTTAAAAATAGCGGGTACAGGCTTTTTGAGGCGATTAATCATTGGCTATAGTTTACATTATCCCAATATTACCCTACTAGGTCAGCTATCAAAAAAGGAGAATGCAGAACTGCTCCAAAATGCAACTGCATTACTTTATCCGGCAATAAACTGTGATGCAGGTACCGAAATAATGATGTCATTCTCTAAAGGTGTACCGGCAATCTGCTCAACAATCAGCAATACCAAAGACATGGTAATAGATCAATATAATGGGCTGTTTTTTGAAACTGGAAGTGCTAAAGATCTAGAGGCAAAAGTAAGATACTATCAAGATTTGCCTTTAGCAGAAAAAACAGATTATCGTGAACGTGCGCGAAGTTCTTATCTCGATAAATATACGCCTGCAAAAAATATAGCACAGCTAACGGAGATCTATAAATCATTGCTGACTAGTAGTGGATGATAGTTTATTTTGGCTGATCATATATAGTAGTCCTAAAATCCTTGTTTATTATCATAGTTTTAATACATTTACAATGTATTGTTGTCTTAATTAATTTTTTTCTATGAAGATCCTTGTGTATGATGATTTAGCTGTGGGCCGTTTGGGTGATAAAGTAGAAAAGGTGACAAAATATTTAGTGGAAGGTGATTTTCCTGCAGCCGATGTAAAGAAGATGAGTAATGGTTTTTATCGTGCAAAGTTGGATGATACTAATCGCCTGCTTTTTTGCTTCGGCAAATATGAGGGCGATACTTATATATTTATCCTCGAAGTTATCCATAACCATGCTTACGAAAAATCAAAGTTCGTTAATGGAGCGGCCATTCAGGAAAATAAACTGTTACCACTGCTATCAACTGCAGACCTTACAGAAGAAGAATATACACAGGTAAGCTATATCAATCCCCATAAAAAATCATTTCATATTCTTGATAAAATTTTGTCATTTGATGACCAGCAGGAAGAAGTCTTGTTTTTGCCAACACCCAGTATTATCATTGGTTCTGCGGGGAGTGGCAAAACTGCATTAACGCTCGAAAAGTTGAAAATGCTGAAGGGGAATATTCTTTATATTACACTTTCTCCTTACCTTGTAGAAAATGCGGGCCACCTTTACGCATCTTTCGGATATGATAATAAAAAGCAGCAGGTAAATTTTCTGTCTTTTTATGAATACCTTTCTACGATAGCAATGCCTTTAGGTAAAGAGGCCGACTTTACAAGTTTTGAGCGGTGGATACACCGCTATACCCAAAGTCATAAGATAAAAGATGCTTACCGGATTTTTGAAGAGATAAAAGGGGTAATTACGGGGGCTGTTATAGATAAGCCTTATCTTTCACTAGAAGAATATATGGCGCTGGGAATAAAACAATCTATATTTTCTGTGGCAGAGCGCGCGCAGGTTTATGACTTGTTTACAAAGTACAGGAGCTGGATTGCCGAAGAACAATACTTTGATAGTAACCTGGTTGCCTACAATTTGTTGAATAAGGTGACGGCTGTATACGATTATATTGTGGTAGATGAGGTACAGGACCTCACTACTGTTCAACTTACACTTATTCTCAAATCGCTTATAAATCCTTCTAATTTTGTGCTTTGTGGTGATTCTAATCAAATAGTACATCCTAATTTTTTTTCCTGGGCACAAATCAAGACACTTTTCTATAAACAAGAGCTGAAGGCGAGCATTGTTAGGGTACTCGCAACAAATTACAGGAATACACCAGAAGTAACGGCGATTGCCAACCAGCTTTTGTTAATTAAAAACGCGCGTTTTGGATCTATTGATAAAGAGAGTACCTACTTAGTAGTGCCTAATTCTAACCAAAAAGGGGAGGTAGAATATTTGGAGAATAGTCAGAAAATCAATGCAGATCTAAATTCTAAAACCAGCTTATCTACCAAGTTCGCAGTGCTGGTACTTAGAAATGAAGATAAAGCTGCAGCGAGAAAATTTTATGCTACCCCTTTGCTCTTTTCCATACAAGAAGCCAAAGGGCTGGAATATGAAAATATTATCCTTTATAATACGATCTCTACTTATGGAAGCGAATTTGCAGAATTAACCAATGGGGTTACCATTGAAGATCTTAAACCAGAGTCGCTGCTTTATTCAAGGGCAAGGGATAAAGCAGATAAATCTTTGGAAGAATACAAATTTTACGTCAATTCTCTTTACGTAGGGATCACCCGGGCCGTAAAGAACCTGTATGTGATTGAAGCTAATAAAAAACATGCACTGCTTTCTTTACTAGGATTGGTTGATTTTAAGCAGGGCTCTTCCCTAACTAACCAAACTTCCAGCAAAGATGAGTGGCAGAAGGAAGCCAGAAGATTAGAGCTGCAAGGTAAACAGGAGCAGGCAGACGCAATCAGGGAGCAAATCTTGCAGGTTAAGCCCGTACCCTGGTCGGTTACTACAAAAGAGCTTTTTCCAGACCTGCTGGAGCAAGGCTTAAATCCGGGATCTTACAATAGAAAGGCAAAGGACCGCTTGTATTATTATGTTCTTTTTTATCAGCTTGATAAATACCTGCCTAAATTGGCCGAGTTAAAATATCGTCCTGCAGAGCGGTATGCGAAATTAGGCTATGCAGAGATTAACCTTGGGCTGATCAATACTTATATCCAGGACAATGTAAAGCTACTGAAGCCCTATTTTTTAAATTATGGTGTCGACTTTAGGAATGAGGTGAATTTTACGCCGATAATGTGTGCAATGATGTCAAATGCAGGCAAGACAGCAGATTATCTATTAGAAAATGGCGCCAATATCGATCTCCAGGAAAATTCTGGAAAGAATGTTTTTCAGCGGGAAATTTCTTGTGTTTATGAGGATCATCCGGGAAGCAATTTTTTAAAAGAATATATGTTTAATCCATATTATACCAGGATTAGGCCTGATAGTATCAAGGTGAGGATTAATAACCAATTGATCAAAGTGAATAGTCATGAGGGAGAGTTTTTAATCCTGAATATAATGTTGTCTGTTCTTAGTACACATTTAAACCGTGGTACTAAACCCAGTGTAATTGATGAGGTGACGCTAGAATTAAAAGGAATTGCAATGATGAATCAGCCGGGTTTCCTTAGCATAGATTTCATTAATTTTTACGATGGTTTGGAGGAGCATGTACTGCCAGGGTACCGTCGTAAACCGGCTTATGTAAATTCTATTTTGAGTAAAAACGAATTAAATAGAAAAGGTAAAAGCAATAAAAAGCTGTTTTTTCGGTGTGACAGGGGAGAATATCTTCCACATCCACTGATGGAAATAAAGGTCGGTAAGGATTGGGTAAATATTTATGATAATATAGATATGGAGAACCTGCAAGAAATGAACAAGGAGGCAGGAAGATTAAGGATTTTTTCAATGATCAAACAGTTCCGTCAGCAACTGGAAGAAGACCCTGAGGCTATACTGGATGCAGCAGCATTTCCGCAGACCTATTAAATGTAAAAACCTGCTAGTTTTAACATTAGCAGGTATTTACATTTAATAGCTTTATTTATTTCAATTGTTTTTACTGACAGCCTCTTTCAGCGTGTTGATCTCCTGTCTTAAATGTTGTATTTCCTTTTTATTCTCGCGATTTTCGATGTATACTAAAATATAGAGTACTAAAAATAACTTCCATAGTGCAAATACAGCTATAAAAATCCATCTCCACATCTTGTGCACCCGCATATTATTAGACGCGGATTCTACTTCAATAAACTGACTGCTTTTTTTTGATTTAGAGTTGCCGTTATTCCCTGGTTTACTAACTGTTAAAGCATCAGCTCTTGGCGTTTCTACCAGCTCATTTATTTCCGATTCAATCTTAAACCAGAAGCCAGGGGGAGGAGGGACAGCCATGTGCTGGGCTATACGTTCCATATCTGTTTCCAGGTCATCCAATGCAGTTTGTATCTCTGGATGCCTGGTTTTTAGATATAATAATTCATTAATCTCAGTTTCTGACGCCGAACCTAAAACATAAGATTCCAGTATTCCGCTTTCAATATACTCGTTAATTTTAACCACCTTTTCTCATTATAGCGAAAGCCTCTTTTAAAGTCTTCCTGATTACATCCTCTGGTTTATTTAATTCAATCGAAATAGCAGCAGTTGATTTGCCATGATAATAAACATCACAAAATACAACTTTTTGTTCATCAGTCAATTGTTCAAGATATTTATTGCGCCCGCTATGCATCACAAGCCCTGTTATCTTATTCGTTTCTAGCTGTTTATTAGTCTGGTTATAATCCGCTAATTTGTTTTTAGCAAACCTTTGCAGCTGGCACCAGCTATTGGTACTTTCCCAATTTATGTCATTGAAATGCACAGAAAGTTCACAAAATAATTTAACAAGCCACTCTTCGGCTAGTTTACGGTCCTGCACTACCTCAATAATATAGCCTAATAACATACCTGCATGCCTGTCATATAGTATGCGTACATTTTCGGCATTACTGTCAACGGATACTTGTCGATTGATTTTTAACATAAATATAACTCTATATAATAAGTTACCCAGCAGATATACATCAAATACCGAACAGTAGCTTACTTTAAGTAATTTTAAAATTAGAGAAAGTTTATAAGAATCAAAAAAATAAGAGGATTTTTGATAGAAATGAAATCAAACGACACAAAAGATACTAATTATCAATTTATGGTTAAATATTGGAGCGATTTACAGCAGCGGAGGTTAAAGTTTTTTGCTGTGGTACTTGATTGATCAATAGATATAATAAATTCATAAGTTTCTGTACTTACAGCCTCTGCTGCAAGTACAGAAACTTACTATAATGATTGCACGGGTTGTTTTTTAATATAAGTTTGCTGGGTTTGTTTTGTAGCCAGCCCATTTAGATCAATAACAATTTGTCCGGCCTCCACTTTTAGAAAATCAAGATCTTCATTTTTCGGGCGGCTTTCTCCTTTTTTTAGCACCTTTAATCCCAGTGCTGCACGGCGCAGGTTATTTCTTTCAAATGATTTTGCTTCATCTGCGTCGCGTTCTTTTTTTAATTCTGCCTCGTTCAGTGTTACACTTTTCTCTCCTTCGCGCTTTTTAAAATCGGCAATATCTTCCAGCAGATATTTATAACCTGGATTTTTGCTCATACGGTCTTTATGCAATTTACGCAGCTGTGGTAATACTTCTGTTAAATTGGCTATGGGTGTGTAGGTGCTCTGTTTAATCACGTCGAATGGCAATGCAGAGGGCTCTGTATCTTCACCGTATTTATCAAGTCCGATTATTGCCGGGAACTCAATATCCGGGGTTACGCCTTTGTGTTGCGTAGAGCCACCGCTGATCCTGTAGAATTTGGCAATGGTAAGATTAAGCTGACCAAGCTGATCAGTTTTAGGCTGGCCTTTAGCTTTAATTGCACTAAGAAATCTTTCTTTAATAGATGAGTTAATTACATCATTGAGGTTATATACTGTTTGAACCGTACCCTTACCATATGTTTGTGTACCTAATACTAATCCACGTCCATAGTCTTGTATAGCCGCAGCAAAAATTTCAGAGGCAGAAGCACTAAACCTGTCTACCATTACTGCCATTGGCCCTTCCCACGCAATAGCAGGGTCCTCATCTTTATCGATCTCTACACGGTTCCGCGTATCACGTACCTGCACAACAGGGCCTGTTTTAATAAATAAACCGGTTAGCTTGATAGCTTCTACTAACGACCCGCCGCCATTCTGACGTAAATCTATCACCACGCCGTCAACTTTCATTTGTTTTAGTGTATCCAATATGAGTTTTACATCGCGTGTAGTACTGGTATAATTGGGGTCATGTGCATTATATGCCTCAAAATCAAGGTAAAAAGCAGGGACGTTGATGATACCTATTTTAATGGTTTTACCATTTTCCTGGTAAGTGCGGATTTCTTTTTTTGCAGATTGATCTTGTAGGATAATCTTCTCCCTAATCATTTCCACAATTTTAGGTTTTTCTGATGCTGGCTTGCCTTTAGCTAAGATCTTTAATCTTACTACTGTTCCTTTTGCCCCGCGGATCAGCGCAATTGCATTGTCCTGTCTCCAGCCTACCACATCCTGGAATTCTGCCTGTCCTTGTGCTACACCTACAATACGGTCGTCAATATTGATCTGGTGGCTCTTATCTGCAGGACCGCCTGGGATAATGGTTTTAATGGTTACATATTCATTTTCGGTAAGCAGCGATGCGCCGATACCTACTACAGAACGTGACATTTCTATATTAAACTGTGCTGCATTAGCAGGGTTAAAATAATTTGTATGCGGATCTATAGAATTAGTTAAAGCGTCCATAAATGCTTGGAAAACATCCTGATTAGAAAGCTTGTTGAGTTGCGAAAGCAAGTTCTCATAACGTTTTTTTAGTGTCTCCTTGTTTTTGGCCATATCTGGGGCAGCCAGCTTTAGGTTTAGCAGGTCATATTTTACACGTTTACTCCACAGGTTGTCCATTTCTGTTTGAGAAGCTACCCACGGCAAGTTATCACGGTCAAAAGTAAAGTCTTCTACTTTAGTAAAATCAAAAGGTTTGTTCAGCTGGCTAAGAGAATACTTAACATGCTCATTATATCGCTTTTTGTAGGTGTTGAAAATCAAAAAAGCATTATTCAGGTCACCGGCCATAATTTCATCATCCAGTGTCTTTTTAAAGGGCTCGAAGCTTTTAATATCTGATGCCAGAAAATAGTTGTGATTTTCATCGAGCGCTTTTATATAGCGGTCAAATATCACTTCGGATATCGAATCATTAAGTGGTACTTTTTTGTAATTGTAATTCGTAATCATCTCTGCAATTGTCTTGCATACAATGCTTTGCTGCTCATCAGGTTTTAAATCGCCCGGCAGGGTTGCCGGCTGTGCAGTACAAGCTATTGGAGCGCTTAAGGCAAATACAATATATAGTGATTTAAATATATTTTTATTCTTCATCAATCAATTTAGTTTAATAGGATCAGTTTAGCAGTGTATTTTGTGAATGGATAAATATAACGTAAAAACAGTTACAAAAAATGTGCTGACCGTAGCTTAATTCACATCTTTAATTTTTTCTGCACACAAGATAGCTGCTGCATGATCTTTTACGGATGACCAGCAGGCGGGAGATAAACCGTGACACAAGGATTACGAAACGGATGGTCAGATCTGGCTTTTCGGATTTTTAAACAACGGAAATCTTTTGTTAAAGTCATTTCTACTTCCATACCCTTTATTAAATGTATTAACTGCTACCTTGTGTAATAGGCATATAATACAACCAATAAAAATTGAATAGCCCGATAGATTTTAAGATTATGAGCAACAATATTATCAGATCAGATTCGGCGTATACAGCATCATCAAATACGCCCGGTACTGAATATTACGAGTTAAAGGTTTATACTTTCACAAACGAAAAACAACAAAAGCTTGTTGAAGATTTTTATAGTACGGCAATACCAGCGTTAAATCGTCTTCGCGTTAAAAACGTAGGTGTATTTACAGAATTAGTACCTGCATCATTAGCCAGATTGTATGTTTTTATTCCTTACGGCAGTCTGGAACATTTTGCACAGGTCAACGCCGGACTCGAAAGGGATGAGGTATACCAGAAAAATTCAGCGGCATATTTATCTGCGCCGGCAACAGCACCTGCTTACGAAAAACTAGAAAGTTCCCTAATGAAGGCTTTTAAGAATTTTCCAGAAATGATTGTGCCGAAAAAACAGGACCGCATTTTTGAGTTGCGCCAATACCAATGTCTGGGTGAAGCGGCTGGAAAAAAGAAAATAGAAATGTTTAACGATCAGGGGGAGATTGACATATTTAAACGCCTGCAATTTCATCCTGTATTCTGGGGCGAAACTATTATTGGTCAGGAAATGCCAAATCTAACTTACATGGTAACATTTGATGATCTTGCTGCTAAAGAATCTCTTTGGGCAACGTTCATAGATGATGCGCAATGGAAAGAAGTTAGTGTTTTGCCTGGTTATTCAGATGAACTGCTAATTAAGCTGATCATTTCAACAGTATTGATACCTACTAGTAATTCCCAGATTTAATTTACCATAGTAATAAACCCAAAGATTTAATTCAATATCCTGACTTTATGAGTGAATTTAAAGTAGCAATTTTAGACGATTACCAAAACATTGCGTTGTCCAGCGCCGATTGGACTGTTTTAAACGATAAGACTGCTGTCACAGTTTTTAATAACCACCTGTTTGAAGAGGAGGCGATTATTGAACGGTTAAAACCATTTGATGTCATTTGTGTGATGAGGGAGCGTACACCGCTGACTAGAAGCTTGCTGGCAAATCTTCCAAATCTAAAACTCATCGTTTCTACTGGTTTAAGAAACGCAGCTATCGACACGGGTGCGGTAGAAGAATTTGGAATCGAACTGCAACATACCGGCTACGTTACTACTGGTGCGCCGGAGTTAACATGGGCATTGCTAATGGCTATTGCGAGAAATATACCAGCAGAAAATCAGCAGGTGAAGAATGGTGGATGGCAGACTACCGTTGGGGTAGATTTAAAAGGAAAGACCTTAGCGTTGCTCGGCTTGGGTAATATCGGCCAAAAGATGGCTGCAATTGGAAAAGCTTTTGATATGCATGTTATTGCGTGGAGCGAAAATCTAACAGAAGAAAAGGCCGCTTCCTTTGGTGTAAAGTATGTTAGCAAAGAGTCGCTATTTAAGGAAGCCGATTTTTTGACAGTTCTGTTGGTTTTAAGTGCAAGAAGCAAACATATCGTAGATCTGGCAGATTTACAGTTAATGAAACCTGCTGCTTATCTGATCAATACTTCTAGAGGGCCATTAGTAAATGAGGCGGCTTTGATCGAAGTATTAGAAAATAGGCAGATTGGTGGCGCAGCCCTGGATGTTTTTGAGACGGAGCCCTTGCCGGCAGACCATCCTTTTAGAAAACTTGATAACGTACTGGCAACACCGCACATTGGTTTCGTTACAGAAGATACTTATAAAGTGTTTTATCAAGATATTGTGAAAATCCTCCATGAATGGAGCGAAAGACGACGTTAATACCAGTTTTTATATAAAAAGTAAAGCCAGACTCTCCAGTCTGGCTTACAAACAAAACTTAGATCTATCAAAATCTACTGGAAAGACTTATACGCTTAGGCATTAGTCTTGACGTCAGGGGTGGATTCGAACCACCGTTACAGGTTTATGAAACCTTCGCCTCGCCACTCGGCCACATGACTATTTGTTAAATCTTTACTGAACTTTTAGATTTAATTCCGATCAACAGGACAAACGTAATAAAAGTCTATTGAATTAGTAGTCTTTTTATTGTCATTTATTTATTATATTTTATAATATATTTTTAATCATCTTTTGGGGGCTGCTTATCTTTTCAGACACACTATAAGATATGAAAATGAATTTCTGATAATTTCCATTACACATGAAGCAAACTACATTATTTCTATTCTTGTATCTAATCAACTATTCAGCTGCTGTATTTGCACAGAAGACCGGGGAGCGGCCAAATATTGTTTTCATTTTAGCAGACGATCTTGGCTATGGGGATGTGGGTGTTTATGGACAAAAATTGATGCTTACACCAAATATCGATCAGCTTGCTAAAGAAGGTACCAGGTTTACAGATTTTTACGCGGGCGCACCTGTATGTTCTCCATCCAGAGGTTCCCTACTGACAGGACTAAATACCGGTCACGCTACAATTAGGGGCAATGCTACCATACAGGGCGGGAAAGGTGGTAAGAAGGGTAAGCAAACCGTATACAGAACAAATTTAAGTAAAACGGATTATACGATAGGAAATTTACTACAAGATGCCGGGTACACGACTTCGCTAGTTGGTAAATGGCATGTTGATGGTTATGATTCACTGGCAACACCATTACAGCGTGGATTTGATCAGTTTACAGGATGGCTGATTGCTTACCCGGAAACATATGCTAGTACCTATTGGCCAGAAAAACGTTATAGAAACGGAACAATAGGTCCGGTTAAAGGAAATGAGAACGGAAAAAAGGGTTATTATTCCACTGATATAGATACTGATGAAGCATTAGCATTTCTTAAAGGACAAAAGAATGCCAAAAAACCATTCTTTTTAATGGTGAATTTTAACAATCCGCATTCACCACTTGATGTGCCCAGCCAAGCCATTTATGCCAATAAAGATTGGCCCGGGGATATGAAGACTTATGCAGCGATGATTTACCATATGGATCGGTCAGTAGCCAGGGTCAAAGATTATCTGATTAAAAGCGGCTTATCAAAAAATACTATTGTCTTCTTTTGCTCTGATAACGGTCCGAGGTCCGAGCCTACCGCCCAGTTATCTGCTGTTGCTGATTTTTTTAATTCTAACGGTAGTTTAAAAGGGTTTAAACGCGACCTTTCAGAAGGTGGCATAAGAGTGCCACTAGTTGTTTGGGCCCCATACCTAAAAAACTTACCGAAAACTACTACCGTGCCAGCCTATTTTGCGGATATCATGCCCACCTTCGCAGACATTGCTGGTCGGTCGGGTGGGTATAAAAGCGACGGCACGAGTATATATCCATATTTAAAATTGCCAGAAACTGAAGTTAAAGATCGCTTCTTATATTGGGAATTTTTCGAACTTGGTTTTGAACAAGCTGTACGTTATGGCAAATGGAAAGCAGTAAAACGCAAAAATAAACTTGAACTTTATGATTTAGACAAAGATATTTCTGAGAAGGACAACATTGCGGCAACACATCCCGATATCGTTAAAAAGATAGAAGATTATCTTTTAACAGCAAGAACAGCCTCTCCATATTGGCCGGTAAAACTGTAACTAAGCCAGTCTTGCTACGCAAGAAAGGAGAAGATAATCATTAAAAAGGTGTTCCTGTTTCAATGGTCTAGGTAAGTGTGTTTAATAAATGGAATGCTTCTTTTACGGCGCGACTGCATATCGATTGCAGTTCGTCTGCAGCTTTCGAAACAACTTCACTATCTTCCGTTGAAAACTCCAGTACATCAAGGCTTGTTTGAAGTAATGGCAACAGACCCATAATTGCTACACTGGTTTTCATATTGTGCGCTATAGCATTTAATTTGATAAAGTCTTTTTGCTGAAAAGCTTGTTGCATGCTTTCAAGGTCTTTAGGAACGTACATGATAAACTGGCTGGTTACCGTTTTTTCATAATTAATATTCCCTTTACTGATATCCTTCATATAAGTGAGGTTTATTAATTGATAGGAAGGAGCTGCCAGAAGTTCCGCTGTATTTTCCTGGTCAGGGTTGGCTGCAATCAACCTGATTATTATTTTAAACAGATCATCTTCATTGATCGGTTTGGCAATATATTCAGTCATCCCATAACTAATGCACTTTTCGCGTTCACCAGTCATCGCATGCGCAGTCATTGCTACAATCGGGACCTCAAGTTTTAATTCTTTACGGATTAATTTTGCTGCAGTATAGCCATCCATTTTTGGCATTTGAATATCCATCAGGATAAGATTATATTTATTCTGCTTAAGCTGGTCAATTGCTTCTGCACCATTAGATACAATGTCAAAAGAAGCATTCCATTGCAGCAATAAATGTTTGATCAGACTTTGGTTCATGATATTGTCATCCACTACTAGTATTTTCAATAAAGGATTGATATAATTCTTAAAAGTCTCCTGATTTTCATCGTGGTCAGCCTTAATCTGTTCATTTGCGATTAGATAAGGAAGCCAGAATTGGAATGAAGTACCTTTGCCTGGTTCACTTGTCACCGTAATATTACCATGCTGTAAAACGATAAGATTTTTAACAATTGATAGGCCGAGTCCCGTACCGCCGTAATTGCGTGTAATATATTCTTCGGCCTGGTTAAACCGGTCAAATATCAGGTTTAATTTTTCCTTTTCAATGCCAATACCCTCATCTGCTATTGTAAAACTGACTTCTATAGCTTTTCCATCAGTTGGGTTACTTTCTACATGGATCCTTATCTTACCCTTTTCACTGAATTTTATTGAATTACCTATTAAATTAACTAGTATCTGCGTTAAACGTGTAGCGTCGCCAAGTAGTGTACCGGGTACCGACGTTCCTATCTGATAACTAAATGATAATCCTTTTTCTCTCACCTTTTCACTAAACAGCATCTCAATAGAATGCATCAATCCACTAACGCTGAATGGATGGTTAACAATGCGCATCATACCGGCCTCTATCTTCGATAAATCTAATATATCATTGATAATCGTAAGTAAATTTTCTCCCGCGCCCTGTATAGAACAGACAAACTCCTGCGATACCGGATTAAGTTCCTGTTTCTTTAAAAGATTCGTGAAACCTAAAATGGAATTAAGAGGCGTACGGATTTCATGACTCATGTTGGCCAGGAAATTTTCTTTAATTTGCAGTGCGTCCTGTGCTTTTTTTTCGGATATATCCAGCTGTGCTATCAACCTGTTCTGTTTATTGAACTGGCTGATAATAAACCAGCATAGCAGACAGGAACTGATCAGCACAAGGATCAGGAAGACATTTCCAACCCTCGCGGCGATCCGTCCATTTTCGCTGATCTGACCACTTAGGTCAGCCATCACTTTCTGCCGCCTGTCGTAAATATTTCCGGTTATAGCGGTGATCTCATCAGAAACAATTCTCGCTCCCGGATTTGCAATAAAACTCGTGTCATTTAGTTTTCCTGTTTTAAGATATAAGTATTCTAGCTGGTGGGCAACCACAAGTTTATCATTAGCACGTTTAGCGAGCTGGTTCAGATCTTTGACATATTTGGGGTCATTACTTCCTCCCTTTAGCGAATCAAGATACCTCCTTAATTCCAGGGTTTTATCATCAATTCCGGCAAGATGAGAAGTGTCATTTGTGGCAATAGCGGCACGTATCCTATTTTCTATTCCTAATAAATTATGATCTACAGTGCGCAGGTAATTTCCAGCACGCAGTTCATATGACAATTTTTTATTTCCCTGTAGCAGTTCGTTCATATTGGCCACCGCATACAGGCGCAAAAGAATCAAAGCAATAAAGCCCAGGATAAAAGCTAGTATAATGAGGGTATTAACTTTGTTATTACGCATTTTGTGAGTTTAAGGAAGCATGACAAACAGTAAATATGGACGTAGAAAACCAGTTATCTGTGGCACATTCGTTAAAATCCGTTTTAATATAGTTGAACAGGTTAAAATATTCGATAACCTAAAAAAGGTTTAAACGGCTGTTCAGCTGCTTACGGTAGGCATCTGCCACAGGTAAAAATTTACCATTGATTACTAGTCCGCCTTCCTGCAGGGTGTCGATTTTATCAATTGCAATAATATATGACCGGTGTATCCTGGCAAATCGTGAAGAAGGGAGTTTTTCTTCGGCAGCTTTCATTGTACTATGTATAGCATATTCCTTGTTGGCGGTATTAAACTTAATATAATCACCCATCGCTTCTGCATATAAGATGTCATCAAGGTTCAACTTGCGGATTATTGCAGAATCCCGGACGAAAATAAAGTTATCATCTTTCAGTTGTACTTTTTCTTTTTTAGCGCTGATCATCTCTTGTGCTTTTCTTACGGCTTGCACAAACTTTATTGGCACGATAGGTTTTACCAGGTAATCGGCAACATTCAGTTCAAACGCATCAATTGCATATTCAGTTTTTGATGTGGTAAAAATGATCACCGTATTTTTGTCGGCCAGGTTTCTCATTAATTCTATACCGTTCATTTCTGGCATTTCAATATCCAGGAACAATAAATCAATGGCTTCTGTTTGCAAATGGTTATACGCATCCATCGCATTGCAGTATTCATGGATTACTTTAAGGCCGACAACCTGACTAGCCAGATGGCTGAGCGTGGAAAGGGCTATTGGATTGTCATCAATGATTAAGCTTGTCATGCTGTTAAAGATAGGTAATTTTTGATTTTGAGCGCACCACGTGTTATATTGTACAAGGGAAAAGTGTTTTTATGTGATAAAATAGGCAGATAATTGAATTTCACATATTAATTCCTTATAAATCAAGGAATAGTCTATATTTATTTGTAAATAATTGTAGCGTTTGTGAATGTTTGCTCGTTTCCTTATAAGGAATCACTCTTAAACTAAATTAACCTGATATATGAAAAATTTTCTACTGCTCTTTTGTGCCCTTTTTTTAATTTCTTGTTCTAAGGAAGACGTATATGGTCCTCTTAAACTTACAAACGGCCAGGAAGTTGAACTACTATTAGACCATAGGTATGCGTCTACCAACGACAGGTTGTTATACTTGCCTTCCCAGGAAGATGCAGGCGCATATCTTTCAGGTTTCGAACAAAGAGAGCCTGGTTACACCTATCGCGTGAAAGCAACGTTTAATTATGTGGAAAACCCGCCTGCAGACGGTTCTTCTTTTTGGTACAACTTTGTGGAAGTTATCAGTAAGGAACAGTACAAGGGGAACGATCCTTTTGAGGTGCAACTGATTGTATCTTACGTGCCTGGCGGACCGGTTATCCGTATCGGCAAAGAGGGGAATGATTATTTTATGTCAGATAAAATACAGCTTACTTACACGAACGAATCAGTTGGTAAACAATTAGAGGAAATCTGGCAAAATGCAGCAGAAATACGTCAGAACTGGCAATTAGGCCAGCGTCCAAAATGGCAGGCGATTAAAGCAACAGTTGTGCACGATCAGCGGGCTTTTGGTAAAGCCTATTTGGTACAGCAAATACAATTCCTTTAAGCTACTTATTTAAACAAAGCTGATCAGAATAGATTTACCGCGACCAGTGGTAAATCTATTTTTGCTTTCGGTGCAACTGGTAAAATACATAATATTTTTTACTGTTGACATACCGCTGTCAGCAGACTGGTTTAAATTTGCTAGTGTAAATGGTAATAGTCTATGCAGTCGGTTAATGAAATAAAAAGAAATGCTAAAAAATGATATCCATACATTTTGTCCGGCAAGCAGGCAAGATTGGAGACAATGGTTAATAGATAATCATAGGTTAAAACAATCCGTCTGGCTTATCTACTACAAGAAGAATGCTGGTATTGCGACGTTAACTTATAATGAGGCGGTTGATGAAGCGCTTTGTTTTGGTTGGATAGATAGTACCAGAAAATCCCTTGACAATGAAACATTTATGCAGTTTTTCTGCAAGCGAAAGCCTGCCAGTGTATGGTCAAAGATTAATAAGGCAAAGGTGCAGCAATTAATTGATGGCGGGTTAATGATGAAGGCTGGTTTCGACAGCATTGAAATTGCAAAACATAATAACTCCTGGACTATTTTAGACGATGTAGAAGAATTAAACATACCAGTGGATTTAACAGAAGAATTTAAAAAGCGGCCAGGTGCAGCAGAGTATTTTCTAAGTTTAAGTAAGTCTGTAAGAAAAAGTATTTTACAATGGGTTGTACTCGCCAGGCGACCAGAAACAAGGCAAAAAAGGCTTGTCGAAATAGCAGAACTCGCTGCTCAAAATTTAAAACCCAAGCAATTTTATTGATAGTATCGTATATATTCAGGCCCTTAGATTATATAGAGAATCATCAATAATTTATAATAGGCTATAAATTAACAATCCCTGGTCAACACTTAATATATCACATAATAGTCAGCATCCTAATTATATCGATTTGGCACCTTCAAAACCTTAAATTTGAGGTATGAACAATAAGGGTAAAAAGTTAAAAGCCCGAAACTGTGTCACTATTAATTTTACTTTTTATGACCAAAGAATTATCAGCACTAACAAAGAACGCATCTCCCGCTATCATTTCTGATATTACTTACAAAACGGTCGACCAGAAGAAAATGAAGCTGGATATTTATCAGCCGCTATTTTCACAAAATAAAAGGGTTCCCGTGGTAGTCTACATTCACGGAGGCGGATGGGCATCAGGGGATAAATCGGAAATACATAATGATTACCGTAAAGTGCTTCTTCATGCCTTATTAACTGAAGGATATGCTGTGATCAGCATTGATTATCGCCTTACAAATAGGAATGGGATCCACTTTCCAGCACCAGTGCTCGACTGTAAAGATGCAATCAGGTGGGTTTATAAAAATGCTGATGCTTATCATTTTGACACAGAAAAAATAGGTTTATGGGGTACATCAGCAGGGGCACATCTGGCTATGCTGATGGCTTATTCTACAGATACCGACTTCTATGGGGCGGCAGAACTAAAAAAATATTCTTCTAAAGTGAAATATGTGCTAAATAATTATGGACCAGTGGATTTAGAAGCCCTGTTCAGGCCCGGGGTTAGTAATTTTAAATTATGGCTACTTAAATTTTATGATAAGAAACGATATAACACAAGACAATCCCGGCTTGCTACTTTTACCGGTTTAGATATTAGAGCACAACGGGAAGAAATTAGCAATTTTGTTAGCCTGTATTCCCCTGTAAAGTATATCAATAGACAAACTGTACCAACTTTTACCCTTCATGGCGATACTGATAAAACGGTTTCTCTTGAACAAGCGGATATCCTGGAGAAAGTACTCACTAAAAACGGTGTGCCTCATGAGCTAATTGTTTATCAGGGGGAGGGGCATGGATTGAAAAGTCTAAATAAAGTGCAGATAGATGAATTGACCATACGTTCTTTACAGTTTATAAAAGGCGCACTAGATAAATAATACGCTTGAAAAAGATGAGGTAAATTGGCTTGGCTATTCGTATTATGCGTTCAGGTGCCCTATAAGTTTATATAATAAACCATGCAGTTGTGCTGCTTCTTCTAAACTTATTCCAATATTGTTTTTCAGTAAATTTTGGATCTTTGGTGCTTTTAATTTTAACAGTTTACCGTTTTGTGTAAGGGATACAACTATACTACGCTCATCTTCTTCTGATCGGGTGCGATTGATTAGCCCTGTTTCTTCCATACGTTTAAGTAAAGGCGTGAGGGTATTGGATTGTAAATGAAGTTTTTCTGAAAATACTTTCAGGTTTACCGCATCGGTTTCCCATAGTACCAATAGCACTAAATACTGAGGATAGGTTAAGTTTAATTCATCTAAAAGTGATTGATAACATTTCGTTACCAATCTTGAAGCCGCATAAAGCGGAAAACACAATTGGTTTTCCAGTTTTAAGAAGTCGTTCTTTTTCATTAGCATATATTTGTTTGTAAAGATGATGCAGCTGACATAATATCCATTGCTAGTTGTAAAATAATCTTATAAAAGTCTCATTAGACAATACCGTTTGATTTTTTGGATCTGGTGTGCAATTGCCCTACCCGGATTATCATCCGGGTAGGGGCTATTTTACGCATGTTTTCTCGTCTGGATATATTGAAATACACCAGTAGACCATAATGCCCAAAGTATAAGCACAGGCTGAAAAAATAATCTAGTCAGACGTGCCTGGTCAGTATCTAGTCCAAAAGCAGCAGTACCATTCAAATATTGCGCAATATTACCCGGAAAAATGATTACATAAAATAGAGCAAGCGCTATGCCTGCTTTTACCTTGTGCCTGGTCCAGAATAGCATAACAAGACCCAGTGATATTTCTGCAACTCCAGATAATAAGACTACCATGTCCTTTGATAATGGAATCCAATTTGGTACTTGTGCCTGGAAATCTTCTCTTTGAAATGTAAAATGTCCAACAGCTGCAAGAATCATAAAAGACCCTAAAACTATTCTCATTACATTTTGGATCGTGGTGGTCTTTTGCATAATATGATTTGATATTATAAATTGGTATTGTTCCAGGCTAAACGATGCTTAACTGCACATCAATATTACCGCGTGTTGCATTAGAGTAAGGGCAAATCGAATGCGCTTTTTCCACTAACTGCTGTGCTATATCGTTTTCTACACCAGGTATATGAACAGCCAAAGCCACAGTTAAAGCAAATCCTCCAGCGCCATTTGAATTTAAACCCACCGTTGCTTTTACAATAGATGGTGTTGCAGGCTTAACATTTTCCTTCGACATAATTAAATTCAGGGCGCTATCAAAACATGCGGCGTAACCAGCTGCAAATAGTTGTTCAGGATTAGTATAGCCCTGTATCCCTCCCAATTCTTTAGGCATCCGCACTTCCAGCTCAAGGATACCGTCTTCACTTTTAATTTTTCCATTCCGTCCGCCTGTAACTTCAACAGTGGTTTGGTATAATGCTTTCATTTTTATTAGGATAAGTGTTTTATTTAATCTGGCACGATTATGTCGTGCGCGATACAAATCTAATAAAAAGCATGCAGCCATTCTATAAGTAAGTTCATTTAATCTGCGTTCAAGCTTACTTACATAACTACAACATAATTAAGAAATCTTTCTTTTAAAATATAAAATTGTGCACTACAGAAATGTTTTATAAATAGTATACTTACAAAAAAGAGTTTTAAACGAGGAATCCGAAAATTATTAGCCATGCACAACTTTCTTAAAGAATTTTATTCATCTATCTGCGTAAGTAAAAATAAAATTAAAAAATATTGTACTGTTCCTGTTTTGTTCCTATTCGCCTTTATATGGAGCAATTCGATGATGATTAATAGTGTAACCGGACAGATGCTCAATATTAAAAACGATGCATTCTGGAATACGAAAGACGGTATTCCTATTTACAGTCAGGGCGGTGGCATTTTCAGGTTCCCTGATCCCGCTACCGGGACTACTAAATATTTTTGGTACGGTGTTCATTATAAAGAAGCTGACAGCTATAGAAAGGATCCTGGCATCACACTGATGACATCTACTTTTGAAGCAGTAACTTGTTATAGTTCTACTGATCTGGTGAACTGGAAATCCGAAGGTGATGTTTTAACTAAAGACAGTGTTAACCAATCAGGCAAGACATGGGTTGGCCGGTTGGGCGTTGCCTATATTAAAGAAATGAAAAAATATGCCATGTTTGTCCAGCATGGTAACCAGGTATTAATCACGCTATCCGGCTCGCCAACTGGCCAGTTTAAATGGCACCAAAAAATTAGCATGGAGAAGATGATTGGAACAACAAATACGGGAGATCAGACTATTTTTACGGATGAAGACAGTGGGAAGTCTTATCTTATTTATTCATATGGAAAAGGGCGTAATAAAATTTATGTCTCCGAAATTGGGGTAAAGGATGGCAAGGTAGATCTTTTAGATTGCACTAAGGTTTTTCAGGGCGAAAGCAGGGAAGGGAATTGCCTTTTTAAATACAATGGTAAATATTATATGTGTGCATCAAATATTTATGGATGGGATTCTTCCTTTGCCTATTATCTTGTTGCAGATAATATAAGAGGTCCTTATTTGCCAACTAACAATATGCTGGTGATGAATGGGGCTTCAGACGATTTTGCGCATGTTTCGCAGACTGGCTTTTTCTACACAGTAAGAGCCAATGGCAAAGAAACTGTAATTTATTGCGGTGACCGTTGGGCAGATTTTGCAGGTAATGGATTAGGGTATAATCAATGGTGCCCGCTTTCATTTAATGGTGAAACGCCCTATTTTAATTCATTGAGTTCATGGGACCTGGATGAAAAAACCGGTAACTGGAAGGTTGCCCCTGATAATAATTATGTAAAGAACGGGAGCTTTGAGGCCGACCGCAGACATATTCCTAGTAATTTCAAACCCATACAGGAGCAGTTAACAGGTTGGGCTACTATCGTTATTACCGGGAATCCAGTTGGCCTAGACAGTGTAAAGTCACCCGTACTCAACTATTTCAATACCAAAAATGACCGGCAGATTGTTATAGGTGAAAAAAGTTTAAATATTAGTGATAATGTCAGTTTTAAGCGAAAAATCGCACAAGCTATTACCTCTTCGCCAGCTGTAAAATTAGCAGACGGGCAATATACCCTTACTGCCAAAGTAAAGAATAGCAATGGTTTTGCTCAGCTGGACATGTATGCTTTAAGCAATGGCAAGACAGTTAGGTATAGCATGAAGATGGCAAATACATCGTGGCGCACAGTAACCCTAAAAAACATTACTATAAGTGGTGGCAAGGCTGAAATTGGATTTATGGCAGAGGGGGCAGCAAACGCTGTCTGCCAGATAGACGACGTATCGCTGGTTAAAAACTAGTTAAAGATTGTATGAGTTATTGAATATCTCGAGTTACTTAATGAAGGGTTATTCTATATATTTGCAATCTAAATTATGGGGGTATTTTCAAAAACTTGTGAATATGCAATAAGGGCTGTTTTCTTTATTGCACACAGAACCGCAAACGGCGGGAGAGTGGGTATAAAGGAAATTTCTACAGGTATCGATTCGCCAGAAGCTTTTTTAGCGAAGATCCTTCAGGAGCTGACTAGGAAAGGAATACTAAATTCTGCAAAGGGTCCTAATGGCGGATTCTTTGTAGACGAATATAATTTAAAAATGCCTCTATCAGCGGTAGTAAAGGCTGTAGATGGAGAGGGCATTTTTACTGGTTGCGGCATGGGATTACAATACTGCTCCGCTGCTAACCCTTGTCCCCTTCATAATGAGTTTAAAGAAATAAGGGACAAAATTCAGGCAATGATGGACAATACAACTATTGGTGAATTTAACGAAGATCTTAATCTGGGTATTTTGTCCTTAAAGAAATAAATACTCAATTGATTAAGTCACTCATTCAGAAATTATAAGGTGAAAAATATTAAAATAGATACGTTCATGGGGTAAATGACCGATAATTAAAATAAAGACTACTAATTTAATAGATTTTATTATGTTTGTGTTATTCTCCTAATTTTAAGAATAACCTTATGGAATCAAATCTTGCAGCTTTAGCTCTTATTGCTATTCCCAATCTTCTTAAGGGCATAGCAATCAATTATCTCGCTTTTGCTATACCTGCATTTTTCCTGTTCATCTATTTAGAATATAGATTTTCCATGATATTTAAGCGGGACGAGCTATATAAGTTTGAAAGCTCCATCTCCAATGTAAGTATAGGCATAGCAGAGCGTTTACTGGATTTGTTTGTTGCGGCAAGTTTTTATGCGGCCTTTAAATGGGTTTATGATAATTATGCATTAGTTAATATTTCGTCTGCCTGGTGGGTATGGGTGGTTTTAATTTTAGCTACCGACCTGGTCTGGTATTGGTATCACCGGCTGGGTCATGAGGTTAATTTTCTATGGGCAGCACATATTGTACACCATCAGAGCGAAGAATTCAATCTCACTGTTTCTGCGCGGATTACCGTATTTCAGTCTGTCATAAGAAATGTATTCTGGTGCTTATTACCGCTGATCGGCTTTCATCCTAATATGGTGATTACGATACTAATTGTACATGGTACTTACTCATTTTTTACACATACACAGGTTATCGGCAGGGTCCGCTGGCTGGAACATATTTTAATCACACCATCGTTGCATGGAGTACATCATGCCAGTGATGAAAAATACCTGGATAAAAATTACGGTGATGTTTTTGTATTCTGGGATAAGCTTTTTGGTACTTTTCAACAAGAGGAGGAGAAGCCTACGTATGGACTAACACACCCAGTAAAGAGCTACAGTTTTTTATGGCAGCATTTTCACTATTACCTGGAGCTAATTGAAGCTTGTAAAAGGACCAGCGGGGTTAAAGAAAAGCTGAAAATTATTTTCGGTGGACCTGCCAGGCTGGACCAGGGTATACGGCCAATGCTGGAAGTGAAATATTTACAGCATAAGTCGTCTTCTGTATATAGGTTTAAGTTCCAGACTTATTTAATTATACAAATTGGGGTTTGTGCGTTAATGCTAACTTTTATCACAGCTGTTTATACGATGTTGGGCTTAGACGATAAAATATTTATTGCAGCTTTCATCTTGCTTACATTAATCAATTGTGGTGCTTTAATGGAGCAGCGGAAATGGATTTTTTACTTAGAGTGCTTTAGGCTAATGCTTTTAGTGAGCTACCTATTCTGGAAATTGGATATTTTTGAGTTTATCCTATTACCTGTTTTAGTGTTAATTTTCATAGAAAACATGTTCAGTATAGGAAAGTTCTATCAGCATAAAGTCTTAAAATACGAAGAAATACCTTTACATGAAACCTAGTTGGTAAAACTATATGGAACGCCAGGGTATAGAAACTATCGGAAGTTAATATTTTCACTGTACTGCGGATCTATAAAGTAGTTTTGTACAGCGTGAAGGTAAGGGGTAGGGATAACTTCGCAATTGCGGGTTTGAAGGGGATGCTGACCGGCGTTTGCCATTTCAATGAAAACACCCTCTTTTGGATTGTATTTCAGGTAACCAAGATTAAAATACCGTTCTTGCACTTCGTAGGAGTCATCTCTTGACTTCAAAGACATTGATTTGATACTCATATCTGTCTTCTGCAGCAATAACCACTCATCGTTTTTCTGATACCCCAGTTCTGTTTTAACTGGTCTGGAGATTTGAAGGATACATATATTCTGGTTGTCCAGAAAGCAGAGGCAATTAAAGCTAGTTTGCATAATATTGAGAACAAGATTAGGTTAATTTGTCGGTCTCTAATGATGTGCATCAATTGTGCCAGATTTTTGCGTAAGCTGCCTGTTCCACTATTCTTTTCATTTACCAGATTAGTATCGCTGCAATTATTTGAAATTCTCAAACATCGGATTGATTTTAACAAACTACAGGCCTCATAAACAGCCTACTTTTGTATAAATAAAATTGGAGTATTAATTAAAAACAAATAAATGGCAGCAACAGAAATTAAGGTCGCATTAATAACAGGGGGTAGCCGTGGCCTCGGCCGTAACACTGTACTTAGCCTCGCACAAAGAGGTATTCATTCTATTTTTACCTATAATTCTGCTAAAGATGAAGCAGATAAAGTTGTAGATCTTGCCAGGCTAAACGGTGTTAATGCCGTTGCACTGAAGCTCGATACCGGAAAGGTGGGGTCATTTGATAGCTTTATTGAAGAAGTAAAAACAGCGTTAAAGGGAATGGTAGCCGGGCGCTTGGATTATTTAGTAAATAACGCTGGGATATCCCACCATAATACTATTACTAAAACCTCAGAGGAAGAACTTGATCTGCTCTACAACGTTAACTTTAAAGGTGTTTTCTTTTTGACACAAAAGCTTTTACCGCTCCTTAATGATGGCGGCAGTATTGTTAATATATCGACAGGGCTGACGCGTTTTTGTGTTCCCGAAAGTGGTCCTTATGCAGCACTTAAAGGCGCTCTCGAGGTGCACACCCGTTATCTGGCCAAAGAATTGGGCACACGTCGGATCAGGGTTAACACTGTGGCCCCCGGTGCAATTCAAACTGATTTTAGCGGAGGTACTGTCCGCGATAATCCTGATACCAATAAATTTGTCTCCAGTGTAACTGCACTTGGCCGCCCTGGATTGCCCGAAGATATTGGACCGATGGTTGCGTCTTTGTTAGCCGACGATAATCGTTGGGTAAATGCACAACGCATAGAAGTTTCTGGCGGTATGTTTTTATAGGGAAGCTTGTTTAGCAGCCATAGAAGTATATTGCTATATTTGGATTTACAAAATGCGATGATCACAAACACCTCATTAGATGATTTTTACAAAAGGAACGGAGCAGCGTTTCCCGATGGTATAGCTCGTGAAATTGGTCATTTTAACGTTTTTGAAAGCGAAAAACTTTTTAACAAAAAAGATGGCACACGAATAATGCCCTATAGCCGCCGGTCTTATTATAAGATCAGCTGGCTACGTGGCAAAAGTAAGGCCGAATATGCAGATAAGATAATTGATGTTCAGGGAAATGCCTTACTGTTTGCTACACCAAAAATCCCCTATAACTGGTTGCCCGAGAACAGTGACCAGACGGGGATGTTTTGCATTTTTACTCCAGAATTCTTTTTGTCAGGAAATAATGGGATAATATTGGATGAATTACCAATCTTCCAACCGGGTCATATACCTGTCTTCCAGATATCTGACGAAGAAACAACAGAAATAGAATACATTTTTAGAAAGGCCCACAAGGAAATAGCGGCTGATTATAAATTTAAATATGATTTGCTGCGCAACCTGGTCATGGAGCTGATCCATTATGGTCAAAAATTACAGCCCATGTCGGCTTTGAGCCATACGCAAAATGCTTCAGAACGTATATCCTCTATATTTATAGAATTGCTTGAACGACAGTTCCCGATAGAATCTCTACAGCAAAGGCTAAGTCTGCGTACTGCAAAAGATTATGCAGATCGTTTAGCTGTACATGTTAATCATCTCAACAAGGTTTTAAGGGAAAGTACTGGAAACACAACAACACACCTTATTGGTCAAAGAGTGGTACAGGAATCAAAAATATTACTCAAACAAACAGATTGGAATATTTCAGAAATAGCTTATAGTTTAGGGTTTGATGATCTTGCACAGTTTTCTAATTTCTTTAAAAAACAAACATCTTTCACGCCTACATCATTTAGAATTGAAACAGGCGCTGATTAGAAGCTTAAAAAGGTGTCATAAAGCCTGGCTGAAGATTTTGTCTGATGATTCCAGACTATAAATGCACCGATGATTAGAGCGGGTGTAAGCCGCTGTTTTTTTCTATATTGTAGTCGTACGCTAACTGTTGGCATTAGCATTTAGCAGGTAATAGATCATAAGCCCCTTTTTATTAAGCATGGATACATTTTTACGAAACAATAATTTGATGAGATTTACAGCAATATGGATACTTGTTTTTACTTGTCACTTCTCATCAGGTCAGTCTAAATATAATCCGTCCGAGCTATTTCCGGCTCTTCCCCTTTTACCTGCTGGTAATGAATATCGCACTGCTACAGGAGAGCCCGGGCCTGGGTACTGGCAAAACCAGTCAGATTATGTAATTGATGTCACTCTTGATGACCAGCAAAACCAGATCAAAGGCGTCGCCACCATCACATATACAAACAACAGCCCTAAAAATCTTTCTTCATTATGGATGCAATTGGAGCAAAATGTATATAAAAGGAATGCTAAAGGCATGTTGTCTGGTCTTTTTCTTTATAAAAATACAAATGAACAAGTTGCAGATGGTGGCTTTGAAATTGATCAGGTAAAGTTTAATGGCGGTCAGGGTTCGGAAATTAATTACCATGTTTATGATACCAGAATGGAATTAAAGCTTTCGCAGCCACTAAAAAGCGGACAAAAAATAACTTTTAGTGTAGCATACCACTATAAATTCCCGGTAAATTATAAAAATGCTGATTTCCAGGTTAACAGGACCGATTTGATGCCCTCTAAAAACGGTGATATTTATTCAGTAGCACAGTGGTACCCTCGGATGTGTGTGCTGGATGATGTAGAAGGTTGGAATACATTGCCTTATCTTGGTAACGGAGAGTTTTATCTGGATTTCGGAAATTTTAAGGTGAATATTACTCTTCCCTCATCTTATCTTGTAGAAGCATCTGGTGATTTACAAAATCCCGAAGAGGTTTTAACGCCAATACAACTAAAGAGATGGCAAACTGCAAAAGAAGGTGCAGAACGCGTGTTGATCAGAACGGCCAAAGAAGTCGGCCAAAGTTCTTCCAGGCCTGCTAAACCAATGTGTACCTGGAAGTTTACAATGGACAATACCAGGGATTTTGCATGGACAGCTTCCAAAGCGTTTATCTGGGAGGGGTTAAGTTTTCCATTGACTAATGGAAAGCGTGTTTTTGCTAGTTCACTATATCCGGTAGAATCAGACAAGCCAAATAGCTGGGCCCGGTCTTCGGAATATATCAAGTTTACGCTGCAGTATTTTTCAAAGCAATGGTTCGCCTATCCCTATAATAAAGCAGTAAATGTAGCTTCGAACCTCGATGGGATGGAATACCCTGGTCTGGTATTCTGTTCAGCAAAAGATACGGGTAATATGTATTGGGCAGTGGTAAACCACGAATTAGGGCATACCTGGTTTCCTATGATCGTAGGCAGCAATGAACGCAAATATGCCTGGATGGACGAAGGGTTTAATTTGTTTATTGATAATATGGCAACAAAAGAGTTTAATAAGGGCGAATTTATTGGATATGCGGAGATTGATGTACCTGTGGTAAACCTTTTTGCTGATACACTCCGGCCTATTGTAACCCGTCCGGATGCCATCCCTGGCAACCAGGTCTATACAATTCAATATCAGAAAGTGGCCTATTTATTGGCCTTATTGCGTAACCATATTATTGGGGCCGGGCGGTTTGACAATGCTTTCAGGAAATATATTAACGATTGGTCGTATAAGCACCCAACACCATGGGATTTTTTCAAGAGTATGAATAATTCCACTGGTGAAGATTTAACGTGGTTTTGGAAATCCATGTTTATAGAAAATCTGAAACTTGATCAAAGGATTGTTAAAGTAGAGCGTAATGATGAAGGGAAAAGCTTAATCACTGTACAAAATATGGAACAAGCAGCTATGCCGCTTATTGTTGAAATAACATATAAAAGTGGCTTAAAGGAGCAACGCACTTTTCCGATAGAAATATGGGAGTACAGTCATTTATATACTTTTTCCGCAGATAAAAATGAGGCTGTGCTTAAGGTTGTGATCGATCCGGAACAGGTTTATCCGGACGTTAAAAGAGCAGATAATATTTATGAGTTAAGATGATGATAGGTTAGGTAGTAAATACGTTGGTAATGTAGTGGTTTCTGCTATCCAATAATAAAAATTTTATGGTTCCGGCCCGGTTTGCAGGGCCGGAACCATAAAATTAGAAACTGTATCTTGCACCAATTTGGCCTCTCCACCTGGAGTCGAATGGGGCATTGATAAAGGAGCTGCTCACCGGCGAATAACTATAAGTAGCTGTAGAAACGCCGTTAACGTCAGTCAATCCCCTAAAAGTAAGTATCGATCCACTCAATGTAGCGGGTAATTGCGCAGTTGTAATCGAAGGAAGTTTGATCAGTCCCCAGTTTTTATTCAACATATTACCTACGTTAAATACATCAAATGTAAGCTGGAGATTATGCCTTTTGCTGCCTGCATTAATAAAGAAATCTTGCGCAAGGTGCATATCAAAAATGTGCGACCAGGGTGTTCTGGCTGCATTTCTTTCTGCAAATTCACCACGGTGTTTGCTCAAATACGGATCCTGCTCAATAAAATTATTCAACTGTTCATAAATTTGTGCTGGTGTACGTGTGTCTTGTGCATTTGTTGGCAATAGCACAATGTCATTAGCCGATTTAGGAATATACATCGCATCATTTTGTGTTTGTCCGTCGTTGTTAATGTCAGAATTTAAACGGTAGGTGTACGGTAGGCCAGACTGCCCGTTGTAAACCAATCCAATGGTAGTTGCATAGTTTTTAAGGTATTGGAAGCGGTAAGAAACTGTTGCAATAATCCGGTGGTCCAGGTTCCAATCCGAATAAGTTAAATACGGTGTATTTGGATTGTTTGCAATCGTATTGTTTCTAAAATTTGTAGATGCAATGGTAGAATTCATGCTCGAAATATCTTTCGATTGTGCATAAGTATACGCAATTGATCCCGATACCCCCTGTGCAACATTACGTTGTAATTGGGCTGTTAAGCTATATTGGTAACCTTTATTCGTGTTGGTCAACAAAAACGCATTGGTATATTCAGGATATTTTAACCTTGCCGTTCCTGTAGGGTATAAGTCCCGGCCATCAGCTAATTTTGCAGTTGGTTCTACCAGATTCAAGTCCTGGATATAAGGTGCATTAAGCTCTTTACCATAAATACCTTCCAACGTACCAACAAATCCCCAGATCAGCTTTTGATCAATAGCCAGATTAGAGCGCCATACCTGTGGCATCTTAAAGTTTTGAGCGGTCAAATCGATCTCTGACGTTGCTACTGTTGGTGTGCGTGGCTGATCATATACATCTCCGCTTAAGCGAATTGGAGCTGTTGCCGTTCCTGTAGCGTTAATCCTTCCCAAATCAACACCAGAGTTATTGTAAGCATTTCCAAGCCATACATAAGGTAATCTGCCGGTAAAAATCCCCGTTCCGCCTCTAAGGGCAGTTGAACCATCTTTTTTCACGTCCCAGTTAAATCCTAACCTTGGCGAAAATAGCAATTGAGATTTGGGTTTGGTATCCGTTCTCAATCCTTGTGATTGAAAGGAGGCTGCGAATTGTGAATTTGCTAAGGGCTTATCAAGAAATACGGGGATATCTACTCTTAATCCGCCTGTAATTCTTAAACCTTCGGCAGCAGAATATTCATCCTGGGCATAAAACCCAAGCTGCATCGCTCTAAAAATAGAGGTAGGAATAGCCACATCAGGAACCTTAGAATAGGTCAGCTGATATACTGATGGTGCCTGGTTAGCTAAAAAGGAAGCCAGACTGCTATAGGTGTAATTGCCCCAGATATTTTGGATGAACTGGTTGTTAAATCTGAAGAACTCATTTTGCGTACCAAAAGTAAATTGATGATCGTCGTGTATGATATCTAGATTGTCTGTTAATTGAAATAGGTTTTGAGATTGTTTTGCTGATGGAGAATATCCTTCCGTACCAGCAGTAATTGTACCTGATGCACCCAATTGGATCATCACCTGCGGAAATGGGCTGCCCGGAATTTTCCGGTTATCACGCACGTTAGAATATCCTACTATCAGGTTGTTTACTACGTTGTTAGAGAAATAGGTGTTTAATTCTGCAACTGTAATGTTAGTAGTACTGGTTTGGATGTATTTGTTGTTTTCAAAGCGTAAGGCATTGATTCCGTTACTAATATCATCACGTTTGCCATGTACATAGTTGTGCCTTAAGGTTAACCTGTTTTTAGAATTGATCAGGTAATCGAAACGGGCAAAAAACTTTTCGCTGTTGGTTTCTTTAGAGATATCATCGAACTTACCAGCGTCGTAGTTATAGTTGGTTTTCAGATAGTCCGAAATCTGCTGTGCGGTGGTTGCACTAATTAATGATTCATTTGATGCTCCTGTACCTCTGTTTGCCTTATAAAGGAGCGGCTCTTTACGACGGCTGATCTCCGCGTTTACAAAGTAGAAGAGTTTGTCTTTCAGGATAGGGCCACCTAGCCTGAAGCCATATTGGTAATCTGTAAATTCGTTGTATTTAGTACGATTGGCATCGGGGCTTTTGCCAACTAATGATTCGTTTTTTCCATAAGTATATACTGATCCGGTTGTGGTGTTGTTACCGCGACGGGTTACCGCATTTATTCCGGCTCCTGTAAAGCTGCCTTGTTTAACATCAAATGGAGCAAGTACAACCTGTATTTCATCAATCGCATCTAAACTGATTGGTTGTGTACCGGCCTGTCCGCCTGGTGCGCCTGTTGTTGTTCCGCCACCTACGCCATAACCCATAATATCATTGTTCTGTGAACCGTCAATCTGGATATTGTTGAAACGGTTGTTACGGCCGCCAAAGGATAAACCTGAAGATTGCGGAGTAAAACGGGTATAATCTGATAAGGAGCGGTTGATGGATGGATATCTGTCTATGTCAGCACGGCTGATGTTTTTAGATGCACCTGTTTTAGATAGGTTTCTTGAGGATCCGGCTTTTGCACCTTTAACTTCTACTGCGTTAAGTTCCTGATCTTCTGAGTCCATAAATACTTTCATGGTGTACACTTGTCCCAATGGTAAGGTGACGTTCTGCTCTGTGTATTTACGGTTTCCAATACGGGTGATTTCGATAGTATAAGGACCGCCAACGGGTAAGTTTTGCAGGTTGAAGGCACCTTTTTCATTTACCTGAACAACAAAGCGGCTATTGGAAGGGAGGTAGGTGGCGGTGATGCTGGTACCGGTTAGGGGCTGACTCAAATTGTTGAATACATAGCCTTTTATGCCTGATGAGGTGGTTCCCTGAGCTTTTGCGGAAAATTGACTGCATAGCATTGTGCTGAATAACAGGCAGACAGCAGCGAATTGAAATATACATTTAAGTGATGTAGATTTTTTTTTCATATTTTAGATTTTTAATAATGATGGCCATTAAGACCAGTTTTTAATGGTGTCTGATTCCATGAGTGCTTCGACCCACTCATGGTCTCTTTTTATTCGTGTTTGCTGATAATAATTTGTTGGTTTTTTATTTCATAATCGATTGGGATTTGTGCTTTAATGTCCTGCATAATCTGCGTTATTGTTTTATTTTTAGTATTTAATGTTATCGGTAAATCTGCATGGACTCCTTCTGCCACGGTAATGCGGAATTTAAAGTTGTCTGCTATTACTTCTGCAACTTGTTTTAATGGTGTTTCATTAAACACAAGAGCTGCTGGTACTTGATTGTTATGTAGTTTAAGGGTTGGTTTTATACCCGCAGGCTGTTTTACTTTTGCTAATACGCCGCTCATCCTGTTGAATATTGCCTTCTCTGTTGGTAATAGGAATACTGCGGGTTCGTTGCCGTGTACTACACCTACTTTGCCGGTTTTAACTTTTACACTGATAATGCCAGCATTTTTTACTGCTTCAACCCAAAATGAAGTACCCAGAACAACTGTAGTAATTTTTCCTGTTTGCACAGTAAATGGGCGGTGCTGCTCATGTTTTACTTTGAAAAATGCTTTTCCTGTTAATTGTATTTCTCTTTTTTTACCTTTTAGTCCTTCCGGGTAATTCAACGTAGCGCCAGGGTAAAGCGTAACGGTACTAGAATCTGGTAATTGTATATTTTCGGTGGTGGGTAATAGATTGCTGATCTGTATAGTCTTGATATTGACAGCAACATTCAATTTAGGAACAATCTTTTTGGTGGTATTCGGCTGCACAAATAAAAGATAACCAGCAATAAAAGGGAGCACTGCTGCGGCAATTTTTAAAACCATGGTGCCAGCTCTTAATCGAGCTTCTTTTTTATTGAGGATTCTTGCTTGAAGCTGTGTAAAATCTCCGGCCAATGTATCGGTTTCATCAGCTGTAGCTTTCCCAATGACATTAAAGTGCAGCTCCATAAATTCTAGCTGGTCCTTCTCCGAAAGTGAGGAAAACCAAGTTAAAACTTCGGTGTGCTGCAATTCTGGAAGGGAGCCTTCAAAAAAGTTCGCTATTTTCTCTTTGCTAAAAGGATGTTCTTTCATGTTGTTATACGAGCTATACGTATAACCTAAGTGGCAACCCTACCTGGTTTTTAAAAAAAGTTCAATAAAAAATAAGAGAGCAATAAAATATGCTGGGTTTTAAGGAAATCCCTCAAATACCGAAGGGTTTTAGTGATGTGTTTCTCCACTGCTTTTACCGAAATATTCAATTGCTGCGATATTTCTATATTGCTCAGATGTGTATTCCTGCTCAATGTAAATACTTCCCTGTTACGGGCAGGCAGCTGTTGCAGTGCGATTGCTAATAAACGATTATAATCAGCAAGGATAACCTGGTCCAGCGTACTAAAAGTCCCGGCATTTTCTGTGTGCCTTAGTTTAATGATCCTCGCTTGGTTCTGTGTTTTACGGATATGGTCGAGCGCCTTGTTCTTCGCAATTGTAAATAGCAGGTTTTTAACACTAAATTCGACATTAATCTTTCGGCTGTTCTCCCAAAGCTGTATAAAAGCCTCCTGGGTAATTTCTTCTGCCATGCCTTCTTCCCGGCAATATGTGCGAAGAAAAAGCTGAATTGTTTTTTGATAGCCACTATAAAAATATTCCAATGCACGCATGTCGCCATTTTTCAATGCTGCTGCTGCCTCTGGATCGTTTTTAAATAAGTACATGGATCAAATAAATTTTTCGATCCAAAAATATCTCTATAGTTGTTTACGGGTGTTTACTCAATGTTATCAAATTATTATATAATATCCAGCTAATTATTTCCTGGTTAAGCTGTATAAAACTGTCTGTTCACCGGCAAATAATAGAACTATACTGCTATGCTTATCAATTCCTGTCCGCCCAGCATAAACACCCTATTCAAAAAAGGATACAGTTCTACAATTTTGTCTGGTTAAGCAGCGGGGTTTTACTCGCATTAACCTGGTAAGTAGTAATCTTGTCGTTCTCGTCCACTTCAACAATCCGGTATCCGCGGTAGCTTGTTCCCCAGCTGCCGCCAATATGCGAATCAAAGAAATGAGGGAGTTTATCGGTGTAAAAAACAGCATCAAGACTATGGTCATGTCCATGAAATACAGCTTTAACATTCGGATAAGTATGCAGCAGGGCTACAGTTTCCGGAGAGTCTACAAAAGGATTTTCTGGTACCCATAGGTGTGGTGGGATGTGAAGTACAACAAAAACGGTTTTTAGTGCAGTAAGTTTATCAAGTTCTCTTTTAATAAAATTAGTGTCAGGAGCAAGATATTTGCCCACCGTGTTAGAAGTATTGGCAAGTACAAAACCGACTCCGCTTTTCTCCATAGAGAAATTGTCCTCATAACCGAATATAGCCTTCCAGGTAGCTGTATCAGTATGGTCATGATTACCTGGAATAGCGTAGAAAGGCACTTTTAAATGATCATAATAATCTTTCTTCACTTCTGGCAATAAATCCGGACGGTCATGGACAAGATCCCCATTGATTATTACAAAGTTTAGCGGGTTGCTATCATGTGCCTCATTAAGCCATTTAATCATGTTGGCATGGTCATTTTTAAAATCTGTGCCGGGCTGTCCGTAGTGCCCGTCTGATGCAATTGCAAAGCGCAGTTTAGTTTTTTCAGTTGGTACAGGCAGTGCATCATGATCTGCTGGTGTTAAAGCAGAAACTGCTGGTGAAATTCCGGCAAGCACTAAACCGGCTAAGCTGCTTTTAATAAAAAATCTACGATCAGACATATGATATAAGTTATAAATATTTTAAATAAACTATCTGGCATATTAAAGTAAGTTCAATAGTAGGGTTAAACAGATTCATTTAATAATTTTTAAGATTAAGCTTGTGTTAAATTAATGCAAACTGGATCAATTCTGGTCCAATGCTGTAAGAAGTTTTCTTTGATAGTTTAACCAATAATTCCAGATCTGTCTTAATCAATAAGGATTCAGGGCAGTAACCGATTGCATAACATTTAGTTAACCTATGCATAACGTTTAATATATAGATTTGGCTACCCTCAATTGGTTTCAATGATGAAGTATATATTTTGTTTATTGATTGTGGTTTTCGTTTCCTGCAGTAATAGCGATCGGGCAATTAAAGTTAAAGGATCTGATACAGAAGTAAACCTTGCCGTTACACTGGCAGAAAACTTTTACAGAGTAAATGATAAGCTAGTAATTGCTATCTCTGGTGGTGGGTCTGGTCTTGGTATTGCCTCTCTCCTAAACGGACAGGCCGACATTGCAAACTCATCACGTCCGCTAAATGCAGAAGAAGACAGCCTGTTTAGAGTAAAAGGTATATCACTTAAAACTGTAATTTTTGCAGAAGACGCTACAGCCTTTATTGTTCAGAAAGATTTCCCTGTAGATTCTATTGATGTTGCTGCTTTAACAAGGGTATTAAGCGGTAAGGATAAAAGCTGGAAGAACGTAACTGGTAAAGATGTTCCTGTAAATATCTATGGGCGGCAAAGTAATTCAGGTACCCATTCTTTTATCAGTAAAAAATTAAAGATCAGGTTTAGCCGCGATGCAAAAGAGATGAATGGTAACGCGCAGATACTGGAAGGTGTTAAAATGGATGCTTCAGGAATTGGTTATGTAGGGGCGGGGTATATTCTGCATGATGGTACAGACCAACCCATAAAAGTTTTAAAAATATCTTCAAAAATTGGTGAGGCCGCCATTTCCCCGCTGGATAAGCAGGCTATTATCAATCATAAATATTACTTTCAGCGTCCGCTATATCAATTTATCCCATCCGCTTCGTGGAGCAAGGTAGCTGCATTTATTGCCTTTGAAAAAGGTGATGCCGGCCGCAAAATCATTCAGGATTCTGGTTATTATATCATCTCTAAAAAATAAGTATGAAATTAGCTGCAAGAGAAAAAATTGATAACACAGGCAGGTACCTTTTCAGGATCACAGGGCTACTGGTTATTGCTATTCTTGGTGGTATATTTTTTATGCTGCTATGGAACACCATTGCCTTTTTTATAAAAGTAAAACCGTTGGATTTTATTACAGGCACACAGTGGGACCCATCCGGCAGTCCTGCTGCCTATGGCATCCTGCCGCTATTGGTAAGTACTTGCCTGGTTACGTTTGGTGCCATGCTGATTGCCATTCCAATTGGTATTGGTACAGCATCCTTCTTATCTGAATACGCAGGTAAAAAGCTCAAAAATATTTTGAAACCGATCATTGAAATGTTGGCTGCTGTTCCTTCCGTTGCTATAGGTTTTTTAGGGATTGTTATCCTTGGGCCTGGCATAGCAGATCTAACTGGTCAGGCGAATGGTCTTAATGCGCTAAATGGAGCTGTTTTATTGGCTGTAATGGCATTACCAACTATCATTACGGTAACAGAAGATGCTTTGCAGGGAATACCAAATTCGTATAAAGAAGCCAGTTATGGCGTTGGTGCAAGTAAATGGCAAACCTTAATTAAGGTAACTATTCCTGCGGCGGCACCAGGTATACTTGCTGCTATTATGCTTGGGGTTGGACGGGCTATAGGTGAAACAATGACAGTGCTGATGGCTACTGGAAATGCGTCTGCATTTCCAAAGGGTTTTTTTCATTCTATTCGTACCATTACCGCTACAATTGCTATTGAAATGGGAGAGGTGCCGTATCAAACAACGCATTATTATGCGTTATTCGCTATTGCTGCGGTTCTTTTCCTGATCACGCTGATCGTTAATCTGATTGGTGAATATTTTGTAAATAAATTTAGAAAGTATCATTCTGCATAATGAAAAAACTGACGCCAATAATTGAATGGGGTACCTTGCTATTAAGTACAGGTATAGTATGTTTTTTCCTTGTTGTAATCTTATGGGACCTGATTAGTAAAGGTGCATCATCGCTATCATGGGAGTTTGTTTCTACTTTGCCTAAAGAGGGGATGACAAAGGGTGGGATCTTCCCGGCAATTACGGGGACAGTATTACTTACCATGATTACTGCAATTGCTGCAGTTCCTTTTGGGATTAGCTGTGCAATTTATTTAAACGAGTATGCAGTTGATAATTGGCTAACCAGGATTATCCGTGCTTCGATCAGGAACCTGGCGGGTGTACCTTCAATTATTTACGGGTTATTCGGGCTCGCATTATTTGTGCAGGGACTGCACATGGGTACTTCGCTGCTTGCTGCCGGTTTAACTTTGGGGTTGCTTTCTCTTCCATATATCATTATCACTACAGAAGAAGCGTTACGGCGCATTCCTGCAAGTACCCGGGAGGCGGCATTAGCTATTGGGGCAACACAGTTTGAGTCTATTCGTGATGTGGTTCTTCCTACGGCTTTACCAGGGATATTAACGGGGGTAGTGCTTACTTTATCCAGGGCAGCAGGAGAAACTGCGCCCATACTATTTACTGGGGTTGCCTTTTATATCAATAATCCATCTGGCTACCTTAACCAGGAATTTATGTCACTTCCTTATCATTTGTACATGCTGTCTACACAGCATCAGGCTATTGAAGAAGTGCGGCCTTTGGCTTATGGTACAGCACTTGTTTTAATTATTGTTGTATTTCTATTAAATCTTACCGCCTTCTATATCAGGTATAAACGGAGTAAAAATGAGTAACGAGCATATGAAAATTTCTGCACATCACCTTAATTTATGGTTTGGCAGTAAACAGGTGTTAAAGAATATTAATGTCGATTTTCCCCAAAATGAAGTAACTGCATTGATTGGGCCATCCGGGTGTGGCAAGAGTACTTTGCTGCGTTCTTTTAACAGGATGCACGACCTCTCTCCCGATGCAAGGATCGAAGGGCAGATTAAATTGGAAGAGCAGGATCTTTATGAAAAAAAACTTTCTGTAACACAAGTGCGCAAACGGATTGGAATGGTGTTTCAGAAGGCGAACCCTTTTCCTAAGAGCATATATGAAAATATAAATTATGGTTTAGAGATCAATAATATACCAAAGGCAGATAGGCCGGGGATTATTGAAAGTGCATTGCGCGAAAGCTATATCTGGGATGAGGTAAAAGACGAACTGGATAAACCGGCAACAAGGTTATCTGGCGGACAGCAACAACGGCTTTGCATAGCGAGGGCTGTAGCATTACGACCGGAAGTGATTTTAATGGATGAGCCTTGTTCTGCCCTGGATCCCTTAAGTACGTTAAAGATTGAAGAGCTGATTGTGAAGCTAAAAAAAGATTATACGATCCTTATCGTCACGCACAATATGCAGCAAGCGCAGCGGGTGGCCGATAAAACAGTGTTTATGTATCTTGGTGAAATTATAGAACAAGGCAATACAGCTGATATATTTAATCAGCCCAAGGTAGAGTTAACAGGTAATTACGTTAAAGGGCATTTTGGTTAAATAAATGCAGGCCTGCTGGTGATTTAAATAAATCAATATTAAATTATAAGTATGGACGACATACGCCATCCATACTTTAATTCATTTTATTTCTTCTTCTTCTTAAGGTCAGTAAATTCTGCCGCTTTATCTTTTGATTTCTTTTTTAGTTTAAAGGAGTCAAATACTTCTCCGGAAGCTTTATAAGCGGTGTAAATCAGCTGATCATGATCAACCGAGATGATCTGGAACAGTTGGGTATCTTCGGCAAAGATGTCCATCCATTTTGGATTAACATCAACTTTATACATTTTTGGTCCTGCAACAGACACCACATACATCGGTCCGCCCACCTTACCAGATACACCAGTTGGCAAATTTTGTCCGCGGCTATACGTATGGTCATGTCCCTGCATCAGCAAATCAACATGGTATTTATCAAACAAAGGCTTAAACAATTCGCGGAATTCTTTATTATCCCGCCCCTTGGCGGTAGAATAAATAGGGTGGTGGTAAGTAATCATCGTCCACTGCTGCGGATTATTTTTCAGCACTTCCTCCAACCATTTTGCCTCTATCTTTAACGAAGTAGAGTCGAGCATCATCATTTGTGTATTCAGCGAAATAACCCTTACATTAGCATAATCAATGTAATAAACCGATTCTTTTAACCCATCAGGGCCATTTTCGGGAAGCGTATACTGTTCCTTCCAGTGCGGGTCTAGTGTAAGTACTTTTTTCTCATCGCGGAAATATTCATGGTTTCCGGAAGAAGGGATGCTTGGGACCATCCCATTGATAAAACCTCCTCCAAAATGCCATTCGCCCCATTCAGTGTCATTATTGGAACGGTTAATCAAATCACCTGCATGCACAATAAAACGGGCATCGCCATGTGTAGCGAAGGCTCTTCTGATAACTCTAGACCATTTCGATTTGATATCATTCTGCGCATCGCCCAGATAAATGAACGAAAATGCTTTAGTTACCGCCGGGCCAGTTCTAAACTGAAACCATTCGCTCCAGTTCGTTCCGTCGCCCACCCGGTAAGTATATACTTGATCGGGCAGGAGGTTAGTAAAGGTAACGCTATGGTAATTTGCGCTTTCAAAAGCTGCTCCAGCTAAGGTCGAAGTTGTTGCATTGTATTCTTTAGCTTCGGGTTTTTCAAGTTTTGGCGAACTCTCTTCAAGCAGTACCTGTGCAATGCTTTTCAAGATGGTACTATCCGTTCTCCAGGTTACCGATTGGGTAGTAGACGGATCGGCCGACCAGGTAAGGATGATCCTGTCTGGGAACGGACCAGCTTTAAAGGATTGGGCTTTACTGAACTGTATGGTCAATAAAGCAATCAATGTAAAAACGATTTTTATATTAAAATTAAGCATGTTGGATTTTTAGTGAAATGGAGTGTATTTAAAGCCGATGTTGGCCCAGGTAGAATAATATTTATGGTCGTTCGGGCGTCCGTCGCCATAATCAAGGATGATTTGAGCATTGTTGATATTGCTGATCCCCATAAATAGGGAGAAGCTTTTGCTAATCTTTTGTGAAGCCGAAAAGTCGAGCTGTGCCCTTCCTTTTTCCATCAGATCGTCTGCTTGCGATTCTGCTAATTCACTGATAAATGTAGCATAGAAATTCAGGGAAATCCGTCCAGAGAAACCATATTTCTCGTAAGAAAGTGAGGCGTTTCCGACCTTCGGGCGCATAGAGGGTAAACGTACCGTTCTATCACTTGTTATTCCTGGTACTTTAAACTTGGATTGTATTTGCGTAAAGTTTCCATAGATACCAAATCCATTTAAGAACCCTGGTAAAAAGGTAAGTTGCTGCTGCCAGGCGATTTCATAACCATATAGATGTGCATTTGCTCCGTTTACCGTTTGTGTAACCGCATATTGATCAAATTCCCCGCCTTGTTGTGTATAAGTGCTTTCATAAATATAATTATCAATGTTTTTGTAAAATACACCACCAGAGATTAACCCTAATGATTTCAGGTAATGCTCAAAAAGAAAGTCGACATTGGTAGAAGTAGCCTGTTTCAGGTTGGGGTTTCCAATCTTCATTCGGTTTCTTCTGGTCTCAACTTCCTGCCATGGTACCAGATCGTAATAACCCGGACGGGAAAGTGATCTTGTTACAGCTCCTCTTATATTAGTCCGCTGATCTACTGCATATTTTAAGTTCAGACTAGGGAAAAATCCGGAGAAAGAGGATTTTGTATCTACCTTTTGCGTACTCACATAATTCCCACTATCATCAAATGAGACCACATTTCCATTGTAATTAAATCCTGTACGCTCATATCTCAATCCTGTAATAATATCTAATTTGCTGAGTGTCAGTTTTCCCATTACATAACCTGCGCCTAGTGTTTCTGTTCCACTATAAGAATCAGGATCTGTATTTTGACGGATATAAGTTTCGTTATCTTCGAATAATGATTTATTGTTCTGATAGTATTGTTCCATTAAATAGCCATCAGAGATAGCCCCCGAAAGGTTGTAATTACCATCAAAATACTTTTTGCGTTCATAATTTCCCAGGAAATTTGACAACGAAAGCTCGCCCGTTTTTAAAGTATACTGGTAATAGCTCCGCGTATGGTCATCATCTTTATACTTGTATCTTCCACCAAACTTTAAGGCAAACTTATTCTTTTGGCTCAAGTCGAAGGTACGCTGAATGTTCAGTGAAGCCTGACCGTCCTTATCGTGGGCAATCTGGTGGCGGTTCGTGTAATAATTAGTCGTATAATTTGCAGCATTATTTACATCTGTGCTGCCAAAATCGAATTGCGGTGCACGTGGATTAGTAACATCAAGACCAGCAGTAAGGCCCGAATAAGTAAAATACCCATCATAATAGAGTGGCTGATCATATAGTCCGCTAGAGAAAGTGAAATCTGCATCTGCTTTCCAGTTGTTAAAATCAGTTTTATAACCTAGCGATAAACTGGTCAGGTTCCTGTTGTAATCTCTTGGTGTACCACTCGAACCGATAGAAACATCAGCAACCGTATTCAGGTCTGTATATTCTCCAATGTTATAACTCTTCGTTCCCCTTGTTTGCAACTCATAATATTTATTGAAGGAGCCTCTGAGGTAAAGCTGACTTTTCTCTGTCGGAAAGTAGTCTATTTCGGCTTGTAAACCCAGGTTTTCACGTTTAATATCCGTTCCTTCTAATTCGAGGTTAGATAATAAGACTTTTTCCTCACCGTTTATTTCGTAAGTATCGTAATCCTTCTGTACACGGTCTTCACCCCGGTATGTTTTACTGTAATTGACACCAAACAGGTAGCCCCACTTATTTACCCTTTTACTATAAGTAAGGGATCCATCAATATTCTGCTTGCCCAATAAAAAGTTATTACCAAATGAACCTTTTGCCTGTAACTGCTGCTCGCCTTGTTTGGGCGTTTTAGAAATGATGTTTACCGATCCTGCCGTACCATCGGCATCCATATCGGGTGTCAGCGTCTTATTTACTTCAATCGCTTCAACAGTAGAAGAAAGGATTCCGTTTAAGTCTATATCCCTGGAGCCGGTAGACGTAGAGGGGAGCCTGTTTCCATTCAGGGTTACAGAACCCATTGTTTGATCAAGACCCCTGATAATGATATTTCTTGGCAATCCATAACTATAATCCATCGCTACTCCGGGTACGCGTTGCATAGCCTCACCTACTGTTGCATCTGGAAAACGTTCTATTTGCTCTTCAGACAATACATATTTGATATTATCAGCATTACGCATATTACTCAGGGCAACTGCTTCACCTCTTCTGATTCCATTAATTGTAATCCCTTTCATGTCATTACTGGCACTTGCCAGTTCCAATTCTGTGGCAACTGTTTTTCCTTCTTCTACTGTTACGGTAAACTCTGTTGCAGTGTAACCGATATAGTTAGCCTGCAGTGTAACTATGCCAGCCTTAACGTTATCAATAATAAAATGACCATTTAAATCAGTAATTACTTTTTGATTGGTACTCTTTAAAGTCACACTCGCATAGGGTAAAGTTTTTTTATTCTCTTTATCCTTTACGTAACCCACAATTGAGCCTGGTTTGGCTATATGTATCGTTTTTTGTTTCCTTTTTAAAACGATCATCAACCCATCTTCTATCATAATAAGATGATTGCTTTCCAGATAAGGATTTAAGATCATCCTAGCCGTTTTAGCATGGTCGGCCACTGATATAAGGGCGTTGATATATTCATTGTTGGTATAAACAAAGCTTACGCCTGTTTTTTGTTCGATCTCTTTTAAGAGATCTTTAAACTGAACATTTTTTAGATTGACAGCTATTTTTTTATCCAGGCCATCTTGTCCGTTTACAGACGAAGCATGTACCAAATTGAGGAACAGGATAGAAAGTATAGTGTATATTAAGCTAGTACGCATAATTAATTTCATAAGGCGGTTAGCCCCATTAAATTTTTTCATAAATTTGGGTGTGTTTAATTTCAGATTTGACGCATAAGATTTATTACCGAATTGGTTGCAGCCAACCGGTTAAGATTTGGAGCCGTTTCTGTTTGCGCAGAAACGGCTTTTTAATTTTTATTACATACAGTTCCTCCTTTGATATAAATAGTTCCGTTAATTTGTGTTGAATTAATATTCATTGATAGTTTTAATGTTTTCAAGATCACCTCAAGCGGTTTACTTTTAAACCTTGCTGATAAGGTGCAGCTTTCATAACTGGCAGTGTCTGCCAGTATTTTTACATTAAAGCTGCGGGATAATGTCGCAAATACTTCAGGGAGCGGGGTTTCATCAAAGATCAAATCTCCGTTTGTCCACGCATCTACATCTTCCTTGTGAATGCGGACCTTTGCAAGGGTTTTGCTTAGCATGTTGTAAATCAGTTTGTCGTTGGGCAATAATAGAATCGGGCCACCATCATTTTGTATACCTGCACCTGATACGCCAACTTTACCAGAATTGACTGCTACAGACGTGGCTGGTTCATTTTGATATGCTCTGATGCTAAAACTCGTACCGTAAACTGTAGTGGTCAGCTTTCCACTATGCACTATGAATGGATGCGTTTGATCATGTTTTACTTTAAAATAAGCCTCTCCGGTTAGCTTAACCATCCTTACCTTATTATCATTAAATTTATTGGGATAAGAGAGTTTACTTCCCGAGTTTAGCCATATTTCAGAACTATCTGGTAGTAAAAAATGGTTCGTTTTACCGGCAGCAGCAATTGCAGAGATCCATGTTACTTGCTCAGTAACCTTTTGTTCATTATACTGGCCAAAAAAAGTGACTGCTAAAAAAACACCGCTCAAACTTGCTGCAATACGATAAGCATACCACCTTAGTTGTTTAGCAGGTCTGACATATTCATCAGCCGTATTATTTGTAAGACCTGAAGTAATTCTTTCTTTAACTGCCGTAAAAGAAATATCTTTCTCTATTGGTTTGAGCAAACTGCTCAGTTCCCAGATAGCTTTTGTTTCTTCAAATTTAATGTGGTGGTCTTTATCTTCGGCAAGCCAGCTATCTAAGAACTTCTTTGATTGATCAGTTTCATTTCCTGTCAATCTTTTTATCATATAATCCCATATTTTATCTTCCATAGCTTGCTGTTCTTCTCTATCAAAGACAGTAGTCGGACAAGAAAATACGGGTTAGGGGGCGTTAAGCTTCTGTTAACTTTTGATGAACTAAATGTTTTGATTCCTTGTGGATAAATTGCATGCTTTTAGAAAGGTGATCTTCTACAGTTCTCACCGATATTTGTAGTAAATTTGCAATTTCCAGGTAACTGAAGCCTTCCAATCGATACATTCTGAATACAAGCTGTCTTTTTTCCGGAAGCCTGGAAATTACCTTTTCTAAAAACCTCAGTTTATCAGATTCCAGAGTGATATCTTCTCGTTGCGCTAATAGATCGGCAGCCAGAGTAAGTTCTGTTTGCTCAATATAAGTTACCGGATTTTTATGCTGACTACTTATATGATTAAGGGAAGCATTTTTGATTGCTTTAAATAAATAGCCGCTAAGGTTTTCGGGATTTTTTTTCGTGAACCAAAGCTGTACAAATAAATCATTGACAATGCTTCTTGCCGTTTCTTTGTCTTTTACATAATAATCGGCATATTTTTGTAGAATGCTGCCCCAGCGTTTGTAAAGCAATTCAAATTCTATCAAACCGGGCTTAATAATTGGAGTTTCTGCTAAAACTGGGGCTGTTTTCAAACAAATAATATTGAACTCAAAGCTGGCTAAAGCATATAAACAATACATTAAAGGAATATTATCTTATGCAGTAGTTGTAAATATAAGGATACTAATCTGTTGAATATTATTTGTGTAGTTTACGCTTGCGTAAATAGGTTAACAACGCTGCTGGCCTGTCTGTTTGTATTAACGTCGCACCGTGGCTGATCAGCCAGTCCCAGCTATCTTTAGTGTTTCCGTCTTCTACAGCAAGATCATCTTCATGACCTGCATTTAGGCTCGCCCATAAGGAGTTGTACCATATTTTTGAGCCGTTTTTTGTGATGAAACTGTTCTTATTTAGTAATGCCGAAGTATCAGCTCTAAAGTTTAATTCAAAACCTACGGGTTTAAGATGTTTCTGGTATTCCTGAATTACTTGTTTTGCTGCGGGCTGATCAATATTTACAACGGCCATAAAGGTAATGCTATCCAAGAGGGCAGGATATTGAGCTTTAATTTCCGGATAGGCAACTTCAGTTTTAAACAATGCCTGCTCCAGTGTACCTGTGCTTTTTAAAATTGCGAAAGCCTCGTTGTAATATTTATAGCTTTTATCAAGGTTAACCAATACTTTGCCTTTTGCCAGCAGCATTACTTCTTCCAGGGTAGGGATCGTATTTCTGGTTACCCTTCCCAGCCCGTTTTTCAAATGAAACATTTTAAGCTCCTCATAAGTATAATCGGCAGGTTTCCCTTTTCCGTTTGTTGTCCTGTCAATCGTTTGATCGTGCATGATTACAATTACGCCATCCTTTGTTTTAGCTAAGTCAATTTCTATTATATCCACACCCATGTCTATGGCCGACTGATAAGCCAATAGTGAATTTTCAGGCGCATTACGCCAGTCGCCGCGATGTGCAGCTACGAGAACAGCTTTTGAATTTGGATCGTGCAGCTGTTTTATTTTATCACTAACTTGTCCGGAAGATTGTAATGCACAAAGAGGGAGCAGTAATACCGCTGTGATTTTTACCAATGTTTTCATGTGCTGCAAAAATAAAGAGTTGAAAACCGAAAGAGCAGTTAGGTAAGTTAAATTATTGTTAAGTGTAATGGCTTTTTGGTCTTAAGTATTGTGTAAATAGGTTTGACTGTCGTAAATACTTTTCCATCGTCCACATAACTTTATACACTGGCCAGCCATTCTAAAAATTGGGAAGCTTTTTCTTTACTTACCGTGATTTTATCCGGGAAATTAATGGTAAGGTTCAGCGAAAGCTTCCTTGAAAAATAGCTGGATACATCAATAATCACTTTGCGGTAAACCAGGAACTGGCGGTTAGCTCTAAAGAACTGGTTTCCTGCTAATTTTTCCAGCTCATCCAGATTTTTATTTGGAAAGTACGCTTTACCAGAAAAAGTAAGCAGCTTCGTGATGTCATTTTCAATATAAAACAAGGCGATATCTTCTAGTTTAATTGGAATTATCTTATCCTGAAAGTAGACTAAAATTGAAGAGGCTTGCGGTTCACCGCGGCTTCCAAGTACGTCCAGTAATTTTGTATAAGGCTGCTGCACATTGCCCGAGAACAGCTTTTTAAGCTGATGGTATTTATTTAGCGCGCTTTCTAATGTTTGCTTAGTAAAGGGCTTCAATATATAATCAATACCGTTTGCTTTAAAAGCATCCAATGCATATACATCATAAGCCGTACAAAATACAACAGGGGCGGTCAGCTTCACTGCTATAAATATTTCAAAGCTTAAGCCATCGCCCAGCTGGATATCACTAAAAATCATATCTGGTTCAAGATGTGATTTAAAATAAGCTATCGCTTCTTTTACTGACCTAAGCTGAACGATATTCAGGTTCTCCGGGATTAGTTTTCTGATATTTTTCTCCAGGTCGTCTGCCACTAAACGCTCATCTTCAATGATTACCAGGTTCATTTGCTAATAGTTTTATACTTACTGAAAATACATTTTGATCTTCTTTAATGATTACTTCATCATCCGACAATAGCCGGTAGCGTTCTGTTAGATTGGCCAGGCCATTTTTAGTAGACTGTTCCCTGCTTGTTTTCTTTTGCAGCGTATTGGCTAAAATAATGCGCTCCCCTTCTTGAAAAATGGTTACTTCAAGCGGCATTTCTTCTGTCAGTTCATTATGCTTAATCGCATTCTCTAAGAGTGGCTGTAATGAAAAGGAGGGTAAATAGTAATTTTTGAAACTGTATGCTGGAATATTAATTTTACAAATCAGCGCCGTACCAAACCTGATTTTCTGCATTTCCAGATAATCCTCCAAAAGAGAAAACTCCTCCTCTAATAAGGATACTTTCTTTGTATGGGTAAATATAGAAGCACGAAGAAAATTGGCAAGATGTACAAGATACGAATCCCCGGCATCGGTATCCTGGCCATATAAGGACTTCACGGTGTTTAAAGCATTGAATAAAAAGTGGGGATGGATCTGCTGTTTCAACAGCACATTTGCGGCCTCGGCCTGCGCTATTTTTAATTTTGAAAACTCCAGGTCTGCATGTGCTTTTTCGTGCTGCAGCAGTATAAAGTTCTGCGAAATGATAGTCACCATGGTAATCAGGGCACTGGCTACAATAAAGGTGAAAAAGGTTTTGTTGAAATCTGGAGGTGTACTATGGAGTAAAGTAGACAATACAGGCCATACAAAAAGATAAGCAACAAGGCTGGCAATGTATGTTAATGCATAACGGAATGCATTAAATTTGGCAGACTTCATCTGGAATTTTTTAGCGGCAATAACAACAATTCCAGTATTTGCGAAACCAATCAGAGAAATAATAACTAGCGTGATTACAGAGTTCACAATTGGATGCGGGATATTTTTATTCAAAATCAAGAACAAAAAAACAAATGTGCTGATGCCTGATGACAGATGCAGATTTAAACGGATTAGATTTTTAACTGGTAATTTTACCTCCATAAACAAAAATAGCGAAAGATGATGAGCTATACTTGCTAACCGAGGCTAAAGCAGACAAATCTTGGGCTGAAGCGTTTTAAAGAAGTTAACCCGTTCAAACTAATAAACAGGCTAACTGAATATTATCTTTTCAGCGATGCCATATCAATAACATATCTAAAGCGTACTTCTTCATCTTTTATCTTTTCAAAGGCTTCGTTAATGTTTTTAATATCAATCATTTGCACATCAGGCAAAATCTGGTGCTCCGCACAAAAGTCCAGCACCTCCTGGGTTTCTACTGTTCCGCCGATCATTGATCCGCCAACAGAACTAGAAAACTTTGCTACGTCCATATTGTTGGTTGCACTTTTATAAGGACCTAATAGTCCTACAGTCACTATTGCACCGCGTCTTCTCATCAATGGGATATATTGATTGATATCAAAGCTTTCGGGAATCGTGATCAAAATGAAATCAAAAGTTGCCGCCGCTGCGTTCATTGCATCTTTATCTTCAGAAATTAATACTTCATCAGCACCCAGCGCTAATGCAGGGCCTCTTTTTTCTTCCTGGGTAGTAATCGCTGTTACAGTAGCACCCATTGCCTTGGCTATTTTAACGCCCATATGTCCTAAACCACCGATACCAGCTACAGCTACTTTATGACCAGCTTTAACGCCAAAATGTTTCAACGGAGAATAAGTGGTTACCCCGGCACAAAGGATAGGGGCCACTGCAGAAATTTCAAGGTTTTCTGGTATCTGCATAACAAATTTTTCCTGCGCTACTAACGTAGTAGAATAACCGCCAAAAGTATTAAAATCAGTTCCATCGGGTTTCCAATATCCATTATAGGTCATAGTTTGGCCTGCCGGACCTTCACAAAATTGCTCTTCTCCATCTAAACAGGCAGAACAATGTTTACAGGAGTCGATCATACATCCAACACCCACAATATCACCTGTCCGGAATTTTGTTACGCTTGCACCGGCTGATATTACCTTTCCAACAATCTCGTGTCCGGGTATACAGGGATAAATTGTATTCTTCCAATCATTAGCAACCTGGTGAACGTCAGAGTGGCAAACACCGCAATATAATACGTCGATCAGCACTTCATCGGCTTTAGGTTGATCTCTTTCAAATACAATAGGTTCTAATGTCTTACCGCCAATTAAAGAGCCGCTTGCTCCGTATCCAATAGTTCTTATCTTTTCCATAGTAGTAGATTTTGTTCAGTCAACAACAATAGCTACGAAAAGTTCTGGTGCACTTAGCACTATCAGTTTTAAACCTGTACTGTGTTCAATTGTGGGGTGGCTGCCACATGATGTCTGCCGTTGATGGTAAAATCTGACGGCTGATGGCACTCCAAAATCACCTACTATTTTTGAGGTCAGTTATTACTTTGCAGTAATCTTCCTATTATATATAAAGCAGCTTCTCTTCTTCCAAATCAAGGCGTCTCAAATACTTGCGTATTACTTCCTCATGAAACGAATCCTCTTCGCTATTGTTTTTAAGTAGCCATTTTCTTTGCTGATCAATTAAATCGAGGTAGATAGTCTTTGCCTTATCGGCCATGTCTGTTTCATCTTCCAGTAGACTTTTCTCTTCCCATTTATCGCTAAGTTGCCTTAAAAATGGCTGGTTATGCAGATCGGCGCTGTAGTGCGTCTTCAGATAATCCAAAGCATAAGCAGCCAATTGCTTTCTAATGATTACATCCGTTTCTTCCTCCGATTTGTCGAACTCCGGCAGGTTCATTTTTTTGATTATAAACGGTAATGTCAAACCTTGTAAAAGCAGGGTTAAAAGGATCACAATAAATGTGATAAACAAGATAAGGTTTCGCTGCGGGAAAGGAGAACCATCTGCCAGCTGAACAGGGATGGATAAAGCAGCAGCAAGAGACACAACCCCCCGCATGCCGGTCCAGCCCAATAAAAACGGAGCTTTTAATCCTGGGTTCCTTGTATCTGCCACCGTGATAAAATTCCTTGCAACCAATGTGATAATTACTGCGCCGTAGGCTGCTAAAATTCTTCCGATAATCAGCACTGCTGTAATAAGTACGCCATACCAAATTGCAGATTTCATACTTACTTCACCTAGTCCGGCGGTAATTTCTGGCAGATCCAATCCTATCAGCGTAAAAACAAGGCCAGTTAAGATAAAACAAAAGCTTTCCCAAACATTTATTCCCCTTAGGCGGGAACTGCTGCTCAGGAATAGATGTCTTTTGTGCGACAATAATAAGCCTCCGCTAACTACAGCCAGTACGCCAGATGCATGTACTTCTTCAGCAGCAATATATATCAGGTAGGGTGTTACAATGCTCAATGCAGTATCGGTATTTGTATCAGTAGGAAGATATTTGTGACTTTTCATAAAAATCAATCCTATTCCCACTCCAATGCCGACGCCCCCAAACAGCATCCAGGAGAAATTTAATGCTGCTTCCGACCAAACAAACTGCCCGGTAGCTATAGCGATCAATGCGAAACGAAAGATAATCAACGAAGAAGCGTCATTCAACAAACTTTCACCTTCCAAAATAGAAGACATGCGCTTTGGCACCTTTACAAATTTTAAGATAGCGCCTGCACTTACCGCATCCGGTGGCGAAACAATGCCACCCAATAAAAAGCCCAGTGCCAGGGAGAAGCCGGGAATATAATAATTTGCCACAAATGCCACCGATAGTGCAGTAAGGAACACCACCACAAAAGCAAAACTTCCGATAATCCGCCTCCATTTCCATAGCTCTTTCCATGAAATAGCCCACGATGCTTCATATAGTAATGGAGGTAGAAAAATGATAAAGATCATTTCAGGATCGATATGAATCGTAGGGATACCGGGAATAAAACTAATGGATAACCCAGCTAGTACCAATAAAATGGGGTAGGCTACTTTTATTTTGTTCGCCAGCATAATCAATAGTACGATAGCTACAATAAGCCCGAGGTAAAATGGAAAGTTTTCCAGCATTGATGTTAAATTTAACTATGGTTCTAAGATAGGAAACAGAACATTTAGAACGTAAACTAAGTTAGTTCAATTTAATAATCATATTGGTCAATCCACCTTTTGTTCATGAGCTGCTATTGCGTAGATTTAATCATTTGTTTCATGAGCTGTAAATAAACCTCATATTTAATTATACCTCTCCTAAATTGAACGGAAGCTTCCGTATTCTTTTCCCTGTCAGGTCAAATATCGCATTGGTCAGCGCCGGTGCGAACGCCGGTAATCCAGGTTCACCCACACCACCAGCATCTGCATCATTTTCCATAATATGAATTTCGATAGGAGGGATGTCTGTCAGTCTTGGCAGCTTATAATCGTAAAAATTCCGCTGCTCCACTAAACCGTCCTTGAACGTAATTTCGTGAATAGTAGCCGCCCCCAGAGCCATCACAATACTGCCCTCTACTTGTGCGCGGATAATATCCGGGTTTACATACCATCCGCAGTCCATTATTGCCCATACCTGGTCTATTTTCACTTTGCCGTCACTGCCTTTCGATACCTTAACCACCTGGCCAACAGTGCTCGAAAAACATTCAGTTATTGCTACGCCATATCCTTCATTTTTCTTTCTGTTTTTCCAGCCAGACACTTCTTCTATCTTGTCGATCAGCAGCTGCCGGCGTTCTTCCTTTAGGTATTTCCTTCGAAGGTCCAGTGGGTCTTTTCCTGCTGCATGCGCCATTTCATCAAAGAAACTCTCGTAAGCAAAGCCATTTGTTGAAGCGTATACTGATCTCCACCACATCACTGGTATAGGTGTTTCGAATTGTACTTCCGCAAAACTGATATTTTTTATAGTTTCATAATACGCCTCCAGAAACGACTCCATGGTACTGCTGTTGGCCGTATCCAACTTTTTACCTGCATCCCAGTGATCCGTATTCTGTCCAGATATTCTATATTTTAAAGCAGTAATCTCTCCGTTAGCAACAGCACCCTGGCAGCGGTACGTCATCCCCGGACGGTAAGGTCCCTGCGTTGCATCATCCTCCCTTGTCCATATTACTTGTACCGGGGCATTGATTTCTTTAGAAATCAGCGCGGCTTCATGCGGATAATCCATAAATGCCTTTCTGCCAAATCCCCCGCCTAAAAAAGTCATATTTACAATCACTTTCTCTTTTGGCATCTCCAGCTCTTTGGCTACAAATTCCTGCACCCATTCTGGTGCCTGTATAGGGCCCCAAATCTCCAATTTGTCTTTTTGATAGTGCGCAACACAGTTAAGTGGCTCCATTGCACTGTGTGACTGGTAAGGTGTTTCGTACATCACGTCAAGTATCTTTCCATTCCCGGAAAGGACACTGTCCGGGTCTCCCTGTCTCTTAAACAATATCCCTTCTGTAGTAGAAAGCGCTTCCCTTTGGCGTTGGTAAATAGCTGCAGTATTAATATGTTCAAAGCCAGAATCGTCCCATTCTACAATTAATGCCTTTTTACCTTGCAGGGCAGCCCATGTAGAGGTGGCTACTACAGCAACGCCTTCCCGAAAAGTAGTAAAAACACCCATTCGTACCTTAAATACTTCTTTCACTCCGGGTAGTTTTAGTGCGGCGGTGGCATCAAAACTTTTTATGACACCACGCATACGTGGATTACGCTCAACTGCTGCATACAGCATGCCAGGTAGTTTTTTGTCTAGACCAAATCCGGCAGTTCCATTGGTTTTCATAGGCGTATCTTGCCTGTGCAGTGGTTTACGGATCAGTTGATAGTCGGCTTTACTTTTAAGCACCACCTCTGTTGGTGTAACTAATTTTTTTGCCTCTTCTACAAGTTCTCCATAATGAAATTTATTTCCAGAAGCTGTGTGTATCACGTGCCCGGATTTTGCATGGCATTCAATCTCTGGAACGCCCCACCTGCTAGCGGCAACAGTAATTAGCATCACTCTGGCCGTAGCGCCCAGTTTAAGTAAATTTTTGTAGCTACCACGTATAGTAGAACTTCCTCCGGTTATCTGGTCGCCAAATTTTTCTTTATTACCTGGTGCAAAAACGATTTTTACATCTTTTAGGTCAACTTCCAGTTCTTCAGCTACAATTTGGGGAACGGATTGGTAGGAGCCTTGCCCCATTTCTGCGCGATGATTAAAGATCGTAACCTGACCATCTGTATTGATATGGATCCATGCATTGAGTTCAATATCGGCCGCTGCTGCTTCAACTGCATTAATAATCTCACTTTCTTCTGCACTTGCAGGAAAATAAAATCCTATGCATAATGCAGCACTTGCAATTCCGGAAAGTCGAAGGAAATCTCGTCTGGATACTTCTTTGATACTCATTTCTGTCAATTTCGTAAGTAATAATTTACTTTTTTGGTGCATAAGCACCGGTTTTAATCCACGTAATCCATGCTTTTTTAAACGCAGCATGGCTCATTGGAGGTTTTGTACGGCCTTCGCCCATATTCCATCCGGCTAAAACTAATCCATCATCTGCATGCGCAATCAGCTGCTGCATATTTTTATGGCCATTCTGATTGGGATCAACCATTTGTTTAGCTAGCTGGCGCGGGGTTTTTCCTTCAAACACCATTTTCATGTTTGCAGGCGGCAGGTGCCAGTTCGGGTTTCCCGGAGGGGTATGTAAGCCAGGCGTGTTCTCTGGCTGGTGGCAGTTTGCACATTTCATGGCAAAAACCCCTTTACCTTCGGCACCCCTTTTTGGCAACATCGTGTGTAAATGACTGTCGTCACCCTGTAGGGGAATGTCGCCGGCGGGGTGGCAGTTCATGCAGCGCGGACTCATCAAAACGCGGTAAACGGATGCAAATGCTTTAACGGATGCAACACTGTCTTTTTTAATCACAACTAGCGGTATAATGGTCTTGCGATCACCATCAGAATTTAGTGCGAATGCCATAATGCCAGCGGTACAGAGAATTACAGCCATCACAATAACTGTTTTATAAGCTCTCCATGAAGCGTTTAAATTGGATTGATTTTTCATACTGTTCCTCCATTTTTTTCCTGCAAGTCTGCAGCCAGGTGTATCGCTTTACGGATGCGCAGATAGGTACCACACCTGCAGATATTCCCTGCCATGGCATCGTCAATTTCCTGGTCTGTAGGGTGAGGTTTATCTCTCAGCAGTACGGCGGCCGACATCAGCTGACCAGAATGGCAGTAGCCACATTGAGGAACGTTTTCTTCATTCCACGCCACTTGCAGCGGATGATCGTTTTGCGCTGATAATCCTTCTATAGTGGTAATATCCTGATTTTCGGCACGGCTCACTTTAGTCACGCAAGAGCGCACAGCTTCTCCATTTAAGTGAACTACGCAAGCACCGCACTGGGCTACTCCGCAGCCAAATTTTGTACCTGTCAATCCAATGATATCACGAATAAACCATAATAGGGGCATATTCGGGTCTGCATCAACGGTATAGGTTTTTTTGTTGATCTTTAATGAAATCATAGGTTTTTAAATTAATGATCAGATGATTTAGTGAAATTAGGCGACGTATTATTGGTAATTCAAATATAGGAATATCAGATTACAGGCGGTATACTAATTTAAAGCATTATAGTGACAATTCTATTACATAACTGTGTCCTTTTCATTGTGCTAAATTTTTGTTGAATTGCTTGCTTTTATGGAGTGCAAAAAATCCTAAGATTCCGGAAATTGCCAGCAATGCAATTCCAACGGTGAGAATTGCTTTAAAGTCAATGAAATCGGCTAAATATCCCAGCCACCTGCCATTAATGTACCCCCTGCAGCCAGAGCAATAGAAATATTGGAAAATATTTTAGCATAATCTTTCCCGCCAAAAAAAGTTCTTACCAATAGTGCGGTTTCTACCGTAACGTCTGCATATGCCCAGCCGAATAAAAATCCGCCAGCAGTCAGTACCACTATTCCAGATTTTCCAAGCAATAACAAAACGAAACCGATCATACCAAATCCCACTGATGCGATTATTCCATAGCGTGAATTTTGATCATTGATCCATCCTAAAGCTACTTTCCCGATGGTAACGCCTAGCATAATTGCAGACGCTACAAAAGCAGACTGTTCAACTGAATAACCAATGTTTACCACATAAGCAGGAAGAAATAAATTAATGGTTGACACTGAAATCATTAGGAATGCAAATGAGAGTAAGGCATAAAATACGGGTGATTTGATTGCAAATGCGTAATCAACACCTGCTTGTATAGTGTCATTCGGTTTTTCACCAAAAGCCTTTATTCCATTATCAGCTGGATAATTTCTTAAAAGCAAAGCCAGCAGAGGAGTTACAATTAAAAGCACTATGCCACCAAAGATAAGGTAGGTATTCCGCCAGCCATAGTTGGTAATTAAATATCCGCCAAGGGCATTGAAAATTATACCGCCAATTCCCGAAGCCGCACTGCACAAACCAATAAAAAAAACCAATGTTAACGTTAAACCAACGGTTAATCATAGTGGGATAGCTGAGGTACAATAGAAATGCAAAGGTTAGCCCGATTACTGCTCCTGCCAAGTAAAACTGCCAGACCGCATTAAATGAAGACATGGTAAGCAAGACAAGTCCTAATATTGCCGAACTTACTGTCAATAACCACCTTGCACTATATTTGTCCATTAATTTCCCTGCTTTAGTAAGCATCAAGGTAGAAAACAGATAAATAAAGGTCATGTATAAACCGAAATTACCAACCGACACCCCAAGCTCAGTACTTACAGGTTTTTTTCTGGTTGAAGCGGACCGTAATAATAGGATGCTGTAGCGCCTCCGTCTATGAGGAAGTCTGATCCAGTGATGAATGCTCCGGCATTTGATAGCAGCAATTCTGCAACATTTGCTACTTCATCTGCAATGCCCGGGCGACCGGCAGGGCTTTTGGCAAACATGTTTTTGTAGAATTCGCCTCTGGGGCCGTTAATTTCATCTAGCGCCAATGGTGTAATGATAATGCCTGGCGAAATGGCGTTTACTCTTGCACCTCTTTCTTCCCATTTCACTGCTTCTGCCATCACCCTTTTTCCATTGCACCGCTTTGCCATTTGGTAAGCATGCAGGGTATCTTTTATGCTTTCTGGTTTTAGCATTTCCAGTTGCAACAATTCTTCGGTAGGCGTGGTAGCCAGTAGCCTGTCTTCATCAGCAGTTAGTGCGGGCATTCTGTAGCCGGACTGACTGGAAATGACTACGCCTGTTCCACCTACTTTAATTACTTTCCCAAATTCTTCTAGTAAAAGTGATGTTCCATACAAGTAAACTTCCAAGATCTGCTCGATTGATGCCTGGCTGGGTGATACTCCTGCTGCATTGATACTGCCGTCGGTGGGTTATTGCGCAGACCAATTGAATTTGTCGGCAAATTACTTTGGCGACCTGATAAAAAAGGAAATTGGTAAGTCTGCACAAGAGTATATACAATTGAAGACCATGGATATTGCTAAAGAGAAAATCTTTAACTTGTCCAAATCGGTAAGTGAGATCGCATATGCGCTAGGGTACAAGTATCCTCAGCATTTTACCCGGTCATTCAAACAGCATGTTGGACATACACCTAATGAATACCGAAGTTTGAACTGATATTAAGAGAGTAATTGTTATCCGCAACCACAAAATGTTCTTGGTCGGATCTTTGTTTTTCTTACTTTTGTAAGATGGAAAATCAAAATGCTAACTCCATTTCTGCTTTTAATGCTGAATTGAAGCTCAAGGGGTTTAAAGTTTTTAGGACGGATAGTACTTCGGGAGGGTTGGCTTATAGTCGTAAGGATTTCTATAAAATCAATATCACTATTGGCAAGTTTATCTTTCATTATGCTGAGCGTAGTATAGAAACCGATGATATTTTTCTATTTTTTGGGAATCCACGGATTCCTTATTCCTGTGATGCAGTTTCTGAGGCTTTCAATGGTTACACTTGTGTTTTTACTGAAGAGTTTTTAAAACTGGGTGATCGCTCGGAAAGCCTGCAGCAGTCACCATTGTTTAAGTTTAGTGGCACACCTGTATTCAATTTGAATAAAGTGCAACATGACATCTTTACCAACTTGTTCCAAAAGATGATTGAAGAACAGGAGACTGATTACTCATTTAAAGATGAACTGATCCGTAACTATGTTAATCTTCTTATCCATGAGGCATTAAAAATAAGGCCTGCTGAAAATAGTGTGAAACATAATAATGCTGCTGAGCGGATTACGGCAGTTTTTCTTGAGCTATTAGAACGGCAGTTTCCTATTGAAAGTAAAGAACGTCCCCTGGAATTAAAGACTGCCCAGGATTACGCTGGAAGTTTGTCAGTTCATGTCAATTATCTGAACAGTGCAGTAAAAGAAGTAACTGGCAGGCCTACTACGAGCCACATTAGCGACCGGCTTATCAATGAGGCCAAGGCGCTTTTGCAACACACGGATTGGAATATCGCAGAGATTGCTTTTGCGCTGGGTTTTGAATATCCCACCTATTTCAATAACTTCTTTAAGAAGAGAACGGGAACAGTACCTAAGTCTGTACGGTCGGCCAACCTTTGATAATTATACTTTTTCCTTTGTTTTTCTTTATTTCACGGCTTAGTATTTCTTGACCTTTGTTTCCAGAATAAGGACAAAGAGATATGACTTCACCGAATGCAAAGCTTTTCAACCCATTTACTTTTAAAAATGGAATAGTAATAAAAAATAGAATTACAATGGCACCCATGACTACATGGGCTAGTAATGATGATTATACAATCTCAGATGAGGAAGTAAAACATTATCATGCAAGGGCGGATGGTCCCGGACTTGTGATCACAGGGTGTTCCCGTGTGATGGCAAATGGAATAGGATTTAGCCATGAGTTCGCGTCTTATGATGATGCGTTCCTGCCTGGTCTTAAACGATTGGCCTCCGCTGCAAAATCTGGAGGCGCCTCTGCTATCCTTCAAATCTATCATGCCGGTAATAAAGCTGTTTCTGCCTTGATACCTGATGGTGATCTGGTTAGTGCAAGTGCCATTGGAGTAGAGGCTTCGGCATTTGTAACTAACAATATTATTCCCCGCGCACTTACCAACAAGGAAATAATAGACATTGTAAAGGCATTCGGCGCCGCCACAAAAAGGGCTATAGAGGCGGGTTTTGATGGTGTAGAATTACATGGCGCCCACGGATTTCTATTACAGAATTTCTTTTCCCCAATTTATAACCAACGTGATGACAATTGGGGTGGCTCGCCGGTGAAGCGTATGCATTTCCCTCTTGCAGTTGTAAACGAGGTAAAAAAAGTAATTCGTGAATTTGCGATACGCCCTTTCCTATTGGGCTACAGAATATCTCCGGAAGAGTCTGAACCACAAAGTTATAAAGTGGGAGATACCTACCCACTGATTGATCAATTGATAGAATCAGGAATTGATTACCTGCATATTTCATTATCCAATGTGCTTGAAGCAAGGCAAATTGGGGTTGCTGAAGGAAAAACACTCGCCGGTCATGTCATTGATCACGTTAATGGCCGGATACCTGTTATGGCTGCGGGCCAGATTAAAACCCCAGATGATGCAGTTAAAGCTTTAGATATCGGACTTTCCTTCACAGCGATTGGTCAGGCCTTTATTATTAATCCAAATTGGGTTGAACTAGTTGCGAATGGAGAACGGGTGGAAGAATCATTGAGCCTTTCAAAAGCACCAGGACTTGCAATTCCAGCCAAATTATTAACGGTTATAAATGCCATGAAAGGCTGGTTTTCTGTCAGCATTTAAATTATACACCTCTGTGTCTGCATAAACAGGAATTAAAGAGCAGAAATCTTATCAAAATATAATTAAACGATCGGTCTATGAAAAAGCAACAAAATGATATGATTAAAGAAAATTTGAATGGCATTAGCCGTAGAGAGTTTGTAGCCAAGGCTACCCTTGCCGGTTTAGCAGTCGCTATAGGTCCGGCTGCCTGGGCAGAAAATAATAAATCTAAACAGATAAATAATATGAAAACAAGAAAACTTGGCAACTTAGAAGTTTCGGAGATGGGCGCAGGATGTATGAGTATTATGGCTAATTACGGACCTCCTGTAAGCAGGGCGAAGGGTATTGAAGTTATCCGGAATGCCTACGAAAGTGGCGTCAACTTTTTTGACACTGCAGAGGTTTACGGTCCTTACACTGATGAGCTATTTGTAGGCGAAGCATTGGCTCCTTTTAGAAATCAGGTTAAAATTGCCACCAAGTTTGGATTTGATATTGAAGGAGGTAAAGGCGGTTTAAACAGCCGTCCAGAACATATTAAAAAAGTGGTAGAAGAGTCACTTAAACGCTTGAAAACGGATCGTATAGACTTATACTACCAGCATCGGGTAGATCCGAATGTACCTATAGAAGATGTGGCAGGAGCTGTAAAAGATCTGATCCAACAAGGTAAAGTATTACACTTTGGTCTTTCTGAAGCAGGAGCAAAGACTATTCGCAAAGCGCATGCAGTGCAGCAAGTAGCAGCTGTCCAAAGTGAATATTCTTTTATGGAAAGAAGCCCTGAACATAATGGAGTATTGGCTGCTTGCGAAGAATTGGGTATTGGCTTTGTGCCTTGGGGGCCAGTTGGTATGGGTTACCTTCCGGGTAAACTAAATGCAGTCACCAAGTTTGATCAAAAACTTGATCTTCGGTCAGGCTTTGACCGGTTCACACCGGAGAACCTTGCAGCGAACTGGCCATTAATAGACTTGCTGATACAGATTGCTGCAAAGAAAAACGCGACACCTGCACAAATTTCCCTTGCTTGGTTACAAGCTCAAAAGCCGTTTATAGTTCCGATTCCTGGGACAAGCAGTGTACAGCATCTCACAGAAAATTTTGGTGCTTTAAATGTACAGCTGACGGATGCAGATTTAGCTGAAATGGAAGCCGGCTTTGCCAAGATTAAAATTTATGGGGGTCGAATGAATGCGGTGCAAATGAAGGTTGTAGAATCATAAATAAAATAGAAACCGATAACCAGCTTCTGTGATCAAAAACCTTTAAAAAGCCCTTCCCCAGTTTTCTTAAAATATATTACTTGTTAGTATCAGGTATAAGTGCTATAACATGGCAATTGCTAATGGATAATCAGTAATACTGGTTGAGATATCAGTAATCTGTATACCATTTGACCAGGTAAAATATGGGACATTTGCAGTATTAAAAATTGATCATGGAAAAAGTTAAATTAAATAATGGTGTTGAAATGCCAATCTTAGGATTTGGTGTATTCCAGGTTACAGACTTGGCAGAATGTGAAAGAAGCGTGTTAGATGCGATCAGAAGCGGTTACCGGTTAATTGATACTGCTCAATCTTACGGAAATGAAGAAGCCGTTGGCAGGGCGATTAAAAAGAGCGGCGTACCAAGAGAAGAGTTGTTTATTACCACAAAATTGTGGATACAGCGTGATGGTTATGAAGGAACTAAAAAGGCTTTCGAAAGCTCGCTGCAAAAACTGCAATTAGATTATCTGGACTTGTACCTGATCCATCAGCCATATGGCGATATATATGGTGAGTGGAGAGCGATGGAAGAATTATATAAGGAAGGCAAAGTTAGCGCAATAGGAGTGAGTAATTTTCATCCGGACAGGTTAATTGATTTAATCGTTCATAACGAAATCGTTCCTGCGGTAAATCAAATTGAAACCCATCCTTTTCACCAGCAACTCGATACACAGAATTTTCTTAAGGAAAATAATGTCCGGATTGAGTCGTGGGGTCCATTTGCGGAAGGTAAAAATGATATCTTTTCGAATGAACTTTTACGTTCAATTGGGGCTAAATACAATAAATCAATTGCACAGGTTATCCTTCGCTGGCTAACGCAAAGAGGAGTGGTAGCTATCCCTAAATCGGTTCGCAAGGAAAGAATGGAAGAGAACATCAACATTTTTGATTTTCAATTAACAACTGAAGAAATAGAATCTATTAAATCGCTGGATACCAAAGCGAGCAGCTTTTTTGACCACCGTGATCCGGCAATGGTAAAATGGCTAGGTGAAAGAAAACTTTAAGTAACAAATTATGAAAAAGAGACAATTAGGAAATAGCGGACTGGAAGTTTCGACCCTCGGTCTTGGTTGCATGGGGCTTAGTTTTGGCTATGGTCCTGCAGCGCAAAAAGAAGATGCAATTAAATTGATCAGAACTGCTTACGAAAGCGGTGTCACATTCTTTGACACTGCGGAAGCATACGGTCCGTTTACAAATGAAGAGTTGCTGGGTGAAGCTTTGGCGCCTTTTCGCAATGAAGTGGTGATCGCAACAAAATTCGGTTTTAAGGATGGTAAGCCAGGTTCAGGAATGGATAGCAGTCCAATACGTATACGTAAAGTTGCAGAGGACGCATTAAAACGCCTGAAGACAGATCGTATTGATTTATTTTATCAGCACCGTGTTGATCCAAATGTGCCAATGGAAGATGTTGCTGGTGTGGTAAAGGAATTGATCTGGGAAGGAAAAGTGAAACACTTCGGTCTTTCGGAAGCAGGTGAGCAATCAATCAGAAAAGCACATGCTGTGCAACCGGTAACAGCTTTGCAAAGCGAATATTCGTTGTGGTGGAGAGAGCCAGAGCAGGATATCCTGCCTGTGTTAGAAGAACTCGGAATTGGATTTGTTCCATTTAGTCCACTGGGTAAAGGTTTCCTGACTGGTAAAATTGATGAAAATACATCTTTTGATCAATCAGATTTCCGTAATACCGTTCCACGATTCTCTGAAGATAACAGGAAAGCGAACCAGGCATTAGTTGGGTTGCTGCAAAATATTGCTGGTGAAAAAAATGCAACGCCTGCTCAAATTGCCTTAGCTTGGTTATTAGCGCAAAAATCGTGGATTGTTCCGATACCAGGTACAACAAAACTGCATCGTTTAGAGGAGAATATCGGATCTGCTGATATTATACTGAATGAGAGTGATCTAACTGATATCCAGACTGCAGTAGCAAAGATTGAAGTGCAGGGACACCGTTACTCTGAACAAGGGCAAAAAATGGTAAATCGCTAGAAGATAATTATGGCTATAAGTTTTATAAATCCTTTAAATCAATGCCTTATGAAAAGCATGACAACACTCTGTTTACTGGTAACGTTGACTTGCGGAATGTTTTCTGCTTGTTCAAAATCGAAAAGTGCGTCAGCTGTCAATGACGATGTGCCAACAAACAAAGATACACTGATGAATAAAAAGGTGCTTATAGTTTATCTATCAAGGACAAACAATACGAAGGCAATCGCAAACATCATTCAAAAGAATGTTGGCGGTAAAATGGTTGCCTTGGAACTTATTACTCCTTATCCCGAAAATTACAAACAGATTGTAGACCAGGTGGCTAATGAAAATTCAACTGGATTTTTGCCGCCATTGAAAACAAAGATTGACAGCATTGAACAATATGATGTAATTTTTCTTGGCTTTCCTACCTGGGGCATGCAATTGCCGCCGCCAATGAAAAGCTTCCTTAAACAATATGGCTTGAAAGGGAAAACAATCGTTCCATTCAATACCAATGCAGGTTATGGCATTGGCAGCACTATTCAAACAGTGAAGGAATTAGCTCCATCAAGTACCATCACAGAAGGATTTTCTATCAAGGGAGGAGTGGAGAGAGACGGAATATTATTTGTAATGGAAGGAGCAAAAGAGAAGCAAGCGGAAGCTGGAGTACAGACTTGGCTGCGCAAAATTAACTTGCTGAAATAGTATGAACTTCAAGAGCTATATCTAAAATGGTTATAGTTAGTTTTACATTTTAAACAACAAAACCGGCAATATACTTGCCGGTTTTGTTGTTTAAAAACGTCATTGAATTTATACCTCTTGCAAACTAAATGGAAGCTTGCGAATCCTTTTTCCAGTCAGGTCAAAAATAGCATTTGTCAGTGCCGGGGCAAAAGCAGGCAATCCCGGTTCGCCCATACCTCCTGCATCTGCATCATTCTCCATAATATGTACTTCTGTTGGGGGTATATCTGTGATCCTTGGCATTTTGTAATCGTAGAAGTTCCGCTGCTCAACCATACCATCCTTAAAAGTAATCTCATGTATAGTCGCTGCGCCAATCGCCATTACTATACTGCCCTCTACTTGTGCTTTGATAATATCAGGATTAACGTACCAGCCGCAATCCACAACCACCCAAACATGGTCGATATGAATGCCACCAGTATTTCCTTTGGAAACTTTAACGATATGACCTACGGTACTGGCAAAACATTCAGTAATAGCTACACCATATCCCTGGTTCTTTCCTCTGTTTTTCCAGCCAGAAACCTCTTCCATTTTATCAATCAGGAGCTGGCTTCTTTCATCCTTCAGGTATTGCCTTCTGAGATCTAGCGGGTCTTTCATCGCTTTATGTGCAAGTTCGTCCAAAAAGCTTTCGTAAGCAAAACCATTGGTAGATGCATATACAGAACGCCAGAAACTGGTAGGTATCGGTGTTTTAAAAGGCACATCAGCAAAGCTGATATTTTTGATACTATCGTAATAAGGTTTCAAGAACCCTTCAGAAGTACTTCTGTTTGGCTTTCCATTGTCGCCACCCCGCCAGTGATCGTTATTCTGGCCAGCCATACGAAACTTGAGCGCCGTAATGCTGCCGTTTTCAACTGCACCTTCGCAGCGGTAAGAAACACCCGGGCGATAAGGGCCTTGCGTGGCGTCATCTTCCCTTGTCCAAACTACCTGCACCGGGGCACCAATCTCTTTGGAAACCAACACTGCCTCATAAGGATAATCCGGCATTGCTTTGCGTCCAAACCCTCCGCCCAAAAATGTCATGTTCACAATTACATTTTCCCTTGCAATACCCGTTTTTTTGCTTACATAATCCTGTATCCAGTTAGGTGCCTGCACTGGTCCCCAGATCTCTACTTTATCACCCTGAAAATGAGCAATGCAGTTTACGGGTTCCATACAGCTGTGCGACTGATAAGGTGTCTCATAGATTACATCTAACTTATTCTTTGCCTGGGCGATAATTCCTGTTGGGTCACCCTGCGTTTTTAAAGGCAGGCCTTCGCTGGTTTGCAGCAGTTCCCGGTGGCGGCTGTAGATCTCCGGAGTACTGACGTGTTCAAAGCCGGTATCGTCCCATTCTACACGGAGCGCTTTTTTTCCTTGCATAGCCGCCCAGGTAGAATTAGCCACAACAGCCACGCCTTCGCGGTCGGTATCCCAAACACCCATCACTACTTTAAACACACGCGTTACTCCGGGTACTTTTAAAGCGGCTTTAGCATCAAAGCTTTTTACCTTGCCGCGCATTCGCGGATTACGTTCAACAGCGGCAAATTGCAACCCAGGTAGTCTTTTATCAATTCCAAAAATAGCGTCCCCGTTTGTTTTCATTGGCGAATCGCGACGGTGATTTCCCTTACCGATCACTCTATAGTCTGATCTTGCTTTTAGTTTTACTTCTTTTGGTGCAGTTATTTTGGAGGCTTCCATGACCAATTCTCCATAATGGAATTTCTTGCCAGAAGGTTTGTGGATTACGTGCCCTAATGCTGCATAACATTCGCTAGCAGCTACTCCCCAGCGCGATGCAGCCGCCATAATCAATACCTCGCGGGCAGTGGCACTTAACTTTAACAGATTTTTATAACTGCCTCTTATGGTTGAGCTGCCACCTGTTAGCTGACTGCCGTATTTTTTTTCATCGCCTTGCGTAAGCTGGATGTCTACGCCATAAAGATCAACTTCAAGTTCTTCTGCGATAATCTGGGCGATGGAATGGTAAACACCCTGACCCATTTCTGCGCGGTGGCAAATGAGGGTCACTTTACCATTGGTGTTGATGATGATCCAGGCTGCCAATGCTATACCTGCATTTGCAAGGTCGGGCTCTGTTTCATTGATCACGCTGGCTTCTGCATCGGTCGATAGATACAATCCCAGGCAAAGGGCCGTGCTGCCTATCCCCGCAATCCTAAGGAAACTCCTCCTCGATAGGTTTTCAACTTCTTCTGATACTGACATATGCTATTCTTAGAAAATCCAATGGACAATTATTTTTTTGGTGCATAAGCACCGGTTTTAAGCCAGGTAATCCATGCTTTTTTAAATGCTGCATGGCTCAATGGCGGTTTGGTACGGCCTTCGCCCATTTCCCAGCCAGATAATACTAATCCGTCATCGGCATGTGCAATCAGCTGCTCCATGTTCTTATGGCCGTTCTGCTTAGGATCTATCATTTGCTTGGCTAGCTGACGCGGGGTTTTTCCTTCAAATACCATTTTCATATTTGCCGGCGGCAGATGCCAGTTAGGGTTCCCTGGAGGGGTATGTAAACCAGGGGTGTTAGTTGGCTGGTGGCAGTTCGCGCATTTCATTGCAAAAACTCCTTTACCTTCAATGCCCCTCTTCGGTAACATGGTGTGTAAATGACTATCGTCTCCCTGCAGCGGAACGTCGCCAGCGGGGTGGCAGTTCATGCAGCGCGGACTCATTAAAACTTTATAAACAGCTGCAAATGCTTTAACAGATGCAACGCTGTCTTTTTTGACCGCTACAACTGGAGTAGTCACTTTTGGATCGACGTCTGCGTTTAAAGCAAAAGCCATAATGCCAGCTGTAGATAGCATAATAGCCATTACAATAACTGATTTGTAGGGCTTCAACGCAGGACTTAATTTTGATTGAATTTTCATACTGTACCTCCATTTTTTTCTTGCAGCTCGGCTGCCAGGTGTATCGCTTTGCGAATTCTCAGGTAGGTGCCGCACCTGCAGATGTTTCCTGCCATGGCGTCGTCAATATCCTGATCTGATGGTTTAGGTTTTTCGCGAAGAAGAACTGCGGCCGACATGATTTGACCAGAGTGGCAATAGCCGCATTGCGGTACGTTGGCTTCATTCCATGCTACTTGCAGTGGGTGATCGTTATCATTTGATAATCCTTCTATGGTCGTGATTTCCTGATTTTTTGCACGGCTTACTTTGGTGACGCAAGAACGTACCGCTTCTCCGTTAAGGTGGACTACGCAGGCGCCGCATTGGGCTACTCCGCAGCCAAACTTAGTGCCGGTTAATCCAATGATGTCACGGATAAACCACAATAATGGCATCTCCGGATCTGCATCAACGGTGTAAAGTTTTTTGTTGATTTTTAAATTAATCATAGGCTTAATTGTGGATGATTATAAAATTGATTGATGGTTAGTCATTTATGTACATATGTGTGTTAGCATAAATATAATGTTAATGTGAACACTCCTCATACGAATTTCAAGCAGCATTGTGACGATTATATTACAAAATTAAAATCAAAACTAAAATGCTCCGGCAGCTATCATCCTCCGATAGCGATCATGCTCCTGTTGTTGATCAGATCCGTGTTCAGTTCTTCAAAATTGGTAGTCAGCTGACCGCCCAGCTCTTTTTTCTTACTCCATATCGATGTGTTGATTAATGGTAAAATGTCCTCGCCGTTTCTAAATGCGGTCAAAAGATCGGTTTCGCCGTTAGAAAACAAGCAGTTTTTTAGTTTCCCGTCGGCCGTTAAGCGCATCCTGTTACACGTACTGCAAAAAGGATGGGTCATCGTGCCGATAATCGCAAAAGACCCAATATGGCCATCTACGTTAAAGTGTTTTGCCGTATCGTTCGCTGCTTCTCGCACCTGTACAAATGCGTAATTCATTTTGACCGTCGTTAAAATCTCTTCCATGGAAACCAATTTATTGCTGGTCCATTTGTTGCCACTAAAGGGCATGAATTCAATAAACCGTATCTGAATCGGATTAAATTTTGTCCAGGCAATAAAGTCATTGATTTCATTCTCATTCAGCCCTTTCATCAAAACCACGTTAATCTTTACTGCAATTTTATGATGTAAGAGCAATTCAATATTGCTTTTTACCTGATGAAATACATCCCGCCTGGTAATGAGCATAAATTTTTCAGGCTGTAACGTGTCTAAACTGATGTTGATGGTTTTAATCCCGGCCTCTTTCAGCACAGGCAGCAATTCTGCAATACGCGTCCCATTGGTCGTAATCACGAGTTGAACGGTTAATGCTCCCAGCCCGGCGATAATTTCTGCCGCATCCTTTCTCACCAATGGTTCTCCGCCAGTAAGCCTTATTTTTTTTATTCCCTGTGCTACAAATATTTTTGCAATTTCGATAATCTCATGTGGCTGCATTAACCTGGAAGTAGGAGTGAAGTCGTATTCCTCTTCTGGCATGCAGTAAAAACATCTGAAATTGCAGTTATCAGTAAGTGATATCCTCAAGTAATCATGGACCCGGCCAAAAGAATCTGCTATCATAAGATTTAAAAATTAAAATTGATTTACCAAATTTGTCATAGGATTAAATTCAGCTCCAGCCTCGCGGAATTTCAGTGGTGTCAATTGAACATGCTTTTTAAAGGAAACACTAAAGTGGTTTGCTTCGGCGAAGCCCAGTACAAAAGCTATTTTAGCTACTGTCCAGTTAGTTTGGCTTAACAGCATTTTTGCCTCCTGCATCGTTCGTTCATTAATGAGCTGTGAAGTCGTCTTGTCTGCCACTTTTTTAACAACCTTGTTCAGGTGCCTTACATGTACATTTAGTCTCTCCGCAAATTCTTTCGGCGATCGGAGGCGTATGCTGTTATAGCTATAATCCGTGGGAAACTGTACTTCTATTAATTCCATAAATACGGCAAATATCCGTTGGGGCGCACTTATTGGCTGTCCGGCTCCTATGGTAGTCGGCGCCATTCTTAAAGCAAAATGAATCAACTCACTTACACTTAGGCGAATTGATTCATTTTTGCCAGGATATTCTGATTCATTATCTTCGAACATCTGCTCATATACCTTATTTAGTAAATTCACCTGTTGATCCGTCAGTTCAAAAACGTGGTTTCCTTCTGGTCTGAAAACAGAATATTTTGCAATGTCTCCATGTTGATAGAAGAGAGCCTTGTTAAAAATGCACGAATAGCCATGGCGTACACTGTTTTTATGTTCCCATCTCTGTGGTGTATTTGGGCTGGAAAACACCAATGCCTGTTTTTTTAATTGGACAACCTGACCAGCAAATTGAACGGTACTTTCCCCCACCAATAAACTCACCTCATAATAGTCTTGTGTATTACAAAGAACAGCACTATTAGGATTCTCCGTTAAGGGATTCAGCTTACTAACTTCGAAATGCCCGGTGTCTTTCAATATATTTTGTTGTTAATATTATTTTGCTTGATATTCTTCATCGGTTACGGGCTGCAACCAAACGGGTGGTCCTGCCTGCCTTGTGGTTATCGCAACTTGGGCAAACATGTCGTCCGGACTTGCTCCATGCCAGTGTACCACATTGGGCGGGCATTTAATTGCATCGCCTCTATGGAGTATTTTTATTGGACTCCCTTTTTCCTGGTAGTAACCCGTTCCGGCTGTAGCGAGCAAAATTTGCCCCCCGGGATGTGAATGCCAGTTAGTTCTAGAGCCAGCCTCAAAGGTTACATTTCCAACCGCAATCTGATTTAGACTGTCTGCCTCTATTAATGATTGTAAATAGGCTTTTCCCTTAAAATTACTGTTGGTTATTTCTTTCCCGGTAGGAAACAGGCTATAGGTAGGCTTAGGATCGGTTTTAGCTGCTTTTTCTCTACTATTATCAGTGCAGGATGCCATTAAGGCTATTAAGCAAGTGTAGATAATTAAAAATTTTGTTTTCATATTGTCTGTCGCTAATAATTTATGTTTCATTCCTTAATGATGGTATTGGGCCTTAGCTTTTACTTACTACCTCAGTTAAAACTAATTTGGCAACGTCTGCTTCTTTTTTGCCGACATTGATCTCGATTACATTGATGAGTTGGCTAAGTTGAGCAGGGGCAAAGCCCTGTTTGAGGAAAAGCCCCATATGCGATTTCATCATGGGTTCTACACCACCTAATGCAATGAGTGCAGATACAGTAACTAACTCTCTTTGTGAATAAGTAAGGACATCACGTTCAAAAATATCTGCGAACAGGTGTTCTTTTAAAAATATTTCTATCTCCGGACTAAATGCGGCATAACCAGTCCGTTTACCACTTTGCGGTGCGCCAGATAGTTTTCCTAAAACCTCCTTGCCACGCTCATACTTACTGCGTCTATCTTTGATAGGTGAAGCCGGCTTACCCTGTTGATCATTGATTCCTCTTGCCTTCCGTTCGTCAAGTACTGCCATAAAAGTTTGCAGCCCCTGAAGGCTTCGGGGAAAGCCGCAATATGCATACAGATGAACCAATACTTCTTTAATTTCGTTTACAGTTAACCCAGCATCAAGTCCGCCATTAAGTTCAGTTTTCAGTAACTCCAACTCGCCTTTAGCCGTAAATGCCGAAATAGTAATCATCTTTTGCTGTATTGCAGTTAATGAATCACTCTTTTTTTTGTTCTCCTGTGCTTTAGCATCTACAGAAACTCCCAATATTATCGCTAGTCCTATAATTAATTTTTTCATTAGTATATAATTGTTTTATAAGTATTACTTATTGTTTTTTATCATGATAGTTTCACCAGCATATATAGTTTTATGAGTTGTGAAGCTTACCTGAGCTGCATTAAAATTTGATTTTATTGGTTTCCTCAGTGTCACTTTTTAAAAAACGTACTTATCATTTGATACAAATGTCACGAAGTTTTCTCTTTGCTCACTAATACAGATTACTGGATTATCTACCATAATTACTGATTTTTGGAACACCCTGTCATTCTTGCCACCAGATATGCTAAATTTGTTTAACAATATTTAATCAATTCCTTATGGATGATATTCTGAAGTTTGATAGCGTTAATCAGTACAATACTTTCAATAAGCAAGAAAGCCTGCACCCATTAGTAAGTATTGTTGACCTAGCGAATGCTGATGCACGTGAATCACGGAGGATGAGCTATGGTTTTTACGTTGTCTTTTTAAAGCAGGTTAAATGCGGTGATCTGCGATATGGATTAAACAACTATGATTATGAGGAAGGGACGCTGGTTTTTTTGGCTCCCGGGCAAGTAATCGGGGATAATATTCCAGGGAATTATTATCAGCCAACGGGACTGGCTTTAGTATTCGATCCCAATCTGATCCATGGTACCACATTGGGACGCCGCATAGGGGAGTACAACTTTTTCTCTTACGATATTCATGAAGCGCTTCATTTGTCAAAAAAGGAAAGGGAACTGATTTTGGACTGTTTTGCTAAGATCGAGTATGAACTGCAGACTGGTGTAGATAAACACAGTAAAAAGCTAATTACAGCCAACATAGAATTGTTTCTTGATTATTGTACCCGCTTTTATGACCGACAATTTATCACGCGCGAGGTTGCTAACGTAGGGGTGATAGAACGTTTTGAATCATTGCTTAATGAATACTTCACCTCAGATAAGCCGCAAAGATTAGGGCTTCCAAATGTAAGTTATTGTGCTTCAGAACTCTGCTTATCTGCCAATTACTTTGGCGATTTAATTAAAAAGGAAACTGGTAAATCAGCTTTAGAATATATACAATTAAAGATAATGGATTTGGCTAAAGAAAAAGTCTTCGATCCTAATAAAACGGTAAATGAAATTGCATATGAACTTGGATTTAAGTATGCGCAGCACTTTAGCCGGTTATTTAAGCGGCGGACGGGATATACGCCTAATGAATACAGAAGTTTGAATTGATAAGCCGATAATTAAATACAAAATCTAGATTATTATAATAATAAATGAGAAAACTTATACTTCTTTTCCTTCTTCTTAGTATCATTAATACTGTATATGCGCAGCAATATAAAACTGATCACCTTTTATTTGGTGTAGCCTATTATGATGAATATATGCCTTACGAGCGTCTGTATAAGGATATACAAATGATGAAAGATGCAGGGATCAATGTTGTTCGTATTGCAGAGTCTACCTGGAGTACCATGGAGCTGCAGGAAGGATTTTATAATTTCAAACCTATTGATAGGTTACTTAATGGAATGCATAAGGCAGGAATAAGTGTAATTATTGGAACTCTTACCTAGGCGGTACCTACCTGGCTAGTAAAAAAGTCCCCGGATGTTCTTGTTATCACCTCAAGGGGGCTAAATCAGTATGGTTCGCGGCAAAATATGGATATTACGAACCCTCACTTTAGGGCCTATGCCGAAAGGGCAATTCGTAAAATGCTGGAGCATATCAAAAACCATCCTGCGATCATTGGCTGCCAGGTTGACAATGAAACAAAGTCTTATGGAACAAGCGGACCTGATGTATAGGCACAGTTTGTGAAATATATGAAGCTCAAATACCCATCGCTGGACAGCTTAAATAAAAAGTTTGGTTTGGATTACTGGAGTAACAGGATTAATAACTGGGAAGATTTCCCTTCAATAAATGGAAGTATCAATGCTAGTCTAACTGCCGAATTCGCGAAATTCCAGCGTTCGTTAGTTACTGAATATCTGGGTTGGCAGGCAAAGATCGTACGGCAATACAGCAAGCCAGGTCAGTTTGTAACGCAAAATTTTGACCTGGACTGGTGGGGGCATTCCTATGGGATCCAGACTGAAGTAGATCATTTTGCCGCTGCAAAGACTCTTGATATTGCAGGGATAGATATCTATCACCCTACGCAAGATAAGCTAACCGGAGCTGAGGTTTCTTTCGGTGACGATGTTACAAGGTCAATGAAAGCAGGGCAAAATTATCTGGTTATGGAATCCGAAGCACAGGGATTTCCAGAATGGGTGCCATATCCACCTGTTACTTGCACATATACCTATATCAGCGGTATTGAACTATTATCTGGAGATAGTGCTGGTCAGAATACCAAGATAGAACTTGAGCCATGGGGGATGAAAATCATTGAAGAATCTGTAAAAGAATAACCTACAAGGATGAGGCTGAAGCGGTTCAGCTAGCTAACGATAGTATATATGGTCTACATGCCTATATTGCAGCCACTAATACAGCTCATGCGTTAGAAATTGCATCACAGATTAAAGCTGGTCGTGTGGCTATCAATGGATTTGTTGATGAACTTAATGCGCCTTTTGGAGGGTTTAAGCAATCCAGAGAAGGGCGATAATTTGGAAAATACATATTACAAGCCTAATAATTTATCGGTCAATCCGATATAACCTACCTTGGTCTGTTATCGCATACAAGGCATTATCCGTTCCTTGTATGATATCTCTGAACCGCTGTGCTTCGCTGGCTAGTAACCGCTCTTCTCCAGTAACCCGGTTATTTTCAATCACAAGGCGAACAATATGCATTCCGCTTAACGCAGCGATAAACAAGTTATTCTCCCATTCAGGAATACGATTACCCTTGTAAAACGTCATTCCGCTTGGCGAAACAACCGGATCCCAATAGTAAACTGGTTGCTCCATTCCGTTTTGTTGCTGGATAGCACCGGCTATCGGTTGGCCGCTATAATCAATACCATAAGTAATGACAGGCCATCCATAATTAGCACCAGGCTGAATGCGATTGATCTCATCGCCCCCTCTTGGTCCCAGCTCACCTTCCCATAGATCGCCAGAAACCGGATGGATTGCCAATCCGTGCTGATTTCTGTGGCCTATTGAATATAATTCAGCTCGCGCTCCTGCCTGTCCCACAAAAGGATTTCCGGGAGCAGGCTGGCCATCAGTTGTGATTCTTAAGATCTTACCTATTGCCGAGTTAAGCTCCTGTGCTTGCCCGCGGATTCCCGGATCAGAACGGTCGCCACTGCTTACCAGAAGGTTCCCTGTACGATCAAAGATTACCCTGCTGCCATATTGGTTTGTTCCCGACCAGGCAGGTATTGCACGATAGATCACCGTTACGTTCTCCAAGGCTGTTTCATTTGCCGAAAGACTGCCATTAGCTATTGCCAGAACATTCCCGGCAGTACCTCTTTCTGAAAAAGACCAGTAAACCATGCGGTTAACGGAAAAATTTGGATCAACACAAAGACCAAGTAAACCACCCTGACCGGACGGATTAACACTCGGAATATTGCCCAACGGCGCACCTACCTGTCCGGCAGCGGTTACCAGTCGCATTATTCCTGCCTTCTCCGTAATCAGAAAACGCCCGTCTGGCAAAACAGCAATTCCCCATGGGGCAGTGAGTGAAGAAGTTAGCACCTGTGAATTGTAACTCGTCATTGTGCCGACACCCCTTATACGAGTTTGCCCAGTAAATGCAGGTGTATAGCTTGAATTAGGCGGATTGGTCTCGACGGGTGGGGTAGTAGGGCTCGTTGTTGTCGGCGGATCTGTTGTTTCTTCTGTTTTATTCTTCTTTTTGCATGATGTGACCAGCAGTAAACAGCCGGCAAAAAAAATGACGATGTAGTTTTTCATAGGTCGGCTTAATTAATTTATTGCTTAATTGGTGCTTCAACATTGGAGAAATTCAAAACACCCTGAGGCAGGCGCATGCCCTTGATCGAAATAGCTGATAATTCCTGATTGAACTGTTTCAACTCGTAGCTACTAAATTTTACCTCACTAGCACTTGTGTTTTCCAACATGTGCTCCATTTGCGTACTACCCGGAATTGGTACGATCCATGGCTTTTGCGCTAGCAGCCACGCTAACGAAAGCTGGCCAGGTGTAGCTTTTTTCCGTACGCCCCAGGTTTGCAGCAATTTAACAAGCGCAAGATTATTAGGTAAATTCTCTGGCGAAAAGCGTGATTCACCACCGCGAATATCACCTGGAGCGAATCTTGTATTTGCGTCAATAGCTCCTGTTAGAAAACCTACCCCAAGCGGGCTCCAGCAGACAAAGCCAATACCCAGTTCCTCACATAATGGAATGACAGCCTCTTCCGGTCCACGCCACAATAGCGAATATTCGTTTTGAATAGCCGTTACCGGATGAATTGCATGTGCCCTTCTAACAGTTTGTAGCCCGGGTTCCGAAAGACCGTAATACAATACTTTTCCTTGCTGGATCAGATCTTTAATTGCACCAACTACATCTTCAATTGGTACTGCCGGGTCTACACGGTGCTGGTACAGCAAATCAATACGGTCGGTACGGAGACGCTGCAGCATACCTTCCACTACTTCCTTGATATGCTCAGGGCGGCTATTTAAGCCAGGAAGACGCTGACCGGTTTTTTGATCAATATTCCATCCATATTTAGTTTCAATCACAATTTTGTTTCGGAAAGGAGCGATGCTTTCGCCCAATATCCTTTCACATTCAAAAGGTCCGTAAGCCTCTGCTGTATCAAATAAAGTGACACCTTTATCATAAGCTTTACGGATGATGTTGGTCATTTCTGCTCTCGAAGGTATTGTTGTCTGATATGTGCGGCTCATATTTTGTACCCCAAGGCCAATACTCGAAACTTCCAATTTACCTCCGAGCTTGCGACGACCAGGAGCAACAGTTGTTGCTGTATTTTCCTGTGCAGCTTGAGCGGGATCGGGCAATAAAGATGCGCCTGTAAGTGCCAATACACCTTTAATCAGGCTGCGGCGATTTAGATCCATAGTTGATTGTATATTTTTAGAATTATTCATATTTGCAGTGTGTTAATTTTTAATGCAGATTGCCAGTTGTTACCGCTTTTTCAATCACGTCCATTCGCGCTTTTTTGGGATCACGCTCTCCAACTGCCGAGCCCTCGGATGTAAACTCAAGAAGCTCATTCTTTTTCGGGTTGTAAGCGGGCCATTTAGGTAATCCACTACCATTGGGATCACCTGTTTTAGCAAAATTTGTCCAATATGCATTCATCAGTTTGGCAACCTCCAGATCCTTCGCTGCTACTGGAGCCCCATTTCTGCTAACGGGGTTTCCGAAAACGTAACTGATTTCTGATGCATGGGCTGCACCGTATTTCATAAACTGCTGCATGGCAGGAGATACGTAAGAGAAAAGGTAAATGTAGGCCGGTACTTTTTTAGCCATGTATGCTCTAGCAGTAAATCTGGCTGGTTCTGCCCATACCTTATCTGTGTTTACCATAGAAAGCATTTTTTCCAATTCTGTGTTACCATCAGGATCGTAGGCAGCAGTTGCTTCTGCCTTCATGCTACCGAACAGACTGAGCAATTCATCTTTCGACTTGGCATTAACGAAACCGGCAGGTACTTCTGCACTATTTGAGCCAATGATGATTGGAACAAGTGATTGTCTGCCAGATTTATACGCACTTTGTGCTGTTTCTGTTACTAATTTCCCATCCAGTATCGGACCTGAATAAATTGCCGGGCCTCCCGGGCCATCACTTTCCTGGCCGCTGTCTACAATTTGTGATACAGTAAGAGATCTTAGTTTTTCCAAAGCCGAAGCATCAGTGCCCTGGATTCCATGTTTTTTTGCGAAGTTGATGCCGATAGTTTCTGCAGAGATGGGATAGTATGGATCTGCGCCCTCCTTATCGATTGGTCTACCTGTAAGCACACCATCACGGCCGCCACCAGACTCAATGATTGCTTTTTGAAACAAACCTTTTGCTGATGGAATGGTAAGCAGCGAATGCACAGATACACCACCAGCAGATTCACCAAAAATAGTCACATTATTAGGGTCGCCCCCAAATGCTGCAATGTTTTGTTTAACCCATTTAAGTGCAGCAATCTGATCCATATAAGCATAATTGCCTTTCAAGTCATCTGGCTGCTCACGTGATAATGCCGGGAAAGCAAAAAAGCCAAGTCGGCCCAGCCTGTAATTGATAGTCACCAGTAGTACGTCCTGCTTTGTAAAAGAAGCACCAGAAAAATCCCGTTGTACACCGCTTCCAGCTACAAAACCACCGCCATGTATCCATACCATCACCGGGAGTTTTGCTCCTGCTACGGTATTCGCTGGCTTCCAGATATTTAGAAACAGGCAATCCTCAGAAGAGCTTTTCGAAATCTCCGTTCCATTACGCGGCCAACCCATCTGTGCGCAGTCTGCACCATATTTTGTCGCATCGCGCTCACCTTCCCATGCAGTAAACGGCTGTGGAGGGCGCCAACGGTTAGCACCGACAGGGGCAGCGGCATAAGGAATTCCTTTAAAACTAGAAACATCATCCTCGGTAACTCCACGTAAAGTGCCAGAAGCGGTAATCACGATTGGTGCATTAGTCTTGTTCGGTTGCTGACCATGTGCAGAATATGTTGCAAGCAACATTAGCCCTAAAAATATTCGTTTCATAACTACTGGGTGTTTAATATTTATCTAGTATAAATATCTAATCTTTTATTCATCAGGTTACGATATAGGTTACGGATGTTTCTACCATTTTCACTGATTTAATATCGCTATGAAAATAAATTTCATGATTAACCTCGCCTTTTAAACAAAGTAAATACGCCTTTTAAACAAAACCGAGCTGATTCAGGCATGGTACATTTGAGCATCAAATTAAAAATGTAAATGATGTCAGATAAAAATTTAATTTCCAAGCAGGCTCCTATCGGATCAGGCTTCAATGCAGCCTCTACTTCCGCTGATGTGATCAAAGGTATTGACCTTAAGGGCAAAACAGCCATTGTAACCGGTGGTTATGCCGGCATCGGACTCGAAACAACTAAAACCTTCCTATCGGCGGGTGCGCAGGTCATTGTTCCTGCTCGTGATCTTGAAAAGGCCACTGTCAGCCTTTCAGGACTTGATAATGTTGAGATCGTGCATATGGATCTCATGGATCCATCCACTATCGATGCATTTGCAGATTGGTTTCTCGCTTCAGGCAGGCCGCTGCACCTGCTAATTAATAATGCTGGTATCATGTGGGTGCCATTAAAACGCGATGCCCGCGGTTACGAATCGCAACTATCCACCAATCATCTAGGCCATTTTCAGCTAACCGCACGACTTTGGCCATCTTTAAAACAAGCAAAGGGTGCACGGGTGATCAACGTGTCTTCATGGGGACATCATTTCTCTCCGTTCAATTTTGAAGACCCGAATTTTGAGAACCGGGAGTACGCCACGTTACTCGGCTATGGTCAATCCAAAACAGCGAATATCCTATTTACGCTTGAACTTGACAAAAGGGCGCAGCAATATGATGTGCGTTCCTTTTCCCTACATCCAGGTGCGATCGTTGAAACCGACCTCAAACGGTATCTTACTCAGGAGGAACTGATACGGATTGGTGTATATGATGCAGAAGGTAATGTGTTGCGTGATACTGAAAAAGGTATGAAAACAATTCCGCAGGGAGCTTCTACCACAGTTTGGAGCGCAACTAGCCCGCAGTTAATAGATATGGGCGGGCTTTATTGCGAAAATACGGAGGTTGCTATAGTCGATCGCACAACGAACGATTTTAAAGAACTAAATTCCTTGGTGCTTCCCGGAGGCGTAACGCCTTATGCCATCGATCCGGAAACGGCGGTTAGACTTTGGGACATCAGCGAGCAGCTTACCGGTGTGAAATTTGGAATTAGCTGATCACAAAGACGAAAGAGCGGACGATATAGCTTCCGTAATTATGGATTCGAATAAGGAATAAAAGAGAAGCCGTTAAGCCTCTCTTTTATTTTTTTAAATTTGAGGCAATAAGACCGACATGAACGAAAAAGATAACAAGATCACTGCAGATATAGTTCTGGCTTGTATCGAGGAGAAATATTACCAGCGGGAGATACTCATCGAACAGCACGCCATCGTCAGGGTTATCTCTGGCGAAATACGCGTTGCACAGGCCGGCAAAAACTACACTTTTGGCCCGGGCGACATTATCCTGTTTCCTCGAAATACGCTTGCTAACGTAGTCAAATACCCTAAAGATGGAAAGATGTACCAATCTGTACTGATGTATATCAGTGCGGAACGGTTACAGCGCTTTTACGCGAAAAACCCATTTGCAGGAAGGGCTAACCGCGAACTGCATATCCGAACATTTGAACATCATCCCCTGTTCGAGAGTTTTTTTGCTTCACTAATACCTTATCTTGAAATGGAAAGCGGACCGCCGGAAAGTATAATTTCAGTAAAAATGGAAGAGGTTATCACTATCATGCGCTCCATCAAGCCTGAGATGGATGCACTGCTCAGCAATTTTGAGGAACCAGGAAAGCTCAATATGGTCGATTTTATGGAGAGAAACTATATGTTTAATCTTACACTAGACAAATTTGGATACCTGACGGGGCGTAGCCTGACCACTTTTAAAAAGGATTTCAAAGCAGAATTTAATACAACACCGCAAAAATGGCTCACTATGAAACGGTTGCAACTAGCCCACCAGGAGATTAACCAAAAAAAGAGGAAACCGGTCGAAGTGTATTTCGAGGTCGGTTTCGAAAATCTTTCACATTTTTCTTTCGCGTTTAAGAAACAATTCGGCTACTCTCCGACGTCTATACCGGACTAAAGAGGTGTCTAAGAAAACCGGCATTGGCCCAATGTTCGCATTATTTATTAGATTAGCTCTTGCTAAAGATCATAAGTTATAAATGATGAAAGATAACACCGAATCAAAATCGCTTTTTGATCTCTACCAGCAATTCGATCTGCCTGTAGACTGGGTACGGTCTGCCAATGGATTCACTATCCTTAACCTAAAAGATGTTCTTTTTGAACTGCTTTAACGGTCGGCCTTCTTCCGTCCCGAATACTTTCATTCCTGTTTGTAAAAGATGGCGAAGGCCAATATGCAATTGACGAACATTCTTTTCATATTAAACCGTATTCGGTTTACTTTACCAATCCCAGTAACTACCGCACATTTGGCTGGGACCGGATTGAGGAGGTTTACGTGATCACCTTCGACGAAACGTTTTTGAAAGAGTATGTTGGGCCAGCGGTATTTGAAGAATTCCCTTTTTTATTAACTGACACCGTTAGCCCAAAAATTATTGAAGACAAGAACTATAATGCCCTTGAAGATATTTATATGCTGATCAACCGCGAATACAATGGGCATTCGGTCAATAAGCACAAGATAAATGGCAACTTGTTGTCAGTACTGTTGTACAAGATCAAAGAATATTTCTGGCAGGATTACAATCCCATATATGAGGGTAACAGAAGTTCGCAGATCGTAAAAACTAAAGAACAAGTTGAAGGGTGGAGAAAAGTAACCACAGCAGTACATAAGAAAGGCGGTAAAATATTTGCTCAGCTATGGCATGTAGGAAGACTGAGTCATCCCGATTTATTGAAGGGCAAATTAGCTTTTGGCCCCTCTGCGATCAATGGTAAATTTACCTGTTATACAAAAGAGGGTTTTAAAGAAACCATTACTCCACAGGGAATGATTATAGCGGACGTTGAGCAAACTATCAGTAACTTTCAGCAAGCGGCTGTCAATGCTATAGAGCCAGGTTTTGATGGTGTAGAAATCCATGCAGCTAATGGCTATCTGTTTCACCAGTTTTTTGCTAAATGTGCTAATGTACGCACAGACAGATATGGTGGCTCTATCGCAAATAGATTGCGTTTCCTTTTTGAAGTTTTAGATGCTATAACAGATAAAATCGGAGATGCTAAGGTTGCTGTTAGAATTGCACCCTCTTTAGATCAGACATTTGGTATTGTGCTGGATGATGAGTCTGAAGCCCTGTATGATAGCCTTGCAGGTAAATTGAATGACTATCAACTCGCTTATTTACATATTTCCGGATTCACACAATCTTCAGTGGAAGATCCGATGCATTTAGTCCTTGAGACGGCTAAACATTTCCGTTCGATTTATAAAGGAACTTTAATGGTTAATAAAGGCTTCGATGCAAATACTGCTAATCAGGTGATTTTAGATGGGATTGCAGCTTCAGTCTCTTTTGGGGAAGTCTATATCGGCAATCCGAATCTGGTAGAAAGGTTTGCGGTCAATGCACAGCTCAATTGCAACGACAGAACTACTTATTACAGCGGTGATGCAAAAGGTTTTACGGACTATAGTTTTTTATAGTTTATAGGGAACCGAGAGCTTTTTAATCCTTTCATAGTTTGTTCTGTCATTGCAGGTTCAACATCTAAATTAAAAACAAGATTTATCTACGTTAGCATGTTAATGAACTTCTTAATTTAGGATACTTTTCGAAACTCCTGTGGTGTCAGTCCAGTCCGCTGTTTAAAAAGTCTTGTGAAGTGCTGCTGATATTTGAAACCTAGTTCGCTGGCAATTTGATTTATAGATTTACCGGGGTCGAATATTTTTTCTTTTGCTGCATCTATTAATTTAAATTGGATATAATCAAGAGCAGTACTACCTGTTTCTTTTTTTATCAGATCACCAAAATAATTTGGTGATAAATGCAACTGTTCAGCACAGTAAGCCACGCTTGGCAAACCAAAAGTCTTTGCGCTATCTGATTTAAAATAGTCATTCAGTAAATTCTCAAAACGAACCAGAATATCTTTATTGACATTTGTTCGTGTAAGAAACTGACGGTCATAAAAACGCATGCAATAGTTCAGGAATAATTCAATATTTGAGACAATAAGCGTTTTACTATGTTTGTCTATATTCTGATCAATTTCAGCGGCAATTTTCTTCAAACTCTCAATAATTGTTTTTCGTTCTTTTTTTGATACATGTAAAGCTTCATTCACCTCATAGTTGAAGAAAGTGTAGTCTTTAATGGTTCTCCCTAAGTGTGTTCCCATAATTAACTCTGGATGAAACACCAGTGCGTACCCAGACGGTTTGGTAGCCACACCATTGCTGTCAATACCATAAATTTGCCCTGGTGACACGAAAACCAATGTTCCGTCTTCATAATCATAAGGCTGACAGCCATAAGTCATATTGCCGCATTTGATGTTTTTTAGAAATATTGCATACAAGCCAATGTATCGTCTAAAATGCTGAATGGATGGAACTTCATTAAAATTGATTACACTCACTAAGGGATGGAGCGTATCTACACCAACATAATTATTATAATGCTGTACAGTATCTATTCTTTCTATTTCTTCCATATCTTGATGTCTTCATACAAACTTACTATACCTTAGGTAGTATAAATCTCATTTGAATCAAAATCAGTAAAACTGGTAAATCAATCCGTATCCTGTATAAACCTAATGTCGGCAATACCAACGAGCTTTGCAGTATAAATTATGATCAAAGAAAACGACATTTTAGAAAGGCTGAAGTCTGGCGGGGTAATCAGTCTAGATGAAAGTACGACTATCTTACCTCCGTTTTATACTAACTTTGGTAAGTTCATCAATATAGGTAAAGATGTCTTTATCAACCATGCCTGCTCTTTTCTTGATATGGGTGGCATTACTATTGAGGATGGTGCATTAATTGGGCCTGGAGTAAATCTTGTTACCGAAAACCATCCCTTAGATCCAGATCACAGAAGTAAATTAGTAACTAAACTATCATAAATAAACGTAAAGAATGTCCACGTGGTTAAAGCCAGTAAGTGATGAGGAATTCAATGAAATAAATAAATAGTAAAATAGGAGAGACATGTGTAAAATCAAATTTTTCGAATGTGTACTTTGTTTCATTTTGATCATAGGTGGAGCGCGCATAAATGCACAAACTAAGACAAGTATTGATAGGCTGAATCCAGGGCAACAGCAGTTAGTAATTATCTCCGCGCTTACTGCAACCGGAGATTTGGCAAACCTCAAAATTCAGCTTCATACCGCGCTTGATGCAGGCCTTTCTATTAATGAGGTAAAAGAAGTGTTAGTGCAACTGTACGCTTATTGCGGTTTCCCAAGGAGCCTTAATGCGATAAGTACATTTATGAATGTACTTGAAGAGCGGAAAGCGAAGGGCATTGATGATAAACAAGGCAAAAAGATAATCATGAGTAATATTACAACTGATAAATATGAAAAGGGCAGAAAAACGCTGGAAAAGCTGACGGGGACACCACAGGTTAAGCCTGCGCCAGGTTTTGGAGAGTTTGCCCCCAGGATAGATGCTTTTCTAAAAGAGCATTTGTTTGCAGATATTTTTGATAGTGATGTGCTCACTTATCAGCAAAGGGAATTTGCAACCATATCTGCACTGGCTGCAATGGCAGGTGTAGAAGGACAACTTCAGTCCCATATTAAAATCGGGATGCATACAGGTATATCGAAAGATCAGTTAGCGAAGGTTGCAGAATTAATAGAAAAACATGTGAATAGCGCACAAGCTAACGTTTTAAATAAAATGATAAATAAACCTATCCTACCAATAATTGCGCCCGATATGATGGTTCGCATCTCTGAAATTGAGATTGTACCCGAGTATCTGGAAGAATATAAATCCATTTTAAAAGAAGAATCTGCAGAGTCGGTGAAAATTGAGCCAGGTGTAATATCACTTTTTGCTATGTATCAAAAGGAGAACCCGCTCCAGGTGAGAATAGTCGAGATCTACGCCAACAAAGAAGCATACCAGTCGCATTTGAAAACTCCGCATTTCCAGCATTATAAAACCTCAACTTTAAAAATGGTTAAATCTTTAAAGCTCGTTGATATGACAGATGTTGATAGACAAACTATGCTGGACATTTTTAGAAAATTAGATTAAGCAAATTCTATGCACGAAGTTTTACTGAGGTTGGCCCACCGATCAATGGAGATATAGCCATCAATAATCCTTACTTGTAAAGCCTGCCTGATAGCCGCCTGGCACATCTTATCACTCCATTTTCGTTTTAAAGCTTCTCATTTCGCTTTAATCCCTCTGCAGCATTAACTTAATCGTCACCTTCATAAATTGCATTCTAAGATAGATTATCGCAATAAATAGAATAACCAATATGAAAAAAGCAATTTTCGGAGTATTACTAATTCTCCTAAGCATGCAGGCGGCCTTTGCTCAAAATGCCACAAGTGAACAAACAATTCTGGATCTTTCTAAAGCCAAATGGCAATGGATGGCGGAAAAGAATATAGAAAAACTGACTCCATTATTTCACGATAAGGCAAAATTTGTACATATGAGCGGAACATGGAAAAAAGCGGAAGAATTGGATATTATCAAAACCGGAAGCATTTGGTATAAAAAGGCTGATGTACATGATACCGCAATAGAGGTGGTGGGTAATACCGCTGTAGTATGGAGTCGTATTACGCTTACGGCAGTGGTGCGTGGCAGCGATGCGGTAACTGAATTCACCGTAACTGAAGTATTTACTGAAGTTGGTAAAGACTGGAAATTGCTGGCATTAACTTTTAGTAGCGTACGGGACACACATAAAATCAAAAAATAATACCCGGTAGAACAGTTGACCTTTTGTAGATCCTGTAGATTCGTTTTGAGGGCATTCTTTTTCGTTTTAATCCTGTCCTAAACCTAGTTTTAGCCTGTTTTTCTGATCATTGTAATATGGAGAACAGGCATGATGACAGTGAGGAAAATCTGCTTTCTGCCATTGCAAGCGGGGATCAGTCAGCTTTCGTCAAACTATTTAATGGTTATTATATTCAAGTTGGTCATGAAATGTTTCGTATAACCGGGTCATTAGACTTAGCAGAGCGGACGGTTCAAGATGCATTCGTAATGGTTTGGTTGCAAAGAGAAATGCTGGTAGATATTAAAGAATGCTGGGGATATCTGCTTGCCATTTCTAGTCGCATCGCACTGGCTGCGATAACAGAACAAAAGAGGAGACGGGAAGGATTAACCGAAGACACTTCAGCGCATCCTTTAGCAGTTAGCCGGGAGTTGATAAAGCAGGCAGTTGAGCAGCTTCCTTCTCTTCAGAAACAGATTTATATAATGACCAGTTCGCGGCGCTTAAGCGTGCGGGAGATTGGAGCTTTGCTTGATATCACCCCAGATCAGGTAAAAAAGATAATGTACAACGGGCTCCGGTCAGTCCGCATGCAACTCTCTGCATACATGTCACCTTGTGTTGCGGTGGTGTTGACTTCGGTACTTGTGTTAGGGGATTAAAGAAACAATCAGTCTATGGAACAGATCAAAACAGTAGCAACCCCGTTAACCCGGGTTACCGTATTAGATGCGCTAAGAGGATTTTCATTACTAGGCGTAATATTAATGCATATGCTGCAGCACTACAGTATTTCCCCGGGTTCAGGTTCCCTGGAGACGAAACCTTTATTTCCTTATTCTGACGAGGTAATCGGTTGGATCGGACAAAATATAATCTCGGGTAAATTCATCAATGTATTTGCTTTTTTATTTGGTTTGAGCTTTTTCATCCAGATGGATAGAGCAGCGCGAAAAGGTATAGACTTTAGAAAGCGGTTTGTTTGGAGAATGGTGATTTTGCTTGCTATTGGGCAGATTGGCAATATGTTTTATAGTGGCGAGATTATCTCACTCTATGCTGTTTATGGTGTCTTGTTAGTAATTCTATACAATGTGAGAGGCTGGATCTTAATGCTTATATTTTCACTTATTTTAATAGGTACACCGCGTGTCCTGCAAGTCAGTTATGATAAAATGGTTAAAACAGAACAATCCGGCATAAGAGCGGGCACTGGTGCAGCTACTCATAAGCAGGTTTACCGAATGCCTGTAAAACAAGAAAAACCATCATTTATAAATTCAGTGAAACATAATTTTACTGCAGGCTTACAAAGCAAACTCAATTATCAATTTGGCATGTTTGGAAGGGGATATCTAACATTTGCCCTTTTCATTCTTGGTTTAGTTGTGGGGCGTACAGGTTTCTTTGAGAAAGTTAATGTGTCTGCAAAAAGAAATCTAATACTTTTTGCAGCCTTTGTACTTGTTTATGCTGTTGCAGTTACGGTGATCAGTCTATCCACACCGGCGAATCTTTTTGCATTGCTGAGATCAGGTGAACCTATTCCATTGTCTTTATTATTTATCATGGCTTTAAATGATATAGCTACTGTGGCATTATCTTGTACATTAGTAATGGGATTCATTATGTTATATAAAACTAAGCGCTTTGGGAAATATCTGGATATGCTATCCCCGTACGGGCGTATGGGATTGACCAATTATGAAGTACAGAGTGTTATTGGATGTTTCATGTTTTCGATGTGGTCATTTGGTTCTTTTTTTGGCAGGATGGGTGCTACAGAATTGTTCGTAACAGGAATTTTAATATATATTATCCAGCTTCTATTTAGCAGATACTGGCTTAAACTATACTTATATGGTCCTTTAGAATGGCTTTGGCGTTCAGCGACGTATCGCGAATTGCAGCCATTCCGAAAACGGGATAATATATAGCAGAAATTTCTGATACCTTAAAACTTTAATTAAGGGAACGGACTTATCCCCAATCTTAGCTTACTTCAGTAACAGATTTGCTGGTATGGTAAGCTTTCGTTTTAATCTTGATTTTTTCGCTTTAATAGGTATACATTATTTTTTGAAAAAGTAAGATTGTACTTTTGCCCCTATAGATATACTAATCGTTTTTAAAATTAAGGAATAGATTGCTAAGGAAATTCAATATGTACCAGTTGCTTATCATAAGCATGGTATCGGCGTTATTCGTTTTATATCCAGATCTAACTTGGTTACCCTTTGAGTTAGCAGGCCTCATCAAATCAGAATGGATAAAACAATTCGTGTTTTTCCTATTTCGATATGCTTTTTTTGCGGGGCTGATTTTTCTCTTAGTAAAAGCCAACCTACAAAACTTTGCTACGCCGTCTTTTAAAAAGCGTTTGCTTTATAGCAGCCTTATTGCCATAGTTTGTTATGTTATTTATGGGGGAATTTCATTTTTGGTATTTACCAAAATCCGGCATTATGGTAGCTTATTGCTGTTTCAGTGCTTTGTAGTTTCCATATTGAGTTCCTTAATTGGACATATCGTTATTCTTTATACGGAGAAACAGAAAAAGGAGCAGCAGATCGAGGCATTAAAGGTCCAAAATCTACAGAGCCGTTACGATGCCTTAACAAACCAGATCAATCCTCATTTCTTTTTTAACTCACTTAATGGTTTAACTTCCCTGATCAGGAAAAAAGATGATGAAATCACATTAAGCTATGTAGATAAGCTTTCAGATGTTTTTCGGTACATTCTGCAAAGCGATAAAAAAGGACTTGTTGCTTTGAGTGACGAGCTGGACTTTGTAAATTCTTTTAGGTATATGATGGAAGTGCGTTTTGCCAATAAACTGAAGTATAATATCGGGACTGATAAAACAGTGTTGTCTTATACCTTGCCCGTACTCTCTATACTTCCTATTCTTGATAACATCGTGGTCCACAATAGGATTGATAGTGATCATAAAATGGTAGTTGATATCCATATCAACGATGAAAACGAATTGGTGGTCTCCAATCCAATCTATCCTAAACTAGCTGCGCCGGTTACGAATGGTACAGGCCTTAAAAATTTAGAAAGCCGTTTCGTGTTGTTGATGGACAAGCAGATCAAAATTGAGAATGATGGAAATGTGTTCACTGTTTATTTGCCACTTAAATAAAAGTTTATGAATGTGCTGATTGTGGAAGATGAAACTGCTGCTTATGAGAGCATGGTAGAAATTTTGAGAGAGATTGATCCCACTATACTGATAGCAGGAAATACAGAAAGTGTTAGCCAGACAGTTAATTGGCTCAATACCAACACAGCACCCGATTTAATATTAATGGATATCCATTTATCTGATGGTTCTGCGTTTCTAATCTTTGACTATATCGAGGTCGAAGTACCCATAATTTTTACAACGGCTTATGACGAATATGCAATAGAAGCATTTAAAGTGAATAGTATCGACTATTTATTGAAGCCAGTAAAGACAAGCGAACTTCAGCGCGCACTGCATAAATTCGGCAAATGGTCGCCTGCAGAAATTGTAACCTATTTATCGAAGATGGGTAAATTGACCTCAGCAAGCCATTATAATGATAAACTGTTAGTTC
>Ga0247734_1000031_pt1 | contig 136017 bp, 113 predicted proteins | sample UWRJL103311B2_FD_180933 | JGI IMG/M metagenome (GOLD analysis project Ga0247734, IMG submission 180933) | Plant litter microbial communities from Arlington Agricultural Research Station in Wisconsin, United States - UWRJ-L103-311B-2 | ecosystem: Environmental > Terrestrial > Plant litter >...
CTCATCGGCATGATTCGCGGCCTATTTTGTTAGCTATTTCCCAAGTCTTTCGAGGAGCTCGACGGTGGCCAACACACCTTCCGCCAAAAAACGTGCAAAACAGGCTGAGAAGCGTCGCAGCCACAACGCCAGCATGCGTTCCATGGTTCGTACCTACATCAAGAACGTAGTGAAAGCCATCGACGCTAAAGACGCTGAAAAAGCGCAAGCTGCTTATGTTCTGGCCGTGCCAGTTATCGACCGTATGGCCGATAAAGGCATCATCCACAAGAACAAAGCTGCTCGCCATAAAGGTCGCCTGAACGGCCACATCAAGGCTCTGAACCTTGCTGCTGCAGCCTAAGCGACACGCTTGTTAAAAAACCGACCTCAGGGTCGGTTTTTTATTGTCTGCGATTTGATGCGCCGGCATCTGCAGTAGTGTGCTTGCTCGCGAACAGACGCCGAGTAAACAGCTTCGCGGGCAAGCCTCGCTCCAACGGAATCAAGACCGGTCCGGACATCAACGCACTACGGCGCGGGAGCCGGCGCCCAAGGCAGGATCGGGATGGCGGTCACAGCGTTCTGCGGACTGCCTTCGACAACACGGTCGCTATAGACCAGGTACACCAGTGCATTTCTCTTTTTGTCGAAGAAACGCACCACCTGCATGGTCTTGAATACCAGCGAGGTGCGCTCCTTGAACACCTCATCACCGTCTTTGAGCTGCTCCTTGAAATGGATCGGCCCGACCTGCCGACAAGCAATGGACGCCTCAGCCCGGTCTTCCGCCAAGCCCAGGCCACCCTTGACTCCGCCCGTCTTCGCCCGAGACAGGTAGCAGGTCACGCCATCGACCTTCGGGTCGTCAAAGGCTTCAACCACGATCCGATCATTCGGACCCACGAACTTGAATACCGTGGAGACCTCACCAATCTGCTCTGCAGAGGCCAATAGAGGCAGCATCGCAAGCGCGCCCAACATTACTTTCACGACTCGCATCGCAGATTTCCTTAATGAATGACTCAAGCTCAGACCAGAATCAGATTATCCCGATGCACCAACTCAGGCTCAGCCATATAGCCCAACGCTTTAACGATGGCATCCGAGGGCTGACCGATGATTTTCTGGGCTTCCAGAGCGCTGTAGTTGCTCAGACCGCGAGCGATCTCCCGACCGTCCGGCCCGACACATACGACCATCTCCCCACGACGAAAGCTCCCCTGCACCACTTTGACACCGACCGGCAGCAGACTTTTGTGCCCCTCAGACAGCGCCTTGACCGCACCGTCATCCAGCACCAACGTGCCACGGGTTTGAAGATGCCCGGCAAGCCACTGCTTTCTCGCTGCGAGCATTTCGCGCTCAGGCGATAACAGCGTCCCCAGCCGTTCGCCGGCCTTGAGCCGTGCCAGCACGCGCTCGATGCGCCCCCCAACGATAACGGTGTGCGCACCGGAACGAGCCGCCAGCCGAGCTGCACGCAGCTTGGTCTGCATACCGCCACGCCCCAGCGCGCCGCCAGTACCGCCGGCTACAGCGTCGAGCGCTGGATCGTCAGCACGCGCCTCATAAATCAGTTGGGCTTCAGGGTTGTTGCGCGGATCGGCATCGAACATGCCGTCACGGTCAGTGAGAATGACCAGGAGATCGGCCTCGACCAGATTCGCCACCAACGCTGCGAGGGTATCGTTATCGCCGAAACGAATTTCATCGGTGACCACGGTGTCGTTTTCGTTGATGACCGGAACCACACCCAATTCCACCAGCGTACGCAGCGTGCTACGCGCATTGAGGTAGCGCTTGCGGTCAGACAGATCATCATGAGTCAGCAGAATCTGCGCAGTATGCCGGCCGTGGTCGGCAAAGCTTGATTCCCAGGCCTGTACCAGACCCATCTGGCCGATGGCGGCTGCCGCTTGAAGCTCGTGCATGGCGCTGGGTCGCGCAGTCCAGCCCAGGCGGCTCATACCAGCGGCTACCGCGCCGGACGACACCAGAACCAGTTCGACGCCAGCCTCATGCAGCGCCACCATCTGCTCGACCCAAACACCCATCGCATTGCGATCAAGACCCTTGCCATCCGCCGTAAGCAGCGCACTTCCGATCTTTATCACCCAACGCTGGGCACCTGTCACCTTGCTCCGCATGCTCTTCAACCCTAAGCCAGAAAGTACGAATTCGACATACTAAAACGCCGCTGTTAAGCGGCGCTGTAGTTTACTTCAGTGGATCAGTCTCGGACGTAAATGATTTCCGGACCGTCTTCGTCATCCACATCCTCTTCGTCCCAGTCATCATCACCGATGTCGTGAACGCTCTTCACGCCGCTGCGACGCAGCGCACGCTGATCGTCGAGCGCCTGCAACTGCGCCCGCGCTTCGTCTTCGATGTTCTGATCCAGCTCAGCCAAGGCTGCAGCGAATTCCGGATCATTAGCCAGGCGGTCAGCGCGATCTTCGAGATAACGCATGATGTCTCGAGTCAGCTGCTCTGTGCCTTCTTTGGCGATGGCCGAAATCACGTACACAGGGCCAGTCCACCCCAGGCGATCGACGATCTCCTGCTTGCGCGCTTCCTGCTCTTCTTCAAGAATCTGATCGCACTTGTTCAACACCAACCAGCGATCACGCTCTGCCAGGGAAGGACTGAATTTCTCAAGCTCGCTGACAATCACTTCAGCCGCATCCGGAGCGCTGGTTTCGTCCAGCGGCGCCATATCGACAAGGTGCAACAGCAGACGCGTACGGGCCAAGTGCTTGAGGAAGCGGATACCCAAACCAGCGCCGTCCGAAGCACCTTCGATAAGACCTGGAATATCGGCGATGACGAAGCTTTTCCAGCGATCAACGCTGACCACACCCAGGTTTGGCACCAGGGTAGTGAACGGATAGTCAGCGACTTTCGGCTTGGCGGCAGACACCGAACGGATGAACGTACTTTTGCCTGCGTTTGGCAGACCCAGCAGCCCTACGTCCGCGAGAACCTTCAGCTCCAGTTTCAGGTCACGCTGCTCACCCGGCTTGCCAGGCGTGGTCTGACGAGGCGCGCGGTTGGTGCTCGACTTGAAGCGAGTGTTGCCCAATCCGTGCCAGCCACCATGAACCACCAGCAGGCGCTGGCCAGCCTTGGTCAGGTCGCCGATGACTTCCTGGGTGCCAGCGTCAATTACGGTCGTACCCACCGGCACGCGCAATACCAGCTCTTCACCTTTTTTACCGGTGCAGTCAGCGCTGCCGCCATTGGAGCCGCGCTCGGCGTCAAAGTGGCGGGTGTAGCGGTAGTCGACCAATGTGTTGAGGTTTTCGTCGGCGATCATATAGATCGAGCCGCCGTCGCCACCATCACCACCGTTAGGACCACCATTCTCAATGAATTTCTCGCGACGGAAGCTCATGCAACCGTTGCCACCGTCACCGGCCTTTACTCGAATGGACACTTCATCAACAAATTTCATAACGCACGCCTCCCGTCACAAAGACGAGCAGAACAACAAAAATTCATAAGGCTCTTGCAAAGATGAGCGTTGCGATACCGATCAAAAACCAGCGACCTCGAAGGTCCACATCACAACGGCTCACACAAACAGCTTTGCAAGAGACTCACCAAAACAGATCCATCTGAAACCGACTCACCTACAAACAAAAAGGCCCTGTCGCGAGACAGGGCCTTTCGAGCTCAGACAGCGTGAAAACGAATTGCCCTCACACAGACTGAGCTGCTGCGAGATTATGCCGCGACTTCAGTCTTAGGCACGATGCTCACGTAACGGCGGTTGAAAGCGCCCTTAACCTGGAACTTGATCACGCCTTCCACTTTCGCGAACAGGGTGTGATCTTTGCCCATGCCAACGCCGTAACCGGCGTGGAATTGGGTACCGCGCTGACGCACGATGATGTTACCTGGGATGATGGCCTGGCCGCCGTACATCTTCACGCCAAGACGTTTGGCTTCTGAGTCGCGACCGTTACGGGTACTACCACCAGCTTTTTTGTGTGCCATGAGTTCAATACTCCTATTGGGCTAGCAGGCTGAAATTCAGGCCTGAATAGCGGTGATTTTGATCTCGGTGAACCACTGGCGGTGGCCCATACGCTTCATGTGGTGCTTACGACGACGGAACTTGATGATGCGGATTTTATCGTGACGGCCCTGGGCGATCACTTCAGCAACAACGGTAGCGCCGGCTACGACTGGAGCACCGATATTGACGGTTTCGCCATCGGCGACCAGCAATACGCGGTCAAAAGTCACGGATTCGCCAGTGGCGATTTCCAGTTTTTCGATTTTCAGGTATTCACCTGGGGCGACTTTGTACTGCTTGCCACCGGTAACAATTACTGCGTACATGGGTATTTCTCCGAAAATCCTGCTCACCCAGCTCTTTATAAGTAAGAGTATCGGCTGGCATGGCTGCATGAGGCTGGAACGGCTCACATGCAATTGCGTAAGGCAGGTGCTGCCCAGGAAAGTTAGGGTGCGCGATTGTACGCAAGCCGCGCAGCGCTTGCAAGCGGCGCAATGTCATGCCTTGACAGGGTGGGGCCTGCAACCTAGCATGCCGCGCAACCCTTCTGGAGCACGTCTTGCTGATGCAACCCCAAGCCTTCTACCGCGCTGTGGCGGACGACTTTACTGCCGTCGACCACATTATCAAGAAGCAGCTGACGTCGCGCGTGCCGCTGGTCTCGAAAATCGGCGATTACATCACCTCAGCTGGCGGAAAACGCCTGCGCCCGTTGCTGGTATTGCTGTGCGGCAAAGCGCTGGGCAAGGACGGCGAGGACCTGCGCCTGCTGGCGGCGACCATCGAATTCCTGCACACCGCCACGCTCCTGCATGACGACGTGGTCGACATGTCCGGCATGCGCCGTGGCCGTTCGACCGCCAACGCCATGTGGGGTAATGCACCGAGCGTACTGGTTGGCGACTTCCTTTATTCGCGCTCATTCGAAATGATGGTAGAGCTGGGCTCGATGCCCGTGATGAAGATCCTCTCCAAAGCGACGCGCATTATCGCCGAAGGCGAAGTCCTGCAGCTTTCGAAGATTCGCGACGCGAGCACCACCGAAGAAACCTACATGGAAGTGATTCGCGGCAAGACGGCCATGCTGTTCGAAGCCTCGACCCACAGCGCCGCAGCCCTGGCTGACGCGTCCCATGAGCAGAGCGAAGCATTGCGCACATTCGGGGACCACCTGGGCATCGCTTTCCAGCTGGTCGATGACCTGCTCGACTATCGCGGCGACGCTGAAACCCTGGGCAAGAACGTTGGCGATGATCTGGCAGAAGGCAAACCGACCTTGCCACTGATCTACGCCATGCGCGAGGGTACGCCGGAACAGGCAGCACTGGTGCGCCAGGCGATTCAAAAAGGCGGCCTGGAAGACCTCGAAAGCATCCGCGAGGCCGTTGAAAGTGCTGGCGCCCTGGATTACACCGCGCAATTGGCCCGAGAGTATGCTGCCCGCGCCATCGCCTGCCTGGATGCTCTGCCGGCAAGCGAATACAAGGATGCCCTGATCGAGTTGAGCGAGTTCGCCGTCGCGCGCACCTACTGATCAGCGCCTTGCCCTGCAGAAGCCCGTCCATGTGACGGGCTTTTTTGTGGTTGGCGATCTGTAGGAGCCAAGTTGTTGGCGAGGAACAAAAGCCGGTGGCAAATCCAACGCCTCGCGAACAAGTTCGCTCCTACAGAGAGGCCGCTGACATGACGCAGATCAACCGGTCATCTCAAATGCGAACAAATCTCAAATAGCTTCTTGCTATTTGACGGATAGGAATTATTCTCATTGGACACATCAAGGAGAACGAACATGACCTATCTCATCGACGCATGGCTGGACCGGCCGCACCCTTACCTGCGAATCCTGCATCGCGAAACCGGGGAAGTGTGTGCCGTGCTGCATCAGGACGCACTGGATGAGCTGATGGATCAAGGAGATCTGGACGTCAACAGCCTCAGCTCATGCGAGCCGGGTGTTCAGAAGGAGATGGTGCGCAGTTTGTTTCTGTTCTGCTACGCCCGGGCATTGCGCCCCGGGCCTGAGTTGCACTGACTGCAAGCTGCAAGCTGCAAGCTGCAAGCTGCAAGCTGCAAGCTGCAAGCTGCAAGCTGCAAGCTGCAAGCTGCAAGCTGCAAGCTGCAAGCTGCAAGCATAGAGCCTGAAGCTTGAAGCTTATCGCAGCAAAGCCTTACAAAACGTCCAGCAGTTCGACGTCGAACACCAGCACGCTGTGCGGCGGGATACTGCCAACGCCTTGGGCGCCGTACGCCAGCTCGCTTGGCACATGCAAACGCCATTTGCTGCCTGGGTTCATCAGTTGCAGCGCCTCGGTCCAGCCCGGGATCACGCCACCGACCGGAAATTCAGCGGGCTCGCCACGATCGTAAGAGCTGTCGAATACAGTGCCGTCGATCAGGGTGCCGTGGTAGTGAGTGCGAACCTGGCTGTCGCGCGTTGGCTTGGCGCCTTCGCCTGAAGCCAGTACTTCAAACTGCAGACCCGATGGCAGTGTGGTCACGCCTTCGCGCTTGCCGTTCTCAGCCAGATACGCCAGACCAGCGCCAGCAGCCGCTTCAGCTTTGGAGGCCGCTTCGGCTTGCATGATTTCGCGAATGACTTTGAAGCTCGCCGCCATTTCTTCCTGGCTGACACGGCTTGGCTTGCCGGCGAATGCGTCGGTCAGGCCAGCCAGAATGGCGTCCAGGCTTACACCCGGTGGCGGGTTGTCGCGCAACTGGTCGCCCAACTGACGGCCAATGCCGTAGCTGACGCGGGTTTCGTCGGTGGACAGAATGACTTCGGACATAACACTGCTCCGCTTAAAGAGCGCCCGCAGGCGCCCCGAACCAAAAGGCCGAGCAGCCTAGCACAATTGGTCAAACGGCCCTAGACGGGCCGGCGCCTGGAATGACGGGAGCACTCATGACCACGCCGAGCGAATCGACATCGGTACGCGTACCGTTTGCTCATCGCTATTGTGTATGCCACACATCTCGTCATGCACCACCGCGTGAACTAGATGGAAAGGTATGGGCGGCAAGGCATGCAACAGATCCCTCGCGTGCTCGACGGAGCGCAGGTGCAAGGTTTTGCCTTGTGCATCGCGCAGCGGGTGGGCGGCACCGTGCATGCGCGCTTCGAGCAGGTAAATACCGCCTTCGATCGAAATCAGATTCAGCTCGTCGATATGTCCGGCGGCAGCGTGGGTGTTCAGTTCCTGCAAGTTCATGAGTCAATCCTCAACGATCTTGTGCAGCGATGGACGAGCTACAAGTCTCGCTGATGAACGCTTAACTACAAGACGAAAGCCTGCCGCTGGTCTGTTTTATGCGATAGGCACAACGTCAGTCTGTTGGAGCGAGGCTTGCCCGCGAAGCTAGCGACCCGGTTTGGAATACTTTCCCAACACAGGGTTATCAGATTCGCGGGCAAGCCTCGCTCCTACAAGGTGCCGATCAGTGCTTGGTGAGCTTGTCCAGATAGCCCATCGCAAATGCAGAAACCACGAACGTCATGTGGATGATCACGTACCACATCAGGTATTGCGGCTCGATGTTCTTGGCGTCCATGAACACACGCAGCAAGTGGATCGAAGAAATGGCGACGATGGATGCAGCGACTTTCATCTTCAGCGACGTCGAGTCCATCTTGCCCAGCCAGTTGAGCTTTTCCTTGTCATCATCGATGTCGAGTTGCGAGACGAAGTTTTCGTACCCGGAAATCATCACCATGACCAACAGACCGCCCACCAGAGCCATATCGATCAGCGACAGCAAGACCAGAATCAGATCCGATTCAGCCAGCGCGAAGACGTTGGGGATAACGTGGAATATCTCCTGAAAGAACTTCAGCGCCAGCGCCAGCAGTCCCAGAGACAAACCGAAATAGATTGGCGCCAGCAACCAGCGCGACGCATACATGGCATTTTCGAAAAAGCGTTCCATTGAAACTCACAGGTCATTAACAAGCCCGCGAGTATAGGGCGTAGCCATTGGCAGGCAACAAGCGCGGACATTTATTGAAACAATAAACCCGCGCCAGATCCGCAGTAGACACCAGCGCCGCACGACAACCCTGATAACAGGAAAACACGTACGGAACATCAGGCAGAGGGGTCGAGCACTTGGCTAGCTCACGGGAGATGATCGCTGGCCTTGTTCGGCGCCGCTGTTGATTCTGCGCAGCTCACCTTGCAGGTGAAGGCCCCAGATCGGTATTTCTTCAGCGGTTTGATAGCCATGCAGCGTGAGGCTTTGGGCGATCGCATCCAGCACGGACTCGGCTGCGACAGGACCATGAAACGGACCCTGCGCCTTGAGGGCAGTGGGTTGTTCTCCAGCCATTCCGGCAGCGAACAATAATGTCCACATACCCTTATCCCCAGACAACGGGCGGATTACACATTCGATTCGGGTCACCAGACCCAGGCATTGGCGAGTGAGACAGAGGCTGCGCGGCATGGCGAAGCTCCTCGGTAGCTACAGTATTCGCCTGTACCGCAAAGCAGGCGCGTCAGTCCTTTTGACAACTGTGGTATCGAGACAATATAGAAGAAATACCCCCCTCGAAAAGGCTGAAAACAAAATGGGCGCCGAATGGTCATTTAGCCATCATGCGCCCATTTTGTTGACGTCAAACCCTCAGCTTTTGAGCTCTGGCTGTAATTGTGGCGGCTCTTTTTCCAGCTCTTTGAGGTCCTCTTCACTGAGCATTTCGGCGATATCGCGCAGACGATCCACCACCCTGCCGTTCACGCTGTCGTCCGGGAACTGACCGTCTTCATCAGCCTCGCCCACGGGCTGTCCGACCAGCAGACTCAGCGCCTCGTCCACCTGCCGCACGGCATAGACATGAAACTTGCCATCACGCACCGCTTGCAGGACTTTTTCGTCGAGCATCAGCGTGGTGACGTTGGCGTGGGGAATGATTGCGCCCTGCTCCCCGGTCAGCCCCCGCGCTTCACAGAGTCGGAAGAAGCCTTCGATCTTCTCGTTGACGCCACCCACGGCCTGTACTTCGCCAAACTGGTTGATGGAACCGGTAATCGCGAAACATTGCTTGAGCGGGGTTTTGGACAACGCCGAGATCAGCGTGCAGACCTCGCCCAGCGATGCGCTGTCGCCATCCACGTAGCCGTAGGATTGCTCAAGCGCAATGCTGGCCGAGATCGCCAGCGGGAATTCCTGGGCGTAACGACTGCCCAGATACCCGGTCAGGATCATCACGCCTTTGGAGTGAATCGGCTGGCCCAGGTTGACCTCGCGCTCGATGTCGACAATGCCGCTGCCGCCGGGATAGACCGTCGCCGAAATCCGCGCAGGCACACCGAACGCCGAATCGCCCACTTCCAGCACCGTCAGGCCGTTGCACTTGCCAACCGCAGCACCTGTGGTGTCGATCAGGATGATGCCGGCGAGCATGTCATCGAGAATTCGCGCCGAGACCCGCCCGGTACGCGTGGCCTTGGCTTTCAACGCGCGTTCGATATGGCCTGCGTCGGTGCGCTCGTCATTGGCCAGGCTGCGAATGAAATCCGCCTCGCTGACCAGCTGAAACAAATCACCAATGCGCGCCGACAAACGTCCCTGGTGCTCGGCAAGTCGCGCGCTGTAGGTCGCCAGACGGGCTACCGCGTCGGCAGTCAGCGGCGCCATGCCCTCTTCCGAAGTCCGGGTCTTGAGCAGTTGAGCGAACTGCTCCAGGCTTTCGTCGACCATCGGGATGTCTTCATCGAAATCCACCAGCACCCGGAACATCTCCTGGAAGTCCGGATCCAGGTCCTGCAGCGTGTAATACAGCGACCGCGCGCCGATGATGATTACTTTGACCGCCAGCGGGATGACTTGCGGTGTCAGGGTGACGGTGGCCAGACGACCCAGCTCGCCCAGGGGCGATTCCATCTTGAGCTTGCGTGATTGCAAGGCCCGTTTGAGCGCATCCCACACGAACGGCTCACTGAGCATCTTCTCGGCTTCGAGCACCAGAAAACCGCCATTGGCGCGATGAAAGGCGCCCGGACGCAGCTGACGATAGGTGGTGTAAAGCGCGCCCTGATCGGTGCTGTATTCGATACGACCAAACAGATTGTCGTAAGTGGGGTGCGGCTCGAACACCACCGGCGCGCCGCCGCTGGCAGAGTGCCCGACCACCAGGCTTGGCACGTACTGCTCTTCAAGCATGATCCTGGCCTGAGCGTCAGGCTTGCTGTCGTCGACCAATTGCTCGACCACGGTTTTCAGCAGATTGACCTGCATGGCCTGCAGATAGGCGCAAACCGCTGCGTTTTCGGCGTAGTGCTCGGACAGCGGCGCCAGCAGCGGTTGCAAGGCCAGTGTGATGGTCTCTTCGTTGAGTTGACGCATCTGGTTACTGGATTCACGTTTCCATTGCGGCAGGCTGGCGAGTTCTTCGTTCAGGCGCTCTTCAAGGGACGAAATGTCTTCGTGAAAACGCTCGCGCTCGGCTTCCGGCAGTTGCGAAAACTCCGCCTCGTCCAGCGCCTTGCCATCGGCCATCGGCGTAAAGGCAATGTTGGTGCTGTCGCGGTACAGCGCAATGCCTTTTTCCAGCGCCAGACGCTCGATCACGTCGAGTGCGCGGTCGTAGCGTTGATTGAACGCGCGGTCGATGCCGCTTTTCTTTTGCTGGTAGGACGGGTGTTCGAACACGGCCGGGAAAGTCGCCAGCAGGTTGTCGATCAAACCGTTGATGTCGGTGATGAAGGCACTGGCGCTGCCCGGTGGCAATTCCAGCGCCTTGGGCTCGCGCGGTTCGTCGAAATTATTGACGTAGACCCAGTCGCACGGGGTCTGCATGCGCTTGCCTTCGGCCTTGAGGTAGCGCTTTACGAACGAAAACCGGCCGGTGCCGGGCTCGCCCATGACGAACACGTTGTAGCCAGGGCGCGGCATGGCCACACCGAACTGTAGAGCCTCGACCGCTCGTTCCTGGCCGAGCACGCCGCGAAAGGGTTCAAGATCGTTGGTTGTCGTGAAGCTGAACTGTTCAGCGGAAAAGGGACGGGTCAGCGCTTGAGGCGCAAGTCGCAAGCTGGCAGCAACAGAATCGGGCATCGGACATCCTTACGTCAGGCGGGGCAGATGGGCGCATTCTGGCGCTCGTCGCACCACACTGGCAAGGCAGGAAAAGGCCGAATGTAGTTTCAGCTGGAGAACCTGTCTCTTGGCTCTATTCCTGCGGCCTGGAAGGAACTTTCTGTAATAAACCACGGAACGTTCCTACTGTGCCTAAACTCCAACTTGCGCGGACGGTAAACAAGTAACTGGCCCGCCCTGGTGCAGTCATCGGCCAGGATCCGACCCTTGGTTGAATACAAAAGAGAACAAAGCTATGAAACGGATTCTTCTTGGTACTCTCTTCGCCGCTGTGTCCATCAACGCCATGGCTCAAGCGCCAGGCGGCCCGGACTGTGGCTGGGGCAACATGCTGTTTGAAGGCCAACGTGGCACACCGGCTCACTTCCTCGCATCCACCACCAACGGTACTTCGGGTAACGCCACTTTCGGCATGACCTCGGGCACCAACGGCTGCTCCACCAACGCAGCACTGACCTATGGCGGCAAATCCTGGCTGGCCATGAATGGCATGATGGACGAGCTGTCCAAAGACATGGCGATGGGTCAGGGCGAGGCACTGACGACTTACGCGGTCGTGTTAGGCGTTGCACCGGAAGACCGTGCGCATTTCGCCGCAGTCACCCACGAGCACTACCAGCAGATCTTCACCAAGGCTGATGCCACGGCGCAAGATGTCCATGACAACACCGTCAACGTACTGAAGAACGATCCGGCTCTGGCGAAATACGCTTCCCAGGCTTAAAGTCGGCACGCCTGCCTTCCGCTCGGAAGGCAGGATTCCAACGCATTTCGTCTATTCCTGACTAGTTGCCTACCTATGCTCAAACGCCTTGCCTGGCTGGCACTCTGTGTGTGCGCCCCGCTGTTTGCCGCGCCCCATGTCGACAACAATCGTTTGCAGCAATTGGCCAGCAACCCATTCTGGATTTCCGTGGGCCACTACACGCCCGGTAAATTCGGTGGCTGGCGCAGCTACGTCGACGATCAGAAATTCTTTCTTGCGAAAAATGGCGAGCACGATCCGGCAGCCGAGCTCGGCGCCACGCTGGATGCGATCTACAAGCCGGTCATCACAGGCCAGGAAAACGCCCACGCTCAATGCGTTTATCCCTCTCGGACACGCTGGCTGAAGAATCAGCTTGAGCTCACCGATATGCCTGCCGTGGACTGCAAGGAATTCAAGCAGTGGTTCAAGGACGTGGCACCGGACAGCACCGTATTGATCTTCCCTGCCGCTTATTTGAACAGCCCTTCTTCAATGTTTGGCCACACCCTGTTGCGCGTCGATCAGGCTGGCGTGCAGGCCAACAAGACAGCGTTATTGAGTTACGCGATCAACTTCGGCGCTTATATCGAAGGCTCGGACAACAGCATTCTGTACGCCTGGAAAGGTCTGATGGGCGGCTATCCCGGCCTGTTCGCGCTGGTGCCGTATCAGGACAAACTCTCCGAATACCGTAGTCTCGAAAACCGCGACCTGTGGGAATACCGCCTGAATCTGACACCGGCCGAGACCCAGCGCATGGTCGAGCACGTGTGGGAATTGAAACAGATCCGCTTCGGATATTTCTTTTTCGACGAAAACTGCTCGTATCGCCTGCTCGAGTTGCTGCAAGTGGCACGCCCCGGTCTGGACCTGACCAGTAAATTCCAGCTGACGGCCATTCCGACCGACACCGTGCGCGCCATCCAGGACGCAGGGCTGGTGGAAAAGATCGATTACCGGCCCTCCCGCGAGCGTGAATTGCTCAGCCGCGCCGAGCCGCTCGATAGCCAAGAGCAGCAATGGGTGTTGAAGGTCAGCGCCGATCAAAAGCAATTGCAGGCGGCCGATTACCAGGCCTTGCCAAAAGAGCGCCGAGCGCTGATTCAGGACGCCGCGTATCGACTGGAACGCTACCGCGCCAATGGCCAGGAACGTGACCCGATTGCCTCGCAGCGCAGCTTCGACTTGCTGCGTTCGATCAGCAAAAACCCGCCACCGCCGCTGGAAATCGAGCGCCCGGGCTTGCCGGAAGACGGCCACGAATCCCGGACCTGGCAGCTCGGCGCGGGCAGTCGTGATGGCAAAGCGTTCGGCGAATATGGTCTGCGCATGGCGTATCACGACCTGAACGACAACGCCTACGGCTTCCCGCTGGGTGCGCAGATCGAAATCCTTCAGCTCAAACTGCGCCAATACGAAGGCAATCGCTGGCAAGTGCAGCAATTGGATCTGGCGACCATTCGCTCCCTCACCCCGCGCAATGAACTGCTGCAGCCTTGGTCATGGCAAGTGCGCGGCGGCCTGGAGCGAGTGTTGGGCAAGCACGGCGACGAGAATCTGGTCAGCCATGTGAATGGCGGCGCAGGCGGGACCTGGCAGTTGGGTGAGGATGTCCTCGGGTTTGCACTGGGCACCGTGCGGGTTGAGCACAACAATGATTTCTCGGCGCTGGTATCGCCCGCAGCGGGATTCAACACCGGCGTCTTGTGGCGCAATCCATTGGGTAATTTCAGCCTCGAAACCAAGGGCGATTATTTCACCAACGGCGAAATCCGCCGCAACATCAGCCTCAATCAGCAGTGGGAGCTGTCCCGCAATCTGGGTTTGCGGTTGAGTGCACAGAGGGAATTCAGCCAAATGACCTCGCCGGTGAATGAAGTGATGCTGGAGTTGAAGTGGTATCACTACTAGCCAATACATACCCTGTAGGAGCTGCCGAGCAACGCGAGGCTGCGATCGCGTTCTGTCTGGACACACCGAATCGTAGCCTCGCGTTGCTCGGCAGCTCCTACAGGGGACGGGGTATTACCGAATTTAGTCGGTGAACCCAAAACCCGTGGGAGCGGACATTCATCAGCTCGGGAAATCCCGGTAAAAAGCTTACGCGAGTTTCGCGCGATAGCCTTCTTCCTCGATCAAGCCGATAAGCCGGTCACTGGCCAGCACGCTCTGCACGCTGACTTCGCCCTTGGCCAGATCGATTTGCACATCGGCGCTCGGATCGTCGGTCTTGATAGCGTGGGTGACTGCCTTTACACAGTGCCCGCAGGTCATGCCTTGAACGTTGAAAATCTGCATCTCGTGACTCCTTCGTCGGGATAACGGCGTTTGATGCCAGGATGTTCGACCTTGCCACCACGGCAAGGTCAAGTTTCTGCTTGTTCTGCCGGGCTGGTAATCGCTTTGGCCCTGAGCGAAAGTGCAGCCATCACCGTCACCTCTGGAGCGTCAGTCATGCGCAGGTCAGTCCTTCGCCTTATCAGTGTTATCGGCCTGTCAGCTTGCGCATCCTTGGCTCAGGCCGATCAGGATTACGGCGTGCTGATTATTTCCCGCGAACGCCTTGAAGTGGCGAGCCCCTGCGAAATCGGTATTTTCATGCAGGACCAACTGGTCGGTCGCCTGTTTCAGGAGCAGTCGACCTCCTTCAATTTGCCCACCGGGGACATTTCAGTGCGGTTGCGGGTATTGCCTACCCAGACGCCAGGCTGCTCGCCGGGGATCGAGGCGCAGAACAATTCACGCATTCACATCAACGCCGGAGACGTACTCAAATTCCGTATCGCCTCGGGGCCTAACGGGATGTACCTGAAAAAAGCCGAGCTGAATTACTAGTTACAACGCGACTTGACCTTGCCCGCGTGGCAAGGTTGATCCTTGTGGCATTCGCCCTCAAGGAGCGCTACCCCATGACCCATCCCGCCTCGTTCGATCTGCCTATTAGCGGCATGACCTGCGCCAGCTGCGCCGGCCGCGTCGAACGAGCGCTGCGCAAGGTGCCCGGCGTGACCAGCGTCAGCGTAAACCTGGCCAACGAACGCGCTCGCGTAGAAGTGGCTGACGCCATCGACCCGCAAAGTCTGATCGCCGCCGTGGACAAAGCCGGCTACGGCGCCAGCCTTGCGCAGGACCCTGCCCTGCAAGCCGCCCACCAACAGCAACGCCATCTCGCCGAGCGTTGGGCGTTGCTGGCCGCCATCACGTTGGCACTGCCCCTGATAGCCCCCATGCTGCTGGCGCCTTTTGGCGTTCACTGGATGCTGCCCAGCTGGGTGCAATTTGCTTTGGCGACCCCGGTGCAGTTCATCCTGGGCGCGCGCTTTTATGTCGCCGCCTGGAGAGCCGTACGCGCGGGGGCTGGCAACATGGATTTGCTCGTCGCCCTTGGCACCAGCGCCGGTTACGGCTTGAGCGTTTATCAGTGGGTGATCGCCGCACCCGACAAAATGCCGCATTTGTATTTCGAAGCCTCGGCCGTGGTCATCGCCCTGGTGCTGCTTGGCAAATACCTGGAAAGCAGCGCCAAACGGCAGACCGCCAGTGCCATCCGCGCCCTTGAAGCGCTGCGCCCGGAACGCGCTATTCAGGTAGTCGACGGCCAGGAACGTGAGGTCGCGATCAGTTCACTGACGTTGAACGACCTGGTAGCGGTCAAACCGGGCGAGCGCTTCCCGGTGGATGGCGAAGTGGTCGAGGGCCAAAGCCATGCCGATGAAGCGCTGATCAGCGGCGAAAGCCTTCCGGTGCCCAAGCATCCTGGAGACAAGGTCACCGGGGGCGCCATCAACGGCGAAGGTCGGCTACTGATCAGAACCCTGGCACTGGGCAGCGAAAGCGTGCTGGCGCGGATCATTCGCCTGGTCGAAGACGCGCAGTCGGCCAAGGCGCCGATCCAGAAGCTGGTGGATAAAGTCAGTCAGGTGTTCGTCCCGGTGGTGCTGGGCATTGCCGTGGTGACGTTGACGGGCTGGCTGCTGGCGGGCGTTTCGCTGGAGACCGCGCTGATCAATGCCGTCACGGTGCTGGTCATCGCCTGCCCTTGCGCGCTGGGGCTGGCAACGCCAACCGCGATCATGGCCGGCACCGGCGTCGCAGCGCGTCACGGCATCTTGATCAAGGACGCCGAAGTGCTGGAACGCGCTCATGAGGTGACCGCCGTCGTGTTTGACAAGACCGGTACGTTGACCTCCGGCACGCCGCGCATTGCGCACATGCTCGCGGTGGACGGAGACAAAAACGCCCTACTTCAACAAGCGGGCGCTTTGCAGCGCGGTAGTGAGCACCCGTTGGCGAAAGCGGTGCTGGATGCCTGCCGAGAACGCGGCCTGACGCTGGACAATATCCAAAACAGCCGCTCGCTGGCCGGACGCGGGATCGCCGCAACCGTGCACGGTGTCGAGTTGGCACTGGGCAATATCCGACTGTTGGAAGAAAGCGGCCTGCTCCCCGGCGCCCTCGCCCAGACCGCTGGCGCTTGGGAAGCCGAAGGCCGCACCCTGTCCTGGCTGATTGCGCTGGGTTCACAGCCTTCGGTGCTGGGGTTGTTCGCCTTCGGTGACACCCTCAAACCCGGCGCGGCAGAGGCGGTCACGCAGCTGAGCGCCCGACACATCAGCAGCCATTTGCTGACGGGGGATAATCAAGGCAGCGCGAAAGTGGTGGCCGATGCGCTTGGGATCGAGCACGTACAGGCCCAAGTGCTGCCCGCCGACAAGGCAGCAGCAGTGATGAAGCTCAAAGAGTCTGGCGTCGTCGCCATGGTGGGTGATGGCATCAACGACGCACCCGCGCTGGCCGCCGCTGATATCGGCATTGCCATGGGCGGTGGCACAGACGTGGCGATGCACGCCTCGAGCATCACGCTGATGCGCGGCGACCCAAGGCTGGTCCCTGCCGCGCTGGACATCAGCCGCCGAACGTACGCAAAAATCCGCCAGAACCTGTTCTGGGCTTTTGTCTATAACCTGATTGGCATTCCGCTGGCGGCATTTGGCGTGCTTAACCCGGTGCTGGCGGGTGCTGCGATGGCCCTGTCCAGCGTCAGCGTCGTGAGTAACGCGCTGCTGCTCAACACCTGGAAACCGGACTGTGAAGGAGATGCGCCATGAATATCGGCCAAGCCGCCAAAACCAGTGGCCTGAGCGCAAAGATGATTCGCTATTACGAGTCCATCAATCTGCTGCCAGCTGCGCACCGCACAGACGCAGGTTACAGGCTGTATCGCCAGGATGACCTGCACACGCTTGCGTTCATCAAGCGTTCGCGGGATCTGGGGTTTTCGCTGGAGGAAGTCGGCAAACTGCTGACCCTCTGGCAGGACCGCGGGCGGGCAAGCGCGGACGTCAAAGCCCTGGCACGGCAGCATGTCGAGGAGTTGAACCGGAAGATCACCGAGATGACCGCCCTGCGCGATACGTTGCAGGAACTGGTCGAGCATTGTCAGGGCGATGATCGGCCGGACTGCCCGATTCTCAAGGATCTGGAGTCGGGTGGGTGCTGCAAGTGAGTTGACAGAGGGTGATCGTTCCCACGCAGAGCATGGGCACGATCAGATCCCCTCTTACTGCATCCAGGGCGGTGGCGGCTCTTCGGTTTTGTTGGGTGGTGCATCGTCCGCCGCACGTACTGCCTGACGACGATCTTCATCCAGCCGCGCAGCTTCGATCTCGCGCAATACGCCACCGACATCGGCCAGGTCTTCCGGCTCGTCGAACTCACCGGTCAACACCGTGGCAGGCGACAAAGTACCCGCCTCGTAATACGACCACATTTCCTTGGCGAAACGCGTGGCCTTGAGCTCCGGCGCAAAACGGCCGAAGTACGACGCCATGTTGCCCACGTCACGCTCAAGCATGCTGAACGCATGGTTGTTGCCCGCTGCGTCCACCGCTTGCGGCAAATCGATGATCACCGGCCCGGTTGGCGTGAGCAGCACGTTGAACTCGGACAGGTCACCGTGCACCAGACCGGTACACAACATCAGCACGATTTGCTGAATCAAAAACGCGTGATATTCGCGCGCCTGATCCGGCTCCAGTGTCACGTCATTCAGACGCGGCGCTGCATCGCCGTACTCGTCGGCCACCAATTCCATCAGCAGCACGCCTTCAAGGAAGTCGTACGGCTTGGGCACACGCACGCCAGCACTGGCCAGACGGAACAGTGCCGCCACCTCGGCGTTCTGCCACGCGTCTTCGGTTTCCTTGCGTCCGAACTTCGAACCCTTGGCCATCGCGCGAGCCTGTCGGCTGTTGCGGACCTTGCGGCCCTCCTGGTACTCCGCTGCCTGACGGAAACTACGTTTATTGGCCTCCTTGTAAACCTTGGCACACCGCAGCTCGTTGCCACAGCGAACCACATAAACAGCTGCCTCTTTACCACTCATGAGCGGGCGCAGCACCTCGTCGACCAGACCGTCTTCGATCAGGGGTTCAATGCGTTTAGGAGTCTTCATCAGCTTTTATTGGGGGTCCTTCGTTGCCAAACACGCGAATGTTGCTCGTTATACGGCAATCCTCTGCCAGCGAGTAGGGGGTAGGCCAATTGAGTGCTGCACGGCTGTCGCCCCTTATTTGCTAAAGCAGCTTTTGTGCCGAAGCCAGAATACCCGTCACAAGAACCGATATCCGCCGCTGTTAAGCGATGTTGCACGACGAACCTGCGCCCCAGTGATTGGTGTAACGCGCCCGGCCATAAAAAAGGGAGCCACCTGGGCTCCCTGGTTCACACGTAATGAACAGCGTTGTCGTTACCAGCTATAGCGCAAACCGACGTTGACACCCCAAGGCTGCTCGATGTTTTCACCGTTGCTGTAATCCACATCCGCGTGCAGTTGCAGAACGTCCGACACCTGGGCCGCAATACCTGCCCCGATTTCTCCCCGGCTGCCGGAAAGGTCGTTGCTGAAGGTGGTGCTGTTGACCTTGACCCGGTTGCTTTTGGCGAACTCTTGAGCCATGGCCACTTTTACGTAGGGCTGAACAAAACCGCCTTTATCCAGCGGGAAGTTGCGTCCGACCGTGGTACCCACTTTACCCAGAATGGAATCAGCCTTGTTGCTGCTGGCGTCCATGCCGTTGTCCAGCGAATAGCCCTTGCCATCGACCCACAACGTGGACACCTGAGCAAACGGCTCGACGAACCAGTCATCCTGCAGCTTGATGTGCTTGCCCGCTTCCACCGAGGCACCCACGCCCGACGTGTTGTAGTCGCCACTGGCTTTGGTGCCGTCGCTCATGCGCACATCGGATTTGTTCTTGAAGCGGTTGGCCTTGAGGATCGCGTCCACATACCAGCCCTCATCCGACAGCCAGGTGGTGTAACCGCCGATGTAGTAGCTGTCCACTCGCCCGCTGGTGCCAGCAGTGATATCCAGGTCAGAACGGCTGTAACCGCCCAGTACACCCACCAGCCACTGGCCGTTCGACGTGGGAAGCGGTGCATCGGCACCCAAAGAAATGCCGGTTTGATTCTGCTGATAAGCCGTGCCGCCTGCCGCCGACAGGTTGTATTTGTTGCCGTAGCTGCGCATCCAGCCACCGCCTTGTGTCTTGCCGTACCGCAGCTCACCCATCCGGCTGCGCAGGCTGCTCAATTCGCCATACCAGACCGTTGGCGCGGCGCTGAACAGGCCGATCACCGACCGCGTGCCCGGCGTGGTGATCGGACCACCGCCGTCTTCATCCACCTTCTGCACCAGATACCAGTCGTCATCGCGCTGCTGCAGTTCGTAAGCGAACGTGCCGACATCTACCTGACCACCGACGACACCGAAACCTGCCGTACTGCCGGCGCCGGTATGCACCACGCGCTGGTCCTGATCACCGCTGATCGGTTCAGCTCCCGTGTTCTTGATCTGTAGATCGTAGTTGCCGCTTGCGACGCCGGATACATTCAGCAGATCTCCCTGATGGGCCGCCAGATCGGTGTCCATGATGAAGCGTCCGTTGCCGGAAAGCGTGCTGACGTTGAGGGTTTCGAACGTGCCATCGCCTGCCCCCAGCTTCACGGTGCCGGCGTTCATGCTCAGGTTTGTCACGCCGGACCCGCTGGAGGTGGTCCAGGTGGAATTGTCCAGACTGAGGTTTTCAACGTTGTTGAGATTCCCGTTGACCGAAGAGTTACCGGCCAAAGTGAAATTCACTACATCGTCGACATTGCCTGTGATGCGGGAGTTGTTATCGACGTTCAGATTGGTGGTGCCGATCAGATTGCCCGACAGGCTAGAACCGTTGTTTAAGCTGAGGTCAGCAACGTTGCTGATATTTCCGCTGACCGACGAGTTGCCGCCCAGAGTGAAATTCACGACATCGTCGACATTGCCTGTGATGCTGGAGTTGTTATCCACATTCAGATTGGTGGTGCCGGTCAGATTGCCCGACAGGGTTGAACCGTTGTTTAAGCTGAGGTCAGCCAGATTGGTGACATCACCCGACAACGAACTCTGGTGATCAAGCGCCACAGTCGCCGTTGCGCCGTCTTCAATAAAGATGCCGCCAATCAACCTGCTTTGATCCACCGTCACTTCAACATTCGAGGTACCGCGCACCTCGATGCTCAATCCATTACCCCCCTGAAGCGTCGAGCCGTTGAACACATCGATCTGGGCCTCGGTAGCACGACCGCCTGAAGTAAGCGGCGCGACTAAAATCGCACTTCCTGAAACGCCCGTGATCGTCGAGCCGTCCACAGATAATGAACCGGTGCCTGCCGATGTAGGAATGATCTCCCTGCCCATTTGGACGCCATTGACCGCGCCAGTCACGCGCGTGTTGTTTTCCATTTCGACAAGGCCATCGAGCATCAGGATACCCACACCTACGCCACTGCCGTTGGCGGTATTGTCGATAACTGTATTGGACAGGCCCAGTTGGCTTTCAAACGAGACCACCACCGATCGACCAACACCGCTCAGTGTGCTGTTGACTACCGTAGCGGCAGACGCAGGATCAATGAAGTCTCCGTTGCGGTTGACAGTCAACGCCGTGCCGCCGGTGCTGGTCACTGTCGAGTCCGTGATGAAGGTGTCGGAGTTCAATACGTTGATGGCTGTTGCGTTCGACCTCACTTCGGCGCTGTCGATATTTAACGCGGACGAATAGGCGGCCACGATGGCGCCTGTTTGCGCTCCAGGCGCCACGTCCAGTTGCGCGCTGATGAGGTTCCAGTTTTCAACAGCATCGCCTTGATTCACCACAGCAGACTGTCCCGGTCCCAGATCTGCCGCCCATACTGGTGGGCTTAGGCTTATGGCCAAGAACACACCCGCGGCGATGGGTGAAAAAATGGGTGTTACGTTTGGCGGGGCAGATCTCATAGTAGGAACCTCGTGGTTAGTTCTGCGAAGGGGGCGCCATTGAATAGTAAAGTTCTACGTTGTTATGCAGGACTATTCCCCTCTACACGTAGGACGAATCCCACAGGAGTCAGGAGCTCTAAAACAGACTCGGACAGGGCAGACGGCACGTTGCCAAATGCAATAAACACTTCTGATAGCAAAGCGTAATTCGCAGAATATGAGAATTCACTTTCAAGACCGATTGGCGATTACGGTTATCGCGATTCGCTATTTACCATCCAATTCACACCCACGCGCCTGGCAACTGGAACAAAGTTATCGCGAACCAGAATAGAAGTTATTGCCAACTTATCTAACGTCATTGCACTGCCTCACTATGCTGAAAAAGAAGGTCTGGCGTATCCCTTTGTTGCCCCCCGTAGAGAACACCACATGGAATGTGAACCTCTGGACACCTCGTGATTTCATCGGCAATCAGTAATTGAGCGACTGAAATTAAGGCTATTTAGCCAATTACATCAACTACTTAACCAACTTTAAATTCGCAAGCGGCGTATTGATTTTCGCCCGCCAGCGACGTGACATTATCCGAGTGAATATCATGACTATATTCAAAAAACCTGTTACTCCCCGCTCATCCGCTAACATACCTGTCGGGGCCGTAGTTCAACAAAACCCGAAAATGCCTAAGCCGGAAGTACCTGATGGCGTTCCTGTCACTTATGACTCTGTACCTTCTGTGTTGCTCCCCTTGGCAGTTGCCAACGCAGACCTCAGGATCATTGTTAAACGCTGGCCGGATGTGTCGGTCGATCTCTTCATCAGCCCGGTATGGAACGATGTCATCCAGACGGGAGTATCACAGCAGGTAACTGTCAGCGATTTTATTGATCCTGCTTCAAGCTGGACTTTCTCTATCCCTGCAGCGCAACTGGTCACTCATGGTCGGTTTCCGGTGGGTTACGTAACATCTACGCTTCCAGATGGCGAGCTCAACCAGTCTTTCTCGTCAGTTGAATACGTACTTGTTGATCGGTTAGCGCCGGGAGGCGAAGTCATGCCCACCTTGCAATTCCATCTGGCGGGCGGCGGCACTGTTATCACGGAGGCTGATTTGAATGCGTCCGGAGAGCTGGAAACATTCGCTGCCGACTACTACGACATGAAAGTCGGCGACATCTTGACGCCCTGGATCGGCTTGGCGGACGGCACCGGCGAATACCTGGATGTCCACGCCGAAACCGTTGATGCGGGCGAGGTAGCGACGCAACAAGTGCACTTGTTTTTCCCACGCACAGCGCTGGAAAAATACGGGGATGGGCCAGTCGCCTTTTCCTACAAGATCAAGGATTTAGCAGGCAACGAAACGGCTGACCACGCGCCTGCGGAGGTGCGTGAAGTATTGCTCGAGAGTGCCCCAGGCGCTCGCCTACCACCGATTGTACCGGCCAACGCTGATGGTTTGATCACCGACGTCGACGCCCGGGTGCCGGTGGTTATCCAGATACCTCACTACGATAACGCGTTGGCTGGTGATGAAATTACCGTCCACTGGGGCTCGAAGAATCTGGGCACTGTCGCGCTAGCGCCTGGCGAGGAGTCTTTGGACCCAGTGAAGGAGATTCCCATCACCTACGCGGAAATATTGGCACAAAGTCCCGGCGCCAACAGCGGGCCCGTCAGCGTAGATGTCAGTTACACCGTGAAACGGGGAGCGACGGTGTTTCCGACCTCTGGCACCACTCCTGTGCTGGTCGATCTGAGCATTCCCGGCGGCCCGGACCCAGACCCGGAGACGCCCGAAAACGAAAACCTGAAAATGCCGAATGTGAGAAGCGCAAGTTCGACCGCAGACCCGGCAACATGGAACCTTATCCCGGAAAAGGACTACGGCCGTGACATCACGATCATCATCCCATGGCAAACCGAAGACACTGCTCAGGTGTTTCGTGTCAACGACACGTTGAGGGCGTACTGGGGTGAAATAGCCACACCGGTGCTCAACAACCGGATAACCACAGTACCTACAACCGACACCCCTTACACCATCACGGCAGGTGTCATTGCGAGTGACCCCTTGGGAAATCGCCCTGTCTGGTACACAGTGACTCGGGATCTTTCCACTAATCCGCATATCACCACGGCGAAATCCAAAGTCCAGACAGTGCTGGTGCAATCGGACATCGGCAGCCCCGGTGATGGTAATCCTTTGGCCCCACCAGACTTTCCGGAAGCAGCACGAGCAGGTTCTATCTATTACATCGACCGTGCCAGAGGACTTGATGGTACGTCGGTCCGTTGTCCACTGACCGACACCAATATTGCCCGCGGGGATCTGATTCGCCTGACGTTTACCGGATACTCGACCCTGGACGGCACGGGCACACCGGTCGTTACTTTTAATGTTCCTAACCGCGAAATCACGGGTCCTGAATTTACCGCGGGCGAAGCAATCATCGATATTCCCACCGAAACCATGCGGCGGATATGTTATGGATCGGCTACGGCAACTTATGCCGTGACCAACTCCAAAGGCGGTGGCGGTACAGCTTCACAAATCTCGGAGGTGGTCAGGATCTACTTGCGTAACGGGAACGACGCGACGTGCACAGCACCCAGCGCTTAATGAGCAGCGTTGTCTGATAGTTGGGGCCGATTGATGCTCGAAGTATTACCGAACATTAATCGCCCCCCCTCATTTACATATTGCCATCCAGGTGCTTCATGGACACGAACAGCACACCTATTCAACTACCAGCGCCAACGCTACCAGCGCCCTGGATTCCAGTGGTAGAGCAATCCAATAAAGGCGGCCTGGGTGTTGAGGAATTACGGAAAAATCCGCCGGAGCCGGTAGACGTCACCTCACTGATTGATGTCGGTATATTCCCCGGGGCCACGATGACCCTGTTCTGGAGCGGTCTGGCTGTCGACGCTTATGTCATCACGCAGCCACAGATTGAAACCGGCGTCCTGAGCTTTAAGGTCCAACCCAGTGAAATTGTCGATGGCGAAGACATTGTCGTGTTTTATACATCCATCACGGCTGAAGGCGTGAACCTCACAGTATCGTATCCCTACACAGTACGGGTTAATACCAAAGTACCCGGTACGCCGCCGCTGAATTCACCTGAGCCCATCAACCAGAACCTGGAAGCTCCGCGTAATATCCCCACCCCTATAACCGACGCTATAGCAGCGCAAGGCATCGATGTAGTTATTTCGCCGTGGACCAATATGGAAGTCGGCGATGTACTGACCCTGACCTGGGGGCAGAATAAAATCGTGATGCCGGCCCTGAACGCGGGTGATCTTCAAAAACCGGTTATTGTGCATGTCAGTTCGGACATTATTCTATCGACGTCCCAAACGTTGGGCCTGAAGGTTTTCTATGACATCCGCGACAACGTGGGTAACTGGTCACTTAACTCATTGCCTGCAATCACCGATGTCGAGGCCGGGGTTAGTGACCTGTTCGCTCCCAGAGTCGTGAAGGCTGCTGGGGATAACGATCTGGCGCTGGGTGACCTGGGAACTGCCGATGCCGAAGTACAGATACCGGCCTATTCTCCCTGGAGCATTGGCGACCGTGTGGATCTTTATTGGCGCGGCCTGACGGCTGGCGGTATCGAGGTTAACGCGACAGACGTTTACTTCATGCGCAATGGCGATCAAGGCTTCACCGTCACCATGAAAATCCAGAACGCCCCGGTAGTTGCCATTGCCGGTGGCAGTGCGATGGTCTACTACGAAGTCAATGGCGCACGCAGGTCCGCAGGCACACACATCACTGTCAGTGGCGCTATTCAAAAACTTCCGGCTCCGGAAATTCTGCAGGCGCCGGGCACCGAACTGGACCCGGTCAGTGTCCCCCCCACAGGCGCAAGCGTGCTGATCAAATGGTCGCAGGGCATGGCCCTCGGAGATCAGGTTTACGTTTACTGGAACGGCACGACCGCTGCGGGAGGGGGTACTTCTTTCACGACCAGCATGGAGGTGACCGTCCTGGCGCAGGACCTTTTATTCACTGTCCCGAAAGATCAACAGGTCGTTCCATTGGCAGGCGGCACGCTTGACCTGTATTACGTCGTAGTCCCCGCGGTCGGAGGGGCTGGGCGTGAATCAGAACATCGCACATGGACAGTCAAAGGTGCTGTGGCCCAGCAACCGCCAGCGCTGGATGTGCTTGAGGACAACGACGCGACCCATGTGCTGGACATTTCCACCCTGACTAATGTCACGGCGCGTGTCCCGGACTACGGCATGTTGCCTGGCGATACCGTACTGGTGCGATGGGCCGGCCTTACTCAGCACGATACCGCCGTGCAAACAGTAGCCGTCGCAGGGCCCATGAATTTCAATATTCCCCTCGCCTGGGCCACCGAAAATGTCGACCAGCCCGCCGGCGTAACACTCACCTACAGCTATGGACGAGGGAACAATCCGGTAGTGATCTCACAGCCGCTGCACATCACGGTCACCCGACAGCAAGGCGCGTTGGACTTGATCGAGCCATCGGTGGTGCAAGCGATTAACGACGAAATCGACTTTCACCAATTGCCCAATGGTGTGGCGACCGTCAGGGTGGCCTACCCTGGCATGGCTGTTGGACATAGCGTGCGGGTGAGGTGGCGTGGCCGCATCGAATACTTCACTGACACCCGGCCAGTCACGGTTGTTGGCCCACTGTTGTTCACCATACCCCGGGACGAAGTGATTGATGTCATTGGCTCCATCGTTGATGTGAACTACTCGGTGGTGGTTTCTGTGGGAGCGCCGATTCAGGCATCAAAGATTTATGAACTGACGGTAAAACGGCAGCCCCTGAACCTGGTAGCACCGACTATCAGGGATACGCTGAACGACGTCCCCGTACCGCAGATACCCAAAGCCGACGATACGCGGTACAACGTCCGGGTCGACTATCCAAATAGCCTGACCTCGCACACCATCGCGGTTCGATGGCTAGGCGTAACCGAACAACGCACCGCGATAAAAAAACCAGACCAGAATGGGCATTACGTCAACTTTTCCATTCCTCAATCGTGGGCCAGCGAAAACGCGGGCAGAACGGTACTTGTCAATTACAGCGTCGGGGTGGGAGCCAATCCGCTGATTTTCTCGCAGATCCTTCGGGTGCATGTGCCGTAGGCCAAGACGCAAGGCGGACCGTTGCGCCTACATCGACACACTGTAGGCTCATCGGCCCGCTTTCAGCCCCTCACCCTCGAAACAACTCCCCCGGCGTAAACCCGAACAACGCTTTGAACGCCGCAATAAACGCCGAGGTCGAGTCATATCCGCACGCGAGCGCAGTATTGGTGACGCTCGCCCCTTCCTCCAGCGCATTGAGCGATGACAACAACCGCGCCCGCTGCCGCCAGCCACGGAAGCTCAAACCGGTTTCGCGCTGGAACACACGCATCAGAGTTTTCCCGGACATATTCAGCTGCCCGGCCCAGTCGGTCAGGGTGATGGCTTGCGCGGGCTGTTCAATCAGTTCGTTACACAACGCCAGCAAGCGCGGATGACGGGGTAATGGCAGCGAGAAACCGACTTCGGGCAAGTGGCTGAGTTGGTCGAGCAGTACCTGGACCAGACGCGCGTCGCTGCTGTCCGTCTGTTGATACTCCGCCGGCAGTTGACAGAACGTCTTGATCAGCTCGCGGGCCAAAGGCGTGACTTCCAGCACCCGACATCGGTCCGGCGCCCATTGCGAATCTTCTTTGCGCACATACAGGCTGCGCATTTCGGCACGGGTGGAAGTCACCACTTCGTGATCCAGCCCGGCTGGAATCCATACCCCCCACTGAGGGGGCGCGAAGAAACTGCCGTGGGAGGTGTGTACGCCGAGAACGCCACTGATCGCGTAGGAAAACTGCACCCAATCGTGACGATGAGTCGGCGTCCAGGAGCCAGCGCTTAGACTTTCGGCACGAGCGTAGAGCGGGCGCGGCAAATCTGTGAGCGCTGGAATCTGGCGCAGGGTTTCGGCGCGGCGGGTGATGATGTGTCCGTTAGTCGGCATAGATTGGCCTTGTGTCGCAAGACGGCAGTCTACGATTGAGTTAGCCTGCGAGACATCAATTTTTACAAATCCGCCTTCTGCAACAGCGAGCGCTCCCATGCCTGTACTCAAACACCTAAAACGCGTCGTTACGGACTGGTTCCTGCTGGGGATGCTGGTCGCGACGTTGCTGGCGTATTTCATTCCATCATTCGGCGCCACGGGCGGCGGCATGCACGCCGAGATCGTGATCAACGTGGGCGTATTCCTGGTGTTTTTTCTGCACGGGGTCAACCTGTCCAGCGAGCAGATCAAGCACGGCCTGAAGAACTGGAAGCTGCACATCATGGTGCAGTTGTTCACCTTTCTGGTGTTCCCGGTCTTGTGGGTCATCAGCAATAAGCTATTGGGCTCACACGTACCCGCGCTGCTGATGCTGGGCTTTTTGTACCTGTGTGCGCTGCCTTCGACGATCTCTTCTTCTGTCGCGTTGACCGGCAGCGCTGGCGGGAACGTGCCTGCAGCGATTTTGAACGCCAGCATGTCCAGCGTGTTCGGGATTTTCATGACGCCTTGGCTGGTGAGCCTGGTGGTCGGCACGGGTTCAGGCGGGATTGATCTGGGTTCGACGCTGCTGGACCTGTGCATCATGTTGCTGCTGCCGCTGGTGCTCGGCCAGTTGCTGCGCCCGCTGTTCGGCAAGTTTTTTGCGCGGCACAAGAAGTACACCAACCTGATCGACAAGATCGTGATCCTGCTGCTGGTGTACGCAGCGTTCTGTAATTCGATGGTATCGGGGATGTGGCAGACCCAAGGCGACACGGTGATTTTGATCGCCTTCATCGGCAGCGCGGTGTTGCTGGCGGTCATTCTGCTGATGACCACCAGCACGGCGAAACTGCTGAAATTCAATCACGCTGACAGAGTCGCGGCAGTGTTCTGCGCCAGCAAAAAGTCACTGGCGGCAGGCGCACCGATGGCCGCGCTGATCTTCGGGGATAACCCTGGTTTGGGACTGATTTTGCTGCCGATCATGATCTACCACCCGCTGCAGTTGATCGTGTGTTCGGTCATGGCCGAGGCCTATGCGAGCAAGCATAAGCAGCAGTTGTCCAAAGAAGCGATCGAGGATGCGCAGGCGGCGTAACGCCATAGTTAAAGCGAGGGATCTGGTTGGAGCGAGGCTTGCCCGCGAAGCTGTGACTTCGGTGTGTCAGGTTCCACCGAGATGGTTGATTTCAGGGCTGCTGCGCACCCCATCGCTGGCAAGCCAAGCTCCTACGGCCTTCGGCCAGAATCAGAACGGTGATCGCGCCGAAACACCACATCGTCAGCTTCGCGAACAAGTTCGCTCCAACTAAAAGTCAAAGCGTTTCTGCCGAAGGCGTAGGAGTCTGGCTTGCCGACGATCTGCCGGGCACCGGCAGCAAAATGCAGGGATCTGGTTGGAGCGAGGCTTGCGCGCGAAGCTGTGACTTCGGTGTGTCAGGTTCCACCGAGGTGGTTGATTTCAGGGCTGCTGCGCACCCCATCGCTGGCAAGCCAAGCTCCTACGGCCTCCGGCCAGAATCAGAACGGTGATCGCGCCGAAACACCGCATCGTCAGCTTCGCGAACAAGTTCGCTCCAAACACCGCATCGTCAGCTTCGCTAACAAGTTCGCTCCAACTAAAAGTCAGAGCGCTTCTGCCGAAGGCGTAGGAGTCTGGCTTGCCGACGATCTGCCGGGCACCGGCAGCAAAACGCAGGGTTCTGGTTGGAGCGAGGCTTGCCCGCGAAGCTGTGACTTCGGTGTGTCAGGTTCCACCGAGGTGGTTGATTTCAGGGCTGCTGCGCACCCCATCGCTGGCAAGCCAAGCTCCTACGGCCTCCGGCCAGAATCAGAACGGTGATCGCGCCGAAACACCGCATCGTCAGCTTCGCGAACAAGTTCGCTCCAACTAAAAGTCGGAGCGTTTCTGCCGAAGGCGTAGGAGTCTGGCTTGCCGACGATCTGCCGGGCACCGGCAGCAAAACGCAGGGATCTGGTTGGAGCGAGGCTTGCCCGCGAAGCTGTGACTTCGGTGTGTCAGGTTCCACCGAGATGGTTGATTTCAGGGCTGCTGCGCATCCCATCGCTGGCAAGCCAAGCTCCTACGGCCTCCGGCCAGAATCAGAACGGTGATCGCGCCGAAAACCGCATCGTCAGCTTCGCGGGCAAGCCTCGCTCCTGCAGGCGAGAGGCGTATCACCCTTCAGCGCTCGATTATCGCCGTCACACCCTGCCCGCCCGCCGCGCAGATTGAAATCAGGCCGCGCCCCTGCCCCGCCACGCTCAGCAGTTTTGCCAGGTTGGCGACAATGCGGCCGCCCGTTGCGGCAAATGGGTGACCGGCGGCCAGTGAGCTGCCTTTGACGTTGAGCTTGCTGCGGTCGATCGAGCCCAGCGGTGCATCAAGCCCGAGGCGGGTTTTGCAATATTCCAGGTCTTCCCAGGCCTTCAGCGTGCACAGCACCTGCGCGGCGAACGCTTCGTGAATCTCGTAATAATCGAAGTCCTGCAGCGTCAGCCCGTTGCGTGCCAGCAAGCGGGGTACGGCGTAAACCGGTGCCATCAGCAAGCCTTCGGCGCCGTGGACGAAATCGACTGCAGCTGCTTCTCCATCACGCAGATAGGCCAGCACCGGCAGTCCGCGCTCTTGGGCCCACGCTTCACTGGCCAATAGCACCAATGACGCCCCGTCAGTCAGCGGCGTGGAGTTGCCTGCCGTCAGCGTGCCCTTGGCGCTGCGTTCGTAGGCGGGCTTGAGTGACGCCAGTTTCTGCAGGCTGGCATCGACGCGCAGGTTGTTGTCCCGGGTCAGGCCCAAGTATGGCGTGATCAGGTCGTTGTGCCAGCCCTCGGCGTAGGCGGCGGCCATCTTCTGATGACTCTCAAGCGCCAGTTGATCCTGCGCTTCGCGGGGGATGTGCCAAGTCTGCGCCATCAACTCGCAATGCTGGCCCATGGACAAGCCCGTACGCGGCTCGCCATTGCGCGGCAGTTCGGGCTTGAGGTTGTGCGGTCGCAATTGCAGCAGCGCTTTCATCTTGTCGGCGGGGGTTTTGCTGCGATTGACCTCAAGCAAAATCTGGCGCAAGTCCTCGTTAACGCCAATCGGCGCGTCAGAGGTGGTATCAACGCCCCCCGCAATACCGCATTCGATCTGGCCCAAGGCGATTTTATTGGCCACCAGCAATGCAGCTTCCAGCCCCGTGCCGCATGCCTGCTGGATGTCATACGCCGGCGTTTGCGCTGACAGCCGCGAGCCCAGTACGCACTCACGGGTCAGGTTGAAATCCCGCGAATGCTTGAGCACCGCCCCCGCAGCGACTTCCCCTATTCGCAGCCCGTGGAGATTGAAACGCTCGATCAAGCCTTCGAGCGCTGCCGTCAGCATGTCCTGATTGCTGGAGGTGGCGTACGGGCCATTGGAGCGGGCGAACGGGATGCGATTTCCGCCGATGATGGCGACGCGGCGTGGCTGATTCATCGAAATCTCCCTCGGGTAATAGGCACAGGTCTTATAGGACTGCATAGCGGACAGCGTAGGACTTATTGCCACCCCCTGTGGTCCACTGATTTGAACCCCGACTCGAGGAGAGTGTTCCATGGCATCTGATCGCTACATTGACTTCGCCAATTCGGACATCGGTCGCCGACTGGTTGGAGCGGTCGGGCTACCGGCACCCGCAAGACTGGAACGCTGGCAGGCCGGGCGTCTGCGGCCGGTCGAGGGTTCATTGCTGATCAGCCCAGGCCCGCTGGCCGAACAGGTTCGAGGGTTTGCGCCGCGCATCACCGACCTCTTGTTCAGCTTTGGTGGCGACGCGCCGGGGGACAACCCTTGGGTAGAAGGTCAAGGGCCAAAACTCAAAGCCGTGGTATTCGACGCCAGTACCCTGACGCGCACCGAGCAACTGTCCCAACTGCGCGCCTTCTTTCAGCCGATCCTGCGCAGCCTGGATGCCAGCGCCCACATCGTCATTCTTGGCAAGGCACCGGTGGCGTTGAGCGATCCACTGTCTGCGAGCACCCAGCAGGCGATTGAGGGGTTTACCCGTTCGCTGGCCAAGGAACTGCGCAACGGCGCCACCGCCCAGTTGTTGCAGATCGACGACGGAGCCGAAGCTCAACTCGAAGGCGCGCTGCGGTTTTTCCTGTCGCCCAAGAGCGCTTACATCTCGGGGCAGGTCATTCGCCTGAGCGACTGCGGCGAAACGGTGCAGGACTGGAGCCGCCCGCTCGCCGGGCTCAAGGCGCTGATCACCGGCGCCGCACGCGGGATAGGCGCTTCGATTGCCGAAACCCTCGCCCGAGACGGCGCAGAAGTGGTGTTGCTAGACGTGCCGCAAGCCAAATCCGATCTGGAAGCATTGGCTGCTCGGCTGGGAGGGCAAGCGCTGGTATTGGACATCTGCGCCCCTGACGCCGCCGCGCAGCTCAGTGAACACCTGCCCGGTGGCCTGGACATTCTGGTGCATAACGCCGGCATCACCCGCGACAAGACTCTGGCGAATATGACGGCCGACCTCTGGGATTCGGTGCTCAATGTCAATCTCAGCGCGCCACAGGTATTGACCCAGGCCCTGCTCGACAGCGGCGCGCTGCACGACAATGCCCGGGTGATTCTGATGGCATCGATCAGCGGCCTGGCAGGCAATCGCGGGCAAACCAACTACACCACCAGCAAAGCCGGTTTGATCGGTTTGGCTCGGGCGATGGCGCCTTCGCTCAATGAGCGCGGGATCAGCATCAACGCCGTCGCGCCCGGTTTCATCGAAACCAAAATGACCGCTGACATGCCGTTCGCCATCCGCGAAGCCGGGCGCCGCTTGAGTTCGCTGGGCCAGGGCGGCTTGCCGCAGGATGTGGCGGAAGCCGTGGCCTGGTTAAGCCAACCGGGCAGCGGCTCGGTCAGCGGGCAAGTGCTGCGTGTGTGTGGGCAGAGCGTCATCGGCGCCTGATCACACCGCGGCAATTTGAGCCTGTGGGAGGGAGCTTGCTCGCGATTCGATGCTGGCCAACCGCAGGATGCGGTGAATGTGCCAGCTAATCGCGAGCAAGCTCCCTCCCATCAGAATGGTGATCAGGCCGATAGTTGATGGACGCTGACGAGCAACGCGGGGCTGCGAAACGCTCCACCTGACTCACCGCGCCCCAGTAAACAACAGGAGAACCGCAATGACCGCACATTGGCGTTATCTGGACACTCCACCGGCTTTGCCGGGGTTGTTCATGCAAGCGGCGTTACGGCGCAAGGTCACGGGTTCTCGCTTACCCGAGCAAGGCCTGCGCTGCTGGGTGTCGGTGGACCCGGACAAGGTGTCGGCCTTCCGCAAAGTGTGCGGCTTCGTCACCAGCAGCCTGCTGCCTCCTACCTATCCCCATGTGCTGGCCTTTCCGCTGCAGATGAAATTGCTGACGGACAAGGACTTCCCTTTCCCGCTGCTCGGGCTGGTGCATCTGGCTAATCGCGTGAGCATCCGTCGGCCATTGGGCGGGGTGATCAAAGCGCAGGTCAGTGTCCGGGTTGACCATCTCAAGCCCCACGCCAAAGGCGCGACGTTCAGTCTGATCACGCAGATCGAGGACGCCCTGGGCCTTTTGTGGGAGGAACACAGCACGATGCTCTGTCGCGGCGTGCAGCTTGAAGGTGAAATCGAAAGCAGTTTTGAGCCCGCGCCAATGGCCATGAGCGAACTGGCAACCTGGTACGCACCGGCCGACATCGGGCGTCAATACGCGAAAGTCAGCGGCGACTACAACCCGATCCACCTGAGTGATGCCAGCGCCAGACTGTTCGGTTTCCCCACAGCCATCGCCCATGGGTTGTGGATCGAAAGCCGTACGCTGGCAGCTCTGGATGATCATTTGCCTGACTCCAACGTCGACATCACCGTCGAATTTCAAAAGCCGGTGCGCCTACCCAGCGAGGTGACTTTGTCCGCCAGCGCGGCAGGGTCACACGGTCAGCTCAAAGTCCAAGGCAAAGACGGGATTGTGCACATGGTTGGCAGTTGGCAGCCGGCCAGCGAGTGACACCCAGCCGGTAGGAGCGGACCTGTCCGCGAAGAGTCATGCTTGCGCGCGATAGATTACCCCACCATTCGCTGGCAAGCCCCGCTCCGACAAGTTCCTCGCTGAGCCCTTGCTTCGCGCCCTCATCCCCCTGAAGCTACGCACCTTCAGGAGACGCCCATGAACCTCGACGAACTGACCCAACGCCTGCACCGCATCCGCGATAACAATGACTGGCGGCAATTCCACAGCCCGAAAAACCTGGCCATGGCCGCCAGCGTGGAAATGGCCGAACTGGTGGAAATCTTCCAGTGGAAAACCGAAGACCAGTCCCGCCAATTGCCACCTGATGAGCTGGCTCATGCCGGTCAGGAGGTGGGCGACGTCGTGTTGTACCTGCTGCTGATGTGCAGCGAACTGGGCCTGGACATGAACGAGGTGGTCAGCGCCAAACTGGCTGACAGCGAACGCAGGTTCAGCAAATGAGTGATCGGCATTTCGACCTGTTGGCGACGCGGTTTGCCGAAAAAATCTACGGCGGCGCCAAGGGTGCGATTCGTTTGGCGGTGCTGCAGGCCGACCTGACTGAAAGTCTTCCGGACCGCCCGTTGCGCGTACTGGACATCGGGGCGGGGCTGGGGCACATGTCGCTGTGGCTGGCCGAGCGCGGTCATCAAGTGACGCTCGCCGAACCCGCCGAGCCGATGCTTGAGGGCGCCCGCCAGCGCTTTGCCGACGCCGGACACACCGCCACGTTCATTCAGGCGCCGTGGCAGGCGTTACCGGACATCCTGACCGAGCGCTACGACCTGGTGATCTGCCACGCCGTGCTTGAATGGCTGGAAGAACCGTTCACGATTCTGCCGGTGCTGCATCAATTGACCGAGGACGATGGCTGGTTGTCTCTGGCCTTTTACAACCGTGACGCGCTGATTTACCGCAACCTGCTCAAGGGCCATTTCCGCAAAATGCGCCGCAACACCATGGCCGGTGAAAAACAAAGCCTGACCCCGCAACAACCCCTTGATCCGCGCGAATTAGCGGCGCAACTTGAAGCGCTGTGGCGAGTCGAAACCCAAAGTGGCGTTCGGGTTTTTCATGATTACATGCCGGTCGAATTTCAAGCCAAAGCTGAGCTGGCTGACCTGCTGGAAATGGAGCTGTCCCACCGCCGCCACCCGGCCTTTGCCGGACTGGGACGCTACTTGCACTGGATGTGCCGCCCAAGGTGAGACCGGTTGATCTGTAGGAGCCAACGTGTTGGCGAGCCATTCTGCAGGAATTCAGTGCCTGGCTCGCCAACACGTTGGCTCCTACAGACTGGGGTCGACTAACAGAAAGAGGCTATTGCGGAGACCATCATGAAACGCCGCCTCGCTTTGCTGACGCTCTGCCTGAGCATCACTGCCTGCCAGAGCAACAACCCGTATGTCGCCAGTTCAGCTCCACTGCCGGCGGCCCCGCCTGCCGCCGCCAATACCCTGGACATGAGCGCCTATCCTGCGCCATCGCGTGACTACGGCCGCTATCGAAACTGGGCGTGGCTCAATGGCCAGCTGCCTCCCGGCACGGCGTGGGCAGATTCGGCGCAAGTGGCAGAAGCGGTGAGCAACGGTCTGGATCAACGTGGCCTGCGGCCGTCTTCAAACCCGCAAACAGCGGATCTGCGTGTGGCCGCCAATACGCGGATGGAAACCCGCATCCGTCAGGAGCGCGATGATTACTACGACCCCTATTACGGCGGTATCGGCGGCGGTTACTACAACGGGTATCGCAGCGGCTATGGCGGTTATGCCAGCGTGCCGATTGTGCGCACCTACCAAGTCCAGGTGGTCGTGGTACAAATCAGCCTGTTCGACGGCCGCAGCGGTCAGCCCGTGTGGAGCGCCAGCGCCGAAACCGGCAGCGGCGGCGACCAGTCAGACCGAGCCAAGGCTTTACGTCAGGCGGTGCAAAGCGCCCTGACCGCCTACCCACCTTCGTAACGCTTCTGGAGAGCCATCATGTTTCGCTGCCTTGCCGTATTGTGTTTCGCCGTATTGCTGAGCGCGTGTCAGACCGATCGCGTCAATCGCGACTTCGACGCGCAGCGCGACTTCGGTGGTTATCGCACCTGGGCCTGGAAAGAACCCGGCCTGCAATACCAGCCCAATGACCCGCGCATCAAAAGCGACCTGACCGAGCAGCGCATCCGCCAGTCAGTGGCAGAGCAGCTCGATCAACGCGGATTACGCGTGGCCGCGTCCGGGATCAAGGCTGACTTGCACGTGCAGGCGTGGTTGATCGTCGAGGACAAGCAGCAATTGGTCAGTACTAACTATGGCGGGGGCGGTTACTGGGGCAATCCGTGGGGCGGCTATTGGGGCGGCCCGATCGGCACCGAAACCCGCAGCGTGGATTACAAGGTGTCGACCCTGCAGATCGACATGCTCGATGGCAAGGACGGCAAACTGGTCTGGCGCGGCAGCACCGAGCAGATCGTCAACGACAACTCGGCCAACCCGGCCGCCAGAGAATTGGCATTACGCCAGACCGTCGCCAAAATCCTCCAGCAATATCCGCCGCATTGATTTACCACCTTAATCCCTGTGGGAGCGGACTCGTCCGCGAAGACGATATGTCAGGCACCATGAATATGGCGTCTGCTAGGAAGTCTTCACGGACAAGTCCGCTCCCACGAATTAATCGTTTTCGCATGATGTACATCACTCCACCACACTGAACTCGACCCGCGCAGTCTGGCCGCTTTCGTCTAGCACGCTCAGTTGATAGCGCCCCATTCGAGTGAAGGTGTGGACATAGCTGTCCTGATTGGCAGTGTCGCCTGCCGGTGCGCCGTCGATGAACCACCAGCGCCGACCATTGCCCCCCAGCGCCGAAAGAGTGAGCCGCAGCAGTTGCTGACTGCCCGCTGGCAAGCGCAATTGATCACCCTCGCGCACACCGACAATCGACAACGGCGCAGCCAGGCCAAGGCTCTGGGGCGGGCAATGCGGATCGATTGCCGGCAAACGCGCCTCGCGCCGTTCAGCCCTGGGCAGCCAGGGCTCAAGCGGCGCGGGCCATAACGCCACTTCCCGAGCCTGCGCGCCGGGGCAATTGGCGCCGACTCGCAAGCCCTGCTCGTTGACCCAGATCTTCTCCAGCAACCCCAACCCCAACGGCTGATCGGTGGCTTGCAACGTCGGGGGCGTGGTGCCGTCCAGCGTCCAGGCAAAACGCTGACGCCGACAATTAGGGTCGCTCCTGCTCATCGGTTGCCCCAGGGGCCAGCATGTCGCCGCCACACCGACGTCAAGCGGCACGGGTTGCACGGGCGCGACGATATTGCGCTGGGCGTCGCGGTTCACCAGCAGGTCATGCACTTGCAGCATCAGCGGCGCGGCGGACGCCAAACCAAACTGCCCCGGCACCGGCGTACCGTCGGGACGACCGATCCACACGCCGATCAAAAACCTAGGTCCTACGCCAATGGACCACGCATCCCGAAAGCCATAGCTGGTGCCGGTTTTCCACGCCAGTTGCGGGCGTTGTACCAGTTCAGCGTGAGGGTCCAGATCAGGCCGGGACTGACCGCTGAGAATCCGCCGGATAATCCATGCCGCCCCCGGCGTCATCATCGCGTGATCGCGCAGACGATCCTCCGGCTGCAGGCGAATCTCGGCGCTACGCCCTGCTCGGGCAAACGCCGCGTAACCGCCCACCAGATCTTCCAGCCGACTGCCGGCGCCGCCCAGAATCAGCGCCAGATTCGGTTCGGCCAGGGGCGGTAAGGTCAGCGGCACGCCGGCGTTGCGCAACTCGGCGGCAAAGCGTTTGGGCCCGAAGGCTTCGAGCAACTGCACGGCTGGCAGATTGAGCGACATCGACAGCGCAGAACTCGCCGACACCGCGCCGTTGAATCCCGATGAAAAGTTGCCCGGCCGGTAGTCCCCATAGCGGCGCGGCACGTCCTGCAGCAGGGACTCGGAATGAATCAAACCGGCGTCGATGGCCTTGCCGTACAAAAACGGCTTGAGGGTCGAGCCCGGCGAGCGCAACGCACTGACCATATCGACGTGGCCAAAACGTCTGGCATCGCCGATGTCGACCGAGCCGACATAGGCGCGGGTGGCCATGTTTTGCGCCTCGACCACCAGAATCGCTGCCGAGGTGCGTTCGGGAAGCCGCGCGCGCCAGTTCAGCAGTAAATCCTCCAGACGCCGCTGCAGGCCTGCATCGAGCGTGGTGCGGATCAGCGGCGGGCTGTCGGGGCGGTTCAAGCGTCGCGCCAACAACGGCGCCAGTGTTGGCTCCTGCCTGGGCGCCAACAGCAAGGGTTCCTCCAGCGCTTCGTTGACCGCCTGCTCTGGCCAGACGTTGAATTCAGCCAGACGCCGCAGCACTTTATCCCGCGCCGCTTGCGCACGTTGTGGATGACGATCCGGACGCAAGCGACTGGGCGCCTGTGGCAGTACCGCCAAAAGCGCTGCGTCGGCGCGGGTCAGCTGCTGAGGCGACTTGCCCAGATACGCCCAACTGGCAGCGGCCACGCCTTGCAACGTCCCGCCGAACGGCGCGCGATTGAGGTAGAGCCCCAGGATCTCCTCTTTTGACAGGTGCCATTCCAGCTGCGCCGTTCGCCAGAGCTGGCGCAATTTCCCGGGGAGGGTCCGGGCATGGGGTTCAAGCAAACGCGCCACCTGCATCGACAACGTGCTGCCCCCCGACACCACATGCCCGCCACTGAGGTTCTGCCAGGTGGCACGCGCCAACGCCATGGGATTCACGCCGGGATGCTGATAGAACCAGCGGTCTTCGTAGGTCAGCAGCGCTTGAAGGTAATAAGGAGATACCTGACTCAACGACACCGGATAACGCCACACGCCATTGGCATCGGCAAAACGCCACAACGGCGTACCGTCTTCGGCCAGCACGACACGGGCGAGGTCGTCCTTAGGCAGCGGCAGCGGCCAGATGCGGTCGGCGAGCATGAGCAACGCGCATATCGCCAACGCGCAGCCGAGCATCCATCGACAGACGCGGCTGATACGTTTACGTCGATCTGCAGGCTGGATTGGCTTGTGTGGGAGGGAGCTTGCTCGCGATTGCGCAATGTCAGTGTCGCTTGCTGTGTCTGTTTGAACGCCTCGCGAGCAAGCTCCCTCCCACCAGGCTTTGCGCAGACGAACAAGAAATCCACGTCTCATGCCGAAGAGCCTTTATGCTTCACGGAACTCGTGCACGCGAGTGGCAGCCAAAGCCAACAGTCCGTTTGTTCCACGATCTTCATCAGGAAGCAGATATGCAGGTAGAAAGCGTTTTTGAATGGCTTGGCCAGGTGCTGGGTGCGGTGATTCGCTTCATCGTCGATGGGCTGAGCTGGTTGTTCAATCTGTTCACTCACGCAGGGGGCAACTTCGTCGAAGGCCTGTCACGCACGCTGGGCATGGACACATCCCTGATCAGCATCGTCGCGTTGGTGATCGGCCTGATGTTGCTGTACTCGGCAGTCCGCGCCTTCATGCGTGCGTCGATCATTATGGGAATCATCTGGCTGTTTCTGGGATTGTGGCTGTTGAGCTGGATTATTCATTGATAGCCGGTTGATTGATCGTCCCCACGCTCTGCCATCAAATCTGTAGGAGCGAACTTGTTCGCGAGGCGCCGAGCCTGACACACACTATCAAGCGCTCGCCAACAAGTTGGCTCCTACAGAATCATGCGGGCACGATCAAAATCCGCGGCCTATTTCCCCTTCACCACCAGCTGCGTCGGCGTCTCTCCCAGCGCTTGCCAGTTCGGCCGATACATCGATTCCACCTGCGGCGGCGGCACGCGATAAGTGCCGGGGGTCACGGCGCGGGCGAGGTACAGCAGGTCCACCGTATTGAACCCCTGCAAATCAATCGCCGCCACGTAACGGTCATCGCGGAACTCCTGATGCTTGAGGACCGCGTTTTCCATTGACTGGCGCCACTGCTTCACCGATTCGCTTGCATCTTCCAGGCTCGCCGCACTTTGCGCCAGGTTCTGGTTTTCGATCTCAAGCCCTGCTGGCAGCAAGTCGACCACAAGCGCATCCGGCACACGCTCCTTGGACTTGACCTGCAAGTGCACCAGCACCAGCTCACCGCTTTTTAACGCATTGAGATTCAGCGGCTCACCGTCCATGCCCAGATAGTCACGACGAATGCTCAGGTTCTCGCCACCCGGCGCAGGCGCCTGCACGGGATAACCTGAAATAGTCATCTGCTGATACAAGGTCTCACCGCCGGTGTTCTGAACCGTCAACGGGGAAGCCAGCACTGAGCTGTCGAGCTTCACGCCCGGCTGGTCGTTGCCCAGCTCTCGGTTCTGCGTGCCGCTGGTCAAAGTCGCCGCCCATTTCGCTTCGGGTTTGCCCAACAAATCGCGCCCCGCCATAAACAGCGAGTTGCGTTCCTGAGTCGACAGATAACGACTGGCCGCTACCTGATCGGACAGCGCAAACAGCCGCTCCTCGACCTTGTCGCTGGCCAGTTTGTTCTCTTCGAGCAGCGACAGAATCAGCGCCTGATCGCGCAACGGACTGCCGTAATCGGCCAGCCAGTCGTCGGCTTTGCGCTTGGCTGCCAGCCCCGCCATCAGCGCCTGTTCGGCGCGGGGCTTATCGCCCATTTTTTCCAGCGCGATGGACAGCTGAATCAGCGGCAAACCGGAGCGGGCATCGGTACGACGATCAAACAGGCTGCGCAGCGCCCCCAGTGGCGCCTGTTGACTGCGCGCCAATACCAACCCCGCGTACGCCTGCACGGCAAAGCGCGTGTGCTCGGCGTTTTCGCTGTAGTTGACCTCGATCTGATTGCGCTCCTGCAGATAACGCAGCAGGCGCTCGTTGGCCTTTTTCAGCGCATCCGGCGGTACCGCGAAGCCCTGATCACGAGCGCGCAGCAGGAAGTCAGTCACGTAAGCCGTCAGCCAGTACTCTTCCTCGCCGTCAGCGCCCCACAAACCAAAACTGCCGTTGTAGCGCTGCATGCCCAGCAATCGCTCGATACCCAGCTCAATCTTGCGTTTGCGCACGGCGTCCGGCTCGCCCTCCAGCCCCAGGCGTTTGAGCACGGCGGCATCGGCATACAGCGACGGATACAAACCGCTGGCCGTCTGCTCCAGGCAACCATAGGGATAGGCTTTGAGCGCGCGAATCTGTTCGCCCAGGTTCAGCGGCGGACGGCTCGACACCGACAGCAGCGCCTCGCGCCCCGCAGGTTCGAACGCCTCCAGCGCACCTTCCGGCAGCGTCCAGATTTGGTCTTTCAACACCGCGCGATACTGCTTGAGCATTGCCGGATACGCAGGCCGCACACCGATGGTCCACTCGCGGGTGAAAAGCGGCAGCGTCTCGCCGGGCAGGTCCAGCCCCTGCACCGTCACCTTGATCTGGCCTTGCCCGAAGCCGCCTTGGGCCCTGACCGGAATCTGCAATGTGGTGCGTTGGCCTTGAGCCAGTTGAACCGACTGGCTCTCCACGCTGTTGGCCAGATTCAACTGCCCTTCGGCGCTGATCTGCACGCTCAGTTTCTGCGCCTTGCCGGACAGATTCGACAGGTCCAGTGCCACTTTGGTCTGGTCACCACCGGCCAAAAAACGCGGCGCCGACAGCTCGGCAATCAGCGGCGCGGCGACCACGGTTTTCGCCTCGGCCATGCCGTAGCGCTCGTCTGTCCAGGCCTGGGCCATGATGCGTAGCTCGCCGTTGAAGTCCGGGATATCAACGCTGACTTCGCCGTCGCCCTGCTCGTTGAGCGTCACCGGCGCGCTTTGCAGCGCCACGATGGTCACGCTGGTTTGCGGGCGCTTGCCGCCCTTGGCCAGCGCCGCGTCGCCGCCAAATGCCAGGCTGGCCAGCCGATTGCGTCCGGCCTCGATCAGTTGCCCGTAAATGTCCAACTGGTCGGCACCATAGGCCTTGCGCCCAAACAAACCTGCGAACGGGTCCGGGGTTTTGTATTCGGTGATGTTGAGAATGCCGACATCAACCGCAGCCACCAGCACTTGCACGTTCTTGGGCACCGAGCCGTCAGCGTTCTTCGCGTTGACCTTCAGTTTCAGGAGCTGCTGGGGACGCATTTTTTCAGGTGCTGTCACCGTCAGGCCCAGCTTGCGTTGCGAACGGTCAAGCGGCAAATGCAGCACGCCCACGGCGCGTTTAGGCGTGACATTGGCCTTGCGCTCGCCTGGCCGGATCACCAGCGCGCTGACGTACAAGTCATGCCGCCCCCAATTTTTGTCCAGCGGGATATCAAACGCTTTGCCTTCGGCCGGGACGTCGATTTCCTGCCACCACAGCGGTCCCTCGCTGGATTCCACCAGCAGATACCCCTTGCCCGCAGACGGCGGCGTGACGGTGACTTTGGCGGTCTCGCCATCGGCATACGCCGGTTTATCCAGCGCCAGCTTGACCTGATCGGGCCGCACTGCGCCGCCTTCGGCGTTGTCCTGCCAACGGTAACCGGCCCAGAAACGTACGCTGCTGATCATCCCGGTGCCTGGGTCTTCGACCTCGACGCGGTATGGGCCCCACTCCACCGGGAAGCTGATTTTGGCGGTCGAGTCCTTTTTGACGCTGACGGTCTCTTCACTGAGATTGAGGAATTTTTCGTTGTAGTGATTGCTCCAGCCGTCGTTGTCCGAATAGCTCCAGTAGTAGTCACGCCGCTCGCGAATCAGCCGCACCTTGAGGTTCTCGGCAGCGAGTTTGTGGCCGTCCTTGTCGGCCATCAGCAATTCGAATTCCACCGGCCCGTCGCCATCGGTGGCTTCACCGTCGAACAGCCCGCGCAGGCCCGGCAGTTGCTCGGCCGGCCAAACGGGCTGGATCAGGCGCCGGGTGATGGGACGACCGCCCGACTCCTGCAAACTGGCCTGGAGTATCAATTGCAATGGCGATCTGGCCTTGGCCCACTGGCTGTCGATGTTCAGCTCAAGCTCGCCATTGGCGTCCAGGGTGCTGTCCTCGATTTCCAGATCCTGGCTCAGCTCTTCTTCACTGACCGAACCGAACTGATAGCCCGGCAAACCCGGCACGGCGTCGCGCAGCGGTCGCACGTAAAGCTGGCCGGTCAGGCGATTACCCGACGCCGGCGCGCCGTAGAGGTAACGGCCGTTGATGGCGACGTCGAACGGTGCGTCCGGCGCAATCGGCCCGTCGCTGCCCTTGAGTTCCAGGGCCATGCGCTCGGGCAGGAAGTCCTCGACCTGGAATTCGTACAGCTGCGGCTTGCCGTCGCCCAGATCGAATACCAACTGCCAACGGCCGGTCGGCGCTTCGTCCGACAGTTGCAGTTGATATTGGTACAGCGCGGTGTCGTCGGCTTCCCACACGAACTTGCGACTGACCTGCTCGTCCGGGCGCCGCACTTCGACCGTGATCGGTTGCGGCTTGACGGCCTTACCGTCGCGGTCGCGCAGCAGACCATTGAGCAGCACCACTTCGCCAGGACGATAAAGGTCACGCGGGCCGAAGATAAAGAACTGCAGGAAGTGCTCTTTGGGGCCGGTGATGTCGAATTCGGCCAGGTCCAAGGCCGCACTGTTCAGGCGCAACAGACTGGTTTGCTCACCCTGATGGGCCAGCAGTACTTCGGCTTTGGCCGGCAGCGGCAGTTCGGCGTGGCCAGCGTTGTCGGTTTTGCCCTGCCCCACCATGCGGCCTTTGTCGTCGTACAGTGCAAGGTCGATACCATTGAGCGCCTTGCCGCCTTCGAGCGCCTGAGTGAACACGTCCAGGCGATTGGCGTACCGGTGCACCGACAGGCCAATGTCGCTGAGGGTGAACAGGGTTGCGGGCTGAGAATAGTTGTAGGTGCCTGAAGCGCGCATCACCGCCAGATAGACACCCGGCTGTTGCAATGGCTTGAGGCCGGAGATCGGCAGCAGGACGGTTTCCCGGGTGTTGCGCGCAGGATTCAGATCGAATCGGCCGCTGTAGACCAGCTCGGCCATGGGCAGCAGTTCCCTGGATTCATAGCTTTGCAGGGTGGACGCGCCTTCCCATGAACTGAGGAAGGTGGGCAGTGACTCCGGCTTGATGCGGAAGAATTCGACATCGACCTTATCCACGTTCAGCGCAATCACCGGCAGGCCTTCGGCAAGACGGGTAGGTAGCAGGCTACCGCGACTGGCGAAGCCAACGGTGGCTTGCAGATCTGAGGTTTCAAGCCGCGCGGAATACTCAGCGGCCAGGGTGTTTTTGTTGACCGCCAGCAGACCCGGGTCAATGGTAAGCACCAGTTTGCGCTTGGGCTCAAGGTGCCGCAGGCGTAGCTCCATGAGGTTGTCCGACAGCTCCCAAGCACCATCGACCTTGCCGTCCTTGCTGTCGACCAGATGGATTTTTTCGGCGAATTTCTGCTCGGGGTCCAGCGGCACGGAAAAACTCAGCGACAGCGTACTGGCGCCGTCGAGCTGAACTTCCGAGACGTCCACCACGGTCAACTCACGCCCGGCGTATCGCTGGCTCAGCGCGGCAAGATCGACGGCAGGTTTGGGCTTGCTGGTCTCGACCGCTGCGGCCTGGGGAGCCACCGGTGCCGCAGGCGTGGCGGGTTTGTCGGAGGTGGATGAATCACAGGCACTCAGCAGTACCAGCGCACAAGCCAGGAACAATCCTTTGTTAAGCATGAGGCACTCATTGGCGGCAGTTAAGACAGGGGGAAAGTTATAGCACCGCAATGCCCATCGTGGCGCGCGGCGAGCGAGTAGACCTTGGGTTTGTGGATTTGTTCTCAGGATTGGCGGTGAGATCTCCGTGCGCGGGCAGCCCTCGCTCCAACACGTTTGTGCACGCCGCGATGCCGCTTCTGCCGAAGGCGTAGGAGCCTTGCTTGCAGGCGATCTGCCGCGTAGCGGCAGCAATGAAATGTCTGCGGGCGCTGTGACCTGACCAGAATGTCCGGATTTTGGGTCTGCTGCGCGCCCATCGCTGGCAAACCAGGCTCCCCCGGACTGGGGCCAGAATCAAAAGCGCAAATGTACGGGTCGCGGGGAATCCTGCGCTGCGCCCGCATGCCCGACTCGCTACAATGCCGGCCTTCCTGGGAGTCTGCATGCCTACTTTTGCCAACGATTGGCGTCACCGCGCCACGCACACTCGCGTGTGGGGCCTGGCGGCGCCGATGATTGTGTCGAACATTTCGGTGCCTCTGGTGACGCTGGTGGACAGCGCCGTCATCGGCCATCTGCCCCATGCCCATCAGCTCGGCGCGGTGGCAGTCGGTGGCACGCTGTACAGTTTTCTGGCGTGGGCCATGGGCTTTCTGCGCATGGGCACCACCGGGTTTGCCGCCCAGGCTGCGGGCCGTCGCGACGGTGCCGGACTGCGCCAGGTCCTGCTGCAAGGGCTGCTGTTGGCGATGGGGTTTTCCTTGCTGCTGGGGCTGATCGGTCTGCCGTTTTTGCATCTGGCGATCCAGATGATGCAACCCTCCGAGGACCTCAACACGCTCACGCAGACGTTCTTCCATACCCGTTTGTTTGGCCTGCCCGCGGCACTGGCGACGTACGCACTGGTGGGCTGGTTTCTCGGTACGCAGAACGCCAGAGCGTCGCTGGCGATCTTGCTCACGACCAACATCGTCAACATCATCCTCAACCTGTGGTTTGTACTGGGGCTCGATTGGGGCGTGGTCGGATCGGCCCGGGCGTCGGTGGCAGCCGAATGGCTGGGCGCGTTGGTCGGCCTTGCACTGACGCAAAAAGCCCTGCGCGCCTTCCCCGGACAGGTAGCGTGGGCGGCGCTGAAGTACTGGCGCAACTGGCGTCCGCTACTGGCCGTCAATCGCGACATTTTCATTCGCAGCCTGGTGCTGCAGTCGGTGTTTTTCCTGATCACGGTGCAAGGCGCGCGCCTGGGGGATGCGACCGTGGCGGCGAATGCGCTGCTGCTCAACGGCTTGCTGCTGACCGCACACGCTCTGGACGGATTGGCCCACGCGGTGGAAGCGCTGTGCGGTCATGCCATCGGCGCCGGTGATCGGGAAGGGCTTCGCCGGTCATTGAATGTGGCGGGGGGTTGGTCGCTGATCTGCAGCGTTGCGTTTGCGGTGCTCTTCCTGTGCCTGGGCCATCTATTCGTGTCCATGCAGACCGACATCCCGGAGGTGCGCGACATCGCGTTCAAGTACTTGCCGTATCTGGCGCTGCTGCCATTGGTCGCAGTCTGGAGCTATCTGCTCGATGGCCTGTTCATCGGCGCCACTCGCGCCAGGGACATGCGCAACACCATGCTGATCAACCTGGTGCTGATCGCGCCCTTTGCCTGGTTGAGCATCGGTTTTGGCAACCATGGTCTTTGGCTGACTTTCCTGCTGTTCATGGCATTGCGCGCACTGACCCTTGGCTACGTAGCGTGGAAGCTCAATCGCAGTGGAGCCTGGTTCAGCGGTTGATGGATACCGCCGGCACCTGCGCTTGATCCTGGGCATGAATGAACGCCGCAACTTCTTCCAGCACCGGGGCGAGACTGCGCAGCGGCCGCGCAAAGGCACCGACCAGCGTGCCGTGATTGGTACGCGAGAAATACAGCTCACGCACCGACACACCCTGGTCGCGCAAACGCGTGGCCATGCCGCCGGTATTGCGCTGCGGGTTGACTAGCCTGTCGTCGGTGGAGGCGATCAGCAGTGCGGGCGGGGAAGCCGCGCTCACATGATTGATAGGTTGTGAGTCGGGTGGGGAGTTGGGGAAGTAAAACACCGGTTTGACGTCCGGGTTTTCGATCGGCAGGAAATCATACGGCCCGGCCAGCCCAATCCAACCCTTGAACATCGAAGGCGACATGCCCGCCGCCGCCAGCCACTTGGGATCGAGTGCCAGCATCGCAGCGTTGTAAGCGCCGGCACTGTGGCCCATCACGTACAGTTTCGACGGATCACCGCCGTACTGACGGACATGTTCGCGTGTCCAGCCGACCGCTTGAGCGCTGTCTTGCAGCAGCCCCTGGTAATGCACCTGCGGATAAAGCCGGTAATCGGCCAGGACAGCGACGATGCCTCGGGAAGCCAGCGCCTCCCCGACGAAGGCGTAGTCTGCGCGCGAGCCGCTGTTCCAGCTGCCGCCGTAGAAGAACACCACCACGGGCGCATTCGCAGCGACCTCGTTGGGCGTATAGACGTCGAGTTTGTTGCGGGGGTCCGGGCCGTATGCCAGGTCCGGCGTCCTGGTGAACGTGCTGCCCGGCGTCAGGGCATTGAGCACTTTCAGCGGCGAGCAACCCATTAACAATGTCATTAACCAACCCGTGATTACCGCTTTGAGCGCCAGTTTGATCATTGTTTGCTCGTGAAGAATGGGGCTAGAAGGTTGTCTGCAGGAACCAACGTGTTAGCGAGGCGGCGAGCGCTGTTGGCCGGCCAGAATGTCTCGCGATCAAGTTCGCTCCTGCAGATTCAGCAGCGACGGGCGCATAGGGTTTACGACTATGGCCCTGCCCGATAGTTACGGATTTTTTCCGTCTTCTTCGCCGGGGGCTGCGTCGTCTTCGGCAGGCTTCTGGACGCCCATCACGATGTTGGGGCTGATCAGGGTCACGCCTTCGCTGCTGATTTTGACGTGGCTGTTGCCAACGCTGAAATTCAGCTGATTGGAGCTGTCCAGATGCAGGGTCAGATCGTCCAGCTGAATCTGCTGCGTATCGTCGAAAAACTGCGCTGAATCCAGACGAGTAGTGACACATTGCAGGGGGGCAGACGGTATCACCAGTGCGCTGCGCGGTACCGTTGCCTGATCGCGTGGGCTGATGTCCGGGTCGAATATGTAATCGACGATTTCCGGCAGGTCGGGGTCGCCATCCACAAACCGCACCACCACCTCCATGCCGCCCCACCACTGCATGTCGGCCGTTTCAAGATGGGCTTCAAGTGGCAGCCAGCAATCGGTATAACGCGCCCCGTCGCCCTGATTTCCCCAGTCGAAACGGACCTTTATCCGCCCCTCATGATCGCGCAGGGCTTCATCGAACAAAGCGCCTGCAACGCGAGCGCGCTGCAGTCCGATTCTGCGCGGCGCCGCGGGCGCCTTGGCTCGTTTCAGACCGAACGCTGCTTGCACCCCCGTGAACGTATTCATGTAAGCGGTCGCGACGATGCCCATTTGAAACTCAGGCTGCAGCCCGCGGTGATTCACTTCTGTCAGCAGCCAGGCCTGATTGCATTGGGGATCGGGGTGCCCGGTCATCGGCAGTTGCGTACCGGCACGAAGAAAATACAACGCGCTGGCGCCTTTGACTTCCAGTGCCGATGGCACTTTGGCCCCCTTGGTGCCGGGCCGGCTCTTATCGAACTGACTGATTTCACCCCGCACGTACTGGCTTTCGAAATGCACTGACGTGATCCGCGGGGTATGGCGCAAATCATCGCTGAAGACCATCAAGTGCTGGCCCGGGGAATGCTCGAAGTAATAGTGAAATCCTTCACGGGCACACAGCCGGTCCAGCAGTTGTAGATCGGTCTCGCCGTGCTGGGCGCAGAACTCGATTTCTTCATAACTCTTGCTGAGCTCGAAGCTATAGCTGTGCTCATGAATGCCGTGCTCGCGCAGGACCTTGCGGATGATCGCCTTGGCCGGCATGTCCTGAAATACACGCTGGTTGTAGCGCTGAGCCAGACAGCCCACCCGTGGACCCAGGGTGATTGTGTAGTGCGCAAGGCCCGGCCCGGTATTGCTGCGGCCGATGCTCTGGATCTGCCCGTGAAAACCGATGCCTGGCAGTTTTGAACTCAGGTAGGCGTCGCCGAACAGGCACTTTTGCAAATCCAGCTCGCCGTCAAAGCAGACGGCCTGAACGTCAAAGCAGAACGGTTTGTTGATGGCTTCGGTGCCCTGGAATGTCATCACTTCAAGCGGGCGAGTGAAGTGGATGGAGTCCAGACGAAAGTGACAATTATGCTCAGTAACGGTCATGGGAAAATGGCCTCGTCTGTTGCCGCGCGAATGGGCTAGCGATTCTGGCTGAGAAGCGTCAGCAAATAGCGTCACAAACGAGGAAAAGGAACTTGCCTACAACACAAAGGGAGAAGACACACAGGTTTGCCATGAGCCACATAAAAAAACGGGCCACCGGGGCCCGTTTTCTCAGATCACTGAGCGCATCACGACGACAAATAAGAGGACCGCGTCAGACCCAGACGCAAGGCGTCCAGATATTGCGTGCGTTCGCGCGGGGAGATCTTGGCGCTGGCGACTTTGTCCCGGTAATGGGTCATCAGTTCTTCCGGCGACAAATGCACGTAACGCAGCATGTCTTCGATGGTGTCGTGGGTTTCGATGCCCGCGGAGTACACGCTGCCGTCCGGGTTCTGGTAGATGTTCACCGAATCGGTGTCACCGAACAGGTTGTGCATGTCGCCCAGGATTTCCTGGTAAGCGCCCACCAGGAACACGCCCAGCAGGTAGTCCTCGCCTTCGTTCAGGGCGTGAACCGGCAGGCTGGTCTCGATGCTCTGCTCGTCGACGTACTGGTTGATCTTGCCGTCCGAGTCGCACGTCAGGTCCTGCAGCACCGCGCGGCGCAATGGCTCTTCGTCCAGGCGATGCAGCGGGATGATCGGCAGCACCTGATCGATTGCCCAGGTGTCCGGCAAGCTCTGGAACACCGAGAAGTTGCAGATGTATTTATCGGCCAGCTTGTCGTTGAGTTCGTCCAGCACCTGGCGATGGGAACGCTGACGCGCTTTGAGCGAGTTGTGCAGGCGACGGCACACCGCAAAATAGCACTGCTCGCCCAAGGCTTTTTCCGCAAGAGTCAGCTTGCCATCGGAATACTGGGTGGCAATGTCGCTCATGTAGTGCGTTGCGCGCCAGTAGGTTTCGGTGACCATCTCGATGTCAGTCGGGCCGAGCAGATCGATCAGCCATTGCAGGGTTTCCGGCAGGCTTTCCTTGTCGTTGATTTCCGGCACTTCGTCGTTGTGGCGCTCGACGTCAGTCACCTGGATCACCAGCATGGCGTGATGGGCAGTCAGCGAACGGCCGCTTTCCGAAAAGATGTGCGGGTGCGGCAAACCCTGGGCGTCGCAGAACTCTTTGAGCATGCCGACCACGACACCGGCGTAATCGTCCATGTCGTAGTTGATGGAACTGGCGTTGCGCGAATGCGTGCCGTCGTAATCGACGCCCAAGCCGCCGCCGACGTCGATGTGATCCACCGGCAGACCGAGGTTGCGCAGCTCGCCGTAATAACGGATCGCTTCCTTGAAGCCGTGCTGATAGTCGGCCAGGTTGGCGATCTGCGACCCCATGTGGAAGTGCAGCAGGCGAATGCCCTGATCAAGGCCCGCCTGACGGAAACGCTCGACCACCGACAGCAGTTGCGCGGCGGACAGCCCGAACTTGGATTTCTCGCCACCAGTGTCAGCCCACTTGCTCGACGCCAGCGAAGACAGCCGCACACGAAGGCCGATCTGCGGCGCGACCTTAAGCTCGGCAGCCTCTTCGATCACCAGCGCGACTTCGGATTCTTTCTCGATAACGATGAAAACGTTATGGCCCAGCTTCTGGCCCATCAAGGCCAGACGAATGAATTCGCGGTCCTTGTAGCCGTTGCAGACGATGGTCCCACCTTTGGGCGCCAGCGCCAGCACCGCCATCAGCTCAGGCTTGGAGCCGGCTTCCAGACCGATGGAAACGTTTTGCGTGGCGATGATGTTTTCGACCACTGCCTCTTGCTGGTTGACCTTGATCGGGTACAGCGCGGTGTACTGACTCTGGTATTCCAGGCGCGCGATGTTCTCATCAAACGCACCGGTAAGCTGGCGCACGCGGTCCTGAAGGATATCCGGGAAGCGCACCAGCAGTGGCAGGGACAGGCCGCTCTTGCGCAGCTGGTCCACCTGCTCGTAAAGATCGATGGGCGAACTGGATGGCCCGTTGGGGCGAACTTCTACGCGGCCGGCTTCGCTGATTGCAAAATACCCGGCTCCCCAGTGACGGATCCCGTAGACACTGCGGCTGTCGGCCACGGTCCATTGGCTGCCATCGTCTTTACGTGTGCGTCGTGCGGACATCGAAGTCCCCTATATAAAGTCATAAAGCGCAGGGCCAAGACGGCTGTGCGCAGTGTATAGAGTGCAAATGACGGTTTGTCGCCAGCTCGCTGTGGGGCAGTAGACCCGATGGGCAAGCCATAGTTTACAAATCGACAGTGTAGAAAGTGCGCCAGGGGCCCCGCGGTTGAGGTCAACCGCCGGACTTTTTGGCTTTGAAACCCAGCTTGGTCAGCTCCGCCAGCAAGGTTTCGACATGATCGCCCTGAATCTCGATCACCCCTTCCTTGAGCGCCCCGCCAGTGCCGCAACGGCGCTTGAGCGTCGTGGCCAGCTCCTTGAGGGCGTCTTCGGTCACGGGCACGCCGGTCACCGTGGTCACGGTCTTGCCACCACGGCCTTTGCTTTCGCGGCGCACGCGGGCAATGCCGTCTCCGGCTGGAATCAAAGTGCTTTTGCAGATGCAGGCGTCGACAGGCTGACGGCATTCGGGACAGTGACGTCCGGCGTCGGTTGAAAACACCAGGCCACCCAAGGCGGCGAAGGAAGCGGCTTTTTTCGCCACGGGCAATCCTCTTCTTGAGGACCAAAGACTAGCCGACCAGCGTCGACCGCGAAGCCCCACTCAGGCAGGGGCGGCGCAGCTGGACCGGGTGAGCGGTCCAGCCTGAAAAAGGTCGCGCAGTGTAACGGCAAAAACTGCCGCTGCTAAGAGCCAATATGCGCCAATTTACTCATCATTCGCGACCTGCCCAAGATAGCGCTTCAACGCTGCCAGAGAGTCCGGGCAATAAGGCTTTTGGAGCGTTTCACGAAGCACCTCATCAACGGTAATGAACCGCGCTTCGATCACCTCTTCAGGCTGCAGCTTCAAAGGCCCGTCCCAGACTGCTGAAAATACGGCACACCAGATTCGGTTACCCGGCTGATCGAAGAAGAATTGCTCATGGGCGGTGAGCGCTACACCGCTTACGCCCAGCTCTTCCTCAAGCTCCCGTGCCGCCGATTCGGCGTAGGTCTCATCGGCCTGGACCATGCCGCCTGCCGCGACATCCCAGTAGCCTGGATAAATGGCTTTGCTCAACGTGCGGCGATGAACACACATCTGGCCAGCGGAGTTGAACAGCAGGATGTAGGTGCCACGGCCGATCAGACCTCGCTCGCGCAATTGCGCACGGGGCAAGGAGCCGAGCAGCTGATCGTTGTGATCAACCCAGGCGATCTGTTCGGCGTCGGAGGCGGCGCGATGCGCGGCCTCCTTTTCGGAAACGGCCATCGATCAGCCCTGGGACAGCAGCTGACGCAGGTCAATAACCGCTGCGTTGGCGCGGGACAGGTAGTTGGCCATGACCAGCGAGTGGTTAGCCAACACGCCAAACGGACTGCCATTGAGGATCATCGGGCTCCACATCGGCTCCTGCGACGCTTCCAGCTCGCGAATGATCTGACGCACGCTCACTGTGGCGTTCTTCTTGGCCAGCACGTCGGCGAAATCGACTTCGATAGCGCGCAGCAAATGGGACAGCGCCCAGGCTTGACCGCGTGCCTCGTAGAACACGTTATCGATTTGCATCCACGGCGTTTCGACGATCTCTTCGTCTACCTGCGGCACTTCGCCCGGCTTGACCGTGACAGTGGACTGCGCTTCGGTTTTCAGCGTGCTGTTGAGTTTGACGCGACCTACGCTTGCCGACAGACGCTGCGAGAGGGAACCCAAACGGGTGCCGACATCGCCCAGCCAGTTGTTCAGGTTGTCAGCGCGGGTGTAGAACAGCGCGCCCTTCTGGTTCGGATCGGACAAACGTGCCTGATATCGGCTCAAGGCCGTGATGCCGTCGCGATACTGCGACTCGCTCGAAGGCAGCACCCAGCTTTTGTTATCGAAGTTGAACAAAGGCTCGGCGCGAGCCAGATCGCCGTCTTCTGCCGATTGAGATTGCGAACGGGCAAAGTCTTTGCGCAGCGCCCGGCTCAGGTCACGCACCTGAACCAGCACGCCGTATTCCCAGCTAGGGATGTTGTCGAGCCACAGACCTGGCGGAAAACGGTCGTTGGACAGATAACCGCCGCGCTTGTCGACCAGAGTCGAAGCAACGGTCTTGAGGGTTTCGACGGTGGTGTAGCCGATCACCATCTGTTTGCCTTCGCGCTCGGCGGCGGCTTGGGCTTGCTGCTGAACCGGGAACAACGGCGGTTCGCTGCTCCACCACCAGCCCAGGACAATGGTCACCAGTAAATACAGCCCCACCACAATGCCCAGCGCCTTGCTGAAAAGCAGACCACCCAAGTAACCGCGGGTCTTCACAGTCGATGCCGACGAGGTGTCGACACGTTCATCCGCGCTGCCCGCGCGTTTCTTCCAATCCAGCATGGCCTTGTCCTTTCAATCGCAGAATTCAGGGGCTTGGACCGCAACCTTACAGCAAGGTGCGTTTCGCAGGAACGCGACACACGCTCCATTTGCGTAACCCACCATCCAATAGGCGCCATGCCGGCCACTGGCCCGTTTACAGCTGCCACACCTATCGGGCTTACCCTGATGACCCCGTTCATCACCCACACATGAGTGCGGCAATACATGGCCCGCGCCTTGCTGCGCTTATCAGAGATTTAGCGTACGAAAACGCTGAAAATGGCGAATAAATGACCTGCGGCCGCCTCAGTTGGATGAGTTGGTGCTAGCATAGCGCCACCATTCATCTCGGGGTTTCCCCTATAAGTAGTCAGGACATGACCGAGCCAGAAGACCCGAGCCGCGACCGCCTAAAACATCACTTTGCCCAACGCGTGATCCATCAAGCCCGTCAGATACTTGAGGTCTGGCAGCGCCTGCAGCAAAGCGAATGGTCGGCAGCGGACATGGCGGAACTGATGGAGGCCAATACTCGACTCCTGCGTTTCGCCGAGCGCTTCGAGCAAGCCGAACACGCGCAGCTGGCCCGTAGCATCGAGCAATCACTCGAAGAGGTGCAAGCCAATCGCGGTCGCCTGAGCAGCGCACTGATTACCGATCTGAACCGACTGATGCAGCGCCTGTCCCGTACCGGCCTGCGCCATGGCGATCGTCTTGAACAACTCGCGCTGCCGCCCTTGCGCAAGCCCATCTACGTGATGCTGCAAGACCACGAGCGTGGAGAACGCCTGGCCAAGCAGCTGGAATTTTTCGGTCTGAGCGCGCAATCGCTCGACAGCACCCACGCATTTCACACCACGCTTGCCGAGCGCTTGCCTGCGGCGGTGGTGATGGACGTCGATTTTGAGGGGCCCGGGCAGGGACTGAAACTCGCCGCGCAGATGCAGGAAGGTCTTGAGCAAAAGTTGCCGCTGCTGTTTTTCAGCCTTCAGGAAACAGACACCCCTACCCGCCTGGCTGCCGTCCGCGCCGGCGGCGAAGAGTTTTTGACCGGCACGCTGGAGGCTTCAAGCCTGCTTGAAAAGATCGAGATCCTGACCCGGGTTGCGCAATACGAGCCGTATAAGGTGCTGATCATCGACGACTCGCGGGCGCAGGCCACGCACACCGAGCGCCTGCTCAATGGCGCCGGTATCGTCACGCGCACGCTGTTCGATCCGATTCAGACCATGGCCGAACTCGCGGACTTCCAGCCGGACCTGATCATCCTAGACATGTACATGCCGGGCTGCACCGGCACGGAGCTTGCGAAAGTGATTCGCCACAATGATCGTTACGTGAGCGTGCCGATCATTTACCTGTCGGCTGAGGACGACCTCGACAAACAGCTCGATGCCATGAGCGAGGGTGGCGACGACTTCCTGACCAAGCCGATCAAGCCCCGCCACTTGATCACGACGGTACGCAACCGTGCAGCCAGGGCGCGCAATCTCAAGGCGCGCATGGTCCGCGACAGCCTGACGGGGTTGTACAACCACACACACATTCTGCAACTGCTCGAAGATTGCAGCTTTCGCGCACGACGCGAAGACAAGCCCCTTAGCTTCGCGATGCTGGACATTGACCATTTCAAGAAGGTCAACGACAGCCATGGCCACCCCATGGGCGACCGCGTGATCAAAAGCCTGGCACTGTTTCTCAAGCAGCGGCTGCGCAAGACTGACTACATCGGACGCTACGGCGGCGAGGAGTTCGCGGTCGTGATGCCGGACACCGACATCCACGCCGCCTTCAAAGTACTCGATGAGATCCGCCGCCGGTTTTCGGAAATCCATTACCCCGCGCAGCCGGTGGACTTGTTCTGCACCTTCAGTGCCGGCGTGGTGGAACTGCGCAAGCACGACGACGCGCTGATGCTTGCGTCGCAAGCCGATGATGCGCTTTATCGCGCTAAACATGCGGGCCGTAATCAGGTGCATGCCCAGCTGGAGATGATTGCGCCGTCGAAGTACTTTTCGACTGACCCGGTTCTGTAGGAGCGAGGCTTGCCCGCGAAGTTGACGACGTGGAGTGTCAGGTAAAACCCGGGCGCCAGCTTCGCGGGCAAGCCTCGCTCCAACAAATCTGCGGCGCCTCGCAATATTCAGTTTTCAAAGAATCATGTGGGAGGGAGGTCGGGCCGGACAAATCCTGAGCCGCTCCCACTTAGCTTTTCATCAGTGACCGATATCGGCGCCGGCCTTCAATCAGTTACCGACACCCAGCCCCGCGCAAACCTGTTGGAGCGAGGCTTGCCCGCGAAGTTGACGACGTTGAGTGTCAGGTAAAATTCGGGCGCCAGCTTCGCGGGCAAGCCTCGCTCCAACAAATCTGCGGCGCCTCGCAATATTCAGTTTTCAAAGAATCATGTGGGAGGGAGGTCGGGCCGGACAAATCCTGAGCCGCTCCCACGTAGCTTTTCATCAGTCACACGTATCGCACTGGTCACCCTTCACCGACACTGGCGGGCAGCCCGAAACACCCGCTCACACCCGCCCACCCTGCACACCTGGAAACACTCCGCTATCATGCGCGGACTTTCGAGATGCGAGACCGCCATGCGCCGCCTGCTTTGTCTGTTGTTGTTGATCCTTGCCTTGCCCGCCATGGGGGCCAGTCTGCTGGACAGCCGGCCCAATGCGACGCTCGGCGGCACGACGTTCGACAACAGCAAGGACTTCCTGCCGGTCCGCCAAGCGTTCCAGCTGAACCTGATCGATACCACGCCCGAGTCGATCAAGCTGCGCTTTGTCGCCACCGAAGGCTATTACCTTTACCGCCATCGCTTCCAGTTCCGCACCGAACCCGCCGACATCGGTCTGGGCCCAGCGCAATTGCCTGACGGGGAAAAGAAGCACGATGAGTACTTCGGCGACGTCGAGGTCTATCACGGCATTCTCGACATCGACCTGCCCCGCAAGCCTGGCGACAACCGCGCCTTCACGCTGGTCGTAACCTATCAGGGCTGCGCCGACAAAGGCTTGTGCTATCCGCCGGAAACCGAGCGATTGAGCATTGGCGAAACTGCATCAGCATCAATCGGCGCGAGCGCCACGCCCGCCCTCACCGCATCGTTCACCTGGAAAGAGCTGGCGCTGTTCTTCCTCGCCGGTATCGGCCTCACGTTCACGCCCTGTGTACTGCCGATGCTGCCGATCCTGTCAGGTGTCGTGTTGCGCGGGCAGATCGGCGGCATGCGCGGTTTCTCTCTTTCACTGGCCTACGTGCTGCCAATGGCGATCTGTTTCGCGATTCTTGGCGCTCTGATGGGCATGTTCGGTGCCAGTCTCAATCTGCAGGCGCGGCTGCAATCAGCCTGGGTGCTGGTGCCGTTTGCGCTGTTCTTTGTAGTGTTCGCCATCGCGATGTTCGGCGTGTTCGAACTGCGTCTACCGCAATCGATCAGCAATCGTCTGGACCGCATCGCCGGCAATACGAAAGGCGGCTCGCTGTGGGGCGCGGCGGTGCTGGGCGTGGTCTCGAGCCTGCTGGTGTCGCCGTGCGTGTCCGCGCCGCTGGCCGGAGCCCTCTTATATATAAGTGCTAGCGGGGATGCCATCGGCGGTTCGCTGAAACTGTTCGCACTGGGATTGGGCATGGGCGCGCCATTGGTATTGGTCGCTACAGGCGGCGCAGCCTGGCTGCCAAAGAGTGGCCCGTGGCTGGTTACGGTCAAAAATGCGATTGGCGTCCTGCTGTTGGCCTTGGCGATTGGCTTGCTCAGCCGAGTGATTCCCGGTCCCGTCACATTGTTGCTGATTGGTTTGTTGACGGCCGGCGTGGCGCTATTCCTGGGTGCTCTGGAGTTCACGTTCAAGCCACCTCGCCAACGTCTGGCACAACTGCTCGGTCTTTTCCTGTTGGTCTACGCTTTGGCCTGCTGGTACGGCGCGCTGAGTGGTCAGGGTGATCCGTTGCGCCCGCTGGGCCGGCAAGTCGCATTGGACACGGGCACCCCGGCCAACGCCACCGCGTCGCAATGGCAAACCGTTACCACCACATCCCAGCTGGATCAGGCCTTCAAACAGGCAAAAGACGCAGGCCAGCCACTGCTGCTCGATTTTTACGCCGATTGGTGCATCAGCTGCAAAGTGATCGAGCATGAGGTACTTCCTGACCCGAAGATCGTTGATCAGCTCAAAGGCTATCACCTGATCCGTTTTGACATGACCGACAGCAACGCCGAACAACGCGCGCAACTGGATCACTACAAACTGTTCGGCCCGCCAGCACTGCTGTTTTTCGGAAAAGACGGGAACGAGCTGACAAATGTTCGCGTCGTCGGCGAAATCGACGTTCAAGGCTTCGCAGAGCGCCTATCTAGAGCCAATGACCAAATTTAGCGCCTCAGTCACAAATTTTGCGCGAACATCGGGCATCGTGCTGGCTATTGCAGTTAACTGGACAGTCCAATGTGCTTTGCGGCATAGTCGCTGCGCATTGAATGCCTGCAACTGAAATGCGGGCAGGCGCATCGCTCAATACAAGGAACAACCGATGGCGACTTTTCTGGTTCTTCATGGACCTAACCTGAACCTGCTGGGCACCCGGGAACCGGGGATCTACGGTGCGATCACGTTGGCCCAGATCAATCAGGACCTGGAACAGCGCGCTCGCGATGCTGGCCACCATCTGATGTACCTGCAAAGCAACGCCGAGTACGAATTGATCGACCGCATTCACGCAGCCCGCGATGAAGGCGTGGATTTCATCCTGATCAATCCGGCGGCTTTCACGCACACCAGTGTCGCAATACGTGACGCGCTGCTGGGAGTGAGCATCCCATTCATCGAAGTGCACCTGTCCAACGTGCACAAGCGCGAACCTTTCCGCCATCACTCCTACTTTTCAGATGTTGCTGTAGGTGTGATCTGCGGCCTTGGCGCCAGCGGATACCGACTGGCCCTGGAGGCCGCCCTGGAACAATTGGCCATAAGTTCAAAGGCGTGACCGGCAAAGCCTGAAGCTAAGCCTCACAGCATGAACCGGCTGCCAAATACCCCTGACCGACCCCTGGGAGTTGATGATTGATGGATATCCGTAAAGTCAAGAAACTGATCGAACTGCTGGAAGAGTCCGGCATCGACGAATTGGAAATCCGTGAAGGCGAAGAGTCCGTTCGGATCAGCCGTCACAGCAAGACTCCAGCGCAGCAGTATTACGCGCCAGCGCCAATGGCCGCTCCGGTTGCCGCGCCTGCTGCCCCGGCCGCACCAGCCGCCGCTGCCGCAGAAGCACCCTCGGCTCCAAAACTCAACGGCACTGTCGTCAGGTCGCCAATGGTCGGTACGTTCTACCGCACCCCGGCTCCGACTTCCCCTGCATTCGTTGAAGTGGGCCAGACCGTGAAGAAAGGCGACACCATTTGCATCGTCGAAGCGATGAAAATGATGAACCACATCGAAGCTGAAGTCAGCGGTGTGATCGAATCCATCCTGGTAGAAAACGGTCAGCCGGTTGAGTACGACCAGCCGCTGTTCACCATCGTTTGAACCGGGGAGAGCCTGCGATGTTGGAAAAAGTTCTGATCGCCAACCGCGGCGAAATTGCCTTGCGCATCTTGCGTGCCTGTAAAGAGCTGGGCATCAAGACTGTGGCGGTTCACTCCACGGCAGACCGCGAGTTGATGCACCTTGGCCTGGCAGACGAAACGGTCTGCATCGGCCCGGCCCCCGCCAACCTGTCTTACCTGAACATCCCGGCGATCATCTCGGCTGCCGAGTTGACTGGCGCCACGGCGATTCACCCAGGCTATGGTTTCCTGGCAGAAAACGCTGACTTTGCCGAGCAGGTGGAGAAATCCGGTTTCGCGTTCATCGGCCCCAAAGCTGACACCATCCGCCTGATGGGCGACAAGGTTTCGGCCAAAGACGCCATGAAACGCGCCCAGGTGCCAACCGTTCCCGGCTCCGATGGCCCACTGCCCGAAGACGAAGAAACCGCACTGCGTATCGGTCGTGAAGTCGGCTATCCGGTGATCATCAAAGCCGCTGGCGGCGGTGGTGGTCGTGGCATGCGCGTTGTGCACAAAGAAGAAGACCTGATCGAAGCCGCCAAGCAGACCCGCGCCGAAGCGGCTGCCTGGTTCAGCAACCCGATGGTCTACCTGGAGAAGTACCTCACCAACCCACGCCACGTGGAAGTCCAGGTCATTTCCGACGGTCAAGGCCAGGCGATTCACCTGGGCGACCGCGATTGCTCGCTGCAACGTCGTCACCAGAAAGTGCTGGAAGAAGCACCGGCTCCGTTCATCGACGAAGAAGCGCGTCAGGCTGTGTTCGCCAGCTGCGTCAAGGCGTGTATCGATATCGGTTACCGTGGGGCGGGTACGTTCGAGTTTCTGTACGAGAACGGCCGCTTCTACTTCATTGAAATGAACACCCGTGTTCAGGTCGAGCACCCGGTTTCGGAAATGGTCACCGGCATCGACATTGTCAAGGAGATGCTCAGCATCGCCGCCGGCAACAAGCTGTCGTTCACCCAGGATGATGTCGTCATCCACGGTCACGCGCTGGAATGCCGGATCAACGCCGAAGACCCGAAAACCTTCATGCCGAGCCCGGGCAAGGTCAAGCATTTCCACGCACCGGGCGGCAACGGCGTTCGCGTCGATTCGCACCTGTACAGTGGTTACTCGGTTCCGCCGAACTACGACTCGTTGATCGGCAAACTGATCACTTGGGGCAAGGATCGCGACGAAGCCATGGCACGCATGCGTAATGCCCTGGACGAAATCGTGGTCGACGGGATCAAGACCAACATCCCGCTGCACCGCGATCTGACCCGCGACGAAGGATTCTGCGAAGGCGGCGTCAACATCCACTACCTGGAACACAAGCTGGCCGACGAGAAACATTAATTCTTCAGCCAACCGTCCCATAACGACAAAGCCGCTTTCGAGCGGCTTTGTTGTTTGTGTACGGCGCGCATTATCGCAATCTGGCTTCTGCCCGGAGGGCGTAGGAGCTCGGCTTGCCAGCGATCGGCCGGGAACCGGTCGTAAAACCTGAGATGATATTTTTCTGACCCACCGCATTCACCCTGGTTATGACCGGTTCCCGGCCAATCGTCAGCAAGCTGGACTCCTACGGCCTTCGGCCAGAATCAAAACCTCCAGGGATATTTCGCGCGGCTTTGTTGTTTTTCACGAAACCCGTAAACTTGCCGGTCTTTCGTGGCTTCGTGCCGCCAATCAATTTTTATTCGAAGGTAATCCGCCATGCCTTGGCTGCAAGTCCGTCTCGCCATCAGCCCAGAACAAGCCGAAACCTACGAAGACGCCTTTCTTGAAGTCGGCGCCGTGTCCGTGACGTTCATGGACGCTGAAGACCAACCGATTTTCGAGCCCGAACTCAACACCACGCCCCTGTGGTCGCATACCCATCTGCTGGCCCTGTTCGAAGCCGATACCGACGCCGATCAGGTCCTCGCGCATCTACGATTGCTGACCGGGGCCGAACTGCCCGAGCACATGCATGAAGTGATCGAGGACCAGGACTGGGAACGCAGCTGGATGGATAATTTCCAGCCGATGCGTTTTGGTCAGCGCCTGTGGATCGTGCCGAGCTGGCATGCGGCGCCTGAGCCTGAAGCAGTCAATCTGCTGCTCGATCCGGGCCTGGCGTTTGGCACCGGTACTCATCCGACCACCGCGCTGTGCCTGGAATGGCTCGACGGTCAGGAGCTCAAAGACTGCAACGTGCTGGACTTCGGTTGCGGCTCGGGCATCCTCGCCATTGCCGCCCTGCTGCTGGGCGCAAAACAGGCCGTCGGGACCGACATCGACGTGCAGGCGCTGGAGGCCTCCCGTGACAACGCCGGTCGCAACCACATCGCGCCAGAACGCTTTGCACTGTACCTTCCCCAAGACCTGCCGCCTGAGCAGGCCGATGTGCTTGTGGCTAATATCCTTGCAGGCCCACTGGTTTCTTTGGCGCCTCAGCTGGCAACGCTGGTGAAAACCGGTGGCCGTCTGGCGCTGTCCGGTATTCTTGCCGAGCAAGGTGAGGAAGTAGCTGCCGCGTATGCCCAGACATTCGACCTTGACCCGATCGCCAATCGCGACGGCTGGGTGCGCATCACTGGCCGTCGTCGTTAACCGCCAGCACCCTCGTCAACTACCCTAAGGCGCTCGCTTGAACCCCCGGATACCCGCATGACCGATAGTTTCGTCACTCAGTGCCCGCACTGCCAGACCAGTTTTCGTGTCAGCCACGCTCAGTTGAGCGTGGCCCGTGGCGTGGTTCGCTGCGGCTCGTGCCTGCAAGTGTTCAATGCGGCAAAGCAACTGCTGGAGCAACGTGCCGCAGGCGCTCAAGCCCCCGCCGTTGCAACGCCCGGGCACGAAGCACCCGCGTCGATCCCCCTGCCTGCACCAGCGCCAGCCGCTCTTGGAGTAGTGGTCGCCCCGGAACCTGCTCCCGTACCCTCACCAGACCCAGCCCCAGAACTGCCAGCCGAACCCAAGCTGCCCAGCGTCAAAATTGACGCACGGCAAATGGACCTCGACAGCCTGGACCTGGACGATCTTGACGTAGAGCTGGCACGCCTTGAACAACGGGAAATCCAGCTGCCCGAGACGTTCGGACGAACCCGCAACCACCAGGAAATCGATCACGTGGCGCCCATGAGCGCCCATCGTGGCGAAGCCGATAAGGCCCACGATCACTGGGACGAAGCGCTGACCAACGATGATATCGACGAGCTCCCCGAGCTCAACGCTCAAGTCATCGACGAGCGTGACGACGACGCACTGCTGGAAACACCCTACGGACCGGACGACCACCACGACTTCAAACGCGACGACCATCGCACCGAGCCTTCGTTTTCGGCAGCACCGGATGATTTCGATGACGCGCCCGACAAACACACCCTCCTCACAGTGCGTGACGAGAAGCCCACCCACGATGTGGACCACGGCCGCGACTTCAGCCTTCGCCATGACGATGACGAAGACCCGGGCCTGATCGAACACAAATCCCGGCGTTTCTCTGCCCTGGACGGCGATGATGCTCGTGCCGAACCCGAGGATGAACGACCGCAACCATTACCGCGCAACAAGCGAGGCCGCAACGAGCCGGGGCTGCGCGATGAGGCGTTGCTTGATCTGATGGACGATCCGCTGCAACTGGACTGGCAAAAACCCAAGCCACGCTGGGGTCGACGCATGCTGTGGCTGCTGCTCATATTGCTCGCGCTGGGTGCGCTGGCGGGTCAATACGTGTGGTACCACTTCGAGGAGCTGGCGCGGCAGGATCAGTATCGACCGCTATTCCAGGAAATTTGCCCGCAGGTTGGCTGCAAGGTGCCGGCCAAGGTAGACATCAAGCTGCTCAAAAGCAGCAATCTGGTGGTGCGTAGCCACCCTGAGTTTCAAGGCGCACTGGTGGTCGACGCCATCATCTATAACCGCGCTTCTTTTCCCCAGCCCTTCCCCGTACTGGAACTGAAGTTCGCCGATGCCGGCGGTCAGCCCGTGGCCAATCGTCGCTTCAAGCCGGTCGAGTATTTGAGCGGTGAACTGGCGGGCAAGGATGAAATGCCACCACAGACCCCCATCCACATCGCACTGGATGTTCTGGATCCAGGCACAAAAGCTGTGAATTACAGCTTGAGTTTCCGCTCGCCCGAGTGAAAACAGCGCGTGCCCCGCTCGGGATCAGCGCACTGCAATGCAGCACAAATCCGCCACAAAGACGACGACAGTTTCATGACATTGCGCACGGCAACCGAACTGTTCGCGATAACAAATCAGCTGTTCAGATTTTATCCAATTCAGCCTTTATCCAGTCATCGAGAGCGGGTATCATGCCCACCCTTTTTCATACTCTGGGTCCCGGCTGAATTGCCCAAGAAGCATTTTTCAGACCAGACCTCGTGATTCGGCCCCACAACAGGCACACCCTATGTCGGCGGTACGCATCGGTCCATATACATTGCAAAACGGCTTGATCCTCGCCCCGATGGCAGGAGTCACCGACCAGCCTTTTCGTCAGCTTTGTCGCCAACTCGGCGCAGGCCTGGTGGTCTCGGAAATGGTCACCAGTGACATGAGCCTGTGGAACAGCCGCAAATCCCGGCTGCGCATGATCCACGAAGGTGATCCCGAGCCGCGCTCGGTGCAGATCGCCGGTGGTGATCCGCAAATGCTCGCAGACGCCGCACGGGCAAACGTTGAACTTGGCGCGCAGATTATCGACATCAACATGGGTTGCCCGGCAAAAAAGGTCTGCAACAAGGCTGCCGGCTCCGCGCTGTTGAAGGACGAACAGTTGGTGACCGAAATCCTGCAGGCGGTCGTTGCCGCAGTCGATGTGCCGGTCACGCTGAAGATTCGCACCGGCTGGGACCGGGCGAATAAAAACGGCCTGACGGTCGCAAAAATCGCTGAGCAGGCCGGTATCGCGGCGCTGGCGGTGCATGGCAGAACCCGTGCAGATCTGTACACCGGGGAAGCGGAGTACGACACCATTGCCGCTATCAAGCAGGCGGTCTCGATTCCGGTATTCGCCAATGGCGACATCGATTCACCCGAAAAAGCCCGGCACGTGCTGCACGCGACCGGCGTCGACGGGCTGTTGATAGGCCGGGCCGCCCAAGGGCGACCTTGGATTTTTCGCGAGATAGACCACTACCTGCGCACCGGGGAAAAACTCCCTGCGCCAGAACTCAGTGAAGTGGAACGCATTCTGCTAGAGCATCTGGCTGCGCTTCACACGTTCTATGGCGATGTGCTGGGCGTGCGGATTGCGCGCAAGCATGTCGGCTGGTATCTCGCAACCTTGCCGGGCGCCAGGGAGTTTCGTGCCCAGTTCAATCGCTTGGAAGATACGCAAGCACAGTGCGCCAACGTTCGGGAGTTCTTCCTGGAACGAGATAAAAGCCCGGATGCAGGGGACGAACAAGAGGTGGCCGCATGACGATGATGACAGAGACTTTAGTGAGTGGAACGACACCCGTGAGCGACAACGTAAATTTGAAACAGCACCTCAACACGCCGAGCGAAGAGGGTCAAACCCTGCGCGGCAGTGTTGAGAAGGCGCTGCACAATTATTTTGCTCACCTTGAAGGTGCTGCCGTCACTGACGTCTACAACCTGGTGCTCTCGGAAGTCGAAGCCCCGTTGCTCGAGTGCGTGATGAACTACGTCAAGGGCAACCAGACGAAGGCTTCCGAGCTGCTCGGGCTGAACCGAGGCACGTTGCGCAAGAAACTCAAGCAGTATGATCTGCTGTAAGCATTCAAAACAGAAAAGCGACCTCAGTCCCCTGCGGTCGTTTTTTTTGCTGACCCTTTTTGCTTTTGATGGAAGTTGAGATGACCGACCAGACTACCCGCCTGCCGATCCGCCGCGCCTTGATCAGCGTTTCCGACAAGACCGGAATCCTTGATTTCGCCCGCGAACTCGAAGCCCTGGGCGTCGAAATCCTGTCCACCGGTGGTACTTTCAAGCTGCTCAAGGACAATGGCGTCGCTGCAGTAGAAGTCGCGGATTACACGGGCTTTGCGGAAATGATGGACGGTCGGGTCAAGACCCTGCACCCGAAAATCCACGGCGGCATCCTCGGCCGTCGCGGCATCGACGACGCGATCATGAGCGAGCACGGCATCAAGCCGATCGACCTGGTTGCGGTCAATCTCTACCCCTTCGAAGCGACTGTCTCCAAGCCCGGTTGTGACCTGCCGACCGCCATCGAGAACATCGACATCGGCGGCCCGACCATGGTCCGTTCGGCTGCGAAGAATCACAAAGATGTGGCCATCGTGGTCAACGCAGGCGACTACGCCCAGGTGCTTGAGAGCCTTAAAGCCGGCGGCCTGACCTACGCCCAGCGTTTCGACCTGATGCTCAAGGCGTTTGAACATACCGCCGCCTACGACGGCATGATCGCCAACTACCTGGGCAGCGTTGACCAGACTACTGACACCCTGAGCACAGAGGGTCGCAGCCAGTTCCCGCGCACTTTCAACAGCCAGTTCGTCAAAGCACAGGAAATGCGCTACGGCGAGAACCCGCACCAGAGCGCAGCGTTCTACGTTGAAGCCAAACCTGCGGAAGTCGGTATCGCCACGGCGACCCAGCTGCAAGGCAAAGAGCTGTCGTTCAACAACGTGGCCGACACCGACGCTGCACTTGAGTGTGTAAAGAGCTTCGTCAAACCGGCCTGCGTCATCGTCAAACACGCCAACCCGTGTGGCGTGGCGGTTGCGCTGGATGCCGAGGGCGGCATTCGTCAGGCCTACGAACTGGCTTACGCCACCGACAGCGAATCAGCCTTTGGCGGCATCATCGCGTTCAACCGTGAACTGGACGCTGAAACGGCCAAGGCCATCGTCGAGCGTCAGTTCGTCGAGGTCATCATTGCGCCGAGCGTCAGCGCCGAAGCCCAGGCAGTCATTGCCACCAAGACCAACGTGCGCCTGTTGACCACCGGCCAATGGGCCGCCGAGCGCGGCGCCGCGTGGGACTACAAGCGCGTCAACGGTGGCCTGCTGGTACAGAGCCGCGACATCGGCATGATCAGCGCCGATGACTTGAAAGTCGTCACCCAGCGTGCGCCGACCGAACAGGAAATCCACGACCTGATCTTCGCCTGGAAAGTCGCCAAATACGTCAAATCCAACGCCATCGTCTACGCCAAGAATCGCCAGACCATCGGCGTTGGTGCAGGGCAGATGAGCCGTGTGAACTCCGCGCGTATCGCCGCCATCAAGGCCGAACACGCAGGCCTGCAAGTCCAGGGCGCGGTCATGGCGTCGGATGCGTTCTTCCCGTTCCGTGACGGCATCGACAACGCTGCCAAAGCCGGCATCACTGCGGTGATTCAGCCAGGCGGTTCGATGCGTGACGCAGAAGTGATTGCCGCGGCAGATGAAGCCGGTATCGCGATGGTCTTCACCGGGATGCGCCATTTCCGGCATTGAATGCACGTCCCCTGTAGGAGCGAACTTGTTCGCGAGGGATATTCCTGTGTACGCAGGACGACCACTTCGCCAACAAGTTGGCTCCTACAGAACAGGGTCGCTAGCCGACCCTACACAGAATTAGCGTCATCGAGGTTTTTGAAATGAACGTATTGATCATCGGCAGCGGTGGCCGTGAACACGCACTGGCCTGGAAAGTTGCGCAGGACCCACGTGTGCAGAAGGTATTCGTTGCACCGGGTAATGCAGGTTCAGCCACGGAAGCGAAGTGCGAGAACGTCGACATTGACGTGTTGGCACTGGAGCAACTGGCTGACTTCGCCGAAAAGAATGTGTCCCTGACCATCGTCGGTCCTGAAGTGCCATTGGTGGCAGGCGTGGTCGATCTATTCCGCTCCCGTGGCCTGGATTGCTTCGGTCCGACCGCAGCAGCTGCCCAACTGGAAGGTTCGAAAGCGTTCACCAAGGACTTCCTGGCACGCCATAAGATTCCGACTGCCGATTACCAGAACTTCACCGAGATCGAGCCTGCGCTGGCGTACCTGCGCGAAAAAGGCGCACCGATCGTGATCAAGGCCGATGGTCTGGCGGCAGGCAAAGGCGTCATTGTCGCGATGACCCTGGCCGAAGCCGAAGAAGCCGTGCGTGACATGCTTGCCGGCAATGCTTTCGGGGACGCCGGTTCGCGTGTAGTGATCGAGGAATTCCTGGACGGCGAAGAAGCCAGCTTCATCGTCATGGTAGACGGCAAGAACGTGCTGCCGATGGCCACCAGCCAGGATCACAAACGCGTCGGCGACGGCGACAGCGGCCCGAATACCGGCGGCATGGGCGCTTACTCCCCGGCGCCAGTGGTCACTGCCGATGTTCATCAACGGGTCATGGACCTGGTCATATGGCCGACCGTCCGAGGCATGGCGCAGGAAGGCAACATTTATACCGGCTTCCTCTATGCTGGTCTCATGATCGACAAGGCAGGCAACCCGAAGGTTATCGAGTTCAACTGCCGCTTTGGCGATCCTGAAACCCAGCCGGTGATGCTGCGGCTGCAATCGAGTCTGGTTCTGCTGGTCGAAGCAGCCCTGGCGCAGGCGCTGGATAAGGTCGAAGCCCAGTGGGACCCACGTCCGAGCCTTGGCATTGTGCTGGCAGCAGGCGGATACCCCGGCGATTATGCCAAAGGCACCGCGATCGGTGGCCTTGACGCCGCAGCCGCTCTCCCAGGCAAGGTGTTCCACGCAGGTACGGCCCTCAAGGACGGTCAGGTCGTGACCTCGGGAGGTCGAGTATTGTGCGCAACAGCGCTGGGCAACAGCGTTGGCGAGGCACAGAAACACGCTTACGCATTGGCAGCAAAGATTGATTGGGAAGGTTGTTTCTATCGTACCGACATTGGCTACCGCGCCATCGCTCGTGAAAACGGTGGAAACCTGGAGTAAGACTCGCTCAGGCAGGCATTTGCGGTAAATGCCTGTCTGAACTTCCAGTGCCGCCGAGAGTTAATGGCTTCATTCACGAAGGGATTTCGCCGTGCGCTGGCTCAGGATTGCCACAGGATTGATCGTCACACTGCTGACTTTGCTCTGCACGCCCATGGCGTACGCCGAGGTCAGTGCAGGATGGTCGACGCTCGTCGACGATCAGGCCAATCTGCAACTGAGCGATGTCCGCTCCTCCCGTTACGAAACCCAGTTCAGCCCCGTTCAGCTCGATCAAGTGCGCGCCGCATCACGGGAATCCGCACTCTGGTTGCACTACCAACTGCCGCCCACCGATCACGAACAGCTGCTGCGCATTTTTGCGCCAGACCTTGCGACCGTCGACCTGTACGTTCTGGACGGCCATCGTCTGATTGACCAGTCACGCACCGGCAACGACGTGCCACGCACCGCTCAGCCATTACCTTCCGTTGATTTCCTGCTGCCCATACCGCAAAGCAGCCGCCCGCTGGATATTTTCCTGCGCCTGAAATCCGAACAGGAATTGCGCCCCAACATTTCGCTGCAGCCAGCCATTACGGCAGCCGCCGACGAACGCCAGCCGTTGCTGCTTGGGCTGTTCTTCGGCTCGCTGGCCATGCTGATCCTGCAGAACATCACCCGTTTCGCCCAAACCCGCTCTCCCAGCAGTTTGTGGCTGGCCGCATGTGAAGCCTGTCTGGGCCTGAGCGCCATGCTCCTGCTCAACCTTCAGGCGCCTTGGCTTACCCGCTGGCATATCGCTCAGACGCCTAGCGCTCACATCGCCTTGCTGATGGCGGCGGCCACCGGACTACTGTTCGCCCATTGCTTCTTCGTGCAACGAGGCGTCGAAGCATTGAACCGCTTGCTGATGGGCTCGCTGCTGATCGTAGGATTCGGCGCACTGCTGGTGCTGTTCGTCGACACATTGCCGCTCAACGTCCTGACCTTTTTGCTGGTGACCTGCACAGCCCTTACCATCACGCTGGTGTCCATTTACCACCTTCAAAAAGGCTATGCGCCGGCGCGCCCGTTCGTGATCGCGATGATCGTGTTCAATCTGGGATGCCTGGTGGTTCTTCCCGCGATGCTCTGGTTGACCAGCATCCCGGCGCAAACACTGATCATCGCCCTGCTGGCAATTTTCTGCCTGTGCGGCCTGTTGATGAGCATTGCACTGAGCGAACGCCATCGCAGCATTACCGAAGACAACTTCAGCATCAGTCGCGAACTGGCCGCCAGCACTGCCGAAATCAATGCCAAGGCCGAGTTTCTGGCCAAGATAAGCCACGAAATCCGCACGCCCATGAACGGCGTGCTGGGGATGACGGAGCTGCTGCTGGGCACACCGCTGTCGGTCAAACAACGCGATTACGTGCAAACCATTCACAGCGCCGGTAACGAACTGCTGACGTTGATCAACGAGATTCTCGACATCTCCAAACTCGAGTCCGGGCAGATTGAACTGGACGACGTGCAGTTCGACCTCAATGCGATGATCGAGGACTGCCTGAGTATCTTCCGCGCCAAGGCCGAGCAGCAGAGTGTCGAGCTGATCAGCTTCATTCAGCCGCAAGTACCCCGCGTGATCAGCGGTGATCCGACCCGCCTGCGTCAAACCCTGCTGAGCCTGTTGGAAAACGCCCTGAAAAAGACCGATGAAGGCGAGATTCTGCTGGTGGTCGCACTGGATTCGCGCGGCGGCAAACCGCGTTTGCGCATCGCCGTGCAGGACAGTGGTTCGCCGCTCACGCCCAAAGAGCGTGATGCCCTGCTGCACGCCGAGCTGCACAGCAAGAATTTTCTGGCAGCGAGCAAAGTCGGCGGCCACCTTGGGCTGGTCATTGCACGGCAGTTGATCTTGTTGATGAACGGCGAATTCGGCATTCAAAGCGGTAGCAATCAGGGCAGTACGCTATGGCTGAGCCTGCCGCTGGACCCCGACCGTCTGGAGCAACCGGCTGCAGATCTGGATGGCCCGCTCAAAGGCGCACGGGTGTTGGTGGTCGATGACAACGACACCTGCCGCAAAGTCCTGGTGCAGCAATGCAGCGCCTGGGGCTTGAATGTCAGCGCCGTGCCGTCGGGCAAGGAGGCGCTGGCGCTGCTGCGCACCAAAGCGCATTTGCGCGATTATTTCGACATCGTCCTGCTCGACCAGAACATGCCCGGCATGACCGGGATGCAGCTTGCGACCAAGATCAAAGAAGACCCAAGCCTCAACCACGACATTCTGTTGATCATGCTCACGGGCATCAGCAACGCGCCGAGCAAGGTCATCGCGCGCAACGCCGGGATCAAACGCATTCTGGCCAAGCCTGTGGCCGGCTACACCTTGAAGACCACGCTGGCTGACGAGCTGAATCAACGTAACAAGGGCCAGTCGCCCTATCCGCCCGCTGCCCTGCTGAATCCTGAAATCAACGTGCCGAGTGACTTCCGCATTCTGGTGGCCGAAGACAACAGCATTTCCACCAAAGTCATTCGCGGCATGTTGGGCAAGCTCAACCTGCAGCCTGATACCGCCAGCAATGGCGAAGAAGCCCTGCGCGCGATGAAAGCCCAGCGCTATGATCTGGTGCTGATGGATTGCGAGATGCCGATCCTGGACGGCTTTTCAGCGACGCAGCAACTGCGCGCCTGGGAAGTCGGCAACCAACGGGTGCGCACGCCGGTGGTGGCCCTGACCGCGCACATCCTCACCGAACACAAGGACCGCGCGCGGCAATCAGGCATGGACGGGCACATGGCCAAGCCGGTCGAGCTGTCGCAGCTGCGTGAACTGGTGGAGCACTGGGTTGCCCAGCGTACGATCAGCCAGGCCAATGCCAAAGCTGCCGACGGCGATCGCTACCAGCAAATCTGACGCTCAAGCGCCCGCACCGCCTGATAGACTCCCTCACGTCCCTTCCTGCTGCCGCGAGCTCAAGCCATGCTCCACGTGTTGTTCAGCGTTTATTTGAAGATGCTGGTGCTGTATAGCCCGTTTTTTGTCCTGTCCTGCTTCATCAGCCTGACCCGGGGCTACTCGCGAAAAGAACGTCGTCATCTCGCCTGGAAAGTCGCGCTGGCGACCCTGATCGCCAGCGTCTTGCTCTATCTGTTCGGAAGAGTGATTTTCAGCGTGTTCGGCATCACGGCCGATGCCTTCAGAATTGGCGCCGGCAGCGTGCTGTTTATCTCGGCGTTGGGTATGGCACAAGGTAAGTCGGCGATCCAGACCGATAACGTTCAGCAGGACGTCACCATTGTGCCGCTGACCATCCCGTTGACCGTGGGGCCCGGCACCATTGGTGCGCTATTGGTCATGGGTGTCAGCCAGCCACATTGGGACGACAAGCTCACCGCCATCGTCAGCATCGCATTGGCCAGCCTGACTGTTGGCGTGGTGCTTTACCTGTCCAACAGCATCGAACGTATTCTGGGCGATCAAGGGTTGCAGATCGTCAGCCGGCTCATGGGGTTATTCGTGTGTGCGCTTGCCGCGCAGATCATATTTACCGGGATAAGGGGTTATCTGATGCCGTGAATCAGAGTTTGGTATGGGTCAAAATCTGATCCATCCGATTGTCCAGGTACGTCGAAACCGCATCGCGGCGCGACGCATATACGTCGCTTTTGAACAGATAACGCCCGCCCCTGATATATAGAATGACTCGCTTGCCGTCTGCATGCAGAGCGTCTGCGCTGAAGCTCAAGTAGATACCACAGAACAAAATCACTACGTCACCCGAAGCGGTCTTTTCACAAGGCACCAACTGCATGAAGCGACCTTTGTCGGAGACCGTTGCCTGCTGGAAAAAAACTTTTACGACGTCATTGATCCTGGCTGCTGAAAAGGCTTTTTTAACCATGTCTGCAAGACGAGCAGAACCATGTGAGCCCACTATTTGAAATATTTCAGATCCCAACTCATTTGGGCTCCCCAGGACTTTTGAATCCGGAACGATAAAACTGGTTTGTTTGAACCCATGCGTCTCAAGGCGCTGACGGTAGTTAAAAATCCAGCTTGACCAAAGTTCTTGCTTATCAAACTTCATGCTGCTCGACAGATCAGCATAGGCTACAACATCCTGAATATCACTTTTCTCTCGAGCCGACATCCCGGGAAAAAAAGAAATCAAGTTATTGCCGATAATGGCAGCATCGATATTACCCTGGCCCATAAAATACCCTCCATGGCATCTTTCAAGTTTCTAAAGTGCACTACTCATCGAATTCTTCGATTTTCATGCACTCAGTATTACTTAGCTCCCGATCGGCAAGTTCAGGATATTGTCGAATAAATAGTCATCCAGACGCTCCGCCAGCTTTTCGTGCCCTTTCTGAAAGCGTCGTTCGTTAAGGACCAATTTATTTCCGGCAGAGGCAACATCGACCTCGCTGCTTTGCCATTCCCAGAATAGTACGTTCGTCACGCTCTGGGTCGCGATGAAATAAATGTTTGTGGTGATCAGAATAACGTCGCCAGCGGAAGACTCCACGCAAACCGCAATATTGAACTTGCCGTCATGATGACTCAGCGCCTCGCGCTCAAACAACCGAAGCGACTCGCCGGTTGCGCGAAGCTTCTCTATAGCACCCTGTGCCAACGTCACCAGAGACGCTGCTGTCATACCCGGGAAAGCAGCTGCGGCAAGGGCGCGTTGAAGTACCTCAAGGCCTACCTGATCCATCGTGAATTTTTGTGAAATCGCCGTGTGCCTGCGTATGGCATCGCTGAATCCTGCCCATCCCAGGCCTTTCATGATCTCTGTTTTTTTCTCATACCATGCGTTGCGGCGTTGTAAAGGATTGATGATCGCCCTGGCTTGGTGAGTGGCTGCAAGTTCTGAATAGATCAATGAATTGGTTACATAATCCTTGTGCTCTGCAGACATGTTTCCGCTGAAAACGATAATATGCTCGGGTGCGACTACAGCACTTTGTGCCACATCGGTGAGGCCGGCATTCAATGATGAAGCCAATGAAGCGTTTTCCGACCGAGTGACGCTTTGCGGTAACTCCGAAAGAATAAGGTGACTATCCTGACCGTTCATTGCGGGCATAGCTTTGCGATCGTAAAGTGTATGAATCATAAAATATCCCTTTATTAAGATGCCCCTCTTGGGCCCGATTCAAGCTAACAAAACCTGGCGACAACTTCTACACACCCAACAAATCCCGGAGCACGTTGCACAACGCCCTTAAATAAAGGGCGGATGGGCTATTCGCGGGCTACAAAAGAAAATTCATCGTTAAATCTAGTCAATATCCCTGGAACCAGATGAACTTTCCCACAGCTCACAGAACATCTGTGTAGTCTCACTTCGCAGGTATGTCCCCATACCACCTTGGTGTGAACACCCACTGTTTACCATCGGCACGAGGGAAAGTTGTCGTCAGCGACGATCCGATCAATACCATCGTTCGCATATCAACCTGTTCAGGCGTCAACTCATCGAGAGTGATAATCCGCAAAGCCTGCCCCGGCCGACCAATGTCGCGGCCCAGGGTTACAGGAGTTTCCGGTCCACGATGCTGGCGAACGATCTCCAGCGCACGTCCCAATTGCCAAGGCCGCGAACGAGAGATCGGGTTATAGAACGCCAGCGCCAGATCTGCCTGACAGGCCAGGTCCAGCCGCTTTTCAATGATGTCCCAGGGTTTGAGGTTGTCCGATAGCGACATCACGCAGAAGTCGTGTCCCAGCGGCGCGCCAGCCTGGGCGGCGGTGGCGAGCGACGCTGAAACCCCCGGCAAAATCTCCAGATCGACCGCATGCCATTGGGCATTATCGGATTCGTGCAACGCTTCGAGCACCGCGGCCGCCATCGCAAACACGCCCGGATCGCCAGACGAAACCACCACCACCGAACGACCCTGTGCAGCCAGTTCGAACGCATGCCGCGCGCGCTGCATTTCTTCGCGATTGTCGGTGCAATGCAGCACCTGATCAGGACGAAACGGTCCGGCCATGCGCACGTAGGTTTCGTAACCCAGCACATCGTTGGCACGCGCCAGTTCAGCCTTCACTGCCGGAATCATGAAATCTCTCGCACCAGGGCCAAGGCCGATAACGGCCAGTCGCCCACGCACACGTCCGATTTGCTCGACGTCGAGCGGCTGTGGCGCCACGGCGATGGCAATGCCTTCGCCCCCCCTGATCGGCTGGGACAGTTGCGGCAGAGCGCGCTCAGCCATTTCGCCAACATCAGACGAGGCATCAACAAAACGCAACGGCACGTTCAACTGCGCCGCCGCAGCGTGCAGTGCAGGGTTCGCCATTTCGGTATCGCTGGCCAACAGGCAAGCGAGCGACTGAACGGCAATGCGCGCCTCGTGCAACGCGCCGCGCACCGCATGTGCCAATTCAGGCAGCGCCGCATCTACCGCCACCAGCACATTGCGCGGGTAGATCAGCAATTCGTGGGAAGAAGGCTCGCGTTCGCCGTTGCCCACATGGATCGCCAGCGGCGCGTGATCGTCCTCGGGCAACTGCGCCTGATCGAGCCACGGCGCGGCACCTTCAATGCGAACGCTTTCGCCGGCGAGCAAATCCGAGACGAAGCGCTTGCCCAGTTCCAGATCGCCCAAGGCATAACCTGCGGGCGGATTGAGCAGGCAGGTGCCAAAGCGCAATTCGCCGCTGGTGGTGATGGCCGCAGCGACCTCAAGGCCCGCAGCAATCTCGCGGGCCATGACGTTGACGCCGCCCAGACCGCCGAGCAACGGCACCACCGCGCTGCCATCCTCTGCCACGGCCAGGACCGGCGGCTCAGCGCCCTTCTCCAGCAACAGCGGCGCCAGCGTGCGAATGACAATCCCGGCAGCGCACAGGGCAATGATCGGCGTGTCTTGTTGGTACAGCTGACGCAGCGTGGCGCCGAATTCGCTGTAGCTGCGGTCGGCACCCTCGACGCGCTCGGCCAGGCCGTGAATCAGCGCTTCGGGGTACAGCTGCTGAATCCGCCGCGCCGTTGCCAGTGCGCCTTTGCCCAGAATGACAATTGCCGGGGCTTTCAAATTGGACGCACTCATCAGCCCTGCCACCGTTCGCCCGGCACAATGATCAGCGAGAAATACGGCGACGACATCGGATCGACCTCGGCCAGCGGTACGATTTTCTGGTTGGCCATGGTCGCGCGTTCGACGTACAGCGCGCGATCCGCAAGGCCGGTTTCCACCAGCACTTGACGCACCTTGGGCAGGTTGCGCCCCAGCTTCATGATCACTGCCGCATCGGCATCCACCAGTTTGCGCTTGAGCTCTTGAGCCGACAGCACACCCGAAAGCACCGACAGGCTCTGATTGCGATAAACCAGCGGAGCACCCAGCACCGATGCGCCACCGAGCATCGAACACACGCCCGGTATGACCTGGGCTTCGTAGCGTTCGGCCAGACGATCGTGCAGATACATATAGGAGCCGTAGAACATCGGGTCGCCTTCGCAGATCACCGCCACGTCGCGGCCGGCGTCCAGGTGCGCGGCCAGGTCTGCGCTGCAGGTGTCGTAGAAGTCGCTGATCACCTGCTCGTACGACATCGGTGCCGGCAGCGCTTCGGTAGTCACCGGGTAAATCAGCGGCATCAGCGTTTGCGCGTCCTGCAAATGCGCTTCGATGATGCCGAAGGCGTTGCCCTTTTTGCCCTTGGCCACGAAATACGCCACCACGGGGGATTCGCGCAGCAGGCGCAGCGCTTTGACGGTAATCAGTTCCGGATCGCCAGGGCCGACGCCCAGGCCAATCAATCGACCACGAGGCTGCATCATTCGACCTCCGTAGCCAGTGCGTTGACCGCTGCTGCGGCCATGGCGCTGCCGCCCAGACGGCCCTGCATGATGACGTAGGGTACGCCTCGGCTGTCAGCGGCGAGCATGTCTTTTGACTCGGCTGCGCCCACGAATCCGACCGGGAAACCCAGGATCAGCGCCGGCTTCGGCGCGCCCGCATCGAGCATCTCCAACAGGTAAAACAAAGCGGTCGGCGCGTTGCCGATCACCACCACGCTGCCCTCCAGGTGTGGACGCCATAGTTCGAGTGCCGCAGCAGATCGGGTATTGCCCAGCTCGCGGGCCAGGTCCGGCACGCTGCTGTCGCGCAGAGTGCAGATCACCTGATTGTTGGCCGGCAAACGCGTGCGCGTGACGCCTTCGGACACCATCCGCGCATCGCACAGGATCGGCGCACCGGCGGCCAGCGCGTCACGTCCGGCCTTGCCTGCGCCTGGCGAGTAGCGCAAGCCGGCGATGGCATCGACCATGCCGCAGGCATGAATCACCCGCACCGCAAGCTTTTCCAGGTCGGCCGGGATCGTGTCGAGTTTGGCTTCGGCACGAATGATCGCGAAGGAGTTGCGATAAATCTCCTGACCGTCGCGGATGTAATCAATCATCGGTGTTGCTCCGTGAGCCGGCGTTCAACTGCGCGCCGACTGCTTCAATAGTGAGGTCACGCCCACGCAACTCACCGAAACCCGGCTGATCTGCGTGGCGAAAATAGAGGTCGTAATGGCCGTCGGATACGGCGAGCAGGGTCACCGGCGCAAGGTGCGCGGCGGCGCAGGAGCGCAGGCAGCCAGTCAGGTGCACCGACTGACTGGCGTGCAGCAAACTGGCCAGCTTGAGCCCGTCGGCCTTGGTGTCCGCAAGACCCTTTGCGCAGCCGGCAGAGCCAGTGCAGGCGATCATCTGCGCCAGCGGCTGTTCGGCGCCAACGATCAAACCTGCGTCCTGCAAACCGTCAATCGCAGCCTCGGCGTGCTCAAGGGCTACATTGCGCAGCAGCAGGCTTTGCCAAGGCGTCATCGTCAGGGTGCCGTCGCCCAGTTGCTCGGCCAGGTGAGCCGCCCGTCTCAGCATCGAGGGGCTCAGACGGCCCAGCGGCACCCCTGCACTCACCGCCGCCTGCCCCGCTTGGGCCTGTGGATAAACGCCAATGTGGCTGCCTGGTGCTGTAGGCAAGCGTCGCCAAGAGGTAATGGCTTGATCCGTTCGCAGCGGTTTGGCTAGCCGAGCCGAGAGTTGCCGGATAAACGCCTGGACCGGTATATGCGCCAACAGGTGACGCATACGGGTGTGCTCGGGGCGGGCCGATTCCAGAAAAAGCTCAAGTACCGCAATCACCAGTTCATGTGCCTGATTCAGCGGGACTGCGCCAACAGGCGAGTCGTTCGCGGGGCAGCCTGCCAGACCAAACGCCAGCAGCGTCTGGCTGTCGACTTCTATCGCCGACAGCCATAGATCATGGGGGTGTTCAAGCATGACCAGCCCTTCGCCGCCGTCCAGTGACAGCGCGAACTTGGGCGACAGGTCGTTAAAGCCAGGGTGGTTTTCCAGCGAGCTGAGGATTTGACTGGCCAGCGGTCGAGTGTCGAACAGCTGCTGCGGATCGACCCCTGCGGTGGGACTGAGCATCAGGTTACGCACGTCATCGCTGGCCGGGTTGCTCGGCCCCAGACAGGCATCGAGCAGAGTGGCGATCAAACCCTGTTGATCAGCGCCGATCCCGCGAATCTGCAGATTGCCGCGGTTGGTCGCCTCGATCACGCCATTCGCGTAGCGCTCGGCCGCGCCCGCCACAGCATTGGTCTGAGCTGCTGTGATCACGCCACCCGCGAGCTTGATCCGGCAGATCCCGCCGTCCAGCGCCGGGACAATACGCAGGAACCCCGGACAGGCCGAGGGGCGTAAAGGCGCGGAAAGCGGGCGAGCGGGACGCGGCTCGGACAATGGATCACCTGATCTGAGACGGGCGGGTAAGCTGCAAGGCCTTCGCGCCCTGCGGGGCCGGTATTATGCCTGCTTTGTTAGCAGGCATGAAAACCGCCGATCCCGGCAAGCGTAGGAAAGAGCGCCGGAACAAGGCCCGGGATTATCCATGGCCATCCTGCCAGGGAGAACGCGTCACATACCGACAGTAGGAACCGGCGTCAGTGCTTTCCGGAACTCTCCTACAACCTCCGACGCCATACTCATTAATGCCTTGTCTTGCATTCATACAACCTAACCGCCGCGACTTTTCTGTCCGCTGTGCGCACCGTTCAAAGGCGCGCGGCTCACTTAGCCACGGTTACGGAACTGAACATGAATACATCCCTGCCCCTGCTGTACACCAATGCAGCCTCCCCTGAATTTCTTCACAGTCTGGATAAACAGACGCTCACAGACGAGCAGATAGCCAGTTGCACGGAAGAGCCCTTGGCGGTAATTCAAAAAAACGAGGCCTACAAAGCGGCCCATCCTCCCATCGGGATTTACCGAGCCGCCTCTGAAGGCAGCCAAAGCCGTGATGGCGGCGTGATTGCGCAAGCTTCCTCACCTTTAAGCTGCAACCTGGACGACGGCCAGACATTGCGCATTGCCCGCAAAGGCGATCACGTCACGTATCCCGATGGCCGCACAGCGCAAATCATCACCGGTGCAGGCCAAGCCAACAGCGATCTTGCGCTGGTAGGCAGCCGGCTGAGTAACGGTGACGAAATCATCAATACCCTGAATGAAGGTTTTCTGTTCGTAGCCCGCGAAGGCGTTTCGATGGCCGCAGACTTTCTGCCGGACGTAAACGCCTAGCAATCTGAGCAAAAAAGTAATGCTGCGCCGCTCAAAGCGGTATCGCCGCGAACCCTCGCTTCAAACCAACAACCGCACGGACGCGAACGGTAAACAAGGATTGAACAATGGCTGACGGCTATTTCATCGGGCGTGGTGACAAAACCACCTGTGGTGGCGAAGTTCTGGATGGGCATGACGGCATCATGTGGGACGATCTGCTTCATGCTCGCCAAGGCGACAGGGTGTCCTGTGGGAAGGACGGCAAGATCTATCAAATTGCGGGAGGCGTTTCGTACTACACCAGTAATGGGATACCGGTGGCGGGTACTCTGGACAGCTTCAGCACGTGCCCCTGCAAAGCCGAACTGGTGCCGTCCTATTTCAATGCCACTTACTCCCGTGAAGATGACCCTGCCCCACAAACCAGTCCGAAGACTTCGGCAGCCGCGCCGCGCGCCGGTTACGCCGCGTCACCGCCCCCTGCGCCCGCGCATGCCCGCCCGTATATGGACGAAGTGGCAGAGATCGAAGACGAGGAAGAAGAAGTCGAGCAGGAGCAGTTGATTACCCTGCGCATCGGCATGTTCTTCGACGGTACCGGCAACAACCGGAACAACACTGAAAAGGTTCAGGACTGCTTTGCCCGCGACGTGAATCTCGGGGAGTCGGCTGAAGCCATTCGCCAGTTCTGTGCCAAGCATGGTTTTGATGGCAACGGCAGTGCGCCTGATGACAGCCATGGGAATGACAGCAGTAATGTGGCCAAGCTGTATGAGCTTTATATGGATGACACCCAGAGAGCGTTGCCAGACGACGCGAAACAAGCGTTCCTCCGGGTTTATGTCGAAGGCATTGGCACCAGCAGTACGGGCAGCGACTCTATATATTCCGGTAGCACGGGGCTCGGCGCGCAAGGGGTCAGAACCCGTGTTGAGGAAAGTCCTGGGCTATTACTTGAAGTATTAACGACGTTTCAGCAAAACAACCCTGACAAGCGCATTAAACGCGTCGAGTTCGACATTTTCGGATTCAGCCGGGGCGCTGCCGCGGCAAGGGATTTCGCCAACGAGGTATTAAAAGGCGATGGCAGCATTCTTGCCAAAGCGGTACCCGCGGGTTCACCGGGTTTAGCTGACAACTTCGCCTGGAAGCCGCAAACAGACTTCTGCATCAACTACATCGGCATTTTCGACACCGTTGCGGCGATTGCCGGCTGGATGCACGGCGACTTCAGCGGCAATAACGCCAACAACCCCGGCATCAACATTCGCTTATCGCCCGATGCGGCGAAGAAAATCGTGCATCTGGTGGCCGGGGACGAACGCCGCTACAACTTCTCGCTAAACAAAACCAGCGCCGACATCGTGCTGCCTGGCGTGCATTCCGATCTGGGCGGCGGTTACCGTCCCGACATAGTCGAGCGCGTGCTGCTCAGCAAACCGAGCCATAACGAAGTGATGCACCCGGCGCCCAGGACCAGCAGCACCAGTTACAAAATTGCCTTGGAGCAGTTGGCCAGACTCCAGGTGCGCTATGCAAATTACGACCTTCCGCTGGAAATAAGCCTGTGGGATGAAGATATTGTTTCAAACGTCAGGGGTGACCGATCCCGCGCTACACGGGTGCATGCCGCTGTCAGTGTTCAGCGCGAAGTGCGCAACGACTTGTCTCTGGTCTACCTGCGCATCATGCGCGAGCTGGCGGTACAAAACGGCGTGCCTTTTCAGCCCATTCCGGCGAATAACAAAAGGCTGGCCTTGCCTGATGAGCTTGTACCTATCGCCCAGAAGCTGCTGGCCTACGCCCAAGGCAAAACCACGTCTTACGGCCTGAGCGAGACAGAAGAGCGCCTGCTCTATAAGCGCTACGTCCACCTATCTTCCCATTGGAACCCTGTCACTCACCGCAACGCACAAAGGGATCTGGTGTTTATCAACCGTCCCGGCGAAAACGACGTGCGCACAGAGCACCCCAATGAATAAGTTTCTGTATCTGTCACTTTTGGCAGCCCTTCTTAACGGCTGCGCATCGGCAGGTCGCGGGTCACCACCCTATGACGCTTGGCGTCTTGGTTTTTCCGCACCAGATTATATGGAAGTATGGATTGAGACCGCAGACGTTATAGATAACAGCGGCCAGGTATTTGTCCACGCGGGGGGAGGGATTCCAGCAATGGTTTATCCACGCCCGTTAAGCAAGGGTATTCCGGACACATTTAAGGGTGATCCGAAAGGCTGGCCCGAACGCCCAGGCTGGGGCGCGGGCAAATACGTCAAACGCGCCGACCTGCCCAAGCAGATCTACGTGCGCTGGCAATCACTGGTGGAACCGCAGACCTATCACACGCGCATCGACATCCCGGAATCGACCCGAGAAGTCATGCGCAAGGGAGAAAGAGCGTTCTGTCGGTTTACCGGAAAAACAGAAGTTCAGTACCGCAAAGCCGTCGTCATCGGCCTGGCTCCCGGTGGCATCGCCAAGGTGTGGGTGATGGGCCCCTGCTTGGCACCCATCGAGGTGACGAGGGTGCAGGCCAAGGTCGACCCAACCGGGCCAAATGACGGCGAGTCAAATGGCAAATACGACCCGCCGTCAGCGGAATCAAGAGCGTACATCGAGAAATTCGGCGTTCCCTATGGCTCGTGGTGAGCCTGCGAATGAAAGCGCCGCAGCCTTTATGTCAGTCGTATTGTAAAGCGGCAGTGCGTTCCTGAATCGCGGCTGCAAAAACGCAAAAGATGCTCCAGCGGCTTCCTCTTGTTCAGGCGGGTAGCAGGCGGCCTCCTGGCGATGACACCAACAGACACCTGCCCCCCGGCGCCGGAGTATCATGCGTATTTTTCGCAGACTGGAGAAAGCCGGTCTACCGGAAGTTCGATTGAGGAAAGTGCATGTTGCCTTGGCTGACAGTCGTGGGAATCGGTGAAGACGGCTACAAGGGGTTGGGAAAGAACGCACGTCACGCGCTGTTAAAAGCGCAACTGGTGTTCGGCAGCTCGCGTCAGCTGGCTCTTTTGCCTCCGTGCATTCAGGCAGCCCGGCGTCATTGGCCAAGCCCGTTTTCGCTGAACACTGTGCTTGAGCAGCGCGGCACCCCGGTCTGCGTGCTGGCCAGCGGCGACCCGATGCTGTTCGGCGTGGGCGTGAGCCTGGCGCGTGAAGTGCCGTTCGATGAAATGCTCGTGCATCCCGCACCCTCCTCCTTTTCGCTGGCTGCAGCGCGCATGGGCTGGGCGTTGCAGGATGTGGTCACGCTGTCTGTCGTCGCGCGCCCACTGGCAGCGTTGAATGCGCAGTTCCACCACGGCGTGCGCCTTCTGGTGCTTAGCAATGACGGCACCAGCCCTGCGGCGATTGCCGGTCTGCTGCGCGAGCGCGGTTTTGGCCTCAGCCACATGAGCGTGCTGGAACATTTGGGCGGCGATGCCGAAAGACGCGTCGATGGCATCGCCAGCGAATGGGCCAACCCCGACATCGCTGCTTTGAATCTGGTCGCCATCGACTGCCGCGCAGACGCCAATGCGCTGCGCCTTTGCACTGTGACTGGCTTACCTGACGAAGCTTTCAAGCACGACGGCCAACTGACCAAACGCGACGTGCGCGCCATGACCCTCGCCCGCCTTGCGCCCAAGCCGGGCGAGTTGCTGTGGGACGTCGGCGCCGGTTGCGGTTCCATTGGCATTGAGTGGATGCGCGCGCACCTCACTTGTCGTGCGCTGGCCATTGAGGCCGACGAAGGCCGTCAGCAATTGATCGAATTGAACCGTGATGCGCTGGGAGTACCAGGGCTGCAGCTGGTGCGGGGTACTGCGCCCCAAGCGCTGGCCGATCTGGAAACTCCGGACGCAATCTTCATCGGCGGCGGCGTCACCCGGCCCGGCGTGCTGGATGCCTGCTGGCAGAGTCTGCGCTCGGGCGGTCGTCTGATCGCCAACGCTGTGACGCTGCAAAGCGAGGCTGCGCTGGTCAACTGGCGGGAAATCTACGGCGGCGAGCTGACGCGCATTCATCTGGCCCACGCCAAGCCCTTGGGCGATTTCGACACCTGGCGTCAGGCATTGCCGATCACGCTGCTGGAAACGGTCAAGCCCTGATGCGCGAAGAAACCGCCGAACAACCTGCGCCGCTGCGAAGCGGTTTGACCACAGGCAGTTGCGTCACCGCAACCAGTCTGGCGGCGGCGCGGCTGTTGCTCGGAGGTGAGGTCAGCGACGCGGTGCAGATCGTGCTGCCCAAGGGCAAACAGGTGCAGATGCGTCTGGAGTTTTGCCGTTTGATCGCAGACGGCGCCGAAGCCGGGACGCTCAAGGACGCAGGCGATGATCCCGATGTCACCCACGGCGCCTTGGTGTTTGCGCAGGTCAGGCTGATGGCCGAGAAAGGCGTGAAGTTCCTGGCCGGGCCCGGTGTAGGAACCGTTACCCGGCCAGGCCTGGTGCTGGGCGTCGGTGAGCCCGCAATCAATCCGGTGCCGCGCCGAATGATCATCGAGCACTTGGGTGGACTGGCCGAAGAGCTCGATTATCAGGGCGGCTTTGAAGTGACCGCGTGCGTTGAAAACGGCGCCGAACTGGCGCTCAAGACCATGAATCCGCGGCTGGGGATTCTCGGTGGCCTGTCGATTCTGGGCACCAGCGGCATCGTCCGGCCGTTCTCCTGCGCTGCGTACATCGCGTCCATTCATCAGGGCATCGACGTCGCCAAAACCAACGGTTATCTGCACATCGCCGCCTGCACCGGCAACGCCAGCGAAGACACGATGCGCGGGGTGTACGGCATCCCCGACATCGCCTTGATCGAGATGGGCGATTTCGTCGGCGCCGTGCTCAAGCACCTGCGCAAAGTCCCGGTGGAAAAACTCAGTCTGTGCGGTGGTTTCGGCAAGATCAGCAAACTGGCTGCCGGTCATATGGACCTGCACAGCCGACATTCGAGCATTGATCTGCCGCAACTGGCGCGGTGGGCCGCCGAAGTGGGCGCCGATGCTGCGCTGCAAGCGGCGATTGTGGGCGCCAACACCAGTCAGCAAGCTTTGGCGATGGCCGCCGCTCAAGGGATCGCCCTGGGTGACGCAGTTTGTCAGCACGCACTGGATTTCGCCCGCAGCGTGGTGCCAGCGCAGGTCCAGGTGGAAGTGTTCGCCATCGACCGCCAGGGCGGGATTGTCGGGCGCGCGGGGGTTTCGGCATGAAGCGTTTGTTGCTGTTAGGCGGCGTGACCGAAGCACTGGCGATGGCCCGACAATTGGGGCCGCAGCACGTTTACAGCCTGGCGGGCGTCGGCCGGGTGCCGGCGGATCTTGCGTGTCAGGTGCGAGTCGGCGGTTACGGCGGGGCTGAAGGGCTTGCGCAATTTGTGCGCGATGAAGGCATCGATTTGCTGGTGGACGCCACGCACCCGTATGCCGCGCAGATCAGCCGTAACGCGGCGACCGCTGCAAAATCGGCGGGCATCCCGTGCTGGGCGTTGCGGCGTCCGGCCTGGGTGGCTAGCCCGGCCGATGACTGGCGCGAAGTGGAAGACTGGAACGCATTGATCGCAGCGCTAGCCCCGTTCAAGCGCCCGCTGTTTACCTTGGGTCGCGAACCGTTGCAGCACTTGCATGAGATCCCGGCGCATCAGTTCTGGACCTTGCGCGCCCTGGACAGCTATCCCGGCAATGAGCGATGCGAAGTGATTGGCGCGCGCGGGCCATTTTTGCTGCAGGACGAGCGTGCGTTGTTTGCCCGGTGCGACATCGATGTGCTGATCAGCAAGAACAGCGGCAGCGGCGCAACCGAGCCCAAGCTTGAAGTGGCGCGTGAGCGTGGGATTCCGGTGCTGGTGTTGAAGCGGCCGGAACTTCCGGCGGTGGATCGGGAGTTTTTGACGATTGAAGCCTTGATGGCGGCGCTGCGGTAGCGGGCCTTTGTGGGAGGGAGCTTGCTTGCGATGAGGCCAGTACATTCGCTCCTTCTTCAGGGCACCAAGTACCCAATCGCGAGCAAGCTCCCTCCCACCAGTCCGGGGCTGCATTCCCATGCGAGCGAGGGAACGATCACGCAGGAGCAGTGAGTAGATGATCGACGAACAACCCTGCCGCCATGGATAACCCTTCACGGGACCGCACGCACAGCGTCAACTCGCGAGTGGCCCAGTCCTCATCCAGCGTAACCACCCGAGCGCCATCCATCCGGTAAATATCGGCAGTGCCCCGAGGCATGATGCCGATGCCGACGCCCGCCTGCACCATCAAGCACAGGGCGTCGTAACTTGAGACTTCCATGCGGATTTTCAATGAGCGACCCAAGTCATTGGCGGCTTTGATCAACTGAAAATTCAGGTGCGTACCACTTCTGAGCGCGACAAATTCATGGTCCAGAATTTCGGCGAACGTGACGCTTGGGCGGTCAGCCAACGGGTGTTCATTGGGTACGAGCAATACCAGGCGGTCTGTGCGAAACGGGAACACCTCAATGTCCGCACCGTGGGGCAGCCGGGTAAAGATACCGACATCGGCACGGTTTTCGGCGACGGCTTTGGTGATGCCCAGGCTTTGCTGTTCTTCAAGCACGATATTGATCAGCGGGTATTGATCCATAAACGACTTGATCAACGCCGGCATGAATTGCGTGACGGCGGAAATGTTCGCCAGCACATGCACCGAGCCGCGACGGCCATGGGAGTAATCGCGCATTTGCACGACAATTTCGTTGAGGTTGTTGAGCGCGCTGCGGGCCATGAACAGCAGCGACAGACCGGCGTCGGTGGCGGTGATGCCTTTGTTGGTGCGGTTCAACAACTGGGCGTCGAGCAGCTCCTCCAGCTCACTGAGGCGCTTGCTCACTGCCGCTGCCGCAATGTGTTCGCGCTTGGCGGCGGCGGCGATGGTGCCCTCTTCGATAACGCTGACGAACAGGCGCAATGAGACGGGATCAAGCTTCATGGGAGTACCGGGCGTGCTGACCAGAATGGCCGGCATCTTACCTCGTCAGCTCCTACATTTGATCTTGGTCATCGCCCAAATCCGTACCGGACTCCGAATTGATCGCGGGCAATCGCGCCCCTACCAGTCGCGCTCGAACACGCATCCTGTAGGAGCGAGTTCAGTTCAATACTGACCCGACAGCAGATGCCCCGCGTTCGGCACTTTGGCTTCAAGGCCCAGGGTTTTGAGGATTTGATACACGGTAGCGACCGACGCCGACAACACCGGTTTATCGAGACGATCCTGTACCACCTGGATCGCAGGCAGCGAGGGCATCTGCACGCAGCACGACAGCACAACACCGTCGGCCTGTCCGATGTTCAACCGATCGGCGTGGGCCACCAGATCCATCGGGTCCAGGCGACCGACTGCCAGGTTGTCGGACACTTCCAGGCTGATGGAATCCACGACTTCAATTCCGGCCGCTTCGATGTAGTCGATGACCTGTTGCGTCAGCGGTTTCATGTATGGGGTGATGATCGACACTTTTTTGTAGTTCATCAGGTTCAGGCTGTCGATCAGGGCGCCTGCCGAGCTGAGCACCGGCGTGGGCGCCTGGTTGTCCTGCACGGTCTTGCTCAGACGGTCCTGAGACACTTTGTGGTAGCCCGGCCCCTGGCACATGATCGCCACCAGACAGGCGTAGGCCATCACATCCACCCGCGCATCGCTCAGCTCCAGTGCGCAGCGGTCGCTGTCGATGTCCATTTTCTTCAGCTCTTCGGAGCTGACTTTCATCATGCGCATGCGCGAGGAGTGGAAGGTGAAATGCTCTTCGGGGAACAGCGAGTAACGCGAGGTCAGCATCGCCGGGATCTCGGTTTCCATCGTGGTGTTGGAGCTGGGGACGATTTGTCCGATTCGAAAGTTTTTCATGTTCACTCCTCTCATGTGGTCGACCGACAGGTCATGTGAGCACGATGGTAGGAGTGAGAAATCCAGGCGTATATCAGGCATTGACGACGCTGCCATCGCGTAAGGCGATGGCAGCGTCAAAAGCCCTGGCAATGTGTTATCCGCGTGAAAGTGCGGCCTCGGTCGGCGAAGGTGGAAGGTCGTTTTCGACCTTATCGCCTGTTGCCAACATCGCCCTGGGTATCGACAGAATCAACGCCCCACTGACGAACAAACAGGCCCCAAGGACGTATGTGCCGTTGTTGATGTTGCCGGTCAGGTTCTCGGCTACGGCCGTAATCATCGAGCCAGTAAAGCCTGACAGGTTGCCAATGGCGTTGATCATGCCAATCCCTGCTGCGGCCGCGACGCCCGACAGCACCGACCCTGGCAGAGTCCAGTAGATCGGCATCAGGCTGAGCACACCGGAGGCCGAAACGCTGAGGAAGATAATCGACAGCACGACGTTGTTGGCGAAATAGGCGCTGAGGATCAAACCAACGCCACCGATGAACGCCGGGATGGCCGCATGCAAACGGCGTTCGCCGGTTCTGTTGGAATGACGGGCGTTGAGCGTCATGGCGATGACGGCAATGCCGTACGGAATGGCAGTCAGCAGGCCAATGTCCAGCGGGTTGGAAACCCCGGCGCTTTTGATGATCGAAGGCATCCAGAATGCCAAACCGTAAAAGCCGGTGTTGAACGTCAGGAGAATCAACACCAGCAGCCAGACACGACCATTGAGGAACACCTCACGCAGGCTCGTCGCCTTGCCCTTGCTGTCGGTTTGCAGGTTGGCCTTGAGCATGGCCTTCTCAACCGGTGACAACCATTTGGCCTTGTCGATGTTGTCTGCCAACAGACAGATCACCACCACCGCCATGATCACCGATGGAATGCCCTCCACGATCAGCATCCACTGCCAGCCTGCCATGCCGTGCACGCCTTGCATCTTGGTCATCAGCCACCCGGACAAAACGCCGCCAAGCGTCAGACTGATCGGCATAGCCATCAGAAAACCCGACATCACGCGGCTTTGACGGCGAGTCGGAAACCAGTAGTTGAGGTACAGAATCACGCCAGGGAAGAAGCCCGCTTCACAGATCCCGAGCAAGAACCGCAATACATAAAACATGGTTTCAGACTGGACGTGGAACACGCCCGCCAGCGGCACAGTGAACGCCACGGCAATCGAGACCACGGCCCAGCTGAGCATGATGCGAGCGATCCAGAAGCGCGCGCCGAAGCGATGCAATAGCAGATTGCTCGGGACTTCAAACAGGAAATAACCCCAAAAGAACACGCTCGCGCCCAGGGCGTAGACGGTGTTACTGAAGCCCAGGTCGTTGAGCATGTCGAGTTTGGCAAAACCGATGTTTACACGGTCCAGGTAGGCCGCCATATAGCACAGCAGCAGGACGGGAAGGATACGCAGGATGACTTTGCGATAGGTCCGGTCTTCGAAACCGGCGTCGCCCGCCCCCGTGTGACCGGGTTGGCGCTGGGAAACAGTTTGCATGTGAGGATCCCTAGGCGCTGCAGGCGCCTGATTGTTTTTATTGGGAATGAAGCGATCTGGCTGTCGGCCGATGTTACCGGTAACAATCAGGTTAGGCCATAGTCGCTGGAGGGCATGCTCGATGACATGTTTCGATTGAGCGATAACGGGCCGTTATCGGAATGCAAGCGTGCCCCTACAGTGATTTCGCGTCGCGTGCCAACCGGGCGTTCTCAAACAGGATCTGGGCAAACTCCAACGCCGCACCCAGCAATGGCTCACCTTTGCGCGTCAGAATGCCGTAGTCCTGAGGGGCCAGTTGCAATGACGAATTGAGGATCCTCAACAGACCGCTCTCCAGATGCGGCCCGACCATCGATTCCGGCAACATGGCGATCATCGGCCCCGATTGCAGCACTTGCAGGAAGGTCTGCATTGAGATGGTGTCAACGGTGTTGCGCGGCGTCGCGATCCCCGCCTTGGCGAATGCCTGCTCCATGCGCGCTCGAATTGGCGTGCCGACCGGGTACATGATCCACGGCCATTTGCCCAACTCTTCCAGTGGAGTTTCATTGTTCTGTGTCAACGGATGCCGACTGTTGACCACCATGCAGAACGGCTCCGGCGCCAGCGCACGAAAGTCATAGAGCTGCTGCTGGTTTTCATGGGTAAAACGGGCGACGGCCAGATCGAGCTTTTTGTCTTCGAGCATTTCCATCAAATGGTCGCTGGTCTGCTCCACCACCTCGATCGATAACAACGGCCAGCGCTGCTTGATCTGCACGATGGCATCCGGAAGCACGACGGCGGTTGCCGCAAAAATCGCCCCGACTTTCAGAAAACCATGGCCACCCTCGCGCAGGCTGCTGATTTGATCGGCGAACTTGCTCGCGTCATTCAGGGCGATTTGCGCATAGCGCAGCACGTGTTCCCCGAGAGCCGTCGGCGGCATGTTGCGCGGCAGACGCTCGAACAAATCAAAGCCCAGTTGCTTCTCGATTTCGCGCAGCATTTTGCTGACCGCTGGCTGGCTGAGGTTCATGTGCTGCGCCGCCAGGTGCATGTTGCGGGTGCGCGCCAGCGTGTCGATCAGCATCAGGTGTTTGAACTTCAGCCAGTTGCACAGGTGCGGCAAGGAGATATCGGACACGGCGGTAGCCTCAGCAAGCGATAACCCAGTGTTATCGATAATTGAGCAGATGTCATTGGAGTTTATCGGGTGCGGTGATTAGCGTGAAACGCTCCATAACAAGAATTTTTCCGCTCAAGGACTTTGCCCATGCCCATCAAATTAACCCCTGAAAACTCTCTGCCTGCTGACGGCCTGACCGGTACGCTGGTCGGTCGCGCCTGGGTGCCGGGCAACGTCGCCGGGCCTTCGCCAGTGGTGCTGCGTGCCGACGGCATATTCGATGTGTCCGAGCGTTTCGCCACCTTGAGTGAGCTGCTCGAAGCCGAGTCGCCGTTGCAGGCCGTGCGCCAGATCCAGGGCACATTGATCGGCAGCGTAGAAGACCTGTTGGCGAACTCCGGCACTCATCCGGACCTCAATAAACCGTTTCTGCTCGCCCCCGCTGATTTGCAAGTGATCAAAGCCGCCGGCGTCACCTTCGCCGCCAGCATGATCGAGCGAGTGATCGAGGAACAGGCCGCAGGCGATCCGGCCAAGGCCGAAAGCGTACGCGCAATTGTGCACGCGGCCATTGGCGACAACCTGCGCAGCATCAAACCGGGCTCCGAGCAGGCTGCCAAGCTCAAGGCGCTGCTGATCGAGCAAGGCATGTGGTCGCAATACCTGGAAGTCGGCATCGGGCCAGACGCAGAAATCTTCACCAAAGCGCCGGTGCTGGCCGCCGTGGGCACTGGCAGCGAAATCGGTATTCACCCCAAATCCGAATGGAACAACCCCGAGCCCGAAGTGGTGCTGGCGGTCAACAGTCGCGGCCAGATCCACGGCGCGACCCTGGGCAATGACGTCAACCTGCGGGACTTCGAAGGCCGCAGCGCGCTGCTGCTGAGCAAGGCCAAGGACAACAACGCCTCGTGCGCCATCGGCCCGTTCATTCGGCTGTTTGACGAGACGTTCAGCATGGATGACGTGCGCAATTGCGTGGTCGAGTTGCAGGTCAAAGGCGAAGACGGTTACGTGATGAAGGGCTCAAGCTCGATGTCGCAGATCAGCCGCGACCCGGAAGATCTTGCAGCGCAGACCCTCAACGAAAACCATCAATACCCGGATGGATTCCTGCTGTACCTGGGCACCCTGTTCGCCCCTACCGAGGACCGCGACAACGTGGGAGGCGGCTTCACCCACAAGCTGGGGGATCAGGTGAGCATCAGCAGCCCACTGCTGGGCAGTTTGCACAATCAAGTGACTCACAGCAGCAGGGCCAAGCCCTGGACCTTCGGCGTTGGCGCGCTGGTGCGCAACCTGGCAGCGCGTGATCTGTTGTCGCGCTGAGCGCTGACTCGATCAGGTGCTTTCGCGAGCAAGCACCTGATAACCAACGGCCACGCTTTGCTTGGGTCGCTGCGTATTCAATCGCAGCGCATCGGCACTGGCGATCAACAGCTCACCGGCGCGACGGCCAATGCCGTACGGGTCGACCGCGACGGTGCTGATCGTCGGCATGCAATAGCGCGACACTTCAAAATCCCCGAAACCTGCCACTGCGATGTCCTCAGGCACGCGAAGGCCCTGACGATGACACTGCATAATCGCCCCGAACGCCGACAGATCACTGACGCACATCACCGCATCGGTGTCCGGCCACTTTTCCAGCAACCTGCGCACCGACTCACCGCCATGACTCATGGTGATGGGCGAGTCGCCGTATTCCATCAAGCGCGGCTCGCCCAGGCCCAGGTCGGCCATGGCGTGAAGGTAACCGCGCTGGCGCTGCTGACCACGGTGATCCAGCGGGGAGGCGCCGCCGATGTAGCCGATGCGTCGATAACCGCGCTGGTGCAAATGCGCCACCATCGCCGCAGCTGCCTGGGCGTTGGAAAACCCAACCGCCTGATCAATGGGCTGCTCGGGCAGATCCCAGGTTTCCACAACCGGCACCTGCGCCTGGTGCAGCAGTTTGCGGGTGATCTCCAGATGCGCGGCGCCGGTGAGCATCACGCCCAAGGGGCGGTGGCGCAGCAGGGTGCGCACCAGCAGCGCTTCCTGTTCGAGGTGGTAATCGGTGTCGCCAAGCAACAGGCACAAGCCTTTTTCGCGCACCACATCGTTAAGCCCGCGCACGGTGTCGGCGAAATTGGAGCTGACCAGTGAAGGCACCAGCGCGACGATAAATTGTGAACGGCCACTGGACAGCGTGCCCGCCGACGCATCGGGCAAATAACCGAGGCTGTCGATAGCGGCCAACACGTTGTCACGGGTTTTTTCGGAGACCTCGCGACCGGCCAGCACCCGGGAGACTGTCATCTTCGACACGCCCGCAAGTTTGGCCACGTCGGCCATGCGCGGTGCGGCGATACGCTGCTCGGGAATGCTGCTGCCGGGGACGTCCGAACTCATTGAATGCCTTCTGAGGGGAGATAAAGCGTGGCCGATTATACATAGCGCCAGCCCTGCCGAGTGGGGGATACAGGGCAACTGCAAACGCAATAAAGCGGTTTACAAAATGAATTCGCACGAGCAATGTTACCGGTAACAAATACAACTAGGCAGCCGCCGAGGCTGCTAAATCACAAGAGAACCCAGCCATGACCGACCTTTCAAAGCGCCGCCTGCGCAGCCAGCAGTGGTTTGACGACCCTGAACACGCCGACATGACCGCGCTCTACGTCGAGCGCTACATGAACTACGGCCTGACCCGCGAAGAGTTGCAGTCCGGGCGGCCGATCATTGGCATCGCGCAGACCGGCAGCGACCTTGCGCCGTGCAATCGTCATCACCTGGAACTAACCAAGCGCGTGCGGGAAGGGATTCGCGATGCGGGCGGGATTCCCATGGAGTTTCCGGTGCATCCCATGGCCGAGCAAACCCGTCGCCCTACGGCTGCGCTGGATCGTAATCTGGCGTATCTGGGGCTGGTGGAAATCATGCACGGCTACCCCCTCGACGGCGTGGTGCTGACCACCGGGTGCGACAAAACCACCCCGGCCTGCCTGATGGCGGCCGCGACCACGGATCTGCCGTCGATAGTCTTGTCAGGCGGACCGATGCTCGACGGTCGGCACAAGGGCGAACTGATCGGCTCCGGCACGGTGCTGTGGCATGCGCGCAACCTGATGGCAGCGGGCGAGATCAACTACGAAGGCTTCATGGAAATGACCACGGCAGCATCGCCCTCGGTCGGTCACTGCAACACCATGGGCACCGCGCTTTCGATGAACGCATTAGCCGAAGCGCTCGGCATGTCGCTGCCCGGTTGCGCGAGCATCCCGGCACCGTACCGCGAGCGCGGACAGATGGCCTACATCACCGGCAAACGCATTTGCGACATGGTCCGCGAAGACATACGCCCGTCGCAGATCATGACCCGCGAGTCTTTTGAAAACGCCATCGCCGTGGCCTCTGCGCTCGGCGCTTCGAGCAACTGCCCGCCGCACCTGATCGCCATCGCCCGGCACATGGGCATCGAGCTGAGCCTGGACGATTGGCAACGGATCGGCGAAGACGTGCCGCTTTTGGTGAACTGCATGCCCGCTGGCAAATATCTGGGTGAAGGTTTTCACCGCGCAGGCGGCGTGCCGGCAGTCATGCATGAGCTGCAAAAGGCCGGGAAGCTGCATGAGGACTGCGCGTCGGTGTCAGGCAAAACCATTGGCGAGATCGTGCGCACTGCAGTGGCAAGCGATGCGGATGTGATTCGTCCATACGAGGATCCGCTCAAGCATCGCGCGGGCTTTATCGTGCTCAGCGGTAATTTTTTCGACAGCGCGATCATGAAGATGTCGGTGGTCGGCGAGGCGTTTCGCAAGACCTATCTGTCGGAGCTGGGCAACGAGAACAGCTTCGACGCAAGGGCGATTGTGTTCGAGGGGCCGGAGGACTATCACGCGCGGATCAACGACCCGACGCTGGACATCGACGAGCGCTGCATTCTGGTGATTCGCGGCGCCGGAACCGTGGGCTATCCGGGCAGCGCCGAGGTCGTGAACATGGCGCCGCCCGCCGAGCTGATCAAGCGCGGAATCGACTCGCTGCCGTGTCTGGGAGATGGGCGCCAGAGCGGTACCTCGGCCAGCCCGTCGATTCTCAATATGTCGCCGGAAGCGGCGGTCGGTGGCGGACTGGCGCTATTGAAAACCAACGACCGACTGCGTGTGGACCTGAACAATCGCAGCGTGAACGTGCTGGTGTCTGACGAGGAGATGGCCGAACGACGGGCGAACTTCGTACCGAGCATGCCGCCTTCCCAAACACCGTGGCAGGAGTTGTATCGGCAATTGGTCGGGCAACTCTCCACAGGCGGCTGCCTTGAACCGGCTACGTTGCATTTGCGGGTGATTGCCAGAAGCGGCGAGCCGCGGCATTCCCATTGATGGGCAATGGCGACTTGGCGCTGGGCTTTTGATTCTGGCTCCCACGCCCTCCGGGCAGAAACAGACATTGGCGTGATCCACGCCCCCTGCAGGAGCGAACTTGTCCGCGAGACGGTTGGTCTGGCACGAGGCGAATCGGCTCGCCAACAAGTTGGCTCCTACAGAATCGGCGTTGCTCATGCTGCCAGATGGCACCACGCGCAGATCAGGCGGTCGCATTCAAAGCAGCATCACCCTGGAACTCACTACTGAATGAGGAAATCCCGGCATGACTTCATCGACGCAAAAACCTGTCTGGTTCATCACCGGCTGCTCCACCGGCTTCGGCCGCGAACTGGCCTTGCACACCCTGAGCCTGGGCTATCCGACGGTCGTCACCGCGCGTAATCCGCAGCAGGTCGAGGACATCGTCAAAGGTCACGAAAGCAACGCACTGGTGCTCAAGCTCGACGTCACCGACGCCGCACAAGTGGACGCTGCCGTGAAGGCCGCCACCGAGCGCTTCGGTCAGATCGACGTGCTGGTCAATAACGCAGGCGTCGGCTACTTCGGCGCGTTCGAGGAAAGCGACATCAGCGAAGTGCGGCAGATGTTCGAAATCAACGTATGGGGCCTGACCGAGATGACACGCGCCGTGCTGCCCGGGATGCGCAAGCGTCGCTCCGGCACGGTGGTGAACATCTCATCGGTGGGTGGGCTGGTGGCATTTCCGTCCCTGAGCTTTTACAACGCCTCCAAGTTCGCCGTGGAAGCGCTCTCCGAATCGCTTTCTCAGGAAGTCGAGCCGCTGGGCATCAAGGTGCTGCTAGTCGAGCCCGGACCGTTTCGTACCGATTGGGCGGGCCGCTCAGCCAATCAAGCGAGCAGCACGATTGCCGATTATCAGGAAACGTCCGGCAAGCGCACCGAGGCGACCCGCAGCTACAGCGGCAACCAGCCGGGCGATCCGAAGCGTGCGGCGGTGGCGATTGTCGACACGGTGAACGCGGACAACCCGCCATTGCGCCTGTTGCTCGGCAAAATTGCGGTGGCCGTCGCCCAAGGCAAGCTGAAAACCCTGAGCAAGAATTTCGACGACTGGACCACAGTCAGCGAGAGCGCGGATTTCCCTGAGTAACGGGCAATCCCTGTAAACGCGCAATTTCTGTAGGAGCGAACGTGTTCGCGAGGCGGCGTGCCTGAAACAAGGCGCTAAGCGCTCGCCAACAAGTTGGCTCCTACAGAGGTTCTGCAGGCATTTAAATCAGCTTCGGCAAGCCGGCCTGCATCTGGGCAAACTGGCTGCGCAACAAAGAATGCAGCTGCTGTATCGCCGGAGAAAACTGCTTGCGGTGCGGGCATACCAGATTCAGCGGAGTAGGTTCGCCGGGATAATCCGGCATCAGTACTTCCAGCCTTCCCGTGCGCACGTCTTCGCTGACATCTAGCCAGGATTTGTAGGTGATGCCCTCCCCTGCAACCGCCCAACGCCGGGCCACGTCGGCATCGTCGCTGAACAGTGGTCCCGAGACGGTGAGCATTTGAGAACCGATCCGCCATTTGTCATAGATCCGCCCACTCATGGTGTAGAGCAGGCACTCGCGACGCAGAAGATCATCAGGCGTCTGCGGACGACCGCTGCGCGCCAGGTATTCAGGGGACGCCACCAATACCCGTCTGTTCCACGGTGCGAGGGGGAGCGCGATGTAATTGGCGTCCTCGATCACGCCGTAGCGAATAGCGACATCGACCGGATCACGAAACATGTCTGCCACTTGGTCGGACAAAAACAGGCGCATCGTGAGCGCCGGATGTTGCCGCCGAAATTCGGTCAGCCACGGCAGCAGGATATTGCGCCCCAGATCTGAAGGCGCGGCCACTTGCAGCACGCCTCGTAGTTCGGCGCTCTCGCGGCGCAGTTTCTCGCGCCCATCTTTGAGCGCATCAAGCACGGTTTGCGCGGTGGGCAAATATTGCTCGCCTTCAAGGGTCAGGCGCAGGCTGCGTGTCGAACGTGCAAACAGTCGAATATCCAGTTCGCGCTCCAGACGCTTGATCGCCGCAGCAACCTGCCCCGGCAGCAAGTCCACCTCCCGAGCGGTGTTGGAAAAGCTGCCGAGCACCGCCGTGCGCACAAACAGATTGAGATCATCGATACGGATCATTTTCACTCCAGCTGTGAAAGTGTTGGCGCATTCTGCCGGTTTTTCTTTTCCGCAGCGAAGGTGAAGATGGCATCACCGGTTTGAATGAATGTCCACTTTGGATGTTCGAACGTTTTTGCCCCTTGCAGAGGAAGCCCCATGAAAGCCATTGCCTTTACCCAACACGGCCTGCCCATCGAAGATCCGAACGCGCTGATCGATATGGACTTGCCCAAGCCAACGCCCGGCCCCCGTGATCTGTTGGTAGAAGTACGGGCCATTTCTGTGAACCCGGTGGACACTAAAATCCGCGCTGGCTCCGCCGCCACCGAACCGAAGGTCGTAGGTTGGGACGCCGTCGGCACCGTTCGCGAAGTGGGCAGCGAAGTGACGCTGTTCCAGCCCGGCGATGAGGTGTTTTACGCCGGTTCCATTGCCCGACCTGGCAGCTACAGCGAGTTTCATCTGGTGGACGAGCGCATCGTCGGGCACAAGCCCAAATCGATTGATGATGCCCACGCCGCCGCCTTGCCGTTGACGTCAATCACGGCCTGGGAATTGCTGTTTGATCGGTTGGGCGTGCCTGAAGGTGGCGGCGAAGGTGACAGCCTGTTGATCGTCGGTGCCGCTGGCGGTGTCGGCTCGATTCTCGTTCAACTGGCCCGTCAACTGACCAAAATGACCGTGATCGGCACCGCTTCCCGTCCCGAAACGAGCGACTGGATCAAGCAACTGGGCGCCCATCACGTGATCGACCACAGCAAGCCGCTGGTGGCGCAATTGGAGCAGATCGGCGTTGGCCAGGTCAGCCACGTCGCCAGCCTTACCCACACCGACAGCCACTTTGCGCAGCTCATCGAAGCCCTGCGCCCCCAAGGCAAACTGGCGCTGATCGATGACCCGAAAACTCTCGACGTGACGCCCATGAAGCGCAAGGCGCTGTCGCTGCATTGGGAGCTGATGTTCACCCGCTCCCTGTTCGAAACGCCGGACATGATCAAGCAGCACGAACTGCTCAACCGCGTCGCCGAGCTGATCGACCAAGGGGTGCTGAAGACCACTCTGGGCGAGCACTTCGGCACCATCAATGCAGCCAACCTGCGTCGTGCCCACGCGGTGATCGAAAGCCATCAGGCCAGAGGCAAGATCGTGCTGGAAGGGTTCTGACTTTAAGATCGACTTATTCCCGGCATTGAACTCAGACTCGTGGGATCGGACTCGTCCGCGAAGGCGTTGTGTCAGCCGCTAAAAATCGGCCAGCCATACCGGCCCCTTCGCGGACAAGTCCGCCCCCACGGGGTAGGGATCAATCTGTGGGACGGATGAGCTGCCCATGCCCGATCAGCGCCGTTCATTTGCCCCAATGCCCCCGCTCTGCTAGTGTCGCGCCCGTTTAACGTCTACCGGGATAGCCGCCATGGCCCGCAAGAAAGCTGCACTGGATTTCGAACAGTCCCTCACCGATTTGCAAACGCTGGTTGAGCGTCTGGAGAACGGCGAGCTGTCGCTGGAAGATTCGTTGACCGCATTCGAACAAGGCATCCGTCTGACCCGCGAATGCCAAAGCGCCCTTGCCCAGGCCGAGCAGAAGGTTCAGGTATTGCTGGAGCGCGACGGCGAGTTGGCCGAAGAGCCATTCGATGCGGAACAGCCCGAATGATCTCTGACTATCAGGCCCTCAGTCAGGCGCGCGTCAATGCAGCGCTGGACAGTCTGTTTGTCGCACCCAGCCCAGAACTCACCCGCCTCTACGACGCCATGCGCTACAGCGTCATGAACGGCGGCAAACGTGTGCGTCCGCTGCTGGTTTACGCGGCCTGCGAAGCCCTCGGCGGCAACGTGGACGAGGCCAGCGGGGCAGCCTGCGCAGTGGAGTTGATCCACGCCTACTCCTTGGTGCACGACGATTTGCCGGCCATGGACGACGACGATCTGCGCCGCGGCCAGCCCACCACTCACAAAGCCTTCGACGAAGCCTGCGCGATTCTGGCCGGTGATGGCCTGCAAAGCCTGGCCTTCAGCGTACTGACCGATCCACGCCTCACGCCTCAGTCGGCCGAAACCCGTCTGAATATGGTCTGCGCCCTGGCACAAGCTGCCGGCCCGGCCGGTATGGTGGGCGGTCAAGCCATCGATCTGGGTTCTGTGGGCCTCAAGCTTGACCAGAAGGCGCTGGCCTTCATGCACCGGCACAAGACCGGCGCACTGATCGAAGCCAGCGTCAGGCTCGGCGCTCTGGCCAGTGGTAACGCCAGTCGGGTTCAGCTTGATGCGCTGCAAATCTATGCCCGCGCCATCGGCCTTGCCTTTCAAGTGCAGGACGACATTCTCGATGTAGAGAGCGATACCGCCACCCTGGGCAAACGCCAGGGCGCCGACATTGCTCGTGACAAGCCGACCTACCCGGCGCTGCTGGGGCTGGAGGAGGCCAAACATTACGCTCTTGAGCTGCGTGATCAGGCGCTCAATGCACTGCACCCGTTCAACGCCGCCGCCGAACCGCTGCGTGCGCTTGCGCGCTACATCGTCGAACGCCGTAGCTGATCCAACCTCGCCCTTGTAGGAGCGAACTTGTTCGCCAAGCATTGTTTCGAACGACACATATCTACCGTCGGATAATCTGCTTCGCCAACAAGTTGGCTCCTACAGAGCATTCCAAGATCTCCTCCGCTTGCGCAATCTGAGCATCCATCGGTTGCAGTTCATGTGCAGCGTGCGAAGCATCAGGTAAACTGCCGCCTCTTTTGCTGATAACGATTCGCCTGATGCCCACGACGTTCAAAGAGATTCCCCGCGAGCGCCCGTCCACGCCTCTGCTCGACAGTGCAGCGACGCCGGATGGCCTGCGCCGGTTAGGTGAAGCAGAGCTCGAAGCCCTGGCTGACGAATTGCGCCTGGAGCTGCTCTACACCGTTGGCCAGACGGGCGGCCATTTCGGCGCCGGCCTTGGCGTTATCGAACTCACCATCGCCCTGCATTACGTATTTGATACCCCCGACGACCGGCTGGTCTGGGACGTCGGTCATCAAGCGTATCCGCACAAAATCCTCACCGGGCGTCGCCAGCTGATGTCGACCCTGCGTCAGAAAGGCGGTGTGGCAGCCTTCCCGCGTCGCAGTGAGAGCGAATACGACACCTTCGGCGTCGGCCATTCGAGCACCTCGATCAGCGCCGCGCTGGGCATGTCTCTCGCCTCGCGCCTGCAGGGCAACGACCGCAAGGCCATCGCAGTCATTGGCGACGGTGCACTGACTGCCGGCATGGCCTTCGAAGCGCTGAACCACGCGCCGGAAGTCGCCGCCGACATGCTGGTCATCCTCAACGACAACGACATGTCGATCTCGCGCAACGTCGGCGGGCTGTCCAATTACCTGGCCAAAATCCTCTCCAGCCGCACCTACACCAGCATGCGCGAAGGCAGTAAGAAAGTGCTGTCGCGTCTGCCGGGCGCGTGGGAAATCGCCCGCCGCACCGAGGAATACGCCAAGGGCATGCTGGTACCCGGCACCTTGTTTGAAGAGCTGGGCTGGAACTACATCGGCCCTATCGACGGCCACGACCTGCCGACGCTGATCGCGACGCTGCGCAACATGCGAGACCTCAAAGGCCCGCAGTTCCTGCACGTCGTGACCAAGAAGGGCAAAGGTTTTGCCCCCGCCGAGGTCGATCCGATCGGCTACCACGCGATCACCAAGCTCGACCCGCTGGATGCCCCCGCTGCTGCGCCCAAACCCGCCAGCGGCCCTAAGTACTCCGGCGTGTTCGGCCAATGGCTGTGCGACATGGCCGAAGCGGACTCGCGCCTGGTTGGGATCACGCCCGCGATGAAAGAAGGCTCGGATCTGGTCGAGTTCAGCGAGCGCTTCCCGGACCGTTATTTCGACGTGGCGATTGCCGAGCAACACGCGGTCACGCTCGCCGCTGGCATGGCCTGCGAGGGTTCCAAGCCCGTGGTCGCGATTTATTCGACGTTTCTGCAGCGCGGCTACGATCAACTGATTCACGACGTCGCAGTGCAAAACCTCGACGTGCTGTTCGCCATTGATCGCGCAGGTCTGGTGGGCGAAGACGGCCCGACTCACGCAGGCAGCTTCGATCTGTCGTTCCTGCGCTGCATCCCCGGCATGCTGGTGATGACGCCTAGCGACGAAAACGAGCTGCGCAAAATGCTCAGCACCGGGCACCTGTTCAACGGTCCGGCGGCGGTGCGTTATCCGCGCGGTACCGGGCCGAACGCGGTGATCGACAGCAGCCTCGAACCGATTGAAATCGGCAAGGGCATCGTGCGTCGTACCGGCAGCAAGGTCGCGATTCTGGTCTTCGGCGTGCAACTGGCCGAGGCGCTGAAAGTGGCCGAAAAGCTGGACGCGACCGTCGTTGACATGCGCTTCGTCAAACCACTGGATGAAGCACTGGTTCGCGAAATGGCGGCCAGCCACGACCTGCTGGTGACCGTCGAAGAAAACGCGATCATGGGTGGCGCAGGTGCGGCGGTCAGCGAGTTTCTGGCGCGGGAAGACATTCTCAAGTCAGTGCTGCATCTGGGCCTGCCGGATGTCTATGTCGAGCATGCCAAACCGACGCAAATGCTGGCCGAATGCGGGCTGGATGCGGCCGGGATTGAGGCGGCGATCACCAAGCGATTGCAAAAGATCCTACCGATTTAACGCAAACCCTGTAGGAGCGAACTTGTTCGCGAGGCGCCGTAACAGGCGCCATCGATTGCGAATCTGCTGACGTCATCGCGAGCAAGCTCCCTCCCACCTAATTTCCCCAAGCAGCACATATCGTGGCCTCCCCAAAATCTTGTGGGAGGGAGCTTGCTCGCGAAGCCATTTTTCAGACGCCCTGACATCATGAATCTGTCCCGCTTTGCTCTGACCCTTTCGCTGCTTCCCTGCGCCCAGGCGTTCGCCGACGTGCCCTCCCGTGATGACGCGCTGAAACTGCCAGACGTATTGATCAGCGCCAACCGTCAGGTTGAAGAACGCAGCGCCAGCACGGCCGCCAACAGCGTGTTCACCCGCCAAGACATCGACCGCCTGCAACCGATCAGCGTCACTGACCTGCTCAATCGCGTACCTGGTGTGCAAGTGGCGCCCAGCGGCGGACGCGGCAGCTTGCCCGGCATTTACATTCGCGGTACCAAAGCCGCGCAAAGCCTGGTGCTGGTGGATGGCGTGCGCATCGCTAACGCGACCTCGGCCGACAGCGCGCTGCAGTATTTGAACATCGATCAGATCGAGCGCGTGGAAGTGCTCCGCGGTTCGCGTTCGGCCATTTATGGAGCGGATGCGATTGGCGGGGTGATTCAGATTTTCACCCGACGCGGTGGCGATCAACCGTTGCAGGCGCGGCTGCACATGGGCGTAGGCAATCACAGCACCAACCAGCGCAGCCTCGGGCTATCGGGGGGCAACGCGCAAACCCGATTCAATCTTGGCGCCAGCCTTGATGAGACCCAAGGCATCGACCGTACCGGGCCGTCTTTTGCCAGCGACAATGACGACGACGCCTATCGCAACAAATCATTGAGCCTGAACGTCAGCCACCAGTTAAGCGACGACGTAGAGATCGGCATGAGCGCGCTGGATAATCGCGGAAAAACCGAATTTGATAATCCGTTCGGGCTGTTCGACCCGACCACGTTCAACAGCGTCGGCCAGCAGCAGTACAGCGATTTTGAACTCAGCAGCCTGGGTACGTACCTGGACATGCGCGTCAATGAACACTGGAAAACCCGGCTTGAACTGAGCCACAGCGAGAACCGCGAGAAGACTTTCGACAAGCTCAGTACCGATCGCTACGTGTTCAACACCTACCGCGATTCGGTGAACTGGCAGAACGACCTGGCGCTTAACGATCAGCACAGCCTGATGATTGGCGGCGACTGGTATGAAGATCGGGTCAACAGCAGCACGCCGTTCGACGAAGACAGCCGCTGGAACCGCGCAGTGTTCGTGCAGCACCGATTCAAGGGTGAAAGCTTTTCCACGGAACTGGGCGTGCGTCGCGACCAGAACCAGCAGTTCGGCAGCCAGAACACCTGGAGCGGCACGCTGACTGTACCGGTGAATGAGCGCAACGACTTGCTGCTGTCCTACAGCGAAGGGTTCCGAGCACCAACGTTCAACGATCTGTACTACCCCGACTTCAGCAATCCGGATCTCAAGCCCGAACACTCAAAAAGCTACGAACTGCAATGGCGCAGCCGCGTGAGCGAGACCACGCATTTGGAGGCTTCGCTGTATCGCACGGACCTTGAAGACGCCATTGCGCTGGACGCCGACTTCCGTCCACAGAACATCGGGTCAGCACGCATCAATGGTTTTGAAGCGTCTCTCAAGCAGCAGGTGTTGGGCTGGACCGGAAATCTGGGCGTCTCGATCATCGATCCGCGCGACCGCGACACCGGGCGCACCCTGAACCGCCGCGCACGCCGCACGCTGAATCTGGACATGGACCGCCAGTTCGACCGCCTGGGTCTGGGCGCCAGCTGGCAGGCGGTGAGCGGCAGTTACAACGACGAGGCCAACCAGCAGTCCATCGGCGGTTATGCGCTGTTCGGCGTGCGCAGCAGCTGGAAGGCCAGCGATGAAGTTAAGCTGGAATTCAAGATCGACAACGCCCTCGACCAACGCTATAGCCGCACGCTGTACAGCTTTGATGGCGCCAATCATGGCTATCGGGAAGAAGGTCGGACGTGGATGCTGGGCGTGACCTGGACACCGGAGCTGTAGACGAGTTGAGTGATCGTTCCCACGCAGAGCGTGGGAACGATCGACCTCTCAGCGGTCCGGCGCGATCACCGCGCACAGCTTCGCCAGCGCTTCAATCATCTGCCCACTCGGCCGCTCCAGGCCTTTGTCCGGAACCTGCACCAGTCGCTCATCGCGCACGGCCGCTATGTGCGGCCAGACTTTCCAGGCGTTCAGCTGGCTGTCCGAGCCCGCCACAATCACCTGAGGATCTCGCTGCAACACGCTCTCGAGACTGACTTGCGGCGCAGGCTGGGACAGATCGGAAAACACGTTCTGCGCGCCACACACCGCCAGCGCATCGCTGATGATCTGCCCACCGCCAACGGTGTACAGCGGCTGATCCCAGACTTGATAAAACACCCGCAGCGGCACATCCCGTCGATAACGAGCGCGCAAGTCGGTCAGCCGTTGGCGAAAGCGTGCGGCCATGGACCGGCCGCTATCGGCGCGCCCCAGTCGGTCGCCGATCTGCTCGAACTGATCGGCCAGTTGGGTCAGCGAATGCGGTTCGGCGGCGTAGGTAGGGATATTCAGGCCTCGCAGTTGATCGCGCTGCGCAACCGCCACGCTTCCCGGCCAGAGCAGTAACAAATCGGGCTGAAGGCTCAGCAACCGTTCCATTTCCAACTGGCCATAACGTCCGACCGAAGGCAGATTTGCAACTTGAGGGGGACGATCGCCGCCGTCCAGCACGCCGACCAACAGATCCGAGGCACCCAGTTCAACGACGATTTCAGTGAGCGAAGGCGCAAGGCTGATCACTCGCTCGGCAGCCTGAGCCTGACCAAGCGTCAGCAGCAGAACCGCGAGAAACCAGCGCATCAGGCCAATTGGCGAGGAATGCGATAGAGATAAAGCAAGATCACACTCGACAGCGCCAACAGCGCTTGGGCCACAGGTTCAAGCCCCACGAACACCGACAGCGCAGCGATCCATGCGGGCAGCCCGGCCACCAGAAAGGCAGACCGGCGATCAGCCGCCAGCTTGATCCATGCGCCAGGCTCTTCAGGGGTATTGAGTGCGGCCTCTGTAGCGATCAACGAGCGCTTGTAGACACCAAACGGCTTGAGGCTGAGGAACATCGAGGCGATGCCGGCAATGAACAAAGGCATCGCCAGAACAGGGATGACAGGGCCGTAGCTGCCAAAAAAGACTGCAACGACGAACAACGGCGCCAGCGTCAGCAGCAACTGCCACCACCAGGCTATTGCCAGTCGCCGCCGAACGTTGCCGCGTGTCACGCGGGGTCGACCTCACTCTGGTGCTCGTTACCCATCATGTGGCCGAGTTTGCCGGCCTTGGTCGCCAGATACAGTTTGTTGTGCGGGTTGTGGCCAGTGTGCAGCGGCACGCGCTCGGCAACGGTAATGCCCATCTCGGTCAGTGCTTTGACCTTGCGCGGGTTGTTGGTCATCAGCCGAAGGGAATGAATGCCCAAGTGATCGAGCATCGGCAGGCAAATACCGTAATCACGCTGATCGGCAGCGAAACCCAGACGCTCGTTGGCTTCGACGGTGTCGGCGCCGCCGTCTTGCAATTCATACGCGCGAATTTTGTTCATCAGGCCAATGCCACGCCCTTCCTGACGCAGATACAACAACACACCGCGCCCCTCGGCTGCGATGGCGCGCAAGGCCGCTTCAAGCTGGGAGCCGCAATCACAGCGCTGGCTGAACAGTGCATCGCCGGTCAGGCATTCCGAATGAACACGACCTAAAACAGGCTGCCCGTCGGACACGTTACCCAGCGTAAGGACCACGTGCTCACGCCCGTTTTCCTCTTCGAGAAAGCCGTTCATGGTGAATTGCGCAAAAGGGGTAGGCAGCTTGGAAGCGGCGACAAAGACGACGGGCACCTTGTGCTCCTGATCTGTGTGGGGACTGAAGATTCGCAAGGCGGCATTGTAACAGCAGCTTTCAGCAGAAGCTTAGGCTCAATTGTGGGGTAAACAGATCGGGAAGTTTGATTAAAGCGCCTTCAGACATCGCAACCCTGTAGGAGCTGCCGAGCACCGCGAGGCTGCGATGCAATCTGCCTGATACACCGCAATCGCAGCCTCGCGTTGCTCGTCAGCTCCTACAAAAGACGGTAGTCACTTAGAAAAACCCCATCGCCCACATCTTCGCCCAGCCCCACACCAGCCCCTGCATCGCCAGCCAGGCGAAGACACCGGCCAATACGTCGTCGAGCATGATGCCGACGCCGCCGTGCACGTGCTTGTCGATCCAGTGAATCGGCCATGGCTTGAGGATGTCGAAAAAGCGGAACACGAGGAAACCGACCAGCAGCCAGCCCCAGCCTTCGGGCACCAGCCACAGGGTGATCCACATGCCGACCATCTCATCCCAGACGATGCCTTCGTGGTCGTGAACGCGCAGGTCATCGGCCACTTTGCCGCACAGCCAGAAGCCGAACAGCATGGTGACGCCCAGCATCAGCCAGTAGCCCCAGTCCGGCAGCATTTGCCACAGCGGAATGAACGGCACGGCAACGATGGAACCCCAGGTGCCCGGCGCTTTTGGCAACGTGCCGGACCCGAAGCCAAACGCCAGGAAATGCCAGGGATTGGTCCACACCGACGGTGGAACGTTTTCCGCCGGGACCTGATTAGGATGATCTGTCACCGTGTCTCCCGAAAATGTTGGTAGCCCCGAATGATCGGAGTGACGTCCTGGCCTTGACCATCGACGAGCGTGACGCCCTGCCCTTCGACCACTCGACCGATGACAGATATCGGCCAGCCCTCGGCCAGCAAGTCAGGCAAAGAGGATGGCGCCAGTGTGAACGCAAGAATGTAGTCGTCGCCGCCGGTGAGTGCAGCTTGCTGCGCCGCATCGTGTCCGAAAAAGTCCAGCAGGGCTTCGGACATCGGCACCCGCTCCCGCTCGATCAGCAGCCGAACACCAGAAGCCAGCGCGATATGCCCACAATCGGCCAGCAGCCCGTCAGAAATATCCAGCGCCGACGTGGCCTTGCCCCGCAACGCTTGCCCTAGCGCCAATTGCGGCTGCGGCGACCAGTAACGCGCCAGCAAGGCCTGTGAGGTAGACGCCTGGGTGCTCCGCTGGTTCAACACCAGTGGCAACGCCCCGGCACCATCGCCCAGCGGGCCACCGACACACAGCAGATCGCCAGCCCTCGCGCCGCTGCGGGTCAACGCCAGACCTGACGGCACTCGACCGAACACCGTAACCGTGATGCTCAACGGCCCGCGCGTCGTGTCGCCGCCAATCAGGCGCATCGAGCAGCTTTGCGCCATCAGGTTCAAACCCTGGGCGAAGGCCTGCAGCCAGTCGGCGGAAACGTCCGGCAAAGTCAGTGCAAGGGTGAAAGCAAGAGGCATGGCGCCCATTGCAGCCAGATCGCTTGCAGAAACGCCGAGGGCGCGCTGGCCCAGCCGAAAAGGATCGCAGGCGTCGGGGAAATGCACCCCGGCCACCAGCGTATCGGTAGAGACCGCCAGATGTTCACCGGGCGGCACCGACAACAGAGCGCAATCGTCGCCGATCCCCAACACAACACTTTCGCCAGGCTGCGCACAGGGCGCAGCGGCGAAGTAATTGCGGATCAGCTCGAATTCGCCCATGGCGTCAGACGCTCAGGTCCCGGGGCAAACCCCGGAGGCCCTTAGCGCTTGTGAGCCTTCACTTCGACTTCGCGCAGACGCGGAGCCAGCTTGTCGAGCACACCGTTGACGAACTTGTGGCCGTCGGTCGAACCGTAGACTTTCGCCAGCTCGATGCCTTCGTTGATGACCACGCGATACGGCACGTCGATGCGCTTGAGCAGCTCGTAGGTGGACAGGCGCAGAACGGCCAGCTCAACCGGATCGAGCTCTTCGATAGTGATGTCCAGGCAAGGGGCGAGCGCGGTGTCGATCTCGGTCTTGTTGGTGGCAACGCCATGCAGCAGCTCGTGAAAGTACACACCGTCAACGTCTTTGAAGTCGTTGTCGACGCGGAACTGCGCTTCGATTTCGTTCAGCGAGTGACCTGCCATGTGCCACTGATACAGGGCCTGCATCGCCAACTGGCGGGCTTCGCGGCGCTTGGCGCTACGGTTTTTGGCAGCCTCGGGCGATTTGGCATCGCGCGGGTTGAACTGGTCGCTTTCGTCGTTAATCACTTGGCCTCCAACTGCGCCAACAGGCTGACCATCTCGACGGCGGACAGCGCTGCTTCAGCACCTTTGTTACCGGCTTTGGTGCCGGAACGCTCGATGGCTTGTTCGATGGAATCGACGGTCAGCACACCGAAGGCGACCGGCACACCGAACTCCATGGAAACCTGAGACAGGCCTTTGACGCATTCGCCGGCCACGTATTCGAAGTGCGGAGTACCGCCACGAATAACCGCGCCCAGGGCGATGATCGCGGCGAACTCGCTGCGTTGAGCGACCTTCTGCACGACCAGTGGAATTTCGAAAGCACCTGGCGCGCGGATGATGGTGATGTCGTCTTCGCTCACGCCATGGCGAACCAGGGCATCAACGGCACCGCTCACCAGGCTTTCCACGACGAAGCTGTTGAAGCGGCCAACCACCAGGGCGTAGCGGCCTTGTGGGGCGATGAAGGTACCTTCGATGGTCTTCAGGGTCATTCGGCTGAGTCTCGTATTCTCGTATTAAAGAGCAAGCAAGCGCGCATCAGTCGCGCGCTTCCAGGGATTTTAGGCCACGAAACAGAAACGGCAGCACAAACGTGTTCAACAATGGGGTTTCGCACGTATTGGCTGCCGGTCTTTATTCGGAGGGCACGTATTCTACAACTTCCAGATCGAAACCGGATATCGCGTTGAACTTCATTGGCGAACTCATCAGGCGCATTTTGCGTACGCCCAGGTCCCGAAGGATCTGCGAACCGGCGCCCACCGTGCTGTAAGTGGTCGGCGATTTGATGGTGGTTTTCTCGGCCGTGTCGCGGATATGCGCCAGCAACACATCGCCATCGAGGGGGTGACCGAGCAACAGCACCACGCCGCTGCCGGCCTCGGCAACAGCGCTCATCGCAGCGCGCAGGCTCCAGCGGCCGGGCTGTTTGACCATCAACAGGTCCCGCAGCGGGTCCATGTTATGGACGCGCACCAGGGTGGGTTCTTCCGCGCAGATCTTGCCCAGCGTTAGTGCCAGGTGCACGTCGCCTTCAACCGAATCGCGGTAGGTCACCAGATTGAACTGGCCCAGTTCGCTGTCCATCGGCTGCTCGGCAATCCGCTGAACGGTACGTTCGTGGATCATGCGGTAATGGATCAGGTCGGCGATGGTGCCGATCTTGATGTTGTGTTCTGCGGCAAATGCTTCGAGTTCTGTGCGACGGGACATGGTGCCGTCGTCGTTCATCACTTCGCAGATCACGCCGGTCGGCTCAAAACCGGCCATGCGCGCCAGATCGCAAGCAGCTTCGGTATGGCCGGCGCGGGACAAAGTGCCGCCCGCCTGGGCCATCAACGGGAAGATATGGCCGGGGCTGACGATATCGTCGGCGCGGGCATCTTTCGCTGCAGCTGCCTGCACAGTGCGCGCGCGGTCGGCGGCGGAAATACCGGTGGTCACACCTTCGGCAGCTTCGATGGAAACGGTGAACTTGGTGCCGAAGCCGGAGCCATTGCGCGGCGCCATCAGTGGCAGCTTCAGGGTTTCGCAGCGCTCCCGGGTCATGGGCATGCAGATCAGCCCGCGGGCGTAGCGCGCCATAAAGTTGATGTGTTCGGCCTTGACGCACTCGGAGGCCATGATCAGATCGCCTTCGTTCTCGCGATCTTCGTCATCCATGAGGATGACCATCTTGCCTTGGCGAATGTCTTCAACCAGTTCTTCGATGCTATTGAGCGCCACGCGGCACCCCCTTAATCAGGATTTGAGGTAGCCGTTGGCGGCAAGAAAACCTTCGGTGATGGTGCCGCCCTGGGCGGGTGTCGGGTCGGCAGCCTTATCGCCCAGCAGCAACCGCTCCAGATAACGCGCCAGCAGATCGACTTCGAGGTTGATCTTACGGCCCGGACGGTAGTCGCCCATGATGGTTTCGGCCAGCGTGTGCGGGACGATGGTCAGTTCGAATTCGGCGCCATTGACCGCGTTGACCGTCAAGCTGGTGCCGTCGACGGTGATCGAACCCTTGTGGGAAATGTACTTGGCGAGCTCACGGGGCGCGCGCATGCGGAATTGGATCGCACGGGCGTTTTCTTCGCGGGAAATGACTTCGCCAACACCGTCGACGTGGCCGCTGACCAGATGCCCGCCCAGGCGGGTAGTCGGCGTCAGGGCTTTTTCCAGATTGACCCGGCTGCCCGCCTTCAAATCGATGAACGCAGTGACGTCCAGGGTTTCGCGGCTGACATCAGCCCAGAAACCATCGCCGGGCAGTTCTACCGCAGTCAGGCAAACACCGTTGACAGCGATGCTGTCGCCCAGTTTGACGTCAGAAAGATCAAGTTTGCCGGTCTCGACATAAACGCGGACATCGCCGCCTTTAGGGGTCAGGGCGCGGATGCTGCCGATGGATTCGATAATGCCGGTAAACATGGGTCCTCCAGGAGAACAGAGCCTGCGATGAGCAATGGCCGGGAATTATACGCCGGGGTGCGACGTGGGTATTGCGATGACGCGCCAATCATTTCCGATGGCGCGCATTTCGACGATTTGCAGCGCCAGCGCTTCATTCATTTGCGCCAAGGGCAAATCCAGCAATGGTCGCGCGCTTGAGCCCATGAACTTGGCGGCGACAAAAATCTGAAATTCATCCACCAGGCCCAACCGCGTAAACGCACCGGCCAGTTTCGGTCCGGCTTCGACCAGCACATCATTGACGCCTCGGGCTGCCAGTTCGACCAGCAGTTTGCGCAAGTCCACATGTCCGCCACTGCTTGGCAGCGCCAGCATGTCGTGGCCTTCGGCATGATAGCGCTCGCGGGCCGACGCTGCGGCGCAGGTCACCACCAACGCGCTGCCCGCTTTGAAAAACGGCGCATCGAGAGGGACGCGCAAACGGCCATCAATCAATACCCGTAACGGCGGGCGAGTGACCGCCAGCGCGGTCAATTCGGCGTTCAGCCCCAGCTCATCGGGGCGTACAGTCAGGCGGGCATCGTCGGACAGCACTGTGTCGGCGCCCGTCAGCACCACGCTCGATTGCGCGCGCAGCCGCTGCACTGCCGAGCGCGCTTCGGGGCCGGTGATCCACTTGCTTTCGCCGCTGGCCATGGCCGTGCGACCGTCCAGACTCATCGCCATCTTCACGCGCACGTACGGCAAGCCGTGCTCCATGCGCTTGAGAAAGCCTTTGTTGATCGCCCGCGCTTCGCTTTGCAGCACGCCGCTCTGCACGTTGACCCCGGCATTCATCAGCCGCAGCAAACCGCGTCCGCCGACGTCAGGGTTGGGGTCTTGCATGGCCGCCACAACGCGAGAAACGCCCGCTTCGAGCAGCGCATCGGCGCACGGCGGGGTGCGGCCGTGATGGCTGCAGGGCTCGAGAGTGACGTAAGCAGTAGCGCCGCGTGCTTTATCGCCAGCATGGCGCAGGGCGTGGACTTCGGCGTGGGGTTCTCCGGCGCGAACATGCCAGCCTTCGCCGACAATCGCGCCGTCGCGCACGATGACGCAACCGACCCGAGGATTGGGGTGCGTGGAATAGACGCCCTTGCGCGCCAATTCCAGCGCGCGGGCCATGTAAAAGGCGTCCAGTGCAGCTTGCTCAGTCGAAGACATGCTCACTCTTTAACCGGCTCACGGGCCAGTCGGTCGATTTCTTCGCGAAATTCGTTGAGGTCCTGGAACCGCCGGTAAACAGAGGCGAAGCGGATGTAAGCCACCTCGTCGAGCTTCTGCAGTTCGCCCATTACCAGCTCACCGACGATCAATGACTTGACCTCGCGTTCACCGGTGGCGCGCAGCTTGCTTTTGATGTGGGCGATGGCAGCTTCAAGGCGCTCGACGCTGACAGGGCGCTTTTCCAGCGCTCGCTGCATACCGGCACGCAGCTTGTCTTCGTCGAACGGTTGGCGGCTGCCGTCTTGCTTGATCAGCCGTGGAAGCACCAGTTCGGCGGTCTCGAACGTGGTGAAACGTTCGCCGCAGGCCACGCATTCGCGGCGACGGCGGACTTGATCGCCCTCGGCAACCAGGCGTGAGTCAATGACTTTGGTGTCGTTGGCACCGCAAAAGGGACAGTGCATGGTGGCAGGCAACAATAAAAGGGAGGGCCATGTTAGCGCATCCCGCCGGCAAGACAAGTCTCGGGCTTTACGGTATACAGACGCCCATCAGGCGCTGCTAAAGCGGTCGCCGTCGGCGATACTGCGTGACATCACGCCCCGCCACCCTCGTATTGGTTTGTCCCGGAGTTGTTCATGACGCTACGATTGCTCGCCGTATTCAGCTTTGCCGGCCTGCTGGCCGCGTGTAGCAGCAATGAACCACCGACGCCTGCGCCGGCCCCCACCGCTACCAAAACCGCCCCGCTCAAACTGCCTGAAGGACCGGGGCCGCTGCTGCCCTATCAGCGCGAGCTGAGCGGTCAGTTGCTGGGCGTACCGGCGGGCGCAGAAGTCGAAATGGCGCTGTTGGTGATCGATGACCGCAATCGCCCGCAAAAGCTGCTGTCGAGCACCAAATTGATCGGCAACAACAAGTCGCTGCCCTTCCAGTTGCGCTTTAACCCTGAAGCCTTTCCGGTGGGCGCGCGGGTCGAGTTGCGGGGCCGCGCCAGCCAGTCCGGCCAGTTGATTCTGCATTTGCCGTCGGTGCTGATCCAGACGCCAGAGACTCAAGCCCTGGGCCAGTTGCAGTTCGTCACCGCGCCATGAGCCCACCGCTTCAACTCCAGGCAGCGCTGAGCGAACTGCTCGGCGATGCCCGGTTGGTGGCTGAGTCGTTGCCGGATACCGATCTGAAACTGTGGCTGATCGATGGGCAGAACATGGACCGTGCTTTCAGCCCTGACGAGACGCGACGCATCCTCGACGACCCACCCTACTGGGCCTTCTGCTGGGCCAGCGGTTTGGCCGTGGCGCGTTTTCTCACCGAGCATCCGCAGTGGGTCGAAGGCAAGCGAGTGCTGGATTTCGGCGCAGGCTCGGGGGTGGCGGGGATCGCGGCACTGAAAGCCGGCGCGCTGGATGTAGCGGCGTGCGATCTGGACCCGTTGGCGCTTGAGGCCTGTCGGGCCAACGCTGCGCTGAACGATGTGGTGCTGAGTTATTCGGATGATTTTTTTGGCGAGGCCGATCGTTTCGATCTGATTCTCGTGGCCGACGTGCTGTACGACCGCGCGAACCTGCCGTTGCTGGATGCGTTTTTGAGTCGTGGCCGGGAGGCGTTGGTCGCAGATTCCCGGGTCAGGGATTTCCAGCATCCGCTGTATCAGCGACTGGCGATTCTGGAGGCGTTGACGCTGCCGGATCTGGCTGAGCCGTGGGAGTTTCGCAAGGTCAGTCTTTATCACGCAAAGCGCTGACCCTCTGTGGGAGGAAGCTTGCTCGCGAGGCTTTGGTATAACAACAGATCTTTATGGCCCACGACGAACAATCGCGAGCAAGCTCCCTCCCACGGTCAGTCACCGGCAAAAGAAAGTCGCTTCACTTGCCACCCCGCTTCCGACAATCCCCCGAGCGCTTTATAGTTGCCCCATTCACGATTTCCCGAGATTACCGATGAGCCAGGCCACTCCCTACATCTTCGACGCCACCGTTGCTGACTTTGATCAGTTGGTCATCGAGAACTCGTTTCACAAACCCGTGCTGGTGGATTTCTGGGCTGAATGGTGCGCGCCGTGCAAGGTGCTGATGCCGCTGCTGCAAAAGATCGCCGAGGACTATCAGGGCGAATTTCTGCTGGCCAAGGTCGACTGTGACGCCAACGAAGAAATCGTCGCGCGCTTCGGCATTCGTAGCCTGCCGACCGTAGTGCTGTTCAAGGATGGTCAGCCAGTGGACGGTTTTGCAGGCGCCCAGCCTGAGTCGCAGATCCGCACCCTGCTCGAGCCCCATGTGCAGATGCCCGAGCCCATCGACAGCGAGGCCGACCCGCTGGAAACCGCTCAGTCGCTGTTCGCCGAAAGCCGTTTTGCCGACGCCGAAGCGATTTTGAAAACCCTGCTGGCCGAAGACAACACCAACGCAGCGGCGCTGATTTTGTACGCACGCTGCCTGGCCGAACGTGGCGAACTGACGGAAGCAGGCGCTGTGCTCGACGCTGTGAAAAGTGACGATCACAAAGCAGCACTGGCTGGCGCCAAGGCGCAATTGACCTTCCTCGCCGAGGCGGCAACCCTGCCTGATGCTGCCGATCTGAAAACCCGCCTGGCGCAAAACCCGCAAGATGATGAAGCGGCTCATCAACTGGCCATGCATCAACTGTCGCGCCAGCAATACGAAGCGGCGCTGGAAGGGTTGCTCAAGCTGTTCATTCGCAACCGCAATTACAACGAAGGCCTGCCGCACAAGACCTTGCTGCAGGTGTTCGATCTGCTGGGCAACGACCATCCGCTGGTGACCACCTACCGGCGCAAGTTGTTTGCTGCGTTGTATTGATCTTGAGTGGGAGGGAGCTTGCTCGCGATCGTCCGGTACATTCACAACAGTGCATCTGTGAATCCGATTCGCGAGCAAGCTCCCTCCCACAATCGATTCACATCCTGTTGTCTCAATTTATCCAGCAATAAATCGGCGTGTCCGCGCCACTCTCGACCTTCACGCTCGGGTTGTGCCGCAGCCGCACCAGCAGGCGTTTGCCTGCCGCTGAGCTCCCGGTCAGCCCTTCGAGTTGCTCCAGCAAATCCGGCCCGGTGATCTGCCCGGCCTTTTGCAGCAACTCCTGGGCAATCTCCCAAATCTTGTCGTCCTGGCGCTTTGGCGTTGCCTTCACCTCATCAGCTGAGGGTTTTGCGGCCTGGAGCTGCGCGCCCAACTGCGCCCAATCGCCATCATCCAGCTCAAGGGTCAAATTCACCGGCAGATCGCCGATGGTTCCACGGATGCGTAACATGGTTCGATTCCTCTGGTTTGGCTGGCAGCATGGTCCCACAGCCGTTGTCAGGCTGCACGCGGCCCCCTGTAGGAGCGAATTTATTCGCGAGGCGGCGTGCCTGAATCATCGCGTCAATCGCTCGCCAACAAGTTGGCTCCCACAGGATCAGCGCAAAAAGTTAGCAAGCGCCAAAGCATATTGTTATAAGATCACATAACAACATTCCTGCTTTCCTCGGAGCCTTGCCCATGCGTCGTCTGCTGTTTGCCCTTCCCTTCGCCCTCCTGCCGCTAGCCATCGCTCACGCCGCCGACGAACATGAGCACGCCAGCCTTGGCGCTCACGAACATGGGGTGGCACGGCTGGACGTAGCGCAGGAAGGCACGACGCTTGAATTCGATTTCAACACCCCCGCCATGAACATCGTCGGCTTCGAGCACGCTGCCACCAGCGACGCCGATAAGGCCAAACTCGCCGACGCCCGCGCGGCCTTGCTCAAGCCCCATGGTCTGTTCAGCATTCCAGAGGCCGCACAGTGCTCAGTGATTTCGCAAAAACTTACCAGCCCGCTGTTTGGCGACAAGGATGAAGACGACGATGCCGACGAACATGGCGATGACCACGAGCATGAGCATGAGCACAGCGAGATCCACGGCAATTACCGGTTCACCTGCAACGTGCCGTCGGTGCTGACCCAACTGGACCTGACGCAGGTCTTCAAGACCTTCCCGGCCACGCAGAAAATCCAGGTGCAATTGAGCACCCCTAAGCGTCAACTGGGCGCCGAAGTGCGTGCCAGCAATCCGGTGATCAAGTTCTAAAGCGCTTGCCGCACATGCGACCGGCCACCCGGTCGCTTCATTTTTCGACATGACGCAGGCCATGACTCAAGCACTCATCGAACTGTCCGACCTGGGCTTCACCTGGCCCGGTCACCCTCAGTTGCTGGACATCCCGGCGTTCCGTCTGGAGCCCGGCGAAACGCTGTTCCTCAAAGGCCCCAGCGGCAGCGGCAAAACCACGCTGCTCGGTTTGCTCGGTGGCGTGCAGATGCCCAATCGCGGCAGCATTCGGCTTTTGGGGCAGGAACTCAAAACACTGTCGGCCGGCGCCCGCGACCGTTTTCGCGTCGATCACACCGGTTACATCTTCCAGCAGTTCAACCTGCTGCCGTTTTTGTCGGTGCGCGAAAACGTTGAGTTGCCGTGTCATTTCTCGAAATTGCGCATGCAGCGAGCAACGCAGCGCCACGGCAGCGTCCATCAGGCCGCCGCAACCCTGCTTGCGCACCTGGGCCTGAAAGACCCGGAAATCCTTGGCCGACGCGCCGACTCACTGTCCATCGGCCAGCAACAGCGCGTCGCCGCCGCGCGGGCTTTGATCGGTCAGCCAGAACTGGTGATCGCCGACGAGCCGACGTCTGCCCTGGACGCCGACGCCCGCGAAGCGTTTATCCGCTTACTGTTCGCCGAGTGCCATGACGCCGGAGCCAGTCTGCTGTTCGTCAGCCATGATCAAAGCCTGGCCCCGCTGTTCGACCGCAATCTGTCGTTGCCCGAACTCAATCGCGCCGCCGTCGCCCCCGAGGTTTGAGATGTATCTTTTTCGTCTGGCGCTGGCCAGCCTCGCCAACCGCCGCTTCACGGCGTTTCTCACCGCTTTTGCCATTGCATTGTCGGTCTGCCTGTTGTTGGCCGTGGAGCGCGTGCGCACCGAAGCGCGGGCCAGTTTCGCCAGCACCATCAGCGGCACTGATCTGATCGTCGGCGCGCGCTCTGGCTCAGTGAATCTGCTGCTGTATTCGGTGTTCCGCATCGGTAACGCCACCAACAATATTCGCTGGGACAGCTTCGAGCATTTCGCGCAGAGCAAGCAGGTGAGGTGGGCGATCCCGATATCTCTGGGCGATTCCCATCGCGGCTACCGGGTGATGGGCACCAACGAATCCTATTTCGAGCACTATCAGTTCGGCAGGCACCAGAATCTGGAAATGGCCGAAGGTCGGGCTTTCGCCACCGACCCTTTTGAAGTGGTGCTGGGCGCCGAGGTGGCCGATGCGCTGAAGTACAAGCTGGGCGACAAGCTGGTGCTGGCCCACGGCGTGGCGGCGATCAGTCTGGTCAAACACGACGACAAACCGTTCACCGTGGTCGGTATTTTGAAGCGCACTGGCACGCCTGTGGATCGCACGTTGCACATCAGCCTCGGCGGCATGGAGGCGATCCACATCGACTGGCACAACGGCGTTCCGGCTCAGGGCGCAGGCCGGATCAGCGCCGATCAAGCGCGCAACATGGACCTGACGCCGACCGCAATCACCGCGTTCATGCTCGGCCTGAACAGCAAAATCGCGACCTTCGCTGTGCAGCGCGAGATCAACGAATTCCGCGGCGAACCGATGCTCGCTATCTTGCCCGGCGTGGCATTGCAGGAGCTGTGGAGTTTGATGGGAACAGCGGAAAAAGCGCTGTTCGTGATTTCGCTGTTTGTGGTGCTGACCGGGCTGATCGGCATGCTGACGGCGATCCTGACCAGCCTCAACGAGCGGCGGCGAGAGATGGCGATTCTGCGTTCCGTGGGCGCACGGCCTTGGCACATCGCCAGTTTGCTGATCCTTGAAGCGTTCGCCCTGGCGCTGGCCGGCGTTATCAGCGGCACAGTGCTGCTGTATATGGGCATCGCGGCAGCGCAAGGTTACGTCCAGGCCAATTATGGTTTGTTCCTGCCGTTGTCGCTGCCCAGCGAGTATGAATGGACCTTGCTCGGCGGTATTCTCGGCGCGGCGGTGTTGATGGGTATCGTGCCCGCATGGCGCGCTTATCGTCAGTCGCTGGCCGATGGTTTGTCGATTCGTTTGTGAGGAAGTGGATGATGCGTTGGCTGTGGTTGATGGCGTCGCTGATGGTATCGATTGGGATCGCTGCGCCTGTGTGGGCCGATCAGATTCGGGTGCTGACGTGGCAGGAGATGATCCCGGCCGACGCCCCGCCGGTGAAGCTGATCACCACGCCCATGCATGACCTATCGAAGATGGCGGACACGCTGTCGATGGAGTCCGCCCCCGCCGCCCATCAACTGGCGCCGCACGCGCCGGTGGTCAAATCCCTGAACGGCCAGACCGTGCGCCTGCCGGGTTACATCGTGCCGCTTGAGGTCAGCGAAGAAGGCCGGGTGACGGATTTTCTGCTGGTGCCGTATTTCGGCGCCTGCATTCATGTGCCACCGCCGCCGCCGAACCAGATCGTTCACGTCACCAGCGAGCTGGGGGTGAAGGTCGATGAGCTGTACCAGCCGTACTGGATCGAAGGGCCGATGCAGGTCAAATCCTCGACCACGGACCTGGCCGATGCGGGGTATCAGATGGAGGCCGACAAGATCCTGATTTATGAGCTGCAGGATCAATAAACCTGTAGCAGCGAATTTATTCGCGAGGCAATGGGACAGACGACGAATCTGTATGGCCGTGCCGCCGCCTCGTGAATAATTTCGCGCCTACAGGGTCATTTCATTGAGCTGGGTCAAAACCCTCGGCCCAGACCGCCCGTAACATCAGACATCCCTTTCTGATGCCCTTACGGAGCCCCCATGAACACCTTACTGCTCAGCGCCTCCCTGCTTGCGCTGGCTTTATGCCCCCTCGTCGCCAACGCTCACCAGGCCGGAGACATCATTGTCCGCGCAGGCGCTGCCACCACTGCGCCTAATGAGGACAGCGGCAACCTCAAGCTCGACGGTGCGAAGGTCGCGGGCACCAAAGCCACCCTGGACAGCGACACTCAACTGGGCCTGACCTTCGCATACATGCTCACCGATCACGTCGGCCTTGAGTTGCTGGCCGCCACGCCGTTCCAGCACACCGTTGCCGTCAAAGGGCTTGGCGCGGGGCTTGATGGCAAACTGGCGGACATCAAGCAGCTGCCGCCCACGCTGTCGTTGCAGTATTACCCGATGGAATCTGCATCCAGGTTTCAGCCGTATGTGGGCCTGGGCGTGAACTACACCTGGTTTTACGACGAAGAGCTGAGCAGCACGCGCAAGAACGAAGGCTTCAGCAACCTGAACCTGAAGAACTCATGGGGCTGGGCCGGGCAAGTGGGGATGGACTACATGCTGACCGACCGGATGATGGTCAATGCGTCGGTCTGGTACGTGGACATCGACACTGAAGCGACCATGAACGGGCCATCAGCGCTGAGCGTTGGGCGGACCAAGGTCAGTGTCGATGTGGACCCGTGGGTTTATATGGTCGGGATCGGCTACAAGTTCTGATATCAACTCCGTCCCTGTAATTGGAGCTGACGAGCAGCGCGAGGCTGCGATGCGGTGTGTCAGACAGACCGCTATCGCAGCCTTCGGCGGCTCCTACAGAAATCGGGATCTATCGACCGAGCAACTTGGCCAGTCCAACCCTCAACGGCGTCGGCGCCGGCATGTCGAAGCGTTCGACCAACCGCTGATTATCCGCGCGAGAATGACGAATGTCCCCCGAACGCGCAGGCAAGTAAGTGACCTCAGGCAAATCCCCAACCACTTCCGACAGCGCGGCCAACAACTGATTAAGCGAGGTGGTGGCATTCAAGCCGACGTTGATCGTGCCCTCCTGCACCACTGGCTGCTCCAGCGCCTGAACCAGAATCCCGGCCAGATCGCCCACGTAAAAGAAGTCCCGCGTTTGCTCGCCATCACCGAACACGCTGATCGGCAGGCCTTTTTCGGCACGCTCGGCAAAGATGCTGATCACCCCGGAATACGGCGAGGACGGGTCCTGGCGCGGCCCGAAAATATTGAAAAACCGGAACACCACAGGCTCCAGGCCATGCTGACGTCGGTAGAAATCCAGATAGTACTCGCCAGCCAGTTTGTCTGAGGCGTAGGGGGTCAGCGGTGCCTTGGGCGTGTCTTCGCTGATTGAATCGCCTTCGCCGTTATTTCCGTAAATCGCCGCACTGGAGGCGAAAATGACACGTTTGATCCCCGCCGGGCGCATGGCTTCGCACACGTTCAGCGTGCCAATGAAGTTGCTCTGATGGGTTTTGACCGGATCGTCCACAGACGCCTGCACGGAGGCAACGGCAGCCAGATGCACGACCGACTGACAGCCCAGCGCCGCGCGGGCAACAATGGCAGCGTCAGCGACATCGCCTTCGATCAGCTCAACGCGTGGATTGCCCAGCGGCAGATTGCTGCGCTTGCCGGTGGAGAGGTCATCGAGCACTCGAACCGCGTAGCCCTTGGCGAGCAGCGCATCGACCAGGTGTGAACCAATGAAACCGGCACCGCCGGTGATCAAGACGGGTGCATCAGACATGACGGTAATAACGATCCAGTAAGCCCGGTAAACCGGCACGCCAGGCGCGCGGCTTGATGCCGAAAGTGTGAAGGATTTTCTTGCAGGCCAGCACCGCGTTTTGTGGCTCTTCGGCAGCGTCGGGGCGTGCGGCGTGAGCCTGAGCCGTCGGTGCTTCGATGGCCAGCGGATGCATCAGCCGGGCTTCGGCGAGAATCGCCTGGCCCAGCGCCAGCGGCGTGGTCGCCTCGTGACCGGCGTAATGATAAGTACCCCACAGCGGTGCTGCACAGTCGAGCTGCTTGAGCACCGAGATGATCACCCGCGCCGCGTCATCAACGGGCGTCGGATTACCACGGCGATCGTCTGCCAATAGCAGCTCAACGGGGGATTGCGCCTGAGTGAGCAGGCGGCCAAGCACGCCATCGGCGCTGTTATCGAGCAACCAGCCAAACCGCAGCAAGACGTGCTGAGGACAGGTCGCACGCACACTTTGCTCGATACGCCACAACGCCTGACCTCTTGAGCCCAGAGGCACGGGTTCGTCTTTTTCGCTGTAGGCGGTAGCGCGCGAACCATCGAACACGCGATAGCTCGAAGGCTGCACAAGGACAATGTTGTGGTGCTGGCACAGTTCGGCCAGGCGCTCTACCGAGCGTTCCTGGCTGGCAAGACGCTCAGTGCTCACACTCTGCGCCTGGAACCAGTCGAAGTAGTAAGCCAGATTGATCAAGGCATCCGGGCGGGTGTCGTCGAGCAGTTGCGTCAGGCTGGCCGCATCCCAACCGTCTTGCGGCGGACGCGGTGCGAGAAAGCCAATGTCCTCCTCGGCACCCAGACGAATCAACGCCTGCCCAAGGGCATTCCCACCGCCCAACAGCATAAGGCGCATTCGCATAAAGTCAGTTGGCTCAGTCTCAGGAATCAGTTGAAAAAACGGGTGAAAACCGCCCGCAAACATAACACGTCATGTGTTTTCCCCCAACAGGCACTGGTTGTGCGACTAATACCGTCGCGGGTCGCCTCTACGGTGACCTGTGGGTGCGGACTCGTCCGCGAAGGCTGACGTTCAGACGATAAGAATGCACTGGATGTACCAGCCCCTTCGCGGACAAGTCCACTCCACAGGGTTGAGCCGCCGATCACCGGCGCTTGCATCTGCAGTGCGGCGCCCTCATAAATCCGGACATGAACCTACCCCAGACGCTTGACCCGGTGCTCAGCGACTTTCACCCCGCTGTCAGCGCCTGGTTTCGTAGTACCTTCCCGGCGGTTACGCCCGCTCAGGCCCAGGCTTGGCCGCTGATCAAGCAGCGTGAGTCGACGCTGATCGCAGCGCCCACCGGATCGGGCAAAACCCTGACGGCGTTTCTGGCGGTGATCGATGATCTGGTTCACAAGGGCCTGGAGCTGGGCGGCGAGCTGCCGGATCAAACGTTCGTCGTCTACATCTCGCCGCTCAAGGCGCTGTCCAACGACATCCAGATCAACCTGCAAAACCCGCTTACGGGCATCACTGAACAGTTGTCGCGCCTGGGCTTGCCGGAACTGCGCATCAGCACCGCCGTGCGCACCGGGGATACGCCGCAGAAAGACCGCACCTCCATGCGCAAGACGGCGCCGCATATCCTCGTGACCACCCCGGAGTCGCTGTACGTGCTGCTCGGTTCCGACTCCGGCCGGCGCATGCTGTCGAGTACCGAGACGGTTATCGTGGACGAAATCCACGCCATCGCCTCCAGCAAACGGGGCAGTCACCTGGCCTTGAGCCTGGAGCGCTTGCAGGCGTTATGCAGCACGCCGTTATTGCGCATCGGCCTGTCCGCGACGCAAAAGCCTATCGAGCGCGTGTCGCGTTTTCTGGTGGGCAGCGATCCGGTCAAACGGCCTTGCGCCATCGTCGACATCGGCCATGCGCGTCCTCGAGATCTGGCCATCGAAGTCCCACCCGTGGCATTGACCGCGATCATGGCCAATGACGTGTGGGAACTGGTCTACGACCGCCTCGCCGACCTTGCCCGCAAACACCGCACCACGCTGATCTTCGTCAACACTCGGCGCATGGCAGAACGCATGGCGCGTCATCTGAGTGAGCGTCTGGGCAAACAGGCGGTCGCCGCCCACCACGGCAGCCTGGCCAAAGAGCAACGACTGGACGCCGAACAGCGGCTCAAGCGTGGCGATCTGCAAGTGCTGATTGCCACCGCGTCGCTGGAACTGGGCATCGATATCGGCGATGTCGATCTGGTGTGCCAGATCGGTTCGCCACGCTCGATCGCCTCGTTTTTGCAGCGCGTCGGTCGCTCCGGCCACCAGGTTGGAGGCACGCCAAAAGGCCGTCTGTTCGCGACGTCCCGCGACGATCTGATCGAATGCACGGCGCTGCTCGATTGCGTGCGCCGGGGCGAACTGGACACGCTGCTGATCCCCAACGCGCCGCTGGACGTGCTGGCGCAACAGATCATCGCCGAGGTCAGTTGTCAGGAATGGGAAGAAGACGCGCTGCTGAATATGTTTCGGCAGGCCTCGCCCTACGCCAACGTCAATGAAGAACATTATCAAGCGCTGCTACGCATGCTGGCCGAGGGTTATACCGGGCGCCAGGGCGTGCGCAGCGCGTACCTGCACCGCGATGCGATCACCCGGACGCTACGCGGCCGACGCGGCAGCAAGCTGACAGCCGTCACCAGCGGCGGGACGATTCCGGACAACGCTGACTACAGCGTGATGCTCGAACCTCAAGCGCTGAACATCGGCACAGTCAACGAAGACTTTGCGGTGGAGAGCCTGGCCGGCGACATCTTTCAGCTGGGCAATACGTCCTATCGCATCCTGCGCATCGAAGGTGGACGCGTGCGGGTCGAGGATGCCCAAGGCATGCCGCCGAACATTCCGTTCTGGCTCGGCGAGGCGCCGGGGCGCAGCGCTGAATTGTCGTTCGCCGTCGCGCGTCTGCAAGAACATCTGGATGAGCTACTCACCGCGCACCCCGGCCAATTGTCGCTGTGCATGGAATGGCTGATGGATACGCTAGGCCTGGATTACGCCAGTGCCGATCAGATCGTGGAATACCTGGCACGCGCTCACTCCGTCCTGGGCGCCCTGCCTTCGCAGAACACGTTGGTGATGGAGCGCTTTTTCGACGAATCCGGCGGTACGCAACTGGTGATTCATACGCCGTTTGGCAGCCGCATCAATCGCGCCTGGGGCCTGGCGCTGCGCAAGCGCTTTTGCCGCACCTTCAATTTCGAGCTGCAAGCGGCGGCCAGCGAGGACGCCATTGTGCTGTCGCTGTCCACCAGCCACAGCTTTACGCTGGAGGAAGTGTGGCGTTATCTGAATTCCAATACTGCCGAGCATCTGCTGATTCAGGCCGTGCTGGATGCGCCACTTTTTGGTGTGCGCTGGCGCTGGAATGCAGGAGTTGCACTGGCACTGCCGCGCTACACCGGCGGCCGTAAAGTCGCGCCGCAATTACAACGCATGAAGAGCGAAGACCTGATCGCCACGGTCTTCCCCGACCAGATCGCGTGCCTGGAAAATCTGGTGGGTGAGCGCGAGGTCCCGGACCATCCGCTGGTAGAGCAAACTCTGGACGACTGCCTGCACGAAGCGATGGACGCCGAAGGTTGGCTTACCTTGCTACGGCGTATGGAAGGCGGCGAAGTCCGGCTGATCAGCCGCGACCTGCCAGCGCCATCGCCCTTGGCAGCAGAAATCCTCAGCGCCCGGCCTTATGCGTTCCTTGATGACGCACCGCTCGAAGAACGCCGTACCCAAGCGGTGCTGAACCGACGCTGGAGCGATGCGCAGTCATCGGACGACCTGGGGGCTCTGGATGCCGAGGCCATTACGGCCGTGGGTGAGGAAGCCTGGCCGCAGCCGCAAAACCCCGATGAAATGCACGAAGCGCTGATGACCCTGGGTTGCATCAGCGGCGCCGAGGCCCGCACCCAGCCGGACTGGATGAAGTGGCTGGAGCGCCTGGCGACCTCTGGTCGTGCGACCCGTTTACAGGTCAATCCCGAACATGCGTTGTGGATTGCGCTGGAACGCCTCACATGCCTTCAAGCACTTTACCCAACAGCAGAAATGCACCCGCCGCTGGCTGCCCTTGCCGGTTTCAACGACGCCTGGAGTGAGGATGAGGCGGCGGTCGAGATCGTGCGGGCGCGGTTGAGCGGTTTCGGCCCGTTGACGCTGTCGGCCATCGCCGAACCGCTGGCGATGTCTGACAGCCAAATCGCTCAAGCACTGGCGAATCTGGAGGCCGAAGGCTACGTCCTGCGCGGCCGTTTCAGCCCTGGCGCCAGCGATGATCAATGGTGTGAGCGGCATTTGCTGTCGCGCATTCATCGCTACACGGTCAAGCGCCTGCGTCGGGAAATCGAGCCGGTGTCGTTGCAGGACTTCATGCGTTTTCTGTTCGACTGGCAGCATTTGTCCGGCGCGACACAGAGCCAAGGCAAGGCCGCCCTGCCGGAAGTGCTCGATCAGCTGGAAGGTTTTTGCGCCGCTGCGGGCTCATGGGACAGCGATATTTTGCCCGCGCGCCTGAAAGACTATTCCCCAAGCTGGCTCGATGATATTTGCCGGTCGGGCAGAGTGGTGTGGATGCGCCTGGCGGCTCGCAACAAAGTGGGCGCCGCTGCATTGCGAAGTACGCCGATTGTGCTGCTGCCGCGTTCGCAGGTGAGTCTGTGGAGCGGTCTGACCGAGCAGCCTGCACCGACAGAGTTGTCGTTGCGCGCGCAGAAGGTGCACGAAACACTCACCCTGCACGGCGCGATGTTTTTCGATGAGTTGACGTCCGAGGCCCACTTGCTGCGTACGGAACTGGAAAACGCGCTGCAGGAATTGGTCGGCGCCGGGCTGGTCAACGCCGACAGCTTTGCCGGTCTGCGCGCTTTGATCACGCCAGCCAGCAAGCGCTCGGCGCACACCAGCCGGCGTAATCGTGGGGCGTTCATTGGCGGCATGGACGATGCCGGGCGCTGGGCGTTGTTGCGTCGGGCTTCAGCGCCAGCGGTGGTGGAGTCAAAACGTGCGCCGGCCACTGAGCCTGCGACGCTGGAACACATTGCCATGACCTTGCTGCGTCGGTACGGGGTGGTGTTCTGGCGGGTGCTGGAGCGCGAAGCCGATTGGCTGCCGAGTTGGCGCGAGTTGCTGCGCACGTTTCATCGGCTTGAAGCACGAGGAGACATTCGCGGTGGGCGGTTCATCAGCGGATTGGCGGGTGAGCAATTTGCCCTGCCCGAGGCAATTCCTCTGCTGCGCGAAATTCGCAAGCGGCCGCTGGATGGCAGCGTGATCAGCATCAGCGGCACTGACCCGCTGAACCTGGTAGGCACGTTATTGCCCGGCGCCAAGGTGCCTGCGTTGGTGGGCAATCGGTTGGTGTATCGGGACGGTATTGCGGCGGCGGCAGTGATTGCAGGCAAGCCGGTCTATTGGCTGGAGCTAGATGCGTTGGCCACCGCGCAAGTCAGGGATCGGTTGTTGCGGTAGGGCAATTCTCCGATCCGCTTCTGCCGCAGGCGTAGGAGCTTTCATACCGGGGTTTCGGAGCCGTCCTTGTTGACGAGGGTCGCCTTGCCCGGCACCGGTTGTCGTTCGGCGCCCTCGTCCTGAATGTGCGGCACCGAGCCGTTGTGCGGGCTCATCACCACTTGTGGATAAGTTTGCGCGAAGCGCACGTCGCTGGACTTATCCACAAGCCGCTTGAGCCGATCATTGAAAGCGCGGCTCACCGCATATTGCCCACCGGATGACGTGCGGAATTGCGCAGTAATCACGATCCCGTTCATGTCCATCCGATCCAGTCCGAACACCTCCAGCGGCCCTTGCAGCTTGCCCTTGAGCAGCAGATCGTCGCTGATTGACTGCCCTGCTTCACGAATCAATGACGTCGCCGAATCAACATCCGAATCGTAAGTGAACTGGAACGAGAAGAACGCGTACGCGAACTGCCGGGACTGGTTGGTGACCGCTTTGATCTGCCCGAACGGCACCGAATGCACAAACCCCTTGCCGTCACGCAGGCGCAGGGTGCGGATGGTCAGGCTCTCGACCGTGCCCGCGTGGCCTGAGTCGAGCACCACCCAGTCGCCAATCGAGATGGTGTCCTCAATGATGATGAACAAGCCTGTGATCACGTCCTGCACCAGTTGCTGGGACCCGAAACCGATCGCCAGCCCCACCACACCGGCACCCGCCAGCAGCGGCGCGACGTTGATACCCAGATTGGCCATGGTGGTAATCGCACAAATCACCACCAGCACGATTTTGATCGCGTTACGCAGCAACGGCAGGATCGTCTTGACCCGGGTGCTGGGCTGACGGGATGAGCGACTGTGGACCGGCGGTTTCAAGGCCTCTTGAATGGCGGTGTCCATGACCACCCAGAGCAGCCACGTCACCAGGAAGATCAAACCGATGCTGCTCAGGGAATCGCTGATCACTTTGCCAAGGGCGTTGCGCTGGGCGAATTCGAACAGCGAGAAACCCCAGATCCGCCCCAGCAGTTCTATAAAGCCAATCGCCAGGCCAATGCGCATCAACGCGTGCAGCAAACTCAACAACCGCTCTTTATAAGCGTGCTCGACCCGCGCTTGAGTGGGTTTGAACATGTGCTGGAACAGCGTGCTGAGGAACACCGTCGAGATCAGCAAAACCGTGGTCAGTAACGCACAGCGCAAAGCCTTCTGGCTGTCTTCGCCGGCGCCGATCAGATTGACCGCGGACACCAGAATCATCAGCAGAATCGGCCAGTGCCACAGGCTTGAGAAGATCTTCAGGGTTTCCTGCAGCGCCGGTCGCGCCAGACGATTGGCCAGAGAACGATTGCGGATCAGGTGCGCCACGGGGCGCCGGACACGAAGTATCAACATGCAAAACACCGCGGAGGCGAGAAGCCCGGTGAATACGGCGACGCTGGTGGTGACGTTGTTGCCGATTTGCCGCGCGATTTGCGGGCTGGTCAGCGCGTCGCTGAGTGCGGCAAGAAAGCCCACGACAAACAGCGGTTTGGGACTCAAGCGCCGAATCACGCCCACCGCCGCACGCTTGTGACCGCTGTTGAACAACACGATCACGCTCAGAATGATCGACGTCGAAAAGATGCCGCTGCTGGTGGAGTACGCCAGGCACAGCGCCAGCGCGCGTCCGGCTGACAGCTGCAGGAAGTGGCTGACGTAGAGAGTCAGCGGCAGGCTGATCATTGCCGGGATGGTGAATGGGATCAGATAGCCCAACACGCCCCGCACACGCTCGCGCTCGAGCAGATAACGGTGCCGGCTGACCCGGGCAACGATGAATCTACCCAGCAGATGCAGCAGCGCAAAGGCACCTGCCCAGGCGGCGGACAGGATCGCGAAATCACCGGCCACACTCAGCTTGGTCCGCGGCGACGGCTTGTTGACCAGCTTGTCCAGTTCGTCTGCTGCACGGTCCGCCCTCAAGCGCCATGAATCAAGCAGATCGTCGTCCAGATCGAGCTTGTCCTGCACATCATCGATGCTGGAGCTGATCGCCCCGAGCAATCCGCCTTGAAGCAGGATTTCCGGCTTCTCAGGTTCGGTGGCAGGTGCCGGGTCGGTGGTTGCGGCGGCCGGCGTAGCAGCGGGCGCTGCGGCGGCGGGAGGATCGGCGGCCAGTAGAGTGGAGCTGCCGATAAAAAACAGGATGCACAGCAACATGGCGGTCTTGAAGTTAGGCAAAACGCTGATCACTCCTCACTCTCGGGACAGTGGATGACGGGGGGCAGGTATCAAAACCCACAGAAACTGATCGGTTTTCATCCGGCAAGTTCGGTTTTTGCCTGCAATCAATGTGCTAAATCGCGGCACCTCCAAACGAAATGAAATGTAACGAACCTTTGGGCAGCCGCTTCGTCACAGCTTTAAGCGGGCCTGTTCCGGGCGCCCGCGCTCCCGAGGCAGTAACGATGACGCTCATTTTCCCCAAGGCCCGCTTTCGTCCTTACACCTCAGCCTCCGGCGGCTGGGGTTCGGCCAGGTCGGTGATGGAAATCCTCTGGCGCGAGCAAACGCTGACCCGATCAGCGCTGCCCCTGGTCAAACAAAACAAGCACGGCGGCTTTGCGTGCGTCAGCTGTGCCTGGGCCAAGCCCGGCAAACCACATCACCTGGAATTTTGTGAAAACGGGGCCAAAGCCACCGCCTGGGAACTGACCTCACTCAAGACCAGCCCGGCGTTCTTTGAAAAACATTCTGTGAGTGAATTGTTGCAGTGGTCGGATTACGACCTCGAACAGCACGGTCGCCTGACGCATCCACTGCGCTATGACGCCGCCACCGATCATTACCGCGAGACCACCTGGACCGAGGCCTGGCAGGACATCGGTGCGCAGCTTCGAGCACTGGAGCCTGACAGCGTGGCGTTTTATGCCTCGGGCCGCGCATCGCTGGAAACCTCGTTCATGTATCAGCTGTTCGCCCGGGCCTACGGCACCAACAATCTGCCGGACAGCTCGAACATGTGCCACGAAAGCACATCGGTCGGCTTGCAGGCCAGCATTGGCGTCCCCGTCGGTACCGTCACGCTGGACGACTTCGAGCATACCGACTGCATTCTGTTTTTCGGTCAGAACGTAGGGAGCAACAGCCCGCGCATGCTGCACCCGTTGCAGGAAGCCCGTAAGCGAAATGTGCCGATCATCACGTTCAACCCGATCCGCGAACGCGGCCTGGAGCGCTTCGTCAATCCGCAATCGCCTGTGGAAATGCTCGGGCCGAAATCAACGATCATCAGCACCCAATATCATCAGCTGGCAATCGGGGGTGACACTGCCGCAGTGATGGGCATCGCCAAGGCGCTGTTCGAGATGGACCGTGCGGCACTGGTTGCAGGTAAACCGGCGATCATCGATCAGGCGTTCATCGCAGAACACACCGAGGGCTTTTCCGGCTTTCTGACGGCGGTCATGGAAACCTCATGGGAAACCATCGAGCACACGGCGGGATTGAGCCGCAGCGCCCTGGAAGCGGCGGCGACCGTCTACGCTCAGCATGATCGGGTGATGCTGGTGTACGGGATGGGTATCACTCAGCACCGCCTGGGCGTTCAAAGCGTGCAGATGCTGGTCAACCTGCTGCTGTTGCGCGGCAACATTGGCAAACCCGGTGCGGGAATCTGCCCGGTACGTGGGCATTCCAACGTACAGGGACAGCGCACGGTCGGCATCACCGAAGACCCGAAAAAAGTGCCTGTGGACAAGATCCATGAGCTCTACGGTTTCCATGTGCCGGAGAAGAAAGGCCGCAACACGGTGGAGGTCTGCGAAGGCATTCTCGATGGCAGCGTGCGGGGCTTCATCGGTCTGGGCGGGAATTTTCTGCGAGCCATACCGGACACCTCGCGTATGGAACCGGCCTGGGCAAACCTGCAGCTCAATGTGCAGATTGCGACGAAGCTCAATCGCACCCATCTGGTGACCGGTAAAAATGCCTGGCTGCTTCCCTGCCTGGGCCGTATCGAACTTGATCGGCAGAACGGTATCGAGCAGGTGTACAGCACCGAAGACAGCACCGGCTGCGTGCATGGCTGGCGGGGCAACAGCGAACCTATCAGCACACAAGCCCGTTCGGAAACCGCGATTCTTGCGGGACTGGCCCAGGCCACCCTATCCGGCGCGGAGCGAATCGACTGGGAAGCCTGGCGCAGTGACTATTCATTGATCCGAGCAGGCATCGCGCAGGTTTATCCAGAAATCTTTCACGACATGGAAACCCGAATGTGGGAGCCGGGCGGCTTTCATCGGCCGTTGCCAGCTGCCAGGCGCGAGTGGAAAACCGAGAGCGGCCGCGCGCAGTTCATTACGCCTAAATCGCTGGACGTCGACCCGGATGTGTTCCCCAATCACAACCGTCGCGACGTGCTGCAGCTGATGACGATCCGCAGCAACGATCAATTCAATACGACCATCTACGGCTATAAGGATCGCTTTCGCGGAGTGAGCGGGACGCGCAGTGTGATCTTCATGAACCGTAACGACGTGGTACGGCTGGGTTTCAAAGCTGGAGACTGGGTGAACGTCACCACGGCCATCGAGCCTGAAATCAAACGTCAGGTGGGGCCGTTGCAGATTATTGCCTACGATATCCCCGAAGGCTGCAGCGCGGCGTACTACCCCGAATGTAACCCGCTGGTACCACTGTGGCATCACGCTGAAGGCAGCAAGGTGCCCGCAGCCAAATCAGTTCCGGTGGTGCTAAGTGCCGCTGTGCCGAGTCCTGAGGACATGAAACGGGCGCTGCCGGAGACTGATCAGGTGAGATGATTTGTAGGAGTGAGCCGTGCCCGCGAAGCTAACGACGCGTTGTTTCAGGCAAAAAGGCCTGGATTCTTCGCGGCACCGCGCGCTCCTACAAATGGGCAGGCATCCAGCGCTGTCGAACAATTCGCTTGACCGAGGAGAACGATCGTTCTACCTTTTCCACCCATGACGACGACCACAACAGACACTCGCGACAAAATTCTCGCCACTGCCGAGCAGTTGATTTATCAACACGGCATTCACGCTACGGGCATGGACCTTTTGGTCAAAACCTCTGGCGTGTCGCGCAAGAGCATCTACCGTTACTTCGCCACCAAAGACGAAGTGGCAGCAGCAGCCTTGAACGCGCGCGATGTGCGCTGGATGGCCTGGTTCAGCAGTGAGTCCGATAAAGCTGAAACCCCGAAGGCGCGCATTCTGAAGATGTTTGATGTGCTTACCGGCTGGTTTGAATCAGAAGGGTTTCGCGGCTGTGCCTTCATCAATACCGCTGGCGAAACGGGCGATGCGGAAGATCCGATTCGCCTGATCGCGAAACTGCACAAACAGAAATTGCTGGATTACACACTTTCACTGTGCGAGCAGCTGCCGATTGAACACCCCGAAACGCTGGCCAGACAGCTACTGATTCTGATGGATGGCGCCATCACCCTGGCCCGCGTTATGGGTGATCTCAAAGCCGCCGATAGCGCCAAGGATATTGCGCAGTTGTTGCTTGAACGGGCCTTGCCGCTAACGCCCGCCGATTAGAAAAGCATTACCTCACCGTTGACTCAATCCCCTGGAGGCTTCGCTATGTCGTCCAATGCCCAAACTCGCCCGCCGCTCCCTCCTTTCACCCGAGAATCGGCCATTCAAAAGGTTCGTCTGGCCGAAGATGGCTGGAACAGTCGTGACCCGGAAAAGGTTGCCCTGGCCTACACCGTCGACACCCAGTGGCGCAATCGTGCTGAGTTCGCGAGCAATCGCGACGAGGCCCGGGCCTTTCTGGCGCGCAAGTGGAGCAAGGAACTTGATTACCGACTGATCAAGGAGCTCTGGGCATTCACCGATAATCGCATTGCCGTTCGCTACGCTTACGAGTGGCACGACGACTCGGGGAACTGGTTCCGCTCCTACGGCAACGAAAACTGGGAGTTTGCCGAAGACGGGCTGATGGCTAACCGCTTCGCGTGCATCAATGATCTACCGATCCAGGAATCGGAACGTAAATTCCATTGGCCGCTGGGTCGTCGTCCGGATGATCATCCTGGGTTGTCCGAGCTGGGGCTTTAGTCAGCAAACGGACATAGGTTTTCCCGGACCGCAGTAAAAAGAAAAGCCCCCGGGCAGTTGACCTGCTCGGGGGCTTTTTCGATTCGGTTCCAGGTGCCATTTCGGCCTAGAACGGAATGTCGTCATCAAAGCTGTCGAAATCAGGAGCCGGTTGTGGCGACTGTTGCGGCGCTGGACGGGAATCGCGTTGTTGCTGTGGTGGCTGCGAGTTCGCCTGCTGGGGCGCCGATTGCTGCGGACGCGACGGCTGCGTACGAGGAGCGGAGTTCTGATATCCGCCACCGCCTTGACCCTGTGGAGCGCCTTCGCCCTGCGGACGGCCGCCCAACAGTTGCATGGTGCCCTGCATGTCCACGACGATTTCGGTGGTGTAACGCTTGATGCCGTCTTTTTCCCACTCGCGGGTTTGCAACTTGCCTTCGATGTAGACCTGCGAGCCTTTGCGCAGATACTCACCGGCGATCTCGGCGACTTTGCCGAACATCGAAACACGGTGCCATTCGGTCTTCTCGACTTTCTGACCGGTTTGCTTATCGGTCCACTGCTCACTTGTCGCCAGACTCAGGTTGGTCACGGCATTACCGTTTGGCATGTAGCGAACTTCGGGATCCTGGCCGCATGTACCGACCAATATGACTTTGTTAACCCCACGGGCCATAACGTTCTCCTAGGCTTCACACGTTTGCGACGCTGGATTGACCAATTCGTCGAAAGACGCCCGATCCAACAGTTCTTTGTCAAATTTGATATAGATGGCGCCCTCTTCAGGCACCACTACTGCATCTGTTACTCCACGTACCGCCAGCAATCGCTCGGCCAGACCAGTGTCGCGTTGAGCCTCGGGCGACAGCGGCAAGCGCAGGCTTGTGACATAGGGAGGTTCGCGCATGGTAACAGCAAACCCAAGCCATATGGCGGCCAACCCGGCGCCACCCAAGAACACCACACTCAATCCGCCGTGCTGAAACAGCCAGCCGCCAAGGATGCCGCCGACCGCTGAGCCCAGGAACTGGCTGGTGGAATAAATCCCCATCGCCGTGCCCTTGCCGCCCGCTGGCGAAACCTTGCTGATCAGTGACGGCAGTGACGCTTCGAGCAGGTTGAACGCAGTGAAGAACACCACCGTCCCGATAACCAGCGCCCGAAGCGTATCGCCGAACTCCCAGAAGAATAGCTCAGTGAGCATCAGCACCGTCACAGCGCCGAGCAAAATACGCTTCATTTGACGCTTCTTCTCCCCGTAGATGATGAACGGGATCATGGCGAAGAATGAGATCACCAGAGCAGTCAGATAGACCCACCAGTGTTGTTCCTTGGGCAAACCGGCTTTTTCAACCAGTGCCAGCGGCAGTGCAACGAAACTGGACATCAGCATGGCGTGCAACGCGAAGATACCTAAATCCAGGCGCAGCAGGTCTGGGTGACGCAACGTCGCGCGTAAAGCCTGTTTGGCGAGGCCTGATTCACGGTGCTGCAAAGTGACGGTGGACTTGGGGACGACGAAAGCGGTGATCACAATTCCGACCAGCGCCATCGCGCCTGTTGCGAGGAACAGTCCGGACAGACCAAATGCACCGGTAATAATCGGACCGACCACCATTGCCACAGCGAAAGAGACACCGATCGTCATGCCAATCATCGCCATGGCCTTGGTGCGGTGCTGTTCACGGGTCAGGTCTGACAGCAGCGCCATGACGGCTGCGGAAATAGCGCCGGCGCCTTGCAGCACCCTGCCAGCAATCACGCCCCAGATGGAGGTGGCGTCAGCGGCCAATAGACTACCGATGGCAAAAACGATCAGACCGAAATAAATCACCGGGCGCCGACCAATACGGTCGGAAATCATGCCGAATGGTATCTGCAGCACTGCTTGTGTCAGCCCGTAGGCACCAATGGCCAGGCCAATGAGTGCTGGGCTTGCGCCCGCCAGGTCCATGCCATAGGTCGCCAGAACCGGCAACACCATGAACATGCCGAGCATCCGGAACGCGAACACCAATGCGAGACCGCCTGCCGCGCGGGTCTCGCTGCCACTCATGCGCTCGCTGTGTGAATCGTGCATGGAAGAACCTCGTGTGAACCGGCGGCGATTCTACCAGTCCCATCGATGTACAGCACACACGCGACGCTTTGCCGCGCGTAGATGAAGCAGTCTTCATGTAAGCCTGCGGCTCGAGATTTGATAGTGTGCATCCATCCAGTATTTTTCCGTATACTCCTTCGTTTTACGACGCCCGCCGCGCGAGGCCATTTTGGACAAGATCCTGATTCGTGGGGCCCGCACCCACAACCTGAAAAATATCGACCTCACCCTGCCACGCGACAAACTGATCGTCATTACCGGGCTTTCCGGTTCTGGTAAATCGTCGCTGGCCTTTGACACGCTGTACGCCGAAGGGCAAAGACGTTACGTAGAGTCCTTGTCCGCGTACGCCCGACAGTTCCTGTCGATGATGGAAAAACCTGACGTCGACACCATTGAAGGTCTGTCACCAGCCATTTCCATCGAGCAAAAATCGACGTCTCACAACCCGCGTTCAACCGTGGGCACGATCACCGAGATTTATGACTACCTGCGTCTGCTGTATGCCCGTGTAGGTCAGCCGCGTTGCCCGGATCACGACATCCCGCTGGAAGCGCAGACCGTCAGCCAAATGGTCGACCTGGTCATGGCGCAGCCCGAAGGCAGCAAGCTGATGTTGCTGGCTCCGGTCATCCGTGAGCGCAAAGGCGAACATCTGGCGATATTCGAAGAACTGCGCGCGCAGGGTTTTGTGCGTGCGCGGGTCAACGGCCGGCTGTGTGAACTCGATGAGTTGCCCAAGCTCGACAAGCAGAAGAAACACTCCATTGATGTAGTCGTTGACCGCTTCAAGGTTCGAGCCGATCTGCAGCAGCGTCTGGCTGAATCCTTCGAGACCGCGCTGAAACTGGCCGATGGCATTGCACTGGTTGCCCCGATGGACGACGAGCCGGGCGAAGAGATTATTTTCTCCGCCCGTTTTGCCTGCCCCATCTGCGGTCATGCGATCAGCGAGCTCGAGCCCAAGCTTTTTTCCTTCAACAACCCGGCGGGCGCTTGCCCGACGTGCGATGGTCTGGGCGTTAAACAGTTTTTTGATATCAAGCGCCTGGTCAATGGCGAGCTGACGCTGGCGGAGGGCGCAATTCGCGGCTGGGATCGACGAAACGTCTATTACTTCCAGATGCTCGGCTCTTTGGCCAAGCACTATGGCTTCAGCCTGGAAGTGCCTTTCAAAGAGCTGCCCGCAGACCAGCAGAAAACCTTGCTTAACGGTAGCGGATCGCAAAATGTCGACTTCCGCTACCTCAACGACCGTGGCGATATCGTCAAGCGCGCGCATCCGTTTGAAGGCATCGTGCCGAATCTGGAACGTCGTTACCGCGAGACCGAATCAACGACGGTGCGTGAAGAACTGGCCAAGTTTCTCAGTACCCAGCCGTGCCCGGATTGCCGTGGCACGCGGCTGCGCCGTGAAGCCCGCCACGTATGGGTCGGCGAGAAGACTTTGCCGGCCGTCACCAACATGCCCATCGGTGATGCTACTGACTACTTCGGCGATTTGAAGCTGACGGGGCGCCGAGGCGAGATTGCCGACAAGATTCTCAAGGAGATCCGCGAGCGCCTGCAATTCCTGGTCAACGTCGGGCTCGATTACCTCACGCTGGATCGCAGCGCCGATACCTTGTCTGGCGGTGAGGCACAACGTATTCGTCTTGCCAGTCAGATTGGCGCCGGTTTGGTGGGCGTGATGTACATCCTCGATGAGCCGTCCATTGGCCTGCACCAGCGGGACAACGACCGGTTGCTGGACACCCTTCGGCATCTGCGCGATATCGGGAATACGGTGATCGTGGTCGAGCATGACGAAGACGCCATTCGCATGGCCGACTACGTGGTCGACATCGGGCCAGGTGCGGGCATTCATGGCGGCCACATTGTCGCTGAGGGCACGCCTGCCGAAGTCATGTCGCATCCTGACTCACTGACAGGCAAGTACCTGTCAGGTCGCGTCAAGATTGCGGTTCCGGCCAAACGCACCCCACGCAATAAAAAGCTATCGCTCAAGCTCAAGGGCGCTCGTGGTAACAACCTGCGTAATGTCGATCTGGAAATCCCCATCGGCTTGCTGACCTGCGTAACGGGCGTTTCGGGCTCGGGCAAATCGACGCTGATCAACAACACGCTGTTTCCGCTCAGCGCTACTGCACTTAACGGTGCAACGACGCTTGAAGCCTCAGCCCATGACAGCATCGATGGCCTGCAGCATCTGGACAAGGTCGTCGATATCGACCAAAGCCCGATTGGCCGCACACCGCGCTCGAACCCGGCAACCTACACGGGGCTATTCACGCCTATTCGTGAGCTTTTCTCCGGCGTGCCTGAGTCGCGCTCACGTGGATACGGGCCAGGTCGCTTCTCCTTCAACGTGAAGGGGGGTCGATGCGAGGCCTGCCAGGGCGATGGACTGATCAAGGTTGAAATGCACTTCTTGCCGGACATCTACGTTCCATGCGACGTCTGCAAGAGCAAGCGCTACAACCGTGAAACTCTGGAGATCAAGTACAAAGGCAAAAACGTCCACGAAGTGCTGGAGATGACGATCGAGGAAGCTCGTACGTTCTTCGACGCTGTGCCGGCGCTGGCGCGTAAGCTGCAAACGCTCATGGACGTGGGCCTTTCCTACATCAAGCTAGGGCAATCGGCGACAACCTTGTCCGGCGGTGAAGCGCAGCGGGTCAAGCTGTCGCGCGAGCTTTCCAAACGCGACACCGGGAAAACGCTATACATCCTCGATGAGCCTACTACCGGACTGCATTTTGCTGATATTCAGCAGTTGCTGGACGTCCTGCATCGCCTACGCGATCACGGCAACACTGTCGTGGTCATTGAGCACAACCTGGACGTCATCAAGACCGCGGACTGGTTAGTGGACCTTGGCCCTGAGGGCGGCTCGAAAGGTGGGCAGATTATTGCTACCGGCACGCCTGAGCAGGTCGCAGAGATGAAGCAGTCGTATACCGGCCATTATCTGAAACCGTTACTCGAGCGAGACAAGGCTTGAAAAGCTGAGTCTTTGAAATAAAAAAGCCCCTGTCGTGTTCACCGCGACAGGGGCTTTTTTAATATCCGAGGATCAGAACTGAGACTGCAGGTAGTTCTCAAGGCCAATGGTTTTAATCAAACCAAGCTGTTTTTCCAACCAGTAAGTGTGATCTTCTTCCGTGTCGGCCAATTGAATACGCAGGATCTCGCGACTGACGTAGTCCTTGTGAAGCTCGCATAGCTCGATGCCTTTGCAAAGTGCGGCTCGCACCTTGTATTCCAGACGAAGATCGCTGGCGAGCATTTCAGGCACTGTGGTGCCGACATCCAGGTCATCCGGGCGCATACGAGGCGTACCTTCGAGCATCAGAATCCGGCGCATCAACGCATCAGCGTGCTGTGCCTCTTCTTCCATCTCATGATTGATACGCTCGTAGAGCTTGCTGAAACCCCAATCCTCATACATCCGCGAGTGGACGAAATATTGGTCACGCGCTGCAAGCTCGCCAGTCAGCAGCGTGTTGAGATAATCAATTACATCCGGGTGGCCTAGCATCGCCGCACATCTCCTCGTCAAAGGCATAGTCTGAACCAACAAGGGCACGGGGTCACTTCACGAAAGGTAAAAAGACCAAGAAATGTAATGAAAATCTGATATTTGGTGTCGAAAAGCAGGCTAAATGAGGACGCTTCCGTTTATCACTACGACTTAGCGCAATAAACCACCGACAGGGACGAGCTTGGCAACTCGAATCTAAATTTCAGAAAACAAAAAACCGGGCACTAGGCCCGGTTTTTCGTAAGACTGATGTCTTATTCAGCAGCTTCTACAGAACCACCGACAGGACGATCAACCAGCTCGACGTACGCCATTGGCGCGTTGTCGCCAGTGCGGAAACCGCACTTGAGGATACGCAGATAGCCGCCCTGACGGGTTGCATAGCGCTTGCCCAGATCGTTAAACAGCTTGCCGACGATTTCTTTCGAACGAGTACGGTCGAAAGCCAAACGGCGGTTAGCTACGCTGTCTTCCTTAGCCAAGGTGATCAGCGGCTCGGCAACGCGGCGCAGTTCTTTGGCTTTCGGCAGGGTAGTCTTGATCAGCTCGTGCTCGAACAGCGACACCGCCATGTTTTGAAACATGGCCTTGCGGTGCGAGCTGGTACGGCTCAGGTGACGTCCACTTTTACGATGACGCATGGTTCATTCCTTACCAAACTCTCGTTCGGTGATTACGACGATCAGGCCGTAGCCTTGTCGTCCTTCTTAAGACTTGCCGGCGGCCAGTTATCCAGGCGCATGCCGAGGGAGAGACCACGAGAAGCCAGAACGTCCTTGATCTCGGTCAAGGACTTCTTGCCTAGGTTCGGAGTCTTCAACAGCTCTACTTCGGTCCGCTGAATCAGATCGCCGATGTAGTAGATGTTCTCCGCCTTAAGGCAGTTGGCCGAACGTACGGTCAGTTCCAAATCGTCAACCGGACGAAGCAGGATCGGATCGATCTCGTCTTCCTGTTCGACTACAACGGGTTCACTGTCACCTTTGAGGTCGACGAACGCAGCCAACTGCTGTTGCAGAATGGTTGCTGCGCGACGGATTGCCTCTTCAGGATCCAGCGTACCGTTGGTTTCCAGATCAATAACCAGTTTGTCCAGGTTGGTACGTTGCTCGACACGGGCGTTTTCCACCACGTATGCGATACGACGGACCGGGCTGAACGAAGAATCGAGCTGCAAGCGACCGATGCTGCGGCTTTCGTCTTCATCGCTCTGACGCGAGTCTGCTGGTTCATAACCGCGACCACGAGCTACAACGAGCTTCATGTTCAGGGCGCCGTTAGACGCCAGGTTAGCGATTACGTGATCGGGGTTATGAA
>Ga0247734_1000032_pt1 | contig 134182 bp, 113 predicted proteins | sample UWRJL103311B2_FD_180933 | JGI IMG/M metagenome (GOLD analysis project Ga0247734, IMG submission 180933) | Plant litter microbial communities from Arlington Agricultural Research Station in Wisconsin, United States - UWRJ-L103-311B-2 | ecosystem: Environmental > Terrestrial > Plant litter >...
TGACAGACTCTCGACATGCCTCAGCCCTCTAAAACCACATGCCCAACCCGGCATGGGTTGGCCGCTTAATCTCTCAGTCATTTGGCGCCAGGCGCCGCGTTTCTTCAGGGGTCTTACCGGCCACACCTACGATGAAGGAAGCGGGCCCCTAGAAAAGAGCGCTGCTTTATACCAGAAACCCCCCGGTGCAACAACAGCCATCATGCTTTCAATACAGAAAACGCCGGGCTCGCAGCCTGACAGAGCCAGCTGCCAAGGGTGCAGCGCAAATATACCACTCGTCGCGCCAGACTGATTGTCCTGCGCCAACGCATAGTCTAGGGTAACTCCCTCTCCAGACTGCGCCAGCAGATGGCCCCTACTGATCAGCAGGAACATCGCCATGCGTCTCGCCTTATTGCCTTTTTTGCTTGCGCCCCTGTTCGCTCCGGTGATGGCCCAGGCTGCCACAACACTGAGCGTTTGCACCGAAGCCAGTCCCGAAGGTTTCGACGTGGTGCAGTACAACTCATTGACCACCACCAACGCGTCCGCCGACGTGCTGATGAACAGGCTGGTCAACTATGACGCAGACACCCGCAAGCTGGTGCCCAGCCTGGCCGAAAGCTGGACCGTCTGGCCGGACGGCTTGACGTACGACTTCAAGCTGCGCAGCGGTGTGAAATTCCACTCCACCGACTATTTCAAACCCACTCGTACGCTCAATGCCGATGATGTGGTCTACAGCTTCCAGCGCATGCTCGACCCGGCCAACCCTTGGCACAAAGTGGCCGTACAGGGCTTCCCCCACGCGCAATCGATGCAGTTGCCAGCACTTATCAAAAAGATAGAGGCGCCGGATGCCAACACCGTGCGTTTCACCCTTGATCACCCGGACGCGACTTTTCTTGCCACGCTGAGCATGGGCTTTGCGTCGATCTACTCTTCGGAATACATGGCGCAGTTGATGAAAGCGGGCACGCCGGAGAAGCTGAACAGCCAGCCGATCGGTACGGGTCCGTTCATCTTCAAACGCTTCCAGAAGGACGCCGTCGTACGTTACGAGGCCAACGCCGACTACTTCGCCGGCAAACCAGGCGTCGATGCGCTGATTTACGCGATCACCCCGGATGCCAACGTACGCCTGCAACGAATCAAGCAAAATGAATGTCAGGTGGCGCTCTCACCCAAGCCTCTGGACATTGCCGAGGCCAGCAAAGACCCGGCATTGAAAGTCGAAAAGACTGACGCATTCATGACCGCCTTCCTGGCCATCAACAGCCAGCACCCGCCACTGGACAAGCCCGAAGTGCGCCAGGCGATTAACTTGGCGTTTGATAAGGCAACCTACCTTAAAGCGGTGTTTGAAGACTCTGCCAAAGCTGCGAACGGTCCCTTCCCGCCCAACACCTGGAGCTACGCCAGCGACCTGCCGGGCTACAAGCTCAACGTTGCCAAGGCTAAAGAACTGCTGGCCAAAGCCGGATTGAAGGACGGTTTCAGCACGACGATCTGGACACGCCCGACGGGCAGCACGTTGAATCCGAACCCCAATCTCGGGGCTCAGCTGCTGCAGGCGGACCTGGCAAAAGTCGGTATCAAGGCCGAGATCAAGGTGATCGAATGGGGCGAACTGATCCGCCGCGCCAAGGCTGGTGAACATGACCTGCTGTTTATGGGTTGGGCAGGCGATAACGGTGATCCGGATAACTTCCTGACGCCGCAGTTTTCCTGTGCCGCCGTGCAGTCCGGGACCAACTTTGCGCGCTTCTGCAACGCCGATCTGGACAAGCTGATCAGCGAAGGCAAGACCACCAGCGATCAGGACAAGCGCAGCAAGATCTATCAAAAGGCTCAGGCGCTGATCCAGCAGCAGGCACTCTGGCTTCCGCTGGCCCATCCGACTGCCGCCGCGCTGACGCGCAAAAGCGTCGTGGGTTATTCGGTCAGCCCGTTCGGACGCCAGGATTTCTCGAAAGTAACGGTCAAATAAGCCCTGCTACATCAAGCCGCTTTCGGCCATCGACAATGGATCACCGTCTCCAATGATCAGGTGATCCAGCACTGATACATCGACGAGGGCTAATGCCGCCTTCAGACGCTGGGTCAGGTTCACATCGGCCTGACTCGCGTCGGTGATGCCCGAGGGATGGTTATGGCAAAGGATCAGGCTGGCCGCATTGTTGGCCAAGGCTCGCTTGACCACTTGCCGGGGGTACACCTGCGCAGTATTGATCGACCCGTAAAACAGCACCTCGAAGGTCAATACCCGGTGCTTGTTGTCCAGAAACAGGCATCCAAACACCTCATGGGCCTCGTGCCTGAGCAAAGCCTTGAGGTAATTGCGCACCTGAAGCGGATTTTGCAGGGCCGAGTCGCGCTTGAGGGATTCGGCCATGTGCCGGCGCGACATCTCCATCACGGCTTGCAACTGAGCGTATTTGGCAGGCCCGAGACCCAATTCGCTGCTGAAGGTATTGAGACTGGCATCGAGCAATGCTCGCAAGCTGCCGAACTGATTCAGCAGATGCCGGGACAGATCGACGGCGCTGCGCCCCGCCACGCCGGTACGCAGGAAAATAGCCAGTAATTCTGCATCCGAAAGGCTGGCCGCCCCACGCTCGAGCAGCTTTTCCCGGGGGCGTTCGGCCACAGGCCAATCACGAATACTCATAGCACCTCCATGTGTGTGGGCGCCGCTGTTCCCGTGCGGTCGCTGTGCTATCTTAGCCCATCTTTTTTGCGCGACGATCGGGCCTGGGGAGGCGTTTTGATTGCCGCGTGTTAACTCGACCAAAAGGCAGGCCTATGCAGCGGCTGTATCGGAAACGCATCGTTCTCGGCGTGGGCGGCGGCATTGCAGCCTACAAGAGCGCCGAGTTGGTCCGCCGCTTGCGCGACCACGGCGCTGAAGTGCGCGTTGTCATGACCAAAGGCGGCGCCGAGTTCATCACCCCGCTGACCATGCAGGCTTTGTCCGGCCACCCGGTTCATATGGATCTGCTCGACCCGGCCGCCGAAGCGGCGATGGGGCATATCGAGCTGGCGAAGTGGGCCGACATGGTACTGATCGCGCCGGGCACCGCTGACCTGCTGGCCCGTTTGGCCCAGGGCATTGCCAACGACTTGCTGACCACCGTGGTGCTCGCCACCGATGCCATCGTTGCCGTCGCCCCGGCGATGAATCAAGCGATGTGGCGTGATCCTTCAGTGCAGGCGAACATCCGGCTTCTTGAAGAGCGCGGCCTGCGCATGTTCGGTCCGGCCAGTGGAAGCCAGGCCTGTGGCGACATCGGTTATGGGCGCATGCTCGAACCCAATGATCTGGCACAATCCGCCGCCGATTGCTTCCAGCGCCTGTCGCTCACCGGCAAGCACGTATTGATTACTGCCGGGCCGACCCAGGAAAACATCGACCCGGTGCGATACATCACCAACCACAGCTCCGGCAAGATGGGTTTTGCCTTGGCCGAAGCCGCTGCCGAAGCCGGTGCACGCGTGACGCTGATCACCGGCCCCGTTCATTTGCAGACACCTGATCGGGTCACGAGAATCGACGTTGTCAGCGCCCGGGACATGCTTGCCGCGTGCGAGGCGGCAATGCCCTGCGAGTTGTTCATTGCCTCTGCAGCGGTCGCTGACTACCGTCCTGAAGTCGTCGCGCCGCAAAAACTTAAGAAAGATCCTACGACCGGTGACGGCTTATTGCTGCAGATGGTCCGCAATCCGGACATTCTCGCCACTATTGCCCAGCGCAACGACCGCCCTTTCAGCGTAGGTTTTGCCGCCGAGACCGAACACCTGCACGATTACGCTGCACGCAAACTCAAGGACAAGAACCTTGATCTGATCGTCGCCAACGATGTGGCCAATCCCAGCATTGGCTTCAACAGCGAAGAGAACGCCTGCAGCGTAATCGACCGAGCGCTGCACGAGACGCTCTTTGCTCAAACCAGCAAGGCCAAGATCGCGCGCCAGCTGGTGACCTTTATCGCCGAACGAATGAACCAGGTTTAATCACGTATGCATGCTCTACAAGCCAAGATCCTTGACCCCCGCATTGGTAACGAATTTCCGCTCCCCGCTTACGCCACCACCGGTTCCGCCGGCCTCGATCTGCGCGCCATGCTCAAAGAAGATACGGTGCTTGAGCCCGGTCAGACCCTGCTGATTCCTACCGGCCTGTCGATCTACATCGGCGATCCGGGCCTGGCGGCGCTGATCCTTCCGCGCTCCGGCCTTGGTCACAAACATGGCATCGTGTTGGGCAATCTGGTCGGGCTGATCGACTCCGACTACCAGGGCGAACTGATGGTCTCGTGCTGGAATCGTGGCCAGACCGCGTTCAAGATCGCCGTCGGCGAACGCCTTGCCCAACTGGTCCTGGTCCCTGTGGTGCAAGCTCATTTCGAACTGGTTGAAGCCTTCGATGAGAGCCAGCGCGGAGCCGGCGGCTTCGGACACTCTGGAAGCCACTAATCTTGGCAGGCTGAGCAGCCAATTGCAGCATTTGAGCAGTGTTCGCCGCTTCGGATGACACGGCGATCATCAAATCGATCCAGGGTCCGTCGAGCAGGGAGAGTTCAGGTGAAAGGCATCAAGCGCAGCGCAAAGGCGTCCGCCCGTACGGATGGCACTGAAGTTCCGGTCAAGGATTCCAATCTGAGCTTGTCCACACCTGGCCTGATTCCTTCGGTCGTCGGGCTGATTGCAGCTGCGGCTCTGGTATGGCTCGGCCTGTTGAGCCAACCGCAACAGCATGATCAATTGGCACAAGCGTGGGGCAGTGCGCAGGCCGGTGCGGTCAACACAGCACTTTTGCAAATCCGCGCCGACACCGTGGCCGCCGCTCGGGATGCTGCCCTGTCCGGGGCCCTGCAAAGCAATGATCCAGCCCGCATTGCCAATGCCCAGACCTCGCTGAGGTTTCGCGATGGCGTAGTCGGCTCGCGCCTGGTCCCGACGGGCTTTAACGAAGTCGATAATCAAGGCGCCCTGCCCGTCAGCTTCGCCACGCTGGACATGCTCAATAAGGCCAGTAAAGGTGAGGCGCCCGCGCCTGAAGCCCGAAAAGTCGGTGACGCCTGGCTGATTTACAGTGCCGCGCCTTTGCGGTCCGCCCCAGACGCGCCAGTCACCGGTACGTTGCTGCTCGCCTTTTCACCCCAGCGGCTACTCAACGCTTTGCCGCAAACACCCGATGACGTCGGGCAGATCGAGCTAAGCCAGCAATTCGGGACCGCTGCTGCACAGCCATTTCTGACCCGCGGACAAGGCGATGGTAGCCGGCCGCTGGGTTTTGATACCGGCTTCGCTCACTGGAAGCTGCAATTCACATCAGGTCCGGGCCTGCACACATCGCCGGCCTACTGGATGCTGATTCTGGCTGCACTGGTTGCACTGGGCGGCGTATTGCTGGGGCTTTATCTGAATGAAAGCGCCTTTAAGCGCCGCGTTGCAGGGGACGCTCGACAGCTGGACCAGCTGATCCAAGAACTCTCTGGGGGAAAAGCCGTCAAATCCTTCGGTTTAAGCCTGCCAGCCCTCAACGGCCTGGCTCAAACCCTCGCCAGGTTCTCGTTGCGCAACCAGCCTGCGGCCTCGGCGGCTGCAGCGCACACCAGCGACACGACGGCATCCAGCGCTGTTCTGACAAGTAGTGAGACCCCATCGGCATTCGAGGCGCAATACACCGAGCCTGCCGATCCGATGTTTCAAAACACCGACATTCTGGATATCGACATTCTCGACGAAAACCTGGACTTCCTGAGATCGGAGCACCCTCAAGCCATGAACAGCACAGCGTCCACAGCCCCGCAGTTCCCGGACAGCATTTTCCGCGCGTACGACATTCGCGGTGTGGTCGGGGATACGCTGAGCGCTGAAACTGCCTACTGGGTTGGCCGCGCCGTTGGCGCTCAAAGCATCGAACAGGGTGAACCCAACGTTTGCGTAGGCCGCGATGGGCGCCTTTCCGGGCCTGAGCTGGTGCAGCAATTGATCCAGGGCCTGCACGACGCAGGCTGTCACGTCAGCGACGTAGGGCTGGTACCAACGCCTGCGCTTTATTACGCGGCCAACGTGCTGGCAGGGAAAACCGGCGTCATGCTGACCGGCAGCCATAATCCCAAGGACTACAACGGTTTCAAGATCGTCATCGCAGGCGACACGCTCGCCAACGAGCAGATCGTGGCCCTGCACGACCGGATCAAGAGCAACGACTTGCCCACTGCAAAAGGCAGCATCACCCAGGTCAACATCCTCGATCGCTACTTCACGCAGATCAAGGACGACATCGTCCTGGCACGCAGACTTAAAGTCGTGGTGGATTGCGGCAACGGCGCTGCCGGCGTCATCGCGCCTCAGTTGATCCAGGCCCTTGGCTGCGAAGTGATTTCGCTGTTCGCGGAGGTCGATGGCAACTTTCCAAACCACCACCCGGACCCGGGCAAGCTGGAGAACCTGCAAGATCTGATCGCCAAGGTCAACGAAACCGGGGCTGATCTGGGCCTGGCGTTCGACGGCGATGGCGACCGCGTAGGCGTTGTGACCAACAAGGGCAACGTGGTCTATCCCGACCGCTTGCTGATGCTGTTCGCACTGGACGTGTTGAAGCGCAACCCGGGTGCCGACATCATTTTCGACGTCAAATGCACCCGTCGCCTGACGCCTCTGATCAGCGAGCATGGCGGCCGTCCGGTCATGTGGAAAACCGGTCATTCCTTGATCAAGAAAGAAATGAAGAGAAGCGGCGCGCTGTTGGCTGGCGAAATGAGCGGCCATATCTTCTTCAAGGAGCGCTGGTTCGGCTTCGATGACGGCATCTACAGCGCGGCGCGGCTGCTGGAAATTCTCAGCCAGGAATCGCAAAGCGCCGAAGACCTGTTCGAGACCTTCCCGAACGACATCTCGACGCCTGAAATCAATATCAAGGTGACCGACGTCACCAAGTTCACCATCATCCAGGCGCTCGAGAAAGACGCGCAGTGGGGCGATGCCAAGCTGACCACTATCGACGGCGTGCGCGTGGACTACCCCAAAGGCTGGGGCCTGGTTCGAGCTTCCAATACCACCCCAATGCTGGTATTACGCTTCGAAGCTGAAACCGAAGAACAATTGCAGCGCATCAAGGACGTGTTCCACGCTGAGCTGAAAAAAGTCGCACCGGACCTCGAACTTCCTTTTTGATTAACCTTTTTGAGTGGAGCCCAAATGACCCTCGAACGTGATGCCGCGACCAATGCCGCCAAGGTCCTCTCCGAAGCGCTGCCTTATATCCGACGCTTTGTCGGCAAGACATTGGTCATCAAATACGGCGGCAACGCCATGGAGAGCGAGGAGCTGAAAACCGGCTTTGCGCGCGACATCGTGTTGATGAAAGCCGTAGGCATCAACCCGGTGGTCGTTCACGGCGGCGGGCCGCAAATCGGCGATCTGCTCAAACGCCTGTCCATCGAGAGTCATTTCATCGACGGCATGCGCGTCACTGATGCCCAGACCATGGACGTGGTTGAAATGGTGCTCGGCGGCCAGGTCAACAAAGAGATCGTCAACCTGATCAACCGCCACGGTGGCAGCGCCATCGGCCTGACCGGCAAGGACGCTAACCTGATCCGGGCCAAGCGTCTTACCGTGACACGCCAGACGCCGGAGATGACCAAGCCGGAAATCATCGACATCGGTCAGGTGGGTGAGGTGGTCGGCATCAATACCGATCTGCTGAACATGCTGGTCAAAGGCGATTTCATCCCGGTTATCGCGCCCATTGGCGTGGGCGTCGATGGTGAGTCCTACAACATCAATGCTGACCTGGTTGCAGGCAAAGTCGCCGAAGCCTTGAAAGCCGAGAAGCTGATGCTGCTGACAAACATCGCAGGCTTGATGGACAAGAACGGTGAGGTGTTGACCGGACTGACTACTGAACAGGTCAACGGCTTGATCGCCGACGGCACGATCTACGGCGGCATGCTGCCCAAGATCAAATGTGCGCTGGAAGCAGTCCAGGGCGGTGTCACTACCTCGCATATCATCGACGGTCGCGTGCCGAACGCAGTACTGCTCGAGATATTCACCGACACCGGTGTTGGCACCTTGATCAGCAACCGCAAGCGTCACTGATTGCTCAACGCTGGATCGACCCCGACCGGTTCTGTACCGCTCGGGGTTTTTAATGTTTGTGCCATAAGACCCCACGGCTAAAACGCCGCTCCGGACACGCCTTGCAGATTTGCCCTACTTTGCGCGTCGACTTCGACGATATCGCTGCTTCCGGCTTTTAAACAACGTGAATGCTTGGTTATTCATTTGCCCGTTTAAAATCTTGAAGGAGTCCTTATGTCCGTCACCCAATTCCCTGCAAGCCCACCTCACGATACCGATCAACCGTTGCCTGAGTTGCAGTTCACTTTCGAACCCACGGAGCAAATCTCCGGGGACCAACTCGCCCCGTTCGCATCCGGTCAAGACCTCGAAGGGCACGCCCCGCTTGAAAACTCAGCGCCGTTCGATGGCGTTTACAACATCGGCGGCCTACTGTTTGTACTGTTCGAAGACGCCGTTTATGAGGTCGAGCTGGACGCAGATCTCTATGCGTTCGAAATCGTAAAACCCCACCGGCCTGCCACGCCCGATCCTGAACAAGATGGCAACCAGGATCAGCAACAATATCTACAGCTGCAGGCGTGGCGGCTTCACTTCGCTACTGGAGCATGGCGAATACGGCATGTCGATGAACCCCAGGCGGCGGCGCCTGCAAAAGCACGAACGACTCGCCTCCCGGCGATGGTCGACAGGCTGCTGTGCGATGAAGATATCCACACCCTCGAAGCCACTACGAGAATATTTCTACAAGAGCAGTCGGCCGCAACGTCCGATAACCCGGCAAAGCCGCACGACACCCGCTCACTGTTTCATCGGCTGTCGCATGCCTTACTGGCCGAGCAAGGCGCTGCCAATGTTTCCCAGGCGGCAATCAAAGGCGTCTTCGAGAGCATGCTCCGCTCATCGGCGGCCACTGAGCTGAGCCAGAAGTTACTGAGTGCATTGGGCTGGTTCGGTGGGCTTGATGGCGAAGAAGCCGACCCGCAAATCAGCGAGCAGTTGGTATGGGCAGCGCTCATGCTGGAGCTCGACCCGGTCGATGGGCAACTGCCAGGGTACGTCGCAGGTTATTGCACGGAGGATCCCCATCACTGGGGCATGTCGTATGGCCACCGCCGGATGCAGTTGCGGACACACCTCAAAAGGCGCACATGGACCGATCCCGAGCCCAATGAAAACGCAGCCTGCCTGGCAGCCCACATACTGACTCCGGCCATGCCGGACTTTGGCATTATGGACACCCCCGAAACGTTGAAATACGGCACTGTGCCCTGGGTCAACTTTGCCCACGGCGTCGCACTGGCCACTGCGATGGACCCAATCCGGGCCACGCCGCTGACGTATCAACAACTGGTCCAACTGGCGCTGGACCTGAGCGAAGGCGCAACGCCGGAAGAGATGACGCTGATCGCTACGACACGGTTAGCGCCCACACTGCAATGGGCATATGCGCACGAAGTTCTGGAGAGGCTTGCGGGACGCGAGCCTTCCATCGCCGAGAAAATGCGCGCCGTCACTGCACTTGATGAGCAAGTGTCGCGCGCTGAAAAAGCTTTCAAGGCAATCGCACGCGAAACGCCTGATCGTCTAGCGATGGCCAATCATATAGTTGAAGACCGCTTCGGCTTTCAGGCAGAAGCCATAAAAGCAATGCCTATGACCCCGACTTCGCTCGCGAAGCGTATTGAATTTTCACTTCAAAGTTCTGCCCCTTATCTGCCAGAACCGTCCGACTCACCCATGAACCGCTACACCGGCCGGTACACGCTCCTTGATGTATTCATGGCCGGCCATATGAAAAACGGCACAGACCTCTTCGAGCCGTCGCTGGTCTGGGTTCAAAACCGCGAGGAGGTGGAAATCACCGCGCATCGAAACCTGAAGCGCCTTGAAGGCATCGACGTACCGGCGTTATACGAGAAAGCTTTCGACGCCTACGTGCTCAACGCCAAATCAAGCTATCCGGTGCTCATCGAACAGGCCCTATCGACTATGCCGACCAGAGACAGGGCAGCGATTAACGCAGGCAGGGTGATGATCTATTCGCTGCGATCAGAAACCGGGAAGACTGTGCAGTCCGAGGGGGAGCGGGATCGTCAGGTCAGTCGCGGAAGGTTTGGATTTATCATCGGCTGCGAATGCCAGGGCGAGCACTTCTTTTACGAAGTCTTCCCCCTGACGGGCACGCTGATACGGCATAAATCCAGAAGCGTACTTTCGACTGAATACGCCCTTGAGCAGCGTCCCGCCGGCAGCAGGAACATCCATCAAAAAGGGGAGCTGCTTGACCTGGACTGGAGTGCTTACGTGGAGCTGATCCGCCCCCGCGAGGGAAAAAGGTCGGCGGTCATCCCCCATTTGATCGCTTCATTGGACCCAAGTGGTGGCGCACTCAGTTACGCTGCGCTTTCATCAATGCGCTTCAAAACGATTGCTCGCTGTGTGACCGCCAACAACCTGTACTTCGATGAAACACTTGGCCGCGATTACCACCGCCATGAATCTCATTCGGAAAAGATCGCCAAACAATACCCGCCCGTGCTCCAGACGCTTGAGATCATAGTACCTGGACTGGCCTGCGCGAACGCACTGATTACCCAGAAATCAGCCGGGCTGACGTGTACTTTGGACGCACTTGGAATATTGCTGTACCCCATGATCAAGTTACTGGCCGGCACAGTGAGGTTTTTGACAGCGACGATCAAACCCGGCATCCAGTTCGTACTGCCGAAGTTCGCAGGTATCACCGCTTCAGCTCTGAAACTGAAACGGGCGCGCTACAGATACAGGGTGCCGACTTTGAACAAGCGTTATCGGCTCACTGTCCCCTCAGCCCAAGCGCAGCAATACGTCCACAACAGGGGTGTGTTCTCAACCGTCAGCGGACGCAGTGGGCACCTTTCACGTCCCGGGGACCGGCTCGCCACGCTAGGAGGTGTCACCAACGTACCCGTAAGGTTGCTCCCCAACTCGACTTCACCGAACCGCGCTGCTTACTACCTGATCAACCCGAATACGGGAATGGCGTACGGCCCCCGGCTGATCAAGGCACGCTGGTTCAACCCCCCGCGACGGGTTAATGGCCGTATTGGCTATCCGATGTCAGGTCGGGGCTCGGGCTCGGGATCGGCACCGCTGCCAGGTCCAGTTTCTGGAGTGAAGGGAAAAAAAATTCAAACTCGGAATGAACTCGATGACGCCTTGGCAAAAAACGGCTCATTGGAAGGTAATCGTCTGGACGATATTCGTGCGGACTTCGAAGACGGCGCTGATCTGTACACCTACAAAAAACAAGATGGAACCAGCAGTGTGATGGTGCACGACACTCGTCAGAAAACGTATGCCGACGTTTTCACCAATGGCACGGTGAATGTCGGAAACACCTACGACTATAAAGTGCTCAAAAGTTGGGGGACGTTCAAAGACGAAGCGGCAGGCGTACAACGCGTCTTCATCGATCGCATTACATGGGGGAGAACGAATCTGGACTCTACTCGGGTCCAGTCGGCCAGGCGGGCGATCGAGGAGGGAGTACCGCTTCTGCCCGTTGACGTGCGCAGTTCCGGGACTGGCTATGTGGTCGTCAACGGCAATCATCGAATCGCGGCAGCGGATCAACTTGGGCTGCGCGACATACCTATCAACATTGTTGACTAAAAGCTATCCGTTGCAGCTTTAGGGCTGCAGCAGCTTTCGCAATCGAGCCCGGTCTGCTTCAAAGGCCGCATCGACCTGCTGGCGAGCTGTCTGGTAACGCAGAACTTCGCCCTTGAGGTTTTGTTGCTGATCGCGCAAGTCGTCCATCTGGTCCAGAAGCGTTTTCGGCACTTGCTGGCCGGCACGCTCCTGGTCAGCGGCCTGACTTTGCAGCGTTGACTGCTGAGCCGCTAACCCCTGAATGTTGCCCTGAGCCACAGCAATCAATGCATCCAGTTCGGCAAGACGCCGAGTTCTGGCGCGATCAATGTCCGGAACGCTGTTGTAGAGATGCGTCAGCTGCGCATCGGCCTCGGCCTGCGCCTTGGCCGCTTGAGCCTGACGAATCTCATCAGCCGTAGGCGCCGGTGGAACGACCTGGATCACCCGCCCGCGCTGATTCAACACTTCATAGCCTTTACCGGCGTACTCAGGCGGCACGCCTTGCGTGTCCATGACCGTCACACCTCGGCTGTCAACGTAGCGGTACAGCACGGTGGTCGGATTATCGGCGGCCTGTAGGGTTGCCACACTGCCCAGCGATAGACATACAACGACTGCGCCCAGCTTGAGCATAAAGCGACGTCCTTCTGGCTACTCAGATTCCGTACTGAGCCCGGTAGGCTTCAACAGCGGGCAAATGTTGCTTGAGCTGAGGATCGTCGGCCAGATATTCGAGCACCTGGTTCAACGAAACGATGCTCACCACCGGGATCCCGAAGTCACGCTCGACCTCTTGAATAGCCGAAAGCTCGCCATTGCCACGCTCCTGCCGGTTCAAGGCGATCAGCACCCCGGCGGCTTTGGCGCCTTGAGCGCTGATGATCTGCATGACCTCACGAATCGCGGTACCGGCGGTGATTACATCATCGATGATCAACACATCGCCTTGCAGCGCAGCGCCAACCAGGCTGCCGCCCTCACCGTGATCCTTGGCTTCCTTGCGGTTGAAACACCACGGCAAATCGCGGTCATGATGTTCGGCCAACGCCACGGCTGTCGCGGCCGCCAGGGGAATACCCTTGTAAGCAGGGCCAAACAGAACGTCAAAGTTGATGCCGCTTTCAACCACTGCCGATGCATAGAACCGACCCAGTTGAGCCAGGGCCGAACCGCTGCTGAAAAGACCGGCATTGAAGAAGTAAGGACTGGTGCGTCCAGACTTCAAAGTGAACGCACCGAAACGCAAAACCCCACGTTCGATGGCAAAACGAATGAAATCGCGCTGATACGCCTGCATGAAAAAAGCCCCGAATACCACGGATTTAGCTAATTAGGTAGAGCTCGGGTATCATACACGCACGTGATTTTTGGGGCCATTTATGCGGATCATCAGTGTGAACGTAAATGGCATTCAGGCCGCAGTCGAGCGTGGTTTGCTCAGTTGGCTGCAAGCTCAGAATGCCGACGTCATCTGCCTTCAGGACACCCGCGCCTCCGCCTTCGAACTGGACGACCCAGCCTTCCAACTGGATGGTTACTTCCTTTATGCCTGCGAGGCTGAAGTTCCCGCACAAGGCGGTGTGGCTTTGTACTCGCGGTTGCAACCGAAGGCGGTTATCAACGGGCTAGGGTTTGAGACAGCCGACCGCTACGGGCGCTACCTGCAGGCAGATTTCGACAAAGTCAGTATTGCGACGTTGCTGCTTCCCTCCGGGATGAACGGCGACGAAGACTTGAACCAGAAATTCAAGCTAATGGATGACTTTGGCAAGTATCTCGACAAGCAGCGGCGCAAACGTCGCGAGTACATCTACTGTGGCTCGCTTTACGTTGCGCAGCAAAAGCTGGACATCAAGAACTGGCGCGACAGCCAGCAATCTCCCGGTTTCCTGGCACCAGAGCGTGCGTGGATGGACGAGATCGTTGGCAACATGGGTTATGTCGATGCCCTGCGCGAAGTCAGTCGCGAAGGCGATCAATACAGCTGGTGGCCCGATAACGAACAGGCCGAGATGCTCAATCTAGGCTGGCGGTTCGACTATCAACTGCTGACTCCAGGCCTGCGCCGATTTGTACGCAGTGCACGCCTGCCACGTCAGCCGCGCTTCTCGCAGCACGCACCACTGATCGTGGATTACGACTGGACGCTGACGATTTAACGTTCAATCGCCCATAAAAACGCCGACTTCATGTCGGCTTTTTTATGCCCGGGCATTCAATGTGCGCGGGAACTTGCGCGCGAGGCGTCAGACCAGAAACTGCTGCAGTGCTGATAAGCCCGCGATCGCGAGCAAGCTCCCTCCCACCCGATAACAGTCCTTGAAATTGAGCCGTTATTTAACCAACCGCCAGGTAAACGGATAGCGATACGCAACCCCGTCATTGGCCTTGATCCCGGCGATGATGGTCAGCACCAACGCACCGACGCCAACCAGCATCAACAACGGGAAGCCGATCACCACAATCATCAGCAAAAAGCAGATCATCGCGGCGATGGAAACAGTGATCTGGAAATTCAGAGCTTCCTTGCCCTGCGCATCAATGAACGGGTCAGCCTCTTTCTTGAGCTGCCAGACGATCAGCGGCCCCAGCAAATTGCCGAACGGGAAGATCAAACCAAAGAACGACGCGAAGTGGCAGAGCATCGCCCATTGGCGGGCTTCCTTGCTTGGCAGCGGAAGCGGAGGCTGGCTGTCGATCATCGTGCGTTCCCTGTGCTGATGGATGAATCAGTCGGCCAGTGCGGCTTTCTGCAATTCAAAGAGTTCGTTCATGCCTTTCTGGGCAAGAGCCAGCATCGCATTCAGTTCTTCTGGCTGGAACGGTGCGCCTTCGGCTGTCCCCTGCACTTCGATAAAACCGCCCGCGCTGGTCATGACAACGTTCAGGTCAGTTTCGGCTGCCGAATCTTCCAGATAATCCAGATCCAGTACTGGCTCGCCTTGGTACATGCCAACCGAAACGGCCGCGATCATCTGCTTGAGCGGATCGCCGCCCTTAAGGCCGCCGCGCTTCTTGATGGCTTTCAGTGCGTCGACGAGCGCAACCATGGCGCCGGTGATGGATGCAGTGCGAGTACCACCGTCGGCCTGGATCACATCGCAATCGACGTACAGCGTGACATCGCCCAGCTTGGACATGTCCAGTGCGGCCCGCAGTGAGCGACCGATCAGACGCTGGATTTCCAGGGTACGACCGCCTTGTTTGCCACGACTGGCTTCGCGCTGATTACGCTCGCCGGTAGCGCGCGGGAGCATGCCGTACTCAGCCGTCAGCCAACCCTGGCCCTGACCTTTCAGAAAGCGCGGTACGCCATTTTCAACGCTAACGGTGCAGATCACTTTCGTGTCACCGAACTCAACCAGCACAGAACCTTCGGCGTGCTTGGTGTAGTTGCGGGTGATGCGGATCGAGCGAAGCTGATCGGCAGCGCGACCACTTGGACGTTTCATCTGGAATACCTGTACTGAGACGGAAAACTGCCGAGCATTATAGAGGCGACAATCGGCGCTGGGCACATCTAATCAATGATCGATGACCATCGGCACCCCGTCTGCCCACCAGAAGCACGCCACAGCGCACCGCAAACCGACACCATGCATCGCTTGGGTTGCTGCCATGTTTGGGCGCAAACGCCGCACTGCGCTACAATCCTGCGCCTTTATAGCCTGTCGATTATTCACGACACCGATTCGGGCAAAACACCGCCCGGTGCAGGCTTTTTTCAATGCCTGACTTTATTGAGGTAACTCCCATGGTGCATAGCATGACTGCCTTCGCCCGAGCCGAGCGCGCCGGCACCCAAGGCACGTTGAGCTGGGAATTGCGCTCCGTCAATCATCGCTACCTCGAACCTCACCTGCGCCTGCCCGAATCCTTCCGCGACCTGGAAGGCGCCGTGCGCGAAGCGTTGCGTCAGGGACTTTCCCGCGGCAAGGTCGAATGCACGCTGCGTTTCACCGAGGAAACCGCAGGCAAGCCGCTGCAGGTTGATCGCGAGCGCGCCGGGCAATTGGTGGCCGCAGCTGAAATCGTCGCCAGTCTGATCAAGCAACCCGCAGCACTCAATCCGCTGGAGGTGCTGGCCTGGCCCGGCGTGCTGGTCGCCGACGCCAGCGATCCACAAGCGCTGAATAACGACGCCCTTGCGCTCTTCAACGAGGCGCTCCAAGAGCTGAAAGCCGGCCGGGGCCGCGAAGGCGCGGACCTGGCGAAACTTCTCGACGAGCGGCTTGGCGCCATCAAAACCGAAGTCGCCACGCTTCGCACGCTGGTACCGCAGATGCTTGCGACGCAGCGCCAGAAGGTGCTCGACCGCTTCATCGACATGAAAGCCGAACTCGACCCGCAGCGCCTGGAACAAGAAATGGTTCTGTTGGCGCAGAAAAGCGATGTGGCCGAAGAACTCGACCGTCTCAGCACCCATGTCACTGAAGTGCGCCGGGTATTGAAAACCGGCGGGCAAGCCGGGCGCCGCCTGGATTTCCTGATGCAGGAACTCAACCGCGAAGCCAACACACTGGGCTCCAAAGCCTTCGATCCTCGTAGCACTCAGGCTGCGGTCAACCTCAAGGTGTTGATCGAGCAGATGCGCGAACAAGTGCAGAACATTGAGTAAGGCCACTCCCGACATGACTCACAGCACTGGCACCCTGTACATCATTTCCGCCCCCTCCGGCGCGGGCAAGACCAGCCTGGTCAATGCCTTGATCAATGCCCAACCGCAGATTCGCGTGTCGGTTTCCCACACCACACGCGCCATGCGTCCGGGCGAAGTGGACGGCGTGAATTATCATTTCGTTGATCGCGCTGAATTCGTGCGCATGATTGAACACGGCGATTTCCTTGAGCAGGCCGAAGTCTTCGGTAATTTGTACGGCACCTCCCAGAGCCGACTGCAGCAGACACTCGATGAAGGTCATGACCTGATTCTGGAAATCGACTGGCAAGGCGCGGCCCAGGTTCGCAAATGGATGCCCCATGCGCGCTCGATCTTCATTCTGCCGCCAACCCAACAGGCGCTGCGCCAGCGTCTGACCAACCGCGGCCAGGACAGCGACGAGATCATCGAAGGCCGTATGCGCGAAGCCGTCAGCGAGATGAGCCATTACGTCGAATACGATTACATCGTGATCAACGATGATTTCGCCAGCGCGCTGGAAGACTTGAAGGCCATCTTCCGCACCAATCTGCTGAGCCAGGAACACCAGCAACAGCGGTTTGGCGAGCTGCTGGCGCAGTTGTTGGCTTAAAGCTTTCTGTAGGAGCCGACTTGTTGGCGAGAAGGCGCCACGCGCGCACTCTGAAAGACCGCTTCGCGAACAAGTTCGCTCCTACATATTAACCTTTACGAAATCAGCGCTTCCCTAAACGCTGGTGATTTTTTAAACTGCCGAGTCCGCTCGCCCATCCGGGCTTCGCGCATACCGCATTTGCTACGAGGAATACCCATGGCCCGCGTAACCGTTGAAGACTGCCTAGAACACGTGGATAACCGCTTTGAGCTGGTCATGCTCTCTACCAAGCGTGCTCGTCAACTGGCAACCGGCGGCAAAGAACCAAAGCTGGCGTGGGAAAATGACAAGCCTACCGTCATGGCTCTGCGCGAAATCGCAGCTGGCCTGATGGATTACGCAGTAATCGCAGAAGCTGAAATCGTTGAAGATGAACCATTGTTCGCGGCATTCGAGGACGAGTCCAACGAGGCCGTTTAAGCCTATGCCAGGTCGACGTAGTACGGCGCAGGGTCACAGCCATCGGCAGGGTTTTCCATCATGCCGAGCATAGACGCCCTCGCCGATCGCCTCTCGACCTACCTCGGCAAAGACCAGGTCAACCTGGTTCGCCGGGCGTACTTCTACGCCGAACAAGCCCACGACGGCCAACGCCGTCGTAGCGGCGAAGCCTACGTCACGCACCCGCTGGCGGTGGCCAATATCCTTGCCGACATGCACATGGACCATCAAAGCCTGATGGCCGCAATGCTGCATGACGTGATCGAAGACACCGGAATTGCCAAAGAGGCGCTCTGCGCACAATTTGGCGAAACCGTGGCTGAACTGGTCGATGGGGTCAGCAAACTGACCCAGATGAACTTCGAGACCAAAGCCGAAGCACAAGCCGAGAACTTCCAGAAAATGGCCATGGCCATGGCGCGAGACATTCGTGTCATCCTGGTCAAGCTCGCCGATCGCCTGCACAACATGCGCACCTTGGAAGTGTTGTCCGGTGAAAAGCGCCGCCGCATCGCTAAAGAAACCCTCGAAATCTATGCGCCCATCGCCAACCGTCTGGGCATGCACAGTGTGCGCATTGAATTCGAAGACCTGGGTTTCAAAGCGATGTACCCGATGCGCTCCTCGCGAATCGGTCAGGCGGTCAAACGCGCTCGCGGCAATCGCAAAGAGCTGGTCAACAAGATCGAAGAATCCCTGAGCCATTGTCTGGCGGTCGATGAAATCGAAGGCGAAGTCAGCGGTCGCCAGAAGCACCTCTACGGCATCTATAAAAAAATGCGTGGCAAGCGTCGGGCTTTCAACGAAATCATGGACGTGTATGCGTTCCGGATCATCGTCGATAAGGTCGATACCTGCTATCGGGTACTGGGCGCTGTGCATAATTTGTACAAACCTCTGCCGGGCCGCTTCAAGGACTACATCGCGATCCCCAAAGCCAACGGTTACCAGTCACTGCATACGACACTGTTCGGCATGCACGGCGTACCTATTGAAATCCAGATTCGCACACGCGAAATGGAAGAAATGGCGAATAACGGGATTGCGGCCCACTGGCTGTACAAGTCCTCCGGCGACGAACAGCCCAAGAGCACTCACGCTCGAGCCCGCCAGTGGGTCAAAGGCGTGCTGGAAATGCAGCAGCGCGCGGGCAACTCGCTGGAATTTATCGAAAGCGTGAAGATCGACCTGTTCCCGGACGAGGTGTATGTCTTCACCCCCAAAGGGCGAATCATGGAGCTGCCCAAAGGCTCCACGGCGGTCGATTTTGCCTATGCGGTCCACACTGACGTCGGCAATAGCTGTATTGCCTGTCGGATAAATCGTCGTCTGGCGCCGCTGTCCGAACCACTGCAAAGCGGCTCAACCGTGGAAATCGTCAGTGCACCTGGCGCGCGGCCCAACCCGGCCTGGCTGAACTTCGTCGTCACCGGCAAGGCGCGCACCCATATTCGTCACGCGCTGAAGCTGCAACGTCGCTCCGAATCCATCAGCCTGGGCGAACGCCTGTTGAACAAAGTGCTGAACGGATTTGAAACGTCCCTCGAGAAAATCCCTTCCGAGCGCGTGCAGCTGATTCTCGCCGAGTATCGGGTCGAGGTCATCGAAGACCTCCTCGAAGACATCGGCCTGGGCAATCGCATGGCATACGTCGTCGCCCGCCGCCTGCTTGCCAGCGAAGGCGAGGAATTGCCCAATGCCGAAAGCCCGCTGGCCATTCGCGGTACAGAAGGGCTGGTCCTCAGCTACGCCAAATGCTGCACGCCCATACCAGGCGACCCGATTGTGGGTCATTTATCCGCTGGCAAAGGCATGGTGGTGCATCTGGACAACTGCCGGAACATCAGCGAGCTGCGCCACAATCCGGAAAAGTGCATCCAACTGTCCTGGGCCAAGGATGTTACCGGCGAATTCAACGTCGAGCTGCGCGTCGAACTGGAACATCAACGCGGCCTGATCGCCTTGCTGGCCAGCAGCGTCAATGCGGCCGACGGCAACATCGAAAAAATCAGCATGGACGAACGCGATGGTCGCATCAGCGTGGTCCAACTGGTGGTCAGCGTGCACGACCGTGTGCATCTGGCCCGCGTGATCAAGAAACTGCGCGCCCTGACCGGGGTGATCCGTATCACCCGCATGCGCTCGTAGCCAACCCGACAACAGGAGTTCTTCATGAGCAAGACCGTCATCACCAGCGACAAAGCGCCTGCTGCCATCGGCACCTATTCTCAGGCGATCAAGGCTGGCAATACCGTCTACATGTCCGGACAGATCCCGCTGGACCCCAAAACCATGGAACTGGTTGAAGGCTTCGAAGCCCAGACCGTCCAGGTATTCGAGAACCTCAAGTCCGTCGCCGAGGCCGCGGGCGGTTCGTTCAAGGACATCGTCAAGCTCAACATCTTCCTGACTGACCTGAGCCACTTCGCCAAGGTCAACGAAATCATGGGCAAATACTTTGAGCAACCGTATCCGGCCCGAGCCGCGATTGGCGTTGCTGCATTGCCCAAAGGCGCCATGGTCGAAATGGACGCCATCCTCGTTATTGAGTAAATTCCTCGCGCAGCAGCATTGCCTGCTGCGCCACTCCCAAGAGCAAAGGAAGGACTCCGTTTATGCGCGTTGCGTTCGCCCTCTCGCTGCTGGCCGCACTTCTAAGCGGCTGCGCCAGCCACTCCAACCGCACTCCTGACGGTACCTGGATCAACCAGACTGCCATCGATGCAGCCGCCACTGGCGGAAATCTGCGTCAGGCGCTGCTGGCCTATGGTCCGAATCTGGAATGGAACGTGGACACCAAAGGCGGCAAAGCCACAGCCTCCAACGGCTTTGAGCTCAGCGAAGGCAAAATCGTCAGTGCTACCGATGGCAAGCTGCACATCGATTTCTACGGCAATTCATTCGAAGACCTGACGCTCAAGGGCGACCAACTGGTGCAAACGGCCAGCGACTCCGGCCCCGAGCAGCATTTCAAGACGCCCAAGGAAGCTGCCCCGGCCGGTGCCCAACCCGGTACCAGCTTTGAGCGTGCGCTTTACACCGCCTACCTGGGCGGCAAATGGTCGATCGTGCAGGGCGAAGGCCAAGGCGGCGTAGTTGATTTTCAGCCGGACGGAAGCGTATCCGGCCTGCCAAACAATGACCGCTACGCACTTTGCCTGGCTGGAGACTGCGCGGCCATGAGCGGTGAGTACGACAGTATGTGGCTGGAGCGAAACGAGAAAGGCAACCCCTATATCTTCGTTCGCCAAGGTAAACAGCTGGAGATTTTCCAGGCAGTGAACAACGCCAAAGCCGATGAAATGCCGGACCTGCGCCCTGGCGCCAGCCAGTGGTTGTTGCAGAAGAATTAAAGCTTTGAACTGATCCACTGTGAGAGCGAGCTTGCTCGCGATGCGGACTTGAGATGCTGCAAGTCATCGACTGGGATATCTTCGCGAGCAAGCTCTCTCCCACAGACCAGGCAACGCTGAAATATCAAACAGCCTGTTCTGCAAGCATCGCTTCATACCCTTCCCGATAGCTCGGATAACGCGGCGTCCAGCCCAGTGCTTTAGCCCGTGCATTACTGCAACGCTTGCTCCCCGCGCGCCGAATGCTGCTTTCTTCGGACCACTGGGTGACGCCCAACCGCTGACGCATCCAGTCGACCACGTCGGCCAAAGGATCGGGCGCGTCGTCAACGCCGATATAGCACTCTTGCAGCGGTACACCCTGCGCATCCGCTTGCAGCAAGAACGCCAACAGCCCGGCCGCGTCATCGGCATGAATGCGGTTGCCATATAACGGCGGATCAACCGCCACACTGTAACCCTGGCGCACCCGGTTCATCAGATCGCTGCGACCCGGCCCATAAATGCCGGTAAGCCGGATGACGCTGGCGGGAAAACCACTGTGCAGCGCGACCTGCTCGGCCTCAAGCATGACCTCGCCCGAGAACCCGCTTGCCTGAGTGGGTGATGTTTCGTCTACCCACTCGCCCTGCTGCTGCCCGTATACGCTGCTACTGGAAACGAAAATCAGACGTTTCGGGCGCTGGCCACTGCGCTGCGTCCAGTCCAGCACATGGCGCAGGCCCTGGACATAGGCAGCCCGATACCCCGCCTCGTCTCGCTCAGCAGGCGTCGCGCAATACACCAGATAATCAATCTGCCCATCAGGCCACTGCTCAGGCATACGGGCATCGAATAAGTCAGCACTGACCCCGACCACTCCGCTCGGCAGTTTTCCCGTCGAACGGCGTAAACCGTATACAGTCCACTGGTGAGGTAATAATTGAGCTGCCAACCGGCTGCCGATATCACCGCAGCCTGCGATCAAAACCCGGGGGACCGCCATCTCACATCTCCATTATCAAAGCCGCTTTAATCAAAAAGCCGGCGCGAAAAACGACCGGCGAAACGCAACTGAAAGAAAAAAAGAAACTCTGTTACTTTCGTTAACGAGAATTACTTGCAATAATACCGGCCCTTTGTTCTCCTCCGCTCGCCTTGCACCAGGGCGACGCTTCCAGAACGAACACCTATTTTTCATCTCAGGTCCGGTCAGCATGATACCTATCCAATCCCTCGCTTCGCCTATCAAGCTTCCACGCCTGCCACGCGCTCTGCGCGGTATCGCTGCAGTCGTGTTCAGCCTGACGCTGATGCCGGTCGCACTCGCCGACGCGACTGCGCCAAACCAGCCCCCTGCCACCCAATCGGCCGCGCCTGCCGCTGCTCCGGTTGACACCAATGCAACCCCAGCCGTTCAAGCGCCTGATGCTCCGCTCCAAACCATGGAAGCCGCGCCGGAAGACAACAGCCTCGGCATGTCCCACGACCTGTCGCCATGGGGCATGTACAAAAACGCCGACGTGGTCGTCAAAGCGGTCATGATTGGGCTGGCAATCGCCTCGATCATCACCTGGACCATCTGGATCTCCAAGGGCTTCGAGCTGCTAGGCGCCAAGCGTCGCCTGCGGGGTGAAATCGCCAGCCTGAAAAAAGCCCGCACGCTGGATGAAGCCAGTGTCACTGCCAGCAAGCAAGGCACTCTGGCCAATCTGCTGGTACACGATGCCCTTGAAGAGATGCGCCTGTCAGCTAACGCCCGCGAGCGCGAGGGCATCAAAGAACGTGTGAGTTTCCGTCTTGAGCGGCTGGTAGCGGCGTGCGGCCGCAACATGAGTATGGGCACCGGCGTACTTGCCACCATCGGCTCTACCGCGCCCTTCGTCGGCCTGTTCGGCACCGTATGGGGCATCATGAACAGCTTCATCGGCATCGCCAAAACCCAGACCACCAACCTCGCCGTCGTCGCACCCGGCATCGCCGAGGCCTTGCTGGCAACGGCATTAGGGCTGGTAGCGGCGATTCCTGCGGTGGTCATTTACAACGTCTTCGCCCGCTCCATCGCCGGCTACAAGGCACAGGTTTCCGACGCATCGGCGCAGGTTCTGCTGCTGGTCAGCCGCGACCTGGATCACCAGCCTGCCGTCGAACGCAGCCAGCCGCCGCACATGGTAAAAATGGGGTAATCCATGGGCCTGCATCTCAATGACAGCGGCGACGATCTCGCCGAGAACCACGAAATCAACGTCACGCCGTTTATCGACGTGATGCTGGTCCTGCTGATCATCTTCATGGTGGCAGCGCCCTTGGCGACGGTGGACATCAAAGTCGACCTGCCTGCGTCCACGGCTAAACCGGCGCCCCGACCCGAGAAACCCATTTTCCTCAGCGTCAAAGCCGATCAGAGCCTGTATCTGGGTGACGAGAAAGTCGCCCGCGAGCTGATCGGTCCAACGCTGGATGCCAAGACCAAAGGCAAGAAAGACACGACGATCTTCTTTCAAGCTGACAAGGGTGTGGATTACGGCGACCTGATGGAAGTCATGAACGCTCTGCGCGGCGCCGGTTACTTGAAAGTCGGCCTGGTCGGTCTTGAGACGGTTGGTAAGAAATGATCAGTACGCGCCAAAAACTGACGCGCTATAGCGGTAGTCTGTTGTTGGTGCTGGCGGTGCACGCCATTGCGATCATAGTCGCTCTGCGCTGGCCCACCTCTCAGGCCATCGAGTTGCCGCCGGCAGCGATGATGGTCGAGCTGGCGCCGATTCCCGAGCCGGCCCCACCGCCCCCGCCTAAAGTCGTTCAACCGCCGCAGCCACCAGCACCTGAAGAAGAGCTGCCACTGCCGCCGATTGTCGAGGCGCCAAAGCCGGAAATCGCAGTTCCCAAACCCGTCAAGCCCAAGCCAAAGCCGCAACCGCCTAAACCGGTTAAAAAGGTTGAGCCGCCGAAGGAGGAAATACCGGCCGATGAAAAACCGGTGGACACACCGCCGTCAAATGCCAAGCCGGAAAAATCTGCTGCGCCCCAGGTAGCTCCGCCGAGTCCGCCTAGCAATGCACTGCCAAGTTGGCAGGGAGATTTGCTGCGTCACTTGAGCAAATTCAAGCGTTACCCGGAAGACGCCCGTCGCCGCGGCACTCAGGGCATCAGCCGTCTGCGCTTTGTGGTCGACAAGGATGGCAACGTGCTTTCCTACGAGATTTCCGGAGGATCGGGCAGTGCATCACTCGATCGTGCGACCCTGGAAATGATTCGTCGGGCGCAGCCGTTGCCTAAGCCACCGGCAGAACTGCTCAACAATGGCTCGGTTGAGATCGTCGCGCCGTTCGTTTATTCCCTGGATAAACGTTGAAATCTTGATTTTGTTACACCGAAGGGGTTGATAACGTGCGTCTATCGATTGCACCCGCTATGCTGGGGCCGCAACTTCATGGACGCACGCTATGACCCTTACAGAATTGCGCTATATCGTTACCCTCGCTCAAGAGCAGCACTTCGGCCATGCAGCCGAACGCTGTCACGTCAGCCAACCGACGCTGTCGGTGGGCGTCAAGAAGCTGGAAGATGAACTCGGTGTGCTGATTTTCGAGCGCAGCAAGAGTGCGGTACGTCTGACGCCGGTTGGCGAGGGCATCGTGGCACAAGCACAGAAAGTGCTCGAACAGGCGCAAGGCATTCGTGAGCTGGCGCAAACCGGCAAGAACCAGCTGACCGCACCGCTCAAGGTCGGCGCGATTTACACCGTGGGTCCTTACCTGTTCCCGCACCTGATTCCGCAACTGCACCGGGTTGCCCCGCAGATGCCGTTGTATATCGAAGAGAACTTCACCCACGTCCTGCGCGACAAATTGCGTAACGGTGAACTGGACGCGATCATCATCGCGCTGCCATTCAACGAGTCGGACGTACTGACCCTGCCGCTCTACGACGAACCTTTCTACGTCCTGATGCCTGCCGACCACCCGTGGACACAGAAAGCCACAATCGATGCCTCGGCGCTCAACGACAAGAGCCTGCTGCTGCTCGGTGAAGGCCACTGCTTCCGCGATCAGGTCCTCGAAGCCTGCCCGACCCTGGTCAAAGGCGGCGACAGCGCCAAGCACACCACCGTGGAATCCAGCTCGCTGGAAACCATTCGGCACATGGTCGCTTCGGGACTGGGCGTTTCGATCCTGCCGATGTCCGCTGTCGACAGCCACCATTACGCCCCCGGCGTGATCGAAGTCCGCCCACTGTCGCCGCCCGTGCCATTCCGCACGGTTGCGATTGCCTGGCGTGCCAGCTTCCCCCGGCCCAAAGCCATCGAGATCCTCGCTGATTCGATTCGCCTGTGTTCGGTTGCCAAACCCAAAGCACAAGCGAGTTAAGCAGGCGGTATGACGGAGTTGTCCCACGTCTCGGTGACGGCGCTCAAGGGCGTCGGCGAGGCCATGGCTGAGAAACTGGCGAAAGTCGGACTGGAGAACATTCAGGACGTCCTGTTCCATCTGCCGCTGCGCTATCAGGATCGAACCCGAGTTGTCCCGATCGGCCAATTGCGGCCGGGCCAGGACGCGGTGATCGAAGGCGTGGTCAGCGGCACCGATGTGGTGATGGGCAAGCGCCGCAGCCTGTTGGTCCGTCTGGGTGATGGCACAGGGGTCTTGAGCTTGCGCTTCTACCACTTCAGCAACGCACAAAAGGACGGCCTCAAACGCGGCACCCATGTTCGTTGCTACGGTGAGGCCCGCCCCGGTGCGTCGGGACTGGAAATCTACCACCCGGAATACCGCGCGCTGACTGGCGACGAGCCCCCACCCGTGGACGTCACGCTGACGCCGATCTACCCGACCACCGAAGGCCTGACCCAGCAACGTCTGCGCCAGTTGTGCCAGCAGAGCCTGTCGATGCTTGGCCCCCAGAGCCTGCCCGACTGGCTGCCCGACGAGCTGGCTCGCGACTATCAGCTCGCGCCGCTCGACGAGGCCATTCGTTATCTGCACCATCCGCCAGCCGATGCCGACGTCGAAGAATTAGCCCTGGGGCATCACTGGGCGCAGCATCGCCTGGCCTTTGAAGAGCTGCTCACCCATCAGCTGTCGCAACAGCGTTTGCGTGAAAGTCTGCGCTCGCAGCAGGCGCCGGCCTTGCCCAAAGCCAGGAAGCTGCCCAAGCAGTTTCTCGCTAACCTCGGATTCCCGCCGACCGGCGCGCAGATACGGGTGGGCAATGAAATCGCCTACGACCTCAGTCAACACGAGCCGATGCTGCGCCTGATTCAGGGCGATGTAGGCGCGGGCAAAACCGTGGTCGCGGCACTGGCGGCGTTGCAGGCGCTTGAAGCAGGTTATCAAGTGGCGTTGATGGCGCCGACCGAAATCCTCGCTGAGCAGCACTACATCAACTTCAAGCGCTGGCTTGAGCCGCTAGGCATCGAAACTGCCTGGCTGGCTGGCAAGCTCAAGGGCAAGGCGCGGGTGACGTCTCTCGAGCAAATCGCCAGCGGCACGCAAATGGTGGTCGGCACCCACGCCTTGTTTCAAGACGAAGTGCAGTTCAAAAATCTCGCGCTGGTGATCATCGACGAGCAACACCGTTTTGGCGTTCAGCAACGTCTGGCCCTGCGCAAAAAAGGCGTGGGTGGCCGGATGTGCCCGCATCAGTTGATCATGACCGCCACGCCAATCCCGCGCACGCTGGCGATGAGCGCCTACGCCGACCTCGACACCTCCATCCTCGACGAATTGCCCCCAGGGCGCACACCGGTCAATACGGTGCTGGTGGTTGACAGCCGACGCGTCGAAGTGGTCGAGCGGGTGCGCAATGCCTGCGCCGAAGGCCGTCAGGCGTATTGGGTCTGCACGCTGATCGAAGAGTCCGAAGAGCTGACCTGTCAGGCCGCCGAAACCACATTCGAGGAATTGACCAGCGCCTTGGGCGAACTGCGCGTCGGTTTGATTCACGGCCGCATGAAGCCTGCCGAAAAAGCTGCGGTGATGGCCGAGTTCAAGCAAGGCGCGCTGCAACTGCTGATTGCGACGACCGTGATCGAAGTCGGCGTCGACGTTCCCAATGCCAGCCTGATGATCATTGAAAACCCAGAACGCCTTGGGCTGGCGCAGCTTCACCAGTTGCGCGGTCGGGTGGGACGGGGCAGCGCGGCGAGCCATTGCGTGCTGCTGTATCACCCGCCGCTGTCGCAGATCGGCCGTCAGCGTTTGGGCATCATGCGAGAAACCAACGACGGCTTCGTGATCGCCGAGAAAGACCTTGAACTTCGCGGTCCCGGCGAAATGCTCGGCACGCGGCAGACAGGTCTGCTTCAATTCAAGGTCGCAGATCTGATGCGCGACGCCGATCTATTGCCAGCCGTGCGAGACGCAGCGCAGGCACTGATCGAAAGATGGCCCCAGCACGTCAGCCCGCTGCTGGAACGATGGTTGAGGCATGGTCAGCAATACGGCCAAGTGTGAAGCAGTAAACGCATTCCCTTACCGCCTCCCCCTCATGACAATTAAGCTGGTTATACTCCAACGATTGTAGGAACTTGGATCCATACCATGACAGAAGTTGCCCACGTCGACCCCACCCCTCACGCTCCGCCTGTCATCCGGCAGTTGCTTGGCAAATTAGCCATCAATTTCCGCGAAGTCATGGACGACGAAAAAATCCCTGCGGTTCAGAAGGTTCAAGCGGTTCTGGTGGACGATTCTGTGGGCGCACTGCTGATTCTGTTCCCCAAGAATCACTTGCTGGACCTCAACCGTATTACCGAGCTGACGGGGCGCAAGCTGACTGCGTTGTCCCAGGAGCGCGTCGAGCAGATGCTGGGCAAGCACAATCTGCGCACGCTGCCGGGTTTGCCGGCGCTGACGGGCGCCCCATGCCTGTATGAAGAGCGCATGCTTCAAGAGCCGCTGCTGCTGATCGATTCGGGCGAACCGGGCCTGTTGCTGGAAATTACCGGCGAGGACTACAAAAGCCTGTTGAGCAAAGCCAGTGCTGCGCGCTTCGGCGAGCCGGTGACGTCTGTTCAGCCCAACCTCGACCGCCCGGATGATGACCGCAAGGAAATCACCAAAGCGATGCAGGACTTCACGGCTCGCCGCATTCAGCAGCGCCTGGAAGCAACGGTGGAGATTCCGCCTCTGGCCGACACGGCGCAGAAGATCATCAAACTGCGGGTCGACCCGGATGCGACCATCGATGACATCACCGGCGTGGTTGAAACCGACCCCTCGCTCGCCGCGCAGGTGGTCAGCTGGGCGTCGTCGCCCTATTACGGCTCTGCCGGCAAGATTCGCTCGGTGGAAGACGCGATTGTGCGGGTGCTTGGTTTCGATCTGGTGATCAACCTGGCGCTCGGCCTGGCACTGGGCAAAACCTTGAGCCTGCCTAAAGATCAGCCCCAGCACGCGACGCCATACTGGCAACAGTCGATCTACACTGCAGCGGTCATTGAAGGGCTGACCCGTGCGATTCCGCGCGCCAAGCGCCCGGAGAACGGCCTGACTTACCTGGCGGGTTTGCTGCATAACTTCGGCTATCTGCTGTTGGCGCATGTGTTTCCGCCCCACTTCTCGCTGATCTGCCGCCAGATCGAGGTCAACCCGCACCTGCATCACAGCTTTGTCGAGCAACACCTGCTGGGCATCACCCGTGAGCAGATCGGCGCCTGGCTGATGCGCAACTGGGACATGCCTGAAGAGCTGTCCACCGCGCTACGCTTCCAGCACGACCCGCACTACGACGGTGAACATGCGGCATACGCCAATCTGGTGTTCCTGGCGGTCAGCCTGCTGAGGAAACAGGGCATCGGCTCAGGTCCGGTGGAGAGCATTCCGGACGAGCTGTTCGAACGTCTGGAGTTGTCCCGCGAGAAAGCGGATGACGTGGTGCTCAAGGTACTTGAAGCAGAAACGCTGCTGCGCGAGCTCGCTGCGCAGTTTCACTGATAATCCGCTGACCCCGTGGGAGCGGACTCGTCCGCGAAGGCAATCCGTCAGACGTCATGAATGTATTTGGCTTACTGAACCCTTCGCGGACAAGTCCGCCCCCACGGGCCTGATACTCAGGCGCTTACTTCTTTTTTCTTGGTTTCAGGTACTTCATCAGGCCCTGAAACCACATCACCAGACCGGTGTTGCCCTTCACCTGAATGTCTTTGTCCTGAATTCCCTGCATGAACGCCAGTTGCTTGTTCTTCGCTTGCAGCGTGGTGAAGCCGAACGCGGCATCCTTGAACGCTATGGAAAACGCAGGCTCCGGGACTACGCCACTGCGACTGCTGATGCGCTGGTTCTTGACAGTGAAATGGCGGGCCACCCGGCCGTCGAAGGTCTGCAATTGAAACGTCAGGTCTTTGCCCGTCAATTGTTGCTGGAATGCCGGATTGCTGCGGCTGGCGCGGGCCATCAGCAAGCCCAGCATCCACAATAGAAAACGAAATTTCATGCGCGTGGCTCTCAACGTGACCGGTCTGGATGTCGTGACCGCGTCGCAGTGTAGCGGGCTTCAACCGCAGCGTCGCAGGCAGAACCGATCAGTCGCGAAGTGGCGATTCAGACCGCTCGCAGCCCTCGAATCGCAGGCATAAAAAAGGGGCATTCAACACCTGTTGATATGCCCACTTTCCTTGCTCTGCGCCTCCCGCTAAGGCGTCGAGCGGTTTACGGGTTGACGCTGTCTTTGAGGAACTTGCCCGGCTTGAATGCCACAGTGTTGCTAGCCTTGATTTTCACCGGCTCACCGGTTTGTGGATTTTTACCTGTGCGCGCGCCACGGTGGCGTTGCAGGAACGTACCAAAGCCAACCAGGGTCACGCTGTCCTTGCGGTGCAAGGCGCCGGTGATTTCTTCGAGGACGGCGTTAAGTACGCGGTTGGCTTGTTCTTTGGTGAGATCTGCTTTTTCAGCGATGGCGGCTGCGAGTTCTGGTTTACGCATATGAAGCCTCATTTACAGTTTTTTGTTGTTATGTGCCGAGCTGCTCATCCTGAGCAGCGAGCAGGCTGCCCGCAACGGCTCTACGTTGGGGCTGACGGAAATGAGAATGGCATGCTGCCGAGACGTACGCCAGTACGTGCCCGACGTTTGTGAGGACAAAAAGGCGGGTTATCCGACAGAACGACCGGTATTTACGCCAACAGTGCCGGCAATGCCTTGTTCAGCGCGAGTTTGTCCATGACTGCAGTGCCGGTAAGCGCGTAGCCCAGCAGATTGCCATCGGCGTCGTGGCATAGCGCTTTGATGTCCGCGCCCTGCCCTTCTACGCTCCAGATACCCTCGGTACCTTTGGGCGGAGGCGATACCACCAACGGGCACACCGGGGTTTTCACTGTCACCGGCATCGGACCGTATTTGACCGCCGTCGGCGTTCCGGCCAGGGTTTGCGCCAGCGCACGGGCGCAGGTCATCAACGGCATGACGTAAAGCAAATTAAGGCCATCCACTTCCGCGCAATCACCTAATGCGTAGATATTGGCGTGGGAGGTGCGCAAGTGACGGTCAACCACCACACCGCGCCCGGTTTCCAGACCGGCAGCAGCGGCGAGATCGACCCGAGGTCGCAAACCGATGGCGGACACGACCACATCACATTGCACCACGTCACCATCGGACAGATGAGCCTCCAGCCCCTGCTCGGTGCGCAGCAATCGAGCGAGCACCGGCCCCAGGTGAAAACGCGCACCAAGCCCTTCCAGCCCTGCCTGCACGGCACTGGCAGCCGCCGGATGCAGCAGCGTCGGCATGACTTGCTCGCAGGGCGCTACCAGCTCGACTTCGTAGCCGCCAGATATCAGGTCATTGGCGAACTCGCAGCCAATCAGGCCAACGCCAAGAATAAGCACCCGACGTTTACCCGCCGCTGCCAGGCGAAAACGCGCATAGTCCTCAAGGTCATTGATCGGGAAGACGGCATCACTGGCGTCGCCTTGCACCGGTAAGCTCACCGTTTGCGCGCCCCACGCCAGCACCAGATCTCGATACTCCAGCGCTTCTTCGCCGATCCACAGACGCTTGTGACCAGGATCGATGCCGCTGACGTGCGTGTGCGTGCGCACTTCGGCCTTGAGTTGGTCGGCCATCGCGCCGGGCTCGGCCATGCTCAGGCCGTCGGCTTCCTTGTTCTTGCCAAAGCCGGTAGACAGCATGGGTTTGGAGTAAGAACGACCGTCGTCGGCAGTGATCAGCAGCAGCGGCGTTTCGCCATCGAGCTTGCGAAACTCCCGAGCGAGGTTGTAACCCGCAAGGCCGGTGCCGATGATCACGACAGGTGCGCTCATTCTTTTCTCCTCAGTAAACGGCCTGATGAATGGCCTGAATCAATACAATTGCCGACTTAAGCGATTTCAATCATCTCGAAATCTATTTTGCCGACGCCGCAGTCCGGGCACAGCCAGTCTTCGGGGACGTCCTGCCAGAGGGTGCCAGGCGCAATGCCGTCATCCGGCCAACCATCGGCTTCGTTGTAAATCAGGCCACAGACAATACATTGCCACTTTTTCATTGATCGGTTCTCTCACGGCTTTATGTGCTCAGGCAGGCTTCACGCGCCCAGTCTCTTCGCGTCACTGTCTGATTATTGACTGGGTCAGGGCGTTTTACTGATCGCAGGACTTTGACGCAAGCGTCATCGACTCAAAGGTAGGGGGCCGGTCGTCGGTCCGCACCGTCAATCATGGTAAGCTCGCCGCCTCGATTGCTGACAATAACTGCCCGCCGTGACCCAGCAAAATTCCCTCTCCGCGACCCCGCAATGGCACCTGCGCGATCACCTGATCGACGCGCCCCCGCCGGTGATTCTCGACTGGCTTTTCAATGAAGACTCGCTCACCCGCCGGCTCACCCGTCTGAGTGACAACGGCTTCAGCGTCACGCCCCTGCATGAGGGCTGGCAACCACTGCGCCCCGACGAATGTGCAGCACTCAATCTGGCTGAAAACAGCGAAGGCTGGGTCCGGGAAGTCTATTTGCGTGGTCATGGTCAAAAGTGGGTCTTCGCACGCAGCGTCGCCGCTCGCAGTGCGCTGGAGCAAGACGGCTTGCACATGGATGAACTCGGCACCCGGTCACTTGGCGAACTGCTGTTCAGTGACAAGGCGTTCCAACGTGGCCCGATGCAGGTCTGCCGCTACCCAGCCCGATGGTTGCCCACCGACGACGCGCAAGACGGGATGTGGGCCAGACGCTCGCGCTTCAGCCGCGCCCGCTTGAGCATTCTGGTCGCGGAAGTCTTTTTGCCCACGCTCTGGGTTGCCATCCAGGCGGCCGACCCCGTCACTGCGGAGCCACGCTGATGTACGTCTCGCTACTCAAATCGCTCAACCGCCTGAACCCACGCGCCTGGGATTTTGTGCAACTGACCCGTATCGATAAACCCATCGGCATTTATCTGCTGCTGTGGCCGACGCTGTGGGCGCTTTGGATTGCAGGCAAGGGCTCGCCATCGTTGACCAACGTGTTGATCTTCGTCATCGGTGTGTTCCTGATGCGAGCGGCAGGTTGTGTGATCAACGATTTCGCCGACCGCAAAGTCGACGGTCACGTCAAACGCACCGAGCAACGTCCACTGGTGAGCGGGAAAGTCACCAGCAAGGAAGCGCTGGTGCTGTTCGCGATTCTGGTGGGGTTGAGCTTTGCATTGGTGCTGCTGACAAATACCACCACGATCTGGCTGTCGTTCGGCGGCCTGGCGCTGGCGGCGTGCTATCCGTTCATGAAGCGCTATACCTACTATCCGCAGGTGGTCCTGGGCGCAGCGTTCTCATGGGGGATGCCAATGGCGTTCACCGCTGAGACGGGCGATCTTCCTGCCGCAGCGTGGTTGCTGTACATCGCCAATTTGCTGTGGACGGTGGGTTACGACACGTATTACGCGATGACAGACCGTGAGGACGACCTGAAGATCGGTGTCAAGTCCACCGCTGTGCTGTTCGGCGATGCCGATCGGGTGATCATCATCACGCTCCAGTTGATGGCCGTTGGCTGTCTGATGCTGGCCGGCGCGCGCTTTGAGTTGGGTTTGTACTTCTTTATCGGATTGATCGTGGCGGCGGGATGTTTCGCCTGGCAATTCTGGTCAACGCGCAACAGAGAGCCGCAAGCCTGTTTCAAGGCTTTCCTGCATAACCATTGGGCGGGGCTGGCGATTTTCGTGGGGATCGTCGTGAATTACGCCCTGCGCTGACCCAAAGGCCAGCGCAACGCGGCAGGGACTTGGAGCTCAAGGTTTGGCGACGTGCCAGACATCGCCTTTGTTATCGCCGGTTTTATCGCCCGCAGCCTTGTCATTCTTGAAGTAGTACAGCGCTTTGCCTTTGTACACCCACTGCGATGCGCCATCGTCCCGCTTGATGACCGTCCAGTCGCCAACGGATTTGTCGGATTCAGAGGCAGTGAGCGGCGGCCAGTTGGTTGCGCACTGGTCATTGCAGACAGATTTGCCAGCCGAAATATCTTTGTCGAACGTGTACAGCGTCATGCCTTTATGGTCGACCAGGATGCCGTCCTGAGTCATGGCAGGCTCTGCAGCGAATGCCAATCCGGACGACGCTAGAGCGGCGGCAGTGAGCAGACCTATAAGGGAGGATGAAAATTTGGCCATCAGATGAATCCTCTTTTTATATTCGTTGTTGGACAACATTGTTGTAGGACAATACCCCAAGCTTAGCTCTAGACCGCGCTTTGCCGCCAGCGACTCAACAACCTGTCACACGACTGCAATAATTCCGTTATCTAATGCGCCCCAAGACAGTTAAATGACAAGAGGTTCGAGGCATGGTTGGCAGGAGCATTCTGATCGTTGACGACGAAGCGCCGATTCGCGAAATGATCGCCGTTGCATTGGAAATGGCCGGCTACGACTGCATGGAGGCTGAGAACTCGCAACAAGCTCACGCCATCATCGTCGATCGCAAACCGGACCTTATCCTGCTGGACTGGATGCTGCCCGGCACTTCCGGCATCGAACTGGCGCGCCGCCTCAAGCGCGACGAGCTGACCGGGGACATCCCGATCATCATGCTCACCGCCAAAGGCGAAGAGGACAACAAGATCCAGGGTCTTGAAGTCGGCGCCGACGATTACATCACCAAGCCCTTCTCCCCCCGTGAGCTGGTGGCGCGCCTCAAAGCCGTGCTGCGTCGGGCAGGTCCTACCGATGGCGAATCCCCCATCGAAGTCGGCGGCCTGCTACTAGACCCGATCAGCCACCGTGTGACCATCGACGGAAAACCGGCTGAAATGGGCCCCACCGAATACCGTTTGCTGCAATTTTTCATGACGCACCAGGAACGCGCCTACACTCGCGGGCAATTGCTCGATCAGGTTTGGGGCGGCAACGTCTACGTCGAGGAGCGCACTGTCGATGTTCACATTCGTCGCCTGCGCAAAGCACTCGGCGACGCCTACGAGAATCTGGTACAAACCGTGCGCGGCACCGGCTATCGCTTTTCCACCAAAAGCTGAAAAAGCTTTTGGGGCGGTTGCCTGCTGTTCGCTCACGACAAGGACGCGTTTTAATTGAATCAAAACTGGCACGGCACGCTGATTCGCCATCTGCTGCTATTGGTTACGGCTGCACTGCTGGCCGGGCTGATCAGCGGGCACTATGGCTGGTGCCTGGCAATCGCACTCGCGCTGTATCTGGCCTGGACGTTGAAGCAGCTGTTGCGCCTGCACGACTGGCTGCGTCATCACAAAGCCGATGAGCCGCCGCCTGACGGTTACGGCTTGTGGGGTGAAGTCTTCGACAGCATTTATCACCTGCAACGTCGCGACATGCGCGTGCGTGGACGCCTGCAAGCGGTTATCGATCGGGTTCAGGAGTCCACCGCCGCCCTGCGCGACGCGGTGATCATGCTCGACAGCGAGGGCAACCTGGAATGGTGGAACCGCGCCGCCGAAACGTTGCTGGGCCTAAAGACTCCTCAGGACAGCGGCCAGCCAGTAACCAACCTGGTCCGTCACCCGCGTTTCAAAGAGTATTTCGAACAAAACAACTACGCCGAGCCGCTGGAGATCCCTTCGCCTGTGAGCGAGCGCCTGCGCATCCAATTGCTGATCACCCGCTACGGCAACAACGAGCATCTGATGCTGGTGCGCGACGTCACACGGATTCATCAACTGGAACAGATGCGTAAGGACTTCGTGGCCAACGTGTCCCATGAGTTGCGAACGCCGCTGACGGTGATCTGCGGTTATCTGGAGACGCTGCTCGATAACGTCGAGGAAGTGAACCCGCGCTGGACTCGTGCCTTGCAGCAGATGCACCAGCAAGGCGGGCGCATGCAGACGCTGCTCAATGACCTGCTGTTGCTGGCCAAACTGGAAGCCACCGATTACCCCTCCGACAACCAGCCGGTGGAAGTTCCGGCCTTGCTGCGCAGCATCGTCAACGATGCACAGGCGTTGTCCGGCAGCAAGAATCAGCAGATCACCCTTGAAGTCGAAGACCAGACCAGGCTCAAAGGCAGCGAGCCGGAGCTTCGTAGCGCTTTTTCAAATCTGATTTTCAATGCGGTCAAATACACCTCCGCCGAAGGCAAGATCCGCGTGCGCTGGTGGACCGACGGACGCGGTGCGCATTTAAGCGTTCAGGACTCTGGAATCGGCATCGACAGCAAGCATCTGCCGCGCCTGACCGAACGCTTTTACCGCGTTGATTCCAGCCGGGCCTCCAACACCGGGGGCACTGGACTGGGGCTGGCGATCGTCAAACATGTGTTGCTGCGTCACCGCGCGACGCTGGAGATCAACAGCGTGATCGGCAAGGGCAGCGTATTTATCTGCAACTTCCCGCCGATCCAAATGACCAAAGCCTAGCCAAGCTGGCCGATAGCCGCTAAATTGCGCCTCTTGTGCCCGCCATCCCTGGGCGGCACGCCCTATTCTCGATCATACGGAACCCGCAAAACTCCATCATGGACCCTTCCCCTGGTTTAAGCCTCGCCTCCATTTTTGCCGACTTCGGCATGATTCTTTTCGCAATAATTCTGGTTCTGCTCAACGGCTTTTTCGTTGCCGCTGAGTTCGCCATGGTCAAACTGCGTTCGACCCGGGTCGAATCCATTGCCGAAAAGAACGGCTGGCGCGGCCGCATCCTGCGCACCGTCCACAGTCAGCTCGACGCCTACCTGTCCGCCTGCCAACTGGGCATCACCCTGGCCTCGCTGGGTCTGGGCTGGGTCGGCGAGCCTGCGTTTGCGCACCTACTGGCGCCGTTGCTGGAAACCTTGGGCGTGCAATCGCCGGAAGTGGTGAAAGGCGTTTCGTTCTTCTCTGCGTTCTTCATGATTTCGTACCTGCATATCGTGGTCGGTGAGCTGGCCCCCAAGTCGTGGGCCATTCGCAAACCCGAGCTCTTGTCCCTGTGGACGGCGGTGCCGCTGTACCTGTTCTATTGGGCGATGTACCCGGCGATCTACCTGCTCAACGCCAGTGCCAACGGCATTCTGCGCATTGCGGGGCAAGGCGAACCCGGCCCGCACCACGAGCACCATTACAGCCGCGAAGAACTGAAGTTGATTCTGCACTCCAGCCGCGGTCAGGACCCGAGCGACCAAGGCATGCGCGTATTGGCCTCCGCTGTGGAAATGGGCGAGCTGGAAGTCGTCGACTGGGCCAATTCACGCGAAGACCTGGTCACGCTTGACTGCAACGCGCCGCTCAAGGAAATCATGGCGCTGTTTCGTCGCCACAAATTCAGTCGCTATCCGGTGTATGACGCCGATCGCGAAGAGTTCGTGGGTCTGCTGCACATCAAGGATCTGCTGCTGGAACTGGCTGCGCTGGATCACATGCCCGAATCCTTCAACCTGGCAGAACTGACGCGCCCGCTGGAGCGGGTGTCCAAGCACATGCCGCTATCGCGCCTGCTGGAGCAGTTCCGCCAGGGCGGCGCACACTTTGCGCTGGTAGAAGAAGCAGACGGCAAGGTCATCGGCTATCTGACGATGGAAGACGTGCTTGAAGTGCTGGTGGGCGACATTCAGGACGAACACCGCAAAGCCGAGCGCGGCATCCTGGCGTATCAACCGGGCAAGCTGCTGGTGCGTGGCGACACGCCGCTGTTCAAGGTCGAACGCCTGCTGGGTATCGACCTGGACCACGTAGAAGCCGAGACGCTGGCAGGATTGATCTACGACAGCCTCAAGCGCGTGCCGGAAGAAGAAGAGGTCATGGAAGTCGAAGGCCTGCGCATCATCATCAAAAAGATGAAAGGCCCGAAGATCGTGCTGGCCAAGGTGTTGAAGCTGGATTAACTACTCTTCTATAGCCCTTGTAGGAGCGGCCGAAGGCTGCGATTGCGGTTTGTCAGGCAGATTGCATCGCAGCCTCGCGTTGCTCGTCAGCTCCTACAAGGTCTTGCAGCTACTCAGTTCCCGCCTACCGCGAAGTTCGGCAAGCTCTGTACCGGCTGGGCAAATTCGTAGGGAATCGATTCCAGCGCCAGCCCGACGTTACGCTGCACCACAAAGTGCAGATGCGGCCCGGTGCTGTTGCCGGTATTGCCTGATCGGCCCAATGCGCTGCCCACCGCCACACGCTGACCTTCCTTGACCACCACCGAGCCCTGCATCAGGTGCAGATACACGCCCATGGTGCCGTCGTCGTGCAGCACGCGCACAAAGTTGCCTGAGGGATTGGCGCCCTTGCCGCTCTGGCCGTTCTCGGTCTTGATCACCATCCCGCTGCGCGCTGCAATGATCGGCGTGCCTTCAGGCATGGCGATGTCCATCGCATAACGGCTCTTGGCGCCGAAGTGGCTGTAGCCCCCGTTTGGGCCCTGGCTCAGACGAAATGGCCCTCCTACCCACGGCAACGGATAGCGATAAGCCAACGAATTGGAGCTGCGCTGCGGATCGCCCACGATCGAGCGCAGGCTTGGCTTGTAGCTCATACCCCTGCCGACCTGCTTGGGGCTCAAGGCGATGAGACGCTCGCTGCTGCGGGCCGGGACGGTACGGCGGATGATTTGATCGGCCACGCCCAGCACGTTCTTCACGCCGGACAGCTTCAGCTCGACCTCCACCGGCGCGTACAAATCATTACGCACGTAGAGGCTGTCGGTGCCCTTCTCTTTTTTGACGTTCAGACGCACTTGCTGGTCGATGTGCTCGACCATCCGCTCGCGCAATTTGAGTACCGCAGCACCCGGCACCGCATGATCGGTAAACGACACGACGCCATTGGCATCGGTGTATTTGTAGATGGTGACCGCCCCGGCCGATTGAGCGGTCAGCAGCAAGGCACATACGATCAGCAAGCGCTCGAGCATCGGGAATACGTCTGGTTATTGGTGAATGGACGCCAGCCTAACAGCGATGTCTACGGATGAGGACTCATCTGTATCAATCGGCAATACACCGAGCGTCAAGGAAATCGCGTCAGGGGCTGATGTGCAGGGATTTGCAATTTCTATGCATCCCCCACGGTATTTCGTCGCAGGCAAACCCTTTGGGAAATATCTCGCCGCCCAGCCGCTGCGCTAGCGCCAAGCGAAGGGAGACTGTGGGAGGGAGCTTGCTCGCGATTCGGCACATGCCATCCGAGAGATGCAGCGGATGCGCTGGCCTCGTCGCAAGCAAGCTCCCTCCCACAAGGAGTCGTCGTTCCGATGCTTGGATAAGTCAGGCAGCGGCGAAATGCCGGACAGATCAAGCCCCTGGAATAAAGTGCTTCTGCGCCGTGCCGCGCGCGATCAGGCGGGACAGGTAATCCATTTTCTGCGCGTCGTGGTCGACAAAGCGGAAGGTCAGCTGTAGCCAGTCGCTGTCAGGCTTTTGCTCGAACGCGACAATGGCATGCAAATAGCCATTCAAGCGGGCGACCTCGGCGTTCTCGCCCTGCTCCAGGTCAAGCACCGCATTCTCCAGTATCTGCGGCAGGATCTCGGCGCGACGCACCAACAGCAGCGCTTCCTTGAGGGTCAGCGCTTTGATCACGCACGACTGAGTACCACTGGACAGACGCAACTGGCCTTGGCCGCGACCTTTAGGTTCGGCACTTGGAGCGTTCGGCGCAGATGCCTGGGTTGGCGCTTGTACAGGGACCGCCGATGCCGTGGGGCCCGCAACAGCAACATCTGCGCGATTGCCTGTCAGCGCGCTCAACGAATCGTTAGCGAACGCTGAACTCATGCGCGCCGGTGCGCCGGTCATCAGGGCTTCCAGCTTACCCACCTTGTGCAGCGCCTTTTTGACCTTGGTCAGCAGTTGCTCGTTGGTGAACGGCTTGCCGATGAAATCAGACACCCCGGCCAGAATCGCCTGAATCACGTTTTCCTTGTCGCCCCGGCTGGTGACCATGATAAAGGGCATGTTTTTCAGGCTGTCTTGCTGACGGCACCACGTCAGCAGCTCAAGACCGGACATCTCAGGCATTTCCCAGTCGCACAACACCAGGTCGAACGCCTCGCGGGTCAGCAGCAGCTGAGCTTTACGGCCATTTACCGCATCTTCCAGGGTGACGCCCGGGAAGGCGTTACGCAGTCCTTTTTTTACCAGGTCACGAATGAACGGCGCGTCATCCACCACCAATACACTGACTTTACTCATCGACGCTCCTGATGGCGTGTACCGCAAATGGCGAGCACATCGCTGGCTGCTTGCCAATTGCCTGACTGTTTGACGACACCGGGACATGTTGTACGCGGGCGACTAGACGATTGAAAACCGGAAAACGAAAACGCCCGGCAGGTGCCGGGCGTTTTTTCGCAGGCAATCTTATTTATCGTCAGGTGCGTCCGGAACATTAGGGGTTTCGATGACTCGGCCTCTAACTTCTTCCTGCATGCGCTTGAGGCCCAGGTGACGCACGTCGGTGCCGCGTACCAGATAGATGACCAGTTCGGAAATATTGCGTGCGTGATCGCCGATACGCTCCAGCGAGCGCAGTACCCAAATGACGTTCAACACGCGGGAAATCGACCGCGGATCTTCCATCATGTAGGTGACAAGCTCGCGCAGAGCGGTTTTGTATTCACGGTCGATGGTCTTGTCGTATTGCGCGACAGACAGCGCCAGATCCGCATCAAAGCGGGCGAACGAGTCGAGCGCGTCACGGACCATGCTGCGCACCTGATCGCCAATGTGGCGCACTTCGACGTAACCGCGCGGCGACTCGCCTTCTTCACACAGCTGAATCGCGCGACGGGCGATCTTGGTCGATTCATCACCGATGCGCTCCAGGTCGATCACCGACTTGGAAATGCTGATGATCAAACGCAGGTCGGACGCCGCCGGCTGACGACGGGCCAGAATGCGCAGGCATTCCTCGTCGATGTTGCGCTCCATCTGGTTGATGCGGTCGTCGACTTCACGTACGCGTTGCGCCAGGCCCGAGTCGGCGTCGATCAGCGCAGTGACTGCGTCGTTGACCTGCTTTTCAACCAGGCCGCCCATTTCCAGCAAGTGGCTGCGAACTTCTTCAAGCTCGGCATTGAACTGCTGGGAGATGTGATGTGTGTGGCTGTCTTTGATCATGCTCAATGTCCGTCCGATGAGTTGCGAGACCGCTGCGGTGGTTCAGGGCTGACGAAGCACGTGCTAGCCGTAACGACCGGTTATGTAGTCTTCAGTCTGTTTCCTGGTCGGATTGGTGAACAACGTATCGGTGTCACCGAACTCGACCAGCTTGCCCATGTACATGAAGGCGGTGTAATCCGACACACGCGCCGCCTGCTGCATGTTGTGGGTAACGATCACAATGGTGTATTTGGATTTCAGTTCGTAGATCAGTTCTTCGACTTTGAGGGTCGAAATCGGGTCAAGCGCCGAACATGGCTCATCCAGCAGCAATACTTCAGGCTCAACGGCGATAGTGCGGGCGATCACCAGACGCTGCTGTTGACCACCGGAAAGGCCCAGCGCGGACTCATGCAGGCGGTCTTTGACCTCATCCCACAATGCCGCGCCGCGTAACGCCCACTCGACGGCTTCGTCGAGCACGCGCTTTTTATTGATCCCCTGAATCCGCAGACCGTAGACCACGTTCTCGTAAATGGTCTTGGGAAATGGGTTGGGCTTCTGAAAGACCATGCCGACGCGGCGACGCAATTCGGCGACGTCCTCACCCTTGGTGTAGATGTCGTGGCCGTCCAGATTGATCGCGCCCTGTACCCGGCACCCGTCCACCAGGTCGTTCATGCGATTGAACGTGCGCAGCAACGTGGACTTGCCACACCCGGACGGCCCGATGAACGACGTCACACGCTGCTTGGGGATGTTCATGCTGATGTCGAACAGCGCCTGCTTGTCGTTATAGAACAAGCTCAAGCCAGGCACTTCGAGGGCCACAGGCTCGCTCGCCAGATCCAGGCTCTGCCGTTTGCGACCCAGCGCCGACATATTGATGCCGTGGGTGGGGTGATCTTGTTGCATGGGGCTCACTCCGTTCGTAGCTGCAAGCTTTGAGCTAAAAGCTGCAAGTAGAACAACGCGGTTGGTCTAAGCCCTCCGCTTGTAGCTTGCAGCTTGCAGCTCGTTAAATGTCCAACGCCTTGTACTTCTCGCGCAAATGGTTGCGCAGCGTCACCGCCGACAGGTTGAGCAAGGCGATCACCAGCACCAGCAGCAGCGCCGTGGCGTACACCAGCGGGCGCGCCGCCTCCACGTTCGGGCTCTGAAAGCCGACATCGTAGATGTGAAAGCCCAGGTGCATGATCTTCTGGTCCAGGTGCAAATACGGGTAATTGCCGTCCACCGGCAGCGAGGGCGCCAGCTTCACCACGCCCACCAGCATCAGCGGCGCCACTTCACCAGCGGCACGCGCCACGGCCAGGATCAGGCCAGTCATCATCGCCGGGCTGGCCATGGGCAACACGATTTTCCATAGCGTCTCGGCCTTGGTCGCACCCAGCGCCAGCGAGCCTTCACGCAGGCTCAACGGAATGCGCGCAAGACCTTCTTCCGTGGCGACGATCACCACCGGCACGGCCAGTAGCGCCAGAGTCAGCGAAGCCCAGAGCAAGCCGGGCGTACCGAACGTCGGCGCTGGCAGTGCTTCGGGGAAGAACAGCCGGTCCAGCGAGCCGCCGAGCACATAAACGAAAAACCCCAGTCCGAACACGCCATAAACAATTGCCGGTACACCCGCAAGGTTGTTCACGGCGATACGAATCAAGCGCGTGATCGGCCCCTGGCGCGCGTATTCACGCAGGTAAACCGCCGCCAGCACGCCAAACGGTGTGACGATCACAGCCATGATCAGGGTCATCATCACGGTGCCGAAAATCGCCGGAAAGATGCCGCCTTCGGTGTTGGCTTCGCGCGGGTCCTGGCTCAGGAATTCCCACAGCTTCTGGAAATAGAAGCCCAGCTTGGTGAGCGTGCCCATCGAATTGGGCTGATAGGCATGAACCACTTTGCCGAGACTGATTTCAACTTCTTTGCCGTTGGCATCGCGAGCGGTCAGGCTGTCACGGTTGAAGGCTTCGTGCAGCGCGCCCAGTCGCGATTCGATGTCTTTGTACTGTGCGTCGTATTCCGCGCGTTCGCTGGCCATGTCGGCCTGGGCTGCAGGAGTCAGTTCGCCATTGAGTTCGAGCTTGCGGGCCTTCAAGCGCAAACGCTCGATGCCGTGGTTGATGACGCCGATATCGCCCTTTTCCAGACTGGCGAGTTGATCCGCGATTTTTTCGACGCGCAGGATGCGCTCCTGCAAGGTCGGCCACGCAGCCTCCCCTTCAGCAACGACCTTGCCGCTCTCCTTGACGTTGACTAGGTAACCGTAAAAGTTGCCCCATTCGCGGCGCTCCAGGGTCATCAGTTCGGCAGGCCGGCTTTGCTCGGTCAGCCACTCGCCTACCACCCAAGTGAAATCGCTGGGCCCGATGTCGCGGTTACCGACCTTGAACAGATCGCGGGTCATGAATTCCGGGCCGTGATCCGGCACCGGCAAGCCTGCCGCCTTCAAGCGGGCGCGCGGCACCAGCTCGGACTGCACCAGCTCGCCCACCAGCACGTGTTTTTCCTGGTCGGGCACATCGTACTGGGCCTGAATCAGATCAGCCGGCCAGAAATGCCCGAGCCCACGCACGGCAATCACCAACAGCAGGCCCACGGTCATGATCACCGCGACAGAAACGGCACCCGCGCTGAGCCAGACGCCGGGGGCGCCGCTTTTGAACCAGCTCTTGAGGGAGTTCTGTTTCACGAACTTCTACCTTCCTTAGAGAGACGAGTATTTCTTGCGCAGGCGCTGACGAATCAGCTCTGCCAAGGTGTTCATGGCGAAGGTGAACATCAGCAGCACCAGCGCCGCGAGGAACAACACTCGATAATGACTGCCTCCCACTTCGGATTCGGGCATCTCCACCGCGACGTTTGCCGCCAGCGTGCGCATGCCTTCGAACAGGTTCATGTTCATGATCGGCGTGTTGCCGGTGGCCATGAGCACAATCATGGTTTCGCCCACCGCGCGGCCCATGCCGATCATCAGTGCCGAGAATATCCCGGGGCTGGCAGTCAGGATGACCACGCGGGTCAGGGTCTGCCACGGCGTTGCGCCGAGCGCCAGCGAGCCCAGGGTCAGGCCGCGCGGCACACTGAACACAGCGTCCTCGGCAATGGAGTAAATGTTGGGAATCACCGCAAAGCCCATTGCGATGCCGACCACCAGGGCGTTGCGCTGGTCGTAGGTAATTTTCAGGTCATTGGTAATCCAGGAGCGCATGTCGCCGCCAAAGAACCAGTTTTCCAGATGCGAACTCATGCCCAGCGAAACCCAGCCCACCAGCAGAACCACCGGGACCAGAATCGCGCTTTCCCAGCCATCGGGCACGCGGAGACGAAGGGAGCCCGGCAGTCGGGTCCACAGGTAGCCCGCCAGCAAAATACCAATCGGGGTGAAGATCAGCAGGCTGAAGATGCCCGGCAAGTGCGCTTCCAGGTACGGCGCCAGAAACAGTCCGGCGAAGAACCCGAGGATCACTGTCGGCATCGCTTCCATCAGTTCAATGACCGGCTTGACCTTGCGCCGCATGCCAGGCGCCATGAAGTACGCGGTGTAGATCGCCGCGGCAATCGCCAGCGGTGCGGCCAGCACCATGGCGTAGAACGCAGCTTTCAGCGTGCCATAGGTCAACGGGGCAAGGCTGAGCTTGGGCTCGAAATCGCTGTTAGAGGCGGTGGACTGCCAGATGTATTGAGCAGAGTCGTAGTTCTCGTACCAGACCTTGCTCCACAGCGCGCTCCACGAGACTTCCGGGTGCGGATTTTTAAGGTCCAGTGGCAATAGGCTGCCGCCCTGCTCAACCACCACGCGGTCCGCGCGCGGAGACATGCCGATCACGCCGGGGCCTTCGGACACTTGCTGAACCAGCAGGGTGCGATGGGCCGTGCTGTGGAACACTCCAAGCTTGCCCGAGGCGTCCATCGCGATGAAACCCTTGCGGCGCTGCTCGGCGGTGATCTGGGTAATCGGCGCACCCCCCATCTGGAAGTCGCGAATGTGCTGCAGGCGCTGCTCGCCATCAGTGTCGCGGGCCATGAACCACTGAGCGATGCCGCCACGAGAGTTGCCGATGACCAAGGAAATACCACCTACCAACTGTGTGCTGGCGGTGATCTCTGCGTTGGCGTCTTCGAGCAGCTTGTAGCGTCCGTTGAGGGAGCGGTCGCGCAGATCGAACACGTCGGCCAGCGCCCTGCCGTTGATCACATACAGCCATTGCTGGCGTGGATCGACGTAAATGGCTTTCACAGCGGCGGACAGCTGTGGCAGGTCGATGCGGTTCTGCTCGTGGGTGGTCTCGCCCGTCAGCATGTTCTCGGCCTGAGTCAGGGACAGAACATGCAATTGGGTGCCGGTTGAGCCCGCAAGAATCAGCGTGGCATCGGTGGCATTGAGGTTGACGTGCTCGATGGCCCGCCCGCTATCGTCCAATGTCAGTGGTGTTTCGCCGTAGGGATAGGAAATCACCGGTGAGATGGTTTTTTTGTTGTCGGGGTAAGTCACCGCGTAGGAGTGCCTAAACACCAGCACCTGGCCATTGGACAGGCCCACCGCCAGCAGCGGCTTACCGGGTTGATCCTGACCGACCGACGTCACACGGGCGCCTGCGGGAACCGGCAGCGTCACGCGTTTGAGCTCGGCGCCATCGCTGAGCTTGAAAAACAGCGCTTCGCCTTTGTCCGACACGCGCATGCCGACCTGATTCTGCTCCTCAATGGTGAGGAGCAGCGCCTTGCCGGCGTCCTGCATCCAGCCAGGTGTCTGCACAGGTTGCGCGGTCAGGTCGGCGCCTTTGAACAATGGCGCGACGACGTAAGCCAGGTAAAAGAAGATGAGGGTAATCGCGGCCAACACAGCAAGACCGCCAACCAGTACGTACCAGCGGGTCAGTCGATCTTTGAACGCGCGCATGCGGCGCTTGCGTTGCATCGCCGGCGTATTGAAATCAATGCGCACGGGTGGAGATTTTTCGGTCATCGATGAATTGGCCAAATCATTCATGCGCACACCCTAGCGGCCCTGTATGACAAATACATTACAGCGCGGTGACGCAAAAAAGCCCGCCGCCCTGGGATCGTGGCAGCGGACTGACGCTTGTGTGGCGAGCCTCGATCCATAAGGCCTGCTTGTTCTTTTGAGCGAGGCGAACTGTTCGTCCCGCATCAGGGTTATTTAGCTACGACGCCCGCAGCACCTTCTTGTAATCCCAGATCAGCCAAGGCCTTGGAGACCACCCTGGCTGGAAGAGGAATGTAACCGTCTTTCATGACAACTTCCTGACCTTGTCGGGACAAGACAAGGCGAATGAACTCGGCTTCCAACGGCGCCAGCGGCTTATTCGGCGCTTTATTCACGTACACATACAGAAAGCGCGCCAGGGGGTAGGTCCCGTTCAAGGCGTTGGTTTCGTTATCTTCGACGTACTCGCCGCCCTCTTTCTTCGCTAACGGGACCGTACGAACGCTGGACGTTTTATAACCAATGCCTGAGTAACCAATGCCGTTCAGAGAGCTACTGATTGAGCTCACCACCGACGCCGAGCCAGGTTGTTCGTTGACGTTGGCCTTGAAGTCGCCTTTGCACAGCGCCTCTTCCTTGAAGTAACCGTAGGTGCCCGACACCGAGTTGCGGCCAAACAACTGAATCGACTTACCAGCCAGGTCGCCGGTCACGCCAACGTCGCCCCAGGTTTTTGCATCGGTCCTGGCACCGCACAACCGGGTCGCGGAAAAGATCGCGTCCACCTGCTGCAGGGTAAGACCCTTGATCGGGTTGTCTTTGTGAACGAATACAGCCAGCGCATCGACAGCCACCGGGATCGCGGTAGGTTTGTAGCCGTGTTTCTGTTCGAAGGCTGACAGCTCGCCATCCTTCATCTTGCGACTCATAGGCCCAAGGGTTGCAGTGCCTTCGGTCAAGGCTGGCGGCGCCGTTGAGGAGCCCGCTGCCTGAATCTGAATATTCACGCTGGGGTATTCTTTTTTGTAGGCCTCGGCCCACATGGTCATCAGGTTAGCCAGGGTGTCTGAGCCGACGCTGGAAAGATTGCCCGACACACCGCTGGTTTTGACATACGGCTTGATCGCCGGGTCGACCGCCGCGATCGCGTTGGCGGCTGCTGCACCGGCGGCGACCAAAATCAGTGCCGTCATCAAACGCTTGAGTGTCATGCCGTGCTCCTGGCGAGGTTGAAAAGATCGGCCAAGGGATAGTGGCCAGATGACTACTCTATGAACGGAATATGACAAAAAGATGAAAGGCCGTTGCCCATTTCGGGTAACGGCCTTCTCTTTGGCAGCGACGCGGTAGCGGGACGTCTCTCAGATCGGCTTTCTTGCCAGCAGGTACACGCCAATCCCCATGCCCAGTGCACACAGAATCGCCACATACCAGGATGGCCCCATCGGGTTGGCCTTGAGCATGAAGGTCACAACCATTGGCGTCAGGCCACCGAAGATTGCGTAGGCCAGGTTGTAGGAGAACGACAACCCGGAGAATCGCACTGCTGGCGGGAAGGCTTTGACCATCACAAACGGCACGGCGCCGATGGTGCCGACGAACAAACCGGTAACGCCGTACAGCGGATAGAGCAAATCGGGGTGAGCACCGACCAGATGGTAGAACGCCCAGGAAGTGATCAACAGGCACAACGAGCCGATCAGAAACACGATGCCAGCGCCGAAGCGATCCGCCAGAGCACCGGCGGCGATGCAACCCATGCTCAGAAAGACGATGGCCAGGCTGTTAGCCTTTAGCGCGACGGCGGGGCTGAATCCGTAAACAGTTTGCAGGATGGTCGGCGTCATCAGAATGACCACCACGACGCCTGCCGACAGCAGCCAGGTCAGGGCCATCGACAGCACCACGGCGCCACGATGATCACGCAGTACCGCCTTGAGCGGGACTTCCTCGGCCAGTGCCTTGCGCAACTGTAATTCAGCAAAAACCGGGGTTTCGTGCAGCCAGCGACGCAGGTAGACCGACATCAGACCAAACACACCACCGAGCAGGAAGGGTATCCGCCAGGCGTAGTCCGATACTTCAACCGGGCTGTAGAGGCTATTGATAAGGGTGGCGACCAGCGAGCCGAGCAAAATGCCGGCGGTCAAACCGGATGTCAGCGTGCCACAAGCGTAACCGACGTTACGTGCGGGAACGTGTTCGGAAACGAATACCCACGCCCCCGGCACTTCTCCGCCAATGGCCGCGCCCTGAATCACGCGCATCAGCAGCAGCAACAGCGGCGCCCAGATGCCGATCTGCTCGTACGTTGGCAGCAGGCCCATGATCAAGGTCGGGACTGCCATCAGAAAAATGCTCAGGGTGAACATTTTCTTGCGGCCCAGCAGATCGCCAAAATGCGCCATGACAATGCCGCCCAGTGGACGAGCCAGATAACCGGCGGCAAAAATGCCAAACGTTTGCATCAAACGTAGCCATTCAGGCATGTCTGCCGGGAAGAACAGCTTGCCAACCACGGCGGCGAAGAACACGAAAATGATGAAATCGTAGAACTCCAGCGCTCCACCCAAGGCAGACAGCGACAGAGTTTTGTAATCGTTACGAGTCAGTGGGCGCGAAGGTTGCGCAGCACTTGAAGACACAGAGGACATGAAAATCGCTTCTCTTTTGAGGCTCAATTGGGGCGAACGATCAATAGCAACGAAGGCCGAGGGTGTCGGCGACCCACGCGATTTATCGACTCGACTGTGCAATCGGGCATCAAAATTGCGTGCCAGAGATGGCGTGGTAGGCCAAATCGGTCTGGCACGATAGCAAATTGTTTCTAAATGCACATGGATAGAAACATCAGTCGTTCAAAATCCAAAGCCTGAGGTCGTAGCTGGACGCATCGCCCGATATACTGCCGGGCCGCGACTGGGCCTCGGTCAACGCAGGGAATTTGTGCGAAAGCATTTGTAACCAAGTCGATTTCGCAGAGTTTCCCTTATTAACCTCATTACGACTTTGAGTCATGGGTCAGAGGCACCCCAGGCATGATAGAGCTCGAACAAGAAGATCCGATCCCGCAGGGCGATCTCGCTTTGCAAATCACTGCACTTCCCCGCGAAACCAACGGCTTCGGCGATATTTTCGGTGGCTGGCTGGTGGCACAGATGGACCTCGCCGGCACTGCAATGGCCAGCAAAGTAGCCGCAGGCCGTGTGGCAACGGTTGCGATTGACCGCATGGCGTTCCTGGTTCCGGTCGCAGTGGGTGCGCAGTTGTCCTTCTATACGCAGACACTGGAAATCGGCCGCAGCTCGATTCAGATGATGGTCGAGGTCTGGAGTGATGATCCACTGTCCAGTGAATGGCGCAAGGTGACTGAAGCTGTTTTCGTCTTCGTCGCCATCGATGGCAGCGGTCGCACCCGCTCGGTACCCGCTCGCCGCTGACGCAGGCGACGTCTGGCTTCGTTGCACTTGGCATCGCGCAGTAAACTGATCAAGCTTCGCAGAGTCTGATTCAGTCACTGTCCTTCGAGTGAGAACCTTATGCCAACGCCGCAAACGCCCACGACACAAGTCGAATCCATCGTGCTCGATGAGCTCAACTGCTGGCGCATCCGCCACGGCCATGCCGAATTGGTGATCGCTCAGCAGGGCGCGCACATCATCAGCTACCAGCTCGACGGGCAGCAGCCACTGATCTGGTCCAACCCGGGGGCGGTTTTCAAGCAGGGCAAAGCGATTCGTGGCGGCATGCCGATCTGCTGGCCGTGGTTCGGTAATTTTCAACGCAATCCACCATCGGTTCAGGCGATGCGCCAAAGCGCTGAGCCGGCCAACGCGCACGGTGAAGTGCGCGCCATCGATTGGGAATTGATGGGCATGGGGGAAGACGGTGACGCGCTGATCATCGAGTTCATCCAGCCGCAGGCCGAAGGACAATTGCCGGGCTGGCCGCACAAAGTGGGCTTGAAACTGCACATTCGTCTGGATGATGCCTTGAACGTCAGCCTTGTCAGCTTCAATGCCGGCACTGAGCCGGTAACGCTGAGCCAGGCGCTGCATAGCTACTTCGCTGTCAGCGACGTGCATCAGGTCAGTGTTCAAGGGCTGGATGGTGTGAAGTATCTGAATACGCTGGTGAGCTGGGACGAGGAGAACGTCCAGTCCGGCGATCTGACATTCAGCGCCGAGACTGACCGCATCTATCAGGACACCCCTGAGTTGCTGTCCATCGTCGATCCTGTCTGGAAGCGCAAGATCCATATCCAGACGCTGGGCTCCAATTCCGCTGTGCTATGGAACCCATGGATCGAGAAGACCAAGACCTTTACGGACATGGAGCCCGATGGCTGGAAAGATATGGTCTGTGTCGAAACGGCCAACGTCATGAGCGACGTGGTGACGATTGCACCGGATGACATGCATGTGCTGAGCGTGAGTGTCTGGGCTGAGCCGTTGCCTGAGGCCTAATTTCACACCCTTGTTGGAGCAAGGCTTGCCCGCGAAGCTGTGTACAGCGATTCTTGCGGAATTCCTCATTAAACGCTTCGCGGGCAAGCCTTGCTCCAACAGGTTATACGTCGCCTACAAATCTGCTTCTGTCACCGCCCGCACTTTCGACGCATCCAGCGCATAGGCCGCATCGGCCAGGTCGTTATTGACCGTCTCGATTTTCAGCGCGCCGATCACCCACAGCGGCGTATAGATGTCCTCGATCTTCAAACCCTTCGGATACCGCACCAGCACCAGTTGATTGGGGGGTGGTGGCGGCACATGGATGCAGGCGCCTGGATAAGGGACGAGGAAGAACAGAGTACTGCGACCCTTCGCATCGGTTTCCAATGGCACCGGGTAGCCGCCCAGACGGATATTCTTGCCGTTCATGGCCGGTACGGTTTTGGTCGAATACATGACCGCAGGCAAGCCCTTGCTTTGTTTCAAGCCGCCCTTGCTGTCGAACGTCCCCTGAGCTTCAGGCGAGTTGTGGTCGATATCGGGCATGGCTTCGAGGGCTTTCTGGTCTGATTTGGGCATCAGCGCCAGCCAGTCGGTTTCGGGGATGTCAGCTGCGTGTGCAAGTCCGCAGACCAGCAACAGTGAAGCGAGGAGAAGACGACGCATTGAAGGCTCGGCGCGGGAGTGATTTGGCCGGCATTCTAGCCCTCTGCGCCGCATTAGCGCAGAGGGCCGGTCACACAATTATTTCTTGCTGATCAAGCCGTAGAGCACCAGCAGGACGATCGCGCCGACCAAGGCACCGAGGAAACCAGCACCCTCGCCCGCTTGATAGATACCCAGGGCCTGACCACCGTAGGTAGCTGCCAGGGAACCGGCGATACCGAGCACGATGGTCATGATCCAGCCCATGCTGTCGTCGCCTGGCTTCAGGAAACGCGCCAGCAGGCCAACGATCAAGCCGATGAAGATGGTTCCAATGATTCCCATGTCATGCCCCTCTATATGAATTGATACGCCAAAGCCTAGACCGGTATTGGCATCACGCTATGAGAGAGGCGTGGGCGTGGAATGGTTCAATGGAATGGCACTCGCAAAATCGGGTGCCGCTGAAAACCTGTGGGAGCGGACTCGTCCGCGAATGCTCAGGGACAGACGATAGAGATGTATCGAAAGTACTGGCCTCTTCGCGGACGAGTCCGCTCCCACAGTTTTTTGTAACCGCCGAAATTCGGCGGAAAGGCGTCGATCAGGACTTGATCAATGCCTCAACCAGCTTCACCTGACGATCCAGCGTCGCGCGGTCGTGGCTGCGCACGGTGGCGTGACCCACCTTGCGGCCGGCCTTGAACGCTTTGCCGTAGTGATGCAGATGGCAGTCTTCGATGGCGACAACCTTTTCCACCGCTGGTACTTCACCGATGAAGTTGAGCATCGCGCTCTCGCCGACCTTGGCAGTCGACCCCAAAGGCAGACCGGCCACCGCGCGCAGGTGATTTTCGAACTGGCTGCATTCTGCGCCTTCAGTGGTCCAGTGGCCGGAGTTGTGGACCCGCGGGGCGATTTCGTTGGCTTTCAGACCGCCATCCACTTCAAAGAACTCGAACGCCATCACGCCGACGTAATCCAGCTCCTTGAGCACGCGGCCCGAGTAATCCTCGGCCAGCGCCTGCAGCGAGTGATCGGTGCTGGCGATGGAGACGCGCAGGATGCCGTTGTCGTGAGTGTTATGCACCAGGGGGTAGAAACGAGTTTCGCCGTCACGAGCCCGCACGGCGATCAACGAGACTTCACCGGTGAACGGCACGAAGCCTTCCAGCAGGCACGGTACGCTGCCCAGTTCCGCAAACGTCCCGACCACATCCTGCGCGGTACGCAAGACTTTCTGGCCCTTGCCGTCATAACCCAGGGTGCGGGTTTTCAGTACCGCTGGCAGGCCGATGCGGGCAACGGCGGCGTCGAGGTCTGCCTGGGACTGAATGTCGGCGAACTCGGGCGTCGGAATGCCCAGGTCCTTGAACATGCTCTTTTCGAACCAGCGGTCACGGGCGATGCGCAGGGCATCGGCGCTCGGATAGACCGGCACGAACTGCGACAGAAACGCGACGGTCTCGGCGGGCACGCTTTCGAATTCGAAGGTCACCAGATCCACTTCATCGGCCAACTGACGCAAGTGGTCCTGATCGCCGTAATCGGCACGCAGATGCTCACCCAATGCGGCCGCGCAAGCGTCCGGCGCGGGGTCGAGGAAGGCGAAGTTCATCCCCAGCGGGGTACCCGCCAGAGCCAACATGCGACCCAATTGGCCGCCACCGATTACACCGATCTTCATGAAAACCTCAGGCCTGGCGCGGGTCTGGATTGTCCAGAACGCTGTCTGTCTGTTCAGCGCGGAATTTCTTCAGCACCGTATGATATTGCGGGTGCTTGGCGCCCAGGATACTGGCCGACAACAGCGCTGCGTTGATCGCGCCTGCTTTGCCGATGGCCAAAGTCGCCACCGGAATACCGGCCGGCATCTGCACGATGGACAACAGAGAGTCGACGCCCGACAGCATCGATGACTGGACCGGAACGCCCAGCACCGGCAGGTGAGTCTTTGCCGCGCACATGCCTGGCAAATGGGCAGCGCCACCTGCGCCCGCAATGATCACCTCGATGCCGCGGCCTTCGGCCTCTTCGGCGTACTGGAACAGCAAGTCCGGGGTGCGGTGAGCCGACACCACTTTGACTTCGTACGGAATGCCGAGCTTTTCCAGCATGTCGGCGGTGTGGCTAAGGGTGGACCAATCGGACTTGGAGCCCATGATCACGCCAACCAGTGCGCTCATCGTCGTGCCTCTTCATCGAGCGCCCGCAGGCGCGTCTAAAAACAACAAGCCACGCGGGAGGACCGGCGTGGCTTGTCGTACGAATGATGACCGGTGCAACCGGCCAAAGGCCGCGCAGTATAGCGCAAAGCAATGGGTTTAAAGCACCCCCGACGACCTTCGGTCAGGAGGCTTTTTCGTTCTCGGTCTGCGCCGCGCTTTCAAGCTTGCGCCACAGCAATCGGACGTTGGCCTTGCGCACCAGCGCGCAGCGGTACAGACGAATCTCCAGCGGTACGTGCCACTGCGTACCGCCGCAGATGACCAGCTCGCCGCGCGCAAGCTCTGAGGTGATGCTCAACCTGGGCACCCAGGCGATGCCAAGGCCCTGGAGCGCCATGCCTTTGAGGCTGTCTGCCATTGCCGTTTCATAAACGGTGGTAAAGCGCACGCTGCGTTGACGTAACAGCAGATTCACCGAGCGCCCCAGGAACGCCCCGGCGCTGTAGGCGAGCAACGGCACGCTGTTTTCGCCTTCCAGATCGAATAGCGGCTTGCCGTCTGCGTCTGCCGAGCACACTGGCAGCATCTCGGTCATGCCCAGGTGCAGCGAAGGGAATATTTCAGCGTCCATTTGCAGGGCGGCGTCCGGGTCGTAAAACGCCAGCATCAGGTCGCAGCCACCCTCACGCAAAGCATGTACTGCGTCGCCGACGTTGGTGGCCACCAGACGCGTAGCGATGTTCAGCCCTTCGTCGTTGCGCAGTTGGGCGATCCAGCGTGGGAAGAAGCTCAGCGCCAACGAGTGCGCCGCCGCGATTTGCATGACTTCACCCTGCCCGCCCTCCAGGTGATGCAGGTGGCGCAAGACCTCACCGAGTTGCTCGACCACGGTTCGCGCAGTCACCAGAAACAACTGGCCTGCCGCCGTCAGCTCGATGGGCGTGCGCGACCGATTGACCAGCGTGAGGCCCAGCGCCGCCTCGAGGCTGCGAATACGTCGGCTGAATGCAGGCTGGGTCACGAAGCGACGCTCAGCCGCCTGGGAAAAGCTGCGCGTGGCCGCCAGAGCACTGAAGTCCTCCAGCCATTTGCTTTCAAGATTCATGGTGTTCTCCGGGGGACTTCGCAAAACCTGTAGGAGCCAACTTGTTGGCGAGAAAACCTGTTGCAACGAGTCAGGCCGCGTCTCGCGAATAAATTCGCGCCTACAGACGCCAGTGGCTCACGCAACATCATTCATACGCTCGTCACAATCTGAACGTCACATCAACATTATGCCGTTTAAGCATAGGCCAGCGCTTAACAGCATTGGTCCGAAATTGCCCACAAGCCTAGTATTCAAGGCGTTCCGGCTTAGTCCGTGCCCTTCTTGAGACGTTCTCTATCATGTCCTGTGCTGCATCATTTCGCACCGAAAAAGACTTGCTTGGCATTCTCGACGTTCCCAGCGATGCGTATTACGGCATCCAGACGCTGAGGGCGGTGAACAACTTTCATCTCTCCGGCGTCCCGATCTCTCACTACCCCAAGCTGGTCGTAGCACTGGCCATGGTCAAGCAGGCTGCGGCCGACGCCAACCATGAGCTCGGTCACCTGAATGGCGCCAAACACGCGGCCATCAGCGAAGCATGCTCACGACTGGTTCGTGGCGACTTCCACGATCAGTTCGTGGTGGACATGATCCAGGGCGGTGCCGGCACCTCGACCAACATGAACGCCAACGAAGTCATCGCCAACATCGCACTTGAAGCAATGGGCCATGAGAAAGGCGAATACAAATACCTGCACCCCAACAACGACGTGAACATGGCGCAGTCCACCAACGACGCCTATCCGACCGCGATTCGTCTGGGTTTGCTGTTGGGTCACGACGCCCTGCTCGCCAGCCTCGACAGCCTGATCCAGGCGTTCGCCGCCAAAGGCCAGGAATTCAGCCACGTCCTGAAGATGGGCCGCACCCAGCTGCAAGATGCCGTTCCGATGACGCTGGGCCAGGAATTCCGCGCCTTTGCCACCACGCTGACCGAAGACCTCAACCGCTTGCGCACTATGGCGCCGGAGCTGCTGACGGAAGTCAACCTGGGCGGCACGGCCATCGGCACCGGCATCAACGCCGACCCTGGCTATCAGCATCTGGCCGTTCAGCGTCTGGCAACCATCAGTGGTCAGCCGCTGGTACCTGCGGCCGACTTGATCGAAGCCACCTCCGACATGGGCGCCTTCGTGCTGTTCTCCGGCATGCTCAAGCGCACCGCGGTCAAACTGTCGAAGATCTGCAACGACCTGCGCCTGCTGTCCAGCGGCCCGCGCACCGGCATCAATGAAATCAACCTGCCAGCGCGTCAGCCGGGCAGTTCGATCATGCCGGGCAAGGTTAATCCGGTGATCCCGGAAGCGGTGAACATGTGCGCGTTCGAAATCATGGGCAACGACCTGGCGCTGACTATTGCAGCCGAAGGCGGCCAGTTGCAGCTCAACGTGATGGAGCCGCTGATCGCCTACAAGATCTTCGACTCGATCCGCCTGCTGCAGCGCGCCATGGACATGCTGCGTGAACATTGCATCGTCGGTATCACCGCTAACGAGGCACGCTGCCGCGAGTTGGTCGAGCATTCGATTGGTCTGGTGACTGCGCTGAACCCGTACATCGGTTACGAAAACGCCACCCGCATTGCCCGTATCGCCCTGGAAACCGGACGCGGCGTGCTGGAACTGGTGCGCGAAGAGGGATTGCTGGATGACGTAATGCTCGCCGACATCCTGCGCCCGGAAAACATGATTGCTCCGCGGTTGGTGCCACTGAAGGCCTGATCGCGACATCGCTACAAACGATCACCAGGCTGAGGGTCTAGACACCCCTCGTCCTTTTGAGGGCCGCAAGCTACGTGCTTCAGGCCCTTTTTTTTGCCTGGATTTACAGGAAAAACCACGGCACGCCCCGGCTCTGCCAGCATCCACTGGCTGCCCAGTGTGGGAGGGAGCTTGCTCGCGAAGGGCCGGTACATCCACCACATATCCGAGCGCCAAGTAACGAATCGCGAGCAAGCTCCCTCCCACAACTCTTGTTTGCTGTGCGACAGCGCGGCGTCTGGACGACGGGGGGATCTCCTACAGAAGAAGCCGCAGCTCGGCGGCAACAACAATCCGCTTACAGACGCCAACCCCACGCACCGGTATAGTGCGGCCCCTCAAAAACAGCGAGGACTATTCAATGCTTGAAGTCATCAACGACTTCCTCTCGGGAAAGGTACTGATCGTGCTCATCGTCGGGCTCGGTGGGTATTTCACGATCCGCTCGCGTTTCGTTCAATTGCGCCACTTCTTTCACATGTTCGCTGTCTTCCGCGACAGCCTGCGCAGCAGTTCGGGCCAGTTGAGCTCGTTCCAGGCGCTGATGTTGAGCCTGGCCGGGCGCGTAGGTGCCGGCAACATCGCCGGTGTCGGCATTGCCGTAACGCTGGGCGGCCCGGGCGCGGTGTTCTGGATGTGGGTCACTGCCCTGGTCGGCATGGCCAGCAGCTTCTTCGAATGCTCCCTCGGGCAGCTGTATAAGCGCTGCGATTCCGACGGCCAATATCGCGGCGGCCCTTCGTACTATATTCAGCACGGTCTCGGTAAGCGCTGGCTGGGCATGGTGATGGCGGTATTGCTGCTGGTGACCTTTGGTTTTGCCTTCAACGGACTGCAATCCCACGCCGTCACTCACTCGCTCAACGATGCCTTCGGCGTGTCGCCAACCTACGCTGGCATCGCGCTGGCCGCCTTGCTCGGCCTGGTGTTCATCGGCGGCATCAAGCGCATCGCCGCTGTTGCAGACCTGCTCGTGCCGGTGAAGACGCTGGTCTACATCGCCGTGACGATCTACGTGATTGCCGTGCAGTTCGAGCATGTCCCGGAAATGCTGCTGACCATCGTCAGAAGTGCGTTTGGCCTGGACCCGGTATTTGGCGGCTTGATTGGCAGCGCTATCGTCATGGGCGTGAAGCGCGGTGTGTTCGCCAACGAAGCAGGCCTGGGCAGTGCGCCCAACGTCGCAGCCGTTGCTCAAGTCGAGCACCCTATCGCCCAAGGCGTGGTGCAAGCGTTCAGCGTCTTCCTCGACACCTTCGTCATCTGCACCTGCACGGCGCTGCTGATTTTGCTGTCCGGCTTCTATACGCCGGGCTTTGAAGGCGACGGCATCGCGCTCACGCAAAACTCGCTGGCAGCGGTCGTCGGCGACTGGGGCAAGCTGTTCATCAGCGTGGCCCTGTCGTTGTTCGTTTTCACCTCGATCCTCTACAACTACTACCTGGGCGAAAACAGCCTGCGCTTTCTGATCGGCGAAAACCGTAAGGCGCTGATCAGCTACCGCGCGTTCGTTCTGGCGCTGATCTTGTGGGGCGCGGTTGAAGATCTGGGGACGGTGTTCGCGTTTGCCGACATCACCATGACGCTGCTGGCATTCGTTAACCTGATCGCGCTGGCCATGCTGTTCAAGATCGGTTTGCGTATCCTCGGTGACTACGACGACCAGCGTAAGGCGGGGATCAAGACCCCGGTTTTTGATTCGAGCAAATTCCCGGATCTGGACCTGGACTTGCAGGCATGGCCCAAGCCCGGTACTGCGCCGGTTTCTGCCAACGCAGCGACAGCAACGGGTAAACCGGTCGTCGACGCACGTTAATCATTCAGGGGAAACGAGATGAATCGCGAACGGTTCGCTGCGGCAAAGCACGTCAGGGTGCTGTACACCGGAGGCACTATCGGCATGCAGGCCAGCGAAAACGGTCTTGCTCCGGCTTCGGGGTTTGAGGCGCGGATGGCTGAGCAACTGGCTGCCCTGCCCGACCTGACAGTGCCGCAGTGGTCGTTTCGCGAAATGTCCCCCCTGATCGACAGCGCCAACATGACGCCCGCTTATTGGCAGCGTTTGCGTGAAGCGGTGGTCCAGGCGTGCGATGTGGATAAGTGCGACGCGGTGCTGATTCTGCATGGCACCGACACGCTGGCCTACAGCGCAGCGGCCATGAGCTTTCAACTGTTAGGGCTGAATGCGCCGGTGGTGTTTACCGGCTCGATGCTGCCGGCCGGCGTGCCGGACAGTGATGCGTGGGAAAACGTCAACGGCGCACTGACGGCGCTGGGAGAAGGGCTGGGGTGGGGCGTGCATCTGTTTTTCCACGGCGAGCTGTTGGCACCAACGCGCTGCGCGAAGGTTCGCAGTTTTGGGCGCAATCCTTTTGCCGCCCTGAATCGCTCGCGTGACGGTAAAGCCGCGCCGACACTGCCAACCGCGCTGGATTACCGCCACCCTAGAAGCCTGCCCAACATCGCTGTCATGCCACTGTTCCCCGGCATCGGCGCTGCACAGATCAATGCGTTGATCGACAGCGGCATCCAAGCGCTGGTGCTGGAATGCTTCGGCAGCGGCACAGGCCCCAGCGACAACCCGGCCTTCCTCGCGAGCCTGAAACAAGCGCAGCAGCAAGGGATTTGTGTGGTCGCCATCACCCAGTGCCACGAAGGCGGCGTTGAGCTGGACGTCTACGAAGCCGGCAGCCGCTTGCACGAAGCAGGCGTTTTGTCCGGCGGCGGCATGACCCGCGAAGCGGCGTTCGGCAAGCTTCACGCGCTGATCGGCGCGGGACTTTCGCAAGAAGACGTCCGCCGGTTCGTGGAGCTGGATATGTGTGGGGAGTTGCGCTGATTACCTCAACGCGTCAGGCTCGCGCGTCGTCTTTGTAGGAGCTGACGAGCAGCGCGAGGCTGCGACTGCGCAGTGTCAGACAGACAGAAATCGCAGCCATCGGCGGCTCGTCAGCCCTTACAGTTGAACGGTGTTTTGACAAGTTAAAGCCCGGCACAACACTTGCTGCCTCACCGATCAACCAAGGCGACGGACGCAGCCCCATGCTTCACTCCCACCTCACTACCCTCAACGCCGTTTCGTTGGTCCTCAGTACGTTTGCGGCAGAGGGTCTAAGCGGTGCGCCGTTGCTGGCCGGGAGCGGAATCACTGAAGCAGACCTGCGCCGGCCTGATATCCGCATCACCACTTATCAAGAGATGCAGGTCTGCGCCAATGCCGTGGCGCTGCGCAGGGAAATCGGTTTGCAGCTCGGGCGACGCATGCATGTGTCGTCCTACGGGATCCTCGGTTACGCGCTGCTTACCGCTGCCACTTTTGGTGACGCGCTACGACTGGCACTGGAATACCCGGCTTTGCTGGGCACGCTGTTCGAACTGACATTGATCGAGGACGGCGAGCGGGTCTGGTTCAGCGCCAGCGACTATCGCGACGACGAGGGCCTGCGGGTATTCAACGCCGAGCTGTGCATCGGCTCGCTGAAGGTTATTTGCGATGACTTACTGGGCACACCGCTGCCGTTGCTGGGTGTGCGTTTTGCCCACGCAGTGCCCGAATACCAATCCAGTTATCAGGACAGCTTTGAGTGCGAAGTAATATTCGATCACGCGGCCGACAACGCCTTCGCCTTCGACCGCCGTTGGCTTGACCAGCCGCTGCCGCTGGCCGACCCGATCACCCACCGCGACATGCGCGAACGATGTCGCCGGCAGAACATGGAGTTCACTGGCCGCCAGGCGTGGCTTGGCCGTATTCGCCACTTACTGGCCGCACAGCTTGATCAAACGCCAAGCCTGGGCGCGATTGCTCAAAAAATGAACTGCTCTGAGCGCAGCCTTCGCCGCCACTTGCAGGCAACCGGCAGCAGCTACCAACAACTGCTGGACGAGCTACGCTTCGAACGCGCCAAGCAGTTTCTGCATGAGGGCCGCTTGCCGATTCATCGCATCGCTGAAGCACTGGGCTTCAGCGAAACCGCGAGCTTTCGCCATGCGTTCATTCGCTGGAGCGGCGTAGCCCCCAGCCAGTTTCGCGGCTAACTCACGGCCCTCAAGTCACTGCCTCCAAACGGGGCATCACGCGCTATCAAGGGGCGATATTTGGCCAATTTTTTTGGCCGAATAAATCCTCTTCTGGCCGCTTGCATCGTTCCTGCGGGCGCTCGGCTCACCAAGAATGAGCAACCGTTCAGCCCACCGGAGCACAACAATATGCTGACGATCTATTCGGACGATCACCATTTGCACCACGGCCGCTGCGAGCTGATCGACGGCCAGCTCATGCCGTGTTTTGAGATGCCGTCGCGAGCCGACCACGTCCTGCAACGGGTGAACGACCGCCAACTGGGTGCGATCCAGGCGCCTCAGGACTTCGGGCTGGCGCCCATCCAGAAAATCCATTCAGACGCTTATCTCGAGTTTTTCAAAGGCGCGTGGGACCGCTGGGCCGAGACAGAAACCGAAGGCGATTTGCTGCCTTTCACCTGGCCGGCGCGCACGTTGCGTCAGGTCATGCCGAAAAGTCTGCACGGTCAGTTGGGTTACTACAGCTTCGACGGCGGCGCCCCGATTACTGCAGGCACTTGGCAGGCGGCATACAGCGCAGCGCAGGTGGCATTGACCGGGCAGGCAGCGATCCAAAACGGCGCCCGCAGCGCCTTCGCCCTGTGCCGTCCGCCGGGCCATCACGCCGCCAGCGATTTGATGGGAGGTTATTGCTACCTCAACAATGCCGCGATTGCCGCCCAGGCATTCATCGATCAGGGCCACAAAAAGGTCGCGATCCTCGACGTGGATTACCACCACGGCAACGGCACTCAGTCGATTTTCTATGAGCGCAGTGACGTGCTGTTCGCCTCGATTCATGGCGATCCAGAAGCGGAGTTTCCGTTTTTCCTAGGTTATGCCGATGAGCTGGGCGAAGGCGCGGGAGAAGGCTTCAATTTCAACTATCCGCTCGCGGCCGGTATTGGCTGGGATCAATGGAGCGTTGCGCTGGAGCAGGCATGCGCAGAGGTCGAGCGCTTTGATCCGGACGTGATTGTGGTGTCGCTGGGCGTCGATACGTTCAAGGACGACCCCATCTCACAGTTCAAACTCGACAGCCCGGATTACCTGCGCATGGGCGAGCGTATTGCCCGGCTGGGTAAGCCGACGCTGTTTGTGATGGAAGGCGGCTACGCCGTCGAGGAAATCGGCATCAACGCCGTGAACGTGCTGGAAGGTTTCGAAAACGCCTGATCCCTGCGCACCAGAATGCGAACCAGAAGAAGAGAGAACACGATGAACCGACTCAAGCGTCTCATTGCTCCAGCACTCTGCGCGGCGTTGTCCGCTGGCGCCGCTCAGGCCGACGAGGCCCGAACCCTGCGCGTCTACAATTGGTTCGACTACATCACTCCCAAAACGCTGGAGGATTTCAAGCAGCAGACCAAGGTCAACCTGATCTACGACATCTTCGACACCAACGAGGCGCTTGAGGCCAAGCTGCTGACCGGCAATTCCGGCTATGACGTGGTGGTGCCGTCCAACGTATTCCTGGCTAAACAGATCGAAGCTGGCGTGTTTCAACCGCTGGACAAGAGCAAGTTGCCTAACTACTCGCACCTTGATCCCAAGCTGATGAAGTTGCTGGAAGCCAACGATCCCGGCAACAAGTACGCGGTGCCCTATATGTACGGCACCATTCTGATTGGCTTCAACCCGGCCAAGGTCAAGGCCGCCCTGGGCGATAACGCACCGGTGGACAGCTGGGACCTGATCTTCAAGGAAGAGAACATCAGCAAGCTCAAGCAGTGCGGCGTGACGCTGCTGGACTCGCCTTCGGAGATTCTGCCGTTGGCCCTGCAACATCTGGGGCTGGATCCGAACAGCAAAAACCCGGCGGACTACACCAAAGCCGAAGCGCTGCTGACGAAGATTCGTCCGTACATCACGTATTTCCACTCATCCAAGTACATGGCGGACATCGCCAATGGCGATATCTGTGTGGCGGTGGGTTATTCGGGAAGCTTCTCGCAGGCAGCCAACCGCGCCAAGGAGGCCAAGAACGGCGTGGTCGTGGATATGCGCTTACCGAAAGAAGGCGCGCCGATCTGGTTCGACATGCTGGCGATTCCGAAGGGTGCGAAGGACTCCGAGGACGCGCACACGTTCATCAACTACTTGCTGCAGCCCAAGGTCATCGCGCCGATCAGCGACTTTGTCGGCTATCCAAACCCGAACAAGGACGCAACTGAGCTGGTCGATCCAGCGATCCGTAACAACCCGAACCTGTACCCGACTGAAGAGGCGATGAAAACGCTCTACACCCTGACGCCACTGCCCCGAGATGCAGAACGGGCGCGGACGCGGGTGTGGACCAAAATCAAATCGGGCACCTAGTCAGAATCTGTAGGAGCGCGCTTGCCCGCGATATCAGGATCAGCGTGACAGACAACACGGATGTATCTGTTGTGACGCTATCGCGAGCAAGCTCCCTCCCACAATGGGCTCAACACCACCGAGGTTTTGAGGAATACGCATAACCTGTGGGCGGGAGCTTGCTCGCGATGGGCTTCAGTCCGCTGCCGCCAGCCCTGGTTACGCCGTCTCAACCAGCTCCCGCTCATCCCGCTCCTGCGTCGCATCGCGCAACATCGAGTTAAGATTTCCGGCGATGTTCTCGCACAGCGCTTTCATCTGAATCTCGTGCTCGGAAGCCTTGAAAGGGCTTTGCAGATCGGTGCCGATTTTCTCGATCGCCAGCAACATGAACCCTACAACGGTGGAAGCCAGGGGCGTGAACCAGCCAAGCGTTTCGACCAGACCGATCGGCACGATGATGCAGAACAAAGTGATGAACAGCCGTGGAAACGTCACGTACGGATAAGGCAGCGGCGTGTTGGCAATCCGCTCCATGCCGCCCTGGCAGTTGGATATTTCGACGAGCGTGGCTTCCAGCCGCTCCAGACGAATGCTGTCCAGACGCCCCGCCTTGTACTCTTTGGCGATGATCGCAGCCGAGGTATTGAGCAAATCGTTGGGGAAGTTATTGGTGCGCGTGCGGCGATCGTATTCAGCACGCGGGATCATCGCCGTCACGTCTTCGTTGCAATGGCCGCCTTTCAAATGAGCTGAGAGACATTCGACGTAAGCCACGTGCCGGCGCAGCAGTACGGCCTTGACCGGATTGAGCTCGTCTTCGTCGTCAATCAGCGTCAACACCTGCCGCGCGTAGCTGCGGGAGTTGTTCACCAACGCGCCCCAGAGCGTGCGCGCCTCCCACCAGCGGTTGTAGGCGCTGGAGTTACGAAAGCTTGTGAGTACGACCAGCGCCGAACCGAGCAGAGTCAGCGGCATCGATGGCAAGGTGATCTTGCGCTCCAGATAGAGCATGAAGTCGACGGTGACCACCACATCCCATATCAGCAGCCAGAACAGCGACCAACCGATGTAGGTAAATGTCCTGATCATGGCGCGGTATTTCTTGATGATGAATTGCTGCAAAGGCCACCCCATTGTTAAAAATCTTGCCGGTACGCACAGAGGCCCGACATGCCTGACTTTGAATACATTGTGGGCAGATGGTTCGCCATCCGGGAGTTTCATCGACCCATTGCTGAATCGTTTGGGCCCCGCGGGGCATCCGCAGTATGGCCCCGGACCGCCGGGGCATTATTCATGGAACAAACGCGCCCTCCCCGTGCTCAACTCTTGTCTGGATGTTTCAGCAACACGTCACGAGGAGAAAGTTAATGGGCACGTCTTCAACGTCTCGCTCCATCGAACCACATACCGACCGCGACCAACTGACCATCAATACCATCCGCACCCTGGCCATGGATGCCGTGCAGAAGGCCAATTCCGGCCATCCCGGCACGCCGATGGCGCTGGCCCCCGTCGGCTACACGGTGTGGAAAGATTTCCTGCGCTATCACCCCGAACACCCGGACTGGCCTAATCGCGACCGCTTCGTGCTGTCCGTTGGCCATGCTTCGATGCTGCTCTACTCGCTGCTGCACCTGGCAGGGGTCGTCGAAATCGACGAACACGGCAAGCCGTCGGGCAAACCGGCGGTCAGCCTTGAGGACATCAAGCAGTTCCGTCAGATGGATTCCAAAACCCCCGGCCACCCTGAATACCGCATGACCACCGGCGTTGAAACCACCACCGGCCCCTTGGGTCAGGGCTGCGCCAACAGCGTTGGCATGGCGATGGCCGAGCGCTGGCTGGGCGAGCACTTCAACCGCCCCGGCGCGACACTGTTCGATTACAGCGTCTACGTACTGTGCGGCGACGGCGATATGATGGAAGGCGTTACCGCCGAGGCCGCCTCGCTGGCCGGCCACCTCAAGCTGTCGAATCTGTGCTGGATCTATGACAACAACACCATCAGCATCGAAGGCCACACCGAACTCGCGTATAGCGACGACGTGCAAACACGCTTTGAAGGCTATGGCTGGAATACCGTCCATGTCGCCGACGCCAACGACGCTCAGGCGCTGGCCAAGGCGCTGACTCTGTTCAAGCAAACCGACAGCGCGCCTACTTTGATTGTGGTCGACAGCGTGATCGGTTTCGGCTCGCCCAATAAGCACAACACCTCGGCCGCCCACGGCGAACCGCTGGGCGCCGATGAAATCAAGCTGACCAAAAAAGCCTACGGCTGGGACGAGAACTCAAACTTTCTGGTGCCCGAGCAGGCGCAGCACTTTCTGCGCGATGCGTTGATCAGCCACAACGGCCCGGACTTCGACGCCTGGCAACAAACGCTGGCAAGCTTCGAGAAAAACGAGCCTGATCTGGCCGATCAACTCAAGCGCATGCGTGCAGGCGAAATGCCGGACGGCTGGCAGGATAAGCTGGAAAACTTTGAAACCGACGCCAAAGGCATTGCATCGCGCGCCTCCGGCGGCAAGGTGCTCAACGCCTTCGCGGCGAAAATCCCTTGGGTCATCGGCGGCTCGGCGGATCTTTCGCCGTCTACCAAAACCAACCTGACTTTCGATGGCGCAGGCAGTTTTGAAGCGGGCAATTACGGCGGCCGCAACCTGCACTTCGGGATTCGCGAACACGCGATGGGCTCAATTGCCAATGGCCTGGCGCTGTCCTACATCCGTCCGTACACCTCGACGTTCCTGGTGTTCAGCGATTACATGAAGCCGCCGATTCGTCTGGCGTCGATCATGGAGCTGCCCGTGGTATTCGTTTTCACCCACGACTCCATCGGCGTAGGCGAAGACGGCCCGACGCATCAGCCCATTGAGCAACTGACGCAACTGCGGGCTACACCAGGCCTGATCACGTTACGCCCGGGTGATGCCAACGAGACCACGCAAGCCTGGAAGATTGCCCTCGCGCAGACCAACCGCCCGTCCTGCATCGTGCTGTCGCGTCAGCCGCTGCCCACACTGGATCGCAGCAAATACGCCAGCGCTGAAGGGGTGGCTAAAGGCGCCTACGTGCTGGCCGACTCAGGCAACGGCGAGCCGGATGTGATCTTGATCGCCACCGGCAGCGAGGTCGGCATGACCGTCGCAGCCTATGAGCAACTCGCCACCGAAGGCGTATCCGCCCGTGTGGTGTCGATGCCAAGCTGGGAGTTGTTTGAAGATCAGGACAAGGCCTACCGCGACAGTGTCTTCCCGCCAAGCGTCAAAGGCCGGGTAGTGGTCGAGCAGGCAGGGCCGATGGGCTGGGATCGCTACGTGGGCCAGTCGGGCGCGAAGATCGTGATGAACACCTTCGGCGCTTCGGCTCCTATTGAGAAGTTGCAGGCCAAGTTTGGGTTTACGGTGGAGAACATCGTGAAACTGGCCAAAGAGCAGATCGGCTGAGGTCATTTGTAGGAGCCAACATGTTGGCGAGGCGGGCAACGCGCAGTATCAGCGATGACGTCTCGCGAACAAGTTCGCTCCTGCAGAGATCTGTTTCCCTGCAGGCAAAAGCAGCGTGATCAGCAGCCGGTCAGCACCACCGGTTGCCTTTCCCCTGCAAAGAAAAACGGCCGCAGCCCAACACCGGCGACATTGCCGATGTATGCCGCCACCAGCCACAACCAGCCATGCAGACTACCAGACGCGATACCACTGAAATACGCGCCGATATTGCAGCCATAGGCCAGGCGCGAGCCGTACCCCAGCAACAGCCCGCCAATCACCGCCGCCACGACGGACCGTGCTGGAATCTTCAGGCTCGGGGCGAAACGTCCTGCCAGTCCCGCTGCCAACAGCGCACCCAGCATGATGCCGATGTCCATGACCGTGGTGATGTCTTCCCACACCGGTGCGGCCAGCGCCTTGGCATTCGCCGGCATTTGCCAGAACACCCAACTGCCCACGTCCACACCCAGGCCGCTCGCCACTTTCGCGCCCCACAACGCGAACGCCGAGGTGATGCCCCATGGGCGACCGGCCAGTGCGAGGGTGGCGTAGTTCAGCAATGCCAGTGCGATTGCGCCCCACACCAAAGGCCACGGGCCGCGCACGAAGCGGCGCAGGCCTATGTGCTCACTGGCGACCGGCGCCTCAAGTTCGCCATGGCGGCGTTTTTCCAGCTTGACGGTGACGAACGCGATCAACGCAAACAGCGCCAGACTGGCGATCAGCGCCGGCAATACACCGAAGGTTTTGACGATGGAAGTTGCCGGGAACGACGGCAGCGAGAACCACCAATCGACGTGGTGGGTAGCGATCAGCGATCCGATGATGAAAAACAACAAGGTAATGAGCATTCGCGCATTGCCGCCACCCACTGTGAACAGCGTACCTGAAGCGCAGCCGCCGCCCAGTTGCATGCCGATGCCGAAGATGAATGCGCCGAACACGACTGAAACGCCAGCCGGTGCAACCAGACCGGTGACCGGCGAGCCGAACAAGGTGCCCGCGCCCAATGCCGGGAAGAACAACACAACGGCTACCGCCAGCATCACCATCTGCGCCCGCAGGCCTGCGCCGCGACGCTCCTTGATGAACACGCGCCAGGCCGACGTGAAACCAAACGCCGCGTGATACAGCGTCAGGCCCAGCGCCGCGCCAACGATCAACAGCAAAACCTGTTTGCCGCCCACACTGGACTGCAAAAACACAGCGCCAATCAGCAGCAGAATGAAAGCAATCAATGGCGCGCCGAACTTGCGCTCCGGCGCAACGGAAAGGGGAAGGCTCATGGGAGTTTCTCGAAAAAAGTTTGCGATGGACGCGAGTATACGCCGCCAGGACCGGCGATTTGATGCATCACCCATACTCGCCTGTAGCAGCGAATTTATTCGCCAGAGGGCAGCCAACACGATAACTATCGGGCACCTGTAACTGCGCCTCGCGAATAAATTCGCTCCTACAGGATCTGACTTCAGCTCCAGACTTGCCGCAGCCGCCCCAACGCCGAGGCGATATCTGCCTCAGGCACCGCTGCAAATCCCAGCACCAACCCCGCCCGCTCATCCATTGGCGTCGTCGATTCAGGCAGCCAATACTCACTCAATGGATTGATCTCAACGCCAACGCTCTCAGCCAAGGCGACCAGCTCCTGCTCCCGGGCGACACTGTTGACTTTCAACGCCACGTGCAGCCCGGCCACCGGTTTTGGCATCGGACCGCAGCCGGCAATCCCCTCGGGCCAGCCCGCCAGCAATGCATTGCGCCGACTCAAAGCGGCGCGACGCATGCGACGGATGTGCCGCTGGAAATGCCCTGCAGCAATGAACTCAGCCATCACAGCCTGGGTGCCGATCTCGGAATGGCGCATGTCCACTGCGCGCCGCTGGCTGAAGGGCTCGACCAGGCCAAGCGGAAGCACGAGATAACCCAGGCGTAATGCCGGAAAGGCCACTTTGCCGAACGTGCCGACATACAGCACGCGCCCACTTCTATCCAGGGCCGCCAAGGGGGTCAAAGGCGCGCCGCTGTAGCGGTATTCACCGTCATAGTCGTCCTCGACGATCCAGCCACCGGTTTGCTCGGCCCACGCCAGCAATTGAAGGCGACGCGCCAGGCTCATTGTGACGCCGGTCGGGTATTGATGAGAGGGTGTGACGTAGGCCAGCTTGCAGTCACTTTTTTCCAGCGCCTGGCTGCTCATGCCGTCCTCGTCCACGGCGATGCCCCGCAAGCTAGCGCCTGCAATCGCGAATGCGTGTCCCGCCGCGCGGTAGCCAGGATCTTCCACGGCTACGCCATCGCCCGACTCCAACAGCAGCTGTGCACAAAGGGTAATTGCCTGCTGGGCTCCGTTGGTGATCACTATTTGCTCAGCGGTACAGTTGAGGTCGCGAGAAGTCCTCAGGTAGACCGCGATCAGTTCGCGCAGACGCCACTCGCCCGCAGGATCGCCATAACCGAGATGCTCAAGACCGGGTCTTCGCCAGAAAGCCCCGTGAAGCTTGCCCCAGATCGCAAACGGAAACAGATCGAAAGCGGGAACACCGACCCGAAACGCCCGTGGCAGACCTGTTTTTCGAGGGCTTAAATGATGCTGTTCGAGGCGATCCAGCGCAGTGCTGTGGATAACTTCACTGGATAAAAAATCAGTGGGTTTCGGGTGTTTTGTGGATAAGGCTGTGGGTAAGCCTGTTACTAACCCTGTGGACAGTTTTGTGGATAGTTTTTTTGTAGCGGTCGCTTTATTCAATAATAGAGTGACGTAAGTTCCATCACCGACATGCCCTTCGATAAACCCTTCGGCATAGAGCTGGTCGTAGGCACGCATCACGCTGTTGCGCGAAATCGACAGTGTCGCCGCCAGATCCCTGCTGGCGGGCAACCGTGTTCCGCTACTCAGTTGGCCGTCGAGAACGCGCTGCCGCAGCCATTGGTAAAGCTGACGGCTCAGCCCCTGATGCCGATCAAGTTGCATACCCGTGAAATCAAAGGTCAACGCAGGCTTAGGCGGCGTCATGGAATTGGTCCTGTGAAATTGGTCATCAATGGCTCTTACAACCGACCAATAGGCTGCCTAGGATTAGCCCCGTCGCCAAGGAAAATCCCATGTACACACCAAGCTATTTCAAAGATGACGATATCCTCGGCCTGCACGCGCAGATCGAGGGCGCCCGTCTGGCTATTCTGGTCACCTGCGATGCCTCGGGTATGCAAGCGAGTCATCTGCCGCTGCTGTTCCGCCCTGAGGAAGGTGAGCACGGCACGCTTTACGGGCATTTCGCCAAGGCCAATCGGCAGTGGCAAGCGCTGCAAAATGGCGCCGAAGTCATGGTGATATTTCCGGGGGCCGACGCCTACATCAGCCCCTCGTTCTACCCTGCCAAAGCTGAACACGGGAAGGTGGTGCCGACCTGGAACTACCTTGCCATTCACGCTTACGGGCACGCTGAAGTGTTCACCGACCATCAGCGTCTGCTCGGGCTGGTCAGTGCATTGACCGACAAACATGAGTCCAGACGCACCATGCCTTGGGCGGTGGCTGATGCGCCAGCCGACTACATCGAAAAGATGCTAGGCGCCATCGTCGGCTTCGCGCTGCCCATTTCGCGGCTTGAAGGCAAGCGCAAGTTAAACCAGAACCGCAGCGCCGAGGACGTCGCCGGGGTGCGGGCCGGCCTGGCCGCCAGCGGTGATGCAAATGATCGGTACGTTGCCCACTTGATGAGCCAAGGAGACTCTGATGCATGACGTCCAGATAAAACCGGTTACCCCTGACGACCACGCGCAATGGCTGCCCCTGTGGCAGGCCTACTTGCGGTTCTACAAAACCGAACTGCCAGAGAGCGTCAGCCAGAGCACATGGGAACGCTTACTCGATGGCAGCGAACCGACCCATGCAGCACTGGCCTGGAAGGATGGAAACGCGGTAGGCATGGTGCATTTCATCTACCACCGCTCCAACTGGAGCATCCACAATGCGTGCTACCTGCAGGACTTGATTGTCGCGCCCGACCAACGCGGCACCGGGATCGGGCGCTTGCTGATCGAACACGTCTACGCTACGGCGAAGCAGGATGGCTGCGACAAGGTTCACTGGCTGACACACGAAACCAACGCCACGGCGATTCAACTGTACGAGCGCATCGCCGAGCGGCCGGGTTATATCCAATTCCGCAAACTGCTTTAAGCCCCTTCAACCTCTGGAACGCCCCGATATGTCGAACCTCGAACACTGGCAAGCCGCAAAACTACCTGACAGCCGCACACTGCAAGGACGTTTCATTCGCCTGGAAAAGCTCGACCCCGCGCGCCATGGCGACGGCTTATGGGCAGCGCTGCAAGGACCTGGCTCGGACACCAGGCTGTGGGATTATTTGCCTTACGGTCCGTTTACCGAACGCAGCGCCTTCGATGACTTTTTGTCCGGCATGGAGGCAGGGAGCGACCCCTGGTTTTATACCGTGATCGATCAGGAGACCGACGCTATCCACGGTTACTTGAGCTTGATGTCGATCGTCGCGGCTCACGGGCGCATTGAAATCGGCCATGTCACCTTCGGCGCATCCATGCAGCGCACGCCCAAAAGCACGGAGGCGGTTTACCTGCTGGCCAAGGAGTCTTTCGACTTGGGCAATCGTCGCCTGGAATGGAAATGCAACGGCGACAACGCCCGCTCCAAGCGCGCAGCCGAGCGCTTCGGTTTCACCTTTGAAGGGACGTTTCGCCAGCACATGGTAGTTAAAGGCCAGAACCGCAACACGGCGTGGTATTCAATCATCGACAGTGAATGGCCAGAGCTGCAAAGGGCCTTCGAAAGCTGGCTGGCAGCTGAGAATTTCGAAGATGGTCAGCAGGTAAAAACCCTGGAAGCCATTCGCGGGTTATAAATTTTCATATCAACGGGATGGATAGGACGACCTTGTCGATCCTCACGGCCGTCCGCCTGAGTGCCTGTAAGAATCGTCTGAACAAACGGTAGTCAGTTCACAACACCCCGATCACGCAACTAATGTTTGGGTGTCCGCAGGATGCGGGCAATTTCGATCATTCAAGGAAGACCCCCTATGCACCGCTTCGCACAACGAGCTACACGCACATTTGCCGCCACCGCTTTGAGTTTTATGGCGGCGTTTAGCAGCCTGGCTTATGCCGCTCCTGAAAACCCATGGAGGGTCCCTGCCCCAGAGCTGAAACAGGGCAAATATTTCAGCATCATCATTGATCAAAAACAGCTGAAGAAGGCGCTACCCGGCTCGAACGGAAACTATCTTTTCTCGGAAAAAGGCGCAGGCGTCCAGTCACTGGCCATCATTGGCACCCCGGCACAAATCACCGAGTTCCTTCTCAAACACCAGCAGAAAAGCGTCGAATCTCAGATCAAAAGCCTGCCCAAGATCTACATGGGCATCAGCCCGTTCAAGCCAAAAGAGCGCTTTACCGGCGTATTCCCGATGAGCGACGTGCTGACCAACGTGGCAGGTCTACTGACCAGCACCTTCCCTGCTCCGGACTGGACGACCATTATCGGCGCGCCAGATCAACTCAACAGCCTGCTGAAAAACCTGAACGGCATCAGCGACCCTGCCAAGGCAAAAGGCAATCTGCTGTACATGAAGTTCAGCTACCTGCCCGAAGACAAGATGGTCGAAGTGGGCACAGGCAAAGTGTCGTTCAAAGAGGTGCTGCACACCTTCCAGAAACAGTACAAGCAACGATGACTCGCGGTGGCACGGCCATTTGAACGCATAAAAAAAGGGAGGCCACGAGTGCCCCCCCAGAGGTAAACATTTTGCCCTTCGCGCGGTTGCGCGGGGGGCCTTTATTTTTTCAGCCGGTATCAGCCTTCGATTTCCACGAGGATTTCCCCCGGATTGACCCGATCACCCTTGGCGACGTGGATCGCGGCGATTTTGCCGGCAACCGCCGCCTGAACCTCGGTTTCCATCTTCATCGCTTCGGTAATCAATACCGCCTGACCTGCCTTGACCGTGTCGCCTTCCTTGACCAGCACATCAACGATGTTGCCCGGCATGGTGGTGCTGACGTGGCCCGGTTTGCTGGCCTGCGGACGCTTGCCGATACCACCGCTGACGAACTCGTTGAGGGGTTCGAACACCACCTCTTCAGGCATGCCATCGATGGACAGATAAAAGTGACGCTTGCCTTCGGTCTTGACGCCCACACCGGTGATGTCGACGCGGTAGCTCTCGCCGTGAACGTCGATGACGAACTCGGTTGGCACCCCTTCGCCGCCCGCCTTGGCCATCGCGCCGGGCTCGGGAATGGGAAGCAGCACTTCAGGTGCCAGGGTGCCCGCCGCACGCTCTTCGAGAAACTTGCGCCCGATGTCCGGGAACATCGCGTAGGTCAGAACATCCTCTTCAGACTTGGCCAATGCGCCAATTTCGCCACGCAGCTTGGTCATTTCAGGCTTGAGCAGATCAGCTGGACGGACGTCGATGATGTCTTCATTGCCAATGGCCTGACGACGCAGCTTTTCATCGACTGTGCCCGGCGCCTTGCCGTAGCCGCCGGTGAGGTAGAGCTTCACCTCGTTGGTGATGGTTTTGTAGCGCTCGCCTGCCAGCACGTTGAAGAACGCCTGTGTACCGACGATCTGGGAGGTGGGTGTTACCAGTGGCGGATACCCAAGGTCTTTACGTACACGTGGAATCTCGGCCAGCACTTCGCTCATACGGCTCAAAGCGCCCTGCTCTTTCAGCTGGTTGGCGAGGTTGGAAATCATTCCGCCCGGCACCTGATTGACCTGCACGCGGGTGTCGACAGCGGTGAATTCGCTTTCAAACTGGTGATACTTCTTACGTACGGCGTAGAAGTACAGCCCGATTTCCTGCAACAACTCCAAGCTCAGGCCAGTGTCGAATTCGCTGCCCTTGAGCGCTGCAACCATCGATTCAGTCCCTGGATGACTGGTGCCCCAGGCAAAACTGGAGATCGCGGTATCGATATGATCAGCGCCGTTCTCGATTGCCTTGAGTTGGCACATCGCCGCCAGGCCAGCCGTGTCATGGGAGTGAACGAACACCGGCAGAGACTGCTCGGACTTCAGCGCCTTGACCAGCTCGCCCGTGGCATAGGGGGTCAGCAAACCCGCCATGTCCTTGATCGCCACCGAGTCGCAACCCATGGCTTCCATCTGTTTGGCCTGTGCAACGAAGGCTTCGATGGTGTGGACCGGGCTGGTGGTGTAAGCGATGGTGCCTTGCGCGTGTTTGCCCGACGCTTTAACGGCTTCGATGGCGACGCGCAGGTTACGCACGTCGTTCATGGCATCAAAGATGCGGAACACATCGATGCCGTTGACCGCCGCCTTGGCAACGAACGCCCGCACCACGTCATCGCTGTAGTGGCGATAGCCCAACAGATTCTGGCCACGCAGCAGCATTTGCAGGCGCGTATTGGGCAGCGCCGCACGCAACTGACGCAGACGCTCCCAAGGGTCTTCTTTCAGAAACCGTACGCAGGCATCGAACGTTGCGCCGCCCCACACTTCCAGCGACCAGTAGCCGACCTTGTCGAGCTTTTCGCAGATCGGCAGCATGTCTTCGGTGCGCATGCGGGTTGCCAATAGCGATTGATGGGCGTCGCGCAAAATAGTGTCGGTGACATGGATCTTCTTGGTCATTTTTATCTCCTCAGCGCTGCAAGCGCCAAGCTGCAAGCCTCAAGCAAAAGCCGATCGCGCTCTTTCTTGCAGCTTGCCGCTTGTAGCTTGCAGCTAACTTATTCATAGGCCTGCATGGGCAGCGATGGCGGCGGCGATGGCCAAGGCCAGCTCTTCAGGTTTGCGCTTGATCGAGTAGTTGGTCAGTTCGGGGTGGCTCTCAACGAAGCTGGTATTGAACTGCCCGCTACGAAATTCCGGGTTGCGCAGGATTTCCTGGTAGTAAGCGGCGGTGGTCTTCACGCCCTGCAGGCGCATATCGTCCAGCGCACGCAGGCCACGGTCCATGGCCTCATCCCAGGTCAGCGCCCAGACAATCAGCTTCAGGCACATCGAGTCGTAGTAAGGCGGGATGGTGTAGCCGGTATAAATTGCCGTGTCTGTCCGTACACCGGGCCCACCAGGGGCGTAATAGCGGGTGATCTTGCCGAAACTTGGCAGGAAGTTGTTTTTCGGGTCCTCGGCATTGATACGAAACTGCAGCGCGAAACCACGATGGATGATGTCTTCCTGCTTGACCGAAAGCGGCAATCCCGACGCAATCCGGATCTGCTCACGAACGATGTCGATGCCGGTGATCTCTTCGGTGATGGTGTGCTCCACCTGCACACGGGTATTCATCTCCATGAAGTACACCTCGCCCTCGGCGAGCAGGAACTCCACGGTGCCGGCATTCTCGTAGCCCACCGCTTTTGCCGCACGCACTGACAGGTCGCCGATGTAGGCACGCTGTTCCGGGGTCAGTTGCGGGCTTGGGGCGATTTCGATGAGCTTCTGATTGCGGCGCTGAATCGAGCAATCGCGCTCGAACAGATGCACGACGTTACCGAAGCTGTCGCCCAGAATCTGCGCTTCAATGTGCTTGGGATTGACGATGCACTTTTCGAGGAATACCTCAGCCTTGCCGAATGCCTTGGTTGCCTCCGAGATAACCCGCGGGAATGCCTGCTCCAGCTCTTGACGACTGTTGCAGCGGCGAATGCCGCGACCACCGCCCCCGGATGTTGCCTTGAGCATGACCGGATAACCGATCCGGTCGCCTTCGACCAAAGCCTCGGCAATGTTAGCCACATTGCCTTCGGTGCCGGGCGTTACGGGCACCCCTGCCTTGATCATGCTGCGGCGGGCTTCGGTCTTGTCACCCATGCGGCGAATGACTTCGGCAGAGGGCCCGATGAACTTGATACCGCGCTCGGCACAGATGTCGGCCAGATCGGCGTTTTCGGATAAAAAGCCATAGCCGGGATGCAACGCATCGCAGCCGGTTTCGACGGCAAGGTTCACAAGCTTGCGTGGATTGAGATAACCCTCAAGCGGCTCGGCGCCAATACCGTAGGCCTCGTCCGCGCGCTTTACATGCAGCGCATGGCGGTCGGCGTCGGAATAGATCGCCACCGAGCGAATGCCCATTTCGGCGCAAGCGCGCACGATACGAACGGCAATCTCACCACGGTTTGCGATCAGGATTTTTTTTATCACTGGGGTTTCCTCGACCGTTTGAACAGACGAACCGGCTGACCGGTCGGCGCGTAACTGCATGTTGCATCGCAGCCGCATCGCCACCCTATGACGGATCATCAATTAACAAAAATGAGTAAATATTGGGTTATGCATAAGTAAAAACTTATAGTGGTCTGAATAACGCATCTCGGAGAACAAGAAAATGCGTAAGTCATTGATGCGCATGACATTGCGTCAGCTGCGCATTTTTAACGAGGTGTGCGATCTGCGTTCGTACAGTCGCGCCGCTGAAGAAATGTCCCTCACACAACCGGCCATCAGCCTGCAAATGCGCCAGCTTGAGGAGCTGGTGGGGCAGCCGCTTTTTGAGTATGTCGGCAAAAAGCTTTACATGACCGAGGCCGCTGAAGCCCTGCAGCTGGCCAGCCGGGATATCTTCGGCCGGCTGGAAAACCTGGATATGCAACTGTCGGACATGCAGGGTTCGTTACAGGGGCAGCTGAAGCTGGCCATTGAATCCAGCGCCAAATACTTCGTGCCTCACCTGTTTGCAGCGTTCAAGCGGCAGCATCCCGAAGTCATGCTCAACCTGACCGTAGTCAATCGTGCGCAAGTGATCCGGCGACTCTCGGATAACAGGGATGATCTGGTGGTGATGTCGATGGTGCCGCAAGACATGGGGCTGGAATTTCTGCCGTTTCTGAACAATCCCATCGTGGCGATCGTGCGGCCGGACCATCCGCTGTGTCAGCTGGAAAAACCTGCGCTCAAGGATCTGGAGCCCTACACGCTGGTGATTCGCGAGCCAGGGTCGGGCACGCGCAAGGCGTGTGAGGAGTATTACAAGGAGAAGCGCATCCACTTCGAGCACACACTGGAAGTGTCGTCAGCCGAAGCGCAACGTGAGTGCGTGGTGGCGGGGCTGGGCGTGGCACTGCTGACGCGTCACGCGTTAAGCCTGGAACTGGCCACCGGCGCGCTGGTAGAACTGCCGGTAGCCGAGTTGCCGCTGTATCGAAGCTGGTGCGTGGTGCAGGGGCGCGATAAACGACTGTCGCCCGTGGCTCATGCATTTCTTGCGTTTATCCGAACTGAACGCGCGCAAATCAGTGAGATAGTTGCGCGGTTTGACGGCCGTCGTCGGACGCTGTAGGCGCCTGCCAGACGTGGCCGCAAGCAGCGTCCAGGTAGTCAGACAGTTCCTGATTCAAACGGCGCTCTTCGGAGTAGGTTTCGATTGCACGCCTGAACGCCATGCGACGCTGGTCTTCGTGCTGACGACGGGTCTTGACGCTGGAGTTGCTCTGTTGCTGCGAGTCATCGTAGTGCCGAGGCATATCCTGTCTCCCATTGCGTGTGCGGGAGTACAGAGTGGTCGGCTGGCGTGACGATCCGGCGGCGAAAGCGTGACAAGTTGGTGAAAATTGTTGGCGATCTCTGTAGGAGCGAACTTGTTCGCGAGACCCCAGACCCGATTCGACATGATTAACGCCTCGCCAACAAGTTGGCTCCTATAGAAGGAGCTTCAATCCTCGTGCGACTTGATCGACTTGGGCGATAACCGGAGGCTGCGCAGACTTCTTTTGACGCTTTTGAGGTGGTTGACCAGACTCGGCCCCCGTGCCATGGCAACGCCCATTGCCAGAACGTCGATCACAACAAGGTGAGCGATGCGCGAGGTCAGCGGGGTATAGATCTCGGTGTCTTCATGCACGTCGATCGCCAGGTTCACGGTCGACAGTTCAGCCAACGGCGTCTGGCTCGGGCACAAGGTAATCAGATTGGCGCCGCTTTCACGCACCAGGTTGGCGGTGATCAGCAAATCCTTGGAGCGTCCCGACTGGGAAATACACACCGCCACATCAGTAGGCTTGAGCGTGACCGCCGACATGGCCTGCATGTGCGGATCGGAATAAGACGCTGCGGTCAGCAGCAACCGGAAAAACTTGTGCTGCGCATCGGCGGCCACCGCACCCGATGCACCAAACCCGTAAAACTCAACGCGATGCGCCGCAGCCATGACGGTGACCGCTGCCTGCAAGGCGTGAGGGTCGAGTTTTTCCCGAACTTCCATCAGCGTATGCAGTGTGGTGTCGAAAATCTTCAGGCTGTAGTCAGCAACCGAATCATCTTCATGGATCGCGAACTGCCCAAAACTTGCGCCCGCGGCCAGGCTTTGCGCCAGCTTGAGCTTCAAGTCCTGAAAGCCCGTGCAACCGATCGCGCGACAAAACCGCACAATGGTCGGCTCGCTGATCCCTACGCTGTGGGCAAGATCAGCCATCGAGCTGTGCATCACGGCCGCAGGGTCGAGCAACACATGGTCGGCAACCTTAAGCTCCGACTTGCGTAAGAGATGGCGTGACTGGGCAATGTGCTGCAACAGATTCAAGGGGCAGGACTCATCAAGAAGGGCGGGACGGGATGTAGCTTTCTTGTAGTTATACTACATGCCCTGCGAAGCGCACAGCGAAACGGCCTGTCGATATCGTAAGATTGCGCACGGCTCAGTGTAGGAGCGCGAAAGATTACCAACCACCCGGCGTTAGAGTTTGCCCGCCAACACCCCACACCCTAGAATGCGCCGATGCGCGATGATCTCTCCCTTCTGCTTAATTCCCTCAACGATGCCCAACGCCAGGCCGTAGCTGCCTCTGTGGGTCGTCAGTTGGTTCTCGCTGGCGCTGGCTCCGGCAAAACCCGTGTACTTGTGCATCGCATCGCCTGGTTGATCCAGGTCGAGAATGCCTCCCCGCACTCGATCCTGTCGGTGACGTTCACCAACAAGGCCGCAGCCGAGATGCGTCATCGCATCGAGCAGCTGATGGGGATCAGCCCCGCTGGCATGTGGGTCGGTACCTTTCACGGGCTGGCGCACCGCCTGCTTCGGGCCCACTGGCAGGAAGCGGGGCTGAGCCAGAGCTTCCAGATCCTCGACAGCGACGACCAACAGCGCGTGGTCAAGCGCGTGATCCGTGAACTGGGTCTGGACGAAAAAGCCTGGCCGGCGCGGCAGGCGCAGTGGTTCATCAATGGTCAGAAGGACGAAGGCCTGCGGCCCAAGCACATTCAGGCCAGTGGCGATCTGTTCCTGACCACCATGAAGTCGATCTACGAAGCCTATGAGGCTGCCTGCCTGCGTGCCGGCGTTATCGACTTCTCGGAATTGCTGCTGCGCGCGCTGGACCTGTGGCGGGATAATCCAGGTCTGCTCGCCCATTACCAACGGCGCTTCCGACACGTGTTGGTGGACGAGTTCCAGGACACCAACGCCGTGCAGTACGCATGGCTGCGCCTGCTGGCACAAGGCGGCGACAGCCTGATGGTGGTGGGCGATGACGATCAGTCGATTTACGGCTGGCGCGGCGCAAAAATCGAGAACATCCATCAGTATTCCGATGACTTCCCCGACACCGAAACCATTCGCCTCGAGCAGAACTACCGTTCCACCGCGAGCATCCTCAAAGCCGCCAACGGCCTGATCGTCAACAACAGCGGGCGCTTGGGCAAAGAGCTGTGGACCGATGTCGGCGACGGCGAGTTGATCAGCCTCTACGCCGCTTTTAATGAACACGACGAAGCGCGCTACGTGGTCGAAACCATCGAAAGCGCGATCAAGACCGGTCTTGCCCGCAGCGACATCGCAATTCTGTATCGCTCCAACGCCCAGTCCCGCGTGCTGGAAGAGGCCCTGCTGCGAGAGCGGATTCCGTACCGGATCTACGGCGGTCAGCGATTCTTCGAGCGCGCGGAAATCAAGAACGCCATGGCGTACATGCGCGTACTGGAAGGTCGCGGCAATGACGCGGCCCTGGAGCGCGTCATCAATGTGCCGCCACGCGGTATCGGCGAGAAGACCATCGAATCGATTCGTGCCCACGCCCGTCACGCAGATGTATCGATGTGGGAGGCCATGCGCCTGCTCATCGCCAACAAGGGCCTGACCGGTCGGGCCGCCGGGGCGCTGAGCGGCTTCGTCGAATTGATCGAGAGCCTGGCGGCGAAGGTCATGGAGATGCCGCTGCACCTGATGACGCAAACGGTCATCGAGCAGTCCGGGCTGATCACCTATCACCAGGAAGAAAAAGGTGAGAAGGGCCAGGCTCGGGTAGAAAACCTTGAGGAACTGGTGAGCGCCGCACGCGCCTTCGAAGTCAGTGAAGAGGAGGCAGACCTGACCCCATTGGCCGCCTTCCTGGGGCATGCGTCGCTGGAAGCAGGCGATGCTCAGGCAGATGAGCACGAAGACAGCATTCAGCTGATGACGCTGCACAGCGCCAAGGGTCTGGAATTCCCGTACGTGTTTCTGGTGGGTATGGAAGAAGGACTTTTCCCTCACAAGATGAGCCTGGAAGAGCCGGGCCGTCTGGAAGAGGAACGTCGTCTGGCTTACGTCGGGATCACTCGAGCCATGCAGCATCTTGTGCTGACATACGCCGAGACTCGTCGCTTATATGGCAGCGAGACCTACAACAAAGTGTCGCGCTTCGTACGTGAGGTGCCGGCCAATCTCATTCAGGAAGTGCGCCTTTCCAACAGCGTAACCCGCCCGTTTGGTGGCTCGAAGACGATGGCGCCGAGCCGCTTGTTCGATGGCGAAGGGATTCCGGAAAGCCAGTTCTCCCTTGGCCAGCGGGTCGGGCATTCGATTTTCGGCGAAGGCGTGATCCTGAATTTTGAAGGCTCCGGCGCACAGGCGCGGGTGCAGGTGAATTTCGAAGAAGGCAGCAAGTGGCTGATGCTGGGGTATGCCAAGCTGGAACCGCTTTAAGGCTGGATATCGCGACTGTTCTGCAGGAGCCAACTTGTTGGCGAGACGATTTATGCGCTGGATCAGGTAAGGCGTCTCGCGAACAAGTTCGCTCCTACAGAAATCGGGCGCCTCACGTGGGTTGTATTCCCACCTCATCACCCCCATCTTTCCTACAGAACTTTCTCCACCTGCCTACAGCCCAAGTAGGACAGGCATTCGGAAAGATCACGCAAAAGCCGGAAACACTTGGCTGCTAGCCAGATGCCTAAGTGCTGTGCAACATGGCGCGCGTGCAATCCACAAACGGGAATCCCCATATGCAACGTTTTCTAAGCATCGCTTTGGCGCTGGTCATCGGGCTCACAATGAGCCTGGAAGCCAACGCTGCGCGCTTCGGTGGTGGCAAGAGCATGGGCTCCGCGCCAAGCCACCAGGCGCGTCAAACTGCCCCTTCCACCCCTTCCGCTGCACCTAATGCTGCCGGCGCTCCAGCCGCTGCGGCAGGCGGCGCTTCTCGCTGGCTTGGTCCATTGGCCGGTATCGCCGCAGGCGGCCTGCTGGCCTCGATGTTCATGGGCGGCGGCTTCCAGGGCATGCAGTTCTTCGACATTCTGATCATGGCGGTCATCGCCTTCCTGATCTTCCGCTTCATCGCGGCACGTCGTCGTAAGCAGCAACCGCAGGTTGCTCCTGCTGGCGCTCCTTATCAGCGTGAGGTCTTTGAACAGAAGCCTGTTCAGAACAACTCGATGTTCGGTGGCTCTGCCGCTGCGTCAGCCCGCCCGGTGATTCAGGCGCCTGCCTGGTTCAACGAAGAACGCTTCCTCGAAGCCGCTCGCTCGCACTTCCAGTCGCTGCAACAACACTGGGATGCGAACGAAATGGACAAGATCGCTGAGTTCGTGACCCCGCAAATGCTGCAGTTCCTGAAAAAAGAACGCGCTGACCTGGGTGATGGCTTCCAGTCCACCTACATTGACAACCTGTCCGTGCAACTGGACGGCGTCGATGACCGTGCTGACAAGACCATCGCAACCCTGACGTTCTCTGGCACGTCGAAGACTTCGCGCTTTGACCAGGGCGAAGTGTTCAGCGAGAGCTGGAACATGGAACGCGCACCGGGCGACAACCAGCCTTGGCTGGTCGCCGGTATCCGCCAGAACGGCTGAACCTCGTTACGCTAGTTCCAAGCAAAAACCCCGGACCTGTCCGGGGTTTTTGTTTTTTGCACGCGCAACATTTAATCTGCCAACGCCTTTCAGCTACTGTATAACCCGCGCAAACCGTTAGAGGATCCACGTCGTGGAAGAAGTCATCGAGCAACTCCGTGAAGCAAACGAGCCGGTCCCGGTCCCTCTGGAACTGCCGGATGAGGATCAACTGGTCGAGATCGAAGAACAGCTGTTCATCAACATTCCTTTCGTGTTCAAGGAGTTCTTGCTGACGGTGAGCGATGTCGTTTACGGCAGTCTCGAACCTGTCACCGTCACCGATCCTGGCTCGCACACCTATATGCCCGAAGTGGCCGCCACGGCCTGGGATATTGGCGTGCCGCGCGAATTGATCCCGATCTGCCAGGACGGCGACGATTACTACTGCGTTGAAGAAGACGGCACCGTGGTGCTTTGGTCCGGCGAAGAAGAACTCGTCACCGAAGAAAGCTGGGAATCAGTCTGGCACTGGGCGCGGGATGTCTGGCTGGAAAGCTGAAGCCGCCGCATTCCATCACGCCAGCCTGAAGACTTAATGCTCAGAAGGCTCCTGATGATTGCCCAGCGTCTCCAGCAGGGCAATTTGCATGCGCGTGTGCACCCGGATGAACCAGCGCCACAGCACGGCGGCCACCACCGCAGCGACCACCACGATCAGTATGAGAAGCTCACTGGTCGGCAGGATGCTCGCTGACAGCGCCGCCAGTAGCAGGAAAATCACCAACAGCGACAACAGCGGAATCACTTCGGCGATTACGCGCCGGACGCGTTCGGTATGACGCCCGGCCATTTCCGGCTTGACGCCCATCTCCGCCAGCAGCATCGATAGCGCTTTGAGCTTTCGGTAGGCCGCGATCAAAAATGGCAGTGAGAGCAACAACGCCGCACCCCATATCCAGGCCTTTTGCTGCCCGGTCTCACTGATCCACTCGTTCAGGTACTCACCGATACGTTCGGCGAAGTAACCGCCGCAGAAGAAGATCGCTACTACCAGCGCCAGATTGACCCCAACCTGCAGCAGAATTTTCCTGATCATCGCCGCCAGCAATGCCCCCTGCCCCTGCGGCTGAATGCTGCGCAGCCATTCCCCGTACATTCCAAACACACGGGCGACTCTCGTTGGCATGATGCTGCCCAGCTTATGGGACAACGGATCTGCCGAGCGAATCAGATACGGCGTCAGCAATGTCGTGATGGCAGACACAGCCACTGCGACGGGATACAGAAAATCGCTGGTCACCTGCAAGGTCATGCCGAGCGCCGCGATGATGAAAGAAAACTCGCCGATCTGTGAAAGCCCCATCCCGACTCGCAGTGATGTCTTGCCGTCGTTGCCTGCGATAAAGGCGCCGATCCCGCAGGACAGGATCTTGCCCAGCACCACCGCAACGGTGATGACTGCAATTGGCCAGGCGTAATCAAGGAGGATCGCGGGATCGATCAGCAAGCCAATCGCGACGAAGAAAATAGCGCTGAACATATCGCGAATTGGCTCGATCAACCGCTCGATCTTCACCAGCTGTCTGGACTCCGCCATGATTGCGCCAATCAGGAACGCCCCCAGCACCATGCTGTACTCCAGCTTGACCACCAACAGACAGAAACCAAAGCACAGGCCCAGCACGGTGATCAGCAGCATCTCGTTGCTTTCGAACGTGGCGACATACGCCAATAGGCGCGGCACTAGCAAAATGCCAATAACCAGCGCCACGATCATGAACAGCGACAGTTTGCCAACGGTAGAAAACACCTCACCCGAGCTGACCGTGCCACTGACCGCGATACCGGACAGAAGCGCAATAATGCCAATGCCCAATATGTCCTCAACGATCAGCACGCCAAAAATCAGCTGGGCAAACCGCTGATTTTTCATCTTCAGATCGTTCAGGGCCTTGACGATGATGGTGGTGGAGGAAATCGCCAGAATCGCGCCGAGGAACAGCGAATCCATGGTCTTCCAGCCGAAGAACTGACCGATTTCATAGCCGATCCAGATCATCAGGGTGATTTCCAGGAAGGCAGCGATGAACGCCGTCGCGCCGACCTTGAACAGCTTGCGCAGGCTGAATTCCAGCCCCAGGCAGAACATCAGGAAAATCACCCCCAGCTCGGCCAGGGTCTTGATCGTGTCTTCATCGTGAATCAGACCCACCGGTGGCGTGTGCGGGCCGATGATGAAGCCAGCGACGATGTACCCCAGTACGACGGGTTGCTTGAGGCGATGGAACAGCACCGTGACCACGCCCGCCACCAGCATGATGACCGCCAAATCCTGAATAAAGCTGATGGCATGCATGGGCGCGGCTCCTTGGGTGGTCGAAAACGATGTCTACTCCAGTCCACCAAACGACGCTGATTGAGCGATAGCTCGCTAAACTGGCGAGGAATTGTCTGACTGAGGCGTAGGAAATACCCGATCCACGGGTTTTCGCAGGTTAACACCGCACATTCCTCGATAAAGCCGGTGCAATATATGGAAACAGATGCAGGCACGCGTGACGGCAAGCTGCCCGTCAGCGTCCCGATAAGGTTGGTTTTTCTGCCGTTCTGAATCGAGCACCCTTTGAGGTGCACTTACTTGATCCGACTTGACCGTGAGCACGCTATGGAACCCGGAAACGCCCAGCTATCGATGACCGTATTGATGACCCCGGATATGGCCAACTTCTCTGGCAACGTCCACGGCGGCACCCTTCTTAAATACCTCGACGAAGTGGCCTACGCGTGCGCGAGCCGTTACGCAGGACGTTATGTCGTGACCCTTTCAGTGGACCAGGTAATTTTCCGTGAGCCGATTCATGTCGGTGAGCTGGTGACGTTCCTGGCGTCGGTCAACTACACCGGCAACACCTCGATGGAAATCGGTATCAAGGTCGTCACCGAGAACATTCGCGAGCGCTCGGTGCGCCACACCAACAGTTGTTTCTTCACGATGGTGGCGGTGGACGATCAGCGCAAACCGGCCGGCGTCCCACCGCTCACACCGCAAACCGGCGAAGACAAACGCCGCTTTGTCCAGGCGCAACAACGCCGGCAGATCCGTCAGGAACTGGAAAAGCGCTATCAAGAAATCAAGGCCGATCCGATCTAACGGCCCCTGCTGCTCATGACCTGTAGGCGCGAACTTGTTCGCGAGGCGTCAGATGGACATGTCGCGTTGCCCGCTTCGCCAACAAGTTGGCTCCTACAGAGAGGCGCATCAAAACAATGAGAAATTAAACGTAGGTGCTATGGCTGACAGTCACCTGACGCAGTTAAGCTGGACGCCTTCTGTTGGAGTTCTCCTTTCATGCTGACCTTGGGCAACATATTCGTCCTGATGCTTCTGCTGACCGGCGTTGCATGGTTATGGCATTCCCACGGTCTGCGCGAACGGGCGTTGGAGCGCGTGAAGCAGCACTGCGCCAAGCTCGACATCGAATTGCTCGACGGTAATGTGGCGTTGCGCCGCATCACCTTCAAGCGCGACAACGAAGGCCGCAAACGACTGGCCCGCGTGTACAACTTCGAGTTCACGGTCACGGGTGAGCAGCGCCATCCGGGAACGATCACCATGTTCGGCGCGCACACCGCGCAGATCGAACTGGCGCCGTACCCCTTCGAGATTAAGACCCCGCCCAGAACCGCTGAAATCATCGAAATGAATCAGTGGCGCCAGGAGCACAACAAGTGGAAGCAGTAAGCCGCTAGTGTTCGTCCAGCAAGCAGGCAACCAGTCCTGCTTGCAGGCTTAGCGTGTCCTGCGGCTCGATAAAGACCAGCTCCAGGCGCGAATCCCGCCGCCACTCGCTGCTCGACCATTCAACCGCAGATCTTTCCAGCGCATTGCCTGAGACCCAGCCCCGCTCGCTGTGGATAACCAGTTTGGCCCGGCGCCAGTCCAAGCTATCCAGCCAGACTCCTACTTTGGACGTATCGAAGCGCTGCTCAGGATGCCATCGCCAGCCGATGCTCCAACCTTCCGGCTGGCCCTGACTCAAGCAAATCGGCAACCGCGGATCGCTCCAGACTGCTGGCATTTGCGCCAGCGTTCTGGGTGGCGTGAACGTATCCACAGCAGCGCTGGCCTGCACTTCGATACCAGGAAGCTGGTCGAGGGGCAGCGCACCGTGCTCGGTCCAGACGTTGGGCCTATCGGGCAGGAATGCGATCACATCTTCACGCAACGGCGCCGTTAACTGCGCTGATTTGTTGAGCACCAGCAATCCGGCTTCGGCCATTGCATCCAGCTGACTGGCCGGCAACGCGCGACCGGCTGCAAGCGCCTCCGCGTCGAGCACGATCACGCTGGGCTGCAGCGCCAACACGCCCAACCACGGTGCGTCTCGCAGTTGCGCCATCAATTGCACAGGATGCCCCAACCCCGAGGGCTCGATGAACAACCGGTCCGGGCGCGCCTGGCGCAGCAGACGCCCCAATCCGATCTGGAACGGCGCACCGTTGACGCAACACAAGCACCCTCCAGCGACTTCGCCAAGTGCGATACCATCCGCAGCCGTGGTCAACAGCGCAGCGTCCAGGCCGATCTGACCAAACTCGTTGATCAGAACTGCCCAGCGTTCATTGGGGGGTTTGTGTGTCAGCAGATACCTGATCAAACTGGTCTTGCCGGCACCCAGCGGGCCGGCAATCACATGAGTGGGAATGTTCTGCAGCATGGCGGCCATTCTTGAAAGTCGCGCTCATTGCCAAGCGCAGACGGAGGTAAACGATGCGAGCAATCTGGCTGCCCACGCGGCTGGCGTTAATGCTGTTGGCGGTGATGACGAGCAAGGTTCGCGCCGAGGCGTGTCTGGTTCACAGCCAGTCGGACAGGGTCGACGTGAAGGTATGCCAGGAGAACCTGACTATCCCGCCCAAACTGTTCCATGACGGCTTCTGTCAGCCGCAGCTAAAGGATCAGACAGTCGATGTTACCTTTTCGGAGCAATGCCCGACTGGCTCGTTCGGCCAATGCAGTAATGCACTGGTGGCCAATATGCCTTATCGGCAGAACATTCACTATTACGGCGTGGCCAGCGACGCGGCGTTTCTCAAGCCGTTTTGCGAGCAACAAAGCAAGGGCGTCTGGAAACCCTGATGTTTGCGCGGCCAGCCGCTTACGCCGGCACTTCGTGCCAGTTGCCGAACGGGTCAGGCAGCAGGCGCCAGCTTTCGCTGCCAAGGGCCATTTCGGCAGCAGTCAGCAGGCACCCATCAAGCTCTGCTGTCAGCCGCTCCAAGTCCATATTCTGCCCGATGAACACCAGTTCCTGACGGCAATCGCCGGTCTGCGATGTCCAGTTCTGCATGATCGCTAGGGTGTCTTCCGGGTCCTGTGGCCAATGGGCCTTGGGCACGAAACGCCACCAGCGACCGGCGAAACCGTGGCGCATCAGACCGCCTGCCTGGGACCAACTGCCAGCATCCTGATGCTTGCTCGCCAGCCAGAATAAGCCTTTGGAGCGCAGCAGCTTGCCGTTGTCCCAATCGCGGTTCAGGAAGTCGAAAAACCGCTCTGGGTGAAATGGCCTGCGCGCTCTGTAGGCTGTGGACGCGATGCCGTATGCGTCGGTTTCCGGTACATGCTCTGCGCGCAGCTCCTTTAGCCAGCCTGGCGCCTGTGCAGCGCGCTCAAAATCGAAGCGGCCGGTGTCGAGGATTTTAGCCAGCGGCACCTGCCCCATGACCATCGGAATGATTTCGGCCTGAGCGTTGAGTCGTTGCAGGATAGCCATCAACTCCATGCGCTCGCTTGAGCTGATTAAATCGTTTTTGCTGATGAGGATGACGTCGGCAAATTCGACCTGTTCGATCAGCAAGTCGGTGATCGAACGCTCGTCATCTTCGCCCAGTGTTTCGCCACGGCTGGCCAGACTTTCGGCAGCCTGATAGTCCTGCAGGAAGTTCATGCCATCAACGACCGTGACCATGGTGTCCAGCCGTGCGACGTCAGCCAGGCTTTGTCCATCTTCATCGCGAAAAGTGAAGGTCTCGGCCACGGGGAGGGGTTCGGAAATGCCGGTGGATTCGATCAGCAGGTAATCAAATCGGCCATCCTTGGCCAGCCGGTCGACTTCTTCGAGCAGGTCTTCGCGCAGGGTGCAGCAAATGCAGCCGTTGCTCATTTCCACAAGCTTCTCTTCAGCACGGTTGAGGCTGACGCCGCGCTGCACTTCAGCGCCGTCGATATTGATCTCGCTCATATCATTAACGATGACCGCGACGCGCAGGTTTTCACGATTGCGCAGCACGTAATTGAGCAGCGTGCTTTTGCCGGCCCCGAGAAAGCCGGACAGAACGGTGACAGGAAGGCGGTTCATGGAGGTCTCATCAGGTGGCTGATTCAGGTGGTGCATACGTTATAGTATAACAATACCAATCAGCGAACCTTTTTTGTAGCGCGAACTCTTTTACGAGGCGTCCAGGCTCTTGGGTGAACGACGGGAAACTTGAGTTGAAACAACAGGATGTTCCACGTGGAACACAAAACTGTGAGCCGGCGCCTACCAGACAGCAAAACGCCCCAATGAATGGGGCGCCAGGGATACAGCAATCAATCAGGTACGAGGTTTTACAGTCCCGCACTGCTGGCCTAGCCAGACAGCCTTGGTGTCCATACTGCCATTTTGCTGCTGCCCGGTAGCGTTAAACGATCCGACAACGTGTGTGGTGAACTGTCGATCACTCAAGAACTGAGCAGTGCCGGTGCCTTGAGCACGAGGACAGCTGAACTTGAATTTCCAGTTAGGACCATTGCGATCGGTAACTTGTTGGGTACATCCGGACTTGGGGTCCTGTAGCGGAATCTGTTCACTCTTGACCTGTTCTGGCGTCAGGCAAATACGCACGCCCTTTCCACCCACTGTAACCCCTTGTTTCTCCAGCATTTGCTCCATAGCCGCGCGCTGCTGCGGGGCCATTAATTGCAACTGGTTAAGCATGACCTGCATGTCAGGTAGCTGCTGGCCGTCAACCAGCATGTTGCTTGAGGTCAATTCCCATAATCCTGGCTGCAGCACCTGCGCCTGCGCGAACGGCGCTGCGAGACAAACCATCAACGCCACAAAGCGCTTTTTCATTTTTCTTTCCTTTTGTGCCCAACGCATTTTGAAACGAGCCGCTACAGCCGCTCGCAGATGACGCTTAGACGATGAATACCAACACCAGTTGCACCGCGAATAAAATAGCGACAATCCCCGCCCACTGTGGTCTGTTTAGGCATCAGAAAGGCTTGGAGCAAGCTCTCGCATGGATTACCACAGCCCGTATTTTTTTGGCTACGTCATCGGCTTCACTCATCTACTCGGCATCATAGCCGCGATCCACGCCTTGATGACCGTTCGCACCGCCCAAGGCTCCATCGCCTGGGCGATGCCGCTGATTTTTATTCCCTACATCACGCTGATTCCTTACCTAGTGTTCGGCCGCAGTTCATTCGACGCCTACATCAAAGCGCGGCGTCAGGCTAACCGCGAAATGCGCGAAGCCATTGGTAGTCTGAACTGGCGGCCCTGGATTGAAGAGGCCGTCGCCGCACGGCAATCCGCTGCTTACGTTTCGCTGCGAGCGATGCCGAAACTGGGGCGTATGCCGTGTCTTGCGAACAATGAAGTCAAATTGCTGATTAACGGAGACGCGACGTTCAGCGCGATCTTCGAGGCTATCAGCAAAGCCAGACAGGCAGTCCTGGTGCAGTTTTTTATCATCCACGACGATGATCTCGGCCGCCGGTTGCAAGCATTGCTGCTGGAAAAAGCCGCCCAAGGCATTTCGATTCACGTGCTGTATGACCGGATCGGCAGTCACGCCCTTCCCGCCAGCTACATCGAGAAGCTGCGCGCAGGGGGCGTGCAGATCAAAGCTTTCGCCACGCGCAGCGGCTGGCTTAATCGATTCCAGATCAACTTCAGAAATCACCGAAAAATCGTGGTGGTGGATGGCGAAATCGGCTTCGTGGGCGGGCACAACGTAGGTGACGAATACCTGGGCCTCAAACCTCCGCTGGCGCCATGGCGGGATACACATGTCGCCATCGTCGGGCCAGTGGTTGCGTGCCTGCAAGAGTCGTTCGCTGAAGACTGGTTCTGGGCGACGCGGGAACTGCCACCGTTGATATTGCCGCAGTCCTACCCCGAAGACGGTGTGCTGTGCCAATTGCTCGCCAGTGGCCCTGCCGATCCGCAGGAAACCTGCTCGCTGTTCTTCGTTGAAGCCATTCATGCTGCCACGGAGCGGGTGTGGATCACCACGCCCTATTTCATTCCAGATGAAGCGGTGTCAGCAGCGCTGTACCTGGCCGTGCTGCGCGGAGTGGACGTGCGAATTCTGGTGCCATCGCGGCCCGACCATTACGTGGTCTATGCCGCTTCCAGCCTGTTCGCATTTGAAGCGGTCCGGGCCGGGGTCAGGATCTTTCGCTACAAGCCTGGCTTCCTGCACCAGAAGGTGGTGCTAGTGGACAACGAGATCAGCGCGATCGGCAGCGCCAATATGGACAACCGTTCGTTCCGTCTCAACTTCGAGTTGATGCTGCTCACCGTCGATGAGGACTTTGCGCAGGAGGTCGAAGATATGCTGACAGCGGACTTTGCGCTGGCTCACGAGTTGTCCATTGAAGAGAGCCGCGAAACCCATCATCTGCAGCAGTTGGGGATGCGAGTGGCGCGGTTGATATCACCTATTTTGTGAGCATTGCGCAGCTTGCCAGGTGTCTTCGCGGATGGGTCCGCTCCCGCGGGTTTAGGTTCCAACCTGCGGGAACGACGGCGCCGCACTTCCTAACGGTAGATATCTTCGCGCGTCAGCGGTAGATCATGGCTTCCATCGGCTAACGGCTTGACGGCCAGCACCTGATGCAGATTGATCCAGCCTTGGGAAAACGCGTAAGCGCAGCCAGCCAGATACAAGCGCCAGATCCGCAATGCCTGTTCAGGCACCATCGCAGCGGCCTCGTCCAGCTTCTCCTCCAGCCGCGCGCTCCAATGATCCAGCGTCCTGGCGTAGTGCAGGCGCAAGCTCTCCACATCCACGACCTCAAGACCTGCCTCACTGACGTGCGCGGTGATCATCGACAAATGCGGCAGCTCGCCATTGGGGAACACGTAGCGATCAATGAAATCTCCCGCGCCGCGGCCAACCGGACGACCGTCCGTATGTTTGGCGGTGATGCCGTGGTTCATCACCAGACCGCCCTCCTTGACCGCGCCAAACAGACACTTGGCATAGAGATCGAGATTGGCGTGCCCTACGTGTTCAAACATGCCGACGCTGACGACCTTGTCGAACCGGCCGTCTTGAGGCAGATCCCGGTAGTCGAGCAATTGCAGTTCCACCAGGTCTTCCAGGCCTTCGGCTTTGACTCGCTCTTGGGCCAGCGCCAACTGCTCGCGACTCAAGGTGATGCCGAACACTTTTACACCGTACTCACGGGCGGCGAACCTGGCCAACCCGCCCCAGCCGCAGCCGACATCCAGTAAGTACTCGCCGGGCTGAAGCCGCAACTTGCGACATAGGTGATGGAATTTGTCCTGCTGGGCCTGCTCAAGGGTCTCGTTGCCAGTCTTGAAATAGGCGCAGGAATAGACCATCTCCTTGTCGAGCCAGAGCTGATAAAACGCATTGGACAGGTCGTAATGGTAGGAAATGGACGCGGCGTCGGTTTCCTTGTCGTGTTCGGTACGCACGACCTGCTCATCACCCTCCTCATCGCCCAGGGCTTTGCTCAACTGATCGCACACGCGTACTACTTCAGTGATCGAGCCCTCAAGCTCGAGTCGCCCTTCGACGAATGCGCTCCCTAGCAAACCCAGGCTTGGATGGGTGAGACCGGAAACCAACATGGGGTCTTTGACGACGATAGTGACCTTGGGCGTGGGCCCGAGATCCAGCTCGTGGCCGTCCCACAGTTTCAAGCGAAGCGGTAGGTGAAGATTCTGTAAAGCCGGTGGTAGTTGCGCGAGCATCGAGAAAACCCCCTGATCCAGAAACTAAGAAAAGGGTAGTCCAAAACCGGTTCCACATTGGATCCGTCAGGCGATCGGCTTTAAGAAGAACTGCATGAATCAACGTCCGGGTACTGCCCTGTGCCCCAAGGATTCGAGCCAATTTAATGCCTGCGATGGAGCACCCTCTTCGTGACTGAGGATAATTTGTAACAGAGTTCTTCAAAGCTCAAGCGAATTTTTATACTTAGTCGCCGCCTCTAGCCCGGCGCTTTCAGCTAAAGCGCCGCTAGATCAGGGCTGGGGAGGTTTATTAAATTTTGCGATGGGCTCATGGAAGCGCAATAGACGGCCGGCATTACCTAACACCAGCAGGGTGCTGAGGTTGTGCAAAACCGCCGCAATCATCGCGCCCGCAGCGCCTAAAACACCAAAGGCGGCCAGCGCTACGATCGCCAGAGTCCAACCCAGACCGATGATCACATTGACCTGCAGCGTGTGTCGGCATTGGCGGCTTAGGCGCACGCAGGTGCCCAAACGGCGCAGGTCGCTGCCGATCAGCACGATGTCCGCCGAGGCTAGCGCAATGTCCGCCCCGCCCGCTCCCATCGCGACCCCGACCACCCCGGCTTTCAAGGCCAACGAGTCGTTGATGCCATCGCCCACCACCATGGGCCGGAAACCGTTTTTGATTTCGCCCATTACGCGGTTGAGTTTGTCCTCGGGCAACGCCTGCGCCTGGATGTCCCTGATGCCCACTTCATCGGCCACGCTGTCAGCCACGCTTTGCCGGTCGCCGGTAAGCAGCAACTGCCGCCCCATGCCCAGCTCCCTTAACTCAGCCAGTGCCTGACGGGCTTCCGGCTTGAGGCTGTCGGCCAGCAACAGCCAGGCGAGAAACACACCATCCACGGCCAGACCGGCAATCGGTCCATCGTGAATGGGCACCGGTGATGTCTGGATCCCTAACTGCTCGAACAGCTCAGGTCGGCCCAACGCCGCCTCGCCGTGGGAGGTCTGTGCAACAACACCCAAACCCTGGCGTTCGCGGATATCTTCCAGTGGCAATAGCTGATCTTTTTCCACCAGCAGCGCCAGTGCACGACTGACCGGATGACTACTCGCCGCGCCCAGGCTTGCGGCCAACGGCAGCAGGTTCGGTGTCTGTTCATTCACGGCCTGTACCGACTGCAGCCGCAAGCTGCCAAAGGTCAGCGTCCCGGTCTTATCCACCACCAGCGATGTCAGGTCGGCCAGCTCTTCGAGAAACGCCGAGCTGCGAATCAGAATTCCGTGCCGCGCGGCAACCGCTATCCCGGCGATGGCCGTCGCAGGCGCCGACAGCACCAGCGCACAAGGACAAGCCGCCACCAGCACTGCCAGCATCGCTTGAGCGTTATTGGTAATGAACCAGGTCACCGCCGCGATCAGTAACACCAGCACCATGTAACTACCGGCGTAACGCTCCAGCAAACGAGTGATCGGCGGCTTGGAACGCTCGGCACTTTGCATGAGCGCGATGACTTTACCCAACGTCGACTCATTCCCGATGCGGGTGACTTCGATCCTCAGCAGGCCATCAAGATTAATCGCGCCGCCGAACACTTCCACCCCGGCCCTCGCCTCCAGCGGCACCGACTCACCCGTAATCGGCGCGGTGTCGAGGCTGGCCTGTCCGGACATAACCCTGCCGTCAGCCGGCACCCGATCACCCGCGCGGACTTCAACCTGATCGCCCGCCTTCAACGTGCCGTTATCCACTTCGCGAATAGCGCCGTCAGCCATAACCAGTCGAGCATGGCTGCGGGTGAGTTTGCCGAGCGCCTGGATCGCTTCTTGCGAGCCAATGACGCTACGCTCCTCCAGCACATGGCCGAAGATCATGATGATCGGCAGCAACGCAGCGGTCATCAGATCTCCGGTAGCCCAGGCGCCCAACATGGCCAGCGCAATCAGTTGATCGGTGATGCCGTGCAGGCTCGGGTAACGCAAGCTGTGCCAACCGGCGCTGACTACAGGAATCGCCACCAGCAGCGATGCCGCGCCCAACAGCAACTGGCTGACACCCACCTGTTCAGGCGCAAAAAAACGCCAGACAAGCCCCAATGCCAACAGGCCAAGCGCGAGCATGGCCAAAGTCAGTTGCTGCGCGGCGCGGCGCTGTTCGGAGCGGGTCAACATGCTGCCCGGCGTCGCAGGTTCGACGTGGATGTGAACGGCTTCGCCACTCATTTATCTGCTCCCTGAATGATCAGGCGGGAATCGTCTTTGGGATTAACCGTGGTCACTGAGCCCGCCTGACCGAGAATTTTTGGCACGCGCTCGCGGTAGATTCGCAGCAGCAGCCCGGGGTCGCTCTTGTCTTGAATCGACTGCGCGAGCCCGGTCACGGTTGCCGTATCGGTCTGCGCTTTGGCCAATCGCTCCGACGCCTGAGCGTGGGCGACCTGTACGGTGCGGTCTGCTTGTTGATTGGCGGTCTGGTTGAGTTTTTCAGCGTCAGTGCGTGCATTGGCAACGGCCTGATCGGCTTGCTGGCTTGCAGTGAGCACAGCGTTGAACGCGTTAACTGCGGCGGTAGGCAGACTGGATTGCACATCCACCCGCGCGACTTCGATACCGACGCCGGTGCCGGTAACTGTCAGCTCTTTCAAGCGCTGATTGATGCCCCGTACCAGATCGCCGCGCAGGCGCTCACGTCGCTCGGCAGACTGGCTGTCGGCGCCCACCAGCTCGGGACGCGCCACCAGAATCGTGTCCAGATCCCGAGCCGCCGTGAGAGCAACGGCACTGCGCGTGACCAGGCGATCCAGCGCTGGCAGCACATGCTCGCCTTGCAGCACGAAGGCTCGTGGGTCGGTGACCTTGTAGTACACCGTCACATCCAGCTGTACGACACCGGCGTCACCGGTCAACAGGAACCCAGAGCCCGCCAGCGCATCGCTCATGGGCGTTGCGAAGCTGGCCACTTTGTCGGCCGCCAGCGCAGTCGTAGACCGCAACAAGGTTTCGACGTGGCGCTCGATCACCCGATCAGCCGACGGCAGCAATACCACCTGTTCGAACGGTTGCGGCCAGGCCATCAGCAAACCGGCGTTTTGGACCCGGTCAAGCGCGCCCATGTGAAACACCACGGCGCGGTTTTGCGGATCGATCTGCCGCACGTTAGAGAACGCCCAGCCCAAGGCCGCCAGCACCGTGACCGCGTAAAGCCCGATAAAAGCCAGGCGACTGGCCTGCAACCACGGGCTATTGCTCACTGGCCGCTCGCCCGCTGTTGAGCCGTCAGCGGTTGGCGCATCGTGCTCACTCATGGTTGCGTTCCAGGCTTGCCGTCCAGCGTCGGCGGGCCATCGACCAGCACGCGGAACGGCGCCGCATCGGTGCGCAGAATCAGTTTGGTGGTCGGGCCCACCACTGTGTCTAGGGTGTCGAGCGAGCGCAGCAGGTTATAGAGCTGCGGCGAACCGGCGTAGGCGCGGCCATAGATCTGCGCAGCTTCGACGCGCGATTGCGCTTCGATGTCAGCGGCTTTAACCGTGGCATCGGCTTCGACGATGCGCGCATCACGCTCGGCAGCGGAGCGAATCTGCGCCGCTTCGCGCTTGCCGATGGCGGTACGTTCGGTTGCAATGGTTTCACGCTCGGCGCGCATGCGATCCACCGTGGCGTTGAGCGTCACCGAGGGCAATGTCAGACGCTCGACACCCACCTGCAGGACGCGCACACCGTAGGTGGTGAGCAGCTGCTGATCGATCTGTTGGCGCAGCTGATTTTCAAAATCGGTGATCCGCACCTGACTGGCGTCGGTATTGACGAGGCTGGACAGGTCGAAACTCGCTGCAGTGGTTTCCAGCGCCGAACCCACGAAGGTGCGAATCTGCCGCGCCGCTTCGTCCGGCTGGTTTTGTACGGCGCGCATGAAGCGTTTCACGTTATCCGGGTCGCCCTGCACCTGCCAGGCGACGTACGCCTGAACGATGATCCGCAGGCCATCGCGGGTGCCGACATCTTGCAGGCCGCTGGAGGTGGTACGCAGGCGCAGGTCAACGGGAATGGTGGCCTCGAACGGCGCCGGCCAGCGCCAGCTCAGGCCCGGATCGAGCAACACCCGGGACGGATTACCGAACCGCGTCACCACCGTGGCCTCACCGGAGCGCACTTGCACCAGACTCGCCGCGGCAACCGCGAACGCGATCAATACCGCCGCCAGCGCCGAACGCCGCCACGGGAAACCCACGGCGCCGGATGCTTGACCATGATGATGGCCGTGGTGATGCCCGCCGTGACCGTGGTCGTGACCCGAATGGTCATGGTGATCGTGTGAATGAAACAGACTCAAGGGACGACTCCTTATTCAGCCGCTTTGCTGGGCGCCAGTGGGTCGGCCGGCAGTGTGAATGTGCGCAGATCAATGGTCGGCGGCGTGGTGCCACCCAAACGATGATCGATAACCAGCAATTTGGCGTGCTGTAAGCCCTGGGTGAGCTGCGTGAGGTACTGCTCCAGCAGAAATGCCTGACCGGCCTTGGCGTACGCCTGGCGCTCGGCGCTGAAGCGCAAATCTGCCGCTTGCGCAGTGGCCATGACTTCCCGCGAGTCGGCGGCGGCCTGGTCGTGGGCCATGCTGGCGTGCAACTGCGCGACGTTGGATTGATCCGCTGCCGCGCCGCGCTCCCGGGAGATCAACGCCTGAGCGCTGATCTGCGCCGCCTGCACAGCGTGATAGGCATTGGCGGCGCCCGCTGGCGGGTGAATGGATTCCACCACCGTGGCGAGAATCTCCACGCCGCTGTCGAGTTTTTTCAGGTCGCGCTGCACGGCATTGCCGATGTCAGCGGCCAGATCGGTGCGCTGTTCGCCGAGCAGTTCATCCAGCGTGCGCGAGGCGAAATCGTGAACCAGAATGCGGCTGGCAGTGCTGCGAATCAGGCTGACGACGTTGGCGCTGTTGTAGGTCGCGGCCATCGCGGCTTCGTCGGTCAAGCCGATGCGATAGACGAAGCGCACGTCCATGTTGACGATCTGAAAGCTCTGTTTGTCGCCGGTGCTGCTGGCGATCACTTGCGACTTGTCATTGACGTGGCTGGCGTCCCACAGCCGATTGGCGATAGCAGGCGGCGGTCCTTCGGCCGGGTCGAGCACTTGATCGGTAGCGCTGCCGTCCGACACGCTGGTGGCCAGCTCGTGGACCACGCCGTTTTCCACCGCCAGCATCCGGCCAAAAGGCCACGGCAGACCGGCATGCAGCCCAGGGCCCAGCACTTCGACCGGCTTGCCGAAACGCTCGTAAATACCGCGCCCCTGCATGGGGATTTCATGGACGCCACTCAGCGCCCAACCTAGAGCGGCAATAACCGCCAGCACCGGCAGAAAGGCCCGACGCATGTAGGTAAACGCCCAGATCTGGCGCAGATCGATGCCGAAGCGGTTGTGCAGTTCGTGTTGCAGGGCCATAAGCGGTTGCGGCGGCCAGCGCAGCAGACCTGCGATGAAACTGCTGGCCATCAGGCGTGGCTCGACGCGTTCGTTGCGCGGGCTGAACACCGACAAGATCGCGCGGATCAACAGCTCCAGCGCCACCAACCCTGGCAGCAGGCCTATCAGCACCGCGATACGTGCTGGCCAGATGCGCTCGGAGGATGAAAAGAATAGGCACAACGCGCCGATCAGCAGAGTGCCAATCGCGACGCGAGTGAGTTGTGCCAGCTGGTCTGCTTCGGGCCAATTGGTTGAAGGCTCGTTGCTCAACTGCCGTTCCAGCACCAGCAAGCCGAACGCCATCAGCAACAACAGCCCACCGACGATGTTGCCCGCTTGAGTCAGGTCGGTGCCCGGCAGTGAAGTGTTCCAGATCAGTTTGATACTGATCAGCGACAACAGCGCCCAACCGGCCAACCAGAAGGTCGGCAGACCGATCAGTGCCACCATTGATGACCCTCGTCCGCCGATACGCGCGAGCAGGCGGTCGTACCATCCACTTTCTTGTTCAAGCGAGAGGTCTTGGACAAATACCTCGGCTGGCGCAGGCGAAGCAATGGCCCCCGCGCGCCACAAAGCGATGACCTGCGCCGACTGTAATCCCGCCGCAAGCACCAGAAAGCTCGCTGCCGAATTGGTCAGCACTGCGGTCCACAGGGAGTTGGGAGAGAACAGATCGACAAACAACGACACCACAAGCCCAAATACGCCCAGCCCGCCAATCAGGTACGTCAGCCTTGCCAGCCGTCGCGCTTGAATAGCGGCGCGTTGAAACCGCGGCAGTCCCTCCAGCGCCAAATTGTCACCCTCCAAATCAACCCGCATCGACGCTCCAAAACCTGCTGAATGCTGTAGCCATCGGCTTACCTTTGCGTGTGTGGCGTTGCATGAGCAACACGCCGAAACACAGTTGCGTGAAGGGCGTTACGATATAACAAAAATGGTGAAATTTTCGTCGGGTTGGTGCTGATCGATTAGGTGAATTTTTGAGCCAGACAGCTCACCGACAGGTTTGGGCCATTTACTGTAAGCCCAAGGATTGTGAGTCAGTTCCGCATTTGTGAAGTGTCCACAATCCTGTTGGAGCGAGGCTTGCCCGCGAAGCTGACGCCGCGCAGTGTCGGGCCAATCCGAGGCGATAATTTCGTGCCGTGTCAGGTAAAGCTCGAGTGCTAGCTTCGCGGGCAAGCCTCGCTTCAACCGATTTTGCGTTGATCCGGGGATACCAGGAACGTCCCAAATCCAGTGGAGCCTTGAAATCCGCAACACTGAGCCTCAACTCTTGCTCACAAGGATTACGGATGTAATTCTAACTGTCTGGCGATCTCTCAAGCCTTTTCCCTGAAGCGGTCTACGCTTCCCTCCATTGTCGATTTTTCCTACAGGAGCAGCTCAATGAGTAGCTATGACGTCGTAATCATCGGTGGCGGCCCAGGTGGCTATAACGCTGCCATCCACGCCGGGCAGCAGGGTTTGAAAGTTGCCTGCGTCGAGGGCCGTGAGACCTTGGGCGGCACGTGCCTGAACGTCGGTTGCATCCCGTCCAAAGCACTGCTGCATGCGTCCGAGTTGTACGAAGCAGCCGTGGGCGACGAGTTCAAGAAGCTCGGCATCGAGGTTACCCCCACCCTGAACCTGGCGCAGATGATGGCGCAAAAAGGCGAAAGCGTGACGGCACTGACCAAGGGCATCGAGTTTCTGTTCCGCAAGTACAAAGCCGACTGGATCAAGGGTTGGGGGCGCATAGCCGGGCCGGGCAAGGTGATCGTCAAAGATGCCCAAGGCGTCGAAACCGAACTGACGGCCAAAGACATCATCATCGCCACAGGCTCCGAGCCGACGCCGCTGCCCGGCGTGACCATCGATAACAAACGCATTCTGGATTCCACCGGCGCGTTGTCGTTGAGCGAAGTCCCCAAACATCTGGTGGTCATCGGCGCTGGCGTTATCGGCCTTGAGTTGGGTTCTGTCTGGCGGCGTCTGGGCGCCAAAGTGACGGTAGTGGAATTTCTCGATCACGTTGCTCACGGCACCGACCTTGAGGCGGGCAAGACGCTCCATCGCTCGCTTTCGCGCCAGGGCATCGAGTTCAAGCTCAGCTCAAAGGTGACGTCTGCGACGGCCAGCGACACCGGCGTCAGCCTGACCGTCGAGCCGGCTGCAGGCGGAGACGCCGAGACCATCGAAGTCGATTACGTACTGGTGTCTATCGGCCGCCGGCCTGTCACCAAAGGGTTGGGTCTGGAAACCGTCGGGCTGGAAGTCGACAAGCGCGGTGTGCTGGAGAACAAGGGCCATCGCACCTCAGTGGACGGCATCTGGGTGATCGGCGACGTGACGTCTGGCCCGATGCTGGCGCACAAGGCTGAGGACGAGGCGATGGTGTGCGTGGAGCGCATCGTCGGCAAAAAAGGCGAGCTGAACTACAACCTGATCCCCAATGTGATCTACACCCGGCCAGAGCTGGCCAGTGTGGGTAAGACCGAGGAGCAACTCAAAGCGGAAGGCCGCGCCTACAAGGTCGGAAAATTCCCGTTCAGCGCCAACAGCCGGGCCAAGGTCAACCACGAGACCGAAGGCTTCGCCAAAGTGCTGGCCGATGAGAAAACTGACGAGATCCTGGGCGTGCATCTGGTAGGCCCAAGCGTCAGCGAAATGATCGGCGAGTATTGCGTAGGCATGGAATTCGCGGCGTCAGCTGAGGACATCGCCCTGACCTGCCACCCTCACCCGACCCGCTCCGAAGCCTTGCGCCAGGCGGCAATGGCGGTAGGAGGGCATACCACTCAGGCATAAAAATGCCGCGTCTGTAGGAGCCAACTTGTTGGCGAGGCCATTTATGCGCCGAGCCAATAGGTAGGCCTCGCGAACATGTTCGCTCCTACAGGCCTCATCACCACGACAATTACCCCTCTGAAACGATTTATTTCCTTAATTTGCGAACAAGACGCCGAGATTGTTATCTGTTTGTTGGTAATTTGCGTTCGGCAAGGATTGGGAAAGCGCACTTATTCGTGCAGGAAGGCACAGCATTTCTTCAGAGGCTTCACCTTATGAATCGCAGGAATCTCCTGAAAGCATCTATGGCATTGGCCGCTTATAGCGCGTTGCCAGCCTCTGGGCTTTACGCTGCGCGCGCGTTGGCGGCAGCGGCAGATGGCGAAATCGAGCATTTCGATTTCAAGACCTTGCAAGACAACGCCAAGCAATTGGCCGGCAAGCCCTACGTCAGCACCAAGCAAACGCTGCCGCCGACGCTGGCGAACATGACCCCTCAGCAATTCAACGCGATCAAATATGACGCCGGGCATTCCCTTTGGAATGACGTCAACGGCCAGCTGGACGTGCATTTCTTTCACGTCGGCGCAGGCTTCAAGACGCCAGTACGCATGTACAGCGTTGATCCTGCGACCAAGCAGGCCCGCGAGGTCCACTTCCGCCCGGAGCTATTCAATTACGAAGCCAGCGGCGTGGACAAAGCGCAGCTCAAAGGCGATTTGGGTTTCGCCGGCTTCAAGCTTTTCAAAGCGCCTGAAATCGCCATCAACGACATTCTGTCGTTCCTGGGTGCCAGCTACTTCCGCGCCATCGACAGCAATAAGCAGTACGGCCTGTCAGCGCGTGGTCTGGCGATTGATACCTACGCCAAAAAGCCCGAAGAATTCCCTGATTTCACCCAGTTCTGGTTCGAGAAACCGACCAAGGACGCCACCCGTTTCGTGGTCTATGCCCTGCTGGATTCCCCAAGCGCGACCGGTGCGTACCGTTTCGACATCGATTGCCAGGCTGAGCGCGTGGTGATGGACATCGACGCGCACATCAATGCCCGCGCCGACATCGAACAGATGGGCATCGCGACTATGACGAGCATGTTCAGCTGCGGCACCCATGAGCGGCGCATGTGCGACACCATTCACCCGGAAATCCATGACTCCGATCGCCTGGCGATGTGGCGCGGCAACGGCGAGTGGATCTGCCGTCCGCTGAACAACCCGGCCAAACTGCAGTTCAATGCCTTCACCGACAAAGACCCGAAAGGTTTCGGTCTGGTGCAGACGGACCACGAATTCAAGACCTATCAGGACACCGTCGATTGGTATCACCGCCGTCCAAGCCTATGGTGTGAACCGACCACGGCGTGGGGCGAAGGCTCGATCGATCTGCTGGAGTTATCCACCACCGGCGAGACGCTGGATAACATCGTCGCGTTCTGGAACCCGCGTGATCCGATCAAAGCCGGCATGTCGATGAACTTCGGTTACAAGCTTTACTGGAGCCCGCTGCCTCCGGTCAGTTCGCCCCTGGCGCAAGTCAATGCTACGCGTTCAGGCATGGGCGGCTTCATTGAAGGTTGGGCGCCAGGCGAGCACTACCCGGACGTCTGGGCACGCCGTTTTGCTGTGGACTTCAAAGGCGGCGGCATCGACCGTTTGCCAGAAGGCTCGAGCATTGAGCCAGTGGTGACGGTGTCCAACGGCAAGGTCCAGGATTTCAACGTGCTGGCATTGCCGGACATCAAAGGCTTCCGGGTGACGTTCGACTGGTATCCAACCGGTGATGGCGTCGATCCGGTGGAGATGCGCATGTTCATCAAGACCGGCGACCGCACGTTGAGCGAAACCTGGTTGTACCAATACTTCCCGCCTGCGCCGGAGAAGCGTCGATATACCTGACAGATCGAGAACTGTAGGAGCGAACTTGTTCGCGAGGCGGCGTGCCTGGTACACCCAATCCAGCCTCGCCAACAAGTTTTCTCCTACAGTCGACCGCACTGCCGTCCAATCTGTAACAAAACTGAGCCATAGCAAATCCCCAAACACCCTCCTCACCTCCCCTGTTTACCAGCGTCAAAATTTCATCTGTTAATGAATTCAATAAGTTACGAATACGTGATCGACATCCCTTGATCATGTGTCCGAAATTTTGACTATTTGGTTGACAGCCCTCGCATCTGAGGCTGATATATCCCCTGTCACGCCGTTAAGAAGAAGCCTTCCTGGCTGCACTTACGCACTACGGCACTCTCGACATACCGCACTTTTTATTCTGATCGACAGCCTCGCGCTGAGTCGATTGGCGGTAGCTTTACGCCGCGATATCTGCCTCAGGGATTGAACTGCAACCACGCAGAACCGGCAATTCCTTCTATTGGGTCATTTCAGCAATTCGAGCGCTCCAGAGGGGCTGCACCATGATGTCGAACTCCGCCACCTACACCCCGTACGTTGAAAAGCCGTCGATCATGTCGTTCAACAAGTCGACCGTGATCGTCTGGACGGCCATCAGCCTGATCGTCATCGAGACCTTCTCCGGCGCCTTGCGTTTTTATCTCGACAAAGCGGGTATTTCCGCCGTGCTGTATGGCCCCAAAGTGCTGTGCTGCCTGTTCTTCCTGCTGGAACTGCGCACCCTCAAAACCAGCAAAGGGGTATGGCTGGGTTTGATCGCCCTGGTGCTCTACAGCCTTGTCGCCATGTTGCACGGCGCCGGGGTTTCAAACATTGGCTTCAGCCTGTTCGGGATCTGCCCGATCCTGTTCGGCATGGTGTGCAGCGAGCACTTGCTGCACCGCAAACGCTTGCTGCTGTGGGGCGTCGCGTTTTGCCTGCTGGCGTCCCTGGGGGGCATTGCGCTGGACAAACTGATCTCGGTGCCCTGGAAAGGCTACAGCTACACCCTGGGCGAGACCGAGCTAAGCGGCAACACCGCATGGGCAGTAGACGAGGCGGACCGTATTGCCGGTTTCGCCCGGGTGTCCAACGTGCTGTCGATCAACCTGGCCATCGGCGCCCTGTTCGTACTGATGTTCATGCGTTCCAGACTGATGATGATCGCCTTGTGTGGCGTCACCGCCGTGGCGATTGTAATGACCACCAGCAAGGCGCCTGCTGCCGGCTTCGTCTGCACCTTGGGCCTGTTGATGATCCTGCGCTTTCACTGGTCAGCCCGTGTGGTGATGACTATTGCCGTGCTGATGGGGATGTTATTGCCACTGATCGGCCTCACTGTTGATTTCAATGCCGGGCTTGCCAGCAGCGGCGCACTGTCGTCGATGTATGACCGGCTGATCAACACTTGGCCAAACATGGCCCACGGGCTCATGGATGAAGGTTGGGAGCTGACGGGCGCAGGCCTGGGCGCCTATGGCAGCACCATTGCGTTGTTCCCGATCCCGGGCGTGCCGGCTCTGGCCTCGGATAACACGGCCATGTACCTGTGGGGCATGTTCGGCCTCTTCGGCCTGTTCCTGTTCGCGCTGCAGATCCCGATGTTCATCGCCTTGGGCAACGACATCACCCGAGCTGGCCGTGCGTTGCTGGCGATCTGTTTCTGCTGCCTGCTGACGGGCTGGACCACCGATATGCTGGAAGTCGCCACGGCGAACCTGTTTCTGGGGATGGCCATGGGTCACGTCCTGGCTGGCAATCTCACCGTGCGCCGCGTGAAATCCACTGCAAGTGGGGCCCAGCACTTCTTCCCCCTCGTACCCAAACTGCAGTGAGAGCATTGGCGATGAAGTCCAGTCGTACGCCCGCTGCTGTTCTGTCCATGCTCGGCGCATTGCTGTGCAATCAGGTCTTGGCCGACGAGCCATTCATCGTGGGCATCGGCACGCACCTGATGAACTTCGAGGCGTCGCCGCGCAAGCCATTGGAGCTGGCTGCGCAAGCCGGTATCACCGCGCTCAAGGATGATGCGTTCTGGTCCACGGCGGAACCTGCGCCCAACCAGCTGCGCATCGTGCCGCAATGGCGCACCTACTTGAATACCGCCACCGCATTGAACCTGACCCGACTGACGATTCTGGACTACAGCACCTTTTTCCACGACAACGCCAAACCCCGCGAAGGCGAGGTCAAGGCGGCGTACCTCAATTACGTGGATTACGTCACCAGCCAGTTAGGCAACAAGGTCAATTACTACGAGATCTGGAACGAGTGGGATCTTGAAGCCCCGAAGGACGCCAGGCTGGCCGCCGATTACGCGGCCCTGGTTCGGGACGCTGTGCCGTTGATCCGCAAGCACACGGTGGGGCAAAACGGCACGCCCGCGAAGATTCTGGCGGGCTCGATTACACCTGAAGGCATGGACTTCGGATTCGCCGATCACCTGATCGATGCGGGGATGCTCGATCTGGTGGATGGCCTTTCCGTACACCCTTATGCGCACTGTGCCGGCGGCGGGCAGAACAACCCGGAAAGCTGGGTCAACTGGATGCGTCAGTACGAGCGCCATATCCGCGCCAAAGCCGGACGCGACGTGCCGATCTACCTCACCGAGATGGCCTGGCCGAGCCACACCGGTGCCTGCGGCAACACGCCTTCGACTCAGGCCGCGTACATGGCGCGAATCATGTTCTTCGCCCGCACCATCCCCAACATCAAGGGCATGTGGTGGTACGACCTGATCAACGACGGGCCGGATCGCACGGATCAAGAGCACAACTTCGGCTTGCTCAACGAAGACCTTTCGCCCAAGCCCGCCTACAACGTGATGAAGGTCATCACGCCGTTCATCAAGGACTTCACCTACCAGCCCGCCTCAAGCGTCTGGGACAACAACCAGTATCTGCTGCATTTCAACAAGGGTAACGAACAGATCGTAGTTGCCTGGTCAGGTGGTAAAACCGGCGAAAAAACGTTGACGACGACTACCACGCAAACCGGTGCGATCACGCTTATCGACACGGCCCTGCCGCAAAAAGGCTGGTTCGCCGGCGACTCGTCGTGGACCTGCCAGGCGCAGCAATGTTCGACCGCCATCACACTGACTAACTTTCCGAAAATCATCCGCCTGAGCACAGCCGACTGAAGCTTGTGCCTGCGTGGGTGATTTCCACACCCTCACGTCATTCGAAGAATCGCCATGGACTTCAGAAAAGATATCAATGGACTAAGGGCCATCGCGGTCATCGCCGTGGTGCTGTTCCACTTCAACCCCGGCTGGCTGCCGGGCGGTTTTTCGGGCGTGGATATTTTCTTTGTGATCTCGGGTTATCTGATCACCGGGATCTTGTTTCGCAGCCTGGAGAAAGACAGCCTCAGCCTGGTGGGTTTCTATAAATCACGCGCGCGACGCATCATTCCGGCCCTTGCCGCCATGTGCTGCGTGCTGCTGGTGCTGGGATGGTTTTATCTGTTGCCGCTTGAGTACAGCGAGCTGGGCAAACACGTGGCGGCGAGCCTGGGTTTTTATTCCAACTTCACCTATTGGTCTGAAGCCGGGTATTTCACTGCCAGCGCTCACGAGAAATGGCTACTGCACACCTGGTCACTGTCGGTGGAGTGGCAGTTCTACATGCTCTACCCCATCGTGTTATTGGGGTTGAGCAAAGTCATTGCCCTGCGGCATCTGCGCTGGATCGTGATGGCCGTGTGTGTGGCGGGCTTCGCCTTCTGTGTCGTGACGTCGATCAAGTGGCCTGAGCCTGCGTTTTACCTGCTGCCAGCACGGGCGTGGGAATTGCTGCTGGGCGGCGTCGCGTGTCTGTTTCCAATCAAACTGGATCGCACCCGGCAGCGTCTGCTGGAAGCCACTGGCCTTGCGCTGATGGCCGCGAGTTTCGCCCTGCTGTCGGAGCGCGTGGTGTGGCCGGGTTATCTGGCGCTGATGCCGGTGCTCGGCACGTTTGCGATCATCGTGGCGGGACGTCAGGACTCGATCGCGACCAACAATCGGTTCTCGCAATGGACGGGCAAGCTTTCGTATTCGCTGTATCTGTGGCACTGGCCGGTGGTGGTGTTCATGAGCTACGCCGGTTACCTGGGTAACTCTCGTAATGCGTTGCTTGGGATCATCGCGGCGTTCGCGTTGGCACAGTTGTCGTATTCGCTGATCGAAAAAACACCAGCCAAAAAGGCGCCGGTCAGGCCATGGAAATTTGCTTCGGTCAGCGCGCTGATCGCCCTGGTTTTCGTGAGCGGCACAGCGGTCAATGCCACGGATGGCGCGGTGTCTTCACTGCGCACGGTGAGCATTTCAGACAAGGCGCGCTTCGTTCAGGACTACGCCAACCGGCAGAAGGATCTGTACGAAAACTATTGGCTCAAGTGCGACGCGTTTTCGGCGTTCACTGAGCGCGGCCTGTCGGGGATCGACGATTCGTGCACGCGCAAGCAGGGCGAGGGCGGCGTGTTTCTTTGGGGTGACTCTCATGCTCAGGCGCTGTCGCTGGGGCTCAGAACGTTGCTGGCTAAAGGGACGCCGTTTTATCAAGTCGCGTCGGCAGGATGTCGGCCGAGCCTGACTCAAGACCCAGGCCGCAACACGCCGCCGAGGATGACCTGCAACTACTCCAATGCCACTGCGCTGAAAGCCATTGCCGCGCTACAACCTGAGGTCGTGGTGATCGCGCAGAAAGACGAGCACGACAAAACCCAATGGAATGAACTGGCCGCACGGCTCAAAGAATGGGGCGTCAAGCGAGTGGTGTTGATGGGGCCGTTGCCGCAGTGGAGCCCTTCACTGCCCAGCGTGATCGCGAACCGGCACTGGGGTGATGAAGATTCCCACATCATCGATGCTGCGATGGACACCGGGCTGATTGCCACCGACCGCGCGACGCGGGGCATGATCAACCCTCAGGTGGTGGATTTCGTGTCACTGATTGACGGATTGTGTGTCGCCAACTCGTGCCTGGTGCGCCTGCAGGATGACCATTCGCTGCTGCAAATCGACTCAGGCCACCTCAGCTCGGCAGGGTCGCTGTACATCGTGAAGAATTACGTGATGCCCGAGCTGCGCAAACAGAACGCAGCGCTGGTCGGCACCCGGATGGCCGGCGCCGAAATCAGTGCGGCGATTGGGTTGTATTGAGAGTTATCAATGGAGGTAACAGTGTCGGCATTCTGCTTCTGGCCGAAGGCCGTAGGAGCCTGGCTTGCCGGCGATGGGGTGATGAGCAGCCCTAAATCACGGCACCTCAGGTAAGGCAGACAAACCGCATACGCCGCTTGGCTACCGCTGCGCGGCAGATCGTCAGCAAGCTGGACTCCTACGGCCTTCGGCCAGAATCAACGGCAACGGGTGGTGCAGCGCAATGGACTTTTGCGCACATCTGCTTCTGGCCGAAGGCCGTAGGAGCCTGGCTTGCCGGCGATGGGGTGCGCAGCAGCCCTAAATCACGGCACCTCAGTTAAGGCAGACAAACCGCATACGCCGCTCTGCTACCGCTGCGCGGCAGATCGTCAGCAAGCTGAACTCCTACGGCCTTCGGCCAGAATCAACGGCAACGGGTAATGCAGCGCAATGGCGTTTTTTGCGCAAATCCGCTTCTGGCCGAAGGCCGTAGGAGCCTGGCTTGCCGGCGATGGGGTGCGCAGCAGCCCTGACTCATGCAACTCGGTTACGCCAGCCATACCGCATACGCCGCTCTGCTATCGCTTCACGGCAGATCGTCAGCAAGCTGGACTCCTACGGCCTTCGGCCAGAATCAACGGCAACGGGTAATGCAGCGCAATGGACTTTTGCGCACATCCGCTTCTGGCCGAAGGCCGTAGGAGCCTGGCTTGCCGGCGATGGGGTGCGCAGCAGCCCTGACTCATGCAACTCGGTTACGCCAGACAAACCGCATACGCCGCTCTGCTACCGCTGCGCGGCAGATCGTCGGCCGGCTGGACTCCTACGGCCTTTGGCCAGAATCAATGGCTGAATCTACGCCACGACCCATTTCCCCTGCCCGCCTGATTCTGTCAGTGCGGGCTTTTTTTTGGATGTCAGGCAAAAGCCGGATCGGCATTGAGCAGATCAGCAGCGACGGCGGGTCTGGTTTGCGCTTTCATGCCAAGCACTTCGCGGGCGATGCGGTCGGCGTCGACAAAGGCCCGTGAATAGCTACCCGTCGAGGGGACGTAGTGGTTGTAGTACGTTGCGCCTTCAACGATGGGCCCCGTTATCCACAGATTGGGACCCGCCCGGCTATGGCTATCCACTTGCAGCCCCTGCCCATCAGCAGTGAGGCTGTGGATAACACCCGCTGCTCGTAATTGCCTTATCACTGAGGGCTGTGCGTCGGCGCCACAGTTATCACTCACATGCGCAAGCACCACCGCATCAAGCACCTGAGGTGCAGCGTTATCCACAGGCAGTATGCTGACAGCACGTCCCTTATCACTGCGCTTAACCCGTGAGCCATGGATCCACTGCAACACCCCAGCCTTAGCCAAGGCCAGCAACTCATGATGCCGCTCTTTCTGCGGCCCTGCCACCATGCGATTTACCAACGGCGCGTATTGGCTGAAAAATACGCTGTGCGATCCAGCCGTCAGGCCTTGGTTATCCACAATCTGGCGCAGTTGTTCACGGCAGCTGCGCCACACCTCCAAGGCCGCCTTGATGGGGCTATGGTCCAAATCGATCATGCTTTCCCGCACATCCTGCTCGATGAAGGCGCACACCCATTCTTGGTAATGCTCGTCAGGGGCTTTTATCCCCAGCGGATCGAATACGCTGCTGTCCAACGGCGGTACCTGGAGGCGCTGCGCCAACTCGTGCGCCTTGGTTTCAATCGCGCCAAATCTGAACGCTTGGGCGACCTCTTCTTTGATAGCGCAGGGCGACTCACCCTGAAGCCGCGCCGCCATGCCGAAGTACTCAGCGAACATTTCCGCTTTGATCAACGGCAAGACCTGCGCTTCGAAGTCCAGACCCACAGGGTTGTCCGCACGCAGTCGGTTGACCGCGCTCAGGGTAAAAATCAGCGCTGGCGAACCCAAACGATGCTCGCGTATGTCAGGGCGAGTCCGGTAAGGCAGGCCGCTGCGTGAGTACATGAATAGCTTGGGCTCCTTGCCCGAAGGCTCATAGCGCAATCCCTCCCTTTCAGCGACAGAGCGCCCGCCTCGCCCGACCGTCAGGCCGGATACTACGTCCATCGCGCACAGTCCCAGCCCTTCGATGCCCACCAGATCCCCAGCCGCAATCTCAGCGAACGCCTCGGGTTGTGGATAAGCAGGAAGCACCTTCGTGATGCTGGAACAGTTATCCACAACAGTGCGCAAACTCGCATGACCCACGGTCAGCACGAGTGCATCCACTGGGATAGATGCTTGCTGAGAGCAGCTCACAACAAAACGACCGAGACCTGTACGCGTGATCTTATCCACAACGCTGGCGTGATGATGAACCCGAACGTGCGCAGGCAACCCCCGCGTCACCGTGTCATAAGTCCAGGCCAGGTATTCCCCCAGCCACTGACGGGGAAGAAACTCATTGGCACGCACGGTTCGGTCTGCAGATTTATACCGCAGGCACCATTGAAAGAAGTCCGGGCCCTCTCGCCCCTCCTGCCCATCGAGGGCGGCGCGATCTGGAAACATCGAAATCTGCGACGCCACGGTGTTGAGCATCAGATATTCCGGTTGCTCCAGCGAATGCACGCCCGGCCCAGGTTTCTGCGGCTCATAGACATGGATATCCACAGGTGTGTCGCCGCGGCTGGCCTGAGAGCAGAGTCGCTCCAGTACCGTCAGGCCACGAGAGCCGCAGCCGACGATGGCGATGCTGATCGCAGTGTTCGGAATAGGGGCGTCAGAAGTCAGCTCCATCGCAACGTCTCCCCGAAAAAGCCATCGATGGCCATTGCGCGCGATTGGCTGAGCGCTGTATCGACGATGAACTTGCTCAACGCCAAATCCAGCACGCCCAAGCCGAACGGCGAGAAGATCGCCGCCTTACTGTCATCAAGCGTAAATTCCCCTCGGATGAGCCCCGCCAGCGTCCCGTTCATGAATGCCCGGTTTCCCGACAACTGCTCGGTCAGATGCGGTGAGGTATTGGCTTTCATGCAATGCTCGACGTCGTCGCAGACGTTATCGGCCACCAGCAGCAGTTCCGGGGCGATGTCGCGAAGCGAGATGTTCAGCACCACCTGCCCTGGACAAAACGCCCTCGGTGCCTTCACGTAGGGCTCGCCCGCCGTCGTTGCAAATATCACCAGGTCCGCCGACAGCGCCTCATCCAGCGTCCCTGGACGGGCTGTGCATAAGTCGGTTTGCTCGATGTACTGCGTCAGTGCATGTGCCGATGCAGCGTCGAAATCGTGCACAACTGCCTGCTGGATCTCCCAACCCTCCACTGCCAGCATCCGTGCGATGTTCCGGGCAATAACCCCGGCGCCGACAAATCCTACACTTGCAGCTTTGCGCGACTGACGATTAAGCCAGTAAGCGCCCGACACCGCAGAGGCCGCAGTTCTGACAGCGCTGATCTGCGCGCCTTCGAGGCAGGCGTAGGGATAACCGGTGGCCCGATCATTGAGAATCACCACTGCCGATGCACGCGGTTTGTGCTGCGCGACATTGCCGGGAAAACTGGAAATCCACTTGATGCCCGCGACCGCATCCTCACCATCCAGCGCCGCCGGCAGCGCAATGATGCGGTCGGCAGGTTGCTGTGGGAAACGCAGAAAATAGCTGTCCGGGTTGATCGTCTGCCCAGCGTGATGCTGCAGGTACACCTGCTCTATGCGGCCAACCATGCTGCTCAGATGGGTTTGCAGGATGTCGTTGATCACGGCACCAGAGATTACATGAAAGTCAGACATTCAGTTCTTCCCCCTCGAAGGTGTGCACGTAGGACTTGAGGTATTTGCCGATGGGCTGGGAATTGAGCGCGGACAACTCCGCCCGCCCGAATTTCTGCATGACCCACTCATCGTTGTAGAGGGTGTCCAGGTAGCGCTCGCCCGCGTCCGGTGAAATGGCCACCACCACTGCGTCACGAGGAATGCCCAACGACGGAGCGGCAAGCCCGGCCACGACAGTCCCGGTGGAACCACCCGACAACACGCCATTGGATTTGGCCAGCCAGCGGCACATCGCAACCGTCGCGCGCTCGTCCACCACTTGCTGTTTGTACAGATGGGCGGAACGGAAGATCGGCGGCATCTGGCTTGAGCCCAGCCCCGGGATGAGACGCTTGCCCGGCGCCTGGCCGAAGGTCACGGACCCGACGCTGTCGACGGCGATGATCTTGGTGCGCGGCGAGTGCTTGCGGAAATACTGCACGCAGCCCATCAACGTACCCGTGGTGCCGGCGCCGATCACCAGGTAATCCAGCGCGGGAAAGGCGATGTGAATCGAGCGTGCGGTGGTCATTTCATGGGTGCGGGCATTGGCCGGATTGCTGTACTGGTTGAGCCACAGATAGCGCGGATCGCGGGCGACGGTTTCTCGGATGTGGCGGATTCGCGTGCCCAGATAACCGTCGTTGTCGTCGCGTTCGGTGACGATCACGATTTGCGCGCCAAAGGCTTCCATCATCTTGATGTTGTGCAAATTGGTATTGGGGTCGACCACGCAGCAGAACTTGTAGCCACGTTCAGCGCAGATCATCGCCAAGGCCACGCCCAGGTTGCCCGAGGACGACTCGATCAACACCGTGTCCTTGTGGATAAGTCGGCGCTCGGCATAGGAATCGATCAGGCCGATCGCCGTTTTCATTTTGATCGAACCGGCCGGATTGCAGGATTCAAGCTTCAAGTGCAGGTTCTCGAAGCCCAGGCCCTTGAGCCGGACGAAATTTGAATCACCGACGATGTGTGAAATGAAGTTCATGCTCAGGCCTCCACGCGGGTTGGCTGGTGGAGCCTGGAAACCCGGGCGGGATGCGTCAACACGTTGGCCGCCGCGCGAGGCTGTGATGCCAGCAGGGCGTCGGTCAAATGCTGAGCCCTGAGCGCCAGCATCGAAAACGACTGAGCGTCGCTGATGCCGTGGGTTTTTTCAGAGGTGCCGTTGGCGAAAATATGCACGCCTTCGCTGTTCTGCAGACCGACGCGGTAGTGCCGATCCACCGCCAGCGTGCCGTCCTCATCGCGTTGCAGCCAGGGCTGAAGCAGGGTCAACAACGGCGGGACCGCAAGCTGCTCGTAACCGGTGCCCAAGACAATGCCATCCACATAAAGCGTGGTCTCAAGACCGGTGTTGCTATCGCGAAGCAGAACCGAATACGCATCCCCGACCTTTTCCACCGAAACCACACTGGACCAGCTGTGCAGGTTCAAGCGCTGATGCCCGCTGACCTCGCCTTCGTACATGAAGGAGTACAACGCCTGACTCTCGTCGGCGTCGATGCCTGCGTAGTTGGTCGAACGAATCTCGTCGAACACTTTGGTTCGGCGCGCAGGCTCCAGCTCATGGAAGTAATCCACATGCTCCGGCAGGAAGGCCATGTTGGGGAACTGCCCCAGTTGGCCGACGCGAAAACCCACGCCGCGATGCACCGAATGCACTTGGGTCGTCGGCGCAGCGCCGAGCAGATGCGCGACCGCTTCACCCGCGCTCTGGCCGGAACCCAGCACCAGCCAGCGTTGGGCAATCGGACCGCCACCCAGGTGAACGTTCTTGAGGTATTGCGAGGTGTGAAACACCCTTCCGCCCAAGTGCGGTTCGAACACCTCGGGAATGCGTGGCAGGCTGCCGTGGGAAAGGATCAGCCTGCGCGTGCGATAAGTCCCCTGTGCCGTGACCAGATCCACCGCGCGCAGCGTGCCGTTTTCAGTCACCGGAAGGATCTCGACGACGCCCTCGTCATAGGCCACGTATTCCTTGAGCTGTGCGGCCACCCAGGAGATGTAGTCGGACCATTCGACCCGGCTGGCAGGACGGCCCAGCAGCCCGAACTTGTACAACCGGCCCTTTTCCTTCAAGTACATGGCGAACGAGAAACGGCTGCGAGGATTGCGCGGCGTTACCAAGTCGCGAAAGACGTGGTGATTGATGTCAGTCCCGGCCAGCAGAAACGAGCCGTGCCAGGTTGAGTCGCGCCCTTTTTCGAAGAAGCGCACGCGCTGATATGGCTTTTTACCGCTGTCTTCGGCCTCGTCCTCCAGTGCGCACGCCAGCGCGATGCCTGCCGGGCCAAAGCCGACTGATGCGACGTCCAGGTCCTGATGAAAACCGTCGGTTTCAAACTGGTTCATAAGTGATGCTTCCTGAAAGATTGAAAGGCTGAGCCTGGCGAGTGGCAGTTATCCACAGAGCAGTCGCCGCTCGTGGGCGCGATTGTCGGCGTATACCCACAGCGAAACCCGGGCGCGATCGTTTTCCCCATTGGTAAAGCTGATGGGGCCGGCAGGTGTAGAAAAGTCTTGGAATCTGAGGGCATTGAGCAGGCCCTTCGGTTGTTGTACGGCGCGGTCCACCAAGGCAAAAGCGGCCAGGGTTTCGATGGCATAGACAGGGGCTTGCTCGCCATAGAGCCGTTGATAGGCGCGGTCGGCAAAGTGCGCTTCAGGCAAATCACTGGCGACGGGAAAACTGACTACGTACACCGTGCCGATCCGATCAATCCCGCTGACCAATGCCGGCGAAGCGGCGTCATCGGTGAAGAACAGCGGCAGCTGGCACCCTGCCGCGCGCCGTTCGCGCAGAAATTGATGGCTGGATTTAAGACGACCACAGAACACCAGTGCGTCAGCGTTTTCGGGATCGTCGACCAGGGTTGTGGATAAGTTAATTGCCGTCTTGAGCTCATGCAGTTGCTGTTGGCCGTGCAGGCTGTGGTCGGCATACAGCGCCAGGCGTTTGATCCCTTGGGTGTGGGCAAACTCCAGCAATCGCAGGGCAAGCACTCGATCTGATGCACACACGCGAAACGTTGTGCTGCCGTCTTTGGTGAGCGCTGCGCAGGTCGAAGCCGGCAAAATCAGAGGAATTCCGGCCTGTGCATAAGTTTGCACCACCGCTGCAGCGGACTCTGACGCAAAGTGGCCAATGACTGCGTCCACTTTCTCGTGGATGAACAATTTTGCCGCCGCCCTGCCGCCATCGGCGTTGGCTTTGTCGTCGAAGTAAAAGTGCCGGGATCGACGCACGTTCTCGAACAAATGCGAGGACAAGTACACGCCCCGTAGAAAGCTTCTGGCGTGCAAGGTGGTGCCCACCTCCAGCGCCGCGCAGATCCCCAGGCGCATCACGACAACACCGCCGATTCAAAGCGCGTTGGCCGATATGCTTCCATCAGTGATCGGTGAGTCGCATCGACCTGCAACCCGGCCATTTGCCCGCCCAGCTCGGTCGCCAGCAACTCGGCCACGGTTGGCGCCATTTTGAAACCGATTCCGCAAAAGCCAGTGGCAAGGTAAATGTGACTGTCGCAGCGTGAGCGGCCAATCAATGGACGCCCGTCGTCGGTGTAGGCATCGCTGGCGATCCTGGTCACCACGGGCATGCTGTGGTCTGCGTAACCCAGGCGGGCCATGCGCGCCATCACGTCCTGCTCGTTGTCCATCACCGCCAGGTTCAATTCGCTGGCGTGTGCGGCACGGTTGCGCCGCTGGCCTGCGGCCTGGGCCAAATGCCGGCCCAGCGGCAGCACATAAGTATTTAGCGTGTGCGCGATGATCGGCATGCTCGGCGCCTGATCGCAACCGAATCGGGTGAACGGAATGGTCCGGGCATGTACCGCGTGGGCAGGTCTTGCCAGCGATCCACTGGCCCCGCAGGCATCTACCACCCAGGTCGCTTCCAGGCACAGAGCGCCCGCATAGACTTTGACGTGGCCGTCGCCCTCTTCGCAGTGGTCAACACCCAGGTTGTCCAGCAGCAATCCCTTTTCGCCCACGTAGCGGCACAGATTGAGTACGCTGATGCGCGCGTCGACGATGCCTCCATTGCGTTCGATGAGCAGGCATTCACCCCGGCAATACGGCGCGAAACGCCCGTTATCCAGGGCATCCACCGAGGCGTGCATTTCCACATTCAATGTGCCCTCGCTGCCCATGGCGTCGAGGTAGGCACCGCAGATTTCGGAGCTGGCGATGTAGGCAACGCCGGTACGCCTCATCGACTGCTGGAAGGTCGCATGCACAATCCCGGTCCCACCGGCGTGCGCCCCTTTAGCCGTCAACGGCCGCAATGCCGGATCAAGCTCAAGCCCCCGGACAATGCCGCCGGTGTAGCAGGTCGCGCCCTGCCCCGCGCCGATTCCCTTCTCCAGCAGCGCGACATCCAGTCCGTTCTCCACCAGCGCCGCCGCAATCGAGGCGCCCATGACGCCGGCACCGATGACGATCACATCGAATGAGGTTTTCACCGTCGCGCACTCCCCTGTCAGATTTCGTACTCGACAGCACTGACGTGAACCAACTGTTGAAACACTTCTTTCTCGGTAAAACGGCAGTAACGCAAAATGTCCCGCGCCAGGTCCGGAAACACCGGCGCACCAATGGCCCCGATCAGCGCCATGTACGGGAGGATGCGTCTGCCCATCGATTGCCGGTCGCGCGCAGCGTTGATCACGTCGGACAACAGCACCGCCAGGCCTTTCATGGAGAAATGGTCCACCGAGGTCACTTCGAACCAGCGCGCCACCAGAATCTTGATCGCGGCCGCATCAGCGGAATTGACCTTCAGGCTGTCGCCATCCAGACGCTCGCGCTCGGCCTGGGCGGCGAGCTTGACCAGCACTTCGTTGAAGGTTTCGTTACGCCAGGCGGCGAATTTCTCAACGTCGAAATCGTCGGTGTCCTGCTCAGGGGCAATCAGCGCCAGATAGAACCGCGCGCTGTCGGTGCAAGCGTCGGTCACCAGGTCCCGCGCCCATATCGCGTAGTTGCGGCTGGTAGAGAGGTTCTTGCCGTTAAGGGTCAGGAACTGGTTGGTGTAGAACGTCTGGCGCATGCGGTAGCCGTGCATGGTGTGCAGCAGCGACGGGTACACCACCATGTGGCTGAACGCGCAGTCGTACCCGAGAAAGTGCACGAGCCGGCCCTTGCCCGAGCGGCAGTACTCGTCGTACTCCCAAGGCGCCTGCTTGTGTTCGTTGAGGTATTCGCGAAAGGCCGCCAGATAACCGGACAAACCCATGACCCAGGTATGGATACGCCGGGTGCCATCCGGCTTGAGGTCAAGGCCGCCATCGTGGGGCCGGGTGAGGCCCCAGTCTGCCGGGCCCAGACGCATTTCTTCATTGAGAAAGCGCCGAATGAAGGGCCTCAAAGGCGCATGTTCAAAGGTGCTCTGCAGATGGCTGCGGAAGTTCGACAGCGTCAGGAATTCACGCTCGATCGGGCGCCAGATCATCTTCGATGAGCACAGCTTGCAGCGGAAATCGGTCATTTTCGAAGCGTTGGGCGTGTGCGCGCATTCCTCGCACTGGCTGGCATCGGAATCCGAACCGCAATGGTCGCAATTGCCACGGCCGAAGGCTTCATAGCCCCATTTGTCACAGCTTTCGCAATACGGTTCCTGGCTGACCTTTTTGTAAACGGCCCCTGCCTTGACCGCTGCCTCATACACTTCTTCGACAGCCTTCTTGAAGTAGTTATTACGATAAGGACGCATCCAGAAATCAACCTGGATACCCATCTTGCTCAGGGTTTCGTTGATCTTGTCGGTGTTTTCGACCGCCAGTTCCTGGGGCGCGCGATCCAGTTCGATGCCACGGCGCAACATGTACGACTGGTAGTCATCGGAGTAGGACACCAACGTGCAATCGTGCCCGCGTTGACGCTGCGCGCGGGTGTAGATATCGGCTGCCAGAAAGGGCCCGGCCATGTGCCCGATGTGTAAATCACCATTGGGCGTCGGCGGCGTAATAGTGACCAGTAGCTTTGCCATCAGGACGCCCTCTGTTGGGAAACGTCATGAATGACGGCATGCTGCAGTGATACGTGTTGCGAAGCAGAGTCTTGCTGGGCGTCTTCATCGAGAAAACGATTGGCCGAATCGCGATCCCACCACACGACATAGAAGTGGAAGTCCTCGTCGGTGTCATTGTGTACGTAATGGTCTGTGTGTTTGGGAATGGCCGCGATATCTCCCATGGCAAAAGGGAACGTCTGATCGCCCACCACCAATTTGGCAGTGCCCTTGATGCCAATGAAAAACTCTTGATCGATCTGGGTGTGTGACAAGGACTTGGTGTGTGGCCGCACGACGCACCAGCCGCCGCCAATCGGTGTTGGATAGTTGGCCCAGGGAAGCAGCCGTGCACCGTCCAGATCATATTCATGGACCAGTTTGTCCCACGCCATCGGACGAAAAATTTGGAAGTCCGCCATGATGTTCTCCTTCAGTCACGAGCATCCGTGCTCTGCATTTTTGGGACGTGGCAGGTGATGAATTACGCCCGTCAATGACTGGATAAACTGAAGAAATTTATAAGCCGGAGCAAACAACGAATACGCAATTGCCGGTTAAGTTTGACTTAACCGGCAATTGCTTAATTGTTTTATGGATCATGAAGTTATCGCTGCTTACACCCTTGGATGTTTCACCAGCGGACATTGAAGTGAGACTTAACCGATACACAAAATAAACGCGCAGTTTAAACTCGCGTTATTGGCCTATCGTCTGGTGAATTCCCGTTGACTGGAGATGGCTTGAGAAACCAGCCAATCACGAAATTGCCGACTTGATTTGGGCAGGACTGCGGTTTCGTCATAGACGAGGTAATAGGCGATAGGCGTTTCGATGGTGACGCGAAACGGCACCACCAATCGGCCAGAGGCCAGTTCATCGCTGATCAGGGACCGGCGCACCAGTGCAATACCCATACCTGCCAGTGCCGCTTCGATCACGCCGTTGGAATCCACGAACACCGAACCCCTGTGAACCGCGGCCTCCGCGTCTTCGATCCCCACCGCCCGCAGCCAGAGACCCCAGTCCTCACGATGCTCGTCATGCAGCAGCGTGTAGCTCTTCAGATCGATGGGCGATGACAGAAACTTTGAATCGGGCAGCAGGCTGGGGCTGCACACCGGCTGCAACCGGTCGTTGATGAGCATCTCGACTTCAAGCCCCGGATAGCGACCCAGGCCATGACGAACCGCGAAATCCACGCCGTCGCCCAGCAGATCGACCAGGCGATTAGTGGTGCTGATCAGCACTTCGACGTCCGGGCAAATCGTCTGAAAATCCGGCAAGCGCGGCATTAACCACTGCATGGCAAAGCCACTGGTACAACTGATGGTGATGGTATTGGGGCCGTTATCGCTCATCAGTCGCTGGGTCGCGTCGGAAATCTGGCCCAGTGCCGGGCGGATCGCCCGAAGGTAAATCTTGCCTTCCGCAGTGAGTTCCAGGCGCTTGGTATTACGGATGAACAACTGCACACCGACGGCTTTTTCCAGCTTGGCGATTTGCTGACTGATGGCCGCAGGCGTGACAAACAGTTCGCCCGCCGCGCTCTTCATGCTCGCATGACGCCCTGTTGCTTCGAAGCAGAGCAAGGCGTGCAGGGGCGGGAATTTCATGTCTGACCTCAGTTAAGAAAAACTAATGTGCTTAAGAAAAGCTCGCTTGAGCACCGCTTCAGACACTGCTCAAATCATCACACCCTGACTCGACAAGCGTCAATGGCGCATCTTTCGGGTCACTTTTTAGTTAACGGTCAGCAGCAAAAAGGTAGCCCATGAAATTATCCGATTATGTGCGACTACTTGTTCTGGCAGCGATCTGGGGCGCCAGCTTTCTGTTCATGCGCATTGCCGCTCCCGTGCTGGGCGCATTGCCGACCGCATTCTTTCGTGTACTGCTCGGCGCAATTGGCCTGGCGGTCATTCTCTTCATACTCAAGACCAAAGTTGATTTCAAAGGCAAGCTCAAGCCCACGATGGTGCTGGGTGTTATTAACTCCGGCATTCCCTTTTTGATGTATAGCGTGGCGGCGTTGTTATTACCCGCCGGGTATTCCGCCATTTTTAACGCAACGACACCGATGATGGGTGTGTTGATTGGCTCAATGTTTTTCAGCGATTCACTGACGCCGAAGAAAGCCGCTGGTGTGCTGATTGGTTTGATGGGCATCACACTGCTCACCACCACTGGACCGGTCACGCTTTCCACTGCTGTCGTGATGGGCGCGCTGGCGTGTCTGGTCGCGACCAGTTGCTACGGCGCCGCAGGATTTCTGACCAAGCAGTGGGTTGCCGACAAGGGCGGCCTGGATGCCAAACTGGTGGCCTTCGGCAGCCAGATCGGCGCGACGCTGTTTCTGGTGCCGTTCTTTGGGATCTCTGCTGCGGTCAACCCGCCGCTCAGTTGGGGCGACTCGACCGTATGGCTTGCGCTGGCAGCAGTGGGTTTCATCTGCACAGCGTGTGCGTACATTCTGTATTTCCGCCTGATCGCCGACATTGGACCGGTGCGCTCTTTGACCGTGACCTTCCTCATCCCGCCTTTCGGCGTGCTCTGGGGCGTGATGTTCCTGGATGAACATTTGTCGATTGCACACTTGTACGGCGGTGGGCTGATTTGTCTGGCGGTGTGGTTCGTGCTTAGCCAAAGCAAACCCAAGCAACAGTCCGCCACGCCTAACGCGGCCACCAGCTGACACAACAGCTTATCCACAACTGAATTTCAGATGCACAGGCCTGGTCGCGATGAGCAGGCGCGGTATCGCTGTGCCCGGTTATCCCTGGCAGCGGCTCCTCGGGCTTAAGGCAATACAGTGTTGGGACAGATGAACATGGCACTAAACATCGGCTCAATCGCCATTCGGATTATTGGCTGTTACATCTGGGCGGAGTATTCAAGATGAGCAGAGCGATACCGTTGATTGCCCTTCGCACGTTCGTTGAAGTGTGCAAGGTCGGCAGTATGAAACGCGCCGCCGATCATTTGTGCGTATCCCCTGCTGCCGTCAGTCAACAGATCAAAGGGCTGGAAGATCAGATTGGCCGACGTCTGTTCGAGCGGGACGCCAAAGGCATTCAACTGACGTCCAGCGGTCGTACGTTGTTCGACGAATTGTCTGACACCTTCGATGTGATCGAGAAAGCATGGTCCGGCGCCGCCCTGAAACCACCAAGACAGACCCGACTGGCCATCAGTACGACCTCGACCATCGCCAGCGCGTGGCTTATTCCGGCGCTGGGCGATTTCAAGGAGCGCTGCCCGAACATCGAAATCTCGATTCAAATCTGCTCCGGTCTGTCGGACCTTAAACACGGTCATGTGGACATCGCAATACAGCGCGAGATGGCCAGCACCCCGGAAAACTACGGCACACGGCTGTGGTCTTCGTACCTGATTCCGGTGTGCAGCCCAAAACTGCTGGCTAAACAACGCAGCATCGAGACCCCGCAGGACTGCCTGACCTTCCCCCTGCTGCACGACACCGAGCGCAATTACTGGAAGGTGTGGATGAATGCGTTCGGGATGGGCAATCGCAAGACCATTCAGGGGTCGAGTTATGGCGATGAGTCACTGCTGATCAGTGCAGCCTGCGCCGGCCAGGGCATCGCGCTGGTGAGCAACGTCCTGGCCTGCGAAGCACTCAAATCCAAACGTCTGGTGCAGGTGCTGGATGCAACGTCGGAATTGAAGTTCGACTATTTCGTGTACTGCGCCAAGGAACGCCGGGAAGAATGGGCCATTGATGCGTTCATGAAATGGGCCGTCCAGCAGGCCGGAAAATCCGCGCACGGCCATGTGCAGGAGATGGATGGGGTGACTAAGGTGGCGTAAGCCCGTTGCGCCGCTACTGCGGGGCCACGTACGTCACCAGATTTTCATGGCTGATGATCGCAGGTTCGGCCACATAGCCAATCTGCCGTGGGAACGCTTCAACGAACTGCCCGCGCAGGCGCTGTATTTCCTGAGAGCTGTAGTTGACCAACCCCCGCGCCAGCTCGGCGCCGTCCGGCCCACGACACACCACCATGTCACCCCGCTGGAAGACGCCTTCGACGCGCAGAATCATCAGCGCCGTCACGCCGCTGCCTTCTGCCACTTCGCCATAAGAGCCCGCAATGATCTCCAGTACTCCACGCATGGGCAGCTGATTGGACAGCCATCGATCACGCGACGCCACCGGATGGGTATCGGACAGCAGCAACGTGCCCACCGACGCCCCGCTGGCCACCGCATCGAGAACGCTGGCTTTGCGCCCGTCGGCGATGATCGTGTGTGCCCCGGAACGTGCGGCCAACCTTGCCGAGCGCAGCCATGAGCGAACGTCGAAGCCAAAGTGCTCGGTCATGTCGTGGGCATAACGATCCAGCTGGGCATCACCGGCCGCTGCTTCGTTGATCAGCGTGTCTGGCGAATCCGGGTTGAGCGCCAGAAATCCCTCGAGCTCCGTCAGCAAGATATACAGGTCGGCCTGCACCAGATTGACCACCAGCGCACCGAGGCTGTCGGTGTCGCCTGCGCGTATGCCGTGGCTGGCGACGGTGCCGTTTTCGCTGACCACGGGGATGGCGCCGTTCTTGAGCAACACCTGCAGGGTGCTGCGGGCGTTGAGGTAATGCTTGCGGTGGGACAGGTCGTCCTGGGTCAGGAGGATCTGCGCCGATTGCAGGCCATAGGTTTCAAGGCCCTTGGCCCAGGCGTTGGTCAGTTTGATCTGACCGATGGCCGCCAGCGCCTGAGCTTCGTGTAGGGGCAATGGCGCGGCATTGGTCTGGACGGCGCAGGCCCCAGTGGCACCCGCTGACACCACAACCACTTCGATGCCCCGCTGATGCAGCGTGGCCAACTGGGCGGCGAGACGCTGAACAGCGTCTTGATTCAAACCATCAGGCGCACAAATCAAACGGCTTTCAACGTGAATGACCCAACGCTTGCTCGTCGCTATCTCATTTCCCATGGTTCACCTCTGTTTTCGCCCCTCACCCAGGCTTGCGCTGCAGCGATAAGGTCACGCCGTCGCTCATCTGCGCCAGCACGCTGGCTGATTCAAGGTCTGCAGCATTCGAGCCATGAATCACATACAAGCACTGCCCTTGCGCCACGCAGTCGCCCTGCCCGACTTTGAGATCGATACCGGCTGACTTATCCACAGGTGCTCCGGCGCGGCGCGCAATTTCGGCGATGCGCCAGCCGTCCAGCTCACTTACCTGGCCGTCCTCTCTTGCGTTCACCGAATAGGTCAATGCGCCCGGCAGCGACGGCTCTTTGCGGCCTTGGGCGTCGATGATTCGCTCAAAGGCTGCATTGGCTTCTCCGCTGAGCAACAGCTTTTCCGCCAGATGCCGACCGGCCTCGACACTGCCAACCGCTGGATCCCAGGACAAAATCTGCCCTGCGAAGAAGATCGCCTTCTCCCGCAAGTCCTGTGGCGCTGCAGGATTATTCTCCAACACCAGGCGCACGTCGCGCACTTCGAGGGCCGGACCGATACCCCGGCCAATCGGTCGGCTGCCATCGGTCGCGAAGGCCACTACAGTCAAACCCAGCCCGGCGCCGACTCGCTCGAACAGATCGCCCAGTTCCCGGGCCTGCGCCTGGGCTTTCAGTTTGGTGCGCGCGCCGTAGGGCAGATCGACCACCACATGGGTCGAGCCCGCCGTGAGTTTTTTGGACAGGATCGAAGCCACCGACCAGCGATTGGAATCAATGCCCAGCGGCCGGGTGATAGCGTTCATCACGTCATCGACCACGGAATGATTGAGCCGACCGTTCCAGGCAATGCACGCGCCAGCCTGCTCGACGCAGCGCTGCACGTCGGCGACGGTGAGGTCGACCCGCGCCACCGCTTCCATCGCATCGGCAGTACCTGCAGCAGAGGTGATCGCTCGCGAAGAGGTTTTGGGCATCGCCATGCCGTGGGCCGCGATGATCGGCACCACCAGCAGAGTAATGCGGCTTCCGGGCACCCCGCCCATCGAGTGCTTGTCGACCACGATCGGTCGGTCCCAGTGCAACGTCGGGGTGAACCGCGTGCGCACTTTGGCCAATGCGATGACCTCGGCGTCAGACAGGCTGCGGGTGGCGCTGACCAGGAAAGCGCTGATTTCGCCATCCGTGTAGCGCCCCTCAATGATGTCGCGCAGCAACATTTCGTATTCGGCTTCGCCCAGTTCCTGACCCTGGACTTTCTGGATCAGCGCCTGGCGGCTGGCCGGGGATGGCGTGCGGCGTAACGCGACCTCGGCGCCTTCGGCAACGTCCCAGGTGGAAAACGCTTCTTCGCTCAGCCCAATTTCATCCGGCTCGAGAAATACTCCGGCAGCAAGGCCATGAATCTGCACGCTCAAGGATTTGCCGTCAGCGAGCAGGTCCACTTTTGAAGCGCCGAGATAATCCGCCGCTGAAAGTACCGCGTTCTGCATCGGAAGGTAGGCAATGCGCTCAACGCCTGTGGACACCGGCACTCGGCGCAGTCGCAGGCGCTGCGTGGCGTTGGCCAGCGCGCGGATGAAGGCGTTGATGCCGTGTTCGAGGGCGCCGTCATTGCTCACGCGGATGGTTTCGATATCGATGGGCAACGGCTCGACCTGACGCATGACCCGCGCCCGCGCCTGGAATGCGTTCTCGCGCCCGCGCGCCAGGATCCGCGCCGCCAGCACATCGATTGAAGCTGTGACTTCAACCACGATCAGCCTGGGCACAAAACCCGCCAGCTCGCGGATCATTTTTCTTGAGCCGTTGGCGATCACGTTGTAGCCGTTGCCCAGGGCCGTCAGCAGATCGGCGGACAACCCGTATGACAGCCCGTGGGCTTCCCAGGTGATCAAAAAATCCCCTGCGCTCACGGACGCTCTGAATTGGGCCTCGGTGACGCCGTCATGATCCTCGCCGGGAGCGCCCGTGGGGCGCGTAATCGTGCGACGAGCGAACACATACCGACCGGCCTCACCGAGATGGGCGCGGGCGCCTTCGATCAACGAATCCTTACCGGCACCGCTTGGGCCGACAACAAAGAAGAAGATGCCCTGCGCCATGAGTCTTACTCCGCCTCGTCCAGGCCGATGTCCACACACACCGCAGCCTGATTGAGCTTGCTGGTGGAAATGTAGTCAACGCCGGTCTTGGAGATGGCTCCGATAGTGGACAGATTGATGCCGCCCGACGCTTCGAGCTTGGTGCGGCCGTTGACCATTTTCACCGCTTCAGTCATGTCGGCCACGCTCATGTTATCGAGCATGATCACATCGACGTTGGCTTCGAGCGCTTCGGCCACTTGGGTGAGGCTGTCGCATTCCACTTCCAGCTTGGTCAGCACCGGCAGCTGGCGACGGGCGCGCTGCACAGCCTGAGTAATGCCGCCGCAGACCGCAATGTGGTTGTCTTTGATCATCACGCCGTTGTCCAGGCCCAGACGGTGGTTCAGACCGCCACCGCAGGTGACCGCGTGCTTTTCCAGCATGCGCAGGCCCGGCGTGGTTTTGCGGGTGTCGATCAAACGGGCATTGCTGCCTGCAACGGCGGCGACGTATTTGGCGGTCTCGTTGGCGATACCGGACATGCGCTGCACGATATTCAGCGCAGTACGTTCAGCGGTCAGTACGCTGCGGGCGTTACCGCTGACATCGATCATCACAGTGCCGGCTTCGATTTTCTGGCCGTCTTTCACGCGCACGATGACTTCGAGCGTCGGGTCATAGCGCTTGAACACGCGGGCAGCAATGTCGATGCCGGAGACGATCAGTGTTTCCCGGGCGTTCATATAGAAAGCACCGGTTTCTTCTGCTTCGATCATCACTTGAGCGGTCAGGTCGCAGTAACCGATGTCTTCGGTCAGCCAAAGATCAATGAGGCGGTCAGTCTGGAAAACGTCATACATCGTGGTTACCCCTATGTGTGGATACAGTTCGGTACGAAAAGTCGGTTATCGGTGCTGAAGTTTCTTGTCGAGCATCAGCATCAGGCTGTTGCAGGTGACGGCGATGACGGTCAGCAGCAGTGCCACGGCCATGATGGTCGGTATGTCGCCCAGCCCCATGGCGTTGACCGCCATGTAGCCGAGGCCGCGCTGGGAAGCGAACATTTCGCCGATCAGCACGCCCAGTAATGTCAGGGCAAAACCCAGGCGCACGCCGGCCACGATCTCCGGCAGGATCGCCGGCAGCAGCACATGGAACAGCGATTGAATCGGGGTCAGGCGCAACGTGCCGGCGGTGCGCATGTACACCGGGCGCATCTGGCGGATGGCATTCATGGTGAACAGCAGAATCGGGATCAGGCCGTGCATGACGCCGAACGCCACCTTCGAGGACAGCCCCAGCCCAAAGCACAGCAGCACCAGTGGATACAGCGTCACTTTGGGGATGGCATACAGATTAAGCAGGATCGGCTCAGCCACAGCGCCTGCAAGTTTGTTCACGCCCAGCAGGACACCGAGCACGATGCCGCCGATCAGCGCCAGGCTCATGGCGTAGGCAAAAGCCTTCGCAGTCTCGCCGACGTTGGTCCATAGCTCCACGGTACCCATCATCGAAATCAGATGAGTGACGGTCATCCAGGGCGAGGTCAACGCCCCGGCACCGATGGCCAGATGCAGCAGTTGCCACGCGGCGATCAGCGCCAGCACCAGTAAAAAAGTCGGAAGAAATCTCTGCATGCCGGTCACCGTTGACGACGCGCTTGCAAGCGGCGGTCGAAGAAGTTGAGCGCCGCGTTGATCAGCGTGACGCTGATCAACACCAGCAACATGAGGGCGTACATGTTGTCGCTTTCGAAGTTGTTGTAGGCAAAGGCGATGGCGTAACCAATCCCTGAGCCGGACAGGATGAATTCCGAGGCAATCACGCCGATGAACGAGTACGCCACCGCGAGCTTCACCCCGCCAAACAGATACGGCAGCGCTGCCGGCAGCTCGATGCGCCAGGCAGTCTGTAGTCGGGACATGCGCATCACTGCGGCGCTTTTGCGCAGCACATGAGGGATGCGGTCCAGCCCCGTCAGCGTGGCGGTGATCATCGCGACAATCGCCAACAGCACTGCGATGGCGATGATCGAGCCATGACCGACGCCGAACACCACGATGAATACCGGATAAAAAATGAACGTCGGCACCGCGTAATAACTGGCGAGCAGTGGTTCCAGCGCTCCACGAAAGCGTGGCATCGAGTGCACCAGCAGGCCGATGAAGAAGCCGCTGATGATCGCGACGAAAGCCGACACGATGATGTTGGTGAAACTGAACAGGATGTCTTTGCTGTACTGACCGGCAGACACCAGCTCCAGCAGATGAGTGAACATCTGCGACGGCGGGATCATCACTGTCTGCGGGATGACGTGAGTGCGACACAGCGCCTCGATCAACCCGATGAACCCCGCGACCAGTGCAGATCGCAGCACGCTTTCGATATTCAAATCGACGTCCTCAGAAGATGGCCGAACCGGATCAATGCTGCGCGCCCATGACCTTCATGGTTTCCACCCGCAACTTGTCCCACAGGCGCGAATTGATCTCGCCGAATCTGGGCGTCGATACCACACGACTGTCGCGGTCGCGGTCCCAGCCAGTCTCGACCATGTCGATGAACAAGCCTGGCCGCGAGGACATCACGCCGACCCGGTCCGAGAGCATCGCCGCTTCATCCAGGGCGTGAGTGATCAGCAGGACAGTGGCGCACGTTTCGCGCCACAGCCGCAGCAACTCATCCCCCATCAGCAGGCGGGTTTGTTGATCCAGCGCGCCGAAGGGTTCGTCCATCAGGATCAGGCGCGGCTGCATGACCAACGTGCGGGCGATGCACACGCGCTGGCGCATGCCGCCAGACAACTGAGCGGGATAAGCGCCGGCAAAGTCCCGCAGGCCCATGAACCCCAGCGCGTAGATGACCCGTCGCTCGACTTCAGGGCCATCCATACCGCTGCGACGAAGACCGAAAGCGATGTTGTCGCGCACGGTCAGCCATGGGAACGAGGCATCTTCTTGAAACACCACACCGACCCCGTCCGGAACGCTGGAGATGACTTTGCCTTCGAATGTCACTTCGCCCGACGTAGGGCGTGCCAGACCGGAGAGAACATCCATCAGTGTCGACTTGCCACATCCCGACGGACCGACCACGGAGAAGAACTCGCCTTTATTCAGGGTCAGGTCGATGGGGCCCAGCGCCTGGAACAGCTCTTTGGTGCCAGCTTTTTTGAAGGAGCGCGTTACTTGCTTCAGGGTGACATGCGCCGTGCGGGCATCCGGTGCCGCCCGTAGCGATTCGACCGCCCCGCCTTTCAATGCAAACGTCATATTCACTCCTCCAGATCGGCTGGTGAACCTTGAGCCAATTAAGGCTGAAAGCGTTCAATTTATAATGCACACGCTAGATATATAGGTGTTAGCAAGATAGAAGCCAGAAACGTGGAGCGTGATCTATGTTACGGATCTCTGTTGTTATCTTATTGATTAACAACAATTAAATTTTATTTACGGGCGATGATTCGCCGGTAAATGAATAATAATACGCTTACTCATAATAAAGCTGCGCAACTCACTGATAGGACGTACACACTATTCGCTCCAGCGTAGTGCCACCCCACCAGCTATCGCACCAAAGGAGGACGCCACCGCAGGGAGTTTCGATAGTTCAGCGCGGGAACGAAAACGCGCTTAAATCAACGTGTACGCTTCTTTATCGAACACCCTACTGACACGAATGAAAATCAGGCGTCCACCCACTTTTATAATAAAAGATTTATTTATCAATAAGATGGATAGATTAAATGGGGCCTTTACATTGCTAGACGCAATTGGCCTGTATCTTGCTCCACCACTTTTAATAGCGTACAGAAACTAAAAAAACATCGCTGCCCGCACCAATACTTGCCATCACGAACGCCACCCGCTGCTATTAGGAGTTTCGAGAATGACTGCACAGCAAGCCCTTATACGCTCCACCCGCAAGCTCGCCTTCGCAGGCTTGGCCGCGCTTTCACTAATGACATCGACGGCGCGCGCCGATGAGATCTCGGTGACCCAATGGGGCACCAGTCTGTATGGCTTGCCCTACGCAGTGGCGATGGAAAACGGGCTGTTCAAGAAGGCTGGCGTCGATATCACAGGGATTCTCGGCTCAGGCGGCGGCGGGACAACCGTTCGCAATATTCTCGCGAGCGACACGCCTTACGGTGAGGTAGCCGTTGCTGCGGCATTGGCAGCCCAACGTCAGGGGCTGGATCTGGTGATCGTCAATATCGGCACTCGGTCAGTGGCCGAATCTTCGGTGGTCACCCTCAAGGGATCGCCACTCAAAACCATCGCCGACCTGGCGGGCAAGAAAGTTGCGATCACCTCCCCCAAGGGCGTCTCGGAAATGCTGCTGTTGATGTCGTTGAAAGCCAAGAGCGTTGACGCGCAGAAGGTAGCGCGAGTGGCGTCCGGCGGCTACGTTAACGGCTTGACGCTGCTGGACCAGAAAGCCGTGGATGCCGCTGTATTGATCGAACCACTGTCGATCATCCGCAAGGACCAGTACGACACCCTCTACAAATCCAGCGACATCTTGCCGCCAATGACCACATCAGTCGGCATTACCACCCGCGAATTCGCCAAGGCGCATCCCGACAAGCTCAAGGCAATTATTGAGGGCCGGCGACTGGGCGTGAAAGCGATCTACGACAATCCACAGCAGGCAGCAGAAATCCTCGGCAAGAGTTTCAAGCTTGAACCCGCTATTGCGAAAGAGGCTGTGGATAACATGGTCACTTCACACATGTGGAGCGAGGGAGACTTCAATCTGGTCGAACTGGACCGCATGGCCGATGGCTTGAGGCTGAACGGTGAATTGAAAGGTGAGGTCGATTGGCAGGCGATTGTGGATAAGTCATATCTGCCAAGCGATCTCCAGCACTGACATTTTATCCAACGGCGCCTGGATACCAGTCGCCGGTGGATAAATACGGCTGTGGATAACCTATTCCACAGTCACTGATTTAGCCAAATTGCGTGGCTGGTCTACATCAGTGCCTTTCAATACGGCGACGTAGTACGACAAGAGCTGCAACGGGATGGTGTACAGCACCGGCGCCAAGGCATCGATGATGTGCGGCATGGAGATGACATGCGTGCCTTCACCATTGTGCATGCCGGCTTGTTCGTCGGCGAAAACGATCAGCTCCCCACCGCGCGCACGAACTTCCTGCAGGTTGGATTTGAGCTTTTCCAGCAGCTCGTTGTTCGGCGCGACGGTCACAACAGGCATGTCGCTGTCGACCAACGCCAATGGCCCGTGTTTCAGTTCGCCTGCCGGGTAGGCTTCGGCATGGATGTAGGAGATTTCCTTAAGCTTCAATGCGCCTTCCATCGCAACCGGAAACTGCGCGCCACGGCCCAGGAACAAGGTGTGGTTTTTCTCAGCGAACAGTTCAGCGACCTTCTCGATGGTGCTATCCATAGCCAGCGCTTCACCTAGCCGGGTTGGCAGACGGCGCAGTTCTTCGACCAGTTCTGCTTCAACCCCCTCACCCAACGTACCTTTGACCTGACCCAGTGCCAGGGTCAGCAGCAACAGTCCCACCAACTGCGTGGTGAAAGCCTTGGTCGACGCCACGCCGATTTCCGGACCTGCCTGGGTCAGCAACGTCAGATCGGACTCACGCACCAAGGAACTGATGCCCACGTTGCAAATCGCCAGACTGGCGAGGAATCCCAGCTCTTTGGCGTTACGCAGCGCGGCCAATGTGTCGGCGGTTTCACCAGACTGGGAGATGGAAACAAACAGAGTGTCCGGCTGCACCACCACTTTGCGGTAGCGGAACTCGCTCGCCACTTCGACCTGGCAGGGAATCCCGGCCAGCGCCTCGAGCCAGTACCGCGCAACCATGCCGGCGTGATAGCTAGTGCCGCACGCGACGATCTGCACATTACGCACTTTGGCAAAAAGCTCGGCCGCCTGAGGCCCGAATGCCTGCACCAGCACCTGCTCTTGACCCAAACGACCTTCGAGCGTGCGCTGCACGACTTTCGGTTGCTCGTGAATTTCCTTGAGCATGAAATGGCGGAATTCGCCTTTGTCGGCGGCTTCTGCGCCTTCGCGGTGCTGCACGGTTTCACGAATGACCGGGGCACCTTCGGCATCCCAGATTTGTACGTTATCGCGGCGAATCTCAGCAATATCGCCTTCTTCCAGATACACGAAACGATCCGTGACCTGGCGCAGGGCCAACTGGTCGGAGGCAAGGAAGTTTTCCCCCAGCCCCAGCCCGACCACCAGCGGACTACCGCTACGGGCGGCGAGCAGACGATCAGGCTGTTTGGCGCTGATCACCGACAGGCCATAGGCACCGTGAAGTTCTTTGACCGCCGCCTTGAGCGCAACGGTCAGGTCTGGCGTGTCCTGAAGCTTGTGGTGCAGCAGGTGCACGATCACTTCAGTGTCGGTGTCTGAAGTGAACACGTAGCCCAGGCCTTTGAGGCGCTCGCGCAAGACTTCGTGGTTCTCGATAATGCCGTTGTGAACAACCGCCAGCTCATCGTTGGAAAAATGCGGATGGGCGTTACGTTCAGTCGGCGCACCATGGGTCGCCCAGCGTGTGTGGGCAATGCCGAGACGCCCCACCAGTGGCTCGCCGGCCAAAGCTTGTTCCAACTCGTTGACCTTGCCCACCCGGCGACGGCGTTCGAGCACACCGGCACTGGTGAACAGCGCCACACCGGCACTGTCGTAGCCGCGGTACTCAAGACGCTTTAGGCCCTCAAGCAGGATGGCAGTGACATTACGTTCAGCGACAGCGCCGACAATTCCACACATGGTCTTCTCCTAGGAAACGGCAGCGCATATCAGCGTGATGCCGCGGGCCTGAATTTGCTCGCGTGCCGCTTGGGGCAGGCGATCATCGGTAATGAGGGTATGGACGCTGCTCCACGGCAGCTCCAGATTGGGAATCTTGCGGCCGACCTTGTCGGCTTCAACCATCACGATCACTTCGCGGGCAACCTCAGCCATCACTCGGCTCAGGCCCAGCAGCTCATTGAAAGTGGTTGTGCCGCGTGCCAGATCGATGCCATCGGCACCGATAAACAGCTGATCGAAATCATAGGAGCGCAGTACTTGCTCGGCGACCTGGCCTTGAAAGGACTCTGAATGCGGGTCCCACGTACCGCCGGTCATGAGCAATACCGGCTCGTGTTCCAGCTCACCCAAGGCATTGGCCACATGCAAAGAATTGGTCATCACCACCAGCCCTGGCTGCAAACCCAGTTCGGGAATCATCGCAGCAGTGGTGCTGCCACTGTCGATGATGATACGAGCGTGTTCGCGGATGCGTCCGACCGCTGCCCGAGCGATGGCCTGCTTGTATCGCGACACTGGCTGGCTGGCATCGCCGATCAATTCCTGCGGCATGCTGATCGCGCCCCCGTAACGACGCAATAGCAAGCCATTGGTCTCAAGCGCGGCCAGATCCTTTCGAATCGTCACTTCGGAAGTTTCGAAACGCTTGGCCAACTCGTCAACACTTACCTCGCCCTGCTGTGTAAGCAGCGCAAGGATGTTGTGACGCCTTTGGGGGGTGTTGCGCTTCGACATGGTGACCTTAAGTTTCGTTTCGAAAGATAACGAAGCCAATAGAAACCTATCGAAAGATAAACGTCAAGCGATGGCTCACACGTTTGGATGATTTGTAGGAGCGAACTTGTTCGCGATACTGCGCGCCACCGAATGGCCTATCGCAAACAAGTTCGCTTCTATGGAAGGCTGCTGTGGATAACTTTAATCTTTTTTGATTTTGACGGGCCGCTTCCAGCCGTCAATGTTGCGCTGGCGCGCGCGAGCAACCGCCAACTGATCCGTCGCAACGTTTTGTGTAATGGTCGAACCGGCAGCGGTAGTGACGCCGGATGAGATATCCACAGGCGCGACCAGCGAATTGTTCGATCCGATAAATACATCTTCGCCCATGGTCGTTTGATGTTTATTGGCGCCATCGTAGTTGCAGGTAATCGTGCCGGCGCCAATGTTCGTCCTGGCACCGATGACGGCGTCGCCCAGATAAGTCAGGTGCCCGGCCTTGGCCCCTTCGCCCAGTTGCGCGTTTTTGAGTTCTACAAAGTTACCCACATGGGCGCGGGCACCGAGGATGCTACCTGGTCGCAAGCGCGCGAACGGACCAGCATCCGCGCCCTCTCCGACAATTGCGCCCTCCAGATGACTGTTGGCCTTGATCACGGCACCTTTGCGCAGTGTGCTGTCCTTGATCACGCAGTTCGGTCCGATGACCACATCGTCTTCAATCACGACGCGGCCTTCCAGAATGACGTTGATGTCGATCGTCACATCCCGACCCACGCTCACCTCTCCACGGACATCAAATCGCGCGGGATCACGGAGCGTGACGCCCAGCGCCATCAGGCGACGCCCTTCGCGCAGCTGATAATGGCGCTCCAGTTCTGCGAGCTGCTTGCGATCATTGGCGCCCTGCACTTCCATGGCGTCCTGTGGTTGTTCTGTGGCAACCACCAAACCATCGTCAACGGCCATGGCGATGACGTCAGTCAGGTAGTACTCACCCTGAACGTTGTTGTTCGACAGCCGACTCAGCCATTCCCCGAGGCGCTTGCCCGGTACAGCAAGGATGCCCGTGTTGCCTTCCTGGATCGCGCGCTGAGCGTCGGTTGCGTCTTTGTGTTCGACAATGGCGTTCACGCGGCCCTGCTCATCGCGAACGATCCGGCCATACCCGGTAGGGTCGTCCAGGGTGACGGTCAACAAACCAAGCTGTTCAGCGGTGACCCGTTTGAGCAGCCGCTGCAGGGTCTGCACTTCAATCAGCGGTACATCGCCATAAAGAATCAAAACGGTGTCGGCGGTGAGTGCCGGCACTGCCTGGGCGACCGCGTGGCCGGTGCCCAGCTGTTTGTCCTGCAGAACAAAATTCAAATCGTCTGCTGCCAGCTGTTCGCGCACCGCATCGGCACCGTGACCGATGACCACCTGGATGCTTTGCGGATTAAGCTGACGAGCGCTGTGGATAACATGGCCAAGCATGGAATTGCCTGCCACCGGGTGAAGCACCTTGGGCAACGCCGAGCGCATGCGGGTGCCTTGGCCGGCCGCGAGAATTACGATATCGAGAGACATGACAGACATTCCAACCGGGCGAGCCGCGCGCCGGAGATAGAGCCGGAGCGGACTGATTCTGAAAAAAGAAAAAGGGTAGCCGAGGCTACCCTTTTTCTCAATCGCGCATAAAAGCCGGCGACGTTAGCCGCCGAACTTCTTGCGAATTTGCTGAACGGTACGCAGCTGGGCTGCGGCCTCGGCCAGACGTGCAGCAGCAGCTCCGTAGTCGAAGTCTGCGCCTTTCTCGTTCAGGGCTTTCTCGGCAGCCTTGACGGCTTCCTGAGCTGAGGCTTCGTCCAGGTCAGCAGCACGTTGCACAGTATCGGCAAGCACTTTGACCATGTTCGGTTGAACCTCTAGGAAACCACCGGAGATGTAAAACACCTCGGCCTCTCCACCCTGCTTGATCAGACGGATCGGACCTGGTTTCAGATCAGTGATCAGCGGCGCGTGACCTGGAGCGATACCGATATCACCCAGGTTACCGTGCGCAATCACCATCTCGACCAGACCGGAGAAGATTTCCCCTTCCGCGCTGACGATGTCGCAATGGACTGTCATAGCCATTTGCCTGCCTCAACCTGATTAGCGCCCGTTACCGGGCGCCGGGGGTTACAGTTTCTTGGCTTTCTCGATCGCTTCTTCGATGCCGCCGACCATGTAGAACGCTTGTTCTGGCAGGTGGTCGTAGTCACCGTTGAGGATGCCTTTGAAGCCAGCAATGGTGTCTTTCAGGGAAACGTATTTACCCGATGCACCCGTGAAGACTTCAGCCACGAAGAACGGTTGGGACAGGAAGCGCTGGATCTTACGAGCACGGTTAACCAACTGTTTGTCGGTCTCCGACAGCTCGTCCATACCCAGGATCGCGATGATGTCCTTCAGCTCTTTGTAACGCTGCAACACGTACTGTACGCCGCGAGCGGTGTCGTAGTGTTCCTGGCCGATTACGTTCGGGTCCAGTTGGCGCGAAGTCGAATCCAGTGGATCTACCGCCGGGTAGATACCCAGGGAAGCGATGTCACGGGACAGTACGACGGTTGCATCCAAGTGGGCAAACGTGGTCGCTGGCGACGGGTCAGTCAAGTCATCCGCAGGTACGTATACCGCCTGGATCGAAGTGATCGAACCGTTTTTGGTCGAAGTGATGCGCTCTTGCAGAGTACCCATCTCTTCAGCCAGGGTCGGCTGATAACCTACTGCCGAAGGCATACGGCCCAGCAGTGCGGATACTTCAGTACCGGCCAGTGTGTAACGGTAGATGTTGTCGACGAACAACAGAACGTCGTTACCTTCGTCACGGAACTTCTCGGCCATGGTCAGGCCGGTCAGTGCGACGCGCAGACGGTTACCCGGCGGCTCGTTCATCTGACCGTAAACCAGTGCCACTTTGTCCAGAACGTTGGAGTCCTTCATCTCGTGGTAGAAGTCGTTACCCTCACGGGTACGCTCGCCCACACCGGCGAACACGGAATAACCGCTGTGCTCGATGGCGATGTTACGGATCAGTTCCATCATGTTTACGGTTTTGCCTACACCGGCACCACCGAACAGACCGACTTTACCGCCTTTGGCGAACGGGCAGACCAGGTCGATAACCTTGATGCCGGTTTCCAGCAGGTCGTTGCCGCCAGCTTGCTCAGCGAAGGACGGCGCAGGACGGTGAATGCCCCAGCGTTCTTCGGTGTCAATCGGGCCAGCTTCGTCGATCGGGTTGCCCAGAACGTCCATGATCCGGCCCAGAGTCGCTTTACCGACCGGTACAGAGATGGCGGAACCGGAGTCTGTCACTTCCAGACCACGCTTCAAGCCCTCGGTGGAGCCCATCGCAATGGTACGAACCACGCCATCGCCCAGCTGCTGCTGAACTTCCAGGGTGGTCCCTGCCGCGCTTTGAACTTCCAGCGCGTTGTAGATGCTCGGTACGCTATCGCGTGGGAATTCCACGTCGATCACGGCGCCGATGATTTGAACGATACGTCCGCTACTCATTAGCTGGTTCCTCTAATATTTGAACCGTTAAACCGCGGCAGCGCCGCCGACGATTTCCGAGATCTCTTGGGTGATCGCTGCCTGACGCGCCTTGTTGTAGATCAGCTGCAAATCGCTGATCAAATCACCGGCGTTGTCTGTGGCGTTCTTCATCGCGATCATCCGCGCTGCTTGTTCAGCTGCGTTGTTCTCGACCACCGCCTGGTACACCTGCGACTCAACGTAGCGAACCATCAAGCCGTCCAGCAGCTCTTTGGCATCGGGTTCGTAGAGGTAGTCCCAGTGGTGCTTGAGTTTCTGATCCGGGGTTGCCACCAGCGGAATCAACTGTTCCACCGTTGGCTGTTGCGTCATGGTGTTGATGAACTTGTTGGATACCACGGACAGGCGATCAATACGGCCATCCAGGTAGGCATCCAGCATCACCTTGACGCTGCCGATCAAATCATTGATCGACGGCTCTTCGCCCAAGTGGCTGATCGCAGCGACGACGTTACCGCCGAAGTTGCGGAAAAATGCCGCACCTTTGCTGCCAACCACGCACAGATCGATCTCTACGCCGTTTTCACGGTTTACCGCCATGTCCTTGACCAGAGCCTTGAACAGGTTGGTATTCAAGCCACCGCACAGACCACGGTCACTGCTCACTACGACATAACCGACACGCTTTACTTCGCGCTCGATCATGAACGGGTGGCGGTATTCCGGGTTGGCGTTGGCCAGATGACCAATCACCTGGCGGATGCGCTCCGCGTAAGGACGGCTAGCAGCCATGCGCATTTGAGCCTTGCGCATTTTACTGACCGCCACTTTTTCCATGGCGCTGGTGATCTTTTGCGTGCTTTT